>CENL01017079.1_pt1 | contig 383209 bp, 318 predicted proteins | sample 530221 | NCBI WGS metagenome assembly CENL01 (sample SAMEA2619791, study PRJEB7988) | marine metagenome | isolation source: saline water (ENVO:00002010), including
TAAAGCCTCACTCAGATTTATTTCTGAGTGAGGCTTTTTTACGTACACAGCAATCTGATGAATTATGCTGCCAGTGGGGAGCAGAAATAAATCGGAACTCGAGACGTTCTGTATTTATCTGGCAAAAAAAGAATGAACTTCTGTCGCTGATACCGTAACATCAACAGGAAAACATCGGTAGAACCGCAGTCAGCGCACAAATCTCTAGTCAGGTCACAATCAAAGGTGTACCCCCATGTTGAAATCCCACGCCTGTTTTCAGAGATGCTTCGCTCTGGGGTTCCTGTTTATTTTGGGGCTCACTGGAACGTTAGAAGCCGAAATCACATTTGAAACACTGGTTGAGCAGGTCAAACACAACGAGACAAAGTATAAAAATATCGATCTTAAAATCGATTACACTTATCAGGCAGGACCTGCTTCTATTCGCCCAGTTGGAGACACAAATGCAAATGTAAAAATATTTGCAACCAGTCAGAATTCAATCCAGTACGTGGCTCTGGAGGGCAGTTATCGGGTGGAGGTCAAGTCCGATAATCTCTTTCAGGATGGGAGTTCCCGCAAATCAAACCATATCAAGATGTATGACAGAAAACTGACCAGGCTACTGGAGCAGGATCACATCGTCAATCTCATTCAGGGATACGCAGGCGATGATTACCACATTCGGCCACACATGTTATTCCTGCGCGGCCCCTATTATTATATGCCCTTATCGACGTTATTATCAGGCGATAAAGCAATCGCAGACTCTCCCGAAGCCAGTTGGCCTTCAGGACGTAGTCTTGAGTATGCATATCGGGGAGAAGCAGATTTCAACGGTTTGAAGTGTCATCAGATCTGGGCCACCCTCCACAAAAATAAAAAACCTGTCAGGCGACTCGAATTCTGGCTGGCGGCAGATAGAAATTTCATTCCCGCCCGCTATTGTTCCTACCAGTTGAAATTATCAGAAGATCAGCCGACCGTGGAAGGAGAAGTGCTGGAATGGGTCGAAGTCAGCCCGGGTTTCTGGTTTCCAAAAGAAACGAAGACGACTTCTTTTAGTTCCTATCTTCTGAAAAGGGGGCAGAAGATCGTGCAGTGGACGAAAAAATATCAGACAAAAGAGGTCTCCCTGACTCCCCGGCATGAGCTTTCATTCTTCCAGAATCTGGAAATCCCGGATGGTGCACTCGTTTATGAAATCGAGAATCGAAAAATCATCAAGTCCTACAAAAAAGGCTCTGCGAAAGACCCGGAGTCTGCTGACGCGCCTTCAGCTCCATAGGAACAGCACCGATTTGATCTTGTGAACCATGTCTGTCGTGCTGGTGAATTGGTTTAGATCCTCTCTAAAGAGATTGGATGGCTGTTTATCAATAGCAGCCCGATCAACAACCTGAAGGACGAAGCTCTTAAAACTTGACCACCAACCTTTTGCTATATCAAAGCCTCACTCAGACAGAAATGTCCGAGTGAGGCTTTTTTACGTACACAGCAATCAAGTAACTATCAAAAGTGATATAATAATATTTAAAAGATGGAATCTTATAGCATGTAAATAAATTCAATTCTGTGCGTATGTATGTTATATATGTTTTTGGCACGGAGTAATTGAATATGACTTGGGGTTCGAGTCGAACCCGCCAACAGGGAAATCACAGTATTCCTATTTTTTTACTCCGTTGCCTTTTTATGAGATTAATCAATGTCAATTACAATTGTGGATTTTAGAGAAGCAAAAAATATCGCTCAATTGGCGATCAAGATTGGGTGTGATGAAGCATTAATTAATGAACTATTAAACTCTGAGAATACAAAAGAGTTTTATCATGAACTTCCACTTCCAAAAAAGAACAAAAAACGACGACAAGAGAATCGTACTGTTTGGCAAGCTGCATCTGCTGAATTAGCTAACGTACAAAAAACACTCCTTAAGAAATTTGAAGACTTTTCTCTATATGTAATTGAAGGGTACCCTCATGCGTCATCTCATGGATTTGTTTCGGGACGAAGTATTGCTTCAAATGCGAGCGTACACCTTGGGAAAAAGTTTCTCTTAAGAGCAGATATAACAAACTTCTTTGAGTCTATAACAAACAAGATGCTCACGCGATTTTTAGAGTCGATTGGTATTCATGAGATAGTAGCTGAGGGAATCGTTGCTTTAACAACAGTGAATGATTTTTTAGCACAAGGTATAAACACCTCTCCGCTCTTCGCGAATTTAATTTGTTTAGAGCTTGATGATGCCTTAGAGGACATGGCTGATAAATATAATTGTCGTTATTCGAGGTATGCTGATGACTTATCTTTTTCAAGTGATGACGATCTATTCTTGATAAGAGATGAAATGAAAAATGACTTATCGAGTGAGTTGAAAAAACATCAATTTGAATTATCGGAGTCAAAGTTCAGGATTTCAAAAAATGGGCAAGCTCATTTTGTTACTGGGTTAAGCATTTCAGATCCTAAGGCTCCTCATGTACCAAAAAAATTTAAAAGTAAACTAAGACAAGAATTGTACTATATAAAAAAAAATGGAATCCAAGACCACTCAAGTGAGGTTGGATATTCAGAAATCGAAAATTGTCTTAATAACGTTGATGGTCGAATAAACTATTTAAAATCAATAGAGCCTGAATTAGGTGCACAGTTTAGAGATATTTGGCTTAGTCAACTGGAAAAAGAAGGCCTATGGCCTGACTACCAACATACAAATTATAAAATTAACTTCCCGAGATCAGGCTACTGTTTTATTGACGAATCTGAGTTTGAAATGGATGACCGCACTAAAGTATTGGCATTAGCTTTAGTGTTTACAGACGATCCTAATAAAGTCAGGGACGCTATCAAGAATGTAATTGGGAATTTAAAAGTGGATGACTATTCGACAGGAAATAACGAGAGGCTAGATCAGAAAGGGCTTCATTTTACAGAAGACCATCCTGATACACGGAGTGAAGTAGTCAATCAAATGTCGAAAATGCCTATTCAGTGTTATATCGCATATCAAACAATTGCAAAGGATAACAGCAATTACGAAGACGTCTATGTGAAGTTATTCAATGAGTTGCTAAAGATGCGACTGAGTAGTAAGAATCGTTATATTTATAGTTTCAATATCGAAAATAGCACTTCATCATTAAAGAAGAGATTAGAATCGTCTTACACAGTACAAAAAAATGCATTTGAGCTTAATGGCACAGAATTATCAGCACATTCAAGTCTCCAAATTATTGGCAAACCGGATGATTTGTGCTTATCTATGGCTGATTACTTTCTAGGGGTAACAAAACACTATTATGAAATACCTGAGGGAAGCAATAGAAAAGACTGTCTAGGTAAAGTGCAACACTTTGAACGTTTGAGAAATAAAATTCGGCTGATTTACGATGTCGATTCTAAAGTCAAATATTGGCGAAAAAATCCTTTGGTTCGAACAGTAGATTAAAAAATATCGATTGCCGCCTCATATCGTTCCAACGTCCGTTTGGAGTTGAGGGCTTGTAGACGGGGCAGGACCGATTGATATAGTGCTTCCGCTTCTTCCATTTCTTCCAGTTCGGCTAAGGCGATGGCTTTGTAGGCGATGTCGGTGTAGAGTCGGGAGAAGGGTTGATTCTGCACGAACGGTTTCAGGCGGTTTTCTGCTTCCTCTAATTGTTCGAGTGCGGGTTGATAATTACCCCGATTCAATTCGAGTAACCCTTTGGTTAATTGGAAAACAGTTTCCAGCATGCCACATCTCGCCAGCGGGAGTGGGGCAGTACTGACGAGGTGATAGCGGTCGGCCGGATCGGGGCATACAATAATTATGCCACACAGTATGCTGAGCTTTTAAGGCAAGGAATTCGCCTGGTCCATACACCACAAGAACATGTGCGGGCCAGTCAGCTTCCCGGTTGGTATACATTGATTAAAGATTTAACACCACGCAGCAAGTGGTATACAGAGATTCCGACGGTAGCACAAATTCAAAGTGAGTTCGACTGGCCTGTCTTTATCAAAGGAGTGCGGCAAAAAAGTCGGCATCAAAGAAAACTATCTATCATTGAGTCTGCCGCCGATTATCAGCAGATGCAGGAACGTTACCAGATTGATTCCATTCTCGGATGGCAGTCACTCGTTGTGCAGGAGTATCTTCCACTTCGTCTGGTTGAAGATACTCAGACTGACCGTATTCCCAGTTCCTATGAATTTCGGACGTTCTGGTGGTATGGTGTGTGTTGGCACGGGGTGCTACTGGTGGGAAGGTCAGAGATATGAATGGACCGCGACAGAAAAATCAGCTGCGCTCGAACTTGCTACAGAAGCAGCGCAGCGAGTAGCAGTGCCGTTTTTGGTAATTGATCTTGCGATGACGAATGATGGAAAATGAACTGTGATCGAATGTAACGATGGTCAGGAGAGCGGCTATGCAGGTGCTTCCTCAATCGGTGTCTGGCAAAATATGATAGATTTGGAACGAGATCAACTGTCGTGAAATCTTTGTGTACTACATCTATCCATCAATTAAAAAAACAGTAGCTCAACGGAAAACCTATGTGCCGAACTCTGTAAGAGTCTGTCCCTCTGCTGGATATCTCATATATAGTATGTCATGCTGGAGAGTAGCAAAATCTGTTACAATCCTGAACTCCGGAGACGATTCCAATGAGCGATCACACCGAGAAGCATTCCCTCAGCAAAAACCATTCTGTTTCGCGTAGAACGTTTCTGCGTGAAGCGGGAACAGCGACTGCGGCGGGGCTGGCTGTGGCGCCTGCGGTCTGGGCTGGTGCTGGAAACAAGGCTGATACACTGCGTGTCGGCCTGATTGGCTGTGGCTCCCGTGGATCCGGTGCCGCGGTGAATGCGATGCAGGCGGACCCGAATACACAGCTCGTGGCGCTGGCGGATGTTTTTGAAGACAAGCTCAAAGCGAGTGCGGATCGCATTAAAAAAGCGATTGGTAACCAGTACGCCGTTGATCCGAGTCAGGAATTCGTCGGCTTCGATGCCTGTGAAAAGTTGTTAGAGACCGACGTCGATGTCGTGCTGCTGACCACGCCTCCGCATTTTCGCCCTGCCCATCTGAAACAGGCAATCGCAGCTGGCAAACATGTCTTCGCCGAAAAACCAGTGGCGGTCGATGCTCCGGGTGTGCGTTCGGTGATGGAAACCTGTCGCCTGGCACGGCAGAAACGGCTGTCGATCATGTCCGGCTTAATGCTTCGTTACAGTAAAGCCATGCAGGAAACGATCAATCGCATCCATGACGGTCAACTTGGAAAGATCGTGACCCTGCAGACGAACTACAACATCAATGGTCTCTGGTCACATCCCCGCAAACCTGAATGGAGTGACATGGAATGGCAGCTGCGCAACTGGTATTACTTCACCTGGCTCTCAGGGGGGCAACTGGTGGAGCAGCACGTGCATGGGCTCGACCTGATGTCCTGGGCCATGCAGAATGAATATCCCGTCAAATGTTTCGGACTGGGGGGCCGGCAGTCACGTACCGATCCGCTGTACGGTCACATCTTTGACCATCATGCCATCTGTTATGAATACAGCAGCGGACAACGCTGTTTTGCCTTCTGCCGCCAGCAGGATGGTACAGACATCGATACATCTCAACTGATATTCGGCGAAAAGGGAACCGCTGATTTGAATCGAAATACGGTCAGCGGTGCGGAAACCTGGCGGTACAGCCGGGCTCGCGGCCGCGACAGAAACGGTACACAGGATCTGCCTTACGTGCAGGAACACGCCGCTCTGTTTAACAGTATTCGTACTGATACCCCCCTCTGCAATGGTGAGTACGCGGCGAAAAGTTCGCTGATGGCGATCATGGGGCGCATGGCCTCATACACGGGAAAAAATGTGACCTGGGATGAAGCCTGGAATTCTAAAGAAGACCTGACGCCCCCGGAATACACGTTCGGTCCATTGAGCGTTGCCCCCGTAGCCCAGCCCGGTAAAACCCGATTTTATTAACGGAACGATCAGATTTCTGATATTTTACCGTGATGTTTCATCCTGCTTTCCGCCTGTATCTCCAGTGAACCGTTTTTTTCCCGAAAACCGTTACTGGAGCGGCACTTTGATGATATCCCACTTTTCCAAGACGCGGACCGTGATCTACTGGGGCGTACTGCTTTACTCGGTTCTGTTTATACCTTATTGCCATTGGGAGATTGCGTCTTACACAGGCGGATGCATGGATGGGAATTTACTTGGGCTACTCGTTTTCTGTTATTTTGCCACGCTCTTCATTTCGGCAGTGGGCCTCATTGATACTGTCGCACTGATCTTCCGCAGCGTCCGGGATCGAATTTCTCCCTCGTTTTTCTTTCGCGCTTTGCCGATCAATATCGGTCTACTGGTACTCATGTGGTTTTTTATGAAAGTGTGCCTGCTCTGACAGGTATGCAGATACAACGGGGAGATTGATGAATCAACCAGCTTCCGCAACAGCAAAGGCCGAGGGATGAAACTCGCAGAACAAATGCCAACGTTGACCCGCTGGTATCAGAGATGCGCTCAGCGACTGGCAGCCATCCCCCGGGAACCCTACATCGCTTTTCTGGTAGCGTGTGTTATCGCGACAGCCATCGTGCCTGTATCCCTGACATTGGATGGGGCCGATTTCACTTCGATTCTGGTTTTTCCTCTGCTCGTTCCTCTCTGGTTGCCGGTGGTATCGGGCGACCTGGCTCTCATATACTGGAGTGAGAAAGAGTGCCCGCTCCGACCGTCGTTGATCTTGCGTCTTCTTATTCTGACTCTGATTATGGAGGTTCTCTATTACATCAATCATTATGTCAATCCGCCTGCGAAACCACCTCACTCGCCGATCAATGAAGAGACAATGAACCAGGTATGGTTTATGAGCCTCTGGGGGGCCCAATGCGTGCTGCTGCTCATTCTTGAGCCGGGGTTGCGCTGGTGGCAGCGTCGGCGACTGTCAGAAAAGACCGAATCCTTCTTCAGCCATCCTCTGTCTTGAGCTTTTCCTGCAGCTGCGCTACATCCTGCTTCAGTTTGCGGATGCGCTGGTTGTTCCTGCGGACGTTGTAGATCAGGTAATACAGGACAAATAACACCAGGAATTGGAATAACGTCATGATCAGATCCCGTCTGTGCTGCGGGCGAAGAGGAAAGCGATGAATGCCGGGGGTGCTCAAGTGAACGTAGACCGGTGTCAGAGAGGATTAAAATTATTGAGTCATTCACAGGCCGTACTCTGACTTATCAGATTTCCACGCGGAGCAGATCGCAGTCATTCAGATATGGACTCGGCACTGTTGGCAGGTTCAAATAAGGTCATTGATGCCGTCTGAAGCGGGGATCGATGTGGTTTTCAGAAAAAACTCCATTAAAAAACAGACAAATCACGTAAGAAACAGGATCAAGTGGTACGCCCTGACTCCGTTGCTACTGACTGAAAGAGCGCAGTAGCAACGTTGGCTCTAAGTCCGTTATAACGAGAGTCATAGTCCGAATCAGGCAAGCCGTGGGAGATGCCGGTTCAGTCAAAAACAGGCTGAAGTCCCGGCATTGTTTGCGTTTAGCCGAATCTTGGTTTACAATAATTTGATTAAAGGTTCTGGACAAAACTACCGGTAGAAAAGTCGATTCATAATTGACTTCCACGCTGTCAGTGTGGAAAATATCAATAGAGTCAGGTCCTTTCGTTAACGAATATAAAAGCCCAATCCCGTCAATCAAGCATCAGGCTGGGGTAGCGACATTCACATTCAGGGAGTTATCGATGCGCAACTTCGTACCAGATTCCAAGCACTCATCCCGTCGTGGATTTACTCTGATCGAGCTATTGGTGGTGATGGCTATTATCGCGCTGCTGGCGGCGATGCTGCTGCCTGCGATTCAAAAAGCACGCGAAAGTGCCCGTCGGACTCAGTGCATCAATAACCTGAAACAGCTGGCCCTTGCCGCACAAAACTACGAAGGGGCTCACCGCTGCTATCCTTCTGGTTGGATTAATAGCAAACTCTATGATGATATGGGGGCTCTGATAGGAAATTACGACAATGCGAATGTCGCCTTTTCCGAAATGGTGCTGTTTGATGTGCGTCAATCACAACAAAGTCAGATGCAGAAATATAAACTCACGGAATGGGAACTCTCTCCCTATTGGGGCTGGCAGGCGTTATTGCTGCCTCAAATGGATCAGACCACGGTTAACATCAATTACCAGGCCGACAAGTTTTCGGATGACAGCAAAAACGCGAGTACCGTTGCCATTGAGAGTTATGTCTGTCCCAGCGCATCGCTGCCTGCTAATCGTCCCCGCGGTTTGGGGTATGCGACGTATCGAGGCGTCGGCGGAACTCTGGAAGGGTTTGAAAGTGAAGCTCCTTATTCAGCGATTTTCCAGGGAGGCGTATATAATGGTAATAGTGCCGTGAGTGAACGCGACATCGGTGATGGAATGACGAATACCTTGATGTTTGGTGAATCGGCCTTTGGTTTCTGGGCGGACAGCCATAGCGCGGTATCAGGGTTTGTGACCAGCACTGGAGGGACTAACTTCCACAGTGGTCAGAATTTCGACGGCGTTCCCGAGCGTAGCGGTCAAACTGGTGCTCCGTACCATATGACCTTTGGTTCCTGGCACGGTGATTTGGTTCACTTTGCGCTCTGCGATGGTTCCGCCAAATCAATGGCAACAAATATCGATCGAAACCTTTTCCGTCAGCTCTGTATTCGCAACGATGGCGAGCGTATGACCGGCGAATGGTAATCGCTTCTGAATCAGGCACGTTCTACAGGGAAAGCAATCACTTCCTGAAGAGTCTGCTTTTCTAAAGCGAGCATAAACAAGCGGTCCAGGCCCAGTGCCGTGCCTGCACATGCGGGTAATCCAGCTTCCATCGCCTGCAGAAGATAGCTTTCTGCAGGCAACGCGGGGCGTTTCTCCCGTTTTCGTATATCAGACTGCTGTCTGATCCGTGTCCGCAGTTCTGCCGCATCCGTTAATTCATGATAGCCGTTACAGATCTCTACGCCCTGCAGGTAGAGCTCAAAACGCTCTGCCACTCCTGCTGAACCGTCTTCCTGTCTGATGCGCGCCAGGGCGGCCTGAGAGGCGGGATAATCATAGATGAAGACGGCCCCTTTCTCGCCGAGCGCCGGTTCGATCAGTTCCACCAGCAGCAGGTTCTGCCAGCTCAGGCAGTCAGTGGTGTCAAAATCTGCTGGAACAGAAATATGATGCCTGCGTGCGATCTGCTTAAATTCATCCGCTGTCGAATGCAGTCCGGACAGACCGGCGAACTGTAAGAAGGCGGCTTCGTAGCTGAAACGTTCAAAAGGGATCACTGGTAATAACGGGCGTGCAGTCTGATCCGAGAGAGAGGCAGCCCGTTCGTAGATCTCGCGAACCAGTGCTTCTACGAACGTCATCTGATCGTGGTGCGTTTCGCCACGCCGATACCATTCCAGCATGGCGAATTCCGGGTTATGCATGGAACCCCGTTCTGCCTGTCGGAAGGCGTGTGTGATCTGATAGATCTGATCTGCGCCAGCCGCCAGTAAGCGTTTCATAGCGAATTCCGGCGATGTCTGCAGATAACGTGGTTCTCCCGGATTGTCAGTTGTGCCCTCCGCTGCATGCCAGTGAGTAAGAAACGGATCGATATAGGCATCAACCACGGTATCGCGGGAGAGCAGGGGGGTTTCGACTTCCCAGTATCCGTGGGATTCAAAGAAGGTACGAATGGCGCGCAGCAGCTGGCTGCGTTGCTGCAGCGTTTCTATGGTTGCGGTGGGCAGATAGTTGGAGTGGGAGTGATTCATTGGTCAGAAGCTGAATGATCTTCGCGAGAGAATATTGTGCGAATGGTTTCGATTCGTTTCCGGTTCACACCCAGATCCGAATGGCCGATACGGGATGCAGAGCGGACCTGGATCACATTCTGACGGGAATCAAACAGAAACTCAACATCGTCCACGAAACGGAAGACAAAGGAGCGAAATTCAGCTCTCAGATAATCACCCTCCTGGGTCACAATCAGGCATCCCTGCTGCTGTTTGAGCACATCCAGCAGACGCTGGCGCGCTTCAGCCACGGTTCCCGTAAAGTGCAGCGGGGCAATCTGATGCAGTTCGCTCTGGTCCTGTGAGCAGACACAGTTGGGAGAATCAGGACAGGGAGCAAGTCTGCCTTCAACGGCGCCCGGTTGCGTCACAGGTTTCGACATCCAGTTGACGCCGAGAATCAGCAGGTAAGCGGCTAATAAAAAAGAGACGCACCAGAAAATCAACATGTTTCTAATACGTCTCCTGTTAGCTTGAGCAGGCGGTGTTGTGTTTATGGGTCTTGATCCATTTCCGAATCTGGAGCCTGAGACTGATCAGGTTCGTCTGTCTGTGATTTGTATCCTGGTTTCTTAAACAGATCTTCTTTCAGAGATTGTAACTGTTCCTCCTCGGCTGACAACTGTTCCCACTGTTCAGAAAGTGAATCCACCTCTTCATTCAAGGCGTCCAGAGTAAATTTCTGTTGTTCCGGCAAGTTTGCAGTCGGGGGAGTCGGTACCGTTACTGCAGCTGGCTGTTCTGCTTCTTCAGGGATTTTACATGAGAGTAAACCGCGTGCTTCATTCCAGCCTCGCAGAAACTGGGCTGTCGATGCAATCGTGACAGCCAGCGCGGCCCACTTGAAAATGCCCAGGCTGTTGGATCCCCAGAATGCTTCTCCGAAGATGATGAGAGAGAACAGAATACAGAGCCCGCTCAAGATTCCTTTAAAGATCAGATCTGTTTTCTGATGTTTGAGTGAATGCCGGGCGATTGCCATGCGGGCAGAATAATTGGCGACATCCCGGAAGGAATTCATGGCGTTGCGGACGGCGTCTTTATCCTGCTGATGAGCAGGTGCCTGTTTGAGGGTTGCCAGTTTTTCTTCCATGGAAACGCTGGAATTCAGCCCGGCGCTGTCCGATGAACTGGCCATTTGAGGTTGTAAAGTAGAACTGGTCTTCGTTGCGGGTTTCTGACTGGAGTGTCCCGCTGCGGAATTGGGCTTGGCAGAATGTGTCGATCCGGATTTTCCACGGGAGCGTGCCAGCAGCTGTTCCATATAAGCGGCAATCGAGTTGGAATCTTCTGTGTCGTCCAGTTCATCCTGTGTTGGTTCACTTTCTGTTTGAGCAGACTGAAACTGCTCCTCGGGGAGAAACGAATCCGCCTGGTACGCGGGAGCAGCTTCCCCTGCAGTGGCGTTATTTTTCTCATTGAAAAGATCCAGCAGGCTGGTTGTTTTTAGAGGAACTGCCGGTTCTGCTTCGGTTTCTGTTTCGAGTTCGGACTCCGCATAATCATTAATAAATGACTGCAGCAGTGACCCGGTTGCCGGCGTTTCAGTTTCTGTCCCGGAAGTGAAAGGGTCTTCTGTTTCGCTCTCTTCAGGTAGAGTATGACACGCTGATGAGTCTTCTGTTGTGGAAAGGCCATCAGGCGCGGAGAGGCTGTCAGGAGATGTCAAACCAACTTCGGCCAGCAGACTTTCCTTTTCGGCGAGCTGCTGCTCACGGATCTCTAAAATTCGTTCACGGTCTTCCAGCTCTCCCCGGTCCTTTTCAAATTGAACCTGATTCGATTTCAGCTGTTCCCGCTGACGGGCTATCTCCTCACGATCAATGCTCAGCTGGTCATGATCCAGGGCCAGTTTTTCTTTTTCATGAGCCAGGTCTTCGATAGCGGCCTGCTGGTCAGAAGCTTCTGTCTGTTGTGTAAGCAGTTCTTCTTCCCGCTTTGATATCTGTTCTTCCCGTTGTTTCAGTTCTGACTTTAACTCTTCCAGTTCGGTTCGCAGCAGCTCCAGTTCTTCCTGTTGCTGTTGAAGTTCTACCTGCCTGGCAGCAGTGGAGTCTTTCTCTTCCTCCGACGGTTCACTGGGAGTTGCCTGCGACTGCAGTTCTGCCTGGAGTTCGTTGACTTGCTGTTCCCTGGCTGTCAGTTCTGCTTCGCGTGTTTTGATTTCCTGCTCGCGGGCTGTTACTTCTTCCTGCTGTCGTTCGCAGGTTAAACGTTCCTCTTCGAGATCCGTTTTCAATTTCGAGAAATCAACCTGTTCTGTTTCCAGCTGCTCACGCGCCTGTTCGAACTCAGCCAGTGATTCCTGGAACGCCGCCTGTTCCTGTTCCCATTTCTGTTTCTGTTCTGCAAGCGTGTCCTGTAAGGATTTCAGTTCTTCCTGCTGTGAAGCGAACTGGCTTTCCCGCTCTGCAAAAGTACGCAGTTCTTCCTGCAGTTTCTGCTGCTGATCCTGTAACTCGGACTGAGAGAGTTTCAATTTATCCTGTTCGGTCGTCAATTGCGCACGGTCACATGCGAGCTGTTCACGTTCCCGGTTCACTTCTTCGAGTGATTCCTGCGATGCCACAGCTTCTGCAGCGCTGCTCAAGTCTGACTGTTTTGTTTCCAGCTGTGTTTCCTGTTCAGCAAGCAGCTGTTCCCGTTTTACCAGATCCTGCTTCTGAAGTTCAAGTTCTGTCTGTAACTGTTCCAGATCAGCCTGTTGTTGATCCAGCTTCCGTCGAGCTGCTTTCAGTTCATCCTGATCCTGTTCCAGAGTCTGTCGTGCATTATCCCATTCGGATTGTGCATTCTCGAAAAGAATCTTCTGTTCTTCAAACTCGGTAACCTGCTGGCTCAGAGTTTCGCGTTCATTATGTAATTTCTGCTGTTCTGATTCGAGCGCGGTGGTTCGGGAAGTCAGTTCGGCCTGTAACTGCTCCAGCTGTTCCTGTTGTTCCGAAATGTTGTTCTGACGTTTCGAAAATTCCGCTTCCAGTTCTGTCAGTGCCTCGCTCTTCTGCTCTAATTCTGTCTGGAGTTCCTGTGTTTTCGCCTTCTCTTCAGACAGCGTATTCAGTTGATTCTGAAGTTCGGTCTGCTGTTCTTCTAACTGCTGGCGATTGACTGCCAGCTGCTCCAGATTCTGCTGGAGTTGTTGCTGCTGTCGTTCCAGTTCTGTCTGCTGTTCGCGTTGAGCGGCCAGTGTCTGTTGTTCCGCATCGAGTGACTGTTGCTGGCTGTCCAGTTCCTGTTTCAACGTCTGCAGTCGTTGCTGTTCTGTTTCCAGATTGGCTTCGCGTTCGGACAGGCGGCTCTGTTCTTCCTGCAACTGCTGTTCCTGTGCCAGGCAGGCCTGCTCTACCTGTTCTGTAGAATGGAGCTGCTGTTCCTGTTGTTGAATTGCTGCTTCCAGATGTGCCTGTTCCGTTTCCAGTTCTGTCCGCGTCGCGTTTTGCTGTGCTTCCAGATCCAGCCACCCATGGGCCAGCAGTCTTGATTCGTCAGACAGTGCTTCCTGTTTTGATAACAGCGCGTTTTCCAGGTGGGTCAGTTGCTGCTGTTGTTGATAAACCTGATCCTGATGCGAAAGCAGTTCTGCCTGTTCCTGTGTGATCTCTCCTTTGAGCAGGTCCAGTTGCTGCAGTTTCTGATCCAGTTCCAGAATGGATTCGTCAAAGGACCGGGAGGAAGCATCAAATTGAGGCTGTGGAGGGTTCTGGGCCGCCTGCTGTCTCTCTGCCATCAGTTGCTGTTGCCATTGTGCCAGTTCGGCTTCCTGCAACTGCATTTCCTTCTGCAGCTCCTGTTGTTCTGTTTCAATCTGTTTGATCAGTTTCTGTCGTTCCTGCAGCGCACTTTGAAAGTTTGCGATTTCCATCAGTTCGGCAGGGATTTCAATCTGCTGGCTGCTGGTGGAACCGGTTGCGGGTTGGGACTCTGGAATGGTTTCTGAAGCAGAGAACGGTTCAACGGACTCCACCTGGTATTCAATCGGGCCGATAAAAAATCTGGTTTTTGCAGTCAGTCTGAGCTGGCGGACTGGTCGATCGTTAGACCAGATACGGGGATCGATGGCTTTCAGAATGACATCACATTCACCCACAATAATCCGGCAATGTTCTGCGGCAACGCCCGGAACCTGAATCTGAACCGCACAGGTCGCATCCGAGCCAACAGTGTATTCACCGGACGTCAGTTTCAGCGGAGGCAGTTGATGAGTTAATGGCTGCAGAGAAATCTGGAGAGAGGGCTTCCCAGTATTCTGAGTGATCTGCGCATGCGGGGATGATGTTGTTAACATCCTGATACTCCAGAAAATCGCGTCATTTGATTTTTGAATAGAGGCGGAACGGATCCGTACTGACCAGTATCGCGTGAAATCAACGTCGATGATTCAAAAAAGAAACATAGTATTTCTACTGGCATATACCTTGGAAAACCGGGTCGGTCAAACTTTGGGTCCTGCACAAAAGGAGGGAATTCTCTTAAATAAAACTGTCGGATGACTGGACACGGAAATACCGGTTGTAGCGGTCAAATGTCTGCTGTTATTTCTGAAAATACGATGATTTTCAGACAATATTTCTCATCCCTTGCCTCTCCAGTGGAGAGACCTGTGACATCTGCAGTCGGGATGCCTATAATAGGGGGAGTCATTTTCCAATCTCAAATTCAGGGTAAATTCGCTTCGGGCAATACCTTACCTCGTGCAAAAGCGGTATCGTTTTTATGGCTGACTGGCTGAAAATCCCTTCGAAAAACAAACGCCGCGAGGAGGATATTCCCGAGCCTTACGAAATCGTTTGCGTCTGCGGGGTCAGCCTGTCGGGCTATCGGCGGAAAGGCCCTTATCGACATGCCTGTCAACAATGCAATGAAGCCTATTTCATTCTGCCGCGGAATACGTATCCTGCCCCCAAAGCGCGCAAAAAGAAGAAGCAGTTACCGAAACAGCAGCAGCTTTCCGATTTCATATTGAATTCGGCATTTGTGACCCGCTTACGAGAGAAACGTAAAGCGAAGCAGGAGGCCCGGAAACCTGCGGAAGCGAATTCGGCGACCGAGACCAGAGCAGAAGTCTCCCCGTTTGAACTGCCGGCACCCCGGACCCGTCTGATTACACCATTCCGGGGTATCCTGGCGGGAATCATTCTGATTGTAGGGCTGACCGGGTACGGAATCCTGAACAGTCGCAAAATGGAACAGGCCAGCGACGCACTCAAAGCGGCCACCCAGACCGGGAATCAAATGCTGGAACAGGAAGATCTGATCGCCGCCAACGACGCCTATCAGGAAGCTTTCCAGGCGCTGACTGTTCTGGGGCGTACCGATCCCGCGGCCAACGAAATCCGCCAGACATCTCGCGAACTGCTGGCGATGAACACCCAGGCGGTTTCGCCGCTGTTCGAAATCGCGGAAGAAGCAGTCGTTCAAATCAAACAGTCGGGAGTCGACAGCTGGAAAACGCTGTTCGAGGTGCGTTATGCAGATACCTGGATCATCTTTGAAGCAACACTCCTGCCTGTCGAGTCTCTGGAGGAAACAGAACAATCCCGGTATCGCCTGAATCTGCCTGTGCTGCTGGATGAATACACGTTGTATCTGGATTTGACTGAACCGGCGTTTGAAGAGTATTTGAAATCTCATCAGGGGCAACCCGTCATTTTTGCAGCTCAAATTGTCGATTTTCAACAGGATGCCAGTCGCCCTGATACCGGAATTATCGAGCTGAATGGCGAAACCGCTTTTCTCTGGTCGCATCTGAAACTTTACAAACTGCTCGGCATTGAGTTCGACGAGTTTCAGAATCGCGAACAGATCGAAAAGCTATTAAATCAACAATCTCGATTTCTGGGACTGACAGAATGAAAAAATCAGAAACATACCTGCGATGCCTGATTCTGCTGCTGGCGGTGCTCGGCCTTCAGACTGTTTCCCGTGCCGCCGACCGCAGCATTCAGAATTTTGTCAGCCAGCGCGAAAAATGGGATAAGCTGATTGGAGTCCCTCAGACGCTGGAAGGCAGGATCTCCACTTTCAATTCGCTGTCCCTGCGATTTCGCAACTGCCCGATCCCTTTTTATTATGCCGGCAAGACTCCGAAGCTGGATAACTCCGTGCAAAATGTGGAAATCACCGGGCAGTTGGCGCGAGAGAATGGTCGCATCCTGTTCAAGATTACTGGCCTGAAAAAAATGCCGGACGACATGGAGTATTTCGTCACGGAAGAATCCAAAATTGATCTGACCGATCCGCGCGAATGGTATTCCCTTGGAGACTGGGCCAGCAACCGGGCAGAATTTTATAACGATGACGAATTGAAAAAAAAGGCACAGGACGCTTATCGCAAGGGAGTGAAAGCAGAGTACAATCAGCTGATCGTCAAACAGCCGGAAGCCCTGTTCAAACTGGCCGATCGTGTTCAGGAATACAAGCTGAATCCACAACTCTCACGGGAACTGCAGCACGAGGCGCTGGTACTCGAATGGAAAGAGCTGCAGAAACAGCCCAAAGCAGATGAGAAACCGCTGCTCAGTCAGATTTTGAAATTCTTCCCGACCGCGAAAACGCCGCAAGACAAAGACAATCCCCAGGAACGAGAGCAGTACCTGAAAAATCAGCTCGAAATCTTTCAGCAGTCAGACGAGGCAAAACAAAACCGGTTAATGCGCTGGTTTTATGCAGAGATTGTGCTCGACAGGATTTTGAAAAATCTGGCGAAGGGGGGGAGCAACGGTTTTGAAATAGCAGCTGCCATTGCCAAAGAAATTCCCGAACGGACCGAGCTGGTTCAGCAATATCAGAACATGCAGCTTGATTTTGATTTCAACCGTGTCGCCGAGTTGCCGCGTCAGTATGTACTCGATCTGTCACAGGAGTTTCAGAGGCGGGGAAAAAAAGACAAAGCGAAGCAGACGCTGGTGAACTGGATTGAGTCCCGCCGTAAAAAACTGGACCCCAACGATGCAGACGGTCGTGTGCGGCTGGCCCGTGATCTGATAGAACTGACCGACGATAAACAGGCCGCCGCAAAAGTTCTGTTGCGCGCCTGGGAGCTGAATCCTAAATCAGCGGAAGCATCCCTTCTGCTGGCAAGACTGGGATTCATGTTGCAGAAAGATCAGTGGCTCAACCCGGAAGAAGTCAAAGAATTTCGGGATGACCCGATCCGCAAGGCAATTCGAAACGGGACCGTGGTGGCAGGCATGAACCGGGATCAGGTGAAAAAAGTACTGGGGGCGCCCACCCAGATCGGCCGCAGCATCTCGGGGGGGAAAATCAACGAACTCTGGATTTATGGAGAGACCAGCAGTCAGTCGCTGGTGATTCAACTCGCCCGCAAACGCCGTTCTGATGAATTGACGGTGGTCCGGATTCGGAACGCACAGCTATCCCCGGCTCCCCTGCCGGAAGCAGCTGATCCGGTCGAATAGCCGCTGGTACAAAAACAAGATATGACGCTCTGATGAAATTCGGTTCATATTCGGCAGTTTGAATCAATCAACATTGTCAGAATTCCGTTCAGCCACTATGGTTTAGCTCGATTTCATCCTGTGTGATGTTTTACAAATCAGCGAGCGACTTCCCCGGGAGCTTCTCCAGCTTTATTGCCCCTCTGCAAGGATTGTAAGTGGTGTCTGAAACGGAATTGAAGACAGAAGAGCTACCTCCCCTGTATCAGGATTCTTCATTCTGGGGCATGACAGTCACTCAGTTCTGGGGTGCCTTCAACGATAATCTGTACAAGCAACTGGTGTTGCTGTTTTGTGCGCAGCAGGCACTGCAACTGCAGACAGATGATCGACAGGGGACCGCGCTCGCCGTGTTTGCGCTACCGTTCGTGTTCTTCTCCGGGCTGGGGGGCTGGTATGCGGACCGGCATACCAAGCGAACGATTGTTATTGCCTGCAAGGTTGCCGAAATTATCATTGCGCTGCTGGCAATGGCCGCTTTTTTCACGGGAGAATTATTGCCGCTGCTGATTGTACTGGGATTACTCAGTACACAGAGCGCGATCTTTGGTCCCGCGAAATATGGTATTCTCCCTGAAATGCTCCGTGATGATGATCTGCCTCAGGCCAATGGCATCATTCAGATGACGACCTTCATCGCCATTATTTTTGGAATGGCGTCGGCGGGTTTCGTTAAACAGGCCTATCCCGATCAACTCTGGAAGACCAGTTATTTCTGTATCGGCATCGCGGTCATCGGCACCATCGCCTCGTTCTGGGTTCGTCGAACCCCGGTGGCCCATCCCGGCTTGCCTTTCAGCAGCTCGGCTCTGGGCATCGATACCGAAACCCGCGGGCTGCTGCGAAACGATCGCCGGCTGTTATCGGTGTTGCTGATTTCCTCAGTCTTCTGGTTCGTCGGAGGTATCGTCCAGCCGCTGGTGAACATTTTTGGCATCAGTCAACTGCAGATCAGCGAAAGTCGCACCAGTCTGATGGCGGCCTGCATGGGTGTGGGTATTTCACTCGGCTGTATTGTGGCGGGCCGCGCGTCGCGGAAGCGGGTGAACTTCAAACTGGTGACGATCGGTGCCTGGGGACTGGTAGCCTGCCTGGCGGCGATGGCGGGCTTTGGCTGGTGGGCAACTCCCGAAGCAGGCGCAACCCTGCCGAAAGCCGATGTCTCCCTCTGGGCATCATTTATCCCCCTCACTACAACCGAGTGGCTCGCGCGGGGTATACTCACGCTACTGGGTTTCTTCGCCGGTCTGTTTGTCGTGCCTCTGCAGGTGGAACTGCAGACACGTCCCCCCAAATCGCTGAAGGGGCGGATGATTGGCGCGATGAATTTAATCAACTGGATCGGCATTGTGCTCTCCGCGCTGTTTTTTGGCATCTTTACCATGGTGTTAAATTACCTCAACTGGCCGATGAGTAATGTCTTTCTGTTCCTGGCAGCGGTCGTCCTGCCGATTGCTATCCTGTATCATCCGAAAGATGAGATATTATCTCACGATCGTCCGTGAAGTTTTCAAACTTTCGCTTGACCCATCGCCTGCATGGTTAAGAATGAAGAGAGCGACTCTTACTGTTTTGAAGACTGGACCGTGATGACAAGAGAATTTGAGTTTAACCCTGCCAACGTCAACACGATCCTCTCTCAGACCTGGCGGCATCTGCAGGCTGCGATAGAAACAGAGACACATGCCTGGCGACTGGGAACGCTGGCCACCGCTTCTGAAGGTCGCCCCCGTGTGCGTACGGTCGTGTTACGGGACATTCAGCCGGAACGGCGGGAACTGATCTGCTATACCGATCGACGATCCGATAAAATCAGCGAACTCGAACAGACTCCCTGGATGGAATGGATGGCCTACGATTCCCTTACGCGCGTGCAGATCCGCTTGCGTGGCGAAGCGACCGTGCATACGAATGATGACGTCTCGGCCGCCCATTGGGAAAAGAGCAGCCCCGAACATCGACGCGGCTATATCACGGTGGCAGAGCCGGGGACCAGAAGTGAAACCCCCGAACCGAATCTGCCCGATTATCTGTTTGACCGTCTGCCCAATGACGAAGAAGCGCAGTTGGGCTACGAGAACTTTGCCGTCATCGTTTGCCGCATTGATCATCTCGACTGGCTGCAACTCCGCCGCAACGGTCATCTGGCGGCTCAGTTTCTCTGGACCGACAAATGGGAAGGCCACTGGAAATTTGCCTGAGAGTCTGCTCAAATAGTAGATCTGTTTTGAGTGTAACATATCTCTTTCAGGAAAAATTCTCATGTCCTGGCAACGCTGGATTTCCATCAGTCTGGTTCTGGGCATGTTGCTGCTCGCGTTCGGCTTAATTATGCCGGCGGTCTTCCAGGCCCGTGAACAGGCACGTCGTAATACAGCCAAAAATAACCTGAAACAGATTGGCCTGGCACTGTTTAATTATCACGAATCATATCGCTGCCTGCCGCCGGGTGGAACCATCCGCGAGGACGATGCCGCGATGCAGGGCTGGATTGCCATGATGATGCCGTTTCTCGATGCGAGTCCTTATTACAGCTGGCTGGATTTTAACGAGTCCTGGCAGAGTACCGCGAACCGGTATGTGTTCGATCAGAGATTACCCGTTGTTTTAATACCCGGCGTCGAACAGCAATATACCGATTCTGGTTACGCTCTGACGCAGATCATGGGAAATCCGAACCTGCTGCATCGTAACAGTGATGTGACGTTCGAAGAAATGACAAACGGCACGTCGTTTACCTGGCTCGCTGGCGAAGTGACCGGTGATTTTCAACCCTGGTCTTACCCGTTCAACTGGCGCCCGCTGGGAACAAAGCTGTGTCAGGGATCAGCCAGCTATGGTCGTCCCGAATGGGGGGGCGGACATCTGCTGTTTGCGGACGGGCATATCAAATTCTTCACGGACGCGACCTCATCTCAAATGCTGCAGCGCTACGACGCGGCTCCCCCCGTCGCGACAAAAACAGAGACTGCCGTACCGAAAAAAGTGTTTCAGACAGGCGATTTTCACTGGGATCGCATCGATCTGCAATCCGATCCTAAAGCGCGGGATGAATATTTTGCAACTGGCCTTAAGGGATCAGCGAACGGTTTATTCAAGCTCAATGTGTACAGTCAGATTTTGTTAACGGAAGAAGAGCAGGAACAACCAAAGCTCTACCTGAAAGGTCCTCGATTCTTGTTCGAGATCGATTCCACCACTGACATTGCAGCCGCACTGAAGGAAACTCCCCTGGTCGATGCCACAACTCCCGAACAGCTGGAAGCGAATATGAAAACGCTGCAGGCACTGCAGAAACGGTTGCAGAAATAAGCTCTGAAATGACAAGGGTATTGTTTCTCGCTGGTGGCAGGCACTATGATGGACATTGAGAAAAGTATGAAATCTTCTATGGTCCCCGAATCATAACGCGGGAGGCGGGAGACATGACCAGACAACGTTGGTTGGAACTGGGGGTTGTTGCAGGCATCATGATATTGTTGCTCGCCCTCCTGCTGCCGGCGGTGCATCGGGCCCGCGAAGAAGCTCGCAAGTCGTCATCAAAGAACAACCTGAAGCAGATCGGCTTGGCACTGCACAATTATCATGAAACGCACCAAAGTTTTCCCCCCGGAGGAACTATCCGCGGGGATGGAGTAGCCATGCATGGCTGGATGATGATGATCATGCCATATCTCGATGCCAGTCCCTATTACAATATGGTTGATTCTTCTCTGCCCTGGAGCAGCCCAGAGAACTTTCCGGTTTGCGAACTGTCGAAACCCGTTTATCAAATTCCTGAAACGGATATGGGGCTGACCAGCGATGGTCAAGGTGTGACTTTTTATCTGGGAAATTCGAACCTGCTGCACCGTAACAGTTCGATCGCTCTTAGAGATCTGAAAGGGGGCGTCGCTCATAACTGGTTTGCGGGCGAAGTTGCTGGTAACTTTCAGCCATGGGCTTACCCCTTCAACTGGCGAACACTGGGAACTAAACTCTGTGATGGACCAAACAGCTTCGGATACCCTGCCTGGGATGGGGCAATTATTTTACTTGCTGATGGCAAAGTGTCTTACTTTTCAAAGCAGACTTCACCTGAAGTTCTTAAGCGAATGGCAGAGTTGCCTCCCGTTGCAACCAGCGAACAGGTCAAAGCTCCTGACCACAAGTTTAATATTGGCGATTACTACTGGGAAAGCATTAACCTGGATTCTAATCCCGAGGGGATCAATCAATATATCGTCAAGGTTCTACGAGACCCGTCCGGGAGGCCCTTGTCAATGAATGTCTGCTTCAAGTTTATCAATAGACCAGGAGATTTACCTGAATATAAAGGAAAGGGAGCCGCATTTCAGTTTCTGGCACACATCAGTCCGGAGACAGACGTAGACTCCTTACTCAAATCTACCGTACTTGTAGAAGAGACAACACCACAGCAACTGGAAGCGAATGTGAAACTATTGCAGAGCCTGCAGGGGCGGTTGCCCCAAATAGAACCTGGCCATCAGGGAATCTGAGCGACCTTGATCAAAACCTTGTAAGGCGGGAGATATTAACATGCAACGCTGGATTTCGATTGGCGTCGTTTTGGTGTTGATTGTCCTGGTGATTGGCCTGTTATTGCCGGCGGTACACCAGACACGCGAAGCGGCCCGCAAGTCGGTCTCCAAGAACAACCTGAAGCAGATCGGTCTGGCGGTGCTCAACTATGAAGATGCGCATCGATGTCTGCCTTCCGGCGGAGTCATCCGTGAAGATGGTACAGCGATGCAGGGCTGGTTGACGATGTATCTGCCCTACATGGACGCCAGCCCGGATTATAACAGGATCAATATGCGCACAGCCTGGGACAGCCCCGCCAATCTTGATGTGACAGAAACAGTCCGACCAGCCTACCTGAATCCGGATGCCAATTCGAATTACACGAATACTGGTTTTGGGCTCACTCATTACCTGGGAAACCCGCATCTTTTCTATCGTAACAGCAGTGTCACTTTCGACCAGATGGAGAAGGGGACCGCACATACCTGGGTGGCAGGGGAAGTGGCGGGGAATTATCAGCCATGGGCCTATCCTTTCAACTGGCGGTCTCTGGGAAAGCAACTGTGTACTGGGCCGGGGAGTTTTGGCTTCCCAAAGTGGAAGGGGGGGCATCTGCTGTTTGCCGATGGCAGCGTCTCATTCTTTTCCGATCAGACGGCACCTGAAATACTGAATCAATTTGCCAGCGCTCCTCCCGTTCCGACACTGGAACAAATGGCGGTTCCCGGCAAACAGTTTGAAACAGGTATATTTCATTGGAAACATATGCCCCTCCAGACAGATCAGCACAGTGATCGCTCTTATTTTGTGAAACTGCTTGAAATCAGCGATCAGCAACCGATACTGATCCAGCTTCTCAGGAGCAATCACAGAGAGCTTACGGAAGAAGAGGAGCAGCTGATGGACATGGATGAAATAAGAACGTTTTCTGTGCCCCGGTTGCTGTTACGGATCGACAAGACAACGGATATTTCTCAGGCTTTGAAGACCAGCTCCCTGTCAGAAGATGCTAGCCCTGCTCAAAAGACGGTCATTCTCAATCGGCTTGAATCGTTGCAGAAACAGTTGCCATAAAACGGAGTCCTGCTGGCAGGTAACGGTTAAGCCTTGTGATTTGATTGCCAGGTTGTTTCACTATGGTTCGATTTATCTGCATTATTCATACGAAGTTTGAGATCCGGGAAGCATGAATCACGAATCAGCGGCAGTAGTAGAATCAGAGTCGATCTCAGGTGAGGAGTGGCTCCGGGATGCGCCGGATTCGTTGAAGTCGACCAGGCGGGGGCTCAAACTGGTGATTTATGGCGGTGTGCTCGTCTTTCTCGCGGCGGTCGGGGTACTGTATTTTCTGTTTGGTACCGAGATGCAGACCCTGTTCATGAACGTTCTGCCTGTGATGGCGTTCTCGGGAAATCTGATCATTTTCGCCGGAACGATTTTCTGTCTGTCGATACCGGAACAGGCTGGTGCCCGCAGATTACTGATCGGGGCAGCTGTCGGCTTTTTCGCGAAAGTGATTTTTTCTGGCACCATTTTTTTTGATACCGAAGTGCTCAACCTGCCTGTGGCGTTGTTCCTGAAGCTGGCCGGTAATGTGGGTTTCATTCTGTTTGCTTTGGCTCTGAGAAAGCTTCTGCTGTATCTCAATCGTCCGGACCAGATGTGGAAAGTGCATTGCCTGCTGGGATCGGTGGTGCTGTTTCTGATGGGATCATGGTGCCTGGAACTGGTGACGGATCTGGGACTGGTGGGCCTCCGTTTGATTACCATTTACTCAGTGATGCTGGTGGGATTCTTCCTGTATCCCTGTTTCACATTCAGCTTGAAGAAAGTACTACGGTAAATCTGGACACACTCCGGTGAGAATCATCCCGGAGCACACACCTGGAGTCAGAGAATCGTCTGGTCGGTGCATTTTCGGGCTGATTTGGCCCGAATGATGGCTCCGGGAATCGAAAATCTGAATTTCTTTACACTGAAACCGGCCAGAGTCGGGGGATCAGCTTGACGCATAAATTCAGGGGCAATATACTCGCGCGATGGACTTGTTTATCTCGTTGTGAGAGAATGAGTTTCGGACTATTTCATATTTACTGCGAGAGACTCTGATGAAGAGCGAACATAGACACGAACTGCAAACCAATGACTTGGGGAAACTGGTACATCAGGCCGAACCATATCTCGAAACCTATGGTGTCAAAGCCCTGGTGATCGGCGGGGTCTTACTGGTGCTGGTGATCGGTTATTCTGCCTGGAAAACCAGCCAGACCTCGCAGGAAGCAGAAGCCTGGACCCGATTGGCCGCCGCCAATTCGACCGAAGATTTCGAAAATGTCTATGATGAATTTCCCGGCACGAACGTCGCCGACTGGGCGCTGATCCATGCTGCCGAAAGTCACCTGCAGTCGGGAGTGCGAAACTCCTTTACTGATCGCAGTGCCGGTACTCGTGATTTGACTGACGCCAAAGAACAGTTCCAGAAACTGCTCGATTCGTCTTCCACCAGACCCGAAATTCGGGAACGGGCTCTGTTTGGCCTGGCGCGGACCGAAGAATCCATGTCGGACGGCGATCTGAAAAATGCCACTGAACTTTACAAAAAACTGATCCAGGAATTTCCCGATTCCATCTTCCGTAAACTGGCCGAACAGCGTGTGAAACCAGTTGATGGTGAAAAAGTCGCCGCCCTCGAAGAGGAAGGCACGAAGAACTTTTACAAATGGTTCCACGAGCAGTCACCCAAGCCCGGTGATCGCCAGCAACCTGGATTCAATATGCCTCTGCCAGGGATGACTCCCGGTGGTGCAGGCAATGATGCCAAACAAGATCTGCCCGGGCTCCCGGATCTGCCAGATCTCCCAAGTCTTCCCGGGCTGCCTGAGCCTTTGACGAACTCACCACAGACGGATGATGCAAAATCGGACGCGCCCAAAACAGAAACACCCAAAACGGACGCACCAGCGAAAGCAGAACCCAAGTCTGCAGACAAGCCGGCTGCTCCTGAGGAACCAGCTAAGAAAACTGAAGCACCTGCTGAAAAGCCGAGCCCGGAACCAGCGACCGAAAAGAAACCATAATGTCTGACGAACTTTCGTCACCACCGCCAGAACTCTCCAGCGAACCTATTGAAATTACGGTCGAAGCTCGCGCTCATGGCTGGCGGATTGATCACTATCTGTGTCGCCTGTACCCGAATTACACGCGCGTGTTGTTTCAGACTGCGATCAAGCAGGAGGCCGTCCTGGTCAATGGCCTGCCGGTCAAAGCGGCCCGTCGGATGCGTGTCAATGATCGTGTTTCGGTTCGACTTCCGGAATTGCCCGATAATCGGCTACCTCCCGAAGATATTCCCATCGATATCGTCTACGAAGACGACTGGATTGCCATCATCAATAAGCCTTCGGATATGATCGTACATCCAGGCAAGGGAAACTACGCCGGGACACTCGCGGGCGCGCTGCAGTATCACTTTGATCAATTGAGTGATGTTGCCGGCCAGTATCGTCCGGGCATCGTGCATCGGCTCGATCGGAATACGAGTGGGATCATGGTTGTCGCCAAGGATAACCAGGTGCATGCCAAGTTGAGCGCCCAGTTTGAAAAACGGGATGTGCAGAAAGAGTACCGGGCCATTGTCTGGGGCCGCATGGAGTTTGATACCGATTACATCGATACTTTCATGTGTGTGCACCCCCGGGCACGGGAGAAAATGATTGTCTGCGATGAAGGGGGGAATGCCCGGAACGCGTTTACCTACTACGAAGTCATTGAGCGTTATCAGGCCTTCACGTATGTCCGGCTTAAACCTCGTACCGGACGCACACATCAGCTGCGGGTACACATGCAGCATATCGGTCATTCGATTGTCGCGGATCGTGTTTATGGCGGGCACAAGTCTTTAAAAATGAAAAGCCTCGGGATTCAGGCAGAAGCAGATGCGGCAGAATTGGAGTCCGATGTTTTAATCGAGCGTCAGGCCCTTCATGCGTATTGTTTGGAATTTTTCCATCCGCAGAGTGGAAAACCGATGAAATTTGAGGCACCATTACCTGAAGACATGCAAAACACACTCGCCGCGTTAGACCAGTACCAGAAGGAAGTATGAAGATGAAACTCGCTAAAGTTTTATTATCAAACGGAGAACGACACGTCGCGATCGTCGAGGCGAATGGAGTTCAACTTCTGGATCTGTCACAGGTGGAAAACTGTCATCGGCTGTCCGATATTCTCTACGCCCCCGATCCGATCGGGCTGGCAAAATTTCTGATTGATACCGAACTGCCTCCCGTCCCTTTCAACCAGCTCGAGTTCCTGGCGCCCATCGATCACCAGGAAGTCTGGGCGGCAGGAGTGACATACAAACGCAGCCAGGTGGCGCGGATGGAAGAATCGGAGGCAGCTGCCTCACATTATGATCAAGTCTACACCGCGGATCGACCCGAGCTGTTTTTCAAAGCGACTCCCAACCGGGTCTGTGGACCAAATCAGCCTGTCAGAGTTCGTTTTGACAGTCAGTGGTCAGTGCCGGAACCCGAACTGACTCTGGTCGTTTCACCCGATCTGCGACTGGTCGGTTACACGGTCGGCAATGATATGTCGGCCCGGGATATTGAAGGGGAAAACCCGCTCTATCTGCCTCAGGCGAAATTTTACAGACAATGTTGTGGCCTTGGACCCTGTGTTCTGCTGCATGAACAGCCTCTGGATCGGGAAGCGACCCAGATCATCCTGACGATTGAACGGGAGGGGGAAGAAGTATTTCGCGGCGATACGACCATCGCGGAGATGGCACGCGGACTGGAAGACCTGATCAGCTGGCTGGGGAAAGAAAATGATTTTCCCAGTGGTGTGATGCTATTAACGGGAACCGGAGTTGTGCCCCCCGATGAATTCACACTGGAAGACCGTGACATTGTTTCGATTGAGATCACCGGGATCGGAACGCTCATCAATCCCATCGTGAAAGACGCAGCTCCTTAGTCTGCAGCACCGCTTCAATTTCAGCCAGCGTGGGTAACGCCGCGCGGTTGCCCAGACGCTCGCATTTCAGAGCCGCCGTGATACAGGCAAATTTCAAAGTCCGTTCGACGGGCCAGTCTTCCAGAATGCCATACAGCAGCGCGCCGGAAAAGACATCCCCGGCACCTGTAGTATCCAGTGAAAGGACGGGCAGCGCTTCGCAATGCAGCCGGTTCGATTCCGTAAACAACCAGGCACCGTTGACGCCATCAGTGATCGTCACGAGGTCCGGTCCCTGTTTCAGTAGTTCCGCGCCTGCAGTCTGAATGTCGTCGGTATCGAGGTATTCAGTAATAAAACGTCGCGGGCAGTTCATGACGTTGAGGTAAGGAATTAACTCTTCCATCCCCGGTTTCAGCGAGCCGGCATCCAGGCAGACTTTGGCACCCGCCTGTTGTGCAATCTGTGCGGCGTGCAGGCAGGTGGCTTGAGGCCAGCCATCCAGGTGAACGGCACATGCCTGTGTCAGTCTTGATTCATCGAGATCAGCGGGTTGCAGCCAGTGTTCAGGACGATAGCAGGCGATTGTACGCGTGCCGGCACTCTCGTCGATCCAGACCTGTGCATAGCCGGAACGGGTGCCCGGCAATTGACGGCTGCCTGTGAGATCCAGATTTTCCGCAGCCAGTTCTTCCGCGATCAGTGGCCCGTACTGGTCGTCACCCCAGCTGCCGAGAAACGCGCACTGTTTACCGAGGCGACTTAACATGACCTGGGCTGTCGGCACCGGGCCGCCGATCTGGTAGGCGTCACTGATGATATTGGTTTTGGCATCCTGGACCGGATGATGCGACAGCAGGACCAGATGGTCTACTACGACAGTTCCCAGGCCGACGACATCGTAATTCATATCAGACGTATTTCATCCAAGTGGAATCACTGCAGGTTACAGTTTCTTTTCCCAGAACAGGGCGTGCCCCATTTCAGGCGTCAGTTCATAGCCGGAAAATCCCAGGCGGGTATAGACGGCCTGAGCACGCGTATTTCCCTGCAGGACTTCCAGGGTGAGTTTACAGCATCCCCGTGATTTCGCAATGCTTTCCGCATCTGCAAACAGTTGGCCCGCGATTCCCTGTCCGCGAAAGTCTGGTGAAACATACACGTCGTGGATATTCAACAGAGGCTTACAGACAAAGGTTGAGAAACCTTCGATACAGGTCATCAGACCGACCGGCGTTTCGTCGACGAATGCCAATAACACAATCGCATCCGGGCGCGCCTGTAAGGCGGCTGCCAGATTGTGTTGCACCTCTGAAGGTAAAGCGGCGCCGCCTCCCTCGGGACTGCAGGCATAACTGTTTAACAGAGAAACCAGGGCGCTGGTGTGTTCCGGGTTGGTCAGGTCTGCTTCAAGAATCTGCATGGTTGTTTCAATTCGGTCTGGATGCAGGGATTGGCGTCTATGGATGATCCACTTTTAGATTAAGAACTGTTATTGTAAACAGAGTCGTGGCTACAGGGGAGTCACAGGGTTCCAGGTCTGTTTAACGAATCACGCTGCAGAGAGTCTGATATGAAAATCATTCCGGTTCTGGATATCCTGAATCAAACCGTTGTGCGTGGTATCGCCGGTCAGCGTGAAACATATCAACCCATTCAAAGCGATCTGACCCGCTCCAGTCAACCCCTTGATATTGCGCAGGCTTTGCAGGACGAATTTGGTTTCAGTGAATTTTATGTCGCGGATCTGGATGCGATTCTGCAACAACGGCTCAATCTGCAACTGTATCAGCGTCTGCTTGAAGCGGGTTTTACGTTTCTTCTCGATTGTGGATTGCACTTTGCTGCTGACAGCCAACCTTTATCGAAGATGAAAGGCATCACGATTATCGCGGGGCTGGAAACATTGGAATCGCCACAGGAATTGAAGCAGCTGGTACAAAACTGGGGCGCTGCCTCAACCGTCTTCAGTCTGGATCTCAAACAGGGGAAGCCTGTTCGTAATAGTTCCTCAGACAATCCGTATGCGGCAATCGATGATCCGCTGGAAATCGCTGAATTGAGTCTGCAGCAGGGCGTGAATCAAATGATTCTGCTGGATCTGGCCAATGTGGGGACCGGTCAGGGAACCGGAACGGAAGCGCTCTGTCGCAGACTGCGCAGCCATCACCCCGATTTGAGACTGATTACCGGAGGCGGCATTCACAGCAGAGATGATCTACAGACTCAGGCAGAGCAGGGGGCAGACGCCGTACTGGTGGCGTCTGCGCTGCATGATGGCCGACTGGGGAGAGACGCTGTTCTCTCCCTCTCCTGACGTTCTATTGCTGCTGTAACAGACCGGGCAGAGATTTCTTGAGGTCCGCCACGGTGGCACTGCGGTTGACCACTTTACCTGACTTGTCGACGAGGAACATGGTCGGCAGCGAGATCACGCCGAAGTCGCGTGCGGGCGCACTTTCCAGTCCACCTTCTTCATGGATATGAGCCCAGGTAACCTTATGCTGCTTGATGTAGGCTTCTGCCTGTTCGGGAGTCGCATCGAGGTTGATTCCCAGTACGTCAAATCCCTGGCTGTGGTATTTGTTATACAGCTCCTGAATCTGAGGCAGGTCTTCGGTACAGGGTTTACACCAGCTCGACCAGAAGATCACCAGCAGCGCTTTGCCCCGATACTGCCTGGCATCGATTTTCCCTCCGGCTAATGAATTACCTGCAAGTTCCAGTTCCGTACCTGACAGATTCATACGTCGCAGGGCGCCCGCACCACGGGTGCCCGCTTCGGAATCAGCATGGCTTTCGACCAGTTTGGTGTACCATTTTTTGGATTCGGCCACTTTACCGCTGAATTCCTGTGTGACTGCCAACTGCAGCATTGCTTCCGCGGCGTCGTCCGAGGTGGGATATTTCTTGATAAAGTCTTCCAGCTGTCCCAGCCACCAGGTCTGCACATCGCGTAGTTGCTCACTTTGAGTCGACTGCAACTGGGTACTGTAATCGGCCAGTAAGGTGCGGTAGGTCACATAAGCAATCAAATCCTGATCCTGAGATTTCTTCTGAACCTGATCGCGTATGGCCTGTAACTGTTTGAGGCCGTCTTTATAACCCACCGTCTGTACGGCGGCTGCCAGCCCGTCGACCATTTGGCGAGTCCACTGGGATCGGTCATCTTCATTTTTGGCAGCTGCGATCAGCTTTTCGATAATGGCGACCCGTTCGGTATTATAGCGGGCAATCGCCTGTGGTCCCTGGTCCGGTGTTGGACCGTTCTGATCCAGTTCCTGCAGTTCATCCAGCAGTGCCTGCATCTCTTTGGAGAGACCAACGGTGGTATTCGTTGGTAACGTATTTGTTCCGGCGACCGGCTGCATCAGAATTCCGCCTTCGGTCACCTGAATGGATTCTCCTTCAATCGGCAATGGGACCTGTGTCAATCGCCAGGCGTTTCCTACGCGAATCAGTTCACCAAACTGGATGAGACCGCTTTTTCCCTTGGTATCCACAATCGCCATCACATTTTCAAAGACGTGCAGATCTTTTTTGGTTTTAATGTCATCGGCAGGAATCAGGCCCGGCATAGAGCCATCAAAGCGGACCCAGATGGTGTCCGGTGTGATCATTTTGGTCTTGGAAAGCATCGTGGTGATATCTTTCGCAGCGCTGTTTACCGATTCACGAATTTTGTCAGCGAAGGGATTCTGGATTCCGGCGTCTGCCAGTTCCGCTTCCGTGATCATCAGTGTTTTAAAAGCCTTGGTATCATTCTTTGCCAGTGCGTTCATGGCGACGCGGGTGACTTCCTCCGCGGAAATCATTTTCCACTCATCAATCTCGCCATCTTCATTCTTGTCTATGCCCCAGCGGGTACCGGCAAGATTCATCCAGCGTGAGCCATCTACTTTATTATTATTGTTGGAGTCGATATCCCGGTAGACTTCCAGACCGCGATTGAAATACCGCCATTGATCGACCACGTTGTCACCATTCGTATCGACAAAGCGTCTGAGCACCTGTCCGTTCGGACCATAGACGATCCAGCCGGAACTGTTTTTGCCCTGCTCGACTTCAACTTTGCAGCGGCCGTAATCGGCTTTATCGGGGATTTCAATTTCGATGTCGGACTGGATCGGTTTGAACGTCAACGCGAGTTCAACCGACGGCGCATCAGCTGCCGGTAAAGAATGAGAAAACAGAATGAGGGTTGCGAATACTGTTAAAAAAGAGATTCGACCAATAGACATATCACGGGACTCCGATTCCGCTGGCACGCATACTTTAATGTTTGAAAAACGACAGAGTCGGGATTTTAATAGAAAACCGGTGTTTTGGTCACCATCAATTTCTGTAATTCCCGGTAAACCCATCAGTTACTGACGGAGTTTGTACTTCAGTTGATCAACAGGCCGGCGTAGCCGACCACCCGGGAGGAATCCCCGGTCACATCACCTGAAGTGGCATAGCCCACTTGTTCTATCTGGTTTAGTTTGCCCATTTTCTGCAGCGTTTTCATCACGATGACTGCTGGCAGGACGCCACACATGGAAATATGGTGTTCACGAACCGTTGCCAGCAGGCCCTCGGGGTCCAGCGACCGCATTGTCTCGAGTGCCAGTTCGTCCAGTCGACGATTTTCCTTGTCTGTGGCAAAGTGATTCATGTCGCTGGAAATCAATAACAGCGGCGGTTCGGGCATTTCCTGAATCACGCGCGCCAGTCCCGCGGCAAACTCTTCGCAGCGTGGCAGGTTGCCACTGCCGATGACAATACCGACAACTTTGGCATTCGGTGCCAGGCGTTGAATCAGCGGAAGTTCCACTTCAATGGCATGTTCGCTGCGATGGGCTGCGGCATCCAACTCCAGCCCCGGGATCTGTTCCGCGAGTTTTTGTATCAGCGCGCGATCGGAATTCAGGTTGCCACCGGGTAACTGCCAGGCCTGATGCGGTGCGACCGCCCAGTCGACTCCGTCGCGTGTGTGTTTGGGGCCGATGACGATAATCGTGGACGGGAGCTGAATCCGGTTCAGGACGCAGGCTGCGATTTTGCCCGAGTATTTCCAGCCCGCATGAGGCACCATCGCTGCAGCCCAGGGTTGAGCGTCTACTTTTTCATTGAATAATTCGTCCAGCTGGGCGGTCATTCTGGCGGGGTCAGCGGGATAAAACGTCCCCGCGACTCCCGCTGGTCTGATTTCAGTTCCGAGTTCGGCACGGGGGCGGTTTACAATCTGAAAACGGGATGTTGTGGTCTGCACCGCCAGGCTGAGAACCTGTACCGTTTCCGGTTGTTCGCAACTCAGGGCCTGTTGCGCCTCTTCCAGCAGATTTCGAGTTTCCTGATCTCGATCAAAACTCCAGACATTTTTCTGCCCGTCAATGAGCAGCAGACTGCGTTGCTGAAAATCAAAGTCTAGCAGATCATTTTGAGCCAGAGTGCCATGCATGGCCGGGTCGGATGCCAGCACCAGTTTGATCTGAAATTCGCCCGATTTCAGATTCAGTCTGGAAATGATCTGTGCCAGTTGCTGACAGAGTGAAAACACCGTGGACTGCATAGGAAATGTCTGCTTCAGAGCCCACTTGGAAAGAATCAGTTCTTCGTCTGTGCCCGTTCGCGATAACAGCAGCACGACTCCCTGCAGATTCGTATCGGAGACCGCATCACAATAATAGGAGGGCACCTGGCCTTTGAGTAATGCGTCGACCGTTGATTGAATGTATTGCAGATACTGGGCAAATTCGCGCGGTCCCAGAATGGTTTTTGCCTGTTTTTCAGGGGCGAGGTCGATAAGCTCTGTGAAACTGGCAGCGCAGGAGATTCCCTGAAATCGCAATAAAGTGGTGCCGGAATCTTTCCAGGCAGTCGGGGGGAGCCCCGCTTTGATACAGGTCTGGTTCAGGAATTCTTCAGCATCCCAGCCGTGATCGAGAGGCACGCCAGGCAGCAGTAATCCACTGCGACCATCGGCACGAATCTGCAATCCATGCTGTCCGACGACCACTGCATCGATCCGGTCTGCTCCCTGTTCGGGAACTGTTTCCAGTCCGGACAACAGCCAGACTTCAAGATCAAGATGAGCCAGTTCACTGGGGGAAACCGGGGGGAACCGGGGATCATCCTTCGCTGCACGAACCGCAGCCTGCTGCAAAGCCTGTCCCAATGGAAGTGGCTGGCCAAAGCTGCCGCAACAGGACCGCAACTGTCTCTGACGTTTCAGGCTGACAAAGGCACCGCTCACGGTTTTGTCCTGCAGGTCTCCCAGAGGAATCTCCACAGGCCTGCTGTGTGTGACGGTACCTGCAACGACAGCCGCTGCCTGCTGCAGGAGTGCCTGTTCCTGATCGGTGCTGAGTTCCATGACTTGCGTTAGCTGGTTGGGCTGCATCGTCGCAGGACCTTTCTGAGGCTCGGTGTTGCCTGGTCGCGAAAGAGGACTGTTTTTTAAGATGGACTGGATATCAACGGGCAGTCTTTTCTGACCCCAGTTGCCCGGCTTGTCACTGAAATGGCCTGCGATTTCTGTATCACAATTGCCACAGCGATTTCCCCGTAATGCATATTTCCCTAACTGATACCAGTTACGTTCAATGAGTGTCTGCTGGCATTGCGGGCAGCAGGTACTCTGTCGGACGACATCATTCACGTTTCCAGTGTAAACATATTTGAGGCCGGCGGCGAGGGCGATCTCACGGGCACGGACCAGTGTTTCCGGCGGCGTGCCCCCACGATCCCGCATGCGGAAATCAGGATGGAAGGCCGAGAAATGCAGCGGTACATCGGGGCCGATTTCGTTCAGAATCCAGTCGCACATCTGTTGAAATTCGCCGTCGTTATCATTCGCCTGCGGAATGACCAGATTCGTAATTTCGAACCAGACGTCCGTTTCCTGTTTCAGCCACTTGAGGGTATCGAGGACCGGTTGTAAATGCGAGAGCGTGATACGGTAATAGAATTCTTCAGTAAATGCTTTCAGATCGACGTTCGCAGCGTCGATGTGTTCGAAGAAATCCGCCCGCGCCTGTTCGGTAATATAGCCGGCTGTGACTGCGACGGTTTTTACTCCGCGGGTATGACAGGCTTTGGATGTTTCAATCGCGTATTCTGACCAGATGATGGGATCGTTGTAGGTAAACGCGACACTCTGGCAGCCCAGTTGTGCAGCGACTTCGGCAATTTCGTCTGGCAGTGCCCGGGCGCTTAAGCGTTCGATTTCTCTCGATTTGGAGATGTCCCAGTTCTGACAGAACTTGCAACCCAGGTTGCAGCCTGCGGTCCCGAAGGAGAGGACACTGGTGCCGGGATAAAAATGGTTTAATGGCTTTTTCTCGATGGGATCGACACAGAAGCCGGTACTGCGACCAAACGTGGTCAATGCCATCTTGCCGCCGATGTTCTGGCGAACAAAACAGAATCCACGGTCATTTTCTGACAGCGCGCAGGCGCGCGGACAGAGATCGCAGATGATTTTTTCACCTTCTGTATGCCACCAGCGGGCGGGGTAAAGTCCCGAATCCAGATCAGACAGATCTGCTGCCGGCGAAATGATAGGTAGCGTGTTCTCTGCCATGGCTCTTACAAAAAGAAAAGCGTATCGATGGATAACAAGGAAGGGGGCCCTGACCTTCAGAATAATTTATTCACAAGGACAGGGCCAATAGTAAGTTCCAACTTTTAGACTTTTGAGTTGATGAGAACCATCCTTTCTCGCAAGTCGGCAGGATTCGTCCGTAAAAGTCGTCTCAACAGGTAATGCTACCTGTTGTTGTATTTTCTGGCTCAAGTCAGGTATTATCACAGCACGTTGATCAACTGCCATGTCTCTACTTTTATTATACGAAACTGTCCACTCGATGTTTGCAGATTATTTCTGGATTTTTGTGGCGGCCTGCTCTTATCTGGCCGGTTCTGTCCCTTTTGGGCTCCTGGTAGCAAAACTGTTTACTGGTACGGATATCCGTAAAGTGGGCAGTGGCAATATCGGCGCCACCAATGTGGCTCGGACCCTGGGGGCCAAATGGGGCGTCCTCGTACTTCTGCTGGATGCGTTAAAAGGACTACTGCCTGTCTTACTGATTCCGCCTCTGTTTGTGAGCCCGGAATCTCCCGCGTTTGATCATGCCCGTGTCTTAAGTGGTGTCGCAACCATCCTGGGGCATATGTTTCCGCTCTGGCTGGGTTTTCGGGGGGGCAAAGGCGTGGCGACCAGCCTGGGTGTGATTCTGGTACTGGGGCCATGGTCGACGCTGGTGGCTGTCATCGGTTTTGCTTTGACATTTCTGCTGACAAGGATTGTTGCTTTGAGTTCAATCGTTGCTGCTATCGCATTCGGCGTCGCGCAGTTTATTCAACTGGGGCCCGCCGCGTTCACACAACAGAAGTGGAGCCTGGCGGCTTTCAGTATTGCAGTCCCGCTGTTGATCATTATCCGTCACTGGAGCAATCTGGGGCGGATCATGCGGGGAGAAGAGAAGAAATTCTCGTTCGGCAGCCGTAAGAAATCGGCAACAGCTGAATCTGAATCCGGCAATGGGGAGAGTGCTTCGTAACAGGTCAAAGCGGTGCGGAAGTTTGCCACAGCGATCAAATCATCATGATTTAATCGCAGGCAGTGGTCTACTCTTAAGAGATTTCTGCGTCGTGCAGAATAAGGGGAAGGCCGTTATAATTCTACACGAATATTGTTGGTCAGGGCATACTGGTCGATTTCACTCAACGCGGCATGAGTAGCCAGCTGTTTGTGGTAAAATGAATCGGTCCGCCCGGAAAGAACCACGATCTCACCCAGAATATCAACTTTAAGCGACTGCACCTGACTGCCAGTCCGAAATGTGATGGTCTGCTCAATTTTCTGGGAAAGCTGTTTTGCTTTCTGCGAATAGGTTTCTACTGTCATTCAAAATCCTCCTTGAATAGAGCCTGTTTTTCAGGCTTGTGATAGCGATACCAGAATCAATCGGATCGTCGTTTCAATTCGTCAAAACTACGGTCGTTTCCCTGGGTACGCCCTTGGCAAATTACCATCAGACAACTTCTTAGTGTTGCAGCCAGAAAGTTGATGCTGGACAGTCGTGGCATTCAAGGCGGGTGGCTCTAAAGCAGCAGACTCGTGAAACTCAAGAACGACAAGCGATAAACATCGTTCCGCTTCCGGCAGAACACAACTCCATTTTCTGTTATGGCAAATCTCAGTCAGTGAACTCTATGCTGGAACTTCAAAAAAAGCAAATCGTGGACTCAAGGTTCCTCTCGCTTGAGAGTACAATTTCAATTTTGCTCCACTGAATTCTTAACGATGTAAATTTATCCGCCCGCTTCCCGTTCGTCAAACAAAATTCTCAACGAATATTTCGATTCGGCGGAAATAACTTTCTGAGAAAGCGGGCGGCTCAGACTTACTTCTGGTCTGAATTCCAGATCCAGACCAGCGCATCCGGTAAAACCGCTTTCCCGTGGCGGCTGCTGTGAATCCCATGGCCGGTGACAAACCAGTAGTCATAACCGCTGTAGGCCAGGGCAGCTGCCATCCGCTCGTTATTCAGAAACCAGTTACCCAGTTTATTGTCCAGATCATTATCCCCATCCTGTAAAAAGACCTTAAGTGGTTTGGGGGGATATGTTTTGCGAATCAGACCGGGGTAGTCGTGTGCTGTCTTCCACGGGCCAAACTGGTCGAGGGGAATCGTATTGTTCTTGCGGGAGGGATAATCACTGATTCCCCGGAAATCACAGAAACTGCCCACAAAAGAAATCACCTTCTGAAACAGGTCGGTCCGATGCCAGGCTGCCGTAAAAGCACAACTACCGCCGGAAGATGCGCCGCAGATCAGATGGTCTTCCGGTTTCTCGGAAATCCGGTACTGCTGACGCAGGGCGGGCAGCATTTCCTGGTCCAGGAAAGTCGCATACTGAGCCGTACAGGTGTCGTATTCGTTGCTGCGGTTGCGGATCTCCGATTTCCCTTTTCCGCTTGCGGGAATCACACCGGGATTGATGAAGACGGCAATGGAAACCGGGACCTTTTTCGCATGAATCAGGTTATCCAGAACGATCGTCGCGTTGCCATCGCCGTGGCAGTACCCGCCACCATCGGTAAAGACGATCAGTTTGGCGGGAGGTCCTGTTTTGGAATACTGGGCGGGCACATAAACCCACCAGTCGCGAACTGTGCCCGGATACTGTTTCGTACTCTTAAAAGCAGGCATCTGGATGAGCTTTCCCTGGGGAACTCCAGCTTGTTTAAGGCTTTCGGGAGCCCATTCGTAGCTTTCAAAACCGAATCGGTTGGAGCGACTTGTCTCCAGCCGTTTGCCGTTGACGCCGAACTGGTAGTGGGCAGAAGAAAAATTAGGGAATTTTTCAATACGGGCGAAATAACCGGAGTCTCCCAGTTCGACCATCGGCCACTGACGATCTTTTTCTGCGAAAATGATGACTTCGTCACCCGGGTTTGCTTTCAAAAACCAGCCCGCATAACCGCCGCCATCGTCGGTCTTTTCGATCAACGCTTTATGATTGCCTTTGGTTAAATCTTTTTCTTTCTGATATCGCTTTTTGAAGTAGTCCAGAACCTGTTGCTGATTCTCCTTGCTGACCGGTGTTTTGAGTAACTTCGAAACATCAGACAGTTTTTGTGGTGCCGCGGTCAGCGGACTGTTCATTGTCAGCAGCGACAACATGATTATGGTCAGTGGAACAGCGGCGCGAAGAGGGAAATATTTCATGGCAGGAAGCTCCCGTAGCAGGATTCTGGTCAACAGGTCAATTAACGTTTTCTATCAGGTAAAGTGCTCCATCTGGATTACTTGAATTACCTGAGTTCTCTGATTCGTTTTCGTTTGCTTTATTACACTGGCTATGGGAGTGATTTGCAATTCCGGGCACTCTTGAACTTCAAATCTTACGATTCGTTCCAGAAATTGGATGCTGTCCGTTTGGATCGACTCCGCTTCCAGCTACAATAAATACAACTGGTTCACAGTCAACTTTCCTGGAAAGGCAGTTTCGTGTCGCAGACGCTCAATCCACATCATGCTATTTATGTAGGCAGTTTCGATCCCCCCACGCTGGGGCATCTGGATATTGTGGAACGGGGTGCGGCGATCTATTCGAAAATTACGGTCGGCATCGGGATCAATCCGGACAAACGCCCACTGTTTTCACCTGAAGAACGTCAGCAGATGCTGCAAGGCCTGTTGACCAGGTTTCCGAATGTCGAAGTCAAATGCTTTCAGGGGCTGGCCGTTAATTTCGTGCAGGAGTGTGGTGGCGGCGTGATGCTGAGAGGGCTGCGAACATTAACCGATGTTGAAGCCGAATTCACAATGTCGCTGGCGAACCGGACTCTGGCTGCGGAAATCGAAACCGTCTTCCTGATGGCCAGTGAAAAATACACGCATATCTCCAGCTCACTGATCAAGCAGATCGCGCAGCTGGGTGGTGATGTCGCAGAAGAAAAACTCAAAGACTTTGTGCCCCGACAGGTGGTCGGTCCACTGGTTGAAAAATTCGCTTTAAAAACTTCAAACCAGTCTTAACGTCTGCTGGGCTGGTTGTTCAAAAAGGAGATCTCATCATGGTCAAAACCGCATCCACAATGCTTCCACTGGGAACACAGGCTCCCGACTTTTCATTGAAGAATGTCGACGGGTCAACTGTTTCCCTCAGCGACTTCAGTGACTCCAAAGGACTGCTGGTCATTTTCATGTGCAATCATTGCCCGTTTGTCATTCATCTGCGAGAAGCATTGGCTTCCTTTGCAGATGAGTACATGGAAAAAGGTCTGGGGGTTGTTGGTATCAGTTCCAATGATGTAGCCACACATCCCGACGACAGCCCGGAGAAAATGGTCGAAGAAGCCAAATCCGCCGGCTATCACTTCCCCTATCTTTACGATGGTACACAGGAAGTCGCCAAAGCCTACAAGGCGGCCTGCACCCCTGATTTCTTTCTGTTCGATCAGGAACAGAAACTCGTTTACCGTGGACAGTTTGATGACAGTCGACCAGGCAGCGACAAACCGATTACCGGCGCCGATCTGAAAGCGGCCTGCGATGCTGTCCTGGCGGGATCGCCTGTAACGGAAGATCAGAAGCCGAGCATCGGCTGTAACATCAAATGGCAGGAAGGTAAAGAACCCGAATACTTCACCGGTCAGCCTGCCGTCTAAGGCATCAGTCTCTCTACAAAAAAGCTCTCTTTGTTTTTTAGCGAAGAGGGCTTTTTTAATGCGCTGTTTTCAGGGGAGAGCAGCCTGTGAGGTGAACCGGTTTCAAATGGTAATTCAATTTGTAGTGATGCTGATGGTATGTGTTCCGGGTTTGACACCTCTTGTGTCTCCCAGATAAATAAAGTGTCCGGATGTGCAGAAAAGGCTTCGCCAGCCTGAATGCAGGCGGGCAAGTCGGTAGTTTGCCCCGAAAAAGCAGTGATACGCAACTACAGACGTTTCCCCCTGTTTTCCCGGAAAACTGGAATTGGAATCAAAACTCGCATTAGTGTATACTTATGGATATGGTTCCGGTCAGTTTGAGGGGATTTGCTTGTGAAATCTGGTCAGGAAGGAAGGGATCCTGAAATCTCTGTCGAATTCATCAAATTGAAGGGGTAATTCACATATTCTGTGTACGATTGCCTTAGTAGGAGACTTTGTTTTTGTATTTGAAGTCAGGAATATTTATCATATTACCACCGGTTGAATGAAGTCATCTGTATGAGCATTGAACAGGAACCCACGGCCCTGCCCGACGAACTACATGTGAAATTTCTCCATGTATTTACGCAGCACCGAAATCAGATTTATTCGTATATCTTTTCGTTGCTGCCCAACCGGGATGATGCGGAAGATGTCTTTCAGAGAACCAGTCTGATTCTCTGGAAAAAATTTGCAGACTACGATGAAACCTGCAGTTTTTTTTCCTGGGCTTGTGGCGTGGCTTTTTATGAAGTCAAAAACTTCATGCGTGTGGCTCAGCGAAAGCGTTTGCAGTTTCGAGATGATGTCATTCAGCAACTGGCTGATGAACGTGCTGAGATTCCACAACTCAAGCTGGATGTACGTGCTACTGCGTTAGAAGAGTGTATGCAAAAACTGAAAGCGAAAGACCGAAAGCTGGTGAACCAGGTCTATCGTGATCAGATACCTGTGAAAGATTTAGCGGAAGTCGCCGGAGCTGCAATACAGACTCTGTATAACAGGCTCAATCAGATTCGTCGTCAATTAACTCACTGTATAGAACGGACTGTCTCTTATACAGGAGAGGGAAAATGAATCAAAACAATAAATATAATGAAATGCTGTATGAACTCTTCGGTGCGCTGTGCAACCAGACCATCACCAGGGAGCAGCATCAGCAACTCGAAGAAGTCCTCTCTTCTGACGCGGATGCCCGACTGAAATATTTCAACTATCTTGATCTGCATCTGAATCTCGAACGAATGCACGACGAGCAGCCGGTATCTGATTACGAGTTACAGATCCAGGCACCGCTGGTCAACGCCTCCTATACGCAGGCACCACCGGGTCAACCTGTGAAAACCTCTTCCGCGTTGTGGTTGCTGGTTTCTGCTGTCTGCCTGGTGCTGGTGGCAGGTTTTCTAACCTTCAACCTGGCACCTCCGACTGCTCCGCAGATCAGTCTGGATACGCCGCAGTCTCAGCCGGAACCACCTTCTGCAGCGGCAGTCACCCAGACCGCAGCCGTGCGGTTTGCTGAAGGTTCTCCCTTCCTGAAAGTCGGTTCCCCCATTGTGAACTGCCAGGAATACGCGATTTCTGCCGGTCAGCTGCAACTGATTTTTACTAACGGTGCCGAAGTCATTCTGACAGGACCTGCCGTCTTCGAAAGCCAGGGGCCAGAGCATCTGGCAGTGCGTTACGGTGCCTGTTCTGTCTATGCCCCCGATGGTGCCGAAGGGTTTACCGTCGAAACACCTCTCTCCCAGGTCGTCGATTACGGCACCCGGTTTTCTGTCAATGTTTCGGAAGCGGGTAATACCGACGTGCAGGTCATCGAAGGTGAAACCGACGTGCAGCCTGTGAAGTTCAAATCGGACAGTCAAATCAAATCACAGCGATTAACCCGTGGCATGGCACAGCGTTTAACGACCAATAACGGCGTTGTCGTTGATGACATCCCCTTCGATCAGAAGCAGTATGTTTCACAGTTACCCGATCGAGTGGTTTCATACACAACAACTGTGGGACCGGAAAATCGTGCGGAAGATTTGAAATGCGTCACCGTACAGAGAGGCGGAAAATCCTATCAGTATGAAGTAGAAGACCTGATTGGAATTGAACTCACCCACTATAAAGGGAGATCCTTCCTGACACGTAATGATGGCATCGATCCCGGTACCGATGGGAACCCCGGGACATTACGCCGACATCTGCTGGACGATGATCGTTGCCTGCTGACCGGTGTGGTCAATCCCGGCGGATCCTCATCGCCCCTGACTGCGGCACCCGTCATGCATGAAGAGGAAGACCCTGCTCACCCCAATACTCCGGGTATGGCCATCCGCTTTCGAGAGCCGGTGGTCAATGGTCCCGGGCCGGATATTGTTCTGTTCGATCTGCAGGTGATTGTGCACTCAACCACCGGAGATGCCTTTTATGCGACTCCACTGCCGTTCACGGAAAAATCCAAAACCCACCTGATTCAAAAATTTGATATCGATCTCGCTTCGCCCGAAGCAAAACCACTGGAGAAATTCTGGTTGCACATTTTCAACCGGAAGTCAGGCATCAGTTCCCGCTCTGAGCTGGAAACAGCGAAAAGTAATGGTGGTAACTGGCATGTCGTGGGAGCCAAAGCTCTCGCGACTGGTATCAATCTGTCTGACCTTGGTATTGCAGAAGGTGAAACTGTCGAAGGCCTGTTCATCCAGGATGTGCAGGATGACGGCGATATGATTGACCCCGTCTTTATCGGCGGGCTCCCCCCTTTGAAACCTGCACGCAAATAATTTGTAATAACATCTGATACGATTCGAAGATAGATACCCTTTTATTTTCAGCGTCGATAAATGAAAGAGGAATGGTTCATGAGATTCCTGCAAGTCAGTCTGTTACTTTTGCTGTCGACCAACCTGGTCGTGGCAGCCGAAAAAGCAAAGCCGGCGAATTCCAAAGTCGATCAACGTCAGCTGCACTTCTTTGAGAAAGAAGTCCGCCCTCTTTTGATCAAACATTGCCTGGAATGTCATGGCGATAAAAAACAGAAAGGGGAACTGCGCCTCGATTCGCTCAAAGCGATGCTCACCGGTGGTGAGAGCGGCCCTTCGATCGTTCCCGGAAAATCGCATGAAAGTCTGCTGGTAGAAGCGATCAACTACGAATCGTATGAGATGCCGCCGGATGAAAAACTCTCCGACAAAGAAATCGCCGCACTCACGCGCTGGGTTGATACGGGAGCGTACTGGCCTGAAAACGCAGATTACGTCATTAAACAGCGTAAAATGGAAACATTCTTTACTGAAGAAGACCGTAACTTCTGGGTATTTCAACCCGTGAAGCAGACAGACGTTCCCGAGGTCAAAGCGCAGGACTGGTCGAAAAATCCGATCGACGCGTTTATCTTTAACCGTCTGAAAAAAGAGGGGCTGAAACCCGCCGGCGAAGCCAGTCGAACCACGCTCATACGACGTGCCTATTACGATCTGATTGGTCTGCCTCCCACAGTCGAACAGATTAACGCTTTCGTGAATGATCCCTCTCCCGATGCCTGGCCGCGCTTGATTGAGGAACTGCTGGAAAGTCCGCATTACGGCGAAAAATGGGCACGCCACTGGCTGGACGTAGTCCGTTATGCCGAATCAGACGGGTTCAACCAGGACGCGTTTCGTCCGGAAATCTGGCGCTACCGCGATTATGTCGTGCGTTCTTTCAACAGCGATAAACCCTACTCACAGTTTGTAAAAGAACAACTGGCCGGTGATGAAATTGCACCCGAAGATCCCGAAGCGCTGGCTGCAACCGGTTTCCTCAGGCATTATCTCTACGAATACAATCAGCGTGATGCCCGCACCCAGTGGAATGACATCCTCGACAATATCACCGATGCGACTGGCGATGTATTTATGGGAATGAGCATGGGCTGCGCCCGTTGTCACGATCACAAGTTCGACCCAATATCGCATCAGGACTATTACCGGCTGCAGGCCTTTTTTGCACCGATGATGCCTCGTGACGATGTTCCCTTTGTGACTCCCCGGGAACTTGCCGAATACAATCAGAAACTGGATATCTGGGAAAAGAAAACAGCCGACATTCGCGCCCAGATCGATGAAGTGACAAAAAAATCACTCGAAGGGGCAGCCCGCAGCCAGATTAAAATGTTCCCCGCCGACATCCAGGAGATCATGGAGAAACCGGAAGCCGAACGGACCGCTCATGAGCATCAACTGGCTGACCTCGTGAACCGGCAGGTAGACATCAAGCAGAGATCCTCACTGGCTTCACTCAAAAAGAGTGATAAACCGAACGGGAAAAAATACCAGGAACTGCTTAAACAGCTGGCCGCATTTGATGATCTGAAACCCAAACCGCTGCCCACCGGGATGAGCGTGACTGATTCCAAAGGTGCAACGCCCGTCACCACAATTCCCGATGACCCCAATCATACACCCATTGTACCCGGCTTTTTATCTCTGTTGAAACCGGGGGAAGCGGAGATTGTCCCCATTTCAACCGCGCCGCATTCCACAGGTCGCCGTACAGCACTGGCGAACTGGATGGTTAATCCGCAGAATCGTCTGACCACGCGCGTCATTACCAACCGGGTCTGGCAGTACCATTTCGGCACTGGACTGGTCGCGACTGCCAACGACTTCGGTCATATGGGAGAGGCCCCCAGTCATCCCGAATTACTGGACTGGCTGACAGCTTATTTCGTAGAAAATGGCTGGAGCATTAAAAACCTGCACCGTCTGATTATGAATTCATCCACGTATCGTCTGTCCGCCTTTCACCCGGCACCACAACAGGCCGAATTGAAAGACCCGACGAACCGTCTGCACTGGCGGGCCAATATTCGCCGTCTGGATGCAGAAGACATTCGCGATTCCGCTTTGTTCCTCTCCGGGGAACTGGATACAAAACTGGGCGGCCCGTCTGTCAGTGCAAATCAGCCACGGCGTAGTATCTATACAATTATGAAACGTAACGTTCAGGATCCGGTATTGGGCGCCTTCGACTTACCTGGCGGCATTAAGAGTGTCGCGCAGCGCGATGTTACGACCACCGCCAATCAGGCATTGTTGATGATCAATGGTGACTGGTTCCTGAAACGCGCCAATGCAATGGCCCGTAATGTGAAATCGGAGCCCTTCAATTCTGAAGAAGAACTCATCAGTCATCTGCACCAGATGGTATTCGGGAAAAAACCGGAACCGACTGAAATCAAGCTGTTTTCAGAATTCCTCAATACTCAGGAAAAACGCATCGCAGCCGAAGCCGACAGTCACAAACAGACCTTTATCGGGCAGATTACCCAGAAAACAGGCGACGCCATCAAACTGGGGAAAGGCTCGAAACTCTCCAGTCTGAGTGTGGGACCCGCCAAAGCGCTTCCTGATTCGGACCTGACAATTGAAGCCGTCGTGCAGCTGGATTCCATTTACGAGAATGCGTCCGTCAATACGATCGCTGCCCACTGGACGGGTAACTCGAAACAGCAGGGCTGGTCGTTTGGTGTCACCAGTCAGAAATCCGCCTACAAACCGCGGAACCTGATTCTGCAACTGGTGGGCGATAATAAACAGGGGAAACTGACATATGAAGTCGTTCCTTCCAATCTGCATCTGGAACTGCATAAACCTTATTATGTCGCCGCTGCCATCAATATCGCGGATACCAGCGAGCAGGGAATCACGTTCTATGTCAAAGAACTCTTCTCAGACAAACCGCTACAGACTGTTACTGTCAAACATTCTGTCGTGGGTAACTATCGTCCCGATTACAATTTTGTCATGGGGGGACGTGAGAAAACTTCGGGGAGCAGATGGACCGGTCTTCTCGACAATGTCCGGCTTTCCAAAGCCGCTTTGACTTCAGAGCAACTTCTCATCAATCAGCCCGATCAGCAGTCGGAGGCCACGGTCGGATTCTGGCAGTTCAATGATGAGAACAGTCTGTTGAAAAACCAGGTCGCAGGTGCAGTGAAAATTCTGCCTCCTTCGGAAACTTCGCTGGGGGCCAGTAACGCACGTCAGCAGGCTTTGGCCGATCTCTGTCATGTGCTGTTAAACTCCAATGAATTCCTCTACCTGGATTAATCAGTCGTGACTCACGACAGCAAGAGTAGAAAGACAATCTTATGAGCAATCAGACTCGACAGAATATCAATCGACGCGAACTCCTTTTTCAGGCTGGTGCAGGATTCGGCGGGATCGCCTTGAATGCATTAATGGCACAACAGGCTCAGAGTGCAGCCATTCCCGACCGCAAGTCCCTCTCTCCCCTGGCTTCAAAACAGACGCATTTTCCCGCGACAGCGAAAAGTGTGATCTTCCTGTTCATGGAAGGGGGCCCCAGCCATATCGATCTGTTCGATCCCAAGCCAGAACTGCAGAAACTGGCCGGCAAACCACTGCCCGAAAGCTTCAAAAAACCGATTACCGCCATGGGGGAAGTCAATTCACCACTGCTGGCTTCGAAACGAAAATGGAAACAGCACGGGGAAGCAGGCACCTGGGTTTCAGACTGGTTGCCCCACACTGCAACCTGTGTCGATGACATTGCGGTCCTGCGTGGTTGCTGGACTAATGGCATCAATCACGCCGGCGGTGTCTGTCAGATGAATACCTGCATTCCACTGGCGGGTCGTCCTTCACTGGGCAGCTGGGTGACTTATGGCCTGGGAACCGAAAATGAAAGTCTGCCGGCTTTTGTTGTCATTCAGGATAATAACGGCACCGTCGTTAATGGTCCTCGCAACTGGGGGACCGCATTCATTCCCGCCGTCTATCAGGGCACACGTCTCAATACCGGAAAAACGCCGATCTCTAACCTGTATCGCCCTGAAGATATTTTCCCGACGCAGGAAGCCGGCAAACTGGATCTGCTGGCGAAACTGAATCAGCGTCATGCCGCGTCGCGCAAACAGCAGTCCGAACTTGATGCCCGGATTGAATCTTATGAACTCGCATTCCGCATGCAGGCCGCTGCTCCGGAAGCGGTCGACCTGTCTCAGGAAACCAAAGAGACCCAGGAACTGTACGGCATGGATCAGAAGGAAACCAAGGTCTACGGTACAAACTGCCTGCTGGCGCGTCGCATGGTGGAGCGGGGTGTTCGCTTCGTTCAACTCTACAACGGAGCCGGCAGCAAGTGGGATTCTCATTCAAGCATTGAAAAACGTCACGCCAGTCTCTGTAAAGGGATGGATAAATGTGTCGCCGGTCTGTTGAAGGATCTCAAGCAGCGCGGCCTGCTCGATTCGACGCTGGTCGTCTGGGGCGGCGAGTTTGGTCGGACCCCGATGAGTGAAAAAGGGGATGGCCGCGATCATAACCCGACTGGTTTCACCATGTGGATGGCCGGAGGCGGCGTCAAAGGGGGCCAGACGATTGGCGGAACCGACGAACTCGGACTCTACGCCGTCGAAGACCGCATGCACGTCCGTGATATTCACACCAGCATTTATCATCTGCTGGGGCTCAATAACCTGAAGCTCGAATATCGCCACAAAGGCAGCCCTGAACGCCCGACCCTCAACGAAGGCGAATTCATGAAAAAACTGGTGACAGGTTAGCCAGGTCTGTAAATAGTTACATAGTAATGGTTTATGCTGCGTAGTGAGTCGTCAGTGAGTGGAGGCTGCGCAGAACCCCTCTGTCTGGGACAATCCTGAGAGTTTGACTCTTTTTTATTAATCAAACTCCTTTGAAAATCCTCTCTTGCACTTCGGTCTAAAACCGATACCATAATATATAAGCAACTTTTAGATATTATTCATCTTAAAGTCTGCGATGAGCCCTCCATACACACTATCCATCAAACATGGATAGCCCTCACTGAAACCATTACCAAGAGAGTCTTCTTCTATGATCGGGCGACTTTTCCTGGCGTCTTTGTTTTTCGCTTCTATCTGTCTGAATTCAACATCAGCGGCTGAATCTGCAGACCAGACTGCGAAACTTTCGTTTGAAAACGATGTGCGCAAAATCCTCAAAGTTCACTGCCTGCATTGTCATGGCGAGAATGGCGAGATGGAAGGCAGCCTGGATCTGCGTCTCAAACGGTTCATGCTCAAAGGCGGCGACAGTGGCCCGGCGATCGTGCCCGGTAAAAGCGATCAGAGTGAATTGATTGCCCGGATTGAAGCCGGTGAAATGCCCCCCGAAGGCAAACCGATGCCGGATGAAGAACTGGCAATTCTCAAACAGTGGGTTAATCAGGGCGCCCACAACATCAGACCCGAACCGGAGAAGATCGGACCCGATTACGTGGCCCCCGAAGATCTGGCATTCTGGTCCTTCCAGCCCGTGAAGAATTATCCGGTTCCCAAGGTCAAACAACCCACGCTGGTTAAACAGCCCGTCGATGCCTTCCTGCTGTCGAAGCTGGAAGCGAAAGATCTGACGTTTACTTCACAGGCGGATAAAACGATTCTGGCCCGTCGTGCCTTTTACGATCTGATTGGCTTGCCTCCTACTCCGGAAGAACTCAAACAGTTTCTGGACGACAAGAGTCCGGACGCCTATGAAAAGCTGATTGACCGCTTGCTGGCTTCCCCGCATTATGGCGAACGCTGGGGCCGACACTGGCTGGATGTCGCCGGTTATGCCGACTCCGAAGGTTACAACAATAAAGATCAGGAGCGTCCCTGGGCATTCCGTTACCGCGATTATGTCATTCGGGCTTTCAATAATGACAAACCTTACGATCAGTTTCTGAAAGAGCAACTGGCCGGTGATGAGATGGTCAAACCGCCTTATCATAAACTAAGCCCGGAAGAGATGGAAAAACTGGTCGCTACCGGTTTTCTCCGTATGGCCCCTGATGGAACAGGCAGCAACCCCGCTGAAAAGGAAGTCGCTAAAAATCAGGTCATTATTGACACGGTTGATATCGTTTCGTCGTCGATTCTGGGTATGACGATTGCCTGTGCCCAGTGTCACGATCACAAATATGATCCGATTCCCCAGAATGATTACTATCGGTTCCGGGCCATCTTCGAACCGGCCCTCGACTGGAAAAGCTGGCGGACTCCCGTCTCCCGGCGGATTTCGATCATGTCGGATGAAGACCGCAAGGTCGCCAATGAACTGGAAGCTGAAGCAAAGAAAGTTCTCGCAGAACGCTCGGAACTGGTCAAAAAGTTTATCGACCGGACTCTGGAGCGCGAACTGATGGATGTGCCGGAAGACAAGCGGGATGCGATGCGAACTGCTTATAAAACTTCAGGCAAGGAACGCAGTAAAGAGCAGGTGGCCATGCTCAAAGAGTATCCCCGCATCAACAGACTCTCTGCCGGTTCGCTGTATCTTTACGATCGCACCCTGCAGGAGCAGTCGGGCAAAGCCGCTCAGAAAGCCAAAGAACTGGCTAAAACGCTGGTTGAAAAAATAGAAAAAGAAACGCTGGAAAAAATTCCGGCTGATAAGAAAGCACTGGCACTGGCTGCGAAAAAAGCAGAAGTCAAAAACCAGACGGAAGCACAGAAACAGCTTCTGGCCGAATTCCCGGCGTTACTCGTTTCCGTTTCGAATCTGGAAAAATTCGACCCCAAAGGTGCTGCCGAGATTCAGCATCTCAAAGAAGAATCCAAGCGGCTGTCTGAGCTCAAAACAACAAAAATTCTGACCGAATACAGTGACAAAGCAACGGCGATTCGAAATAAAAAGCCGAAAGAAGAATTCATCCGCGTGTTGACAGAAGTCCCGGGAAAAGTCCCGAAAACATTCTTCTTCAACCGGGGAGACTTTGAGCAACCCAAACATGAACTGCAACCCGCCGGCCTGACCGTGATTAAATCCAACCTGAAAAAGCCGGTTGAGATTCCATCGGTCAACAAAGACATTCCGACAACCGGACGTCGGCTGGCGTATGCCAACTACATCACCAACGGTCAGCATCCGTTGACGGCACGCGTGTTTGTCAACCGCCTCTGGCTGCATCACTTTGGTAAAGGCATCGTGGCGTCCCCCACTGATTTCGGAAAACTGGGGATTCCGCCAACTCACCTGGAATTGCTGGACTGGCTGGCGAACGATTTTGTAACTAACGGCTGGAAAATCAAACGCATGCATAAAATGCTGATGACTTCCGCTGCCTACATGCAGAGTTCACAACGTTCCGACGATTACGATGTCGCCGATCCCGACAATCTGCTGTATGGACATATGCCTGTTCGTCGTCTGGAAGCCGAAACCATCCGCGACTCCATTATCGCGGTCACCGGTAAACTCAAAACCGAACTGTACGGCGAACCGGTTCCCGTCAAGGAAGATGAAGTCGGCCAGATCGTCGTGGGGCTAGCCAATGTGGATTCGGCGGGGCGACAGAAAAAAAATCTGAAGATGGATGACCGCAAGTTCCGTCGCAGTATTTACGTGACGGTCAGCCGCAGCAAACCACTGGCTGTGCTCGATATGTTCGACGCACCCAAGATGGAACCGAACTGTGAGAAACGTTCTTCCTCTACCGTCGCGCCCCAGTCACTGTTGATGATGAACAGCGCCTTCATGGTGGAAAATGCAGAACTGTTCGCAGAACGTCTGCTGAAAGAAAAAGCCGGTAACAAAGCAGAGCAGGTCAAGCTGGCCTGGATTCTGACGTTCGGTAAAGAACCCTCGGCTGAAGAAGTTCAACAGTCTGTCGACTTTATTGATTCACAACTGCCTCAATTTAAAGATAACAAAAACGCTGCAGGCAAAACTCCTGAGCAACTCGCACTGGCAACATTCTGTCAGGCGTTACTCAGCAGTAACGGCTTCCTGTATGTCGACTGATGCCACGCATTCCAGTGGCTTTTTGAAAATTAGATTTTGAATCCGGTTAGAAATACGGTATCGAATTATGAAACAACAATCGATTTCAGCTCCTCATTCCAGACGACATTTTCTGGCATCCGGTTCCATGGGCATCGGGTCGCTGGCTCTCTCCTGGTTATTGAACCAGGAACAGGCACTCGCCAATCCTGCTGCTAACCGACCAGATCTCAATCAACCAGCGCTGGAAAAGCAGCAATTTGACCTGACCGTCAAACCCACGCACCATCCTCCCCGTGCCAAAGCCATGATTTCCATGTTCATGCAGGGCGGCCCCAGTCATCTGGATATGTTCGATCCCAAGCCGATGCTTCAGAAATACGACGGCAAGAAATTTCCCGGCGACATCAAGTACGATAACGCTGCCCAGGCCAGTTCGAAAGTACTGGGCAGTCCCTGGAAGTTCAGCAAACACGGAGAGTGCGGTACCGAACTGTCGGAACTCGTTCCCGGTTTATCTGAAGTCGTCGACGATATCGTCCTTATGCGATCAATGCACACCAGCGTGAACAACCATGGCCAGTCGATTTATGCGATGCACAGTGGCCGCATCCTGCCTGGACGTCCTACGCTGGGAAGCTGGCTGACCTACGGACTGGGGGCCGAGTCGGAAAATCTGCCCGCTTACATTGCAATGGTTGATCCCGGCGGCGCACCTGTCCTCGGCGTCGATAACTGGACCAATGGCTGGTTACCTTCACTCTACCAGGGAACCGTGATTCGACCCAAGGAACCCCGCATTCTGAATCTGAATGCCCCACCTCACCTGAGCGGCAAAGCGCAGGAAAAATATCTCGACTTCCTCGGTAATCTGAATCAACGTCATTTGAATCAACATCCTGGTGAAGACGATCTTTCGGCACGGATCGCCAGTTACGAACTGGCAGCCAAAATGCAGACCGCGGCTGGGGAAGCTTTGGATCTGAGCAAGGAAACCAAAGCGACCCAGGCCATGTACGGGATTGATGATCCCACTTCAGCCGAATTCGGAAAACGCTGCCTGATTTCACGTCGCCTGATTGAGCGGGGCGTGCGCTTTGTACAAATCATGACCGGCAACCAGACCTGGGACCATCACACCAACATGCGGACGTCACTCCCCCTGGCTTGTAAACGGGTCGATGTGCCTGCCGCCGGTCTGGTGAAAGACCTCAAGCAGCGTGGCCTGCTGGATGAAACTCTGGTCCACTGGGGCGGAGAAATGGGGCGTCTGCCTGTGATTCAGAATGACGCAGGAATGGCCAAGCAGGGCCGCGATCATAACACTTACGGCTTCAGCATGTGGCTCGCCGGTGGGGGATTGAAGGGGGGCATGACCTACGGCGAAACTGATGACTTCGGTCATCATGCCATTAAAGACAAGGTCAGTCACAGTGATTACCACGCAACGCTGATGCATCTGTTTGGTCTGGATGCCGAACGCTTAACCTTCACCCGCAATGGTGCACCGCAGACACTGATTGACGGGCAGGAAAACCGCGTGGTGAAAGAAATCATTGCCTGAAGTCGGCTCGAATCAATTCATAAAAAAACGCCCTGTTTCTGCAGGGCGTTTTTTATTTGGAGTTGTCAGAAGCGAACGCTTATTTCGCTGGTATCGCAATCATATCCAGTACCAGAATCCGATTGGGCACACCCACGCTTTTGACGGTCGCTTTTGAGGCAGCCGGCGGTCGCTTCGGGTTATAGTATTCAGTACGGATCTTACCGAAGTCACTACTGATGCCATCCTCAGAAACATAATAGGTTGCTTTTGCCAGATGCTGCATATCGCTGCCCGCTTCACCCACGATGGTTTTCAGTTGATTGAAAACGCTGTGAATCCGGGTGGAGTAGTCGCCTGGTTCTTTCGAAGTAATACCTGAAACATAAATCCTGTCACTGACTTCAGCGATCGCGACCCGGCTGTACACAGGGGATGCTTTCATACCGGTCGGAGTTTTATAAGTGACCGTTTCTGCAGGACGGGAGGCGGGGGTCTCTTCAGGCATCGCGACGATCATTTCAATTTCGATGGGCAGCGACGAAAACCATTCGACCAGTGAGACAGGCGGCCTGCGTTCTTCGGGAAAGATGCCGTCTATCATTTCAGTGACTTCATTGGCCTGGCTCATGGGAGTCATGAAGGCTTTGATGTGCACGATGTTCTTTGGCTTCGCTCCCAGGTATTCCAGCGTCTGGAACAGCTCTTTCATTGTCAGTATGGCGGCTTCCGATACCGTGTCGGCTTTGACAGCCTGGCCGGAAATATAAGCTGTGCGACCTGCAGGTAACAGTGCGACACGAAATCCGGAGGGAGCATCGTTGAATACTTTGGTTTCTGTCAGCTTACTGGACGACTCGGTCGCCGCGACTGCATCCATTGCTACGAGGGCTTTGGGATCGGGCAGTTTTGTCACGACATAGGTGCACGCCGGTTGTGCGATCAGTTCCAGTTCTTGTGTCAGCCGTTGTTGCACTTCCGCGACCAGTTCTTCACGGGCGACATAGATATTCAGCTTCACCAGCTTATTCAGCGAGCAGTCTACCTTTTTCAGCAGATAATCCAGATTTTTCAATACGAGCGCCGTCTGATCGCCGGCTCCGGTCGCATTGATCATCCCCCCCTTAATATTTAAAGGCAGAATTTGAGAGGTATGCGCCAGGACATCATCTTTCACAACGACACACAGGGAAGCCCCCGTTTTAGAGGAAGGTTTGTAATACGAGACTTCCGCCTGGGTCAAACCAGTCATTCCCAGTGAAAAAACGGCGATCAGTAATTTTGTCAGATATTTCATAATATGGTCAACGATTCAAAATGGAGTATTTTTAAATTCCCGAGCACGATTCCCGGGAGGGAACGCTTTATTTTAAACGCCAGAATTCGTCAAAGAAATTCGCGTCAACGACTTTCCCTGGGTACTGACTGCCCGGAGGAGTCCGCAAATCGATAATCGCCCAGTCGGGCAGCATTGGTACCTGCCGGGCATTATTCAGGTAAGCATATTCGCGATACGTGAATCCGCTGTTGAGTACCACGTACTTTTCCGGGTTCAACGGATTGGGGAAAATCAGAATCGGAGCATGGTGATCCGCCGGGAACTGCTTGTCACCCACGATGATGGAATCCGCCGTCCATTGAATCGGTAACTTAGCGGCAATCTTTTTAATGAGCTGGTTACTCTGGGGATCGCCCCACAGAATGAGGTTACTGGACGCGATCTCTTTATCAGTGATCTCTACATCTTTCATCACACGGGCATCGCCGCGGAACTGCTGGCGCCAGTGCACGACCGCATGTTGCATCTCGGACTTGACCCACTTATCAACAGTCGGTGAGGCACACGTGCCGGAAGGGGAGACGAAAATAAACGAATCCATAAAGGCATCGTCAATCGGGCCCTGCAGATTATGTTTCTTCACCAGCTGGCCCGGTTCGTAAGTCGCGGGGCCCACCTGCCAGCCATCACCCGATTTATGAAATGAAACTTCCCAGGAGCGGTCAGACATCGGGCGGGGCGCTTCCAGTTTCATCCCGTTCACCTGCACGGTCACCGGCTGTGTCATATCCAGCGGCGATTCACCGGCTGCCATTTTCAGGGTGAAGGCGGTCACGTTTTCCGTTTTGACCTCAACGCGATTCCCGCTCAGCAGCCGGGCGTCGATGTGGGCCTGTTTCCATTCTTCCTGCATCGCATCCAGCGTGACCCACGCCATACGGTTGTATTTCAGCGTATAGGCGACCAGATGGATGGTTGCTGGCACGCGCTCTCGGCCAACCCGCGCCAGGGAATCCATTTTCTCCTCGATGATGATTTTGGAATCCGGGTGAATTTTATGCGCGGTATCGGGGCCGATAATGTGCACCATGTCGATGCCCACTTTTTCCAGCGCCAGTTCCATCACATCGGCGGCCTGCTTCTGTTTGTCAATTTCACCACTGTAGGCGACCGTCGGACACTGAAACAGGTTAAGGGCATAGCCGGGACAGTCATACATCTGCCATAATTTCTTTTCGTACCAGGTCGGCTTCAGCTTTTCCTCCTGGAAGACCTTGAGAAACAGCGGCGTTTCTGAGAAGCCGGCTCCCGGGTTGGCGGCGAACCAGCGGTCGGCGTAATGTACGGCGAACTGCCAGCAGGCAGCGCCTCCCATGGAAAACCCACGGACAGAAACGCGATCGTCGTCGATGCGGTAATTCTGCTTTGTCGCTTCCAGTGCTTCGAGCACATCAATTTCCCCAGCAAATTTGAATGCATTGGAATAACGGCCATAAGGATGCAGCACGATGGTATCCGCGGGCGTGTACTGTCCACGGGACCGCTGCTGCTGATTAATGAAATTGACTTCACTCAACCGCTCTCCGCGGCCATGAAACCAGAGATCGCAGCGATAATCGCTCTTACCCGAAAACGTGTAGTTATCCGGGATGACCAGTCCGTAAGGCTGCACAGTCTGATCGATTTTGGAAATATAGCCCCGCACGACCAGGCCTGTCTGACGCGTCCAGGGGGCTTCTCCTTTTAACAGCTGGTCGGCCCGTTCCTGTCCCTGTTTCAGCAGATTCAGACCCGTTCCGATTTCCCGTTCGTGAAAGAACTCCTGATATGCCAGTGCACACCGGACCGCGCGATGATAGATTTCCACATCGGGAATTAACGCTTTGATGCGGGCGTCTTTGTTTTTTTTGAGTTGATCCAGTGAGGCTTTGAGTTTCGCCAGTCCCTGTTCCAACTGCTGCCGTTGAGCTGCCGGAACTTCGACTCCCAGGCCGGGGATACGTCGAACCTGATCCGGAATGTTATCTTTAGGGCCGTCCGCTTTCGTCAGGCTGGAAAGGAGAGTCAGGCAAATCAGGGATGCGATTGTAAATTTGACAAGATGTTTTTGATAGAAAAGCATGGGATGATTCTCGCGAGGACTAAGAACGTCAGGAATGTTGTAACTTCTTAAACGGTGGCAAGTAACAATGTGCATACTATCATGTCGGAAGTGACGTTGTTTGAAAACTGTTTCAGCAAAGATATTCTCCGATCAGCCAAAGAGAGCATTTCAGCGATAACTGGCATGGACGGTCTGAAAACTGTTTGTTAGAACAGTCTCAGAACATGTCATCCCCACAAAAGTGAGCTTTCTTTCCGATCATCCATAGTGGAGAAAAAAATGTCATTCAAACCAGGTGTAATTCGTCTGAGCTTCGTGTGTGCCTTCATCTTTCCGTCACTCCTTGCCTTGACGCTTCAGGCTGAAGAAAAAAGCGAACCGAACTCAGTCACTGCCGCGAAAGTTCAGACATTGCCACTGGATCAGATGATCTTAAGTGGGGAAGAAATCGATGTGAAAATTCATGGGGACGGGAAACGCGTGATTCGTCTGCAGGGGAGAGCGGGAATCAAAATCGATGAAATGTGTGTCTCGGCGGATGAGATCGACGCGACCTGTTCCAGCCATTCTGATCTGAAGCTGGATCTGAAGGGAAATGTGAAAATTATCAGCAGTGCCGATCTGATCAATGCGACTGCTGCTGAAGCCCATTTCGATTTTGGGACGAACTCAATGAATCTGAAAGGAACGGAAAAGGATGTGGTCAAACTGATTCGCGGTGTCGGCTCCCGGAATACCCAGATTGAAGCCACCGAAATTCAGGTTCAGTTTAAAGACCCGGGTGTTATTCAGCTGAAAACCCTGGGGGTAGCGACCTTTACCGAAGCGAAAGCAACTCAGCCAAACCCGTTCTCGTTTCCCGGTTCTCGAAAGCAAAACCAGTTTCAGCCGTTTTCGATGGATGATCAGTTTAGACCTGCACGGTTCAAATCTTCAAAATCAAAAAAGAAACCGGCGGGTAGTGTGTTTCAGGATAACACGACTCCATTTTCTGGTTCGTGATCGCTCCCTGAGTCGTAAATCCGGTTAATCAAATCAGATATTGTTCGTCCCGATGAGTCCAATCTTTCGCGCTGAGCCTGTCAGCAGTCCGGCTGCCGACGGGCTCAAAATCGCTATTGACCCCGTTTGCTGTTTGCAATAAGCTCCCGATCTCCACAAATCTCTCTCAAATCAAATCTCAATTTCTCTTCAGGTTTTCTGCTGTGTCGATTCAGGGCACTGTTTGATCACTCAAGGCAAATTCAGTCAAACAAACTGAACTCAGTCAGGTTCTCTACCAATGCCTGTCTGCCTGGGAATCAACGTCTGTCCGGAAGCGGTTTCAGTGGCAAAACAACCATTCTGAAAAGACTATTTTCTCACAAACGGGGTCGTACTGTGAAGAACACTGTCAATTTATTAATCGTCGTACTCATCGTCGCAGCCGGTTTTACGGGCTGTCAGAAACTCAATCTGAATCCGCAGAGCTGGTTGAAGTCGGCCAGTATGCGTTCGCAGAGTCCGGATGAAGACGAAACGACGTCTGAAATTGAGAAGTTTGAAACCAAGGTCGAAACTCCATTCATCGGTGAATACACCCAGATTACCGGTAAGAACCTGATCGCGCTGCAGGGCGTGGGTCTTGTCACGGGGCTGAACGGGACAGGCGGCAACCCGCCTCCTTCGGTTCACCGGGAAGCGTTATTACGCGAAATGCGTCGCCGGAATGTCAAGAACCCGAACCAGATTCTGCGCAGTCCTTCAACGGCACTGGTGATTGTGAAAGCCTATCTGCCGCCACTGATCCGCAAAGGGGAAACCTTCGATGTGGAAGTTTACCTGCCCGGTAACAGTGAAGCGACCAGTCTTGAAGGGGGCTGGCTGATGGAATCCTATCTGGCTGAACAGGCGATGATCCAGGGACGCGGGCTGTTGAAAGGTCATATCCTGGCGAAAGCCCAGGGCCCGATTCTGATCCCTCCCATGTCGGAGGAAGATCGTAAAAAAGGGACTTCGGGACTCCTGCGTCGCGGCCGCATTCTGGCGGGTGGCATTTCGGTCGCGGAAGATCGTGACCTGGCTCTATACCTGCGGAATGATTTCAAAAGTATTCGAAACGCACAGCGTATTGCCAATCGTATTGGTACGCGGTTCCATCACTTTGATAAATATGGGATCGAAGAACCACTGGCCGAAGCCAAGACAGATAAAAAAGTGGTACTCAAGCTGAAGCCACGCTATAAGCATAACGATTCACGCTATCTGCAGGTGGTCCGCTATATCGCCTTCCGGGAAACCGATGTGGCACAACGGGTGCGCATGCAGAAACTCACGGAAGAAATTATGATTCCGGAAAAAGCAGAGCGGGCTTCCATTGAACTGGAAGCGATTGGTAAAAAATCAATTCCCATTCTGAAATCCGCCTTGAAGAGTCCTCTGCTGGAAGTACGCTTCCATGCGGCGGTCGCATTGGCTTACCTGGATGATGGTTCCGGTATCAAGGATCTGGCGGATGCAGCCCGGGAAGAACCGGCGTTCCGAGTCTACGCCCTGGCTGCCATGTCGGCCCTTGATGAACCAGAGGCACATCTGCATTTGCGGGAACTGATGAGTATGACCAGTGCGGAAACCCGTTACGGTGCCTTCCGCGCCCTGTGGACACTGGATAAAAACGATCCCTTTATTCGTGGTGAAAATATGAACGATCAGTTCCTGCTGCACGTGCTGCAGACCGAACTGGAGACCGTGACAACTCACGACCCGAATGCTAAAGAGGGAGGACCGAAGAATGGTGGCCCGATGATTCATGTCACACATCGTAAACATCCGGAAGTGGTGCTGTTTGGTTCCGAACAGGAATTCCGAGTGCCGATCACCGTTCGTGCCGGTAAAGTATTGATTACGGGAGCGCCTGGTGTCGAACAGCTGACTGTCAGTAAATATGAAGTGGATGAACCCGATCAGCGTAAACTGGTTTCGAAAAATATTGCTGTCGTGATTCGTACCGCGGTGGATATGGGAGCCAGCTATCCCGATATTGCACAAATGATTTTGCAGGCACATCAGCAGGGCAATATCGAAGGTCAGGTCGAAATCGATGCCTTACCTGAAGGCGGACGCATGTATTACCGCCCGGTTCACGACGATTCTCTACTGGCTCTGAAGTCGGGTGATCTGAAATCGGCCAAACCGAAACCGAAGAAGGGTTCGCGGGTCGGTAATCAGAATATGGTTCCCAACATCTTCACAACAGGTGCGCCCAGTACCAGTGGATCCCGGAGATCGAAAGAAGAGAGTGAAGAACCTGAAATAGAATCAGCGAGTGAGTCAGGCGATAAAGGTAAAGCGACCCTGATTGATTCACGTAAACCTGAATCTACGGATGAAGATGATAAGTTCGTGAAACAGAATACCTTCCAGAGCTGGTTCCGTTATTTTTACAAATAAAAGCAAGCGGTTAATTTGATTGATTCTGAATTGTGTATCGCCACTACAAGTCAGGCAACTGTTGTTAGTTTTCCCGTGTAAGGTTTTGTGATGCTGAAATCATTGGAACTGTTCGGCTTTAAGAGTTTTGCCGACCGGACCATCTTTGAATTTTCGGATGGCATCACTTGCGTGGTCGGACCCAACGGAAGTGGCAAGAGCAACGTCGTGGATGGAATCAAATGGGTTCTGGGTGACCAGAGCCCCAAGAGCCTCCGCGGTAAAGACATGACAGACGTGATCTTCAACGGTTCTGCGGGCCGCAAAGCCAATGCCTATGCCGAAGCGACGCTGACCTTCAATAATCGGCAGGGCTTCCTGGATATTGATGCCGACGAAGTTCAAATCGGGCGTCGACTCTGGAAAAATGGTGATTCGGAATACCTGCTCAATCGCAACCCGGTCCGTCTGAAAGATATTCGCGACCTGTTTATGGGCACGGGAGCCGCGACGTCGGCTTACAGCATTATCGAACAGGGCCGCGTCGATCAGATCCTGCAGGCCAACGCCGCCACCCGGCGTGTCGTGTTTGAAGAAGCCGCGGGAATCAGTCGCTATAAATCGCGGAAAGTCGATGCGGAACGCAAACTCGAGCGGGTCGGCCAGAACACTCAGCGGTTAACCGACATTGTCGATGAAGTCGAAGCGCAACTGAATTCCACGCGCAGCCAGGCCTCCAAGGCGGCCAAGTACCGTGAAGTTTCTTCCGAGTTGCGTAAACTGTGGATGGGCATGGCCGCTGATGACTGGCGGCATCTGACTTCACAGCAGTCGTCTTTGAAGGCCAGGATCGGCCAGTATCAACAGCGCATCGAAGAGTTGAATGCCGACTACCAGACTTACGAAGAAAAGCTGGCTGCCATCGATGCGGAAGTTTCTGAGTTTGATGACCAGTTAAGATCCGTTGAGAAAAAACTGTCTTCACATCGCGAAGGGATTGCGGGAAATCAGACCGCGATCGAACATCAGCTGGAACGGAAGCAGGAATTCGAAACAGAAATTATACGGTTACGAAAACAGCGCATTCTGATGGCCAGACGCACGTCAGAAATTCAAAAAGATCTGGAAGCGGTGACTCAGGAAAAACTCAAATCCGAATCCGGTTTTCAGGAACAGCGCCAGAAGCTGGAAGAGACGCGTGCCAGAATTACTGCAGTCACTGCAGAAGTTGATGCCGCCAGCGAGCAGATTCAACGGAAGCAGCAGCAGGTACATGAACTGAACAAGACATCGCTGACGCTGGATAACCGCGTGTTTTCAATGCGGACGCAGCTGGAAACCTATAGCAGTTCCATTGAGAAGGCAACCGAAAAACGACAGCAGCTCGAGGCGAAAGTCAACGATGCGCAGGCGGTCGTCGAAGCCTGTGAAGCACGTTTTCGTTCCGCTGGCGAACGGGTCGCAGAATTTGCCCAAAACCTGTCTGACGTCGATGAAAAGCAACAGACGCTCCTCAGTGAGCAGGATCAGAAAACACAACAGCTGTCCGAATTGCGGGAAAGACGTAGTGCCTATCAGGCACGCAAGAGTGTTCTGGAAGATCTGGAGCGGCGACAGGAAGGAATCAGTATCGGGGTCAAGGAGATCCTGAACCGCGCGCAGACGTCTCAATATTCGCCTTGGAATACCATCATCGGTAGTGTCGCAGACCTGCTGGACGTGGATCTGGAACAGGCGGCGTTGCTGGAAGTGGCGTTAGGGATTCGCTCTCAATTGCTGGTGATCAGCGAATTTAAACCACTCTATGAGTTTCTGAAAGAGGGGAAATATTCGATCTCTGGCCGGGTGGGGTTCATTACGCGACCGACTTCACAGACAGAACTGCCAGCGACAATCCAGGGGTTCACACTGGAAGGTCAGGCCGCTGATCCGGCTGATATTTCAACGGAGCAGCAGGCGAAACTTCTGGATCTCTCTGCGGAACGCGGCGTTATTTATCGTGCCGATCAACTGGTGAAACCGACTCCGGAAAATCAGTTGCTGGCAAAAATGCTGCTGGCGGATACCTGGATTGTCGATTCGCTGGAGACAGCCGTGAATCTGTCTAAGGGAGTCGGCAAAAAATGTCGCTTTGTCACCCTGCAGGGAGAACTGGTTGAAGAAAACCAGTCGATCTTCGTCGGTGCCATCGGCGGTGAATCTGCCATCTTCACCCGCCGCAGCGAATTGCGAAAACTCAAAAACGATCTGATTCGCATTGATCGGACATTGAACGACAACGAAACTGCTCTGGAAAAACTGGATGCGCTGCTGGCCACCGTGGATGATGAACGGAGTGCCTGTCAAAGTCAGATGCAGGAGGCTTCCGAGGCGCTTTCCATTGAAAAAGCGGCGAAGGTAGCAGCCGAGCAGAAGCGGGAACAGTGGAATGAAGAATGGTCGACCGTCAAAAGTGATCTGGTCGATCTGGAGCGTCATGCTCAAAAACTGCAGGCCGAAATTGAAACTGTATTAACTGAAAAGCAGGAAACAGAAGACAATCTGCAGTCGTTAAACGCGCTGATTCAGGAGGATGAGTCCGCCCTGCTGAATAAACAATGTGAAGTTCAGGAACTCAAAGAGCAGCAGAATGCCCGTAAACTGGAACTGGCAACACATGAAGAACGACTGGCGGGACTGAATCAGCGTTGCGACCGGCTGAAGCTGGAATTTGAACAGCGTCAGCAGCAACAGGAAGAATCCAATCGTCGTTATGAACTGTCGCTGGAAAAAAATTCGCAGATTAAGCTGCATATCCTTAACACACGTGCTTTGCTGGATGAACAGTATTTAATGCAGGAAGGCCTGCTCGCATCGGCTGCCAGTGTGTCGGCAATCCGCGATGAGAAGCGACAGCTCAAGAAGCAGTTCAGCTCTGAAGAGGCGGCGTTGCGTAAAGAGCGTCGAGAATTGAGTGAACAGAAGCACGAAGAAGAATTCAAAACCCGTGATATCGATCATCAGATCAGTACTCTGGCGGAGCGGATCGAAGAGGAATACCAGGTCACGCTGGAGGAAATTGTTTCTTCGGGCGAATCTGTTCTGAAGCAGCATCTGGAAGAACAGGCACAGTATGAATCAGAAACCGAAACGGAATCCGTCTCAGAAGAGGAGTCCGCTTCTGCAGAAGAAACAACGCTGGATGTAGAGCTGTCAGACTCCGCCGTTGAGCAGGATGAAGTTCTTTCAGAAGAAGAAGCCGAGTCGGAACGCGTGGAAATCGAACTGGTGGAAGAAGAAGCTGCCACTGCGGAAGCCGGTTTCAATGTAGAGCTGTATCTGGAAATTCGCCCGGAAATTGAAGCACAGGTCAATCGCCTGAGGCGGAAGATCAAGATGATGGGGAGCGTCAACTCAGACAGCCTGAATGATCTGGATGAGCTGGAATGTCGTTTCGAGTATATGAAATCGCAGCTGGATGACCTGAACGAGGCCAAGTCGTCTCTGGAAGAAATTATTCGTCGTATTAATGCCGAGAGTCGTCGGCTGTTTCATGATACGTTTGAAGTTATTCGTGGACACTTCCAGGAAATCTTCCGTAAGCTGTTCGGTGGTGGTGAAGCGGACATCATTCTGGAAGATCCGGATGACGTGCTGGAATGTGGTATTGAAATCGTGGCCCGGCCCCCCGGAAAAGAACTCCGCGGACTGACTTTATTAAGTGGTGGTGAAAAAACCCTGACCGCAGTGGCACTGCTGATGTCCATTTTCCGCAGCCGTCCCAGTCCGTTCTGTATTCTGGACGAAGTGGATGCGGCGCTGGATGAAGCCAACGTGGAACGCTATGCCGGCCTGATCGACGATTTCAAGGAAACCACGCAGTTCATTATGATCACGCATAATAAACGATCCATGACTGTTGGAAACGTTTTATATGGCGTTACAATGGAACAGTCAGGGGTCTCCAAACGGATGTCCGTCCGCTTCGACGACATCAGTGAAGACGGGAACTTCAAGCAGTCGGCGACTGCGGAAGATGCCTCCGAGGCTGCCTGATCGTTGCGGCTGTGTCTGCACTGATTCGCTGTTTGCCAGGATTCCAGAGAGGTTCCGATGTCTGACTTGACCCATTTTGATGAAGAAGGCGCCAGCCGCATGGTTGATGTGGGGGACAAAGCGGTGACCGCCCGCATCGCTGTCGCCGAATCCCTGGTGACCATGTTGCCTCACACACAAAAACTGATTCTGGATCGCCAGATTTCCAAAGGCGACGTTCTGGAAATCGCCCGTATCGCAGGCATCATGGCGACGAAAAAAACAGCCGACCTGATCCCTCTATGCCATCCTTTGAGCCTGACCAGTGTCCAGCTGGATTTTGAAGTTCCCGATGAAACGACAATTCGCATTCTGGCAACGGTGAAAGTGGATGGCAAAACCGGGGTGGAAATGGAAGCATTGACTGCCGTCAGTATCGCCGCCCTGACAATTTACGATATGTGTAAAGCCGTGGATCGAGGCATGACGCTCGGTCCGACCCGGCTTGTAGAAAAATCAGGCGGAAAGAGCGGCCATTTTATCCGGGAAACCTATTGAATCGGCCCCTGTCTGCCGATGAATCACACGATTTTTTCAACCGTCCAACAGGATTATCTTCCCCAGAAGACGGGAAAGTCTGATTTCAACCCCGGAAATGAAACACCGCCCCCTGTTTGCATTCCTATCTGCAGGTAGAATGCTTACAATGGCTGCGAATAGTGAGCTGGGTACCGGGTCATTTGTTCCGTATCTGTGAAATAACCGACCGCCAGACGAAAACTGGATAAACGATTCGATATTGTGGTGAGGCTGTAATGGGGGACCATCTTACGACACATGACCTGCTGGCGCGTGTCGAAGAGTTAATTGGCGGTGAGCTGGAACAGGCAGAACGGGTCTTCTTGAGCGAAGTCAGCTCGAAGCATCCTTATGTTCATGATGTCCTGCAGCATATTACCCGGTTTCAAGGCAAACGACTGCGTCCGATTCTGCTGCTGCTGTCCGCGGCGGCGACCGGAGGAATCAACGAGAGTCACTATGTCCTGGCCTCTGTCGTGGAGATGATCCATCTGGCAACGCTCGTACATGATGATGTTTTGGACGATGCTCTCATCCGCCGTCACGTCGCGACGGTCAACTCCCGCTGGAATAATGAAACCAGCGTCCTGGTCGGCGACTTCCTGTTCACACACGCGTTTCATCTGACAGCCAGCCTGGGTGATGCCCGGGCCTGTCGATTGATTGGACGGGCGACGAACCTGGTCTGTGAAGGCGAACTGGCTCAAATTTACGAACGAGGCAACCACGAACTGTCTGAAGAACAGTACCTGGAGATTATTAACGGAAAAACGGCTGAACTGTGTGCCATCAGCACTCAGCTGGGGGCCCTGTATGCCAGTGCCGACGAAAGCATCGTAGAGGCCATGGATGAATATGGGCGTGCACTCGGCGTTGCATTCCAGATTACCGATGATCTGCTGGACCTGCTGGGTGATGAAGAACAGATGGGGAAATCGCTGGGGTCTGATCTGCAGAAGGAAAAACTGACTCTGCCTCTGATTCGTCTGCTGGATCAATGCAGCCCGGAAGACCGTGCCACGATTCAGGAAATTCTCTCGCAACCCGATCCGAACACCAAACAGCGACTCATTCAGTACATCAAAAACAGTGATGCAATTGACTATGCCGGTAACCGGGCGCGGGAGTTCGCGAAACAGGCGCGGAACTCGCTTCAGAATTGTCCTGCTTCCCCGGCGCGACAGATTCTGGAGGAGCTGACAGAATTTGCCATTCAGAGAACAATCTAGAGCGTATGACCATGAACCATGGCGTCTCTGGACCTGGTATACACGGTCCAGATGCACCTGGAGACGTTTCAGTAAAACTGGACACAGTCTAATATTATAGTGAAAGCAACAGATTATCAGGTTGCACATATCGGTCTTGGAGAGAAGGGTGTCTCTGATTGACTGCTGTCACCTGTCGAATAAAAAGGCGAGAGAGCATTGTTTAACAATCCAATTTTTATTCGGGAAGCGTTGACTTCTCCCCGTCAGCTGAAGCATTACCTGATCCGTTCCGGTTATGTGGCGGCTGTCTTCATTCTGATCTTCACTGCCGGCCAGACGATTCTGGGGACCCAGCAGATCCAGACAACCACCATCGGTGAATTTGCCCGGTTGGGAAATCTGATTTTTCAGATGATCGCCTTTCTGCAGTTATTGTTGGTTCTGTTTTTCACACTCCTGTTTTCTGCCGGCAGTATCGCGCAGGAAAAAGACCGTGGGACGTTGATTCTGCTGCTGATGACCGAGCTGAAAGACCGGGAACTGGTCAGCGGGAAAACCCAGTCGAGTCTATTAATCGTCTATGTGCTGCTGGCATCATCGATCCCTGTCTGTGTATTTCTGCGTCTGCTGGGGGGCATCGAGTTCTCACAGATACTCTGGATGGAACTGTTGTGCCTGATCACGGTGTTCGCGACGGGCAGCTGGGCTGCCCTGGTGGCGTTCTGGCGGGAGAAAACATTTCAGACACTGGCGATCAGTGTGCTGGGAATGGTCGTTTTTCTGGGCGTCGTGGAAGTCATTGTGAACCTGCTGCCTGCGGGTTCCAGTCTGTATCCCTGGATTGCCGGTCTGAATCCGTTTCGTTCACTTTATGAGATTTTGAATCCGCTTTCTCTCAATACAGGCCTGAATGCGATTACCGTCAGTGCCTGGCCTTCCCTGATCAGTCTGTTTGTACTGGGAGTTGCTTTGAAAGCGTTTACCGTACTCAGGCTGCGGGTCTGGAATCCTTCGCGATCGGTTTACAAGGCGACCCCCAAAGCTGAAACAGAAACGGTGATCGTCAAAGAAAAATCCCGTGTCATCTGGTCGAATCCTGTGATCTGGCGTGAGATCATGACCAAGGCTTACGGGCGAAAAGTGTTTGTAATCAAACTGGCTTATTTTCTACTGGCTGGTTTTACACTCTGGGCAGCAGTCACTTCAGAGGCCGTTGCAGAAGGCGTTTTGTACCTGGGAGTGATTCCACCACAGGGGCTGGCATTTGCCGGAATTGCCTGGTTGAGCCTGGTCCTGGCCAATACGCAGGCAGTCACCTCGATTACCACGGAAAAAGACAGTAAAACACTCGAGTTGTTGCTGGTGACGGATATCACTGCCAGGGAATTTGTGCTGGGAAAACTGGGAGGGATCTTCTTTAACAGCAAAGAACTGATTCTGATTCCCGTTCTGATTTTGTGTTACCTGGTCAGCCAGGGCGCATTTTCCACAGAAGGTTTTGTGTGTGCCCTGATCGGATTTCTGTCGCTGATGATCTTTGCGATTGTCCTGGGCCTGCATATGGGGCTCACTTACGACAACAGCCGTTCCGCCATTGGTGCCAGCCTGGGAACCATGTTCTTCCTGTTCGTCGGGATTGGTATTTTCATGATCCTGCTCGTGCAGGCCCGCTCCTCGTTTGCCCTGCAGCTCCAGAGCTTCCTGGTCTTTATTGTCGTGGGCAGTGCGGCTCTGCATTCAGCGCTCACACACCGGAATCCTTCGCGGGCTCTGGCGATCTCAGCCTGGATGCTCCCGTTTCTGACGTTTTATGCTATTACTTCGTTTCTGTTAGGGGGAACCCTGGGAGTTCTGGTTACCATTCTGTTTGCCTACGGACTTCCCGTTCTTTCCATGTATATTCCGGCAGTGTCTGAATTTGATGTTGCTTTGGGAAAAACCACTTATGATAAAGGGTAGAGTGGCTGTTCCTGATTCATGATGATCGCATTAATAGATACCGTTGCAATTTGGTTCCCAGGATCACTGGCGTTACTCGCTTTGATTTTTGCTTCCGGGTTCTTTTCGGGCAGCGAGACCGCGATATTCTATCTTTCGCGGAGCGAACTGCGACAGTTCAGCAAAGGCAAGCCCAGCGAGCAGATCGTGGCCGCGTTAGCCGCTGATGCTGACCGTCTGCTGACCGCAGTCCTGTTCTGGAACCTGCTGATCAATCTGAGCTATTTTGCGGTCGCCGGGGTGATTGCCAGGCGACTGGCCGACCAGGGGATGACTGCTGCAGCCGGGGTGTTTACCGTAGGCAGTCTGCTGGCCATCATTCTGTTTGGCGAAGTCCTGCCTAAGAGTCTGTCGATTGTGTTTCGCAAAAAAATTGCGATCATGGTCAGCTGGCCTCTGGCTGTTTCTGTCCGGCTGCTGGATCCGGTGATCCCGTTACTGCAGAATATCAGCCGCCTGATGCGACGCACCTTCTGGCCACACATCCAGAAAGAATCCTATCTGCATTCAGAAGACCTGGAACGTGCCGTTGATGCCTCGGGCTCCAGTGAAGAAGTCATCCGCCATGAACGCCAGATCCTGCATAATATCCTGGATCTGTCGGAGATTCTGGTAGAAGAAGCGATGCGTCCCCGCGGGACTTATCTCACGTTCAACATGCCCGTGCAGTTGGAAGACCTGACCAGGATCACCCCCAACACGGATTACATCATCTTAAGAAAACGGGATACGGAAACCGATGAAATTGAGCGTATTATCTCGCTGACAGAACTCTCGTCATTCTCGGAAAAAATGCTGAATCAGAAATCGAAGCGGGTGATTCATGTGCCATGGTGTGCGAATCTGTCCGATGTGTACTCTCGTTTTCAGGCAGAAGACTGTCACTTCGCTTCTGTCGTTGATGAATACGGCGAAACGATCGGCATTGTTTCTCACGACGATATTATCGATACACTGCTCTCCCCGGAACCGAGTCGTGCCAAGCGAATTCTTCGCAGGGAACCGGTTCGCGAAGTGGCACCAGGCGTGTATCATGTCGAGGGAATTACCACACTGCGGTATCTGTGCCGCAAACTGCAGCAGGAATATGAAATCGCCGACGATGGGCTGTTAACGGTCGCAGGGATGTTCCATGAAAAGCTGGAACATCTTCCGGAAGTCGGCGATGTCTGCGACTGGCTCGGATTTGAACTCGAAGTAATCGAAGTCCGCAAACTGGGGCATCTGATCGCAGAGCTCCGGGAAAAAATGCCCGTCAATGAGACACCGGACGTGGAATAATTCGGCCCGGATGAAGGTACACCGCAGACCGATCGCCGCGGGAGATACTACTTCTTCCACATTCCCGTCATCAGGTAGATGGCAATCAGAGGTGTCACAAGTGTTGTGAGCATGAAGTGCCACGGCCAGGTCTGGGGAAACACATAATTCTTGAGAATGAACTGATCGATCAGGATCGCCCCGCAGAAAGTCCAGCCACAAAAAATGAAGGCCAGCATTTTCTTCTCTTTCAATTCTTCTGCACTCAGCTGTGTCCCGCCCCGTTGCGGTTTCTTCTTTACTGCCTTTTTCTCTGGCTTGGCAGCTTTTTTGGATTTGGTGTCCGTGGCTGCATCTTCAGAAACTGGCGCTTCATCATCTTGCTCTTCTGCCGCAGCGTAGTATTTGGTAATCCCGGTATTAATGGAACGTGGCATGGCCAGGACCCAGCGGGCAGGGACCTGATACCGCATCCGCAAATCGTCTTCCAGTTCATGCGTCGGCTGGTCTGCACATGCGACAAGCAGCATATCATCGTCGATGAAGAGGGGGAGAATCGTATTTCGCTTAGCCATCTGTTGTGGAAGCTGCAGGAGAATTCCGTTATCGGGAATTGTTTCTTCGAGATCGATATAAGGCATTCCCTTTGAGCGAGCCATGGCCTGCGTCGCTGTCTCAGCATTGACAAACCGCATCTGGACGGCGGCGTCCCTGGTAGTCAGTCCCCGTTTTTCCGCAAATTCCTTCAGTTCTGCTGCCTGGTCTTTATCGATGTGTCCCTGTTCCACCAGGATCTGTTCTACCGATTTGGGGCCGGTATCTTCATCCTCATCAAATTCACGACCCAGGCTTTCATCATATTCGTGTTTTCGCTCGGGGTCGGTCAGGCAGAGCATGGCTTTGGCCAGCTCGTTCAGCAGTTCCTGTGATTCAACAGAGTATTTTCCCGAGGCATACTTGCGCACATGGGCATTCAGCTTTTTATAGTGCGCCCTGATTTTTTCTTCATCATCCTCAAATTTGACCAGTCTGAGTAAGTCATAATGATGTGGAGGTCGCTCCCCTTCCGGTATTCCCAGCCAATCCTTATAGACGTCTATTGCCACCTCAGAGGACTCCTTGCTCTTAGATCATAATCGAAGTGTAACAGTTTCAGTATGACACGGTCTCAGTCGCGATTCAAATCATCGTGTGCAGAGAGCTTCGAACGAATTCTCTGCACACATCCTTGAGACATTACTCAACCAGGTAGTCTTTTGCCAGCAGTTCAAAGCGGTCCACTCCTTCAACGTCCAGACCAGAGTCACGGACAATCTCGGTCGCAGACTCGTTATTGCCTGTCAGTTCTCGAGCAGAAGCATGAATTCGACCGTTGGCATCATAGCGGTAGGTCACTTCAACAGGAGAGCCTTTGGGAAGATTGGCGGGTAAATTCAGAATACGGAAATCGCCGATCGTCGAACAGGCATCAGGGTCACTGGCTTCTCCTTCCAGGATAATCACGTGAATCCGCTGCTGGTTTTCGGAAGTCGTCACGAATTTCTGGCTGACACTCGCGGGAATTTCCGTATTACGTTTAATCATGATATGGTTGATTTTGCGGGTGCGATCATTGGGGTCAGTAATTTTGACGCCCAGCGAGTGTGAGTTCACATCAGCAGTACTGACGCTCCGCAATCGTTTGATGACTGCCTGTGCCATTCGGCTCTCTCCGCCGGTGGCACGGGCTTCCAGAATGGCAGCGTGGATTGCAGCGCCCTGGGCGACCGCTTCTTCGGGGTTCATGGTCCGGGATGGTTCGCTGCCACACACCTTTTTCAGCATCTCTTCGACAACAGGCATCAATGTCGAACCACCGACCAGTACGACGTCGTCCAGCTGTCCTTTTTCCACACCCGCCTGCTGCATTACCAGCTCGGTTGTGTCGCGTGTTCGCTGTAACAGGTCGGCGGTCATGCGTTCGAAATCACCACGGGTCAATGCCACCGTCAAAGTATTGCCTTTGTGGTAAATGGAAACCGGGGTTTGAGCTTTGTGGCTCAATTCGCGTTTGGCGTCTTCGCACTCCTGCACGCAGGTTCGCAGCGTGACAGGATCCTGGCGGGGATCGCTGCCGAATTTCTTCATGAACTGTTCAGCCACATGATCCACGATTCGCTGACTCCAGTCGAGTCCCCCCAGCATCACATCCCCGTCTGTGGCAAGTACGCGGAATTGTGTGGGAGAATAACGTACAATGGTGACGTCGAAGGTACCACCACCCAGGTCGTACACGAGAATCGTTCGATCGCCATCGGGCATGGCATCCGGGTTCCCCAGCTCATCCCGTTTCCAGGCATAAGCCAGCGTCGCCGCGGTGGGCTCATTGATAATATCGATCACATTCAGCCCGGCAATCCGTCCGGCATCCTGAGTGGCTTTACGACGCACATCATTGAAGTAGTAAGGAACCGTAATCACGGCATTGGCAATCGGCCCGATTTCTTTTTCTGCATCCTGCTTCATCTTTTTCAGAATCAAGGCAGACAGAAATTCCGCGGTCAGTTTCTTTTCCTGGTAGACAACATAAAAGTTGTCATCTCCCATATGACGTTTGACCGCTTCGATAATACGGGAAGGATCGTCTTCAATGGCCGTTCTTTCAAAAGAAGGACCGACAACGACACGTCCCTCTTCTCCCAGCAGAACAACTGAAGGAGTAATCGAGCGACCGTCCGTATTTTTCAGGGAAATGGGCTGACCATCACTGTCAAGCTGTGCAATTGCTGAATAGGTGGTTCCCAAGTCAACGCCAACAGTATGACCTTCAACAAACTTCATAGTGCTACCTTAATTTCGTTTTACATGCAGGTTCATCATGGATCAGGACATTAGAGCGGAATCGAGAGAATCAGGAAACCAATATTGGGAGAATTCCCTCCTCTGTTCTCGTGACTCTGAAATCAAGATTGGTGTAACCTGAATTGTGCTACACCCTTTTAATTCACCTATTCTGCCACTGTTAGGATGGGGAATCAAGGACTTGATCGTTGGGAAACCAAAAACTGGCAAAGTCTTAACGTTCGAAAATTGCCTTTCTGGGCAAAGATTCAGTGTGTCGGCCTGTTCGGGCTGAATCGGTCAGCTGATACATTCGTTGTAATCCGACTTTTCATCTGATTCGGATACTCCTGGAACCGGATTTCGCGTGAGGGTTGGCTCACAGGGTTTTTCATTCTACAATCTACTGGAGGTCTGGAAAGTGTGATCTTTATCAGTTGGCTCTGGCTTTATCCTGTCAGGGAAGAGAAAGCCCGTACCGCCAATGTCTGGTTTCTGCTCAGACCTGATTCCAGAAACGGACACTCCGACAGAAAATCCTTCCGGGTCAGGAGTTTTTCAGAAATACAACTCAAACCCGCTTCAGTTACCAATACGAAATAAAAACCCGCGTTCTCGAATACGGAAAATATTACAGGATGAACCAGTCTTCTCCCTCTATTGATTCCACGCAGGCAATGGACCTCGCCCGTTCTGCTGTCGCCGGGAAAAAACTCTCAGAGTCAGCTCTCGAAAATCTCAAACGTTGGGTGACGGAACCCCAATATGCTCCGTATCAGCCTGCACTGCTGAAACTGATCGAGGACAAAGACTTTCAGCAGCTCGATACCTGTTTCTGGGAAGTCATTCCTTTCGGGACCGGCGGTCGACGCGGACTGATGAGCGAACTCGGTTCCGCGACCATCAACGAGCGCACAATTGCAGAATCAGCGCATGGACTGGCTGCCTACAGTAAAAAGTTTTCCGGCAAAGAAACAGGGAAAGCGGCGATCGCCCATGATTCGCGAATCAACTCCTCGCATTTTGCCCGCATCGCAGCCAGTGTGCTCGCAGGGCACGGCCTGACCGTCTATTTCTTCAAAACCTCCCGCTCCACACCAGAACTCTCTTTCGCCGTCCGCGAATGTGGTTGCGACGTCGGTGCGATGATCACCGCGTCACATAACCCCCCCTCCGATAACGGTTTCAAAGCCTACTGGTCGACCGGGGGACAGGTTTTGCCGCCACACGATCAGGGCATTATTGACGAAGTCTACCAGGCGACCGAGATCCCGCTGCTCGACTTTGATCAGGCGGTCGAGCAGGGCCTGATCCAGTTGATTGATGAAGACATCGCCGCCAAATATCGCAGCTCGGTTGTAAGTCACAGTCATTCTGACAATCGCGATCTCACGGGGTACTTCACACCCCTGCATGGCGTGGGAGAAGCGTCCGTGTATCAGGTGTTGCAGCAGGCGGGTTTTGCCGGGATTCAGCGATATGAACCCCAGTGTGCACAGGACGGAAATTTTCCTAATGTTCCCGACCAGCTCCCGAACCCCGAACGGACGGAAGTCTATCAACCCGCGATTGAACAGGCAAAACAGACCGGCGGTGAAATCATCCTCGCCAGCGATCCCGATGCCGATCGCATGGGCGTCTGTGTCAAAAATAGTGCGGGTGAATTTATTCATCTGACAGGGAACCAGGTTGGTGCCTTGCTCGCCGATTATGTGCTCCGCAAACGCCAGGCAGCCGGCACGCTTTCGCCACAGCACTTTGTGGTCGAGACGATTGTCACCACTCCGTTGATCGCCGCCATCGCCCGCAAGGCCAATGTGCGGATCATCAATAACCTGCTCGTCGGTTTCAAATACATCGCAGAGACCATGGACGAGGAAGGACCGGACAAATTTGTGTTCGGAACCGAAGAATCATTGGGTTACCTGGCAGGCGAATACTGTCGCGACAAAGACGCGGCGATTGCTGCCCTCTGGGCCTGTGAGCTGGCAGCCGAACTCAAAGCGGAAGGCAAAACGCTGCTGGATCGCCTGGATGAGCTTTATCGTGAACACGGGTTTCATCTGGAAGGTCAGGTCTCCAAAACCTGCAAAGGTTCCTCGGGAAATGAGCAGATCAAACAGCTGATGAAAGCCTTTCGCAATACGCCTCCCGAGAAAATGGGAAAACTCAAATTTACGTTAGTCAGGGACTATCAGGATCTGGAAATCCGGTCATTACCCGAAAATACGGTGACTGAGGCCTTTTCGAAACCAAAGGGAAATGTTCTGATGTTGGAAGCCCGGGCCGAGGGATCTCCGCTGACGGTGCAGTTGGGGGTACGACCTTCAGGGACCGAGCCCAAAATTAAATTTTATTATTTCGCACAGGCCGAAGTCACAGATCCCGGCCTGCTGGATCAAACCAAAGAAGAAGCCTTCTCCACGATTGAAGACTTTAAAGCAGCTTTGATGGACTGGATCGACCAGACCCTCGCAAACACTTGATTTTATGACTTTATCACAGAGAGGCGGAAATTCTTCTCCGCAATCAGCATTTCTTTGATTGTGAACTGCCACCAGAGACCTATAATCATAAACATATTTTATTATGTTTCCTGACTGGCGATCTTCCTGAAAACCGGTTCTGGAAATAATACTCAACAGAAAACAGCAGGGGAGTCTGTACAACGACAGGTCAGGCAGGCTTCGATCTGTCCTGCTCCCACCTTCGAAAATCATCCGTTTCTATTGAATTCAGAAATATCAGTTTCAGGCAACATCATGACGCAACAACGTATCGGGATTTGGATCATCGGCGCATGGGGCGGAGTCTCGACGACCGCCGCAGTCGGACTATCAGCACTCAAACAGGGACTGACCGGGACCAGTGGTCTTGTTTCAGAAAATCCCTATTTCGAAAAACTGAATCTCAAAAGCTGGGACCAGTTTGTCGTCGGCGGCCACGAAATCCGCGACACCTCCTTTGTTGAAGCCGCCCGGTATTTCAGTGAAAATTCTGGCGTATTCCATCCCGCGCTGTTGCAGGCCGTTGAAGAAGACCTCAAAGCTTACGATCAGAACGTCAAGCCGGGTACATTGATTCATGTCGGCGATACAATTCGCTCTCTGGCCGGGGATGCCGTCAGAAAGTTCGATACCGAATCTCTGCAGGAAACTCTGAAACGACTTTCCAATGATATCAGCGAATTCCAGAAGCAGCATGATCTGGCCCACGTCGTTGTGGTCAATCTGGCTTCTACCGAACCTCCCGTTGATGAATCTGCCAAATCGTTGACCCTCGCAGAACTGAAAGAGTCACTCGCGACAGCGGTGACATCTCCGGTTCCCGCCAGTGCGTTATACGCGATTGCCGCCATGAACGCAGGCTGTTCGCATCTGAACTTCACCCCTTCCGCAGGCACCGATCTGCCGGCGCTGATTGAACTGGCAGAAGAAAAACAGGTGCTGCATGCCGGCCGCGACGGCAAAACGGGTGAGACGCTGATGAAAAGTGTGCTCGCTCCCATGTTCGCGCATCGCAATCTGAATGTCATGAGCTGGGTCGGACATAACATCTTCGGAAACCTGGACGGCAAAGTGCTCGATGATCCGATCAACAAATCCAACAAGGTTGTCTCCAAAGATCACCTGCTGACCGAAATTCTGGGTTACAAACCACAGACACTGGTTTCGATCGAATACATTGAATCCATGGGCGACTGGAAAACCGCCTGGGACCACATCCATTTCAAAGGTTTCCTCGATACCAAAATGGCCCTGCAGTTTACCTGGCAGGGGACCGACTCCATCCTGGCGGCTCCTTTGATGCTCGATATGGTTCGCTTTACCGAACGCGAATGGCGTCGCGGGAATAAGTCGGGTGTCATGACCCATTTAAGCTCGTTTTACAAGAGCCCGATGCAGGCAACGACCCCCGAGTTTGAACGCCAGTATCAGCAGCTGGAACAATGGGCCGACACGGTTGCGGAAGAATCGTAGTTCGTATGAAAACCCTGCTTGCCTACTTTCAGTTGATGCGTCTGCCCGCTGTGTTTACAGCGATGTCGGATATCATTCTCGGCTTTTTGCTGACGCATGGTTCGTTTTCGCCTGCTGTCTCGTTTGCATTACTGCTGGTCGCCTCGGCCAGCCTGTATCTCTCGGGGATGGTGTTCAACGATGTATTCGACCGTAAGGTTGATGCAGCAGAACGACCTTCACGTCCCATCCCCAGTGGGCGCATCTCGACTCAGAAAGCAGCGACGCTGGGAGGCCTGCTGATGCTTGCCGGCGTGGGAGCTGCCCAGACCGTCGGCATGCAAAGTCTGATCGTCGCCAGCCTGCTGGTCGTCGCGATCCTCGGCTATGATATGCTGTTGAAAAATACGTTTCTCGCTCCGCTGATGATGGGCATCTGTCGTTTTCTGAATGTCATGCTGGGAGCAAGTGCCGTCGCCCGCGAAATCAATCTCTGGGTGAAACCACAGCTGCGTATCGCGGCTGCACTTGGTCTGTTTATTGTGGGGCTGACCTGGTTCGCCCGCATGGAGGCAAAGGACAGTCATCGCGGTCATTTAATTGGCGGTCTGCTGGTTATCAATTCCGGTCTGGGTGCGCTCGCCTGGATGCTGGCCACTTATCCCTGGCCGCGCGAAACGAATCTGTCGATGGTTCTGGCGGCCTGGGGAGTCGTCGCGCTGACCATCAATCGCCGCCTGGTGCAGGCAATCCTTAATCCGGTACCGCAGAACGTTCAGATCGCCGTCAAAACCATGCTCATGTCTTATGTGATGTTGAACGCGATTCTGGTCTTCGTCTGGACGGCCAATCCGCAGTATGCCATCCTGACAGCGGCGCTCCTGCTCCCCACGATCCTGCTATCGCGCTGGATGGCGGTGACGTAATCGGTCAGGAGCGCAGTCTGCAAACGAGCACGCCAGCGAACGTGCGGACCATCGCAGGAAGCGTTTCATTCCAAGTCTGACATGACACTACATTGTCGGCTGGAATCCCATCACCTGGTAACGGGCCAGTTCTACCGGGTCAGTCAGTTTGATGGCACAGATCGCACTATAGGAAAGCATTACTTTTCGTGCCCCGAGAGAGTCGGGTTTGTCCCGTTCGAACATCACGACCGAACTCGACAACAGGAAATTCTGAAAGGGAATTGATTCCTGGTAAGTGGTGACGACAATCCCCTTTTTGGGGATCGCAGCCGGCCAGTTTTCCAGAATTGAACGCCAGCCTTCGGCACTATCCATGGTATTTCTCATTATGTGAATGGTTGAATAAAAAGGTTTTGGAAAGCGAAAGATAAATCTTCGCCTGCAATTCGGCAAGAGGAACATTTTCAGAACTGAACAGGACCGCGGTTTCCGACCGACAGGGGACACGCTATGATTCTCCTGATGCTCCCGCTTCTAGAACGCGTCGTATTTAACCAGGGCGTCTCTCGATCTATGATACTCGGGCCAAATGGCCCTGGAGACGCGACAGTAAAACTGGGCACAGTCTAACATCACTATTGCTGAGATCGTTTTCGAACATTGCTGACTCCCGAATTACAACAGAAACCCGCGGCGATTGGTTTTCGCGAATTTATCGCTCTGATGGCATTGATGCAGTCTCTGGTAGCACTTTCGATCGATGCCATGCTGCCTGCCTTAACCGAAATCGGTAATGAACTGGGAGCCTCTCAGGCCAACGACAGCCAGTTGATCGTTTCGTTCCTGTTCCTGGGGCTCGCCTTCGGACAGGGAATCTACGGTCCTCTCTCAGATACCACGGGGCGAAAACCATCCCTGTATCTCGGTTTTGCTCTCTTCCTGGCAGGGGGGGTGCTCTGCCTGTTTTCCACCGATCTGAAAGTCATGCTGGCCGGACGCTTTCTCCAGGGACTCGGCCTGGCTGCCCCCCGGTGTGTGATTGTGGCCATCGTCCGTGATCAATACGAAGGCCCCCAGATGGCACGCGTGATGTCATTTGTCATGACGATATTTATTTTTGTCCCCGCGATTGCACCGACGCTGGGACAGGGGATTCTCATGGTGGCGCACTGGCGAGCCATCTTTGCGGCTCTGTTAGCCTGCGGAATTTTTACCCTGGTCTGGCTGGCAACCCGGTTGCCGGAAACTCTGCCGGTGGAACGCCGCATTCCCTTTTCGTTGACTCGAATCAAAAACGCAATTCGGGAAGTCTGTTCGCATCGGGTTTCCATCGGCTATACGATTTCACTCGGACTTATCTCCAGCGCGTTTCTGGGATACTTAAGTTCGGCGCAGCAGATCTTTCAGAAACAATATCGGCTGGGAACGCTGTTTCCGCTCTACTTTGCTGTCCTGGCACTCTGTATCGGCGGTGCTTCCTTTGCCAATGGCAGGCTGGTCATGCGGTTTGGCATGCAGAATCTGTCCCGCTGGTCGAAGCGGATTTCCACCGTTCTTTCGCTCCTGTTTTTTCTGTACGTGCTCTCCGTCGGCGGTCTGCCTCCGCTATGGACTTTGATGGCTTATATGATGGCGATCCTCTTCTGTTTCGGTATCATGTATGGAAATCTGAATGCGATGGCGATGGAGCCGCTGGGACATATCGCCGGTGTGGGAGCGGCCGTCATGGGGGCCCTCTCCACGTTGATCTCTGTTCCCTGTGGCATTCTGATCGGTCTGAGTTATAACGGTACCGTCATTCCTGTGATCAGCGGATTTACAATTTCCGGCATCCTGATCGTCATCGTGATGCACTGGATTGAATCAGCGCCCGAGAAGAGAATCATGGATTCTGATTCTTCAGAGTGACATCTTGACAGGGGCATATCGGTTAAATTTGCAGATCGATTATGATAAATTGAAAATACATTCTGTTCCCCTTTTTCAAACAGATGTTTCCCTCGACGGCGGAAATAACTTCAGTCTTGCCTTACCAGTTCAGATATGGATATGAGAGATGGGTTATCAGTTCAAGCAACAGGAATCGCTGGCATCAGGCATCCGTCGGATTGCCGGCGAGCAGTTGAGCCAGGCGATTCAGATTCTGCAGGACCCGGAGCAGAACCGCCATTACGCCATCCATGAAGTTCGCAAACGCTTCAAGAAACTGCGCGGCCTGGTTCGTCTCGTCCGTAGTGGTCTGGGGGATGAATACACCGCTGTCAATGTCTGGTATCGCGATGCCGGCCGCCGGCTCTCGCGGATTCGCGATGCAGAATCTCTGCTGGAATCGCTGCAGTCTCTGCAGGAGCGTTTTCCTGACCCCGCTTATTCCGCGTTGTTTGCAGAGTTCGAGAATCGCCTGCAAACGCGTAAACAGAAAGTCGTCGACGAATGGGTCGACCTCGACCAGGAACTGAAACAGCTTTCTTCAGAGCTGCAGCAGGCAAAACAACTGCTCGAAAGCTGGAAGATCAAAGGCGCCTCTACCAAAGTACTCAAAGCGGGCCTGAAACTGAACTATCAACGCGGCGTAGAGGCATTGACACAGCTGCATCAGAGTCCGAGCGATGAGCTGTTTCACGAATGCCGCAAACGCAGCAAATACCACCTGTATCATATCCGACTGCTCAACGCAGTCTGGCCGACGATTCTTTCCGCGCGCCAGGCGGAACTCGATGAACTCAACGATTATCTCGGCGACGACCACGACCTGGCGGTTATGACACAGGTCTTCACTGGAGAACCCGAGACCTTCGGTACTTCAGCCGATGTTGAGCAACTGCTGACGCTCATTCGACAGCAGAGACACGACCTGCAGTCATCAGGACTCAAACTGGCGGATCGTATCTTCGCAGAAAAACCCAAAGCGTTCGCCCACCGCATCAAAAACTACTGGAAGCTCTGGAAAGCGGATCGTGCCGACTGAGCACTGCTGCCGCCTGTTCAGCGATCAGATTCGACTTGACCCACGCGCGCCGTTGTCGAAACTCCGTGGTTATGCGTCGCGCGCGTAGCACAGATTTTCGACAGTAAACATGTTTCATAACCAGGCATCTGATCAGCATAAAACCTTCCTGTTTCAGACCATTTTGCTAAAATCAGTTCGCTGCATACACTCATGTTCGATACCCTGTCAGACACTTACGGGACGCATTCAAGCATCGGAAAACCAGTTTTTCGTCCAGTCACGCACTGTTTCGCACTTGTCAGTCTGGCATGCTTAAAAGATACAAAAGACGGGTTGCATCAGCGAAGCCCAGCAGCGGCGATATCTCATTTCATGCACGTTCATCGGGAGTGGTCGCCTTTCGACTGCGAATAGTTGCAATCTTCCCATTGGGATTTTATCAGAAATCCATAGACGACCTGAGATGAACATTCCGCATCACTCTGCTGCCGGGATCCGCAACAGCGAAATCAGCAGCCCCCGTTTCTGTCCCTGCACTTCAGCGATTTCCGGCAGATGCCCGCAGACTTTAAATCCGAACTTTTCATTCAGATGCCGTGTCCCCTCGTTGTGATCGAAGTGCATGCCGACCAGCGTCGTGATGCCCAGTGCCGGGCAGGCGTCAATCATCTTCTGCAGCAGAAACGTCCCCAGTCCCTGCTTCTGATGAGAGTTTGACAGATACAGACTCACTTCCGCGGTCTTGTCATACGCGGGCCGTCCTGCATAAAACGAAGTCACGTAGATGCAGCCCACAATTTGCCCTGCTTCATTTTCCGCCACCCAGATCGGTCGTTTCTCCGGGGAGAACTGCGCGAACCACTGCCGCCGACTCTCAACCGTAATCGGCTTCGTATCCGCCGTCGCGGTACCGGCGGGGATCGACTGATTATAGATATCGACAATCGCAGGCAGATCGTCCAGGGTGGCGTCGCGGGTGGTGATCATGGTTTTCTAAATCCGGAGAAAAGAAGAATCGCACACGCCTTTGAAGCGAGCATGTTCGTGTGTTTTCATGTTTTACGTGGTAAAAAAATCAGAGAATCTAATGCAATGACTCCTGTATTCCCTGTTCGAAAAAGTATACTACAACTCACAAACAGAACGTAGCCACGACGTCTGTCGGCAGCAAAAAATCGATATAGAAACATCACGCGAAACAACAGAGAGAACTCAGATGATCAACGACCTGCGGGAGCTGCAGTTTCACCACTTGGAAGACGCGGTGACCGAAGTCGAGTCACTGTTGCAGACCGGTTACACGCAGCGGGGAAAGTGGAATCTGGCCCAGATCTGCAGGCACCTGACCCTGGTGCAGGATCCGGGTGTCGATGGCTATCCGCTCTGGCTCTCCCTGTTTGCACCGCTGCGGCCGCTCATGCGACGCATACTGTTACCCCGCTTGCTGAAAGGCGATTCCCCACAGGGCATTCCCACGTCTCCGATTTTTGTTCCGTCCGGCGATCTGGAGGACGCGAAAGAAGCAGAAAAATTCGCAGCGAGCGTGACCCGCTACAAAGCCCATCCAGGACCCTACGCGCCCCATCCCGGTTTCGGACGCCTCGACCCCGAAACCCTGGAAAAGGTTTATACAACCCACGCCGCCCATCATCTGCGGTTTCTGGAACCCGATACAGAATCGGCGTAAAGCTTTCGCTGGTCACGTTAACGAGTTTTATTTTTCATATTTGTTGAATCTGACTTTACAGTTTGTAAACATTTTTTTGATTTCGTTGGAGTCTACTTTCAGCGTTCCATGAAAACCAAAACTCAGGTATTCCAGATTCTTGAGTGGCTTCAGATGATTCAGGTCAGAGAGAGTCGGATCATCAAACGAAAATGAGCTCAGACTGGTCAGTTGACTGATTTCCGGTGGTAGCTGTTGGATCGGATTTCCAATCAGGTCTAAAGACCTCAATTTCTTGAGACGTCCGATTTCGGCAGGCAGCTCAGTGATCTGGTTATCAGCGAGAGAGAGCCTCTCCAGATTCTGGAGTTTCCAGATTTCCGGCGGGATCGAAGTAAATTGATTTTGATCCAGAAAAAGCCCTCCCAGAGACAGGTGATTGCCAAACTCCGGTGGGAGTGAACTAAGTTGATTGCTTTGGAGATAAAGTTCAGGGATCTTTTTAAGCCGAATGATTGAGGCGGGAATGGATGTCAGATTATTGTTTTGCAGCGACAGTTTCTCTAAACCCGTGAGGTCCCCAAACTCTTTTGGCAGCGAGGTGAGATCGTTATGCATCAGGTCCAGATCCTTCAGGTTTTTCAGCTTTCCGATTTCAGGTGGCAGAGAAGTGAGATGATTCTTAAATAAATCCAGTCTCTTCAGATTCCTGAGATTTCCAATTTCAGAAGGCAGGAATTCGATCTGATTTTCTCTGAGATCGAGCGTCTCTAAGTTTTCCAGATTTCCGATCTGAGGCGGAAGTTCTTTGATCCTGTTTTTGAGGGCATACAGATACCGCAGTTTTTTGAGGCCTCCAATGGAATCCGTCACCGTAACCATCTCATTACCATTCATAGAGAGGCTGTTTAACTGATGGAGTTTTTCGAATACCGGAGGCAGTGAGGCTATGGAATTGGAATCGAGATTGAGATCGCGCAGGTTTTCCAGCATCCCAAATTCAGGAGGCAGCGTTTTGAGCCAGTTGCTGGAAAGGTTCAGCCTTTCCAGACTCGATAGCTGACCAAATTCCGGATCCAGCCGCATGAGTTTGTTTTCCGACAGATCCAGTTCTTTCAATTGACTGAGATTTCCGATTTCATCTGGTAAATAGCGAATACTGTTGTCAGAGACATTCAACCAGGTCAGATTCTTGAGATTTCCAATTTCAGGCGATAATTCAGAAAGAGAGTTATCAGAAATATTCAGCCAGGTAACCTTGGTATCAGTCGGGAAGAGATGCAGGGAGTCATCGGAGAGGTCTATTTTCACCTCAGAAGTACCGCTGATGCGGCCATTGTTGATCGTCTTTGGAATTTTTACGGGCCGATCGGGCCCTTTTTCACATCCAATTGATACCAGCAGCAATCCGATCAGCGCCAAACCATTCACCAGGTCTCGTACCTGTCTCAAGTGATTCATGATGTAACCTTCGATTCAAAACGAACAAAAGCAGATTCTGATAAAGTTCTCTTGATCATAGCACGCCAGTCTCACTTTAACAGCGTCAGCAGTTCGCGGTTTCCGGAACCCCGGACGGGAACGTGAATCCATCACTTTCCCAGGTACCACACTTTCAGGGCTGCTTTATCGCGTTGAGGATCACCTTCAATATCTGTTCGTCTTCCTGCGGAAGGATCAACGAAAAAAAGAGCTTCATTAAATTCCTGCTGCTTTACCGAAGAAGTCTGTGCTCTACAACTCTAAAGCAGTTCTCAGACAATGGTCAATTTGCTCCATGGTTGTAGCGGAAAGAGATCCAATCACTTTGGCGATATGCTGTTGGCGGATGGTATAAATATTGGAGCAGTTAATCACAGAGGGACGGCGAAGACCCGATTATAACCAGATTACTTCTCATTGAGATATTCTAGATACTGATCAGGGTTTTCATCATCCAGCGCTTCGATTACTGCCGAATAGGATTCCTCTGTGTCGCGGATATCCTGAAGTTTCTCGAATAGATCTTCTCGAATCAGAATGCAGTCCAGATCGCCGATTTTTATGGAAACTTTTTCGCCGCGTGAAACGGCTTCTGATTGTGCTTGAGTCAGTTTCATCTTTACCTCCATTTGAATTGTTACGTCTGAATGAAAGAGAGGCAAGAATATTTAGCGACAAAAGTATAAATCTGCACATTTTGAAAGTATCTGATTTATTCCTGAAAATTATTAAGAGGACGTTCTATTTTACTTTAACTGTCCCAGCATTTTGCGGGCGGCGTGGCCCAGCATCACGGTGTCGACGCCGACGGTGATCAGGGTGAAGCCTTTTTCGATGTAGGGTTTGACGGCGTCGACGGTCACGCCGAAAATGCCAAGCGGAATGTTGTTTTTCTTGCAGACTTCCGTGACATGGTCGATTGCGCCGGTGACTTCGGGGTGATCGATTTCGCCGATGCGTTTCAGGCTGGCAGAGAGATCATACGGGCCGATCAAAACGGCATCGACGCCGGGGACTTGAGCGATGTCTTCGATCGCATTGACCGCGTCAATGTGTTCGGCCTGAACGACGACTGTGGTCTCTGCATTCGCTCTCGCCAGGTAATCGTCAAACGCAAATCCGTATCCGTGGGCGCGGCCCAGACCGACGCCGCGGGTTCCCTCGGGAGAATAGCGGGACCAGGACACGATGTTCGCCGCCTGTTCTGCGGAATTCACCTGCGGTGCGATAATCCCGGCGGCTCCGATGTCGAGCGCTTTCTTGACCGAGACCTCTTCAGGGGCCTGCAGTCTCACCAGACTGGGCAGCCGATTCCCGACGCGACCGATAATTGCCTGCAGATCTGCTGTGGATAAAGTGCTGTGTTCCGCATCAAGGAACAGCCAGTCGTATCCCACTTCGGAGAAGATCTCGGCGACCTCCGGGTTGGAGAGACTGACCAACGGGGAGATCAGCAGTTTGCCTTGTTTGAGTTGTGAGCGAAAATTGTCTGGTAAATTGTCTGGCACGGCTGTGTCCTTTATCTGTTATCTGTCGTTGAGATTTACGGGTGGAATCGTCATCGGTAAAGAATCTGCGGCCTGCGATTGTCTCCGGCGGGGACCTGCGGTATCCTGAATTCTGAACGTTCTTACCAGAAAATGATACCAGATTCCGGGAAACCTCAAATGCGCCGACCTGTTCTTTTCACACGCTGCTGTTTTTTCGTTTGTCTGATGACAGTTTTCATCGTAACTCCCCTGGCTGCGAATGACAAGAAAACCGAACCGACCAACGCTGCGGAAGCGGCTGCGAAAAAAGCCGAGCAGGCAGCGGCCATCAATAAAAAGTTTGCAGAATGGAAAGCAACACTTTCCCCCGAACAACAGGCGTGGGAAACCGTCCTGGAAGAAAACCTGGGTGGCTTCTATCTCCCCATCTATAAAAAACAGAAGGTGCAAGGCGTCGTCACTGCCTGGGATTATGTCGCCGACGATCCGAACCTGCCGCGCGTACTGTTGATTGGGGATTCCGTTTCGCGAGGCTACACACAAGCCGCCCGCAAAGCATTGAAAGGCAAAGCCAACGTGCATCGCGCGCCGGCCAACTGTGGTCCCACGGCGACCGGTCTGAAGAAACTGGATGTCTGGCTGGGGGACGGCAAGTGGGATGTGATTCACTTTAACTTCGGCATTCACGACCGCCGCACACCGGCTGCCGAATATGAACAGCGGCTGGACGAAATTGTAAAACGTCTGAAGAAAACGGGCGCGACCGTCGTCTGGGCCAGCAGCACACCGATCCCCGCTGACTGGAAAGAGGGACCGGAAATGAAAACGAAGCTGGAAGAAAAGAACGCGATTGCCGCTAAAGTGATGAAAGACAATGGCGTGGAAATCGATGACCTGTATGCCTTCATCCTGCCGCATCTGTCAGAGACACAGAATCCTAAAGACGTGCATTTCAAAGGCAAAGGCTACAACATGCTGGGCCAGCAGGTCGCGAAACATATTGAAGGCACGCTGGAAAAACGCGATCAGAAATAAAGACAGGCTTGACCTGATTTGAATGAAATTTCTGACTCGGATTTATCTAAAGCATTCGCGAGAGTGAGCTGCGACCTTCTGCTCGCTGCGCTCGGCCCGAATTTTATTCGGGCTCACCCATTTCTCATAAATTTACTACGACAGCAGCCAGTAACCGATGCCGGCGATCAGGCAGATTCCGGCCAGGACGGAGGCGGCGATGAGCATGGGTTTGCTTTTTGACTTCTTGACGTACTGATTGGGGGATGCGACGCGAAAGTGGTACGTCGCTGCCAGGGAGAGCGTATTGCCGGGGAAGAGGATCTGTTCCTGAACGCGTTTACCTTCGACCTCGGTGCCGTTTTTGCTTTTGAGGTCCGTCACGATCCAGCCGGTATTCTCGTAATGGAAGGCGCAGTGTTCGCCTGAGATGCCCGGCCGGTCCAGTCGAATATCACAGCCGGCGTTACGCCCCAGTACAACCCGTTCTTTTGTGATGGGAAACCGCTGTTTGTTATCCAGGTCAATCAGATCGATGGGCTGCAGGACACCGGTCAGGGCGCTGCTGGCTTTTTCCGCCATGACGTCTGTGGATTCGGTTGGAACCGAATGTCGCAGGATGCCGCTCTTGGAAATGTCCGATTCTCCTCGCGTCAAACGTTCGATGCCATCTGATTTTTTCTTTGCCATTTCCGCGACGTGGCTGGCTGTCGCGATACGCGAGGAAAGTTGTGGTTTGACAATACTTGACTGGGCAATGGCGCTGCGGGCTTTGGCCTGCTGCACGCGCTGTGAGACGATTTTGTTGAAGCGAAATTCGATGGGCGTGCGTTTCGCGAACGGTTCGAGGGCCGCAGACACCTCTTTCATTGTCTGAAAGCGATCATCGGGTTGCTTGGCCATCATTTTTTCGACGATGGCGACAACTTCAGCGGGAACTTTAGGAGCGATTTCAGCAATCGATTTCGGCGTCTGTTCGCGATGCGCCTGGATTTTCTGTGCCGCGGTCCCGGTGGGGAAGGGGAGTTTGCCGGTCAGCAGGAAATACATCGTGCATCCCAGGCTGTAGATGTCCGTGCGGGCATCGGCTGACTGACCATCTTTTGACTGTTCCGGGGCAATATATTCCGGTGTCCCCACGCAGCCATGGCCAAAGATCATTGCCAGCGAGAACTCGGCTTCGGGATGATCCTTGAGCAGCGCCAGACCGAAGTCGAGCACTTTGACGTACCCTTCTGAATCGATAATCAGGTTTTCGGGTTTGAGATCGCGATGAATGATTCCCCCCCGATGAGCGACTGCCAGCCCGCGGGCCGCCTGGGAAATGACATCACAGACTTGAGGCGTCGGCAGTGATTTCTGTTTGAGCAGGACCAGTTCGAGCAGGCTGATGCCTTTGACGAATTCCATCGCGATGTAACAGACGGCCCCCGCTTCTTCATAACTGATCGTACGTACGACATGCGGATGTTCCAGTCGCGCACCGGCAATCGCTTCCAGTTTGAGGCGCGTCATCATGCCGGCATCATTGCGGCATTTCTCATTCAGCACCTTTAAGGCAACCGGATCTTTCGTTTCTTTATCCTCTGCCAGGTACAGGCTGCCCATGCCACCAAAGCCGAGTACTTCAAGGATTTTATAGCGGTCGATAAAAAATCCGCGTGTACGACCTGACAGCAGACGTTCCCCCTGGTAGCGCGTCAAAACTTTCGCGGTCACCAGGCGCTGGGCGGCTTCTTTCGGAGAAGCCGCGTTCTCCAGTTCATGCCGATCAATGACCGTGCGGACCTCGTCCACCGAGAGCAGATGGCTCTCCCGCAAAAGATTAAGAAATGTCTCTATGTCTGGCGGCTTAGGCATAACACCCTGTAGTGAGAACTCGTTGCGAAATGTACTTAATTATATACATATGCCGAGCATTTTGGTAGCAGATTCTACGGCGGAATGCTGAGATCTGAATTTAGAAGAAAGAGGAAGCCTGCTCTTATATTCAATCCAGGAGAGGGTTTCGGTCTCGAATGATTCCGGAGGATCGCCGTCAATGTGGAAATGTCAGCTATCGATTCCGTGCCAAAAGCGGAATTTGCAAGGCAGGCGGCAGAGGTGTTTTTGCGGGTAGAACGGACCTGAAGCAGATTGAAACTGGCGTGCGTCGGCATACGGGTCGACGTTCCCGCGGCCCGCTGTGCCGGCGTGATCATTTCCCTTGTCTGTGAAAGAGAAATGAAAAGCCGGACATGATTGACGCCGATTTATTTCGCCATCTGGTAGTCAAGTGTGAACTGATGCTGGTTGCGTGCTGGCACGATTTTCGTTTTTTCACACAGCTGTTTCTTTACCGGATTCCAGGTGCGGACTTCAATTTTGTTTTGAGCGGGGATAAACCGCATCAGGCGGAATCCTTCTGCACCGTAATCTGACAGCAGTTCGTGCACGGTGTTACCGTGTTTTCCTTTGACTGTCTGATGTAATGCCTGTGTGCGGCTCTGGTCGCCACAGCAGATCAGGAACAGGTTTTTGTGCTGGCTGAAACATTTATCCCACATCTGCTGCGAAGTATTGCCATTTGTGCCATGACATTTATTCCAGACCATGCGGCCTTTGGGGGCATCGAAATAGTCGCGTGGCTCTTTGGGATGTTCCAGAGGTCCGAGATCCATGTGAGTCGTGATAATCGCTCTGCGATCCGCATGCTGTTCCAGCACCTGATCGGCCCAGGCTAAGACATTATCGGGGGCATTGCATTCCAGGTGCACAATGATAAAGTCCATGCCTTCCGCGGAGAAAAGTTGAAAGCTGTTGGCATTGTTACCTGAGACTTCCGGTTTTCCACTGGCAGGTTCAAAACAGCCGCCATACCAGTCAAGTTCGGTAAACCGCGATTTGGGAAAGTACTTCTGAAACAGTGAAGAATTTCCGGTCTTACCCACCATGTCATGATTGCCGACACTGATTCCATAAGGAACTTTGCCGTGCAGCTTATCCATGCACTGTTGAGCGACTTTCCACTGTTCGTCGTTGTTAATATCGACGATATCTCCCACATGACTGACGAAGACAATCTTCTGTCGATCCAGTTCATCGACAATGCAATTGGTAATCGCTGCGAAAACCGGATTGGATGTCGGATCTTCGGCCTGTGACTTTCGTTTGGTTCCCTGGCCCTGGTAATGTTGCGTATCAGGGATGACGGCGATGCTGAAGGTGCCCTCTTCAGCGGGAGGCAGTTCCTCTGCAGACAGGGGGAGTACTGAAGCGGCAGTCATAAGCATGGTGTTCAGAATCGCGGCAAGTTTCATGGGACATTCGTTTCTAAGAATAACGAGGTGTTTTAATATTATCGCTGAGTCGGCCAGAGGGAAACAGTGAATCTTACAGGGGGAATTCAATTATCACATTCGGATTCGCAGACTTCAAGTTGTCGAACGCCGTCTCCTGTAACTCCGTTTCTGATGCGTCCACTCGTTTGAGTTTACTTAAGCCGGCCAGGGTGGTAATGATCTCGGGGCTGGTTTTCTGTGACAACTTGACGGCGACCACTTCTCCTGCCTCATCAAGTACGATTTCGGCACCACTCTCGTTGAGCTGAGAGACTGCCTGTTCCACCTGTGCAGCGGGTTGACTGGCTGCCAGATCCTGCGAAGACGAACAGCCGCTGCTCATCTGCAATATCAAAACCAGGCAGAGCAGTGATGCCATACCAGATTGAAATTTGTTTGTATTTCCTCGGTCAATTAATGTTGAAGCGTTCATTGTCGTATTTTGCCTTTTGGGTTTTGGGAGTAAGAGTCACATGCAGGTCGACTGTCGCCAGCCGTCCTGCAGTGAACTCGGGAGTATGATTTTATTGAAACGTTTAGAAGTCGCCGATGACTTCGCCGTCCGCACGACTGCCCAGGTACGAATAAATCGTACGGTTCATATTTTCGCTGAGGAAGCGGACCGAACCATCCATCATCAGAAACTGGGCGCCGCCGACATGCATGCTGCCGAATGCGACTTCGTTGGTCGTGTTCATGGCGACATCGGTGCTGGCCAGGTATTCGGAATATTCGCGAGGCGCACCATCCCAGCCGCCGATGGAAGTGGAACCGATGTAAAAGTGGTCTTTGAATTCATCAAAGTTATTGACACATTCCCCGACACCAATTGTGTTGGACGAACCATCGGTGAGGTCACGCATGCGGATGGAACTGTTCAGAAAGAAGATGCCGTCAGCGTCGGTCACATTGGCTTCGCTGTCCGAACTGCGGGTACCTGAAAAACAGGCGAGATAAGATGTGGGGACGCGGGCATCGATGCCGTCGTGGTTACGATGACTGACGGTCGTGTCAGAGGGACAGCGATAGACGCTGAGGTAAGTCGCACAGGCGTCTTCATTCGCCCCGGTACCCCAGTCTGCATTGAAGTCGATCGTGTTATACAGGTTGGCCTGGTCCAGTCCGGGCAGAATCGAACCGCTCCAGCCGAGCCCGCCGTTTCCGGTTGAGGTGTTTGCGACGACCAGGTCCACGTTAAAGCCGGGAGGCAGGATGCGGTAGGTGTCGTGGTAATTGTGGATGGCCAGACCCATCTGTTTCAGATTGTTTTTGCATTCGGATCGGCGGGCTGCTTCTCGTGCCTGCTGGACCGCAGGCAGGAGCAGGGCAATCAGAATCGCAATGATGGCGATCACGACGAGTAATTCAATCAATGTGAAACCGCGGTTTGATCGATTACGGGATGGGAGTTTCATTTTTCATCTCACTTGGGATAAATACAGGGTTAGTTGTTTTCCGGGTTACAGGAGCCGGAACGATTTTCAGTTAATATTTAAAAGGGACTCTCTTCACTCTTCCGTCGAGACCAGAATGCGAATCTGATCTCGTCCAATTCCTCCTCCGCCACGCTGGCTCCAGGCCACGTGCAGTTGTTTTCCGGAAGAAGAGAGTTCGGTTTTGTCACCACGGTCAATGCCGCGTCCGCTGCGACCGAATTCCTGGTTGTCGTATTCAGTATCAGGACGACCTAAACTCTGGTCGGTGTCATATAAATCCGGATCGGTTTTGAGCCCTCCCAGAACCGGGTTCCGGAAATGAATCGTGCCATTCACGGCGACCCTGGGATGATCTTTCCCTGCGGCATCCTTGTGTGGTCCGTCCAGATGCAGCAGAAAGACGTTCACTTTCGTACCTTCAGGGATGGTTTGCCTCTGTTCCAGCGAGTCTGCCGCTTCATCCCCAGTGGGGATTTTCCAGACGGTGACATCTTCCTGCAGAATCAGGTTTTTCTGTTCCTGAAACAGAACGAGGCGCTGGCTGCTGCAGCAATCGCCGGCCCCCAGTCGGACAGGTAGTTCCTGTCGGTATTCGATCGCTCCTTCCAGGGTTTCAATCTGTGCCTGAAAACGCAGTGCGCGTGAGAAGCGACTTTCATCGGTTTCGAGAGAGACAGCAGGACTGCCATCCCCTTTCAACTGAATCGCCTGGCCGGCTGTCAGTAAATGGGTGTTCCCTTTTGTCTGTTGATTCTGTTTTTCGGAGCAGACCACTTTGCCCTGAAAGACGTGTGTTTCTGAAGAACCATCGTGGTCCACGTGTACGCCGAACCGGGTTCCCAGGTCAACCACACGTTGTGAAGGGGTTTCCACGACGAAGCCGACCGCCGCAGAATTGACTTCCGCTGCCAGGGATCCTGAGTAGAGTCGAATACTGTTCTGGTGGAGCAGTTCAAACGCCGCCGGACTTTCGAGGACAACTTCGACGCCGGAATTCATCAGCAACCGGACGATTCCCTGTTGCAGTTGATAAGTATGGCCGGTAAACAGGTCTGTCTCTGGCGTCAACTGCTCTGCTCCCTGGGTGAAAATCGCATGATCCATTTCTCCGAGGACTGCCACCTGCGTGTGTGGTACGGGCTGGACGGTATACCAGGTGAAATATGCCAGCACCGTAAAGGGAAGCACATAACAGACTGTCAGCAGCAGATAATGTGAGAGGGACTTTCGTGCGCGAGGCAGTTTTCTGGCAGTGACTTCCGGCTCTGCCTGAGTGGAAAACAGGTCCCACTGTTCCGGGATGAGGAACTCTTCTTCGAGAATCAGCTCGGCGTGCATGTCCATCAGAAAAACATACAGCTTCTGTGCTTCCACATCGCCGCGCAGCCGTTCGGAAAGTTCTTTCAGCTGGGCGCTGCTCGCGGTTTCATTCTGTACTTCGTAAATCAGTTTAATGAGTGCCCGCTGTTTACGCTGGAGAGACTTCATTCTGCATCCTCCGCATTCATCTTTCGTTCAATGCAGCGAAACAGCGTATTGCGGATGCGATCCAGGTGTCGATAGATCGTGCTCAAAGGCTGATCCATAATGCTGGAAGCGGTTTTGGCACCATGCTCCGATTCGTAAATCAGCTGCAGCAGGTAGAGATCTTTCTCTGGTAACTGGCGTTTACATTGCGCGAGAAATTCTCTTCTGATTTCGAGCAGTTCTTCACAGCGGGCGCGGGTGGAAGCGATCTGATTCAGGAGTTGTTCATCAAACAGGGCGGCGAAGCGCTTTTTACGTTCCATCAGTCGCAGGACTTCGAAGCGGGCAATGCCACAAGCCCAGCGGGTAAAGTTTCCTTCCGACTGATATTCATCAAACTTCCGCCACAGGACCAGGCTGGTCTCCTGCATGATTTCATCGGCATCGTTACGACAGGGAATCAGGGTGAGAATAAACCGGAATATTCGCGAATACGAGTTGGCATACAGTCGCATAAACCGTTCGTCCTGCACGGTCTTCTGGAGCGGTACAGAGTCCGTCTCTTTCTCTGATTTCGAATCGAATGTGCTGCGATTCGGCGTCGTAAATATGTCAGAACGATCCATGTGAGGTTTCGTGGTAAAAGAATTCGGGTTCAGAAAACGTGTCTGCGGACTGTCGGGTCTGCATGATATTTCCCTGCAGGCTGGAGAAAATTCTCAGGCTAATTTGAAATATTTCTGATTTCGATGAGCAGCAAAAAAAGGGCAGGGATCCGGAGGCGAGAATGGGACTGGACGTCCTGTGAAAAACGAGCGTTACCGGACTGTAGAGAGATTCAAATTATTTGATATGGACCCAGAGAGGCGATATGGGAAATCAATGGGATCTTCACGGACCACCAACGCAATCTTAACAATTGTGGCCAGGTGTGACCTGTCCAGATTTGTAGATCGGGCTTCAATCGGCGCAGGGAAACCAAAAATCGGCGCAGTCGTGATAGCTCTGCAACGGCTCAGTATTCAAGCGGGAAACGTGGCGCACCAATCCAGAGGGGACTTTGAAGACATGCGCGTCATCAGATGCAGCAGCGAAAGCAGGACTACTGGTTCATCGCTTTTTTCTTATTGGCTTCGTGTTTGGCGATCCATTTTTCCGGATCAGCGTCAAAGGCTTTGCGACAACCACTGCAGCAGACCCAGAACGATTTTCCCTGGTAATTCACCTGTGACGTTCCCAGGCCGCCTGATATCACGCAGGTTTTGTCACCGTAATCAGAATCACTTTTCGCGAACGAGGTTCCCTTGCGCCGCGTGGTGATCGTATCGACGCGGGCAACACTGTCGCCGCGGAGATCATAGATTTCAAACAGGTAGCGATCGTTGTTTTGCTGATTCAAGGTGATCTGGGCATGCTTTCGTTCGTTCGGCGGGTCGACGAGAGACAGGCTGAGTTTGTAGGTTGTCTGCAGGATGTTGGGATCGGCATCACCCTCGACTTTGGCAACAGGAACCGAGAAGTCGCCTTCGTAAATCCGCTTGTCTCCGTCTTTGTTGGTAATCATCAGCTGGTACATCTGTTTGTCAGTCAGATAAGTCAGACGGGCATTTTCATAGTAGCGGCTTTTGTCTGCCTGCATGACGAGCGCCGGTTGCCGCGGATTGGTCTGCAGGTCCCAGACCCAGTCCAGTGTTTCCACCGAACTGAAACCGTCGGTTTTTTTAAAGGTAATCCCACCCCAGTTACCTAGCATGATCTGTAGCGGTTTCAAGGCTTCGAGTACGCTGTCAAATTTCTGTTCATCGGGAATATCTTTTTTCGATCCTGTTTTTGAGGAGTTGCTGCCCAGCGTAATTGGTTCGAAGCGACGAACGGGCTTTTTCTTTGCGCCGGTGGGAGCGGTAGTACTGTCTTCCATTTCCAGTGGTTCCCCGGCTCCCAGGTCGACACCGCCACCACCCAGGTCAACCGTGACCTCTTCGACCGGTTGCTGTGGCGCATCAGAAGAACCACAGCCCGTGCAGCAGATCAGTAACAAGGTAGAGGCGATAACTGGAAATAACCGACGCAGATTCATATCAACTCACTCCCGAAGAGAATTTCTGGTTGCACGAAAAACGCGGCTGGTTTTACAGGTGAAACTGACCGGTTTTATCTACGGGACAGTATAACAGTCTGTTCACGTTTGTGTCACGGTGAATTCAGTTCTAATAAAATTTCTGCATTCGGGTAGAGGTCCTTTGTGTCTCGTCATGATCGAGAGTACAATCGGTCGCTTAACGCTCAACTTAGAGAAATTCGTTTAGAAGTGAGGGCCGTGCATGAGTACCGCACCATCGAACGACACAGAGTCAATGCAGGTTGACCCTGTCTTTTTAAACTCAAAACGTGAAGCCTGGATCATTCTGGGATTATGGGTGGTCGCATTATTGTGGTCCGTCCCTTACTGTTACATCAACGGGTTTCAGTCCGGCCTCGATCCGGAAGCCATTGAAACCACGATGGGCATTCCCAGCTGGGTGTTCTGGGGGATTGCTTTCCCCTGGCTGGTCGCTGACCTGTTCACCGTCTGGTTCTGCCTGTTCTATATGAAAGAAGACGACCTCGGAGTAGCTCACGAAGGTGAAGATCTCGCAGAAGAAATTGCAGAGATGCATGCAGAAGATGAAGCAACGACCGGGGGGAATGAGTCTTGAGTTTTCTATCCACAACGAATGTGAGTCTGTCGACACTGTTTGCCGAGTCCAGCACGAATGCCGCACTCGTCTCATTTTTAATCTACACGGCAGCGGTTTTTGTCATCGCCGCGTTGTCCAATCGCCTGCTTAAAAGCAAAAGCTTTCTCAGCGAGTACTTTCTGGGAAGTCGTGGCCTGGGGGTCTGGGCATTTGCGTTGACCTTTGCCGCTACCAGTAGTTCCGGCGGCAGTTTTACCGGATTTCCTTCCAAAATTTATTCGCATGGCTGGATTCTGGCACTCTGGATCGGCAGTTACATGGTGGTTCCCATCTGTACGATGGGCCTGATTGGAAAGCGGCTGAACCAGGTAGCACGCCGTTCCGGTTCGATCACGGTTCCCGACGTGGTGCGCGACCGCTTTCACAGTCCGATATTAGGTCTGATGGCGGTTTCGCTGATCGTGTTTTTCATGTCATTTAACCTGGTGGCCCAGTTCAAAGCAGGCAGCCTGATTCTGCAGACGCTGCTGGATGGGGTTTCCATCTTTGAAAGTACTGCCGACGGACTGGCCCAGGCAGTCGCCGGTATCCCATATATTTCAGAATCGGAAAGCCCTGAATACCTGCTGTGTCTGCTGGTCTTCGGTGTTGCCGTCATTCTCTATACTACTTACGGCGGATTTCATGCGGTTGTCTGGACCGATGTGATGCAGGGAATCGTGATGGTCATTGGCGTGATCATCATGCTGCCTTTAGCCATCTCACAGTCCGGTGGTCTGGAGAATACCACGAAACTGATGGCGAAAATGACGCCGCCCCGGATCTCGGATCCGGACAAGGGGGGGATTACATTAACGCTCGCAGAACCCGCGCCGGAAACGATGCGGATTGAATCGGGAACCTGGATTACCGATACCCCGATCGACGATAATAAAACGCCTTTGTTATTCCGTGTCACTGTGGAGAACGAAATAGCCAAGGGTGAGACTACCGTAAATGAAGTCAAAGTGCTGCAGTTGACCACACTGGATGATATTGAGCGGATCCTGGCACGTCGCGAAAGTGAAAAATTTCTCGATGATGTCAGTGTTTCCAATATCGATCTCAAATCGTATGCGTACGGAGAAGAAGGCAGCCAGCAGGGCACCTATGTGGTCGGACCGGGGCCCAGTCCCGGTAGTGACAGTGGGTTTTTGCCTTTAAGTCTGGCGATTTCGTTCTTCTTCATGTGGGCGATTTCCGGGACCGGTCAGCCCGCTAATATGGTGCGTCTGATGGCTTTTCGCGATACAAAAACGCTGCAGCGTTCCATTTGTACGGTGGCCATTTATTACACACTGATTTATTTTCCGCTGGTCGTGATCTTCTGTTGTGCCCGCGTATTACTGCCGGGAATGGAAGGAGATTCGGACCGGATCATGCCGGCAATGGCCGTTTATCTGACCGAACATATCGGCATGGGCTGGCTGGCAGGTCTGCTGGTCGCTGCGCCATTTGCCGCCGTGATGTCGACAGTCGACAGCTTCCTGCTGCTGATTTCCTCGGCCTGGGTGCGCGACGTCTATCAGCGGAATATCAATCCCGAAGCCAGTGAGAAAACCATCAAGATGTTAAGTTACCTGGCGACCTTTGTTGTCGGTACCGCTGCGATGGTCGTCGCCATCAATCCTCCGCAGTTCCTGCAGGATATTATCGTGTACGTCGGTAGTGGCCTGGCAGCCAGTTTCCTGGCGACGATTGTTTATGGCTTGTACTGGAGACGCGTCAATGCAGCAGGCGCCATGGGTGCCATGCTGGGCGGTTTTTCCGTGCACCTGGCGATGTATGTCACCGGTTACTTCGTGAATGGCAGCTTTTTCAAACCCTACCAGTTATTCGATTTTGACCCGATCATTATCGGCCTGTTTGTCTCGTTCATCTCCGGTTTTGTTGTCACCAAAATGACGGCTCCCCCGCCGGAGGAACTTGTGCACAAATACTTTTACACCACCAAAGCCGATGCCTGATTCTGGCTGTTTTTCCCGCTGACCTTTTTATCAGAGGATTATGCAATGGAATATATTGACGCACACTCGCACGTCTGGACTCCGGATGTCAAAAAATATCCACTGGCGCCGGGCTATCAGGTTTCAGATATGGTACCACCCAGCTTTACGGCGGAAGAACTGCAAGCTGAAATGATGCCGGTTGGCGTGAATCGGGTCGTGCTGATTCAGATGTCGTTCTATGGCTTTGATAACAGTTACATGCTGGACAGCATGGCGAAATACCCGGGCATGTTTTCGGGTGTGGCTGTCATCGACCAGAATGGAAAGAACCCCACGCCGGAAATGCTGGCGCTGAAGAAAAAAGGGGTCCGTGGTTTTCGCATTCGTCCCCAGTCGAAAAAAGTTGATGAATGGCTGGACGGAGAATGCATGGAAGAAATGTGGACCACGGGTGCCAAAGAAGGCATGGCCATGTGCTGCCTGATGGATGCCGTCGGTTTGCCTGCCCTGGATAAAATGTGCCAGAAGCATCGTGATACGACGGTCGTCATCGACCACCTGGCCCGCATCGGCGTTACGGGTGAAATCGATCCCAAAGAAGTCGATATGCTCTGCAAGATGGCGAAACATCCGAATGTGTATGTCAAAGTCTCCGCCTTTTACGCATTGGGCAAAAAAAAGATGCCATACCACGACCTGCTGCCGCTGATTCAGAAAGTATATCAGGCCTTCGGCGCAAATCGTCTGATGTGGGCGACCGACTGTCCCTACCAGGTTCAAGGCGATCATTCGTACCAGGCATCCATTGGTCTGGTCAAGAATGGGCTGCCTTTCCTGTCTGAGATGGATAAAGAATGGATCCTGGAAAAGACGGCGGAAAATGTCTTCTTTCAGGGTATTTAATTTTTAAAAACTGCGATCAGGTCTGCTCATGGATGCATGCTATCAGATAGACGATACAAGTCAGATCATTTCTCCGGGAATGATTATCTTCAAGGATCTGCTTGAGGACAACTTAAGAAAAATGATTGAGCTGATCGGTGACCCTTCCCGACTGCGCCCGCATTGTAAAACACATAAAATGCGCGAGATCATCCAACTGGAACTTTCGCTGGGAATCCTGAAGCATAAGGCGGCGACATTTGCCGAGGCCGAAATGCTGGCGGATACGGGGGGCAAAGATATCTGCCTGGCTTATAACCTGGTCGGTCCCAATATCGCCCGTGCCGTAGAATTCCGCAAACGCTGGCCCGATGTGTCGCTGCAGGTGACTGCCGATCATCCCGGCCCGATTGAACTGCTGGGCGAAGCCATGTCCGCGGCTGGACTTGAAATCGAAGTCCTGCTCGACCTGAATACCGGACAGAATCGCACCGGTCTCCCACCGGGGGAAAACGCTGTCGAGCTGTACCAGATGATCGCGAACACGCCCGGTTTAATCGCCGCGGGTCTGCATGCCTACGATGGGCAGAATCATCAGGTAGATATCAATGAACGGGAGATCGCGGTCAAAGAAGTCTGGAATAACGTGAGTCGCCTGCGCGATCAACTGGTCACGGAAGGACTCCCGGTCCCGCGGATTGTCGCAGGTGCGACCGGTTCGTTTCCGATCTTCGCCGGTATTGATGATCCGGATATTGAAGTCTGTCCGGGAACCTGCGTGCTGCATGATGTCGGTTACGGAGAGCTGTTTCCCGATCTGAAATTTACACCCGCAGCGCTGGTGCTAACGCGTGTGATCAGCCGCCCGGATGCGGAACGCATCACCTTTGACCTGGGATATAAAGCGATTGCCTCTGACCCTGCGATGGAAAATCGCTGCCGGTTCCCCGATCTGCCCGATGCGAAACCGGTGCTGCAAAATGAAGAGCACCTGGTCGTTCTCAGTGAGCGTGCTGCTGATTTTCAGCCCGGCGATGAACTGCTGGCAATTCCCCGGCATGTCTGTCCGACGTCGGCTCTGCATAAATCCGTAACAGTGGTGAGTGGCGGGAAAGTGGTCGACCACTGGAATGTGGCAGCCCGCGACCGCTATATTACCGTCTGAGCTCCGGTCAACTCACCGGCTGGCACAAACCAAAAACTACAAGGGCGCGGAGGTTCTCTCTGCGAAATGAAGATTCATCATGGCTGACTTGCGACAAAAAACGGGAATTCCGGAACTTGATGAACTGCTCTCAGGCGGGTTGCTGCCAGGGAAATTGACTGTCGTTCTGGGTGCAACCGGGATCGGCAAAACGCAGCTGGGACTGCAGTTCGCAGAGGCCGGCCTGCAGCAGGAAGGGCAGACCGGGGTGCTGTTTGATATGGCCACCCGCGGGGATTCGCAGAGTCACAGTGATTACGCCGAGCGACTCTTTCAATGGAAGCTGCGCGAACAACTGGTCGATGCGCCCTTTGACCTGGATCAGATCTGGGATGCAGAGACACGAACCGATTACCAGCATCTGTTTCGCCAGAGTGGCCGCCGGGTGACACGCCGCGATATGGAACTGGATGAATGGAAAGAGTGGAAACTGGAATTCGTCAAGAAACTGGATGCAGCGATTGCTTTTTTTTATTCCAACTTTGTGCACGGCGTCCGGCGGGCAGTAATCGATGGCATCGAGCCGACCGATCGTCCCAGCGATTCGTTTCAGTTTCATGCGTTTGAATATGTCTACCACCAGATCCTCCGTAAAGAATACGACTGGGTCGCCCGGGATCTGTTCCGGGCACAGTTTCGCAGTCACCAGGCTCAGATTGAACAGCATCGTTATGACTTTCAGCAGATCGGGTGTCTGCTGCTGCTGACAACGCATGAAGTGATGCTGGATGATCTCATTCAACGACCGATTGAGAGTGGGGATGTCCTTTCCAATGCGAATACCATCATTCTGATGGGCAAAATCAGGGAGGGGAACCGGATGAGCCGGGCACTGCATGTCGCCAAACATCGTGGCAGTGCCGTCGATGAGTCGCTGGTTCCCTATGAAATCCAGGAAGCGGGACTCAAGCTGTTGACTTAAGTCCAAACCGGGAATGTTCTAAGGAGGGAAAACCATTCTCGGAATCAAGAGTCGGCACACGCTATAACAGTTCCGATCGTTATTTCTGGAACAGTCGACTCTGAGAATCAATAAACTGGTTTTCGGATCTCAATTATTGACCGTGTCTGCGTTCTCTCAAAGATAGATTTCGAGAGAAGAAAATCCCCAAACGGGCTAAATTGCAACGCAGAAAACTACAAAAAGAAGGATGGTCATGTTAGTTGATAATTGTGCAGACCCCATTGATCAGGCAGACCTTTTCGTTCAACGTTTAGATCGCTTACACTCGGCTCCAAAAGTCGCTCAGCAAATCCTGCAATTGACTCGAGATCCGGAAAGCCGCATTGATGACATTGTTCGATGTATCGAGCATGATCCCGGGCTGGCAGCGAAAATCCTGCAGGTAGTGAACTCATCCAAGTATGGCGTTTCCCGACAGATTACCAGTATCAAACACGCGGTTTCCTATCTGGGAAAAGATGCCATTCGCATGCTGACGATCAGCTTTTCCATGGTGGAATCACTGACCAAACGCAGCAAAGGACGGATTTTTGTCGATTACTGGCAGCGGGCCCTGACAATTGCTTCCATTTCGTCTCATCTGGCAAATCATCATAAATGCCTGAAGAATGATGAAGCCTATACAGCCGGTCTCCTGGCGGATGTCGGGATCCTGGTCTTCTCACAGGTGGAACGTGAGCAATACAGTCTGATTTATGAAAGCTATCCCCATGGAGAACAACTACTGAAAGGGGAACAGCGGTATTTTGGATTTGATCATGCTTTGCTTGGATCCCGACTGCTGGATCACTGGGCACTGCCTGCTGATATGGTGACAGCGATCGAACAGCATCATGGGGACGGACAGCATGGTAATCCGCTGGGAATGGCAATCCGCACGGGCAGCCTGCTGGCGGGTTCTGTGTGGAATCGCAGTTCCGATGAGTATCTGGAAGCAGAAGAAATTCTGCAAACGTACTTCGATCTGGATGAAGATCAGGTAGAGGCCATGATTGAATCATGCAAACAGGATATTACCGAGAGCGCTGCATTTTTTGGTGTGAATCTGGAAGGCTGAGTTGTCGGACAGGAAATCGAATCGAACGCGACTTCAAAAGCACCGAGCCTGGAACACCTGATCTGGTCTAACGGCTCCGCTTTGATTTCGCGTTTTCTTTTTCATAAGCCTGTTTGAGGACAGTCGTTAATTCCGTCTGGGTATAAATATAGGGAGTAGGCTGGTTGAATCCCTTTCCGGTTCTGGTTTTGGAGAGGTAATTCCCCAGATTCTTGCCCCCCTTGGTCGTCGTCATATATTCGATCATCGTGTACCCGCCGGGTGAATTGATAAATTCCCGGATACGTCGCTTCCCATAAGGCATGACCAGTATGTGGTCGAGACGATCATAACCCCCCGGCATCTGGGAAATACGCCGCATGAAAATAATCCCTTTAGGCGTGCTGAGTTGGGCGGCCAGAAAATCGGTGTCGGCGTGCAGCCGTTTGAGGATCTCCTTCTCCGCTTTAACGGTCCAGCCAGCCTGTTGCAGTTCCCGGAACAGGGGTTTGATCTGACCGCGCGTCAACATATCTCCTGATTTGTAGCCTTTGCGATTCGTAAAATATTCCTCGATGATCTGCATGACTTCATCCAGGGGAGGAACTTTTTTCTTTTCAGCCGTTTCAGGAATGATTTCCGGCAGTGGATTGGCAGCAGGAACTCCAGCGTTCTGCGCATTCCCTCTGCTTACCGGAATCAGGCAGGTCAGGACTGTGACGTTCAGAAACAGTTTTCGAATGGCAGACATGGGTTAAAATCTTCCTTACTGATTGATGATTGACCAGAAAAACGATCTGATAAATCAATGAATGTTTACTTTATCGACCAGACTTGCGGGATTTCGTCAAACGCAAAATAAAAGCTGGATGGACAGGATTGCTATATCAACTTTACCACACTGTTGCAAAGTGCATCACTTTTTTGCTTCAAAAGTGTCTAATCCTGCCTTTACGAAACATAAATGTTAATCCTGGTAAAATATATTGTTTGGAAAGTAAAACGGGTTCTTACCGAAAACTTTAGGGGTTATGATAAATTTTTTAATTATTTCGATTTTATTTCAAACTGGAACCAGGTTTGCTGCGTATAATATTCAAGAAGTGAGGATGTACTTGACACTATCGTGAGTTTGTAGGGCCTGTTGGATTAATCAAAGGAATGTATCCCATAAGAAAGGAGTCCACTGATGTTAGTGCTCACAAGACGCAAGGATGAAGAGATCATTATTAACAATAATATCTCCATTAAAGTACTGTCAGTTAAGGGTAATCGAGTTCGACTGGGTGTTGAGGCACCTGATGATGTTTCAGTGAATCGAGCTGAGATTCGAAAGCTGGTACAACAGTTTGAGGTTGAATGTATTCCCGCGCAAGGTTGTGGTCTGTAAACGACCAGACTGGTTAATGGGCTGTCAGGCAGGCTGATCAGTGATCAGATTTCTGTTCAGGTCATGTCTGAAGGCTTCAAAAGACTATTCTGCTACCCCGCCACTAAACAGGAGTATTCCTGTTTCACGTTTCTTGTGCTGTTTCCAGAAGAAAAGCCATTCAATTGCTGGATCGATGTCTACACCAGGTCGGAGGATCTGGTATGCGTCCGGCGTGCGACAGGGACTTTTACTGGTTTTGCCTGGGGGGCTGGATAAATTGGAATATATTTTCCGATTACATTAAAGATACCTGTTGTAGGGATCCGATAGATATTTGGGGGGAAGTGTCTATCGAAACTCTTTGTTCTCGCTGTGGAACGGTTTTCATTACCGGAACCACAGCGGTTCAAGTCAGGTATCCAGATGATTTACGGCATGTACCTCTCAGCGCAAGGTGCCGAAGCAAATTCGGTGCGGCTTGATGTGCTTTCAAACAATATGGCGAACGCGAATACCACATCATTTAAACGTGATGTGCCCATCTTTCGCGTGAATCCTCCCCATGATCAGCATGAGGGGGCGCTCAATCCATTGCCCGGCGATCTGGAAAATCACTCTGGTGGCATTTCACTGGAATCGATTACCACTGACTTTGAACCCGGTTCGCTGATCACTACCAACAGTGAGTTCGATCTGGCTTTAAAAGGACAGGGCTTCTTTCAGGTTGGCAACGCGCAAAAATCATTTCTGACACGTAATGGGTCACTCTCGATCGATGGAAATCGACGTCTGGTCACCGCCGATCATGGCATGCCGATTCTGACGACCGATGGCAGAGAAATCAAAGTTCCCGTGGAAGCTTCTCATGTGACAATCACACCCGATGGCGTAGTGACTCCCTTAGATGCCGATGATCAACCGATGGGGAAACTGGGACAACTGGCTGTCGTGATGCCAGGGTCTCTGGATGAACTCGTCAAGATCGGGAAGAACTTGTACACAACAGAAGGACGTGTGAATCCGCTGGAAGGACCGACGAATATTGCACAGGGTTTTCTTGAAGCTTCCGGTACGAATTCCGTAGAAGAGATGATGGAACTGGTGACCTCGTCCCGAATGTTCGAATCCAATATCAATATGATTAAGTTACAGGATGAATCGCTCGGGCGTTTACTGCAAAGTATGCCGCGACGTTAAGCAGACAATTTTTGAAAGGTGACCTGTTTTCAGAAGACAGGTTAAGGGAGTAAGGAGACAATCCATGGCAGTAAGAGCCCTGTATTCGAGTGCAACGGGAATGGCTGCAAACAGCTTTAATCTCGATATCATCGCCAACAACCTGGCGAACTCCAGCACCACTGCGTACAAGCAGAGTCGGGCCAATTTTGAAGACATTTTCTACGAAAATTTCAAGCTGCCAGGCGTGCAGGACAATCAGGGTAATATTACACCGACCGGAATTGCCTTGGGTATTGGTACCCGGGTTCAGAGTACCGAAGGGGATTTTGAACAGGGTTCGATTCTGCCTTCGAATGGAACCTATGATCTGGCAATCGTTGGCGATGGTTTTTTTCGCGTCAATGACGGGACTCAGGACCTGTATACCCGCGCCGGTAACTTCTCATTGAATGCCAACGGAAACCTGGTGATGGCGTCTGCCGATAAAGGTTACCAGCTTCAGCCCACCATTTCGATTCCCCAGGATGCCATCAACATTACGATCTCCGGTGACGGCGTCGTCAGTTATCAGCAGCAGGGTTCAACCCAGATCCAGACCGCCGGCAATATTCAGATCGCCCGCTTTATTAATAATCAGGGACTGGTGCGTCAGGGAGACAATCTGTATACGGAAACAACCGGTTCAGGACCTTCCCAGTTCGGTGATCCGGGCACAGAAGGCCGCGGCCAGCTGCGACAGGGGTTTCTGGAACAGTCTAACGTGGAGCCCGTTCGGGAACTGGTTGAATTGATCAAAACCCAGCGTAACTTTGAACTCAACAGTCAGGTGGTACAGGCCGCCGACCAGACCTTACAGACCGTTGCCAACCTGCGTCGTTTCTAAAGCTGATCTTTAATTTTACAAAGTCGATATTTTATGTTTCGTTTCTGGATCAAATCGTTCTTGAGTTTCTCCATGCTGGTCTGCTGCTGTGTCTGCAGTTTAGACAGTCTGCAGGCAGAAATTCTGCGTCTGAAAGCAACCGCCAGGGTGAATGCGTCCGTCGTACGCCTGGGCGATATCGCTGATGTGCTGCACGCCGATCCGGAACAGGTCACACGTATGCAGGGCATGATTCTGCAGCCGGCGCCTCCCCAGGGGCGGACACAGGTCATTACCATCTCACAGATCCGGGGACGGTTACAGGCTCTGGGTGTGGATTTAAGCCAGCTGGAACTGACCGGACGCAGTCAGGTGCAGGTCAGTTCGCAGGAAATCAATCAGGAACCACAGCAGCAGGCGGTCACCACGCAGCAGGATCAGCAGCAGGCAGAACAGAAAGTGCAACAGGCACTGACTGACTGGATCAGAAGCAGTTATCCCAATTCACAACAGTTTTCTCTCTCAGTCCGTCTGCCCCGTGATCACGTGCAGCAGGTGCTCGACAACCGGGCAGACCTGTTTCGCTTTGCCGGACTGGATCAACTTCTGGAAACAGAGCAGGCCATCGGTATGAAGCTGCTGGATGCCCAGGGCCAGTCTCACGAATTGCGCATCATCTGCCAGCTGAAACGAATCCCCGAGATTCTGGCTGCCAAATACACTTTAAACAAAGGAACCGTTGTTCGCGCCGACGATCTGGTCTGGATGCGACCGGAAAAAGATCAGACCGGCATTACCGATCCCCGCCTGGTGATCGGCAGGGAACTGACGCGGACCGTGTATCAGTCACATGTCATGCGAAGTCAGGATCTGATCGAAGTGCCCCTCATCCGCGACGGAGCGATAGTGACGGTTTATGCCCGACGCGGCGGTATTTCGGTTCGTCGTGAAATGCGGGCTCAGGGCACTGGTGGCATGGGCGATCCGATCACCTTGATCGCACTGGAAGGCCGCGACCGGCTGATGGCAACCGTGACCGGCTATAACCAGGCCGAAGTGAATTACCGACCCGCGAATGAAATCCAGCAGACCGCCGGGATCCAGTTTATTTCTGGGTCCTCTGATGCGTCAGCCGGTAATACTCAGTCCGGAACCATTCAAAATGCGGGCGGGTATGCGATTCGAAGAGGGGGAATTCGAAAATGAAAAATATAACACGAAACAGTGAGCGAATCTGTCAGCGCACGAAGCTGCTGGCAGTGTTACGGGAGGCGATTTCCCTGGGAAGTATCGTATTGTTTTGTTCGTCTGTTGTGTCAGCGCAGGAACCCACAGTGCAGGGAACCGCGCAGGCTAATTCGAGCACTGCAATACGATCCTCCCAGGGTACTTCCACACAAGCAGGAGCAACACAGGCGCAGGAGCCTGCGGAAAAAAAAGAGCGACGCGTTCCCCGGCTGGCGTCAGCACAGATCAACGAGTTTGGTTTTCAGACCGAAGCACTCGAGCTGACATCCTCCCTGGCAAACACCTTTGGTCAGGGAGACCTGTATACCAATTCTCCCAAGCCACCGTTGATCAGAGATTATTCGCTGATCTATGTGCCCGCACCGGAACCGATTGTCGTGAAGGTCCACGACATTATTACGATCATGGTTGATGAAAAATCAAGCGTGACCGTTGATTCCCGGTTCAACCGGAATCGAACTGAAACACTCAAGGCGGAACTTAAAGAGTTCATGCGGATTGATTCTGCAGGGAACCTGGCACCGGCGGCTTTGAACAGCCCGAAAATTGATACGCAGCTGCAGGGACGTCTGCAGAGTACCGGTCAGTTAGCTGACCGGGAAGGTATCCAGTATCGGATTGCCGCCATCGTGGTTGATATCCGTCCTAATGGAAACCTGATTCTGGAAGCCCGTAAAAGCATCCGCACCAATCATGATGTCTGGGAATATCGCCTGACGGGTGAAATTCGCAGTAAAGATGTCAACCGTGATAATACGGCGTTAAGTGAAAATATTGCCAATCTGGATATCGTCAAACACCAGAGAGGTAAAGTGTATCAGAGTACCAAACGACCATGGGGGGTGGTGTTGTACGACTGGTTCTTTCCTTTTTAATACCCTTTCTTTTTGCTGAACTGTGACGGGATCTTATTATGCCACCCCGACGATTCAAAACGGTTTTATGCCTGATGATGTTCCTTGTCTGCCTGCAGTGTCCGGTTTCCGAACTGCAGGCACGGACACGCGTGGAAAATATTTGCAGTGTCTATGGAATGAAAGAAATCAAACTGACCGGCATGGGGCTGGTGGTCGGCCTGGATGGCACGGGTGATGGTGGCAAAAATCTGCCGACGATTCGCAGCCTGGCTGCGGCTCTCAAACATTTGAATAACCCGGTAGTCGATCTGGCCGATCTGTCTGCTGCCAACAATGTGGCGCTGGTCATGATTGAAGCAACCATTCCTGCCAGCGGAATCCGTAAAGGGCAGAAACTGGATTGCTATGTCAGTTCCATGCTGGGAGCCAAAAGTCTGCGAGGCGGACGATTGCTGGTCGCACCGGTGGCAACACCGGAAATTGGAAACGGGATCGGTGCTGGTCTCTGTTCAGGAGGCATCATCCTCGAAGATGAGCTTTCACAGGCAACGGGAAAAATTATCAATGGCCTGGTTATGGAGCGGGACTTTGATCTGCCGTTTATCGATCGCAGAACACGTTCCATCACACTGCTGGTCGATCGGCATCATGCCGGTTTTCATACCGCCAGCGAAGTGGCACGCGTGATCAACTCGGAATTCAGTTTTGAAGCCGGCAATCAGCAGCTGGCAATTGCCCAGGGACCGGGGCGGGTGTTTATCCGGATTCCCAAACAGTATATGGAATCACCGGTCGAATTTGTGGCTGCCGTGATGGAAGTCGGCATTGATCGCCCGCATCAGCAGGCACGGGTCGTTGTCAATCCAAAATCACAAACGGTTGTTGTCACCGGTGAAGTGGAAATCAGTCCGGTGGTGATTTCACATAAGAATTTAACTGTAGGTGTCGGAAATCCTGCAGAGGGGGGGCTACCGGGAGGCTTTGTGCCGATTACGGGTGAACAGGGACAACAGAGCACGCAACGACTGCAGCAACTGGTGGAAGCATTAAACCAGCTGCGTGTACCGACGGAAGATGTCATCAGCATCATTCGTGAGTTGCATCGCTCCGGTAAACTGCACGCCGAGTATGATGAGCATTGATCAAAGCTGAAGCCGGTTCCATTTCAAAATCACTTTTCAGGGAATACCAGTGATGACCTCTCTCTCCGCCATTCAACCTTCCATCAACCAGACCTCGCTGTTGTCCAATGTGAGCGGCGCACCTGCTGAATTAAATCAGCCTGCCCAGAACTCATCAGAACTGAAAGAGAAGTTCCAGGAGTTCGTCGCAGGAACATTTTACCAGCAGATGTTTAAGGCAATGCGTTCCGCCCAGGGGAAGCCCGCTTATTTTCATGGTGGTCAGGCGGAAGAAATGTTTCAGTCACAGCTGGACCAGCAGATCTCAACAGATCTGGCGAAAAAGGAAGGGGGCAGCTTCTCTGACGCACTGTTTTCCTCGTTTTCGCGACAGTTGAATGCGAATTCGCAGAAATCGATTGAGACTGCAGCAGCCATAACGCCTTAAAAGTTATCACGTTAAGTCGGCAATAAAGATTCTGGTTAAAACAGACGCGAGACCTGGATCGATTATGCCGATTATAACGATAGGCGATTATCTCCGCTCACAGGGCGGATTATGTAAACCGGGAGAAAGGGGGCTCCTATGCATGAAGCACAAAGTGCGTCTGCACCGACGCAGCATCGGCAGTTACTCAGCCAGTTGTCAGGGGTCCTGCGTGATCTGGAACCCATACAAAACCAGTTGCTGGAACTGTATCAGAAGAAATCTCAGGCGCTCAGACAGATCGATGTCAAACTCATTGATGAATGCGGTGCCATTGAGGAAGAACTCACACGCAATCTGCAGTTTGTTCTACTCAGGCGACAGCAGTTGCTGCAGACCGCTGGTCAACAGGGCCTGCCTGCCGACTCACTGCATGATCTGCTGCTGAAACTGGATGTCCCGGAAGCGGAGTCTTTCTTTCCGAGAATTGAAGCAGCCCAGCAGCGCTCCAGGAAACTGCGGCATGAAACCTGGGTCCAGTGGATTGTGTCCACCCGCTCTTACCAGCATTACTCACAGGTACTGGAACTGATTGCCCATGCCGGCCAGAAAGTGCCTACCTACTCACGTGGTCAAAATGAAAACAGCACAGGGGGGGTGATTTTTGACGCATCGGCTTAATTCTTCTCTGGAAGAAATACCAGTGGTCCGTTGTGTTGAAAACACGTCATTTGCTACGGAAAAACCGTCATGGGACTAAACGCTACCCTATCAATGGCCAAGCAGTCGCTGGAAATATTCGGGACCGGGATCCAGGTCGCCGGTCAGAATATTTCCAATGCGGGTACGCCGGGTTATATTCGCGAAGAGTTGGTGCTCAATCCGTCAGCCCCCTATCGACAAGGAGCGCTGATTACCGGTACCGGAGTGGAAATCTCCGGAATTCAACAGCAGATCGATCAGTTCCTTGAGACACGAATCCATTCCGCGAATACCGACTTTTCTTCCATCGACGAACGCAACACGATCTTTAAACAGCTGGAAAACGAATTACGGGAATTAACTGACGGAGATCTCTCCACCGGGCTGAATAATTTTCTGTCGACGATAAATAATGTCGTCAATCAGCCCAGTTCGATTCCCGATCGGGAATTCGTAATCAATGAAGCAGAAAAATTTGCAGCCGATATCAGTTCGCTCCGTTTACGTCTCAACCAACTGCGTGAAGTTCAATCGGTGAATGTGGAAAATCTGGTGTCAGAGGCCAATGACCTGATTGATAAAATCGTTGATTTGAATCCCAAGATTTCCAAACTGGAAGCATCGGGGTTACTGCAAAGTGATGCCGGTGCATTGCGTTCTCAACGTTATGAAGCACTGAATCGACTCTCGGAACTGATACCGATCCGCTATCGCGAACGCTCAGACGGGGCCATCGACGTGTTTACCGGTTCCGATTACCTGGTTCTGGCAGGAACTTCTCAGAAACTGCAGTTAGATACAGATACAGACCGCGGCGTCGTCGTACACGAAGTCCTGCTTACCCAGACGCAGAGTAATATTTCACGAACCGGGGGCGAACTCAAAGGGATCATCGAAGGCCGTGATGACATCCTGGGGGGCTTCGTTGATCAACTCGATACGTATGCATCGAATCTCATTTTTGAATTCAACAAGATCCATGCTTCCGGGGAAGGGACCGCGGGCTTTCAACAGGTGACATCCGCTTCCCGCGCTCTGGATTCGACAGCAACGCTGAATTCGGAACTGTCCGGCTTACCGTTTCAGGCAAATCACGGCAGTTTTCAGATTAAAGTGACTAATAAATCGACGGGGATTACCAATACCGTCACTGTTAATGTGGACCTGGATGGCATTGGTTCTGACACCACTCTCGACAGCCTGGCTTCCACCATTAATGGTTTGGCGAACCTCAATTCCAGCGTTTCTACAGACGGCCGACTGTCCATCAGCGCCGATGCCGATTACGAATTCAAATTCTCAAATGATACCAGTGGCGCCCTGGCTGCGATTGGCATCAATACCTTATTTACCGGCGGCGATTCCAGCGATATCGATGTCAATTCCGTCGTCAGTCAGAATCAGCAGTTTCTGGCAACCGGTCAGGGGGCAGGTCCATCAGATGGCAGCAATGCCGTGTTACTGGCGGCTTTCTCTGAAAAACCCATCGATTCACTGGGAGGCATCAGTCTCGATAATTTCTACGAAAAAATCGTCTCTAACCTGGCACAGTCTTCTGCGTCTGAAGGCGCGCTCGCGGAAGGAGCACAGACTTTCCGCGATTCACTGATGAGTCAGCGTGAACAGTTTTCCGGCGTCAGTATTGATGAAGAAACAATCAACGTGCTGACTTACCAGAGAGCCTTTCAGTCAGCAGCCCGGCTGGTCAGTACGATTGACGAATTATTCACGATTCTACTTAACATCTGAAAGTTTCTTTTCGCAGCGTTTCCGTTTCTGTTTCCTGTTTTTCGGTGTGATACAAAATGACAATTGGTCCTATTCTGCCAGGTCGCCTGCCTTCGACAATGTTGTCGAATCGCTTGAAAGTGTCCCTGAATGACAATGCGCTGGAACTGGCTAAACTTCAACAACAGGTCTCTACCGGACAGAAGTATTCGCTGGCCAGTGAATCTCCAGGAGCTGCTTTGCGGACCATCATTCTGCAGTCGACTTTTGAACGGCAGCAGCAGTATCAGTCCAATATCAACACCAGTATGAGCATACTCGCGATGAGTGAAACTTCGTTGAGCAGTGTCGGCGATGCACTGAATTCGGCGAAAGCCATTTCGCTGTCAGGGGTGGGATCGACTTCATCCGACGCCGAACGTGTCGCGCTGGCTGACCAGATTGCCTCCCTCAGAACGCAGGTGATTAACGCCGGCAATACCACTTTTCGCGGGCAGTACCTCTTTTCCGGTAGTCAGACCAATGTTGCTCCCTTTGAAGAAGGTGTCAATGGTCTGGTGGTCTACCATGGTGATGATCACCAGATCCAGACTTACATCAATACCCAGACATTACTCCCCAATAACTTTGACGGCATCTCAGCTTTTGCTGCCAGCTCGCCGGAATTTGGGAGTGACATCGATCCTGCCTTGACTCTGCAGACCCGCATTTCCGATTTGAATGGCGGACGTGGTGTGAAGCTGGGTTCGATCTCGGTGACTCTGGATAACGGAACCCCACAAACCCAGACCGTGTCTCTCTCCGGTGTCGAAACAATCCAGGATCTCAAAACCGTTCTGGAAAATGCTTTTGCCGGTGGTCCGCTCACGCTGACCGTTGATATTGACCCGGCCAGCGAAAATGGTTTGAGGCTCACCCCATCCGCCGGTACTGTTGCGGTCTCCAATGTCGCCGGTTCCACACTGGCGACCGATCTGGGAATTGCCAGTACTGCTGTGGCTCAGGTGAACGGGGGGGATATTGATCCCGGGATCACGTTGCAGACCACACTGGCTTCGCTCAATGGTGGCACCGGAATCGGCACTACAGCAGGTAATGGGCTGGTCATTAATAATGGAGGGCAGACCTTTACCGTTGATCTCTCTACCGCCACCACGGTCGAAGATGTCTTTAATCTGATTCGAACTGCTGATCCGAATCTGAATCTCGGTTTCAATGACGCCGGAAACGGGCTGGCAATTTCCAGTCGTGTCAGTGGGGCTGATTTCTCCATCGGTGAAAACAATGGTGGGACGAATGCCGCCGGGCTGGGCATTGCCACTTTTTCCGCGAGTACGTCGCTTTCTGAATTGAATTACGGGCGGGGCGTCGACGTGGATACCGGAAAACAGTTACAGATAATTCGTCGGGACGGGACCACAATCAATCTGGATTTGAGTGGCACAAAAAACGTACAGGACGTAATTGACCGTATTAATGATTTTGAAGACTTCGACGGAACAACACCGCTGGCAGATCTCAATCTGGGGCAGGGGGTTCCCGTCGGAGCCACGACCCTGGATATTACCCGCCGTGATGGTTCGGTGGTCAATGTGAGTCTGGCCGGTGATGCGACCGTGCAGGATGTGCTGGATTCGATCAATGCCGTCGATCCGGGTAACCTGGTCGCCAGTATTGATCCAAATACCAATGCCTTCCAGATTACAGATAACTCAGGCACAGGGCCTTTGAGTATTGCCAGTAATGCTGTTTCAGATGCACTGGGACTGGCTGTCACAGAAGCGGGAACCGATAACAGTGTGCCACTCCAGGGAAATTTTGTTCCCATTAAACTGCAGGTCACATTGAATACTACCGGTAACGGCCTGACAGTCTATGACGCTTCCGGTACGGGCCCTCTGGAAATTCCTGCGAACGAAATTGCCTATTCTCTGGGAATAGATGGCATCGAGTCCGGTAATGATCCACTCGTGGGCCTGGTGGGAGAGGAACCAAATCCCAAAGAGTCGACGGGCGTGATCAGTCTGCTTTCCCGTCTGGAGAACGCGTTGAGGAACAGTGATGATCAGGAAATTGGTCGTATTGGCGGCTTGCTGGATACCGAAATCGCCCGTTTGAACCGGGTCCGGGGAGATATCGGCAGCCGCATGAGCGTTCTGGAAGAAGCGGATAACCGGCTCAAAGACCAGGAAGTGAAAATCCAGGAATCCATTTCTCAGGATTTTGATACCGATCTGACCCAGATTCTTGTCGAAATCACACAAAGACAGACCGCATTTGAAGCAAATCTGCAGGTGACTTCTTCCGCCCTGCAACTGACTCTGCTTTCCTATCTGTAAAACGGCGCGTGCCTCGAAAGCATATGGACCTGAAAGCCGAACGTCTCCAGCGCTCCGTAAATCTGGTTGGCGAACCTCTGCTGTCAGGGACACAGTACGCTGGAAAGTCACTTTTCTCTGCTTTTTTGTGTTCCAGAACAGATTTTCCGCCCTGCCAAAGTTGAAGAGACAGATCAAAAAGGTTACTGTTATCCGCTCCCTTGCGGTTCGTATGCGCTCATCTTACCGGCGTATTTCCGACTGTGTGGCTGAATTCCCTCTATGAAATGACATGCACTTTTGAAGTGCATATTGACATAAGTATTGAATATTATATCGTTTACGTTTGAGGAATAACCGGTGTCTACTACAAAAACCTTTATGGCAAATGCAAAAACTATTAACCCTGAGTGGTTTGTTGTTGATGCAGACAATCTGATTGTGGGACGGCTGGCCGCCAAAATTGCAACCGTTCTGATGGGAAAGCACAAGCCAACCTATACGCCTCATGTGGATACCGGGGATTATGTGATTGTCGTAAACTGTGACAAGGTAAAGTTTTCCGGTAAAGAACTTGCCCACGACTCACACCCCTATTTCTCACAGAAGATGCTGCGAAAGGGCTACGCGACTTATTCGGGTTACCCCAGTGGTCTGAAAGTCGTGACTGCGGAAAAGAAACTGGAACGGGGTCAGTCGACTCAGGTTCTTTCTGAAGCCGTCCGTCGTATGCTTCCCAAAAACAAGCTGGGCCGCCAGATGCTGAAAAAGCTGAAACTGTATGCCGGTCCGACTCACGAGAATCAATCACAACAACCTCAGGATATGCCAGCTCACCTGCTGCCTTAATCTGAGCAGAAGCAGACAAACTTCTATTTATCCCTTTTCAGAATAATAAGATAAGAGTAGTTAACCGTCATGGATAATGAGACTCCAGAAGAAGAAGTAACCGTCGAAACGACAGAACAGCAGACTCCGGTTGAAGCTGAAACAGCAACTTCAGAAGAAGCCACTGCTGACTCGATGACAACTACATCAGGGGTTCCTGAACTGACTCTTGGTTCCGGCGTGCCTGCGGAAGACGAAGAAGACGAAGTTGTCAAGCCTGAGCCTGTGATCCGGGGAAAACTGGATAAACATGGCGTCGCTATGGGAACCGGTCGCCGTAAGACTGCCGTCGCTCGAGTTCGCATCAAAGCTGGTTCCGGAAGCCTGACCATCAATGGCCAGCCTCTGAATGACTATCTGAGAGTCGAACGGGACCGTCAGATGGTGGAAGCCCCACTGAAAGCAACCGAGACCTTCGGTAAAGTCGATGTCTGGGTGCGGGTCACCGGTGGTGGAACAACAGGTCAGACTGGTGCGATTGTGCTCGGTATTGCCCGTGCTCTCGAAGCTTACAACAACCAGTTCCACGAAACACTGAGTGCAGGTCGCTTCCTGACTCGTGACAGCCGTATGGTGGAACGCAAGAAATTTGGATTCAAGAAAGCACGCAAGAGTTTCCAGTTCTCAAAACGGTAAACTGCGTGTGATCAACATCAAGCAACATCTGGTTCTGTTGTTTGTATGAAGTCATCAACACCCTGGCTGGCGCTGATTCCGGTCAGGGTGTTTTTTTACAGAGAAACCGGTCAGGACTGGCGGGAGAGGCGCGTTGCTCCTGCTTTCTCCCCGGTGTGGCCAGAAACCGGTTTGTAGAACGGGTCATTATCTCAGGCAAACGAGGCATTCCGCATGTATGGGCGATTGTTGCTACCTGAGCTTCAGGTGCTGTTGGATGAAAATGATAGTGCAGGAATCAAGGAGTTCTGTGAGGCACTCTATCCTGCAGTGACAGCGGAGATCCTGGCGGAAATCGACAGCCAGAATGTCTGGCGCGTGCTCAGTTGTTGTGAGGCCCTGAAACAGGCTGAGATCTTTCAGTTTCTGCCACTCCCTCAACAGATCGAAATTGTCGGCGTGATCGAGCGGGGCCCACTTTCTAAATTGATTGAAGAGATGGCGCCGGACGACCGGGTTGACCTGCTGTCGCGGATGGATGATGAGCACGTGGAAGAACTGTTGCCCCTGATGGCGCAGGCGGAACGCAGCGACATCCGTAAACTTCTCTCTTATCCGGAAGACAGTGCCGGAGCGATTATGACGACCGAATACGCGTCGTTGCCCGAAAATATCACGGTCTCACAGGCGCTGGAACGATTGCGGCAACAGGCACCCGACAGTGAAATTATTTCCTATATCTACGTGGTCGACGAAGGACGTCGTCTGCAGGGCATTGTCTCTTTGCGCGAGTTGATCTTTGCCCGCCCGGCACGTCCCCTGTCAGAAATTACCAATCGCGATGTGATTTCGGTACGCGTCGATGACGACCAGGAATTCGTCGCCCAGCAGATGGCCCGCTTCGACTTTGTTGCCATTCCAGTCGTCGATCATCAGAATCAGCTGGTCGGGATTGTGACCCACGATGATGCCATCGATATTATGCAGGAAGAAGCGACAGAAGACACCTATCGTCTGGCAGCGGTGGAGCCTCTGGAAGACAGCTACCTTTCCACACCCTTAAAGACGGTCATTCAAAAACGGGTGGGCTGGCTGATTTTTCTGCTGGTTCCCTCTTTTCTGGCGGCGAAAGTGCTGGAGCATTTTGAAGGGGTTTCCGACAAGTTTGAATGGCTGGTTCTGTTTATCCCCCTGATCCTGGCCAGCGGCGGTAATGCCGGCTCACAATCTGCCACGCTGATCATCCGGGCGATGGCCCTGGAATCAGATATCCAGCGCGATGAACTCCGCGCACTGCTGCGTAAGGAATTACAGCTCGGGCTGCTGTTGGGAAGCATGCTGTCAGTGATCAGTTTTCTGGTTTCGTGGGCTTTTACTTCTCAGTTGATACAGGCATCCGTCGTCGGACTGGCAGTATTCCTGGTGGTCTTGATGGGGATTTCTGCAGGGGGAATGCTGCCGATGGGCTTTCGCAAACTGGGCATGGACCCGGCTCTGATGTCGAATCCCTTTATTACCGCGCTGGTCGACATTCTGGGATTGATTATCTACTTCCAGGTGGCACTCTACATGGTGGGCTGAGAGCGTGGCTTACTGATTCAGATCCGCCGATTCCGGATCCGGTTCGGCATCGAGTGCTTTCAGTTCAATGCCCATCATTTTCATCAGTTCCAACGCGTTACTGTGTTCTACTATGCCGGGACGCATGCGATAATCAAACGTCATTTTCCCGTCGATCAGCTGATCTTCAAAATGCACGTTCTTTGCCAGTGATCCAAACTGGTCCGTGATTTCGGTGAGCGCCAGGTCATGCGTGGTCACAATGCCGATGCCCCCGCGTTCGATCAGCGTTTCAATCACGCTCTGGGCACCGATGCGACGATCGTGCGAATTGGTTCCCTGCAGGATCTCATCCAGCAGAAACAGGACCGGCTCCGGTGCGTCTGCCAGGTGCACGACCGCCGAAAGTCGCGCCACCGACTGGTAGAACAGCGAAGCGCCCTGCTGCAGCGAATCTTGCACCCGCATGGCTGTTCCTGCCTGCATAGGAGTCACCGTCAACCGGGTTGCCCGGACAGGAGCACCCGCCAGCGCGAGGACGAAATTGGTCCCCACAGTACGCATCAAAGTACTTTTGCCGGACATGTTGGAGCCGCTGATCATCAGCAGGCGGTGTTCTGCATTGAGCGTCACATCATTGCGTACGACCTGGTCGAGGGGAATCAGTGGATGCCCCAGATCAACGCCTTCGAGTCGCGGCCCATCGGCGGTATCAGCGATTTTCGGAAAGGGATCTTCGGGATGTTCGTAGGCATAACCGGCCAGTGAGCAGAGTGCTTCAAACTCGCCGACCGCCGCCAGCCATTCAGGGCAGTGCGGCCCCACGCGTTGCAGCCAGCGTTCGATGGCAAACATGTAATGGAAGGGAATTCCCAGCAGGATGGTCAGTGGCGCCGAAAACTGATTGCGAAAACAGTTATTCAAGCCCTGAATATTTCGTCTGAGCTGGGCAATACTCCGTGATGGCGGGACGCCATCAGTCTGGAGCGCCGTGACAATCGTTGTCAAATGCGGTGACTGAAACTCACGCTGTTCAATCAGCGAGAGCACATCGGAAAGTACCGACAGGCCATCGCGGACTTCGTCAGTCTGATTCAACAGTTCACGGATCCGTGAGCCAATACAGAATAACAGGCAGACCTGGATGATGATGGCGATGCAGATCGGAGCAATGCCCGAATAGGAGAACAGCCAGCTGATGACCGCCAGTGCGGCGAAGACCCCGGTGATCATCGAGGCCCATTTCAGCCCGGCGGGAATCTGAATCAGAGGTTGTTTGACCCAGACGGACAGATGAGTCTGTTCAATCTTGCTGTGCTGTTCCGCTTCCAGCAGTTCGAGTGTTTCACGGAAATCCAGTTCGTTTCGCAGTTCCTCCACCGACTGTTGCCGCGCCCTGATTTCCTCGGCCGTTGCGGGAGTCAGTAACCAGCGGGCCAGCGTCTCTTCACCCAGTTTGGTGCGGGCAGAGCAGATCAGTTGAAACAGGGAACCCCGTCCCAGCAGATCCAGGTCGCCGGCGTACATATGCTGGGGATCGTAATATTCTTCTCCCGCAGGTCGGACATCAATCCATTGGTGATTCAGGCGATCCAGGGCAGTTCGATAATAGGCTTCCGCCTGGCGTGCCCGTTTCAGGCGACGGATACAGCGGGCATGTAAAATGATCAGCAGTACAAATGCCAGAATCGGGGCGGCGATCCATTTCAGGCTGAGTGCACCCCAGACCGTCGCTGCCAGCAAAACAGCGATGCCAGCGATAAATACCAGGCCTCTGAAGGTGGAAAAGCGGTCACTTTGTCTGACAAATGCCTGTACCTTGCCCGACCGGTCTTCAAGCCGCCGTTCATACTCGATTCGGGGATTCTGTTGAGTTGGGGAAGGTTGCATCGAACTGGTAAACTATCGAGAACGCTGACTGGTTAAAGCTCACTTCTAACCTATTGGCAAGCGCAATACCAGCGTAAACAGAGGCGAATTCTGATTTGCAATGGGTCTGAAATCCGGGTAAAACAAGACTTCCATTCCTGTTCCCTCTGGAGACTTCTCACATGGATTCGATCCCCGTTATCGACACGCATCAGCACCTCTGGGATTTAGACCTGTTCCAGCTTCCCTGGCTCGATTTACCCGGCATGGATGTCCTGCGTAACAGCTTCCGCATGACCGATTATCGGGAAGCGACCCGGAATTGCCCCATCATAAAATCGGTGTACATGGAAGTGAATGTACACCCGGATCTGCAGCGGCAGGAAGCACAATACGTGCTGGCATTATGTGAGGCAGACGATAATCCGATGTCCGGTGCCGTCATCGGTGGCTCTCCCGGCGAAAGCAGCTTCGCCGACTATCTGGACGAGTTTGCCGGCAATCCATTCGTGAAAGGAGTCAGAACCATCCTGCACGATCCCGATCGCCCGCGGGGCATGTGTCTGACGCCGCAGTTCAAAGAAAATATCAGGCTACTGGGAGACCTGGGCCTGAGCTTTGATCTGTGTATGCGCCCCGCCGAAATTCAGGATGCCGTCGAACTGGTCGATGCCTGCCCGGAGACGCGGTTCATCATCGATCATTGCGGCAACATGAGCGTGCAGCCCGATCAGCAGCAGGACCGAGCCGCCTGGGAAACCGGCATGCAGCAGATGGCACAGCGCGAGCACGTGATGTGCAAGATTTCGGGAATCATCGCGACCGCTACCAAAGGAACATGGCAACCTGCCGACTTAAAACAGAACATCGACTTCTGCCTGGATACGTTCGGAGAAGACCGCGTCTTCTTCGGCGGCGACTGGCCCGTCTGCACGCTGACGGCAAACTTCGAAAGCTGGTACCGGGCACTGTTGTGGATTGTGCAGGATCGCTCGGAAACGTTTCAACGAAAGCTGTTTCACGACAATGCAGCAGCGTTTTATCAGCTAAAAAGCTGACACTTTTCCAAGCTCCGATAGTGATTAGAAATTTAAGTTGATTCCATACCAGGGAGGCAAGGATATGAGACGAATGATTTTTGCGGGCCTGATCTTAATGAGTTTGCCCCAGGCGGCTTACACGGAAGAGATCAATGAAGCAGCGAGCACTGCGCTGATGAATCTGAATCGTGAGTTCATGAATGCGCACTCGGCCGCCCGAAAGTTGGACCTCGCCTCTGGCGGGCCGATCATTCTGCTCGAGGATGGCAAGCTCGTTCTGGTCCGCAATGGTTCGGAAACAACATCTGAAATCATTCTTCCCCGGTACGACACGGTCAAAGTCTTTGCGCATATGCCGGTCGCGATCTATCTCATGCTCGGCCCACCCGGTGCCGGCAAGCTCGACACGCAACGTCTGCAGCAACTGGCCGAGTATCATGGGCAGATCGACCGGGTCGAGAAACAGATCGAGCACATCGGTCTGGAAGGGGAAAGTCTCAAACGACAGAAACAGCTGCTGGCTGATTCCAGGCAGTTCCTGGAAAAGGTGATTCAACGGCAACAGTTCAGCACCGCAGAACTACATACTTTCACACGCAGTATGCTGCCGATGATTCAGGCGAATATTGCCGAAGCAGCGGCGAGTCAGCTCGATAGCATGCATGAGCAGGTCATGGCCTGGAAAAAAGAAATGACGCCGGCAGAATGGCAGAAACTCCGCGTCTCGGTGAAAGGCGCTGTGCTGGCCCGCGATGGCAATTTGGCGATGCAGTACTTTGAGCGTCTATTGAATCTCGAGGGGCCTGGTATGCGGCTCATTTACATGGAGCGCTATGCACCTCCTGCACCGATGCTGACTTTGCTGGCCACCCGCTCTGTCGATCGCGGAATCAGCATCGCCTTTTTCGACAATCCCGACCGCATGTTCCGCGACGTCCTGGCAGACGCCGCGACTGCACACATCAAGACAATGAAATTCGACTAGATTGTGTCGCCTATTAATCTCTATCAGCGTCCGGGTTCAAATGCTTCGAAGTCATCCTGTTCGACCATGTCCAGACTCGGGCTCGATTCGTCTTTCGCATCTTTCGGTCGGTAATAGATTTTAATCGGTATCTCTTTGAAAGGAAGTGCTTCCCGCAGCACGCCACTCAGGTAACGCTTCCAGGATTCGCTAAACAGTTTCTGGTCGTTACATTTCAGGACAATCGTCGGCGGCTCGGTCGCCACCTGCGTCGCGTAGTAAATTTTGGGACGGTGGTTTTTGGAATAGGGGGGCTGATTGTTCTGGATCGCTGCCCGGACGATCTTATTCAGACGACCGGTCGAGACACGCATCCGCGACTGTTTGTAAATCGTCTGTGCCAGGTTGATGACCTGCTTGATGTTACGGGAGTCCTTCGCAGTGACAAATGCCACGGGAGCGTGTCGCATGGTACGGAACTGGGATGTCAGATATTCATCCCATTTCTCTGAGGTCATTTTCTTTTCGCGGCCCAGGTCCCACTTATTGATCACGAAGATACAGGGTTTATGATTTTCATCAATCTCGGCGACCAGCTGTTTGTCGACCTTGGAAACCGTCTGCTGTGAATCAAAAAACATCAGCACCACATTGGCGCGACGGATACTGCGTTTCGCGCGGGTTAAACCATAAAATTCAATGTCGTTTGCCAGGCTTTTCCGCTTACGCACACCCGGTGTATCGATGGCAAGAAAGGATTTGTCGTCGAATTCAAACCGGATATCGACACTGTCGCGGGTCGTGCCGGCGACTTCACTCACGATCATCCGCTCCGACTCTGCCAGCGCGTTGATGAAGGTACTTTTGCCGACATTTCGCCGGCCGACAATCGCAATTTTCAGCTCGGGATCAGCAGACAGCGTATCCCCTTCCGATTCTTCCAGTTCTTCTGCCGGGGGCAACTGCTGCATGATCTCATCGAGTAATTCATTCCGGTTCCGGTTCCCTTTGACACTCGTCAGTACGACGGGGGAATTCGTCAGGCGAAAGAACTGTGCTGCTTCATCATCGGTTTTGGTGGAATCGCATTTATTGATACACAGGATTTTGGGTTTTTCAATCAACCGTAATCGCGTGGCGACTTCTTCATCCAGGTGCACCACACCCAGGGAGCCGTCAACGACAAACAGAATCAGGTCGGCTTCGTCAATGCCTACCTGGATCTGGCGTTCAATGTCTTCTGAGAGATCGTCACTGTCGGTAATGCCGATTCCGCCGGTATCAACCAGTTCAAAATAGCGGTCTTTTTCATGGACCAGGTACGTCACGCGATCACGGGTGACTCCAGCGGTCGGGTCGACAATCGCCACACGATGTCCGGCGAGCCAGTTGAAGATGGAACTTTTGCCAACATTGGGGCGCCCCACGATAGCAATTTTGGGAATGGCCATGGTTTTACGTTTTTCTTTGGAAAGCGTTTTCTGTGTGAATCAAACAGGATTGGGTTGGCTCTCTTGATTTCCAGAGGCGGGACCTGTATCCCTTTAGTCTGCTGGTATCAGAATCTGTTGAGCGCCCGCCGATTCGAAGTATTTATATTCTGCTGGCATTCAGAGCGTGCTGATGCCGGGCGGTTATGAAACAGAACTCGACAGGCCGCCTGTGGCGGCTTCTGGCATAGTAAGCGGTTGAGTCATATTTCTTATAGATTATCCAGTTGGGAGACGATTGTTAATCAACTGGCGCTATGCGTTTGGGAAGTTCCGGCTAAATGACGGCATTTGAGCATGAATTGACGGCCTGGGGGCCCGATTCCCCCTGTTTTCAGGGAACGGATGCTCCAGTTTCCCTGGACGAGGCATACGCCTATTGCCGCCGGATAGCCCTGGGACATTACGAGAATTTCCCGGTCGTCTCCTGGGCGCTGCCTCGGGAACTGCGTCAGCACTTTTATAACGTTTATGCCTTCTGCCGCTGGGCCGACGATCTCGGGGATGAAATCGAAGACGCTGACCAGTCGCTCCAACTGCTCGCCTGGTGGCGGTCTCAACTGGTGGACTGCTATCGGAGCATTCAAAATACCGCGGTGCCCCAACAGTCGTCAGTCATGCCCCGTCTGCATCCGGTCTTTATCGCGCTGACTCCTACCATTGTCAAATACCATCTGCCTCAAACTGCCTTCGATGATCTGATCCAGGCGTTCGAACAGGATCAGCGTGTCAGCGAATATCAGACCTTTACAGAACTGCTTTCGTACTGCCAGAGAAGCGCCAATCCGGTGGGGCGGCTGGTACTGCATCTGTGTCAGACGGTTACTGAGGAAACAGTGGCCTGGTCCGATTCGATTTGTACGGGGCTGCAACTGGCGAATTTCTGGCAGGATGTCGCCCGCGATTTCGCAATCGGCCGCATCTACATTCCCCAGGAAGATTGTGAGCAGTTTGGCTATACCAGATCGCAATTTGAACACAACGAATTCAACACTGCGTTTCAAAATCTGATGGCGTTTGAAGTGCAGCGTGCGCGGCAGTACCTCCTGAATGGTGTGCCTTTGATTGCGCAGCTTCCCGGACGTCTGCAGGTCGACATTGATCTGTTTATTCAGGGGGGCTTGAAAATACTCGATCACATCGAACAGCAGCAGTTCAATGTCTGGAAACAGCGTCCCCAGGTATCCCGTTTCGAGTTCGGCTTACTGCTGTTTCAGAGTCTGCTGCGGCGTTTTTCTGGCAGGAATCGTTGATTCGCGGTGATTTCAACAGCTTGTGTCTGGAAACAGGCGGTATGAAATTCTGATGAAGAATCGCGTAATCTGATGTTTTGCCCTCTTTCAAGCTGGTCTCTTTTTGCAAGATGAGGGGGCATTGGAAAGTTTGCCGATCAGTCGGTTCAGAAAAAATTCTTTTGTCATTTTCGATGATCTGAAGGTTGGATTTGAATGAAATTTGTGTGTAGTTTCTACAAATACAGTGTTTTGCAGAGTCTTGCTAATGATTCTTAACATCTTTGGACGATGTCCAACATTTAGTATTGACTACTGAAATATACACACTATATTGGGTGTTATGAGTGAGTGACTCACAAGAAGTACTAAACGGGTGTTTCGATGTGGGTCAAGAAAAAGTTGGTTTTGCCAGGTCTTTTGGCAGTGTGTTTTTGAATAGTTCCGGGCCGTGCTCTTGTCTCTCTCCAGACTGCACAAAATACCCGCGACCTGCTCATAAAACCTGTCTCTCAGGGGCTTGGTGGATCCTCAGCTCTCACATTCAGATGGTTTTAGAAATCGAATTTCAGATCAGTGAGGGTTTCGTAAGAGCAAAAGGAGTTGCCAGTTCATGCACCATAGATATGCTGCCTGCCTGCTCCCGTCTCTTCATGTTTCCTGTCTTGTCTGTTGTTACATTCTTGGCCCTCTGCTGCGAGCTCACTATTGGTGGGGCACTGTGCGTGTCATTGCGGGCTCATCACAACGTTTCTAATTGATACACAAGCTGCTGTCGGCATGGACACAGCCGGATTTTTAGCATTCCATTTAAAGGAGGCAATCGAATGATTCGAGCGCAAACAGAATGGGTCGTCACGAAGCGCGGGGGGCGGACAGCTCCTTTTGATGCTTCGCTGATCGGTCGGGCAATTTCCAACGCTTTCCGCGCGGAACTGAACCTTGCGGATAATCAACCACTCGATGACGAAATCCGGATGGAAATCCCGGAGATGGTCGAGTCGGTTGCCAATGAAATTGCATCAGCGGCCAGTACAGACGCCGGGGTCGAAGTTGAAAAAATTCAGGACGTCGTTGAAATGATGCTGATGCGACGGGGGCACTATCGTATTGCCCGCCGCTACATCGTCTATCGTGCGGAACGTGCCAAGCTGCGTGCACTGCGTGGATCTTCTGATCTCGTCGAAGAATCAGAAGGCATCAAATCCACCACGCCCCGGTTTCATGTGATTCTGACAGATGGGACCAAGGTGCCCTTCGATGAAGCCCGTATTCTGGCCCGGCTTTCCGATGCCTGTCGCGGGCTGGAAGGGGACTGTTCCGCGGAAGCACTGCTGGAAGAAGTCATGCGGTCGATCTTCGACGGAATCTCCGTGGAAGAACTGTACCGCGCGATGATTCTGGCGGCCCGTACCCGGATCGAACGCGATCCTGCTTACGATACCGTCGCTTCACGCCTGATGCTGAAAATCATCTACAACGATGCCCTGGGAAATGCGCCCTCGGACGTCAATGAATTGAATCAGCTGTATGTCGATCGTTTTCCGAAGTTCCTGGAGGACGGTATTGCCGCCAAACGACTGACCCCCGATCTGCATAAGTTCGATCTGAACCGCATCGCTCTGGCTTTGGAGCCCAAGCGGGACCACCTGTTCCAGTACCTGGGTCTGCAGGCCATCTTCGATCGTTACCTGCTGCACATTGGTGGCCGACGTATCGAAACACCCCAGTATTTCTGGATGCGTGTTTCCATGGGACTGGCGATTCAGGAAGAAGGGGATGCCACTGGTCGGGCCATCGAGTTCTACAACATCCTCTCCTCGTTCCGATTTACATCGGCAACGCCGACACTGTTTAACTCGGCGACACTGCATCCGCAGTTGAGCTCCTGTTATCTGTCGACGGTGAACGACGATCTGGATCACATCTTCAAGTGTGTTGCCGACAATGCCAAGCTCTCCAAATGGGCCGGCGGACTGGGTAACGACTGGACACAGATCCGGGCAACCAACTCCCACATCAGTGGCACCAATGGTCAGAGCCAGGGCGTGATTCCGTTCCTGAAAGTGGTCAACGATACTGCGGTTGCCGTGAACCAGGGCGGAAAACGCAAAGGCGCTGTCTGCTCTTACCTCGAAACGTGGCACATGGATGTCGAAGAGTTCCTCGACCTGCGTAAAAACACAGGCGATGATCGACGTCGTACCCATGACATGCACACCGCCAACTGGATTCCCGACCTGTTTATGCGTCGGGTTCGCGAAGATGCCGAGTGGACTTTGTTCAGCCCGAATGATGTGCCTGATCTACACGATCTGTACGGTCATGATTTCGAAAAACGCTACGCTGAATACGAACGCATGACAGAGACCGGCGAAATCAAACTGTTCCGCCGTATTTCTGCTGTCGAGTTGTGGCGTAAAATGCTGACACGCCTGTTCGAAACCGGACATCCCTGGATTACCTGGAAGGATGCGTCCAACCTGCGTTCTCCTCAGGATCATGTCGGCGTCGTGCACAGCAGTAACCTCTGTACCGAGATTCTGCTCAACACCTCACGGGATGAGACGGCTGTCTGTAACCTGGGTTCAGTGAACCTCAAGCTGCACATCGTCGATGGTCAGCTCGATCTGGGCATGCTGGAAGAAACCGTTCGGACTGCGATGCGGATGCTGGATAACGTGATTGACATCAATTACTACCCCACTCCCGAAGCACGCAACTCGAATACCAAGCATCGCCCCGTTGGTCTGGGAATCATGGGTTTCCAGGATGCACTTCTGGCCCAGGGCATCAGCTATGCCAGCATGCAGGCTGTTGAGTTTGCCGATGCCAGCATGGAAGCCATTTCCTACTTCGCGATTCTGGCCTCTTCAGAACTGGCCGGCGAGCGGGGACGTTATGGTTCTTATACCGGTTCCAAATGGGACCGGGGCCTGTTACCCATCGATACGCTGGACCTGTATGAAAAAGAACGGGGTATTCCGGTCGAAGTCGATCGCCAGGCCCGCCTGGACTGGCAGGTCGTTCGCAATTCCATCGCCGCCAATGGCATGCGTAACAGTAACGTGATGGCGATTGCTCCGACGGCCACGATCTCTACGATCATCGGTGTGTCTCAATCGATTGAGCCTTCCTACAAACATCTGTATGTGAAGAGCAATCTTTCCGGCGAGTTTACCCAGGTCAATCGCCAGCTGGTGGATGACTTGAAAGCCGTCGATCTGTGGGATGCAGACATGCTGGAATCTCTCAAGTACTATGACGGTTCGGTTCAGGAAATCGAACGGATCCCCGATGAATTGAAGGCCCGTTACCTGACGGCGTTTGAAGTAGAACCCAAGTGGACCATCGAGTGTGCCGCCCATCGCCAGAAATGGATCGATATGGGACAGTCACTCAACCTCTACCTGGCAGAACCATCCGGCAAGAAACTGCATGAAATGTATATGCTGGCCTGGGAACGCGGTTTGAAGACCACTTATTATCTGCGAACACTGGCAGCCACACAGGTTGAGAAATCAACGGTGGACGTCAACAAGTTTGGCATTCAGCCCCGCTGGATGAAAAACGCCAGTGCTTCGGGTGATATTCAGGTCGATCGGGAGCCTGCCGCCACCATGGTGACGCCTGGCGAAAGCTGTAATCTGGACGGTGATTGCGAGGCCTGCCAGTAAACACAGTCTTTTCATCCCGCTGTCAAACGTGTTCATTTTCAATTACTAAATGGATTTCAAAAAGGTGTTATGATGACAATCCTTAATGCAAATACAAATTCCAAGACTCCGGTTTCTCCAGTAGGCGATACTCCTACGGGCCGTTTCAAAGCAGATAAAAAACGCCTGATTAACTGCTCTCAGGTCGACGTCAACCAGTTGATGCCACTCAAGTATCACTGGGCCTGGGAACATTATCTGAATGGTTGTGCCAACCACTGGATGCCTACCGAAGTCGGCATGACCAAAGATATTGAAACCTGGCGTTCCAGCAAACTCAGTGAAGGCGAACGTTTCGTGATCATGCGGAACCTGGGTTTCTTTGCGACCGCAGAGAGCCTGGTGGCCAACAACATCGTATTGGCCATCTTCAAGCATGTGACCAATGCGGAATGCCGTCAGTACCTGTTGCGTCAGGCCTTTGAAGAAGCCGTGCATTCGCACACCTTCCTGTACATCGTCGAAAGCCTCGGGCTCAATGAGTCGGAAGTCTTCAACATGTATCACGAAGTTCCCGCGATTGCGAAAAAAGACCAGCTGGAAATGGAGCTGACCTCGGAAATTCTGGATCCCGATTTCACCACCGATACCTTCGAAGGGGCCCAGGCCTTCCTGAAAAACCTGATCGGTTACTACCTGATCATGGAAGGACTCTTCTTCTACACCGGTTTCGTGATGGTGCTTTCCTTCCATCGCCGTAACATGATGACTGGGATCGGCGAACAGTTTCAGTACATCCTGCGGGATGAAACGATTCACCTGAACTTCGGCATCGACCTGATCAATGGCATCAAGCAGGAAAACCCCGATCTCTGGACTCCCGAATTCCAGCAGCTCATTATCGACCGCATGAAGTATGCCGCCGAGCTGGAAATCGAGTACGCCAAAGACTGCCTGCCGACCGGTATCCTCGGTCTGAACGGCGAACTGTTCCGCGAATACGTGCAGCACATCGCTGACCGTCGCCTGGAACGCATTGGTCTGCCCGCCCAGTACGGTTCTTCGAATCCGTTCCCCTGGATGAGCGAAACCATGGACCTCTCGAAGGAAAAGAACTTCTTCGAAACCCGCGTGACCGAATACCAGAGCTCCGGTTCATTAAACTGGGACTGATTCGTCCGCGACTAAAAAACAAGGCACCCTCTAAAGGGACCACCAGCCGGTGGTCCCTTTTTTTACGCGCGGGGAGGTCGGAGTAAAATAACAGGCAGCGACTCTCAAAAAACAGACGTGGAATCAAAATCTTCAATCTGCCTGACAAACTTCAAGACAGTCGCTGATCGCTTTAATGCTTTCCGTACAGTTCCCACTCAGGCAGTTGTATCGATTCTGTCACAGGTTCTCTTCTGAAGTGATGGATTGAAGAGTTCACCGTCTGGTGATCTCTGGTGCGAAATTAATTGGCAATCTTCAAAGATTTAGGGCACTCACGAAGTGATCGTCCGACGTCTCAATGTCCGAACATTCTGAGACGACGAAATAGTAGTTCCCATAAGTGAAGCGTGTTAAACAGGTTGTGTCTCGATGTCCGGTGTGCGGTGAGTGGGAGGTTTTTAACGACCCATTTGATACTCCCTGCGGCACGTTCTTTGCGTAACTGTGTGCTGGAACACGGTGCTCTGTCCCTCTCCTGTTGAAGACCTCTAGACGAGCCTCACGTTGAAAGTCCTCTTGCATCATATCATTCACTACTACACCAGTACATCAGGACAAGAACATGAGTTACTTATTGGAAATTAATTCCTTTTGCCATTCCAAAAGGCCCAAAACGACTGTGAGACGCTCCCGAGGCTTCACACTGATAGAACTGCTGGTAGTCATCGCAATTATTGCCATTTTAATCGCATTGCTGCTCCCGGCCGTACAACAGGCGCGCGAAGCAGCGCGCCGTTCCTCCTGCAAGAATAATATGAAGCAGCTTGGTCTGGCTCTGCACAATTATCACGATGCTCACACCAAGTTCCCCTACTCGAGTGCCAACAATGCCATGGTCTGGACGCAGGCCGGAGATCCGATTCTGAATACATCCGGTTGGACACTGCTGCTGCCTTATCTGGAACAGTCTGCTCTTTATAATCAGTTCAACTTCACCGCAGCCCAACGCAACAGCACGTTTAGTGGGTGGTCTTCGACGAGTGCGGGAACAGTGATGGGGGCGTCTGCGGACATTACCGCGAATATGGAACTGACAAAAAAGATCATCGCCGTTTTCAATTGTCCGAGTGATGACAATAACCAGACCTACAATGCAGTGTCTCCCAACTACGGCTGTGGTGTCTCGGGAAGTGCCATGACCAACTACGGATTCAGTGTCACCTCCGGCACAGGGCCCTGGGCGTTGTGGCGAGATGAAGGAAGTACCACGAGAGCGCTCTTCGGTGAGAATTCCAATTCGGATATTTCGATGATCAAGGATGGCACCAGTAATACCGTCATGGTCTGTGAAACGACTCGTCAGGTGCGGGATGGAACCGGTAACTACTGGGGATGTAGCGTCTACGCGGGAAATGGCGTCAACCTTGGCCACAGCCGCGGAATCAACTACTGGCTCTGTTGCTCCTGGACTCCTCCAATGACAGAACGGCCCGGCGTACTGGGATCTTACAGTATGCCCGGAAGTGCCCATGTCGGAGGTTGTATGATCCTGCTCGCGGATGGTGCAGTGCGTTTTCTCAACGAGAACATCGACGCTTCGATCCGCACCAATCTCTCCCGAATCAAAGATGGCCAGGTGATCGGTGAGTTCTGATTAGGGTATTTGTTTTCCGGGATGTTCCCACGCTCACGGAGGTGGAAACCCGTGAGCGGCGGACTCTTCTTCTCTTAGTCATTCCTGCTTCTTTAATCTCTGGTGGAACAACATGAGTGCTTGCTTAGATACGACGCGTCAATTGACTCGAGGAACTGCGATACTTTTCACAGTCATGCTTACTTCGCTTTCCGGTTGTGGGGGTTCGGATTCCGGTCCTGACATTGATATGATTCCTGTTTCGGGATCCGTGGCGATGGATGGCCAACCGCTTGTCGGTGCGATGGTGGAATTTCATCCCACTGGCGGAACAAAAGGGAACGGGGGATTTGGCCTGACCGATGAGGCAGGCAAGTTTACTTTGACTGACTTTCATTCGAATCCGGGGTGTCCTCCGGGGGAGTACGGTGTGACCTTCTCGAAGCTCACGCTACCGGACGGGTCTCCGATCCCTCCCGATTCTCAACAAGGTGGGGTTGGGATGAAAGAACAGATTCCCCCTGCCTATAACCTGTTCAAGCCGCATGCGATCGTCCAGGCAGCCAAAGTCAATGGGCCGGAATCGACATTCGAGTTTCAGCTCGACTCAAAAATCGAGCCCCCACGTTCGTTTTATCGGGAGTAATCATCGAGTCTTAATGTGTGTTTGAAGACAGTAAAGGGGGACCTGGTCCCTTCTTCGAAACCCGCGTGACCGAATACCAGAGCTCCGGTTCATTAAACTGGGACTGATTCGTCCGCGACTAAAAGACGAAGGCACCCTCTAAAGGGACCACCAGCCGGTGGTCCCTTTTTTTGCGCGTGTTATGATCTGTGAGAGAAAATATCGGGCTCGACTCGATTGTTGCTGTTGTCGTGAAAGGGAAATGGTAGACTGGTATGCGGTCCTGTTCTGGCTGCATCAGTACAGGAATTTCCTAGAGATCCTGAAGGTGATTACGTACTGCAAAAAGGACAACGCCTGATTCGTTTTGTCTATTTCGTGTGTTCAGACAGAAAAGAAAAGAAGAATGAAAGAGCGATCAATTTCATTTAAGTTGCAGTTATCCCGGTTTCGCGAAAATCCCGTATTGTTCGTGTGTTTCATACTGGCGTTCGTGATACAGCCCGAGTTCAGTGATTCAGCTGAGAAATCGCATACGATTGAAACCGCAGAGAAAAAATTACCTGAGTTCGCAGAACGGTTTTTGGACACACTGCAGAAGAAAAATCCAGAAGAGTTTCAAAAACAATGGGCCAGTTTCGAATTATTCAAAGAACTCATACTTCCCAAACTGGGACCGGGACAAACTCCCAATGCTGCAGGACTGCGTAAATACCATGCGGATATGAAATCTCGTGATGAAAAATTGAAGCGAATTCATTCTCATATTCGGGAAAGATTCAGTGAGCATCAGATCAATCTGAAAACGTTGAAACTAGCTGAAGTCAGCGGCGATATTAAAATGCCAGTAGCTGATCTTGTTGGGTCTCCCAATATTGAGATGATTTTCAAAACGGATTCGGGGACCCTAGTCGAATTTAATAATCTTTCTGGTGGCATGTTCAAGGGACAATGGCGACTGACAGGCGTGCCAGTCACTTTTGAGTATTTGAGAAACAGAGAACGTAAATTTGTTCTGATTCTTCAGTCAGACGATTATTTACCGGTCTATCGTCCTCCTGCAGTTGAGCGCCCGCGAAAAGAAGATCAATACGTAATCAGGGAACTGAAGTATCCTGCCATCAATTCTCAATTGATCCGCATATACGAGACTGAAGATACAGAAACAAAAAGTAAGAGTATTAGCATACTTCCACAGGGGAATATCAAATATCGTGAAATTACCGATGCTGTTTTTAACAGTGTCTTTGAATGTAAGCTTCCTGATGTGAAAAATATTCTCTGTCACCATACAGGAATCTCTGATCTGACATTAAAAAAGATCAACCAGTATTTTTCTGGTTATCTAGAAGAATTGGATGTTCAATCGACAGAAATTACGGACGCAGGAATTTTATTTCTCAAAGACTGTCATCAGCTCAAAAATCTCAACGCAGACAGAACAAAGATAACGGATCGGTGTGGTTCGCAGATCTCTCAGTTTCTCAACTTGGAAAAATTATTCCTCAGAGAGGCTCGGATTACCAATGAGTTTATGAGGTCACTTACGAGTCTGAACAAGCTCAGGTTTTTATTCTTGGATGATACAGAGATATCAGACGCAGGCGTGAAGCATTTAAAGTCTCTGGATTCCCTTGTCATGTTGAGTTTGAAAAATACTCTGATCGGAAATGAAAGTATTAAATATCTGAAAGAGATAAAAACGTTAAAAGAACTGGATCTGGAGTATACTCAAATATCTGATGAGTCTGTGAAACATCTCCAAACTATGAAGTTCTTATCCACTCTGAAAGTTGGTCATACTAATTTAACTAGAGATGCGGTCGTTGAACTAATGAAAGATTTACCAACAACACAGATTTTCTCTGACCATTAATCCTTCCAGTTCTTTTGAGCAAGGTCACCAAGCGTTGGCAGGAACTCATCTGCTGATTTGTGTGTCAAGAAGTAAGATTTCGTCATCTCACCCAATGACTGTTTTGACTGATTTTCAAGTTGACGCAATCGGAGGCGGCTGTTACTCTCTGGCCTTGGAATTGAGAAGACGCCTTGATTGCGGTTTTTCTTCCAGCGTCCTTTTGGTTTTCACAGGAAAACAGGTATGACCCTTTATATGCAGCGTGTGCACTGGTGTGACCGGCTGTATGTCTCGCCCGAATACAGACGGGTTGGAGACACCGACGAATCTGACATGCCCCGGGTCTGAAACGGACACTGCCGTTGCGCGCCTGCTGTGATGCATGCGTCATTCACTACGCGAGTACTATCAGAGTCACTCTGCGCAGATGCCTGGTCTGCTGCGTTCTTTGATTGGAAGAACGTCTCCGCCTGCGCGCTGCCAGCTGGCTCTGTCTCAACGCTGTGTCCTGTTTTGGACCATTAAACTCATCGCCCCCCTTATCGTTTTTATCACGGTCTGTGAACACACTCCCGGTCTGCGCGCTGTGTGCGGCTGAGTCGCGGAACACGTCACAGGCACGTTAACGCTACCGGTGCGCACCCGCTCTATCGAAGATGCGCGCACCACAAACTGTCTCACCATTATATTCATTTAATAATAAAAGGAGCCTCTGAATGGCTATTGCTACGAATCTTGGATTTCCCCGTATTGGCGCACACCGTGAACTGAAAAGAGCCGTCGAAAAATTCTGGTCAGAAAAAATCAGCGAAGCAGAACTGCAGCAGATCGGTCGCGGCCTGCGTGAAACAAACTGGAAACTGCAACAGGCAGCAGGGATCGAACAGATCCCTTCGAATGATTTTTCTTTCTATGATCAGGTGCTTGATACGACGGCAATGGTCGGCGCGATCCCGGCCCGATTTCAATGGACGGGCGACGCCGTTGATCTGACTACTTATTTCGCAATGGCGCGAGGCGGAAAGGGGGGCAAATCGGTCAACGCGACTACTGCCGGTGTCGCCGCCCTGGAGATGACCAAATGGTTTGATACCAACTACCATTACCTCGTCCCCGAGTTCAAACCCGATCAGCAGTTCCAACTGGCTTCCACTAAAGTCATCGACGAATTCCTGGAAGCGAAAGCCCTGGGCATCGAAACCCGTCCGGTCCTGCTGGGGCCGGTCTCCTTCCTGCTGCTGGGGAAGTCGGGGACGGCTGACTTCGACTGCCTAAGTCTGCTGGAACGCCTGCTGCCTGTGTATGTGGAAGTGCTGACCCGCCTGGCTGCCTCCGGGGCAACGTGGATTCAGATCGATGAACCCTGCCTGGTCCTCGATCTGACGGCTGAGCAGCGTGTGGCTTTTCAGCGGGCCTACGATCAGCTTTCGATCATCCCCGGCGGAATCAAGATCGCGTTGACGACTTACTTTGGTCCCCTTGCGGAGAACCTCCCGACCGCCGTTTCACTGCCGATTGCTGCATTACACGTTGATCTGGTCCGCGCTCCCGAGCAACTGGACGACGTGCTGGAACAACTGCCGGCGGAAGTGGCGCTGTCATTGGGCGTCATCGACGGTCGTAATATCTGGAAGAACGATTTCGAACAGTCGCTGGCGTTGATTGAAAAGGCCGTGAACCGGATTGGCGCGGATCGAATTCTGATTGGCCCTTCCTGCTCGCTGTTACATTCACCCGTCGATCTGGAAAACGAAACCGATCTGGATTCCGAAATCCGGCAGTGGCTGGCTTATGCCCGGCAGAAGCTGGCAGAAATCTCTATTCTGACTCAATGCGTGAATGCAGGGAGAGAGAGTGTCGCAGACGCACTGAGCGCAAATCGGGCTGCGATGAATGCCCGCCGTAATTCGCCGCGCGTGCATCGTCCGGAGGTGAAAGAACGCAGTGCCGCCGTGACCGAACCGATGTTAACCCGCAAAAGTCCATATGCAGAGCGTCGCGTTTGGCAGCAGAAGACGTTGCAGCTGCCGCTGTTTCCCACAACGACCATTGGTTCGTTTCCGCAGACGGAGGAAATTCGCAAGGCGCGAGCCGCATTCAAGAAAGGGGAATTGACAGAGTCGGCTTACGAACAGTTTCTGCAGGCATGTATCGCCAGTGATATTGAGTACCAGGAATCGGTCGACCTGGATGTGCTCGTGCACGGCGAAGCCGAACGGAATGACATGGTGGAATATTTCGGCGAACAGCTGGAAGGCTTCATTGCCACGAAAAACGGCTGGGTGCAGAGTTACGGTTCCCGTTGTGTGAAACCGCCGATCATCTTCGGGGATATTTTGCGCAAGGGACCGATGACGGTGAAATGGACGAAGTACGCGCAGTCCTGTACCGGGAAACTGATGAAAGGCATGCTGACCGGTCCGGTGACGATTCTGCAATGGTCGTTCGTCCGCGATGACCAGCCTCGCAGTGAGACCTGCCAGCAGATTGGTCTGGCGATTCGCGATGAAGTGCTGGACCTGGAAGCTGCCGGCATTCGGATCATTCAGATTGACGAGCCGGCGGTCCGGGAAGGCTTGCCTGTGCGTCGTTCCGACTGGCGCGCGTATCTCAAGTGGGCGGTCGACTGTTTTCGTCTGTCAGCAGCGGGTGTGGAAGATGAGACCCAGATTCATACGCATATGTGTTACTCGGAATTCAATGATATCATTGAGGCGATTGCTGCCTTGGACGCCGATGTGATTTCGATTGAAACGTCGCGGAGTAACATGGAACTGCTGGATGCTTTCGTTCAATTCCGCTATCCCAATGAAATTGGACCCGGTGTATATGACATTCATTCACCGCGGGTGCCGACGGTGGGATGGATGGTTGATCTGCTCGAAAAAGCATTGAAGGTGCTGGAGCCGCGACAGTTATGGGTGAACCCGGACTGTGGACTCAAGACCCGCAAATGGGACGAAGTCAGGCCCGCCTTACAGAACATGGTTACCGCAGCCAAGACGCTGCGTGCCAAAGTGAATCTGAAGGAATGAATCTGTCGACAGAACAGACGCCTGTTTGTGTTCAGCTCTGGAATGACTGAAAACGGTCATTCCGGGCTGATTTTTACTGAATCAGTGTCTGCCACTTCCAATTTGAGAAAAGATTCGATACCAACGAAGTTATGAATACTAATTTAACCAGACTATTCCTGTTGTTACTCTTATCGGGAATGACGGCCAGCTGCCAACCCGAGGCGACCAGCCCGAGTTCCGCGCAGGCGGTGCAGTCTGAAGTGAAAGAAACGCAAGAGCCACAGTCTTCGGTGACGTATCCTGTCACGGTGACCGATTATCGCGGGCAGGATGTCACGATCCAGTCACAGCCCCTGCGGATCATTTCGCTGATGCCGGCTCACACGGAAATTCTGTTTGCGATCGGTGCGGGTGAGCAGTTGGTGGGGTGTACGTCTCTGTGTAATTATCCTCCGGAAACCAAATCGCTGAAAAAGATCGCGTTTGCCAATCCGGGCAGTATCAGCCTTGAAGCACTCGTGGAACTGCAGCCGGATCTGATTATTCTCGGCGGCGATTATCATCGACTGCTGGCAGAGCAACTGGAGAAAATCAACGTTCCGGTGCTCTCGTTTGAGTCACAGTCGCTGGCGGATATTGAGGAATCGATTCTGGGAATTGCGAAAGCCACCGGGCACACGGATCGCGGAAAACAGATCATCCATAAAATCAAAGAGGACATCCAGGCAATTCAGGCACGGGTCAAACCGTTTCAGGAGCAGGGGCGCCCGCGCGTATTTTATCAGGTCTGGGATCAACCTTTGATGACGGCGGGGCCGGAGTCATTCATTGGTGAGCTGATCACCCTGGTGGGCGGCGAAAATATTTTCAGTGATTTGAAGATTGCTTATCCCCAGGTCAGTGAGGAGACATTGGTTGTGCGCAATCCTGATGTGATTCTGCTGCCGGGACTCAAAAATAATCCGCAGGCAGATGCACGGCAGGCAATTGCTACTCTGAAACAGCGTCCGGGCTGGGACAAAATGAACGCCGTGAAGAATCAGCGGATCTATATTATTGAGGACGACCTGATTTCGCGTCCCGGGCCGCGGGTGGTGCAGGGGCTTCAAAATGTGGCTCAGGCATTGTACCCTGAAGCATTCCCGAAACCCTGACCTTCTGAGTGGGCGCTGCCGTTCATGCAACCTCGCATTCCATTTCTGACCTGGCGTTTCCTGCCTTTACTGGCGGGCTTGTTGATTGCGCTGCTGGTGGGAATCCATTTCGGGGCGGTCTCCCTTTCTTTTGAACAGATCTGGCAGGGGCTCTGGCATCCGGCAGAAGAATCGTACATCAATACGATACTCTGGCAGATCCGTCTGCCTCGCGTGATACTGGCGGCTTGTGTGGGAGGGGGACTGGCGGTCGCCGGTGCTGCTTTTCAGGGAGTGTTTCGCAATCCCCTGGCGGATCCGTTTGTAATTGGTGCATCCAGTGGTGCGGCCCTGGGAGCCACGCTCGCGCTGCTCTGGATCGCGGGGAGTATTACTGTCATTACCGCGACCTGGCAGATCCCGTGGCTGATTCTGGCGGCGTTCGCCGGGGCGCTGCTCGTCGTCTGTGGTGTGTTTCTGATCGCTTCATTAAGCAGCATTGGTCGAAGTGCACCGCTGCTGACATTGATTCTGGCGGGGATGGCGCTCAGCAGTTTTACAGGCGCGCTCGTTTCGCTGATCATGTTTCTGAACCATGAAATGCTGACCACCATCTTCAGCTGGCTGCTGGGCAGTTTCTCTGGCAGACACTGGAATGAAATCGTGATGGCGGGACCTGTGATTCTCTGTAGCGGAGCATTGCTGTGGTTACTGTCGCGTCCGCTGGATCTACTGTCGTTTGGTGATGAGACTGCCCAGACGCTGGGTTTATCAATTGCAAAATTTCGGATGCTGATTCTGGTCGCCGCGACATTCTGTACTGCGGCCTGCGTCGCTGTTTCAGGGGTGATCGGGTTTTTAGGATTGATGGCGCCGCATATGACACGCATTCTGTCAGGCCCTCGCCATGGACTGCTGATTCCCGGCAGCTGTCTGTTGGGAGCGACCCTGATGGTCATCGCTGACACGCTGGCGCGGACGGTGATTGCACCAGCGGAAATTCCCGTGGGGGTTGTGACGGCGCTGATGGGCTGTCCGTTTTTTCTGTTCCTGCTGCTCAGTCGCGGTCAGCAGTCCGGTTAAGAAGGGGAACGAGCATGAATCCAATCGAACTGGAAAACGTCTCCTGCGGATATAACCGGCAGGATGTCTTAAAGCAGGTCTCGCTGGGGATTTCACCGGGAACCGTACTGGTACTACTGGGCCCGAATGGTTCCGGCAAGACCACGTTGCTGCGCGCCCTGTTTCATCTGGTGGAAATCCGCGAAGGCAGCGTGCTGATTGAAGGGGAGTCGCTGGTTCAGATGACGCGCAAACAGGTGGCGCAGAAACTGGCGCTGGCACCACAGCTGGAATCTCCACAGTGGCCGATGACGGTCGAAGAAACCATACAACTGGGCCGCAGTGCCCATCGAGGTTGGGTTCAGCCGTTTCAGTCAGAGGATACGAGCCAGGTGGAAGCTGCATTGCAGCAGACCGGACTGACGGAATTACGTCAGCGAAAGATCACGGAAATATCCGGCGGGGAATGGCGACGGACTTTGATCGCGCGCGCCCTGGTACAACAGACAAGCGTGTTGTGTCTGGATGAGCCGACGACGGGACTCGATCTGAAATATCAGGTCGAGATTCTAACGCTCATTCGTAATCTGGCGCACGAGCGAAATCTGACCGTTATCCTGACCATCCATGATCTGAATCTGGCCAGCAGCTTTGCTGACCAGATCGTGTTACTGGACAAAGGGGAGATCGCAGCGATCGGCACGGGGGCCGAAGTCCTGACGGAAGCCCGCCTGACGGAAGTCTATCAGACACCGGTTAAAGTGCTGCCGCATCCCGAGTATCAGACGCCTCTGATTGTCCCGGTGCTCTGAATTGGATCGCGCTGTTTGATCAGCTGGTGACATAACTGTCAAAGACCTGGACGTTGGCCCATTTGTCTTTGTTTTCAGAGATAAAGGTCAGGTGGTCGGCGGCTTCCTGATATTTGTCGTGTGAGTCTTTGTTGTCGAAGACCACGTTCAGAGCCACGTGATATTCCTGATTATTCACCGGCCGTTGAAACTCGGTACCACGGACCCCGGCGGAAAAGTAGAGCACGCCCGGATGGTCCTTGAGATACAGGTGACAGGCTTTCACCATGGCCTCACTGGCTGCAGGGGAACCGTCTTTGAGGGTGAAATAGACCATGTGTGCCAGTGATGCTTCTGCCATGTTCATGTCCTTTAGTCTCGCTTAAATGAGTTAAGTGCTTGTTATTATGTGGTTTATCGTCACTGGCTCTGTCTGGGAGCCAGATTCCTGCTTTCCTATCTTCTCAAAATATGCTCTGAATGTCACGACATCCGGGGGGCAATGAATTTCGTAAATTATGAAATATAAAATAAAGCGACTTTAACGATTATGCCGATAAATGAGAAAGGTGGGTTATTCGTTCCGGCTGATCCTGTAGAGCCAGTGTCTCAGTTTGACTGAAACGGGAACGAAATCAAAGGAGTGCCATCCAGCACACTTAGTAAAAAAGGAGTTTTTCGATGTCCCCCTGGATTCGAAATAGTATTGTAGTTGCTTCGCTGTTCCTGATTATGACCAATGATAATTCCGCGGATGCTCATATCTTCCAGCGGTTATTTAACCGTGGAGGCTCGGCTTGCAGTTATCCGCAACATGGCCGCTGTGGTCACCGTTGTAAAAAACTGGCCCGCCGTTACTTTCGGCGTTGTGCTCCCGTGACTTCATGCTGTCCGGGCGTGTGTACTCCTCCTCCGCCACAAATCTGTTACCAGGATGTCATTTGTACCGAATATCGAATGATACCTCGCACGACTACGGTTCCCGTGACCACTTATAAGCAGGTGACCGTGGATGAAGGCTGCTGGCAGCGAGTCTGGGTTCCCAAGATGGTGACCAAACAGATTCAATGCACCCAGTACCAGAAACAGACCAGCTATGTCAAAACTCCAATTCAGGTCAGAAAACGGGTCCAGGTGACAGTGCCACAGTCCACGTGTACTGACTGCATGAACGGGCAGCCTTCGATGATGAGTCCATCACCATCCATGCAGCCTTACGTTGTGCCTTCCACACCGGCACCATCCAGTGCTCCAGTTCCTACGCCGATGTCTAATACATCGCTGGACATGGGGGCCTACCCGACTCTGGCTCCAACAATCAGTGCACAACCGGCGACAGGCTGGGGCGGAAACGGAAGCGGCGGACCTGCCTTCTCAAGCATGGCTGCGACGTTGCCACCCAGCCCGGCAGTTTTACAGGTTCCCAATCTGCAGACCAACTCAGAATGGCAGACAATTCCTTCCCAGAACTCGTATGCCAGAACACAGACTGCCGTTTCCAGTCAATCGACTTATGATGATTCTCTGTCACGCACTGCATCAGCCAAAGGCGCTTTTGTGCCCGCTCCCTCGGCAGCGACCGTCTGGAATACCATTCGTCGCTAACGCTTGAAAGAAGCGGCGATGGGTTGAATCATTTCGAATCAGACATACCGGAATCGGCATCACTTTGATGCGGGTTCCGGTTGTTTTCGTATTGCTGGACCGTTTCCTGTTCGCGTTTCATCATCTTGAAAAAAGCAACACCGAAGCCGGAGAGCAGCATCGCCGGCATCGCCAGCATGAATGCAATGCTGTACATGTAAGCGCGGGGCTTGGAATTATCCGTTTCGTTCAACTGTTTGCACATCGGACAGGCCGCAGCCTGACTGATCACAGCAGGCGTGGAGAAGACCCCCAGCAATGCGGCTGTCAGAACGCAGGAACGAAGGAATGAAAATCGCTTTAACATGTTACGAACCACTTTAAAAAAAACGTGAGATGCTTCTATTGTAACAGATCAAGGGGCCGGTTCCAGCCGGTTTTAACCTGATTTTCAGGCGGCTCCCGGCAAATGATAGAGCATAAAATAGATCACAACTCCGGTGATGGAGACATACAGCCAGATCGGAAAGGTGATTTTGGCGATTTTTCGATGGGCTTCCCACTGCTGTTTCAGACCACGTCGGATCGTCACCCAGGCCAGCACAGGGACAGCCGCTGCAAGCACCACATGTGTGATCAGAATGAAGTAGTAAATAGTGCGGATCGCGCCTTCTCCACCAAATTTCCGGGATGCGGTTCCCGTATAGCTTTGTAATGCGAAGTGGTACAGCAGGTAAAAAACCAGGAACAGGACAGACGTCGCGAATGCGGACAGCATCGTTTTTTTGTGCTTCTGCTGTTCTCCATGTCGAATAAACCAGTAACCTACCATGAGTAGAATGGTGGCCAGGCCGTTCAAAGTGGCGTTGACTGCCGGCAGCTGGTAGACCCAGGCCGGCGCTGTTTTAACTGTTTCCCCGGTATCAGCTTCTGCTGCAGGTGAACCGTCTTCCGTTTGCGCCAGCAGATTGGCCACGATCGGAAGCAGGGTCGCGCTCAGGGAAATCATGCCCGCTTTGGCGGGTATTTTCGGTTTGGCTGCTTCTTCTTGCTTCGTGTTCTCGGGGGAATCCGGTTGCTGTTCCTCCGGTTTTTCTGTGTCTGGTTTCGGCTTTTCTTCTTTGACGAGCTTACGAACTTCCCGTCTGAGTTCTGCCATCTCGACATCGTCAACCGCATTGTATTTTCCCAGCACGCGTCCGTCTTTATCAACCAGCATGACGTTGGTGGTGTGGATCACTTCAAAGCCTGGCTTGCGGGCGGGACCCTTATTTTCCTCAACCGGCATCAGAAAACTTTTTTCAATCAGGTGAAAGATCTCATTTTGATCGCCGGTGAGAAACAACCACTTTTCCGGATCCGCACCGACCGACTCTGCATAACGGGATAAGACTTCGGGAGTATCATTTTTGGGGTCGACGGTAAAGGTTACCAGGCGGAAGTCCAGGTCTTTCAGATCTTTCTGCAGCTGGTAAAACTGGCCGGAGACGCGCGGGCAGGGGCCTGCGCAACGCGTGAACACAAAGCAGGCGACCCAGGGTTTGCCCAGCAGGTCTTCTTTGATCACGGTTTTCCCACTGCGCTCGGTAAGGGAAAAATCGTCGATGCCTGCTTCTGGCCAGATCGGCGTTTCGATTTTGAGTGCTTCGGTCTCAATCTCTTCCGCCGCTTTTTTCTGAGCAGCTTCACTGGCTTTCATCTGTTCCAATGCGAGGTCACGTTGTGTTTTCAGCTTCCAGGTGGCGAACGCGCTCACAGCGACGAGTACCCAGAGCAGGATGATCAGAATCAGCGGGATGCGACGGCTTCGTTTTGTCTCAGTCATTTTAATTCTTCAGAGTTCGTTAAATAGAATTATATTTATCGGGCATTTCGGGTGGCCCGCTGTCGGGTCATCCAGATGGCAATCGTTACATAAATTATACAGACCACAGCGGTGACGGTCAGGCAGACAATCATCGAGGGGTTGCCCGGCGCACTGGGGAGAGCAGTTCCCGCAGAGAGCAGACGCCGTAAACCAGTCACCCCATACGTCAGGGGATTGGCGCGGATGATCCAGGAAAGCCAGCCGGAATCTCCCGCCGGAAAAAACGAACCGGAAAGCAGCCACATCGGCATCAGAAAGACTGACATGATGGCGTGAAACCCTTGTGTGGACTCCATCGGCCAGGCAATCAGGTAGCCGAGCGCCGTCAGGCTGAATCCCAGCAGGAACAGAAACAGCAGCAGGGGAATGAAACCTGCCAGTGTGATTCCGGTATCGAAGTCCGGCGCCAATCCGACAATTTTTAACAGGGGCCCCAGCAGAATAAACAGGACAGCTTGTAAAACGGCCAGGATCGTTCCCCCCAGCAGTTTCCCTAATACAATCGAAGAACGGGGAACCGGGGAGACCAGCACTCCCTGCAGGAAGCCTTCTTTACGATCTTCGATGATCGAGATCGTAGAGAAGATCGCGGTAAACATCAGGATCATGACGGCCACACCCGGGAAAAAATATTCCTGGTAGGTCATGCCTGCCGTCGCCCATTCGGGGGCTTTGAAAGAACCACGCAGTCCTGCTCCGAACAGAATCCAGAACAGAATCGGCTGAATCAGGGCACCGATCACGCGGGTACGCTGTCTGGCAAAGCGGACCACTTCACGCTGTGCGAGCGTCAGGATCGGCAGAACAAAGGAGGGGGTGACTGTGGCAGGCTGATTCATTCAACTTCCTCCGCCTGCCAGAACTGATGTCCGGTCTTATGAATGAAGACATCTTCCAGGGTTGGTTTCCCGAGTGAAACTGACGTGACCTGTTCCGGAAAGGCGTCGATCAGATCTTTCAGAAATTCGTGCCCCCGCGGATGTTCCAGACGCAGACTGTGATTGACCTGCTGAGGCGTGACGCCGAATCGCTCTGTAATCTGGTTCTGTAGGGTTTCGGGATGTTCCGCGTGGATAGTCAGGCAGTCTCCCCCAACCGAAGCCCGTAATTCGTCCGGCGTTCCCAGCGAGATCAGTTCTCCCTGGTGCAGAATTCCCAACCGGTCACAGTGTTCCGCTTCTTCCATTAAGTGTGTGGTGATCAGGATGGTCACGCCCTGTTCGTGCTGAAGTTGTTTGAGGTATTTCCAGAGATCGTGTCGCGCACCCGGGTCGAGTCCGGTGCTCGGTTCATCCAGCAGCAGGACCTGGGGAGCATGCAGCAGGCCTTTGGCAATTTCAACGCGTCGTTTCAACCCGCCCGATAATGATTCGGCCAGGTCCGCTTTACGATCTGTGAGCCCCAGGTGCTGCAGCACTGACGTGATCCGTTCCCGCAGCAGTCCGCCTGCAATGCCATACAGGTGTGCCTGATGTTTCAGGTTTTCCCATACTGTCAGTTTGCCATCCAGGCTGGGTGACTGGAAAGTGACGCCAATGAGGGAGCGGATTTCCCGGGCCTGTGTGGAAAGGTCTCGATCAGCAATTGTCGCGTTACCGGACTGCAGTGGGAGCAGTGTTGAGAGCAGGCGAAAGAGAGTCGTTTTGCCGCCTCCGTTTGGTCCCAGCAGGCCAAAGATCTCTGCGGGGCGGACATCAAAGCTCAGCTGATTCAAAGCCAGCCGATCGCCGTATCGGTGCGAAATATCGGTGACACGGATGCGGGCTGCAGTCGTTGCTTCCTGAGTGAGGGGGTTACTCAACATGACTTTTTTCGGGGTTCAAGGCATCAGTCGTGGCTGCGGTCTGCCGGGCCTGCTCCAGGTAGTCGATTTGTGGTGCTTCATTGGTGTAATAATGAATGCCGATATCGGGAGTCATGGCGATCGTCAGTCCCATCGCGAGAATGATAGTGGGACTGAGCAGCACGTACTTCCATTTTCCTTCGAATTTCAGATGCATAAAATAAATCAGAACAAACAGTGCTTTGGCGCAGGCGACGGCCAGAACCAGCAGTGCCAACAGCACCACGCCGTTCATGCCGATGATGTTCTTTCCTTTTAAATCGATGACGTCAAAGAGGATCGACAGCACCGTGCAGATACACAGGGCGAAGAAGATGGAGGAATATTTGACGTAAGCGTGATCGTGTTGATCTGACATCTGATTAGTGGCTCTCAGTTAAATGATGTAAATCAGCGGGAACAGGAAGATCCAGACCAGGTCGACGAAGTGCCAGTACAGGCCGATGTTTTCGACGTAATCGTTCCATTTTTTACTCAGGCGTCTGCCCTGCATCAGCACAATGATAAACAGCAGCATGCCGATCACGACGTGCAGGGCATGAAAACCGGTCAGCAGAAAGTACACCGAGGCAAACAGGTTTCCGTAAATAATGGGTTGCAGAAAATGGACTGGTGCAAGGAACGAACCATACTCGGGGTTCTCCTTCAGGGTTTTCAGCTCTTGATTCATCTCCTGCATGCTGATGGATTCGTCCAGCGCCCGTTCATTTAATTGCCGGTATTTATCTCCGAGATCAAAATAGGCCTGCAGTTCTTTTTTGCGTGCTGCAGGGGTTTCTTCGGCCGCCAGTTCTGTCTGCAACTGCTGGCGGAGTTCTTCGACGGGCGTTTCGACTTCCTCTGTTTTTTCATCGGCCACGCCGGCGATTTCCACTGTTTCTTCAGGATCCGTGGGTTCTGTTTTGTCAGGCAGCTTTGCAGCAGATAACGCAATGGCCCGTTGATCTACGACGTGTTTCATTTCCCGCATGGATTTATCGATGGCCATGCGCGGGGTTTCCGGAATGTGTCCGGGGAGAATGTCGTATTTGAACTTACCCGAATATTCATAGGCTTTGATGCCCAGGAACAGACAGGCCAGCAGCAGCGTCAGGCAGAGATAACGTCTTGCTTTGGCAAAGTTTTCGACTTTCATGCCTTCCAGCGCCAGTACGACGAAGTAGCTGGAGAGAATCAGCACAAATGTATTCAAGCCGCCGGCCCAGATACGCAGGTGGGTGATTTCCGGATCGTCAGGCCAGCCGGGCGAACCGGCGCGGAGCACGATGTAGGCTCCGATGAAGGCCGAAAAAAACATGATTTCTGTCGCCAGGAAAAGCCACATCCCCAGTTTGGAGTGTGGTATGGGAAGCCCCATTCGATATTGTGGCGAATTACTTTCGTGACTCATTATAATCTTTCACTTTACATCGCAGACAATCAAACAGTCGTTGAATCCTGAAACGTGTGTTCGTGGATTGATCAGTTAAACAGCTGCAGTCGATCCCAGGTCAAGGTGAGTAACAGCAGCGGGAGATAAATCAGAGAGAACCAGATCAACTCGCGGGCGGTCTGGCGTGTTTCGTTTCGCAGGAAACGAATGGAAAAGACCAGGTAGCCGATTCCCAGGACCAGCGCGACGACAGAGTAGAACGTCCCTGTCAGGGAAACATATTGAGGCAGCAGGCTGACGGGGATCAAAGCGGCTGCATAAATCACACACATCCAGCCGATCATGCGTGGTGCCGGATCTGCGGCGGGCAGCATTTTCAACCCTGCCTGGTGGTATTGATGACGGTACAGCCAGGCAATCGCCAGAAAGTGCGGGAACTGCCAGAAGAACATGATGGCAAAAATCGCGAAGGAAGAGGTATTCAGATTGCCTCCCGCAGCCGTCCAGCCCAGGATGGGAGGCATGGCGCCGGGGATGGCACCGATGGTGGTGCAAAGTGAGGTCACCCGTTTAAGGGGTGTGTAAACCAGCACGTAGAGCACCAGGGTCATCATCGCTAAAAAGGCAGTCAGCAGGTTGACCATGGTTGCCAGGTAAAAAATACCGGTCAGCGCGGCACCAATTCCGAATACCAGAACCTCGGGCAATGAGATTTTACCGGCAGGCAGCGGACGATTGGCCGTGCGGGGCATCAAGGCATCACTTTTCATTTCCAGCATCTGATTGAGCGAGTTGCAGCCGACGGCAACCAGACCGATTCCCAGCAGGGCATGGATTAAAGGCAGCAGGGACCAGGAATGGGCGGAGGCCAGTGTATAACCTAATGCCACCGAGATCAGAGCCATCGTCGAAATTCTCGGTTTGATGAGTTCGAGGTAATCGCCTAACCGGGCCAGACTGACAGGTTTGGCGGCGGTTTTCGATTCTTCGACAGCGATGTAAGATTGTTGAGTTGTAGACATTTCAAACGTTACCTTCGGCATTCGGTAAGGAATCAGTAGCAGAGAGAGATTGCTCTGACGATCTGTTTTTATTTAATTGATGGAGTCGAAAGACACGGACCGAATACAGGGCCGTGGTCATCAGGAACAGGATTCCGGTCATCAGGTGCGCGGTTCGGAAAAGAGACTGTTGCCAGGAACCGGTTTTCGCGACGAATCCAGCGGCAGGTAATCCAAAGACAGTAATCCAGGCACCAAGCCCCAGCAGGATCTGGAAGATGCCAATATGCAGCATGCCCATCGCCGGTCGTTTCAACCATTTCACTTCCGATTTGCGAGCACTGCGAAATTCGATGATCACAAAGATTAACACCACAAAAGCGAAGCTCATATGCGGATGCAGGCCGGTTTTAAAGTGTCGGAGGAACCCGCCCAGAAAATATTGAAACAACACGAGCAGCGGAACCGTGATTGCCAGGCGACGACCATAGCCTGCCGGTAAAACCGGGGGATCGTTACTGATGGCAATCCAGCGTTTACCGAGAACCATGGTCAGGAAAGACATCAGGGTAAAGACACAGGCACCAAAAATACCGTGTGCCATGGCCAGCCCTTTGCTGTTTTCGGTAACCCGGGTGCCGCCAATGATTCCCTGAATGATCACGCAGGCCAGGACGGCAATACAGACATTGCGGATCCATTTTCGATCAGCCACTTTACAGGCGACTATGACCAGAGCGATGGACAGAAAACCGACCAGCATTCCCAGCAGGCGGTGTCCATGCTCATAAAATTTATCGGCAGTCTGGTGAAACCAGGAGTAGGTCAGCATATTCTGCCCGTCGGAAGTCGGCCAGTCGGGGAATGCCATACCATACCCTTCGGTCGTGACGTGACCGCCTACAATCATCAGAGGCAACGTGGCGATTGCAGTCGCCAGGGCCAGTCTGAAAAGCCAGGGATGATATTGTTGCTGGTTCATTGGGATAACTTTTGGTTAACGTTTCAATTTACACTGAGGTTTCGGTATCGGTAGACGTGTGATTTGCCGGCGGCTCACATTTCTGTTCTGTCTGCATCAGAAAATCTTTATCGCCATTCACGACGGCATATTCATTGGGTCCGTGATAGACCATCGGTACAAAATCGAAGTTTCCATGTCCTGGAGGGGACGGAGCCGCCCATTCCAGCGTCGTCGCATTCCAGGGATTTCGACCTGCTTTGGGGCCAAAGAACATGCTGTAGAAGATGTTGATGAACAGCAGGATCTGGGCAGCACCCATGATGATGGCAGAAATGGTCATGAACTGATTCATCGGCAGCAGGTGCTCGAGGTAACCGTGCAGGTAAGGGTCGGCATAGCGGCGCGGCATGCCCTGCATTCCCAGGAAGTGCATCGGGAAAAATGTGCCGTTGGCACCGATGAAAGTCAGCACGAAGTGAGTTTTACCCAGTTTTTCATTCATCATCCGGCCGAACATTTTCGGGAACCAGAACTGGATTCCGGCGAAGACACCAAACAGGGTGGCACCGAACAGAATGTAATGGAAGTGGGCGACAATGAAGTAGGTGTCATGGAAATAGACGTCTACGGGGACAGCCGCCATGAAAATTCCACTGAGCCCGCCGACGATAAACATCGAAAGGAAGGCAATGCAGTTCAGCGTGACCGTATTGAATTCCAGCTTCCCACCCCAGATCGTTGCGGTCCAGTTGAAGGTTTTGATTGCGGAGGGGAGCGCGATCATCATGGTGGAGACCATGAACGCCATCCCGACGGCAGGGTTCATGCCGCTGGTAAACATGTGGTGCCCCCAGACGATGAATCCGAGGCTGGCGATGGCTGACATGGAGAAGACCATCGGCTTATAACCGAACAGCGGTTTCCGGCACATGCAGCTCAGCATGTCGGACACCATACCCATAATCGGGAGCAGCATAATATAAACCGCGGGATGAGAGTAAAACCAGAACAGGTGCTGCCAGAGTAAAGGCTGTCCGCCTCCCACCGTAGGCGCGGCGTTATTGATGACCAGTCCGGAAGGATAGAAGAAACAGGTTCCGAATAATCGGTCGGCAACCTGCATGAATCCGCCTGCGGTCAGAACGGGAAGTGCGAACGCCTGCAAAATGGCTGTGATAAACAGCCCCCAGATGGTCATGGGCAACCGGAAGAAGGTCATACCGGGAGCACGCATATTGATGATGGTCGTCATGTAGTTGATTGAGCCCATCATGGAAGAGAACCCGACAAAGGTCACTCCCAGCAGCCAGTATGTCTGCGCGGTTCCCGAGCCCGGGGCCGCTTGCGCCAGATCAGCGAGTACCGGGTACGAGGTCCAGCCTGCTGCCGGACCGCCGGCGTACTTGAAACTCATGCCGAAGCAGGCGATTGCCGGCCACATGAACCAGTAACTCAACATGTTCAGTTTGGGAAATGCCATATCATCCGCGCCAATCATCAGCGGGATCAGAAAGTTTCCGAACATTCCTGCGAGGATGGGGATGATCACCAGGAAAATCATCACGGTGGCATGCATGGTAAACAGCATCGTGTAAAATTCAGGTGAGATCTGTCCGCCTTCCGCGGCAAACAGCCATGGCCCGACAATCGGCATCGATTCCCAGGGGAACGCCAGCTGCCAGCGGACCGCCAGGGCAAGTGCACCGCCGACAATCATCATCAGCAATGTGGTAAACAGGAACTGGATCGCGATGATTTTATGATCGGTTGAAAAAATGTACTTCGTGATGAAGTTTCCCGGCCCGTGATGCTCCTGGGGAGTCAGAATCGGTTGCAGTCCGGTGGGGGAGGGATTCAAAACACTCATTACTCGGCGGCCTCACTCTCTGAGCCGTTTTCGTTGGCGGCAATTTTTCCCAGTCCATCATAGGATTGCTGCTGGGTCAGGTTTTTCAGATAAGCCTGGTATTCTGCTTCGGGTTGCACGATCACGTGGGCTTTCATTTTGTAATGGCCCCAGCCACACAGTTCCGCACAGACCAGATCGTACACGCCGGGCTTGTTTGCTTCGAACCAGACGGGAATCTGCAGGCCAGGCAGGGCATCCTGTTTGATCCGCAAAGCGGGCAGGAAGAACGAGTGCTGCACATCGTCGCTGCGCAACTGGATCAGTACCGGTTTGCCGAAGGGGACGTGCAGTTCATTGACGGTGTAAAGGTCATCGGGTTGTGGTTTGGACTGAAGTTGTTTCCCGATGGCTGGATAACGGAAACGCCATTCGAACTGGCGAGCGGTGACTTCAGCCAGGGGATCTTTGACAGCGGCTTCCGGGTAGTGATTTTTAAAGCGAAAGTCCGCCCAGAGGTTCATCTGGTAGAGGGCCAGAAATAACAGGATGGCACCGGGGATGATACTCCAGATGAGTTCCAGTTTATGGTTACCGTGTATGTACTGGGCTCGTTCATCACGATTATTGGCACTACGCCAGAGAGCATAGACAAGGACTGCCTGCGTACCGACGAACACAAGTGCCGTGATGGCCAGAATTAAGTAAAACAGGCTATCGATACGGATTCCCAGGTTACTGGCGGCTTGCGCATTGTCGTAGGGAAAAGACCAGCCAATCAATGGAGCTGCCGCGCAGGACACGACTGCGGCAACAGGCCAGAACAGAAAAAATAAACACCATCCTTTACCCACGAAAGGTCTCCCGTTTGGTCTTTGATTGAGAATTCAATTGGTTGTCTTAAATGAGTTCAGATACAAAATAGTCAGCAACACGGATCGAAGTGATTACTTGCTGTAAGGCAGGCTCATCACATAGTTGACCAGATCCCAGCGTTCTTCATCTGTCAACGCAGAGGGGCCAAAGGCTGGCATCGGCGTACCCTTGATGCCGGCAAAGATCCGCCGATAAATGTCGATCGGTCGGCGTCCACCACGATAAATACCGCGGTGCAGATCCCGGGGGGGCAGCTGATTTCCCCAGATATCATGCAGTCCACGATTGGGATATTTTTCATTGGTAACCGGGTTGGTCCAGAAGTCCTGTGTGGCAGACCCGTTGCCGCGTCCCTGGGGACCATGGCAGGTAGCACACTTGGTTTTATCGCTGAGGTACAGTTTACGTCCCCGTTCGCGGGATTCCGGTGAGTCTGGCACACGGGGAGACTCAGGGATCACCAGCGCCTCTTCCAGGTTTGCTTCTTCCCAGGCTTCCGCAACACTGGATGTGGCGAAATCAAGTGTGTCCGGGAAGTCCAGTTCCATGTACTCTTTGAGTTCTTCATTGACCTCTTCCGGCGTTTCCCCTCCCGCTTCACTGGTTCGTTCGGCAAAGGTCTCCTGGGAATAATCAAGGAACAGTTCGTCGACCAGTTTCTTTTCCGTTTCACCGCGAATGGAAAGCCAGATGACGTAGTTGACAATCGCAGAGACTTCATCGTTGGTCAGCAGTTTAAAGGAAGGCATGTACGTCCCGGCGATTCCTTCTTTGACGGTTCGCTCCAGATCGTGTACCTGTGCTTTATCGGTCGATTTGGTGGACGTGTATTTGTAAATGCCCAGACGAAAATCACGAGGGGGAGGATTCAGATAGCGGGACGTCGGACCAGTGCCTTCTCCCGACATACCGTGACAGTGCATGCAATGCCGATTGTAAAGATCGCGGCCAAACTGCAGTCGCGTGCATTCGACCAGAAAAGTGTCGCCGGGCTGAGGATCGATTTCCGCAGATTTCTCAACGGCGATGATACCCGTCTCAAAATTGTATTCCTTGATGCGTGAAATCTGTCCCTGGGCTTTTCCGGAGGTCCACTCCAGGGGCAGTCCCTGAAGTTTGTCATACGCGTTTTCCAGGCCTGTGGTTTGAAAGCGGATCAGGGGGGCGTCGGCTCCCGAGGTTTCGACTGATTTGACCTTGCCTTCCACATCGCCGAATTTCGTGGGCAGGCCTTCAAACTGAGTGAGGGCCAGTGGATTGCCGAACTCTCTGACCAGCGCCTCTTTAACGGGTTTGGCGGCGGCAGGCATGAGCTCATTGGTCTTCCTGGAGAAGATAAACTCAACCTTGGGCTGTTCGCACCCCGCGATGGTTATCACCGGGAACAACAGCAACAAAATGAAATCACGATACCCAAATCTCACGGAAGTGAATCCTCACTCTTTACTTATTCTGACAGTTGATTGATCGCAGTCTGTCGAGTCCGTTCACCCCCGGAAATTCGAACTGACCCGGGGATTTCTATTTTCCTTATGCCTCAAGCGATGCAGGGACGCGGATCAGTCAATTCACTGGAAAAATACGGAGATCAATCTGTTCATGTCTGCAATCGTTTTCTGACAGGTTTGCTTGCGCGGGGTGGGAGGCTTAACAGCCTGAATACTTAAGTAATTCTGGCAATGCTCAGGCGTTCTGACAACCAGCGTTTCCCTTTAGAAAGCCTTTTCTCACAAGCAGGAAGGCCCCCATCGGTAAGGTCCCAATCGCGGGAATCACACTTATAATATCGTATTTTCTTTGACTCTCTTTTTCAATCAGCACAGGCTGTCGTTTCACTACAATCCTGAGTAAACTGTTTTCACAGAGGCGAACTCTCTGTTTTTTACAGCTACAGTGCGAACAGGATTGAATGGGCACCTCACAAACAGACATGATCCGGGAATTCGACCGCCTGATTCGCAGGGATCCGGGAAAACGGGGCCTGATTGATTCCGAAAGCCGGTTTGGACCCCTCTGTCAGGACCATCTGCTGCAGGCGGCCCAGGCCATTGGGGCCAGTGCATCGCAAGTTGTGATTATCACAGGTTTTTACGTCCCAGGAGCACCGGTTCCTGCTGCCGAAACGGATGGACCCCCCGGTGCTGTTCTGCTGGCGTTGATTCTGGAAGCATGTGGCATTGATACATTGGTGGTCACTGATGCGTTGTGTGCCCCCGTGCTGACGGCGACCGTCGATGCCTTCGGTTACGCCCGCTCCCGGCTTGTGGTTCTGGATCCGGATCAGCCGGGCTGGATTGAATCATTTTTCAGTCGACAGAAAATCAGTCATCTGATTTCCGTGGAGCGAGTAGGCCCGAGCCACACGACGGATTCCTGGTCGTCTCAGTTTTCTGATCGCAGTACGGATAGGAGCATATTTCAGCAGCGGGTCCCGCAGGCACATTTTGACCGCTGTCACAATATGCGCGGAGAGATCATCGATTCTTTTACGGCCCCTTTACATCAGCTGTTTGAGCGACTGCCTGAGTTTTTCCCAGCCGCGATTACAATCGGTATTGGCGACGGGGGAAACGAGATTGGAATGGGCAGCATTGCCTGGGAAGAACTGGATCGCCGCATTGCTTCGGAATTCTCCAGCCTGATTCCCTGTCGCATTGCGACCGACTGGAACATCGTTGCCGGAACCAGTAACTGGGGGGCTTCGGCATTAGCGGCAGCGGTCGCGTTATTACATGATCAGACGCGCATTCTGTTTGACTGGCAGCGGGATGAGCAGTTGAAAGTCCTTGAATTCATGGTTCAGGAAGCCCACGCCGTCGATGGGATTACAAAACAGCGGGAACCGACCGTAGATGGACTGCCGTTCCTTACGTATATGCAGCCCTGGGAAGGAATCCTGTCAATTCTGACTCGCTGATTTCCCGTTTTTTGCGTAAGACATCCGGGGAAACTCCTTCTCGCAGGCTCGAAATGACTTGCAATCTGACTTGTTTTACCGGTTAAAATGGGTTTCTGAACCTGTTTAAAAACTGCTCGCCTCTCTTCTCGTGTCCTCAACAGAAACGAACTTGGATGAACCTCATGAAAATCAGCGTGCTCCGTTCTCACGAAAAGGCCCTCCTGAGACTGATGTGTCTGGCTCTGTTTTTGTGTTCAACCTCCCTGCTGCAGGCCCAGATCGTCAGTAATGACAAGTTCAAACAGGAAGATAAATTTCGTCAACTGGAAGAAACGTTACCTACACCGAATGAGTTTCGCACGGCTTCCGGCGCACCGGGAGAAAAGTACTGGCAGCAGGAAGTCGATTATGAAATTGATGTGGAGCTGGATGACAAGCTGCAGAAGATTATCGGGACGGAAAAAGTCACTTACACCAATATGTCACCCGATAAGCTGAATTATCTCTGGATGCAGCTGGATACCAATATCCTGTCGTTCGATTCTGATGCGCATCTGACTGATACCAGCTCTCATCTGGGAAAAGTCGGTTATAAAACGATGCAGCAACTGATGGCGAAAGAAACCTTTGATGGCAGAATGAAGGTTTCGGCGGTCCGTGATGAGCAGGGCGATCCTCTCCCCTTTCAGATCATCAAAACCATGATGCGGATTGATTTGAACGGGTCGTTGAGCAGTGGTCAGAGTATGACGTTTTCGGTGGACTGGAGTTATCTGATCAATGATTCACAAAGTCGCCCCGCGCGAACCGGCTACGAGTATTTCGAGGAAGATAAGAATTTTCTGTATGAGATTGCCCACTGGTACCCGCGCATGGCGGCCTACACGGATAACACTGGCTGGCAGCACAAGCAGTTCCTGGGGCGTGGCGAGTTCACTCTGGAATTCGGGTCTTTTCTGGTGAAGATTACGGCGCCGGCAGATCACGTTGTGGCAGCGACGGGGGAACTGCAGAACCCGGAAAAAGTCCTGACTGAAACACAGCAGAAACGATTGGAACAGGCTAAGACGGCGAAGAAACCGATGTTTATCATCACGCCGGAAGAAGCAAAAAAAAATGAAGCGTCCCGTTCGAAAGAAAAAAAGACCTGGATTTTCATGGCGCCGTTCGTCCGTGACTTTGCTTTCGCCAGTTCTCGAAAATTCATCTGGGATGCCCAGGGACATGAGCTAAAAGGGAAAGAGAAACCGGTGATAGCGATGTCGTATTACCCGAATGAGGGGGAGCCTCTCTGGAGCAGGTATTCGACGCATGCCATCATTCATACCCTGGATGTTTTCTCGAAGTACACCTTTCCGTATCCCTACCCGGTGGCAATTTCAGTCAATGGACCGGTGGGTGGCATGGAATACCCGATGATCTGCTTTAATGGCCCTCGACCAGAAAAGGACGGGACCTATTCCAAACGGACCAAGTATGGTTTGATTTCCGTGATCATTCACGAAGTGGGTCATAATTACTTTCCGATGATTGTTAACAGTGACGAACGACAGTGGACCTGGATGGATGAAGGGATAACCACGTTCCTGCAGTTTTTAACGGAACAGGAATGGGAGCCCGATTATCCTTCGCGGCGGGGAGAGCCCCGGGACATCGTCGGTTATATGAAGGGGGACTATCAGGTTCCCATCATGACCAACTCGGAATCGATTCTGCAGTTTGGGAATAACGCCTACGGCAAGCCGGCGACCGCGTTGAATATACTGCGGGAAACGGTGCTTGGACGGGAACTGTTCGATTACGCGTTCAAGGAATACTGTCGACGCTGGATGTTCAAGCGCCCGACACCTGCTGATTTTTTCCGCACGATGGAAGACGCCTCAGGCGTCGATCTGGACTGGTTCTGGCGCGGCTGGTTCTACACCACCGATCACACCGATCTGGCGGTAGAGAATGTCAGGCAGTTCCTGCTGGAGACCGGTGATCCCTATGTCGACAAAGTCCGCCGCAAGAAAGAACGGGATGAAGAACCGGAGTCTCTGTCTGATATCCGTAATAAAAGTCTGCCGAAACGGACAGACAAATTTCCCGAGCTCAAAGACTTCTACAACGAATACGACGACCTGGATGTGACCGACGCGGATCGAAAGAAATTCGAGGATCAACTGAAAGAATTGAAGGCGGATGAGAAAAAACTCCTGGAAACACAGAAGTACTTTTATCTTATCGATCTCAAAAACCAGGGAGGGCTGGTGATGCCGGTGATCCTGAAACTGACTTTTAATGATGACAGCTCTGAGATGCTGCGGATACCTGCGGAAATCTGGAGGCTGAATAACAAAAGCGTTTCCAAACTGATCTTAACGGAGAAGCCTCTGAAAAACCTCATACTGGACCCTCATCGGGAGACTGCGGATACTCAGCTGTCCAACAATGAATTTCCCCGGACAATCAGCAAATCCTATTTCCAGCTGGAAAAATCGAAAAAGTCGAAGAACGAGATGCAGAAGCGCGAGGAGGAACAGAAAAAGGCAGCCGAGAAGGACAAACCTAAAAAGGAATCTGAAAAGAAGGAGTGATGGTGACATATCACAGCCTGTCAAAGGAGTAACCTGACTCGATTCTGGCGATTTCAATAGAGTAGTTCTGGTACCATTGGGTTTTCCCAAGTTCTTGTGCTGACTGATGTTCCGGATTTTGTTTCCAGGCAGTGATGGCGTTCAGATCCTCCCAATAGGAAATAGTCACCCCCTTCCCGTCCGGTGAACGAAAAGACTCTATTCCCAAATAGCCGGGCTGTTGCGCTGCCAGTTCCAGCATGCGGTCTGACATGGCGTCGTACCCCTCTTGAGAGTCGGAGAGAGTCGAAGTAAAAATGACTGCATAACAGGGCGTTTTTCGAGGCAAATTCATAACAGGTTCGTGCTATCCAATACCCGGCGACAGGGGAGTTATTTCGTCCGAAAACAGGGATTTTGAGGGCGGGCAGGCAATTTCAGCCTTGCTACATAATCTGCTTTCATAAATAATTTATCCTGTGATCAATTCAGTTTCGATGTTTTTTTAAAGAGGAGGCAGTGCAAGTGACGGGTTATACGGTCCACACAGGTTCAACCGAAGATTTCTCTAACGGCTGGGACCGCATTTTTGGTGAGAAAACCGTCAAAAAAGAGAAGAAACAAAAGAAAGCCAAAAAGAAAACCGCCGCTAAGAAAGAATCGAAAAAGAAGAAAAAATAGTCGTTCTTTTTCCGACAGAGTCAGTTGAAAATGGATCCGGAAGGCGAAATTCAGAAATGGATATTCTGCAGTCTCGCCTGGTAATTTTTTGCACAGGGCCGTGCTAATGCTTTAAGCCCGGAAGGCCGATAAATAAATTCGTGCTTTTCCTGCTTATTGTAGTCAAACACAGGACATGGAGGTAACGATGTCAGAAGAAAACAACCAGGAAGAATATGAGGAGATCACCAGCGAAGAAGTCGACCGGGTCGTCGCCAGGCTGGAAGCACTGATCGAATCAACCGATAGCGAAAACATTCGCTCTTATCTGGAAGAAGCGATGAACGAGATTTACTATCTCGTATATGAGGAAGGCGAAGAAGAGCTGGATTCCGAAGTGGAAGCCTGTGGCGAAGACGATCTGTCTGAAGCCGCCTGATCCTTCCCTGACAGATAATTGATTGCTGCGCAAACCAGCAAAACTTAAGGCCACTTCCCCGTTCACGAGAAGTGGCCTTTTTCGTTTTTCCAGCAGAGACTCAATCTTTATTTATCAAGTTCTACTGTAATAGATCGCTTTTTAGCGTCGACCTTGGCAGGTTTACCAAACTTGATTTTTTTGGCGAACGCCTCGACATCAGCCACGGGGGAAATCTTGAAGATGGTCGTTTCCCCTTCTGCCATGGGGACGATGTTGACCTGATCGGAATCGTCAACGGAAAGCAGGATCTGTTCAATAATCGGATCCTGTTCTGTGCTGGTCAGCTTCTGTTCAATCACAATGGTCACCACCTGATTGGGGTCAACAGGAGAGGCTTCTCCCGCAGTGGCTCCCATTTCAGAAAGGGGGCCTTGCATGGCAGCCTGAGTTGCCAGCATCAGCATCATCGGAGCCATCGCGGCTAGCGGAGCAACTTCCTGAGTCAGCTTGGCATTGAATTCCTGTTCGGTTTTGGCGTTTTCCAGCTGGGACAATGTCTCATTAAATTTATTGAGCCCCTGCATGGCCTGCGTTTTTCTGGCAGTAACGTCTTCGAGCTTTATCTGGGCCACACTGTTACGGGCAGTTTCAATTTTGGATTGCCAGTTGTCAGCCAGGTTTCTGGGAATCCATTTACCTTCCACTTTAACCATCTCTACTTCCTGAGGCGCTTCACCGGGTGCTTCAATTTTGATGGTCGCAGTTTCACCTTCAGAAGTGACAACAGTCACTTTGGTCTGTTTCAGTTTTTCAGAAAAACTGGGCTCGCTCTCCTTGGAAGGAACCAGTTTAGAAAGGATCAGTATATTCTTCGCCAGCACATTGCCGGTTGAGGAAAGGAACTTGCCTCCATCAAAGTGTTTCAGTTTTTCCTGGCTGGAAAGATCACTGTTAACCAAAGCTGAGAAAATATCGACTCCGGGGTCGTAGTATTCAGAGATTTCTTCCGGGGGAGCTTGCATCCTCAGGATCATCTCGTTTTTGAGGATATATTCTTTTTTATCTTTCAGCAGCTTGGCCAGCCTTTGCGTACTTCCGAACACCCCATCATACATTTCCGGGTCCATTTTTGTCGCGAACTCCTGAACGATGCTGTTCACATCTTTCTGATAACTGGCGGGCAGGAAATCCCAGACATTTTCCATCTGCTGATTACTGACACCATCAAGGAGTGACTGCATTGACTCAGCAGGTCCTGACGCCTTGGTACCACATCCGGAGAGCAGGGGAAGCGTGCCGACTATAAAGAGAAGGGCAAAAAGCGGGATCAGTTTCTTCATGAGGATTCCTTTAAGTGAGAGAATATAGGGATGTGAAAGCATGTGCCGCTGCAATTCATTACAAATGATCATATCTCTGCATGACGGAGATGAGTAGGTTTGCAGGTCGCTTTGTCGTTTCAGATTCATAAATTCGCTGACGAGATGAGCGTCGATTGCGGCTCGGGGTTGATTTCAGCAGGCGCAGTGTTTTCAACAGACGTCTACTATAGAACATAGATCAAAATAAGCGGTGCGTCTGTATTTCTTGCTACTATAAGCAAATTGAATAGAACCAACGCGAGATATAAGTGTCAGGATGAAACTATTTCGAATTTCGCGTGTTAAATTCAAAGTGACGGGAGCTGTTGGCCAGACTGCTGCTCTTGACGTGAGTGAATCCGTTTTCGAGGTCCGTTCAGAGGTCGGTTCGTAAGTGTAAATATGGAAATGCCTTGTGAATAACGCAATAATCCTAAGTTAAGGGGCTGTCTTTTTTGAAAAGTCGTGCGCTTGACTTCATGACTCTTTGAACCCTACACTGTGCCGTATTCGAAAATTAAATACTGCAGACCGGCTATTATTAGTATTCCTTATAAATAGGACAGGTTTCACTTCCATGCATCTGCGTAATGCTGAACTTTTCTGTGATGTCGTCGTGCAAGGCAGCTTCTCCAAAGCTGCTGAGGTTCGTCGTGTATCCCAGTCGGCAGCGAGTCAGGCGGTGCATGCCTTAGAAAAGCGTCTGGGGGCCCAGTTAATCGATCGTTCCAAGCGACCTTTTGAACTGACTCCCGCCGGTGCTATTTATTTTGATGGATGTCAGCAGTTGCTGAAGTCATTCGAACAGGTCGAAGAGCAGGTCCGCCGGGCCGTCGGTCAGACTCGCAGTCGCGTGCGGATCGCGGCCATCTATTCGGTTGGACTGGCTCAGATGCATGATTATGTCGAGCATTTTCAGCAATTGTACCCGGATGTGATGGTGACCCTTGATTATCTGCACCCGGATGAAGTCTATCAGCGAATCTGCGAGAATCAGGCGGATCTGGGGCTGGTTTCCTTCCCCAAGGAAGAAAAAGATCTGACGAGGATCCTCTGGCAGGAACAGCCGATGGTACTGGTCGTTCATCCCGGTCATCCGTTGGCGGAACGCGAGAGCTGTCCGGTTGATGCCCTCGAAGATGAACCTTTTGTGGCGTTCACATCAGAATTAGTCGTTCGACAAAAGATCGATCGCTGGCTGAGAAAAGCCGGCGTCCACGTACAGTTGATCCATGAATTTGATAATATTGAGAATATGAAACGGGCCGTCGAAGCCGGGGCTGGTATTTCTGTCCTGCCTTTACCGACCGTCGCAAAAGAAGTTCATAATCAGTCGCTGAAAGTGGTACGTCTGGAAGAAGTCGAATGGTTCCGCCCGATCGGGATCATTCAGAGAAAACAGAAAACGACGCCTGATGTGGTGTCGAAATTCATAGAAGTCTTGCATGAAGACCCCGCGAATTTCTCCAGCGCTCGCAGAGAATCGACCGAGGTATCAGCATCCGGGAGTGAAAAACCTCCCAGCATGGATGCATTTTCGTTCGGTCCTTTGATAGCGCGTGAATAAGCAGGTTGATGATCTGCGTTTTTCCTGTTGGGATGGATCCACCCGGTTCGAGTCAGGAGAGGACTCTCCCTGAAAATGACTCAAACAGATTGATGGTTGATCTTTGACAGAAAACTTTCCGGTCTCATACCGGTAACAAACGGGTATCCGTCTCTCCAGGGCGCGGTGCCAAGAAAAAACAAGAGTGCGACGTCTGTTCGCAATAACAGGATGCCTGGTAGGCATTGATTTTGTTAAACATTAGTTTGAATGGTGAAGTAAGATGACAAGTCGAACCGTTCGGCGTGGAACTGATTCCGAGAACAAAGCACGAAGCTCCATTTTTCAGGTGGGGCAACTTCCGGAAGCGCACGGGCTCTACGATCCGGAATTCGAGCATGACAGTTGTGGTGTCGGGTTTGTCGCCCACATTAAAGGCGAACGTTCGCACCAGATCGTGCTGGACGCCGATGAAATGCTGCGTCATATGACTCACCGTGGCGCCTGTGGCTGCGAAGAAAATACCGGCGATGGTGCCGGGATTCTGGTTTCCATGCCGCACGACTTCCTGTCGCGCGTCGTCAAAGAAGACCTGAACCTGACGCTGCCTGCTCAAGGAAACTATGGTCTGGGGAATGTCTTCCTGCCCACCGATGTTGCCCAGCGGGAGCATTGCAAAAAGGCGGTTGAGGAAATTGCTCACCAGCAGGGCCTGGTCGTGCAAGGCTGGCGACTGCTGCCGGTCAGTCCCGATGTCGCCGACATCGGTCCTTCTGCACTGCGGGCTCTGCCGCACATGGAGCAGGTCATTATTTCGACCTCTAACGGCAAAGTCGCTGACCAGGATCACCTGGAACGCCAGCTTTACATCATTCTGAAAGCCTCCAGTCGACTGCTGCGGGAAGGCAGCAATCTTCCTCAGGGGCTGATGTTCTACTTCTGCTCACTCTCAAGTAAGGTGCTCGTCTATAAAGGGATGTTGACCCCCGATCAGGTCATGCCCTTCTATCCCGACCTGCAGGCTGATGATTTTACAAGTCACCTGGCCATGGTTCACTCCCGCTTCTCCACGAACACGTTCCCCAGTTGGGATCGCGCCCAGCCCTGTCGTTTCATGGCTCATAACGGCGAGATTAACACACTGCGGGGAAATGCGAACTGGATGTATGCCCGGCAGGGAATGATGTCCAGTGACCTGTTCGGGGATGACTTGAAAAAGCTGTTCCCGATCATCGAGCCTCACTGTTCCGATTCCGGGAACTTTGACAATGCACTCGAACTGTTGCTGATGTCCGGCCGTCCGTTGCCGGAAGTCATGATGATGATGATTCCCGAAGCCTGGCAGAATCACCATTCCATCTCAGTTGCCAAACGGGCCTTCTACGAATATCACTCTGCTCTGCAGGAACCATGGGACGGACCCGCCTCTGTTTCCTTTACCGATGGGCAATGCATCGGTGCGGTTCTGGACCGGAATGGTCTGCGACCCAGCCGTTATTATGTGACCCACGATGACCGTGTGATCATGGCCAGTGAAGTAGGCGTCCTGGAAGTCGATCCGAAAATCGTCAAGGAAAAAGGCCGTCTGCAGCCCGGGAAAATGTTCCTGGTTGACTTCGAAGAAGGCCGCCTGATCCCCGATGAAGAGATCAAGGAAAAATACGCCACCAAACGACCTTACCAGGAATGGCTGCAGGATCAGCGGATTCTCCTGAGCGACCTTCCGTTGGAAGGCCACGTGGAGGAAGTTCCCAAAAAGGAACTGCTCTCACGCATGCAGTCCTTCGGTTTCACCTTTGAAACCCTGAAGTTCATGCTGATCCCGCTGATCAAAGCGAAAAAAGATCCGATCGGTTCAATGGGTAACGACGCCGCTCTGGCCTGCCTGAGCGATCAGTCGCGCCTGCTCTACGATTACTTCCACCAGCTGTTTGCCCAGGTGACGAACCCCGCCATCGATTCGATCCGCGAAGAAGTCATCATGTCCCTCGAGTGCTATATCGGCCCGGAAGGGAACCTGCTGGATTCGACTGAAGAGCAGTGTCATCGCCTGCTGATTCCGGAGCCGATCATCAGCAACGAAGAGATGGCAGCCATCAAAGCCATGGACTATCGTGGCTGGAAGAATAAAACCATCGACGTAACCTATCCCAAGGCAGAAGGGGAAGCCGGATTCCGCGCTGCCCTGGATCGCATCCGGGAAGAAGCCTCACAGGCGATTGCCGATGGTTTCAGCCTGATTACGCTTTCGGACCGCGCCGCGGGACGCGATCGAATCGGTCTGCCGACCATGGTGTCCTGTGGTGCCATTCACCATCACCTGGTGCGCAACGAACAGCGTACACAGATCGGAATCGTTCTGGAAACCGGCGAAGCTCGCGAAGTCCATCATCACTGTCTGCTGTTTGGTTACGGTGCTGACGCGATCAATCCTTACATGGCGTTTGAAGCACTCTGGCATTCCCTGGAAGTTGGCGAACTGGATGCGGCCAAGTGGACCCGCGAGTCCATCGTCGCTGCCTACCGTAAAGGTGTCAGTAAAGGCATGCTGAAAGTCATGGCCAAGATGGGAATCTCGACTCTACAGAGTTACAAGGGAGCCCAGATTTTCGAAGCCGTTGGTCTGAACAAGGAAATTATCGATACCTGTTTTTCAGGCACAGCCAGCCGGATCAAAGGGATTGGTTTTGATGTCGTCGCCAAAGAATGTGAAATGCGTCATAACATCGGTTATCCGCAGCGGGAACAGCATCGCCTGCCCGTACTGCCAAATCCCGGTGTGTACCACTGGCGTGCCAATGGTGAAAAGCATTCCTGGTCGCCCGAGAATATCGCCAATATCCAGGCTGCTGCTACAACCGGCGACAAAGAAGCTTACAAGCGATTTGCGAAAGCCGTCAACGAGCAGACGACCCGCGAGTGTCATCTGCGTGGTCTGCTGAAATTCAAAAAACGGGATTCGATTCCGCTGGAAGAAGTTGAGCCGGTCACGGAAATCGTGAAGCGGTTCTGCACGGGAGCGATGAGCTACGGCTCGATCTCTGCGGAATCTCACGAAGCACTGGCGATTGCCATGAACCGCCTGGGTGGTAAGAGTAATACCGGCGAAGGGGGTGAAGATTCCGCCCGCTTCAAACCCATGGAGAATGGCGATTCCAAACGTTCTGCAATCAAGCAGATTGCTTCCGGCCGCTTTGGTGTGACCAGCTGGTATCTGACGAATGCCGACGAACTTCAGATCAAGATTTCTCAAGGTGCAAAGCCGGGAGAAGGGGGCGAACTGCCCGGGCATAAGGTTAATAAGATCATTGCCTCGGTACGTCACTCGACGCCTGGTGTGGGGCTCATCAGTCCTCCGCCGCACCATGATATTTATTCGATCGAAGACCTGTCGCAGTTGATCTACGACCTGAAGAATACCAACCCGAAAGCCCGCATCAGTGTGAAGCTGGTTTCGGAAGTCGGCGTCGGTACGATCGCTTCCGGCGTGGCCAAAGGTCATGCCGACAACATTCTGATCTCCGGTGCTTCCGGCGGAACGGGGGCTTCACCTTTGACCAGTGTCAAGCACGCCGGTCTTCCCTGGGAACTCGGGATTTCTGAAACCCACCAGACCCTGGTGCTCAACGACCTCCGCAGCCGCGTGCGTCTGCAGACGGACGGTCAGTTGAAAACCGGTCGCGATATTGTGATCGCCAGCCTGCTGGGAGCCGAAGAATTCGGTTTCTCCACCGGCCCGCTGATCACCATGGGCTGTATCATGATGCGAAAGTGTCACCTCAATACCTGCCCGGTCGGTATTGCGACACAGAATCCGGAGCTCCGCAAGAAGTTCGCCGGTCAGCCGGAACACGTGGTGAATTACTTCTTCCTGCTGGCAGAAGAAGCCCGTGAACTGATGGCCGAACTCGGTTTCCGCACCATGGATGAAATGGTCGGTCGCAGCGATGTGCTGCAGCTGGACGAAAGTGTCGCGCACTGGAAAGCGAAGCACCTGGACCTGACTCCGATCCTGAGGCTGGCTGAAAAACCACATCCGAATGTGGGCACCTATTGTACGATGGATCAACAGCATGGTCTGGAAATCGTGCTGGATAATCTGCTCATCAGTGAAGCCCAGCCTGCGATTCAAAAAGGGGAACCGGTGACGATTGACGTCAAACTCAAAAACACCGACCGAACCTTTGGCACCATGCTGAGCCACGAAGTATCCAAAGCGCATGGTGCAGATGGCCTGCCCGATGAAACGATCCACATCAACAGTAAAGGTTCCGCCGGACAGAGTCTGGGAGCCTGGCTGGCACACGGGATTACCATCGAGCACGAAGGCGATGCCAACGACTATGTAGGCAAGGGTTTGAGCGGTGGTCGCATCATTATCTATCCGCCGGAAGATTCCACATTCGCTCCCGAGGACAACATCATCGTCGGAAACGTGAACCTCTACGGTGCCACCCAGGGTGAAGTCTATATCCGCGGCCAGGCAGCCGAACGCTTCTGTGTACGTAACTCGGGTGCTTCTGCTGTGGTCGAAGGGATTGGCGATCATGGTTGTGAATACATGACCGGCGGTCGCGCCGTCATTCTGGGCGAGACCGGCAGAAACTTTGCCGCCGGGATGTCCGGTGGAGTGGCCTATGTCTACGATCCCGAAGGACTGCTGCTGCAGAACAGTAACCTGGAAACCATTGAACTGGAGCCGGTGGAAGAAGCTGATGATATCGCAGAGCTGAAAGCGCTGATCGATAACCATCGCAAATTTACCGGTTCGACGATTGCCAAAAAGATCCTGGATCACTGGGAATCGGAGCTGGAATCATTCAAGAAAGTGATGCCCATCGATTACAAACGGGCTTTAGAGGAAATGGCGGCTGAAGAAGCCGAGGTCGTCGTTTAAACAGGCTTCGTCAGGCGTTCCTTGAACTTTCCAATCAGGTGAGAGGAACGTCTTTCCGAGTGCATTTCATCAGCGAATCACAGAGCTAACATTTATTTAGAGTGAGATAGAATTATGGGCAAGCCAACCGGCTTCATGGAATTTCCCCGAGAACTGGGTGCAGACCGTAAACCCGAATTGCGCATTCTGGACTGGAACGAATTTCACGATCATCTGACAGACGAAGAACTGGGGAACCAGGGTGCCCGTTGTATGGATTGTGGAATTCCTTTCTGCCACACCGGCAAAACGCTGGCTGGCATGGCTTCCGGCTGTCCGATCAATAATCTGATCCCGGAATGGAACGACCACATCTACCATGGTCGCTGGCAGGATGCGCTGGACAGTCTGCATAAGACCAACAACTTCCCGGAGTTCACCGGTCGCGTCTGCCCGGCTCCCTGTGAAGGTGCCTGCGTGCTGGGGATTCACGAACCCCCGGTCACGATCAAAAACATCGAGAATTCCATTATCGATCACGCCTTCGATAAAGGCTGGGTCGTTGCCAATCCACCAGAAGTTCGCACGGGTAAGAAAGTCGCTGTTGTCGGTTCCGGTCCTGCCGGCCTGGCTGCCGCCGCTCAGTTGAATACTGCCGGCCACAGTGTGACTGTCTTTGAACGCGATGACCGCATTGGTGGCCTGCTGATGTATGGCATTCCCAACATGAAGCTGGAAAAATGGATCGTGCAGCGTCGCGTCGATCTGCTGGCTGATGAAGGGGTCGAATTCATCACGAACACCTCCATCGGCGTCGACATCACAGCCGACCAGCTGATGAAAGATTTTGACGCAGTGGTACTCTGCACGGGTGCCACCAAACCCCGCGATCTGCCGATTCCCGGCCGTGAACTGAATGGTGTGCATTTCGCGATGGAGTACCTGTCGAAGAATACGAAGAGCCTGCTGGAGTCCGGTCTGGAAAGCACGCACTACCAGAATTCCCCCGTCGAAAACTTCATCAATGCTGAAGGCAAAAAAGTCGTTGTCATTGGTGGTGGGGATACCGGGAACGACTGTCTGGGCACGGCCATGCGTCAGAAGTGCGCAAGCCTGATCAACCTGGAAATCGTGCCTCAACCACCGAACGAACGTGCCGCCAATAACCCCTGGCCTCAATGGCCGAAAATCTTCCGCGTTGATTACGGTCACGAGGAAGCGGCTGCAGCGTTTGGTAAAGATCCCCGGATGTTCCAGATGTCGACCGTTGAATTTGTCGGCGATGATGACGGCAACTTGAAAGGCATCAAGATCTGCGAAGTGGACTGGTCCAAACCAGCCGATAACGGCGCACCATTTACCATCGTTGAAGGTTCTGAAAAAGAACTGGAATGCGACCTGGTCTTCCTGGCTCTCGGATTCTTGGGTCCCGAGCATATCATCAGCGAACAGCTGGACCTGGAACTGGATGGCCGCTCGAACTTCAAAGCCGAGCATGAGCAGTACACAACCAGCCTGGATGGTGTATTCGCCGCTGGTGACTGCCGACGCGGACAGAGCCTGATCGTCTGGGCCATCAACGAAGGCCGTGGCGCCGCCCGCGAATGCGATCGCTACCTGATGGGAGCAACAGAACTGCCGTAATCAGGCAGTTCGTTTCGTACCTGGGTTAGCAGGCAGCAGATACGACAGGGGATGATCCGGAATGACAAATCATGAGTTTTCTTCTGATCCAGCGAAGCCGGGACGCAACCAGTTTCTCGGCTCCTGGACAGAAAAAAACTGTCAGGTCATCGAGCTGCCGCTGACCAGGGAATCTCTGGTTCATGTCTTGCGTTGCGCCCTGGATGACGGGAACGCGGAGTATACCCATCAGGAAATCGCCTGGTGGGCCGACAGTTTCCATCAGGCACAGTTCGACTTTGAGAACCCGATTGACGAAGCGGTTGCTGACGTCGCCCTCGATCTCCATCTGCAGTGGCAGATGCATCTGGCCAATACCTACACCCGGGAAGAACTGCAGAACCTGGACTTTTCAAAGGTCCGGCTGCCCGAAGAGTGGTTTTCAAACTGGTTGGAACAGATTGACGGTTAATGCCTGTGAATAACATTTGATTTCGGATTAAGGCGATATGAACCTGGCTGTTCTGTCCGGAACATGAGTTATTGATTCGGTTCGAACCTGAAGCGTCCTGTTGGTGTCAGTTCTGAATTGCCAGTCATGGTGTTCAGATCACAACAGACTCAGCGAGAGGGACCGTCCGCATGTCATCCGACCTTTTACAAAAAAAACTTCGGCTGCAAATCCGACTGACTGCCATCGATGAGCGGCTCTACCAGGCCTGGCAGCGGTGGTGTGGCGATCTGCCGTTTGTGAAAGTGCACCATGGTTCGATCTTCAATGTGTCGGCGGATGCGATCATCAGCCCGGCCAACAGTTTTGGATTCATGGATGGCGGTATCGATCGTCTCTACCTGGAACGCTTCGGAACGTCATTGCAGGATCGGGTTCAAAACCAGATCAGAGAAGATCATGGGGGCGAACTTCTGGTTGGCGCAGCGACGATGGTTGAGATCGAAGATTCGGAATTCCCGTTTCTGATCGCAGCGCCCACGATGCGGGTGCCGATGCCGGTGGAAGACTCGATCAATGCCTTCCTCGCAGCCCGTGCGGTTTTCCTGTTAATTCGCGATGGCGTTATCCCCTCCGGAGAGAATGCGGGACAGCCGGTGCGCGAGTATGTGAACAGCATCACGGTACCCGGTCTGGCAACCGGCGTAGGTCGAATGTCCCCCGTGCAATGTGCAAAGCAGGTACGGGCTGCAATTGAGGATGTGGTGTTGGATCGATTTCAGTTTCCCGCCAGTACCTCACAGATCCGTAAGCGGCACGATCGCCTGCTGGGGAAGTAAACAGATTGAATTATTTGATGCATCTGATTTCCTGATTATGTAGGATGAATTGCTATGAACTAAAAAACTGACTTCGGATCCTTGGATATTTAATAAAGGGAAAACAGATTGAGTTACCAGGTGATTCGAGATACGTGTCAGTTGATTTCTCAGGGTGATCTGGACACAGCGCGGCTGAGGATCCTTTCAGGTTCTCCGTTCGTACCTCTCGAAAACGCGGGCAGGAATTATTCTGACGTACAGAAAACTCAAATATTTATTCGAGATGGTTTTATCGACCGTTATTCTGGTGAGAAACTGGTGTTTCCTCCCGTGTTGCGGCTGATGTCAAAACTGATGTCCGATGAATTTCCTTACCATTCTAACTGGAAAATGTCGGAGTGTCATATCGCGTACTGGCAGCTCTCTCCCACCATCGATCATATTGTGCCGGTCGCGCGTGGTGGGGCAGATGAGGAATCCAACTGGGCCTGTACTTCACAATTACGAAACAGTGCCAAGGCAAACTGGCTTCTGGAAGAGTTAGGTTGGGAACTGCATCCACCAGGTGATTTGCGGGAGTGGGATCGTCTACTACTCTGGTACGTGGATTATGCGAATGATCACGCGGAAATCAAAGCGGACCCCTGGTTCCGTGGATGGCTAAGAACTGCAGAGAATGTCATTAATTAGAAGTCTTAACCCCACTTTGAGTTTGCCGTGATCGAGCAACTGGACCGGTTGCAGGCAGGAGAGGAAGCAAGTTGAGTGAGAAACCGGATTTTTGTATCAAAGAATTTCGACCTGGTGTCTGGCAAGAGTAGCAAAATTAACTGCAGAGACGCGTAGGTCCATTGTGGTAGAGTCCGTTGAATTGGCATGTCTTTGCCAGAATATAGAAAATATCCTGATAGGCCGATACCTGTTGCTTTCATTGCCGACTGAAGTCATTGATGAATTATTGAAGAAGACCGCCGGTGAACTGATCGACTGGACCGACGATTATGAATATCATCGGATTCTGGAAGTCGCGGACGCATTGGGAGCTCCTTATTTTGAATGGGCCATCGAGCGTGGGCGTGAGAGTACTGATATTGATGTGCGCGAGACGGCACAGGAGTGGTGCAGGGATCGCTGATTCTTCATATGAGAGGCAACTGAGGTTCAATGGCAAAGAATTTATTTTATGCGGCCGGTCATGGAAATCTGAAGGAAGTCAAACGATTTCTGGAGAAGGGGGTTGCCGTCGATACCCCGTTTGACACCGGGTTGACTGCCTTGTCAAACGCGGCGTTCGCAGGGCATCTGGAAGTCGTCGAGTATCTATTGTCTGTGGGCGCTGATCCAAATTGTGCCAGCGAAAATGGGGTGACCCCTTTGACGGCTGCGACCCGGAACTGGCGTGTGAAAGTGATCCCTTGTCTGCTCAAGGCGGGGGCGAATCTTCATCATCGCGATGGCGAAGGCCATACCAGTGTGATGATCGCTGCTAACTGGGCTACACTGGAGACACTGCAGCTTCTGGTTGAAGCCGGCGCTGATGTCTTGGATCAAAGTCCAGAGGGACACACGACGTTGATGCTGGCTGCTCTCCATAATGATCGCAGTCAGGAACGGCTGGAATATCTGCTGGAGCGGGGAGTTGACATCAACGCCGTTACGAAAGAGGGCGCAAGTGCCTACAGCTACGCGAATGAAAAAGGACATCACGAATTACGGGATTTTCTGGTCAGCCGGGGAGCGTTAGAAAATGACTACATAAGCCCCTGGCGACGCAAAAAGAGTTAAAGGTCTCGACAATGGCATTTACTCTGGAACAAGTCGTCCCCTGGGGGCGGTCGTTCGACGAATATCAGGCGATGTTTGACCTCACGAATGCCGAACTGGCTTTGCGGATTCTGGGCTGCGGGGATGGTCCCGCGTGCTTCAATGCCGAGTTGACCAGGCGGGGCGGATGTGTGGTGTCCGTTGATCCCCTGTATGACTTTACTGCCGCAGAGATCAGCCAGCGGATTGACGCGACTTTCGAAACTGTCATGGAACAGACGCGGAGGAATCAGAGCGAATTCGTCTGGGAACAGATTCGCTCGCCGGACGAACTTGCGGAGATCCGCAGAGCCGCCATGCAGGAATTTCTGACTGACTATGCTGCAGGAAAACGGGAAGGCCGCTATCGAACCGCCAGCCTGCCGACACTGCCGTTTGCCGATGACATCTTCGATCTGGCGGTCTGTTCGCATTTTCTGTTTCTCTACAGTGCGCACTATTCCGCGGAGTTTCATGTCGCGTCGATCAGAGAACTGTGTCGTGTGGCGCGGGAAGTCCGTATTTTTCCGCTGCTCGAACTGGGGGCAACCAGATCACGGCATCGGGAACCGGTGATGGCAGAACTCTCTGCTGCGGGGTATGATGTGCAAATCAGACGTGTGCCTTACGAATTTCAGAAACAGGGAAACGAGATGCTGGTAGTTTCGGTTTCCTGACTTCGGTTGCAAAAACGGTGTGCATGCTGCATGATGAGGAAACCGCCATCGGCCTGCGAGCCCGTTTCAGAGTGCCGGTTCGATGCATTTCAATGGACCTGTCAGAAAGTCACGCCGTGGAAGTAGTTGTCGGTATCCCTCTTGTTCTGGACAGTTATGAGGCGTTTCGCGATCAGGTGCTGTCGGTCGCGCGCGACCGGTTTCTGTTCGCCGGACAAATTCTCATGTCGACGGAAAACAGTGCCGCGGTGAAGTGTGAGCTGCATGAAGCAGACCCCAACATGACGCTGGCGTTTGAGCTGGGCGGGCAGGGGACCATTTCCGAGAGCGATCTGGCAGCGATTGCCGACCATCGTTCGGTGATGTATCTGATCACGGATCGAACCGGTCTGACCGAACTGCATCAGTTGCACACCTTCATCGATGTGACGCTGGAATGTGGCGGGCTGGGCGTGAAGTTTGAAAATTCGGGGGTGGCCCACAGTCTCAGTTCCTGGCAGCAGAAGCGGTTCTGTGAAAACAACCTGGACCTGTTGCAGTCGCATGTGATGCTGGCCGGCGATGAACACTGTTTCTACAGCACGGGTATGCATATCTTCGGTCTGCCTGACGCGACGGTGCCTGCCACAATCGAAAATCAGGCCGCGGCGCGACTGTTGATCGAGTTCAATCACTACCGCATTTTCGAAGCGGCACAGGTCAAAGATGGTCAGACCTTCTCGCTTGCAGCAGATGCACCCCGCTTCCGTCTGCATCTGAAAGAGGACGAAATCAACGCGGGGCAGGAATGTTTCCATAACCCATATGGGCGATATCTGCTGGAACCGCTGTAATGTGAAACTGAGGTTCGCTCTGATCTGCAGGCAGAAACGTGGTTTGAAACGGTTGTTTAGCCATAACGACTAGTATGAGAGTTTTTTCTAATGAGCTTATTCGATTACTTCATACCAGATCCGCCGCTCCGTTGTCCTGCCTGCGGGAGGGAACTGAAAAACTGGCAGGGGAAAGAGGGACCCTGTTTTCAGCTTACCTGGCAGCAGGGAATCAAATTTCCGGTTGCTTCTGATAGTGAACTGACTCCTGATTCAGGTACGAATCAAAACTGGAAGGAAACACTGCCTGCAACGTTTCTCATCTATGCAGATGGATGTGCTTGTGATCGTCTGGTAGAAGCTTATGGGACCTGTGAAAATGAGGTATGGGTGCATTCAGAAGTAGTAACCCACCATAATTTTCAGTCCGGAAGTACGACAAGCCTGCAGGATGAGCGTAAAATCAGGAGACAACTCAAACAATGGATTGAGCAAAGGGCGACCGATCCAGACCCCGAGAAGAACGGTACGATTTAATCAGAAATCCATTCCCATGCAACTGACCGAACATCGTATTACCGATTCGACCGGCGAATATATGCGCGATGTCTGGCTGATGACCGCACAGACTGACGAGCCGCATCGGTTGTGTGTCTTTCTTGACGCTGAGCATTATCTGCGCGACATGGATTGCCCGCCTGTGATTACCGGATTGATCCAAAACGGTCTCATACCGCTGGTGTCGTGTGTGTTTATTTCGCATGTGAGTGGTGCCGTGCGACAGCAGGATTATCTCTGGAATGAGCGGTATGCACGGTTCATTGCAGAAGATGTCATCGCCTGGTGCTCCGAGCGGTTGAACATCCAGACTGCTGGCAACGTGATGTGCGGGTTGAGTCTGAGTGGGCTGGAGGGAGCGCTGATCGCATTACTCTATCCGGAACGTTTTCCGGATGTATTGTGTCAGTCCGGTTCGTTCTGGTGGCTGGCGCAGCAGAAACGTTCGCTGCCGAAAACCAGTGCGAAGTTCTGGTTGAGCGTGGGTGACCAGGAGACGGAGACCGGAGTCACGCATGCGCCGCTGGGACTGTTCCAGGAAGTGTCCCAGATCGCTGGAGTCGAATGGGTAGCGTCGCGACTGCAGCGCCTGGGAGCGACCGTGAAATATCGCCAATACGCGGGAGGCCACGCGATTGCCCCCTGGCGCGAAGAGCTCTCTCTCGCGCTTCCCTGGCTGCTGTCTTCAACTGAAAAAAACGAATAAGTCTAGATTCGAGTTGAAGTTGTGGTGACAGTCAGGGTATTCTCATCAGATGCAGGTCTGATAAACAACATCGAAAATTCACCAGGGAACAGGAAGCAGGGATGAAGTATGCAGGGTTCTGGGTCCGGACGATCGCGTATGTGATTGATATCGTCCCGATCAGTATTATCGTGGTGACACTCTTTTATCTCTATGCAGATTTTGGGGAAACGTGGACGACCTATCGCGCGGATCGTACCAACGTGGATGCGCGCGTTCAGTTCATGGCCGAACGAAACTGGATCCGCGAAATTTCGTTTGGCGTGTGGCTCGTGTATTGTGCGTTGATGGAAGGTTCGCCTTTTCAGGGAACGCTGGGCAAACGGCTGATGGGAATCCGTGTGGTGGACCGTCTGGGCAACCGAATTACCTTTGGCTGCTCGATTATTCGAAACCTGTCTAAGATAACTTCCTATCTGCCATTTCTGATGGGGTTTTTCTGGATCGCTGGTTCGCGACAGAAGCATGGCTGGCATGACATGCTGGCGAAGACAGATGTCGTTTACAGGGAATCCCGGCTGCATGAATATTTTGAATGATGTTGTGTTGAGCTGGTTTGTGGAAGTGTTGGTAGTTTAACTTCAGTGAGCACTCACTTAACTGGAGGATTGATGATGAGACACTATGAAACAGCAGACGCGATTCGCGAGATGATCGCTTATTTCCTGCCTTTCTGTGATGACAAAATCACGCTGCAGATATTGCTCAGGATGAGTGAGTGCCTCGAGCCCTGGGATGAAGCAGATGCGCTGTATGAGCGGATCAGACAGAAAACGGTGATCGCCCGTAAAAAGAATGAGAGCCGCGCGCTGGCACAATATGCGTTCGAAGAGAGCTGTGCGAAAACGCTTTATAACATGTCGAAACCAGCTTCGCCTTACTACAGTGATGTGCCGTTCTGGGTGATCCCGCTGGGATTTCGTTTAGCCTGTGAACTGGAACTACCCGATCCTTATGCGTTCAGTTCGCATCTCGATGACGATTCGGATCAGCGTTTCCGGTTCATGTAAACTCCGAGCGAAGTTCGGTACAGTCAACAGGACAAACTGCTTCAAAATAATGAGAATCAGGAAAGAAGATGAAACCACGAATCACTGTTCTGACTTTGGGCGTTGCTGACCTGGAGCGGTCTTTACGCTTCTATCGCGACGGACTGGGGTTCCCGACCGTGGGAGTGATAGGTAAGGAGTTTGAGTACGGGGCAGTGGTGTTTATCGATCTGCAGCCCGGTTTGCGGCTGGCACTCTGGCCGCGACGCAGTATTGCCCACGATACGGGCCTTGCCGAGCAGCCTGCCAGCGCGACCGAATTCACCCTGGGGCACAATGTGTCTTCGCGCGAGGAAGTGGACGCCGTCATGCAGCAGGCAGAACAGGCGGGGGCGGCGATGGTCAAACCCCCGCACGATGCATTCTGGGGCGGCTATACCGGGTACTTTCAGGATCTGGATGGTCATCTGTGGGAAGTCGTCTGGAACCCGGAATGGGCCGAATGAACGCGCACCACAGGTTGAACCTGACAACGGAAACAGGTGATTTTCCATGACAGACATCTGCATAGATTTGAATGAGTATCGCGTGAATCTGCGGGTGGCGGCGATTGTGCGGCGGGAGGATGCGGTGCTGTTGTGCCGTCCGCCTGGGCATGACTGGTGGTTTCTGCCGGGCGGTCGGATCAAGGTCAATGAAGATTCGCTGACCGCGGTACGGCGGGAACTGACCGAAGAGATCGGGCCGGGCTTTGAAGTGCGGAAACCGACTGCGATCGTAGAAAACTTCTTCGATCTGGAAGAGAGGCGATTTCACGAAATCTGCACGGTGTATGAAGTCACCTGGCACGGCGGTTTGATTGCGGCGACGGTCGAGGATGTGCAGGAAGTGTTCGGCTGGTTTTCACTGGCGGAATTGAGGGACGTGGTGCTCAAGCCGGATTTTATCAAACAGCGGATATTCAATCCTCGTGCGGATCTGGAGCTGATTGTGAATCGGGACAACGGATGAGTTTTCTCTGGCAAAGCAGGTTCGCATGACCTATCGCAATCGCGTGTTTCTCTACATTACGAACGAGGATCATCTGCTGGTGTTTGACCACGTTGATTTTCCAGAGGCAGGAACGCAGATCCCCGGCGGGACGATTGAGCCGGGCGAAATACCGGAAGACGCGGCACTGCGGGAAGCACGCGAAGAAACGGGGCTGAATAGTTTTTCGAGTCCAGTCCTGATTGCCCGCCAGAAAATGGATCTGGAACCGTTCGGAAAACAGGAAATTATTGATGCCTGGTTTTACCATCTGCAGTATGATGGAGCACGGCAAGCACGCTGGCAACATGCAGAACAGACGCCCGCTGACGGGAGTGCGCAACCGATTCTGTTCGATTTGTACTGGGTTCCACTGGATCAGGAACTCCTGCTGAATGGTGCGGATGGGATATTTCTGGATGACGTGCGTGAAATCACTTCGAAATAGAGAATTGAGTGAAACTATTTGAGGGACTGTGAAGTGTCGTATCAGCTGATTCATTCAGACCATCTGGGACAGGTCTATACAGAGTACGGAAATCTGCGTCGATCTAATTCGACTGCTGCTGAAGTGCTGGAGTTTCCGACTCTTCATGAGGCACAACGTCATGCGAATGAATTTATTGCGTTGTTTCCAGAATTGCAGTGCGAGATTGTCTGGGGAGAAGGAGAACACGAGACGGTTGTGAACCGGTCAGCACAGGATGCTTATATTCAGAAGCATTTCCAGCCCTCCTGGAAAGGCAGAATGTTTGATCTGGGGATGAATTTTGTGCTGGTTGCGTCGCTGCTTGCCAATGTGGTTTTTGTCATGATCTTGATGCAATCGTGAGGAACGTTTCTTTCACACTGTAATGTGAGTAAAACCGTTATGAAATGGGACTGTTCAAAACCGGTTTCCACACGTACTGGGCTGTGGCTGCTATTGCTGACAGTGGTCTTGCCTGTCATCCTCTGGCTGCTGATCGGAGCACGTCTGCCGTTTTTGATTGCTTTTCTGGTGATCCCTGTGATTTTCACAGCGATCTGGCATGATGCCGGGTTTCTCATCGGGGGGATATTTTTCTGGGGCGGATTAATTCTGTGGGGAGAATCAACGGTAAAACCAGATCAGGTCGATAATATCCTGCCGGGCCTGACGCTGACCCTGGGATGGGGATTTTACGTGTTCTTTTATGGTCCCGTTTTTCTGTTGATCAAATCGAATGATCGCTACCGGGAGAAATGGTCCGGGACCTGCTCTGCTGATGATTCTGAACGCTTGAGCTGAGTTTGTGTTATGAAGTAAGGGGTTCAGTAAATGCAGACAAGTGACTGAAACAGTTCAGGAGATTACTTAATTTCACTACTTTAATTTTCAGAACTGGAATTGTATGATAGGCGTGTCTGCCGGAGCGGGGCTTGTGTTTTGAGCCTGGTTGTCGGCGTGTGTCTTTATGATCAGAGTTGAGAACCATGACATCACCATCACAGTCCCTGACCCGGGAGCGGCTGTCTGCGGAAGAAGTTGAGAAATTCGAGCAGGACGGTTACCTGATTTTACGTAATCTCTGTCCCGAAGCGTTGCGGCAGGAGATGCTGGCGGCGACAAAGGATGGACTGTCGCGGGTGGTAGAACCAGTCGAATATGAAGCAGACGTGGAATATCCCGGTTCTCCCAGTTCGCGGAATGTCGCTGGCGGTGAGACCGTGCGACGGCTGCTGCAGTCGCACAGTCGCGGGATGAGCTTCACGCAACTGGTGAACCATCCGGCGCTGGTGAATCGGCTGTCGCAGTTACTGGGGCCCGATTACGTGATGCCGCTGGCACATCATAACTGCATCATGACCAAGCAGCCCGAGTTCAGCAGCGACACGATGTGGCATCAGGATATCCGCTTCTGGTCGTTTGAGCGGAGAGAACTGATCAGCGTCTGGGTGGCGCTGGGCGAAGAAAACACGGATAACGGTTGTCTGAAAGTCATTCCGGGCACACATCGCATGACTTTTGAACCGCATCGCCTGGATGAGCGGATCTTTCTGCGACCCGATCTGCCGGAAAACCAGGAGTTGATTCAGACCAGTGTGTCTGCGGAGTTGCATCCGGGGGACATCCTGTTGTTCCACTGCCGCACGTTTCATGCAGCGACCCGCAATTTTACCGACCAGGCCAAGTTCTCTGTGGTCTTCACGTTTCGACCTGCGGACAATCCCCCGATCAGTGGAACGCGTTCGGCCAGTCTGCCGGAACTGGTGATTCATTCGAATCCGTAGTTCACGCCTTTGACTTTTCCTGTTCCGTAGGTGGGCTCGCATCGATTTCGGGCGGAGCGAGCAGGAGGTTGGGGTGTGATCGTGCGAGTTGAGGGTGCGTCTACCGCGGGATCAGGTTGATCGTATGAGGTGCGTTCCTTACGAGCCCACGCGTATCCTGCGACCTCCTGTTGTCTGCGACAACCTCGAATTGCATTCGAGGCCACCCTCTGTGATCGCAAAATTATTTCGCGTGGCTTGAATCGAGTTCGGGTTGGGGTTTGGTGTCGAGGAACTGGGCAGCACCGAGGTATTTTCCCCAGGAGCCGAAGTAGCCGCGATAGAGCATGATCAGGTAGGCGGGGACGATGATGGGGCGGATGATGAAGGTATCGAGCAGCACGCCGAACGCAAGGGCAAAGCCGAGTTGCTGCATGCCGACCAGAGTCCCTGCCATCAGTGAGGAAAAGGTGCCCGCCATGATAATCCCGCAGCTGGAGATGATGCCGCCCGTACTTTTGAGGGCTGAGATCACGCCGTCGACGGGATCTTTGGTTTTCTGTTCTTCATCGATGCGGGTAATCAGGTAGATGTTATAGTCTTCGCCGACGGCAATCAGAATGGTGAAGAGGAACATCGGTACTTTCCAGTCGAGGCCGGTAAAATTGTGTGGATCCAGGGCCCAGAAGACGGTAAAGGTCACTCCGAGTGTCACCAGGTAGCTGAAGAAGACACTCAGGATCAGGTAAGCAGAGATAGCCGGTCGGCGGAGCAGGATCACCAGAATGATAAATACGCTGCCGAGTACCAGGATATCGATGCGTGCCTGATCCTGATCGGTTACGGATTTGAGGTCGCTGATGCTGGCGGTAGCGCCGATGTAATAGAGTTTCGTGTCGGTACGCAGATTTGCAGGCAGTGATTTACTGACTGCTTTTTTGACCCGCTCCAGTTGCATCATACTGTCATGTGAGAAGGGATCTTTTTCGAGGATCAGATCCATGCGGGTGACATGATTTTCCAGTTTGGGCTCGGAGCTGACGTAGTAGTTCTTAATGACTTTAATGCGGCTGATAGCGCGTAATTTTGCCAGGCCGCGCAGGTCTCTGGCTTTTTCCATTTCATCCGCGGCACCAATACCAAATGGTTTGGTCATATTGCGGATATCGGCGATGCCCAGTTCCTCTTTATTTTTTAAAAGGTCAGCGGTCAGTTTTTCGATGGCCTCGCGACCTTTGGAATCGGAAAAATTGACGTCGGGATTTTCAAACAGCAGCGTCAGCGGCCCTGTTGCGCCCGCCGGGTAATGGCCCTGGACGGCTTTGGTACCAACCACGCTGGGATCTTCGCTGGGTAGTTCAGACAAGAGTCCGTAACTTAAATTTCCATAACAGGCCAGGCTGATCAGGACGAATGGAAAAAGGACCAGGAAAGTAGAAAGCCAGATTTTTCCGGGTTTTTTGAGTAACGCCAGCGAGACCGATTCCCAGAGCGAACCGGCCCAGTTGCGTTGCATCAGGCGTGCCATGACACTGGACGGGGTGAGCCAGCCGGCGGAAATCGCGACGCGTTCATTGAATGACTGCGGCCAGTAGGCGAAGCGGCCCGCCAGGCAGAGCAGCGCGGGTGAAAGTGTGAGGGAAGCAATCAGAACGAAGAACAGGCTGAGTGCCATGGCGATGCCGGCCTGCTGGAACTTGCCGAATTCTGCGAAGACCATCATCCCGATACCACACATTGTGGTCCCGGCACTGGCAGCCAGGGCAGCGCCGACGGTGGCAATGGAATTGGAAATGGCTTCTTTGAAGGTACATTCCTTATCCAGTTCCTCTCTGTGCCGGGCGATCAGGAACAGGCAGTAGTCGACTCCCGCACCATAAAGAATGACCGTTACGTAGATTTCTATGCCGGAGAACAGGCCTACCCAGCCCCAGGATCCCAGAATGGCCAGGACGGAGAGTGCGATTTTGACCGAGACGAAGACCGTGAACAGCGGGATTAACGCGAGGATGGGAGCGCGGTAAATGATGATCAGCAGCAGGATCACCAGGAGTACCGTCCAGAGTTCGGTAGCTTCGGCGCTCTGGTTCGCAGCCCGAATCATATCGCGGCCGACAGTGGCGATGCCGCTGAGGGTGATATCGAGACCGGGCTCAATCGATTTTTTGAATTCGTCTTTTTTAAGGAGATTCTCAATGCTCTCAACGGTTTTCGCATTACTCTGATCCAGAAATTCCGTGGAGAGTTCTACGATGACCAGTGAGGCTTTGTTGTCTTCGCTCTGCAGCAGATCGCCGATGGATTTATCGGTATAGGTTCGAATGCGCGAAATGTTCGACTTATTTGATTCTACACCGTGCTCTTTACTCTCGGTGGCATAGCCTCCCTGTTCTTCCACAATGTCTTCAAGCTGTGGTTTGAGAGTGTCTTCGATAAATTTAAGGTCTTGCGGACGGAGTCCCTGGTCGCCGTGTTCCCGCCGAACAACGATGACAATGCTGCTAGCCAGCAGATCATCGGGGAAGGCGCGTTTGAACAGTTTCTCGCCTTGCAGACTGGGAGAGTCAGCGGGGAGAAATGCGAACTCGCCATTCATGACCACCGAAGACCATTCCGGCGCGACGTAAGAAATCCCTGCTACTGCTACAACCCAGCATACAAGAATGATTTGCCAGTAACGGACTACAGTGTTGCCTAAAACTCGAAACATAGAGATTGCTAACAAAGAGCGAATGGAGAGACGTAAAATACAATCTGGGAAGACACTAAACAGTTTCAAGAGCAGTTCTTTGAAACCGGATCCATCGGTGTGAGGTATCTACAGTAACTTCAGGTCTCCGCGCCGTCAATCTTCACACATTACAGTGACTGAATGCAAGTCTAAGGGGCTTGTAATTGCAAGCTGAGGCTGAAAAGTGTGTTTATGTTCATTTTAAATGAGCCTTGATCAAATTAATTTTGTATCTCACATGAGATTTGTCATAATGTATCTTTGATCGGAAAACATTCCCTGTCTCCGGTTCCCAATCGTTCTGATGATTGAAAAGGATCTTCGTATGTTTCGTAGCCCTCGCCGTTTCTCTGTTTTGTGTTTTTTGCTGCTGCTGACGCTGGTCTGTCTAAGTCCGGTCGTTGCGTCGGCCCAGACGATCGCCCGTTGTGGCGAAGGCTGGCTGGAAAAGATTGACGGTTATTATGTGTTGCATCTGAAGGGAACTCATTACGAGATGGGTTACCAGCAGGGAGTCTTACTGAAAGAAGACGTTCGCAAGAACATGTACAACCTGCTCAATGAAAAAGGGGAGACAACCCTGGTCGACCTGGGTCCGGTGAAACTGAAACCGCGACAGGCGATTGAAACGGTGGTTCAAATTCAGAAACCTTACACTCCTCAGAAATATGTAGACGAGATGCAGGGTCTGGCAGCCGGTGCCGGGATCGCTTATGAGGATGTGAGAGCGACGAACTTCATTCCGGAGATGTTTCACTGCAGCGGATTTTCGATTGCCAATTCTGCGACGAAAGACGGAACCCTGTATCATGGTCGCGTACTGGACTATGCCTGTGACTGGGGTCTGCAGGATCATGCGGTGCTGGTCGTTGCGGAACCGAAAGGGGGAATTCCGTTTGTCAATGTCTCCTACGCCGGTTTCATTGGCTCTGTGACCGGTATGAATATGCAGTCTGTTTCGATAGGCGAAATGGGAGGCCGGGGGCTGGGACACTGGTCGGGAGTGCCGATGGCGTTTCTGGTCCGCGAAGTCCTGGAGACAGCAAAAGATCTGGATGAAGCGATCGCCGTGTTTCGCGATAACTATCGCACGTGCGAATATTATTATGTGATTGCCGATGGCAAAACAAACCGTTCTGTAGGCATGGCGACCAGTTGGGAGAAGATGGAACTGATTCAACCAGGCGAATCGCATCCCCTGCTGCCGAACCCGGTAAAAGATTCTGCTTTACTGTCTGCCGGCGATCGTTACCAGGAACTGTCCAAACGGGTCAAGCAGGGCTATGGCGAATTCACGGCTGAGTCGGCGATCGAACTGATGAGCCGCCCGGTCGCGATGAAGTCCAATCTGCACAATGTGTTGTTCGAGCCTAAATCGACAAAGCTCTGGGTCGCGAACGCGAGTTCCGACGGGAAGCCGGCTGCGAATCAGAAGTATTACGGTTTTCAGTTATCAGAACTGTTAAAACGCAAACCCGATTCGAATGCCCCCGTTTATCCGATGCCAACTGGACAGGCTGTTTCTCAGAAAACAGAATAGACATCAGATATTCGTTTCATTTTGCAGTTGCAGCCAGGCATCTGGCAGGTAGTCGATCAGATCCGAGGCGATGAGCGCGGGTTGTGAGAGATCTTCTGCTGCCAGATCTCCGGCGAGCCCATGCAGGTGCGCTGCCAGTTGTGCGGCGGCAAAAGCAGGCATGCCCTGACCACACAATGCGGTCAACAGACCGGTGAGGACATCGCCTGTGCCACCGGTTGACATGCCGCTGTTGCCCGTTGTGTTGACGGCGATGCGGGAGCCATCCGTAATGACTGTGTCTGCTCCTTTCAGGAGTAATACGACCTGTTGCTGTTGTGCATATTCGCGCGCGTGTGTTTCTCGATCTTCACTGATTTCGGAGATACTTTTTCCCGTGAGCCGTGCGAACTCACCGGGGTGGGGTGTAAACAGGCGTGGTCCCGCGGCAGCAGGCAGATGCTGGTCCGATGCTGCAATCACGTTTAAAGCATCTGCGTCGATGATTAAAGGCTGATTGAGCTCTGCATAAAGTTTCCAGATCAGCATCTGTACCCAGGGAGCTTTCCCAAGTCCGGGACCAATCGCGATGGCTGCGAAGTCGTCAATCTGACCCAGCAGCATCTTTGCTGACGGGCCCGTCAATTGACCTGACGGTTCGACGTGCAGCGGCAGGGTAAGATAACAGGGATTCACGGCCGCGACGATGGATTGAATTTCCTGGGGAATGGCCAGGAAAACGAGACCGGCGCCACCCCTGAGGGCGCCCATTCCTGAGAGAGAGGCAGCTCCGCTCATCCCCGCACTGCCGGCAATCACCAGAATTTTTCCAAACGTTCCTTTATGTGAATCCACAGGTCGTTGAGGCAGTGGAGGCAGGTCTGAAATACGTTGAAGATTCATGATAAAATTTCTTTCAAATTGATTGGACTTCACTAAAATGTGAAACGATTCTACAGACATGAGATGGTGTGCAGAAATTCCCGTGTTTGTATTTCACCGGGATGGGGCTGTGAATCCAAACGAGTTCACGAAAGTTAGTCTGGGGCAAATAAGTTGACTGGTAAAATGCTTCTTGTCTGTAAGTTCAATTTATCCTGTTGAAAGTTCGACTGGGAAGACTCCCACTTATCTACGAGTTCATTATACTTTAAAAGCCTGAATTTGAATCGGTTCTTTCATTGGGGGAACTCATTTCTTCGCTGCTTCGCGATCAGTCAGGTAAAGCAATCAAGAGTGACATCAGTATCACCCTCAGTCAGGTGCTGAGGAATGACCGAACGATAAACAACTGCAATGGATTGGATGGATCTTTAATGGCTAAGAAAAAAACTGTTTATGAGAAACTTTGTGAACTGGCCAGTAACCTCTGGTGGAGCTGGCAGCCTGATGTCACACAAATATTTCATCTGATTGATCCTGATAAATGGTCTGAACTGAATCATAACCCGGTTCTGCTGCTGAAAGAATACTCGCCGGAACAACTGGATGATAAATTAAGCAGCCTGAGCCTGCACTCCCGTGTGAACGTGGCTTATCGTCGCTGGCTGGAATACATGGATCGATCTGATACCTGGGGGTCGACTAACGCGACCATTCTGGGGCATCGCTGTGCCGCCTATTTCTCGGCGGAATTCGGGATTCACGAATCGTTGCATATTTATTCCGGCGGCCTGGGTGTTCTGGCGGGTGACCATCTGAAAAGTTCTTCGGACCTGGGATTGCCTCTGGTTGCCATCGGTCTGTTTTACGGGGAAGGTTATTTCTCACAGCACATCGATAAAGCCGGCTGGCAGCAGGAATCGTATACGGAAGCCAAGACCGAGAATCTGCCGATCATTCCCGCTTACACACCTGAGGGCAAGCCGGTGATGATTTCGGTTACGACCCGCTCAGGAGAAATTTTTGCCAAGGTCTGGCGGATCAACGTAGGACGCGTGCCTTTGTATCTGCTGGACACGGATGTACCGGAAAACAGCCAGGAAGACCGGAATCTGACCGCACGTCTGTATGGTGGCGATCAGCGAACCCGCATCCGCCAGGAAATCATGCTGGGGATCGGTGGTGTCAAGGCGCTGGAAGCGATTGGCATTGAACCGAGCGTGATCCACATGAATGAAGGTCACTCGGCATTCGCGCCCCTGGAACGCGTGCGGAACCGGATGCACGAAGACGGATTCTCGTTCGATGACGCATTGCGTGAAGTGGCAGCGTCCTGTGTGTTTACGACCCACACTCCCGTGCCTGCCGGCCACGACCGTTTTGACGCGGGTCTCTTGGAAGAACACGTGGGGCCACTGGGCGACCAGTTGGGTCTGGATCATCATGCTTTAATGGGACTGGGCCGGGTTGACCCCCAGAACGAAGGGGAAACCTTCTGCATGACCGTGCTGGCGTTCAAGCTGAGCCGACTGGCCAATGCGGTCTCCAGCCTGCATGGTGTGGTGAGCCGCCGGATGTGGGCCTCGCTCTGGCCGTGGCGGAGTGAGGAAGAAATTCCCATCGGTCACATCACTAACGGCGTGCATATGCCAACCTGGCTGGCGGCACCGATGCGTGTGATTTATGACCGCGTGCTGCCGACCAAATGGTACTATAAAACCGGCCAGGCCGATGTCTGGGCGGGCATTGAAGAGATCACGCCCGGTGATTTGTGGGAAACGCATCAGGCACTCAAAAATCGCCTGATTCATTTCTCACGGGATCTGCTGGTTAAACAGGCCCAGCGTCGTGGCAATTCGGATGCTGAAATCGGCCATTTGAAAACGGCATTGAATCCGGATGCGCTGCTGATTGGCTTTGCTCGTCGGTTTGCACCCTACAAACGGGCGGACCTGGTCATGAAGGATATGGAAACGTTCCTGAAGATCATTGAAGACTCGGATCGACCGGTGCAGTTCATTTTTGCCGGGAAAGCACATCCCGCGGATGAACGGGGTAAGCAGATCATCCAGCGGATTTTCAAATTGACCCAGGAACCACCGTTCCGAGGCAAGATTGTGCTTCTGGAAGATTACGACATCAACCTTGGTCGGCATCTGGTACAGGGTGTCGATGTCTGGCTGAATAATCCCCGCCGTCCCCTGGAAGCCTCCGGGACCAGTGGTCAGAAGGTGGTATTGAACGGTGGCTTGAACTGTTCCATTCTGGATGGCTGGTGGGCGGAAGCCTTCGATGGCAGCAACGGGTTTGCCATTGGCGAAGGACGGACCCATGTCAACCAGGAAATTCAGGATGACCGTGACGGTCTGAACCTGATGAAGGTCCTGAAAGAAGAAGTGATTCCCCTGTATTACGACCGGAACTACGACGATCTGCCTCTGGAGTGGATTGCCCGCATGAAAAACGGAATTCGCACATTGGGCTGGCGGTTTAACGCGGATCGGATGGTCATGGATTATGCCGAAAAGATGTATCTGCCCGCCGCTGGTGGATTGTCCAGCCAGATCAAAGGGGACTCTTCCCTGTAGACTCTGATCACAGCTGGATCAATACTGATAATCGATACGACGGTTACAGGAAACAGATTCGTTCTGATTCCTGTAACCGTTTTTGTTTGTACAGCCTGTATCGGAGTGACTGTGACTCGGCTGACTTGTAACGATCTGACTGACTTATCAAAACATGGGCGTCAATTTCGAGCTAGCTTTGCAGTGTAAGTACTTATAAAAGCAGCCCCTGTATCGCCGACGCTTCAGACTCTGCCTCTCGTCTGACGATCCGGGGCAATTCTGATTACACAAAAACGGATGAAAGCGTTTGTCATGAGTTCAGTGATCGCAGGTAAAACCAGTCAGACAGGTAAAGCCCTGATACCGCCCGGAGAGTTGTCCGACCTGGTGAAAGGATACATGGATGTCGAGCTGTGGCGTTCGACTGACTGGCTGACGCGGCTGCATCTGGACGAACCACGGGTGGATGTTCGCAATCTGACCGAACGCACGCGGCTGCTGAAACGGCTGATGGATATCGCCGTTTCTTTTACGATGCTGGTACTGCTCGCGCCGTTACTGCTGTTCCTGGTTGTGCTGGTAAAACTTACGTCGCCCGGCCCGGCAATTTTCAAACAGACGCGCGTGGGCTTGAACCTGAGAAATCAGTCGAAGAATGACCGTCGTCAGGCGCAGGTGGATTTAGCCGAACTGGAATTACAGGCCGATCGTCGTCAACCTGGTTCTGACCGTCGTGATGAATCGGGTTATGGAATGCCGTTCACTCTGTATAAATTCCGGACGATGACTGTGGACGCAGAAAAAAATGGTGCGCAATTCGCCGTCCAGGGAGACCCCCGGGTGACGAAGCTGGGACGCTTCATGCGGAAAACACGGCTGGACGAACTGCCTCAGCTCTGGAATGTTCTCAAAGGTGAAATGACATTAGTCGGCCCCCGTCCTGAACGACCGGAGTTCATCGAAGGCTTGAGCAAAGAGATTCCCAATTATATCAATCGCCTGGGATTGAAGCCCGGGTTGACAGGTGTCGCACAGATTGTGAACGGTTACGACAACAATGTCGAAAGCTTCCGCCGCAAAGTATCGCTGGACCTGATGTACCTGCAGAACTGCTGTATCTGGAACGACATTAAAATTCTGTTCAGAACCATTCGCGTGATACTGACTGGCAGTGGTGCGTTATAATTTCTGCTGCAGGATTGATGCGATTCTCGCCCCATAAGAAAAAACGCCCTGCTTCCAGGGCGTTTGTGTTCTCGTTCCTCAATTCCGGGCCACAAAGTTGTGACTCAGGAACTGCTTTCAGGAAAGTGGCTTAATTCCAGAGTATTCGCGGGAGCCATCTTTTCGTTTTCGGTATCCCAGCCCATCATCTGTCCGCTGCGCCAGGACTCGTTCGCCATGTTGACAGCGACAACACCTGCCAGTCCCAGTTCCGTCGGACAGTTCAACGCTTCACCGTTACGAAGATGGTTATGCAGGTTGGTGTGGTGCAGTTTGGTATCTTCTGCGCCCGACTTCTTATGCTCGGCCAGTACTTTGCCGTCTTTGTCTTTGGCGACCCAGCCTTCGCGAGTGAAGTAGAGTGTGCCTCGATAACCGCGAATCAGATGATCGATGCCGACGCGGTTGCTCATGGTTCCCAGAACATAAACCGTCATGCCGCGGGGATACTCGCAGATCATTTCGAAGTTGTCAGGCAGATTCCGTCCGTCATTCCACTGCCAGATCCCCCCCATGCCGACAACGCGGCGGGGATAAAGCAGGTTGCAAGCTTTCATGATGCGGGTAATACGATGGATGAACAGGTCGGTGCAGATGCCTCCCGAGTATTGCGAATAGTTTCGCCATTCAAAATAGTGATGCGGGTTCCAGTCGACTTTCGGAGCATGACCGAGCCAGGCATTCCAGTCGAGGTCAGCTGGTTTCGCTTCATCATCTTTCAGGCCGGGACGACGCCAGGGCCCCTGTTCTCCGTAGCGACGGACGTATTCGATCTGGGCCTGTACGACCTGGCCGAGTACGCCTTCTTCAATGGCTTTGGCGGCGGAGGAATACGAATCATCGGACATGCCCTGCACACCTACCTGGATCGGGAGCTTTGTCTCTTTCTGCTTTTTGATGACGGCCTGTGCTTCCGGGATGCTGTGCGTCATCGGTTTTTCACAGTAGACAGCTTTGCCGGCGTCGAGGGCATCGATCGTCATTTGCGCGTGCCAGTGTTCCGGCGTTGCAATGGTCACGTAGTCGATGTCTTTGATATCCAGAACCTTCTGGTAATCAGAAAAGGCGTGCTTCGCGCCGGTCTTTGCTTTGCCTTCTTCTGCGCGTGTGGTCCAGCAGTCAGCGACCGCAATTGCTTCGACATTATTTTTTTCACGAATAGCGTTATATGTATTCATGTGGGCGTTGGCCATACCGCCCGCGCCGATAAAGCCGACACGAATCCGGTCGTTGGCGCCAAGAATACTCCCATAACTTTGGGCAGTCCAGGCGAGACCGGCGGCAACGGCACTACCGGTCTGCAGGAAACTTCTACGTGTCACTTTTGAAGAAGCCGGTTTCTGATCTGAACTCATCGGACTTATCCTCTTTCTTTCAGGTCGAAAATAGGGGGAGGGGCTTACTCGAGTTCTTTGATTCGCAGATTTTTGAACTCGATTTTGGCGCCATGACCACACAGACAGAGATGACCGGATTCCCGTTTCAGGCCGGGATGATCTTTGCCGTCGATGGTACCGTTTTTCTTGGCGTCGGTCATATCGAAGTCGACGATGGTTGTGCCATTCAGTGTGACTTTGACTTTATTGCCATCCACCAGCAGTTCCTGGGTGTTCCACTCGCCGACGGGCTTCAGGTGACCGCGTTTGGCAGGGGCCGTTCCGTAAAGGGAACCGTGATACTGGTATTTCTGCAATTTGGCGTACTTGTCTGCGGTGTCGTCTAGAATCTGAATTTCTTTGCCGGCATAAGCTGGACTGGTCTTGGGGTTGAGCGGAACGTGGAATCCGATTCCGTTGTTGGCACCTGGTTCCAGTTTGAAATCGAACCGCAGGACGAAGTTCTTGTACTCCTTGTCGGTGAAAAGGTTTCCACCACTGTCTTTTTTGCTGACCAGCATGCCGTCCTCTGCATAATAACCGTCTGTGGCACCTTGCCAGCCATCCAGGTTTTTACCGTTGAAGATGCTTTTGAAGTCGCTGTCACAATGTTCTTCAGCGGACAGGGGGGCCGCCAGGCCGAGTACAGCGATCAGGCCAAGTGAGAATAGTTTCCGGGCAGTTGTTGGGAGCATAACATTGTTTCCTTGATATTCAGCAGTTGACGGTTAATCAGGAAGGAAAATCCTGTGATATTTAAGGATCTTTAATAAGGCGTGCAGATTTGAGCATACCAAAGTGCAATTACCAGAATCAATGGAAAACCCCGTCAAACCGTTGGGTTTTTTGTTTGAGGCGATTTTGACTAGAATGTGAGTTCGCTTGCAAAACGAATTTCCCATTCCTCTCAGATGGAAGAAACCTGGAATATGAATCTACAGAATCGAATGGCTTCAGATGTCGCAACGATGCGCTGGATTGGTGGAACAGATGGATATCTGCAGATGATCGATCAGACTTTGTTGCCAATGGAGTTTCGTGAAATCGAATGCCGCGATGTGGAGACGGTCTGGGAGGCAATTAAAAAGCTGCGCGTGCGCGGTGCACCCGCGATTGGTATTGCCGCTGCTTACGGTGTGGTAATTGCGTTGCAGACAGGAACCGGTAACGAACGGCCCGACTTTGATCAGCGACTGACCGAAGCGGCGACCTACCTGGCAGAAAGCAGGCCGACAGCAGTGAATCTGTTCTGGGCACTGGATCGCCTGCAGAATCTGGCAGCGAGTTTGCCGGCGCTTTCCAATACGGACATGCATACGCGCCTGCTGGAAGAAGCGAAACGCATTGAACAGGAAGACCTGGAGATGTGTCACAAGATCGGGGAAGTTGGTGCCGAACTGCTTTCCAAAGGGGATGGCGTACTCACACATTGTAATGCAGGCGGGCTGGCGACTTCGGGTGGAGGAACTGCGTTGTCCGTATTCTTTGAAGCGGCGCGACAGGGAAAAGAGATTCACGTCTATGCTGATGAAACGCGACCTTTGCTGCAGGGAGCCCGGCTGACCACATGGGAACTGATGCAGCGTAGTATACCAGTCACTTTGATCACCGATTCGATGGCAGGCTGGGTGATGCAGGAGCAGAAAATCCAGGCTGTCGTGACCGGGGCAGATCGCATCGCCGCCAACGGAGATTCCGCCAATAAAATCGGGACCTACTCTGTTGCGTTACTGGCGAGTCTGCATGAGATTCCGTTTTATATTGCAGCTCCCTCCAGCACGTTTGATCTGAGCCTGGCCAGCGGTAATCAGATTCCCATCGAAGAACGGCTGCCGGAGGAGATCACGAATGGTTTCGGGAAACAGACGGCTCCTGTGGGAGTCGATGTCTATAACCCCGCTTTTGATGTGACGCCGGCGAAATATATATCCGGGATCATTACGGAACGGGGGTTGATTCAACCTGTAACAACCGCAGAAGTCGCGCGGGTCCTGTCGACAGACGGGTATTAAACAGCGAACGCCCGATTCTCAGCGGTTGATATAGACCGGGTTCTGTTCGTACCCTGGTGAATTGACGGGGTAGGAGTTCTGCAACTGTGGCTGCTGGTATTGCTGCTGATACTGGGGGCGTTGTTGATATTGCTGTTGCGGTTGAGGCTGCTGATACTGAGGCTGCCGGTATTGCTGCTGCAGTGGTGCTGGTTGCTGATACTGCTGCTGATAGGGCGCCTGTTGCTGGTAGTCAACCGGAATCATGGCCTGCTGAGGTTGATAGTAAGAAGACTTCAGTTCTTCGCGGCGTTCCTGGAAATCTCGTTTACGCTGCTGAATTTCTTCGATATCTTCTTCGCGCGGCGGGAGGGCATAATTTTTCCAGGCTGCCTGCTCATGATAGCGGTTCCAGAAATGCTGCGAATAAGCCAGTTGCGGAGTGATTCCCCAGCCGTTTGCTGTCTGAGTCTGCGAGAGCACATGCCGATAGTTATAAGGCTTGAAATAGTGGTAGCCACTGTAGGGCGAAATTTCCTGAAAGTATCCATGCTGCCACGGGTACTGTGAATCGAATGGAAAGCGTGGGTCGCCGTAGATTCCACCCGTGACTCCGGAACTGGTCATGGGTTGACCGGCTTCGTAAGGGATTGCTTCAGTACCATACGCTCCGTATGCTCCGTCGGAATAAATCGGATCTCCGCCGACAGAAGCTGCGATTGCAATGGCAATTAAAGTTGATGACATATCAAAATCCCTCTAGATCATCAGACAGTCATTCTGATCTGCCTGCTGAATTGAATAAACATTCTGTTTTCTCTGGATTCTCTGCGCGAGATATTTCCCCGCTATCCTATTTATCGGAATATCAAAGCGCCTTTCCTTCAGGTTCATCATAAAAATCGCAGGATGTAAATCACATAAGCGCGATACAACCTGCATATTTTTAAATCGGGTTAGTATAACCAGTCAAACTGAACCGGCAGGAACTGCCGAAAGACGGTCTGAAGTATGAAGTTTTGTGTGGAATCTGGTCTCTCCTCAAGAATAGGTTGTACGTTTAAGTATCGACGCGAGTGACTTCAGGTCCCACTGGGCAAGGTCATTTGCGATTACATATAGATCTGACAGAGTTGTGCCAGGCGTCCTGCGTTTTTCGGCGAATGTTTTTGCTTTTCATCAGAGATGATGTTTTTGAATACTAACATGAGGTGTGTGAGAGCAATGGGAAATTATAGAAGACTCACGCAAGTGATGGTGCTGCTGACCTTCAGTTGTGTTGCCGTGTATGCAGATGATGTCATCATCCCGGGAGCGGATCTGGGAAAATCAGGCACCCTGCCTCCCCCACCCAGTTCGGTATCACCTGTACCCGATCCTGCTGCCAGTGCCCGGCCTCAAATGCAACAGCAGATGCAGCAACAGGGGGCTGCCGACCCGGATGCGCTGACTCGACCCGTTCCCGGTTACCAGGGGGGAGGGTATGTACAAGGCGGAAATCAGTACTGGCTGCCTAATAATGTTGTGCCTCAGGTGGGGTCACCTTATTACTATAGTGCGACACAGGGAGCAGGTGGCACGTATGGAATGACCAGTCCCAAGGTAGGCATGCAGGCAGGGCAGACCTGGTATGGAGGCTATAATGAAGCGAATACAGGCATGCAGACTCAGGCGTTAACGGAAGATCCTTATACCAAACATTTTGGTCCTGGGTTTTATCGCTCGAACGAGTATGGTCACTATCGTTTTCCTTCTTACAGTTACAGACGTCCCTGGTATAACCCCGGTGCTCCGACTTATAACCGGGATACGAATTACCGCTGGTAGTTCTCTAAAAATAGCGGAAATTAACACTGGTATGCATATGCTTCAGTGTCTAACCCAGGCCCGATGGTCTGGGTTTTATTTTTAGTCGTAACTAAGTGTTTACCCTTATCTTGGAGTTAAAAAGAGTAAAAATAAGTCGAACCACTCTAATCCTGATTTCATGATTAGCCGATACAAACAATACAAAGTGGTGTGTATCTACCCGAATTGCGTTCGTAGATTTAGAAAAAACAGTGTTTTTCCTCGATTGTTGCAGGAACGTGGTGATCTGATACGTGATTGTTAATACAAGGCAGGTTAAGGATAACCTGTTGTGAGTAAATAGATGTTATTACTAATTCATAATCATGTCGTTGATAAACCAGGCGCTAGTCAGCCCTGGGTACGAGCCTTAGTATAACGCCAAATTACCATTTTCCTGTCTACAGGCAATTGGGGAGCGACAGCGGATGTTCAAGCAGAACTGCCAGGGATCGGCAATTCGAAATTTTGAAACGATTCGTTTTCAAAATGCAATAAAAATCATTGCGATCACCGTCACGAGTCTATCGTCGCTTGCTTCCCTTGCGCTGGCTCAGGGTCCCTCAATGCTGCAGGTGCCTCCCCGTTCTCTTCAACGGGGAGGAAGCTCCGCAGCGCCACCGTCTCAGGTGCAACGACAATATGCTCAACCACCTGCGCAAGTTCAACATCGAGTCTCCCCGAGATATCTGCCACAAACTCAGTATCAGCCCCAGACACAGTATGAATCAGCGCCACAAGGGGTGATACCGATTCAGGATGCAGGCTCTCAGACGAACGGACCTCAAATTCAGATGGTACAGGATACGGGGCGTATTACCCGGAAACCTCTGCCGACTCAGATCCGGTCGACCCCCGGTATTTTTGATGAGATGGAAATCATCATCCGTCGCAGTCAGCTGATCATCACGAATTCACGTATTCGTCGTTATGCGATCGCTGATCCTTCAATAATTGAATTCGTGACGTACTCACCCACAGAAATCTCAATTGTGGGTCTGGAACTGGGAACGACAACCTTAACGTTGTGGTTTGAAGGTGATGACACACCGATTACTTATCTCGTGCATACGATTCAGGATCCCAGTCTGGAAGGTCAGCGGCGGATTGATTACGGAAAGCTGGAACGGAAAATTGCGGTACTCTTTCCGAACAGTAAAGTGTATCTGATCCCTCTCTCACGAAAAATTATTGTCAAGGGAGAGGCATCTGATGCGACGGAAGCGGCAAACATTCTGTCCGTCATTCGCGGTGAAGTGATCAACTATGAAGGAAACCTGGGGGGACCTCAGCCTTATGGAGCCGGCGGCGCTTATGGGGGCGGTTATGGTGCAGCAGGGGGTTTGCTGGATGGAATAGGAAACAATGCCTACGCCTCTTCATTTATTGTCAACATGTTAGAGATCCCGGGCGAATTCCAGGTGATGATCCATGTGACGATAGCGCAAATGAACCGTACGATGATGAGGCAGTTGGGTGTGGATTTGAGTGTGCTGTTTGACGGTGGTCGACAGTTTCTGGGATCATCAATGGGGGGAGTTCCTTCCACCTTGACGGGTATCTTTGAAGCCGGTGAAGTGAATGTACTGATCAATGCGCTGGCGCAGAATGGTACGACCAAAATTATGGCACGCCCGACTTTAACGGTCCTGAGTGGTCACTCGGCGAGCTTTCTGGCCGGGGGTGAGTTTGCGGTTCCGACGATTGTGGGCGTTGGCGGTGCGCAGGGGACCTCAACAACATTCCGCGGTTTTGGTACCTCCATTGTCGTGACGCCGATTGTGATTGATAAAGATCTGATTCGGATGCGAATTGTGCCGGAATACAGCCAGATTAACGATGGCAACTCGGTACAGGGAATTCCCGGATTGAATTCGCGTAGAGCACAGACGACGGTCGAGTTACGCGAAGGGCAGACCATTGTTCTGGCCGGTTTATTCGGACACGATTCTTCAACCGGGGTGACCCGTATTCCCTGGCTGGGAGAAATTCCGCTGGTGGGCAGCTACCTGTTCAGTTCAAAACAGTCGAGTCAGGGAGAGTCGGAATTGCTGATTACGGTAACTCCGCAACTCGTGAGACCAATGGAAGAGGATGAAGTTCCTCCCTATCCTGGTTTCGAAGTGACAGTACCCCAGGATAAAGAATTGTATAAATACGCGATGACAGAAGGGGCTCCGGACACAGCCGTCTATCAGTTGCAGCCTTATGGTCGCGGTGCCGGCCAGGGAATTGAAGTAGGCTACCAGCCGTTCAACCCGGCTCCTGCTTCACCCTACTATCCACCCGCGGCGACCGGAACCTACCAGCAGGGTCCTGCCGCACTGCCGGTTCCCCAGTCGCGTGGCTCATTCCCGACGCAACCGGTGAATCCACGAAATCCAGCACACTCGAATCAACATCAACCATTACCTCCGCCACCAGCGCCTGCGGCCAGTAATGGGCCTCAGGCATATGCACCCGGACAATACCAGGGGGCCCAGGTACCACAGCGTTCTGGCAGATTTACGCAAATGATCAAAAACCGGTTCCAGAATAATTCTGCTGAGAGCCAGAACAATTCGTTTATCCAGCCTGCAGGTTACGTCGATCCGCAAATGAGACGTGCCTCAGCGGAACCGAAACCTGCTCAATCCAGATTTTCCCTGTTTGGTGGGGAGTAAGGATTCAGCTCTGATTTTAGACTGACATCGGAAAGCTTACAGCGAGCTGATGTCGCAATGAAATTTTAATAATCGCGATACGAGTCTTCTTCCGGGAGACGCTTTCGTACTTTTAATATCCAGGCAGTGACTACGTTGTCGTAAAACGACTGAGGGACATGATGGCCCGTTTTTCAATCTTTCAAAAACTGATTCTGACATCCAGCTGTATACTGCTGGTTGCCGGTTGCTGCCGCTGGGGAGGTGGTGGAGGCAACTGGGGCATGCATAAACGATCTTTTGCTATTCCCGATGTTTATCCCCTGGGAAGTGTGAACCGTGCGCATTATCACACGATGGAATCTAATGCGGAAGCGGTTGATTTTATTATCAATCGCAATGAATTTATTGATAACAGTGCCGAGCTGACGACAAACGGAAAAGATCATATTCTCGAAATCGGCGCCCGCATGCGAAGTGCGCCCTATCCTGTGATCGTCGAACGTAGTGATAATAACTATGCACCGGAACTGGACGCCTATCGACGACAGCTGGTGGCCCGCATTCTGACCGATCTGGGTAATCAGGACGCCGACCAGCGGACCATTGTCTCGACTCCCTACGGGCGATCCCTGAATTCACGCGAAGCAGAAATCGACTACTATCGGTTCATCTCGACGCGGGGCGGACTGGGCGGTGGATTCGGCGGCGGCGGTGGCGCCGGTGGTGGATTCGGCGGTGGTGGTGGTGGCGGGGGCGTTGGATTTTAATCGATTTTAAGCTCACCTTACACCAAAAATCATTGAAATACAGATACAGAAACGCCGCAGCAGATTCTATGTTGCGGCGTTTTAAGTTTTTAAATAGAAGTGGTTTATGCAAATCTGGTGGCGATTGAGAATGGCTTGGATTGCCGAGATCAGCCAGTTTCGATCCCGTTTCGAAAATTCGTATCGACATGATTCCGCGATCGGCATAGAATCCGCGCCTGATACCTTTCTCTCTCATATCTATTCCTACCAAATCACAATATCACATTTCTCCGCTTTCAATCGATGGGCTGAGTTTCAGGCTGCTGGTATTTCCGTCAGAAAAGATCTGATTTTCCCAATCAGACTTCTGGAATTCCCGTTGCCGATTCTGGTCATGATTGAGGGCACTTAGTCCATTTCAAATTGAGTCGAATTAAACTGAGCGATCTTCCCTCGCTGAATCAAGGTTGATACCCGATGAAAGCTCGAATGTTTCAACATCTCGCAGTCCTGTCCTGCTGTTTTCTCTTATTCAATGGCTGTCAGTCCGGTCCTTTTGCGAGGAGTTTACAGCCCTCTGATGATCTGGCACAAAATGCTTCAGAGAAAAAGAGCGAGTCAGACATCCAGAAGAAACTGAGAGTCGCCATGGCAGAGGAGCGGAAAAAAGGTCGTATGGACCGGCGCAAACGGAATGGAGAACTGGATGATCCCGAGCAGTTGGCAGACATTCCGATCCTGGATCAGAAAATAAGCAATTCCCCCGCTATGGCAGAGTCCAAGGCCCTGCCGATCAGTTCTCCGCAGACAGCACCCACGCAGGTAGCGGGAGCGACAATACAGCAGGAATTGAATCTGGCCTACGATGCGGATCGGTCCGGGAACCTGGAAAAAGCACAAGGCTACTACCAGCGTGTACTGGTGATGGATCCCAATCATTTTGAAGCCTTGCATCGCCTGGCAATCATTGAGGATAAAAAGAAAAACTTTCCCGCAGCAGAAGCGTACTACCTGAAAGCATTGAAACTGGATCCTGGCAACGTCAATCTGCTAAGTGATATCGGCTATTCGTATATGTTGCAGGGACGGGACGACTATGGTGAAAAGTATCTAAGGGAAGCACTCAAATACCAACCCCGTCACACGCGTTCGCTCGATCACCTGGGCTGGTACTATGGTCGCACGGGGCAATATGACCAGGCGCTGGCCCTGTTTCGGATGACCAGCGATGAAGCACAGGCGCGGCAGAAATTTGCTCAACTGTTCCCAGGGGTCAATCCCGAGATGAGTCTTGCCCAGTCTGGAACGACACAACACAACGTGCAGCGGGTTGCACCTGCGAATCTGTCATCCGGTATTCAACCGGTAGAACAGGTGCAGACGGAACAGCAACAGCCAGTTCAATATGCAACGGGCCAGAACGGGATTATGCAATACCAGGGACAACCAACTGCGCCTGCCTTGAATCAGGCAGGGCTGAATCCAACTCAGCAGATCGCAGAAATGATGAGACGCGAACGGGAAAAAGCGGTCCAGACCCGTGATGCCAGCCAGGAGCTGCCTGCCATCAGTCCTCAGCGAGCAATGATATCACCGCCCGCCAGTGCGCCTCAGAATCCATTACCTTATCAGGACAATCGTCAGCATCTGGTTCATGCTCCTCAGCCTGCTCCTCAGCAGTATGCAGATCCTGACGTACAGATTCAGGCATGGCCTCCCGCGGGAGATCCTGAAATCAGTCAGGCCGTTGATGCTTCCAATTACTGGGCCATGAAGGAACAGCAGCAGAATCAACCCGTGCAGCAGACACGACAAAATCAATCTCTGAACCAGCAATACCAGAATCAGGCAGGACAGAACTTTCCTCAGGCGCAGCAGGGACAAAACCAGAACATGCCTTATGGGAGCAACATGCCTTATCAGCAACAGATGCCACAGCAACGATTGCCCGTTAATATGCCTCAGGCGGGACAACCCATGCATGGCAATCAATACCAGGTTCCGGGACAGTTTCCCGATTATCGCATTAATTCGACTCAACAAAATCTGAATACGGAACATCAATATTCAGAGAACCTGCAGCAGAATGCAGATCAGGTACAGATGCGAGAAGCAGCAAGAACTGGAATGAACGCCGGCCCCGGCCAGATGTTCCCGGTCGCGGAGGCACAACAGACGGCAGACGGTAATGCACCTTTAAGGAGTCCGCAGATGCAGGTCGGTACATTGATACCGGCATCGGCCCAGGTTCCTCAGCAGAATGTCTTTCAGCCGGGCGGCCAGAATATTCGCCAGGTGCAGTTTGATCAGCCAGCCTATCAGCAGCAACAGCAGTCAATCGGTGGTGTGCGGCAGGCGGGTTATGAGTATTCGAATCAACCTGTCTCGCAGAATGGATACCAGGGACAGGGTATGCAACCTGTGCAGAATGCCGGAGGCTTTCCCCAGTTTCCTTCGGAGCTTCCTCAATCAGCCATGTATTCCACCAATCCGGCTTTCGCTCCGGCGAACATGCGGACCACAGCCGGAGATTTACATCAGGGTGCGCAACAGGGCGCTTATCAGGCAAGTCAACAGTCAGCAGACCAGAATCGGCAGGGACTCATGAATCCGAATCAGAATCAACCTGCTCCCTCCCGGTTCCAGTGGGGAGCACAGCCTGTCCCGGTTCCAGGTCAGTACTCGAATCCCCAGAGCCGATATTAAATCGGTCACACTTAACGTGGACTGATTAACTGGCCAGCAGTTGCTGCTCCAGAGATTCGATAATTTCTTCGGTGGACCAGTCCTGTAATGCGACCCGGATTGAATCCTGGTTTTTGAGCCATTGACGAACTTTTTTCTCGGCGAACATCACCGTGCTGTGATTGCGGCCTCCGAAGAAATCTCCGATTTCACTGTAGGCAGCCTGAGTCAGTTTCCTGGCAAGGAACATGGCCAGCATGCGTGGCTGGCTGACATTTCTGGAACGGCGAGACGATTTCAGATCGGCTTCTGATATCCCAAACGTCGTGCAGACGATCTGTTTAATGTCATCCATTTTAATAATACGGATGCAGTCCCGTTCGAGGTCGGCCAGAACCTGGCGCGCCATGGTTGTGGTGATCTTCTGCTTTGTCATCACATGCCAGGTCTGCAGGCAGTTCATGGCACCTTCCAGTTCCCGTACATTATGCGAGAAGCGTCTGGCAACATACTCCAGTGCGCCATCGGTAATCGGAGTTTTGAGCTGTAAAGCACGCTGGCGGGCGATCTGCAGTCGCAATTCTGTCTCCGGTGATTCCACCCGGCAGACAAGTCCAGAAAGAAAACGGGTTGTGAGTTCTTCACTCATTTTCGTTAACAGGCGGGGGTGCCGGTCAGAGGAAAAGATCAGTTGTCTGCCATGGCTTTCCAGGTGTTTGATCGTGTGTAACAGTTCTTCCTGAAAGTTGTGTTTAGATTCAAAAAAGTCGATGTCATCAATGATCAGAACATCCACGTTTCGAAACCGCTGGCGAAAACCAGGCAGGGATCGTTCCTGCAATGCTTTGGAAAAGTAGTTCCCGAACGATTCTGCTGTCAGAAACACAACCTGCAGGGAAGGGTACTGCTGACGGATTTTACGATAGAATCCTTCCAGGAGATGTGTCTTACCCAGACCGACTCCGCCGTGAATGAACAGCGGGTTATACAGAGCCCCTGGCTGTTCGCTTGCCTGCTGTGTCGCCATGTAGGCAAGTTGATTCGATTTTCCCGTGATGAAAGTCGACAGATCAGCAAAGCGTCTTCCTTTATAAGGAGCCGGTTGCGTCGGTTTGTGACCGCCGTCGATGCGCTCTGATTTCTGATCGGAATTCGTTAAAGGCTTGCGGTCCGCGGTTTCCGCAGTCACTTTAGCAGCGTCAGCCTGTCCTTTCGAACTCAGTTCCTGACGGGCCAGCACCGGATCGACTTCAAAGCGATATTCAGCTGCAGGGCCGATACAGGCGATCGCCGTTGCGTTGATCTCGGAGGAAAACTTTTTCTGCATCCATGTCAGTAAGAACGGGCTGGCCACTCCCATGATGAGAAGATTGGCTTCCAGCTTTAGACTGACTTTTCCTGCGAACCAGTTCTGGTAACTGCGCTGACCGACTTGTTGTGCCAGCAATCGAAAGACTGCTTGCTCGTCTGATTCGGTTGTAACAGGCCCCAGCTTGGCTTCCGTTGGTCGCCCGGCTGATTCAGCACAAAGCGTACCCTCCACTGCCAAAGACGTGGGTTGCATCTTGCACCCTCCCCCCGCGCGCAACATCTCCACCCATAATACGGGAAAGAGCGAAATCCTGCTCGTTCCGTATCGATCATGGTTGTGAGGTATATAAAGAAATGATGCGCTAAAAAGCTCCATTGTTTGCAGCGCCGAAAAGATTTAAGGCATTGGTCTTCGTCGACGCTGCGTTTACTCATTCAGTGGGACTGATACTAGCTTGAATCCTCAGAGAGTCAAACAGAAACGCGGCGGATTTTTTACAGAATTTTCAGACCGAAATCAAAAGCTGTTTTACCAGCAGAAAATCACAGTTTTGGTCAAAAAAATATTTACCAGACGCATCATCCGCGTGTTCAAAACATGTTAATGAATTTTCGGTTTTTTTTCTGAGAATTGCGAACGCATGCGCGCATGCACGCTTAATGTGTTCTGTCTGATAAAACCAGAATCTTCATAAATCTTTATCGCATAAGAATTTTTGTGATCGACGGCAAGCATCAGAGCGGATTGATGATGGGCCAGCGCCTGTTGCAGGCCAAATTCGATAAAGGCGGCACCATATCCTTTACCACGTTGTTCCGGCGCGACTCCCATGTAGACCACTTCCCAGAGTTGATCAGCCCGATGTTCAGATAATAACAGCACTCCCAGGTCGGTATTATCGTGTTGAAACAGATACCAGTGCTTCTGATCAGAATCTCCCGAACTGCGATGGGATTCCAGAGATTCTTCGGCAGTACGGCAGTGATTGAGAGCTGGACAGTCGAATGAGAACCGGTGTGTCTGATCCAGCATTTTCAGAAAACGCGGTCGGTTTGTCTGTTCATCAAATGGGACGCACTGGATGTGTTCCGTCTCCAGCAACCCCTGACTTGGCACGTTGGTCAGCGGGTGTCGCATGAACAGCAGATTTGTCAGATGAGGGAATCCATTTTGGGTCAATAACCGTCTCAGGTTCAGTTGCCCGGGTTCGAGCAGGGCCTGGCCGATACTGACTTCAGACTGGTCAATGCGGGCCGCCATCTCCTGCAGTAACGCTGAGGCGCAATCTGTGCGTGATGTAAAGGGTGGCCAGAAAAATGCCGTAGCCGCATCTGTAAAGATCAGGACGCCGGCTCCCAGCAATGTTTCGTTCTCGCGAGCCACCAGCAGCTGTTTGTGACCGTTCTGATCGGCTTTGATCGTTTCGAGAAACTCTCTGATCTGCCGGTCCTGATCAACTTCTGCTGCATCATTAAAGATGAGAGCGGATACTTCAGGCCACTCTTCCGGTGAGGCTTGTGAGACGGTGATCGACATAAGCAGAGTTCATTTCCTGAGACAGAGAGATGCCACCTGATTGATGAAGGGACGTGACTTTGCTGATATCATAAAAAAAAGGCTGGTCGATTGACCAGCCTGAGTTCAGGAATGAGGTGTTGAACTTAGAATTTAACCGAATGTAACTGGTGAGTGTTTACAGAATCGTGCCGGAGACGAGGTAACTCGTATCCATAAGGGTTCATCTGACGTTCCAGCGACTGTTTTGACGACGAGTCCCACTGCTGATCGGAAAAATCGCGGAGGGGATTACTGCCTGCATTCATAAAATTGTGATTCACGTTGGGATTCAGCGGATGAATCGATTCCGTAGCAGGAGCAAATGGCTGTTGCTCTAATCGCGGTTTGTTGGTGACCAGCATGAGAGCCAGGCAGCAGGCAACCGTTGTCAGTGTCGGCAGCAGCACATTAAATCGCGTCGGTCTGTTTTTCCGGCGACGGGCGGCAATTTTAGCAGACACCTGAGGCCAGACACTATCCTGTAAAGAGGGAACCGGAGCACTGTCAAACTGGTTTTGCAGTGCCTCGTAGCTTTTTTGCAGCTGTTCATATTGTGAGCGACATTGCTCACAGTTTTTAAGTTGTTTTTCGAGTAGTTTGAGCTCGGCGTCCGACAGATCGTTTCCGACTGCCAGAGCGACTCGCGATTTCAAACCGTTACATTGTGCGCAGTACATGTCTTATTGTTCCTTGCCCGACATGGAGCTTTCTACATTTTGACGATTAGACCACAGTTTCTGAAAACGGTTTCTTGCTTCAGCCAGCCGCCAGCGAATGGTTGCTTCTTTTCGGTCCAGGATTGCAGCGATTTCTGATGTGGAAAAATTCTCGAGATCACGCAATACGAGCACCGTTCGATACTTTTCAGGAATTTCTTCAAGGATTGCCTGAACTTCCTGATTGATATCAAGCTTGTTCCTTGGATCCGGTACTGAAGGATCAAAAGGAGTATCCGACGGACTGTCACTGAATAACAGCCACCAGCCTCTTCGCTTTTGTTTACGCAGATAATCCAGAGCCTGATTGACCCCGATCCGGAACAGCCAGGGACCAAATCTCCTGGATGTATCGAATTGATCAAGGCGTTCATAGCTTTTCAGGAATGTATCCTGTGCCAGATCTTCTGCCAGGTCCGGGCTTTTGACGAACTGAATCAGCACACGAATCAATCTGCGCTCATAACGCAGGACTAACTCGCCAAATGCGCTGTCGTCACCCTTGCGAGCTGCTTCTACCAGACGGGCATCACTTGTAACGCCCCCCGAAGGTAAAGAATCTCGTTCCTCAATTTTTTTATCGACCATTTCTAACTGCATGTCTACCTCCCCTCTCCGCGTTATTTGACACGCTCTGTTTATTACTACGCCAGAGAGAGGAGAAATGATGGGAATTTAGTAAAGATTCTGGAATAGAATTAAATATTCTCCAAATCAATTCGCCTGTCTTTAATTATACTCCTTTCACATTTGTTTTGGGGAGGATTCCGTGATTCTGTCTTAATATGTTGTAAGGTGTTGTTATATTTTGGTTTATGTCGTTTGTTAACATCAATGTCTTGAAATATTAACCCAAAATTAGTGTCCGGGCGAATAGATAGGTTTTCACCAGATTGCGAATGCCTTGAATCGAACAAAGTCGATTGTGTTTCAGGAACCGGAATCTCTTTTTATCTGAGACCGAGCCAGTTTTTTTGAGCCTGTGAAGCAACTCGCTCAATTTGCCCGACGGATTCCTTCCGTTCCACTGCCGAAGATTCGTCGACCGGGTCACTTTTCGGTATGCAATTCAACCAGGTAAGCCTGCTACCCTGTCTGGGAAAGGAGCAGGTAACGCGATCTTCTTTCTGCATTACATTTGCATGGGGATTTGTTATTCTGGTCTGGAGAGACATTCGAACTGAGCCTGTCAATTACATCCCGTCGGTAGCGAGAGGACTTTTAATGATGCAACGGAAATATTGGAGTGGAATCATCAGCGCTTTAATTCTGCTTACAGGCTGTTCAGAGGAAAAGTCTCCCTCTCCCGACTCCAGAAAGGCCGCTTCAGATCAAACCAGTGCGAAGGATGCAGACATGAATACCGGAAGTGAATATCAGTTGACCGTTCAGGAAGAGCCCTATGGAACCACCGCGGATGGTCAGGAGATTACTCAGTTTCTGCTGTCGAATAAAAAAGGGACGAGCGTCAATATCATTAACTATGGTGCGATCGTGACCTCGGTGTACCTGCCCGACAAAGAAGGGACATCAGAAAATATTACGCTGGGGTTTGATTCGCTGGCTGCGTATGAAAATAAAGGCCCTTATTTCGGTGCCATCTGTGGTCGTTATGCCAATCGAATCAAGGACGGAAAATTCTCTTTAAACGGAAAAGAGTATCAACTGGCTCAGAATATTCCTCCGAATCATCTGCACGGCGGGGAATCGGGCTTTGATAAGAAGGTCTGGGCTGCAGAAAGTTTCAGTACGAAAGACGAAGTCGGCGTGCGGTTGAGCCTGGTCAGCCCGGACGACGAAGAAGGGTATCCGGGTAAGCTGACATTAAAAGTCATTTATTCGCTGAATAACAACAACGAACTGAAAATCGATTATACCGCAACCAGCGATCAGGAAACTCCCATCAATGTGACCAATCACTGTTACTGGAATCTGGCCGGTGAAGGTAAGATTCTGGATCATGAACTGGTTCTCAACTGTGACCAGTATCTACCTGTGACAGAGGAAGCGATTCCGACGGGTGAGCTGAAGTCGGTCAAAGGCACACCCATGGATTTCACGTCTGCACACAAAATTGGTGAGCGGATCAATCAGGTCGAAGGGGGCTACGATCATTGCTGGGTAGTTAATTCCAGTGAAAAGAAGCCTGCTTTCTGTGCGCGGGTCAAAGATCCCGGGTCGGGCCGCGTGATGGAAGTTTACACGACCGAACCGGGCGTGCAGTTCTATACCGGGAACTTTCTGGATGGCACACCCGCCAGTGGCGGATATCCGAAGAACGGTGGGCTCTGCCTGGAAGCACAGCATTTTCCGAATTCGCCCAATCAGCCGGAGTTCCCCAGTACGATTCTCAAGCCAGGCCAGGTTTACGAACAGACCACCATCCATAAATTTTCCGTAGAGTAGAAACAGCAGCTGCCTGCCATGCTCTGCATTTGACGGGGACAGTATGATAAACGCCGAACGTACTGCTTCTGACAGGAACCCAGGACACCTGATGTGCCTGGTTTTACTGATTGTGAGCCTGTTATTCTGTGCGTCAACTGATCTACAGGCGGAGTCTCCTGCAGTAGAAAAAGTGGAAGGACAGCCGCTGGCAGCAAATGTGAAACGGCTCATTTCCGCGCTCGAGTATCTGGGGGCACCGTTACCCGCGTCGCTGGTTCAGGAACTCAATACTGCCTGCGATCAACGGGATGCCGCCACGATTCAGAAGTTACTCGATTCGGAAGTCTTGTGCCTCGTTTCGTTGAACCCGGAAGTACGGACGAAAGTTGCCCGCGGACCCGTTGTCGCTGTGCTGCAACAGGGAGGCTTTACGCCGTTCGTGGTGAAGGTGGTCAATCAGAGTACGGTGACCAGGCAGTTGCAGATTTCCAGTCCCCAGGCAGGTCCTGTCTATTCGGGAGCAGCATTGAATTCACTCAAGCGGCAGGCGCAACCGGAATTGAACCGGAACGAAAACTTAGCCGGCGCGACAGATCGTTTTCTGGAGGTTGAACTGTTTCAGGCGAGTCCGATGACCGTCAAGCTGAGTGGCCTGGAAGTCGAATATGTGCTCGCTTTGATTTACTGTCATGAGTCAGGAAAACGGGAGGCCACGCTGGCTTTCGATGTGGGAGCGGGTACGCAGGACCTTGGTTTTCGGGGTGAGGTGCCGGTCCTGTTTGATGTGCGGCCTGCTGTGCCTGTCAAACTATCCATATTAGACTTTGATGGAAAACCTACTGCAGCGCGGCTGCTGTTTCGTGATTCACAGAAACGCGTCTATCCCCTGCAGGCCAAACGGCTGGCTCCCGATTTCTTTTTTCAACCCCAGATCTATCGGCAGGATGGCGATACCGTGATGCTGCCTGCCGGCGAACTGGAAATGGAGTATAGTCGCGGCCCGGAATATCAGAGACTGACTCGCAAGGTCAAGATCTCAGCAGAGGAAGAGCAGACACTGGAAGTGAATCTGAAACGCTGGGTAAACCCGCGCGCGTTCGGCTTTTACTCCGGTGATCATCACATTCATGCCGCCGGCTGTGCCCATTACGAGAATCCTACTAAAGGAGTCACGCCTCAGGACATGTTCAATCAGGTCAAGGGGGAAGGTTTGAATGTCGGCTGTGTTCTGACCTGGGGTCCCTGCTTTGATGTCCAGCGCCGGTTTTTTGCTTCGACGGCAGACCGCGTCAGCGAGCCCCTGACCCTGCTCAAGTATGACCTGGAAATCAGCGGCTTCGGATCTGCTGCCCTCGGGCATGTCTGTCTGTTGAACTTACAGAATCAGACATATCCCGGTACTCTGGGAACCACGACAGGCTGGCCCAGCTGGACGGTGCCCGTGCTGCGCTGGTGTAAAGAGCAGGGGGGCGTGACCGGCTTTCCTCATTCGGCATTGCGCGTCAATCCACCCCTCGCGGCACAACGGTTAATCCGGGAACTGGATCAGGACAAATCGAAAACGCTCAATCCGGTAGAAGCAGCAGCAGGACTTCTACCCGCTGCCTTTCCAGTGATCGACGCGGATGGGAACCGGCAGTTAACACTGGATGAATTAACGCGGGCACTGGAACAGGCTGCCGACCAGTTGCCGAACCTGGCGGTTCCCGAAATGAACGGGGGCGGGGCGATGGAAATCTGCGTCAGTACGGCGGAAGGGGTCTGTGACTTTATCAGCGCCATGGATACCGAACGCATACCGGAATGGAATACCTGGTATCATATCTTGAACTGCGGTTTTCCTCTGAAGGTCAGTGGCGAAACCGACTTTCCCTGCATGAGCAGTCGGCGGGTCGGACAGGGGCGCGTCTACGTGCAACTCGGGCAGCAGTCTGAAGTAGATTTCACTCAGTGGTGCCAGGGAATCAGGCAGGGACGCAGTTATGTTTCAGACGGCTACGCGCATGCACTCGAATTTCTGGTCAATGATGTTGCGCCCGGTTTTGAGGACATTCAACTGGAACAGCCGGGCAAGGTGAAGATCACAGCGAAAGTCGCCTTTGCGCCGGAAACGCCGCGGGCGGTGGCCTACGGTCTGCTCGATCCCCCTGAAGGCCGCCGGGCAGCGGGAGACACACGAGTGCTGCATGCACCGCGCAATTCCGAATATGTCACTGCCGGCAAACGCCTTGTGGAAATCGTGGTGAATGGAAACGTTGTCGGACAGCAGACGGTTCCCGCCGATGGAAAAATCCATTCCCTGCAGTTTGATGTTCCAGTAGAAAAGAGCAGCTGGATTGCCCTGCGTCAGTTTCCTCAGCTGCACACCAATCCGGTGAATGTCATCGTGGCGGATCAGCCGATTCGGGCCTCGCGCGAAAGTGCGCTCTGGTGTGCGGAGACCATCAAGCTGCTCTGGGAAAATCGCCATCTGAAAATCGCAGAATCAGAACGGAAGACAGCCGGGCAGACGTACCAGCGGGCCATTCAAACGTATTTCCAGCGTGCGGAAGCTGCAGTGAATTGACGTGGCTTACTTGCGACGCTTGGGTACGCGAACAACCACTTTCTGACGCTGATCGCGTAACCGCTGCATGAATTTTTTTCCGCCAATCAACAGGCCGATAATCGCAGCAATAATGATAAAAGGAATCACGTGAACCGGTTCTGTCAGATAATGCAAAATTCCATTGGGATTGACGGTTTCTTGTGCTCCGTGTCCCGGATGAGCAAACAGTTGCGGGCACTGGACCAGGGTAAACAGCATAACCAGTGTCAGTTTGAATCGGTTCATTTCAAAACTCTTTCTGAATACAGAGACGGCAGTTTATCACTCTGACTGCCCGGCCGGTTATTCTAGGAGAATCCCGTCTCAGACTCAAGAGTCGAAGTGGGATCTGAGTGCTCAGAAATTCATTGCAGGGCCCGTATTTCGAAGGCATCGGTATAAACATCCAGCTCCAACCAGTAGAAATCGCTGAAACAGGGTAGATCTTGAACATCGTGGGCACCGGGGTCGGATTATTCAGCGGTGAGCAGTCGGCATCGGAAAAATTAAAAAAAACTCGGCATGTGGGCAGGAATGCCAGGGACAGTTAATCCCGATCTGTTTTCCTGCAACAAAAAAACGACCAGTCATAGAATGAAATGACTGGCCGTTGCTTGCAGAGCCTGCTGTTCGCGTAGCAAACTTTGATGTGAGATCATTCAAAGCTGGTCAGTTCGCCACCTCTGATACTCGACAGAGACTGGTAAACCGTCTTGTCAATGTTTTCTGAAATGAACCGCACACGTCCGTCGCCAAACAGGAACTGGGCACCCCCAGTATGATGGCTGCTGAAATCATCAAAATGGGAGGCGGGATCATTGGGAACATGATCGGTGGCGCCGAGCACGCGGGCAAATGTTTCTGCGCCTTCAGGGACGGCACCTACCCAGGTGGAATACCAGCCGGCGGTGGCATCGGTTTTGCGTTCTCCCACAAACAGGGTCTGGGACAAGCCGTCTGTGATATCACGAAAACGGGTATTACCGTTCTGATAAAATGTTCCGGAACTCTGGCAATTTGTACCCGGTGTGACAATTTCACAATCGTCCAGTTCTTCACTGCCAAACACGCCGACATAGTTGGCCCGCGCCAGTACTGCCAGTACCGTACCGGGACTCCCTTCTTCTTCCAGTTCAAACGTATTGGAACCGGGGTCGGAAGGGCAGAGAAAAGCGGGCAACGTTACATCAACGATACCCGGGGTCTGTGCCCCATCGTTAATATCGAGATTGAAGTTGATCTTATTGTATAACGGGCTCTGATCCATGAAGGGGAGGATCATCGCTCCCCAGCCCCAGCCACTGCCGTATTCCACATTGGCACCCACACCAGGTTGCACACCAATCCAGCCAGAGGGGAGAATGCTGTGAGTCTCATTATAGTTGTGCAGCGCCAGTCCGATCTGTTTCAGATTGTTCTTGCAGGTACTGCGACGGGCCGCTTCCCGTGCCTGTTGAACAGCCGGTAAGAGTAAGGCAATCAGGATCGCAATGATGGCGATCACAACCAGAAGTTCAATCAGGGTAAATCCACGTCGTGCCGGCTTGATTTTCTGCATCACGCGACTCCAGGTTTCAGCGGGTAGGTATGTTGTATGAATAGTGACAATGCAATCATTATTGCATAACGGTTGCAGAAGGCAATGTCTAATGCAAACAAATTGTAAAAGAGTATTGTGTACGACACGGGGCGTCTCTAACGTACTGTGGCTGCCGGGATAACTGTAATACGTCATCGTAAAGTGAACTGCTGGAAAGATCGGGAACAGGAGTGGATTCGTCTGTTTTTTACAGGTTTCAGGCAAAACCAGGGGGAAATAATTCAGCGAACGCAGACAGGTGAACGGGATAGCATGCGAGGGGCTGCTGACGAACCAGTTGTTAACATGGACTGTGAACTGAAATTATGAAATATTTATGAATGGATGTCCCGGCGTTGCAGGGAGTCGGATTTCAAATTGAAGTTTGTGTAGTTAAGATGGAAGTCCGTAATCGCCTGTTCCCTGTTTGTACCATTCCCAGAGATTCAATGAATACACGCCTGTCCGAGTCGTATGCTTATTGCCAGCAACTGGCAAAACAGACAGCGGGGAATTTCTACTATTCATTTCTGGCGTTGCGAAAAGAGCAATTCCAGGCGATGTGTGTATTGTACGCGTACATGCGCACGGTGGACGACCTGGGGGATCAGTCAGATTTGAGTCTGGCCGATCGTGGAGATGCATTAGAAATCTGGCGAAGGGAATTGCACCAGGTCCTCGAAGACCAGACAGACCCAGATGCAACGCCATATCATCCCTGTTTCCCGGCGTTGGGGGATGTGATTCAACGTTATCGGATCCCCCATGATTATTTATTCGCAGTGATCACCGGCGTCGAATCCGATCTGCAGCCGGTCACGTTCGCGACCTTTGAGCAATTGAAAGAGTACTGTTACCACGTGGCGGGAGTGGTCGGATTATGCTGCATTCACATCTGGGGTTTTCACGATGAGCGGGCCTTCGCAGCCGGGGTGGAATGTGGAATTGCATTTCAGCTGACGAATATTCTGCGCGATCTGGGGGAAGACATTCAGATGGGCCGCGTCTATTTACCCCAGGAAGATTTAGACCGTTTCGGATATACTCGAGCTGACATCCAGTCACAGATTTATGATGAGCGGTTTCGCGAACTGATGCAGTTCGAGGTGGACCGCGCCCGCAGTTATTATCAGAGTTCGGCGCGGTTGTTCGATTATCTCTCGCCGGAAGGGCAACGTATTCTGAAAGCCATGCATCGCATATACGGCGGCATCCTCACGGAGATGGAACGCATGGATTATAACGTTTACGCCACCCGTTGCGGCCTGCCTCGCTGGCGCAAACTGCTGATCGCCGGCGAAGCCATCGTCGCCGCCCGCTGGTTCTCGTAGAGAGCCGGTTCCGGGAAAGAGGGGCTCTCTTCACAGTTTTAAAATCCACGATTTGTTGAAGTAATGTCGAGAACATGACTGACGAAACAGCAGCCCCCTAAAAAAGTAATCTCAAGCTTTATGTGACGATTCTGCTGGTGCTCCTCGGAGTTGTCAGCTGTGTGCAGTTGAGTCATTACTACGTTCGGCTGCCGGAAATTCAGAGGCTGGGGGTGTTCAGTCACATGAAAAACAGGCAGAACAGGCCGTTCAACTGGCTCACGATCAGTTTGATGTCGAGCTGGATTACTCACCGGAATCAGTTCAGGAAGTTGAGAAGATACTTGCCAGGGAGCGTGAACATTATCTGCGGGATTCCCGCGACCGTCGTTCTCTCGCTCCCGTAGCCTGGTCTAATCTGTGGGGGGCTTACATTGGAGAGGTCATCAAGTCCGTCAAAAAGAGTGAATGGAAGTATGATCCGGAAACGGAAATCGTCACGCTCCAGTTTACGGACGAGATTGACAAGCCGGAATTCATGCCGATGAAGTGGTGTTATCGTCGCATCGCTGAAGGAAAGCCGGAAGATAATGTCTGGTATCAGTTCCTGCTGGTGACCCTCGACCCGCGTGCCCGTGAGTTTCGCGAGGCACTCGAACAACAGGCCCCGCCTGACGAATAAGCTGATTCAAACGTGTAGATCGTTGAATCAATATGACACAACAATGTGATATGTGGTCCTTCCATTCGAGAAGCAGTTAACTGACCTTTCTGAGGAAAGCAAATTCTTACCGGGGATGCGGATACTGCGTATGTATGTCTCGCTCTGGTGGTTGTGAGTTAACTCTAAAGCCTTTTGATAAATTCTCTTAGCATGGATGCAATCAGAATTTCGTTTCAAAGAAGAGATTTAGATCTGAATAGCGAGTGGTTCAGGTTTCAACGGACTCTTCTGGATCGGAAGGCATATTTTTAGAAATATTCGCTGGAAGTCTCTTGAATTAGAACGAGAACGCTATAAGCTCATCGCAGTGAGAATGAGATTCATTCTCAATAAGTTTAGTCACCCTCTTCCGTGATTCCCTGCCAGCGTTTCCAATGCAAGCCCCACCGGAATTACCTGCAAGACGACCCTGATCAAAGCTGATCCTGGTCTGTGTTGTCATTCTTTAGAGGCCAACTCCGGAGGTACTCATGTCCTGTTCTCATTTAACGCGAACCCGTCGTGGGTTCACACTCATTGAACTTCTGGTCGTGATCGCGATTATTGCGATCTTGATCGCTTTATTGCTACCTGCCGTCCAACAGGCTCGCGAAGCGGCTCGGCGGGCGCAGTGTAAGAACAATCTCAAGCAGATTGGATTAGCGTTACACAACTATGCGGGGACTCATACGATTTTCCCTCTGGAAACATACTTCGGCCAGCGCGAGGATGGTTCCTATCACTACAACAGCTGGATTCCGCAGATCCTCAGTTATTTCGATCAGTCTGCCCTGGGAAATCTGTACGATCATGATTTTTCGTTCTGGGATGTCGCGAACCAGAGTGCGATTGAAACAAAACTCACTCTCTTTGAGTGTCCCTCCACACCAGGGGGAGCGCAGATGACACCCGAATTGCGCATGCGTCTGTCAAGTGGCTGGACGATCGTTTCTGATCGAGGTGCCTTTACATCTGACTATGCCGGTCAGCGGGGAATTCACAGCAACTCTCATCAGGTGTATGTACCAGGTGCTCCAGCTGACAGCAATCTGGGAATCTTTGGTGGCGGCGGAACGGGAAGACGTTTTCGGGATATTATCGACGGCACATCGAACACGATTATTGTGCATGAATCTGCCGGTCGATCGCAATGGATTTATAAAGACCGTACGACTTCCTCTTTTGTTACCAATAATCCCGAGTTTGGTGGATGGTTTGATTACTGGGCCGGTCCCTGTGCCGGCTGGATGTACGGTTTTGAAGACGATGGAGTCACTCGCTACGGGCCGAATTTTATCAACTCGACAAATAAATGGGCCAATCCTCTCTCCTTCCACACCGGGGGAGTGCAGGTCGCGCTCGCTGATGGCTCGGTCCGATTTCTCAGCGAAAATATGAGCAACCTGACCTTTATTGCTCTCTGCACTTATGCCGGTGGAGAAGTTGTCGGCGAGTTTTAAAGCAGCGCTGGTCCACGATTTGAATGAAGTGCCAGCGGTGGTTCCGACGGCGCTGTTTGTTAAGACCTTAATTCGGTCATCTTCTCCCCTCGCGTTTTGCTGGAGTGTTTCGTGAAGTCATTCGTTTACAGAGTTTCCTGTTGCATCGCTTTTTTCAGCCTGATTCTATGTTACGGTTGTGAAAGCAGTGATGTGCGGCCTGACTTACAGAGGGTCGAAGGGAAATTAACCATCAACGGGGAACCTGCAGCGGGTGCCGTGATGGTGTTTTATCCTGCCCAGGGGAAGGAATTTGATTCCCGGGGAAGCCGTCCCCGGGCAAAGGTCGATGAACAGGGAATGTTTCAGCTTACGACTTATCAAAACGGCGATGGTGCGCCGGCTGGGGAATATCAGGTGGGAATTCTCTGGTTCGATGATCCGGATTCCAGTAAGCCCTGGAATAAACTGGGAAAACGTTATGCAGACCCTGAGAAGTCAGATATCAGTGTGACCGTCGAAGAAGGAAATAACCAGCTGACACCGATCGAACTCGAAAACGTGACGATTTCAAAGCGGCCGGCGCGACGGCGTCAATCGAAGGATATCGATCAGGTCGATGAGTAATTCAGGCTGTTGAATTCCGCAACTATCATTTTTATTAAAGAAGTAATTCATGCGAGACTTACAATCACATTCACTCTTTCATTTCATTGTTGGACTTGCCTGTCTGGTAACAGGAAGTTCCGTTCTTTTGGCTCATGAAACGCATAACCATGCGGAAATGAAAGTGATTCAGTCTGCCAGGAACGGGCTCTGGTCCTCTCCTGAAACCTGGCAGGGGGGCAAAGTCCCAGGAGCCGGTGCACAGGTTTTAATTCAACGAGATCACCAGATTGTGTATGACCTGGATTCCCAGGAAGTGATTCGCGGAATTCAGATTTCCGGTAAACTGAAGTTCGCTTCCGATCGTAATACCCGTCTCGAAGTGGGCTTGATCCGCATTGAAGAACTCGATCACTATTGCGAAGAGGGTTTCGATTGCCAGATGGTGGTCGAATCGGATGAGAAGAACCCGGAGAAGCAGCTTGCCGCCGCCAAGCATGTACCGACTCTGGAAGTCGGGCGACCGGAATCACCGTTGTCTGCCCAATATACGGCGCTCATTCGTCTGCACTACATTGAGGGCATGAGTAAAGAAAACTGCCCGGCAATCGTCTGTTGTGGAGGGCGTATGGATTTTCATGGTGCTCCACTGGAACGCACCTGGGTTAAACTCCCCTATCAAACCGCAAAGGTGGGAGAAGCGCGAGCCGTGATGCCTTATCCATTGCCTGGCTGGAAGGTGGGGGACCGCATCATTCTTTCGGGAACCACCCGACAGTTTGGATACATTGGCACACGCTATCGAAAAAACGGGGACGATAACAGCGTCGCTGATAATCCGACGACCGAAGAAAGAGTGATCACTAAGATGCGTCACTGGGGTGGCTTTGATTCCAAACTGCAAATCGTAAGTTTCGATAAGCCGCTTGAGTTTGATCATCTGGGAAGTGGTAAATACCGGGCTGAAGTGGCCAATCTTTCCCGTAACGTGATTGTCGAGTCTGCCGATCCAGACGGGGTTCGCGGACATACGATGTATCACGCAGATTCACAGGGAAGTATCAGCTACGCAGAGTTTCGGCATCTCGGGAAGCGGGATACCCTCGGTAAATATCCGATTCATTATCATCTGGTTGGCGACACAATGCGCGGCAGCAGCCTGACAGGGCTGTCAGTCTGGGACAGTCACAATCGCTGGATCACCGTGCATGGCACGCAATACCTCGTGGTTAAAGACTGCGTTGGTTATAAAAGCGTCGGTCACGGATATTTTCTGGAAGATGGAACCGAGGTCTACAATATCTTTGATCGCAATCTCGCCGTCCAGGCGCTGGGAGGCAAGCCGCTCCCCAAACAGGTTCTGCCTTATGATGCGAATCTGGGTTCCGGGTTCTGGTGGGCCAACAGTCTGAATACCTTCACCAGAAATGTTGCGGCAGAGTGTGATGAAGACGGCTTCCGGTTTGAAGTTGTCGAACGGGATGATTTCAGTCCGGTGCTGCCCATCCTGCAAAAGGATGGATCGACTGAAAAAGTGGATGTGCGCACGCTGCCCTTCGTTCGTTTTGATGGAAACGAAGCACACTGTCAGCGACTGTTCGCGATCAACCTGGGAGGCTTTGCCGGCGGAAGATTTAACAAGGAAGACAGCGATGTAGAAGGGATCGGTCCTGACTATCAGCATCCATTCCTGTTACGTAATACAAAAGTCTGGGACTCGCACTGGGCTTTTCATTGTGGGGCTCCCTGTGTCCGCCTGGAAGATTTCGACCTGCACGATTGTGCTTATGGATTATGGCGTTGTGTCATGCACCGTCATGAGTATCGTCGCCTGACGTTTTCCGAAGTCAACACGACGGTCTTCTTCCCGCGTGCCGCCGGTGATGCGGACTACTCGTATTCACTCAAAGATTACTTCGATCTGGAGCCCAAAGATGATTTGCCACCTGTGACAGTCATCACAAGGGTGGGTACAACGCCTTCCGGGCAGATTCTGGTTCGCGGCGTCACTTCGGATAATTACGATATGAAACAGGTGCTCGTCAATGGTCAACCTGTGAGTTCAACGCGTGAAAACTTCCAGGATTGGGAAGTCGTGCTGCCCGGTTCTGATTCCGGTTACCTGCAACTGATCACCTCGGCTGAAGATGCAAACGGAAACAAAGAACTGATGCCACATCGGGTGAACTATTATCACGACACGGTTTCTGCCAGAAATCTGGTCAGTGAGAAGCAGGACTGACGATGTTTTGAAGAGGCCAGGGTGGAGAGGGTTGGCTTCATAACTCCTCTGATTCACCGGCTGGTTTCTCCAGGTGAGAAAATGTTGTCAGGTCCAATCCATATTGGACCTGACACTTCTGGTTTTCCCCGATGCGCTTCCTTAGTAAGAGGGGTGCTTGCTGAAAATCTTGCCAGGTATTGCGTTTACGGCAGCCTTTTCACGGAATGGGGATGTCGGGTTATTCATGTCCACGCCCCGTTTCGAATTTCCCCATTCGTGCAAATTCGTGATAGCGCAAATTCCTGATTGGCAGATAAATCCCTGTTCGCCGTTCCCTGATTTTTGTAATGAACTGGGGCAGTGGATACAATCTATTTCATCCCGTTGTGTTGAAACTTGATTGATCAAAATCGACTCTCGCCTGTAGTAAGGAATTCGATTGATGAAGATGAATAAGAAAAGATCTTTTCTTACATCCATGCTGGTGTTTCCAGCCAGCTATCTGGTAGTGCTGTTGATTTTTGATCTGAAGCATTATGATCCAAATGAAAAGGCCTACACGGTTCCGATATATCCCTGGCCAACGTACTTGAAATTTGTATTATCTATTGTCAGCTTTATTATTACTGCGGTCTTATTAGCCCGAGTCTTTTCTGAGCCGAAAAAAGTGAACCAGTCTGGTTCAGACTCCCTCATACAGGAAAACGAAGTGGAATGATCCTGCTGCTCGTGGGGAGTGATTAATCAGATGTATGACAATCCGCTGTATAACAACCTGAAAACGCTCAGCCTGCTGATTCTGGCCCTGAGTCTTGTTATGATCTCCTATGGCTGTTATCTGATCAGACGCGCTCAACAGAGTGAATCATGGCCGACCACAGTCGGAAAAATAACGCGATCAGAGATGATCATCAGCGATGTTGACAATGACATAGCGAAGTTCAACATCGCTTATGAATTTGTTGTCGACGAAATTCGCTACACGTCCGATGTGTATCGCTTTGGTGCGAACGGACAAGCTTCTTCCGTTGCAAAAATCAGGGAGAAACACAAACAATATCCGGCAGGCGGGGAGGTTGTCGTTGCTTATAACCCGGACAACCCTGCTGACGCTGTGCTGGAACCGGGGGCGGCAAGCTACGGGCATTTGTTTCTCGTTCTGGGTATTGGGTTCGGGATTGTGGGGCCGTTGATTCTCCGAATTAAGTATTGGTTATGGATGAAACGCTAACAGGACACAGGCGTTACCGATGATTTCAATCTGTCCTTGCGGCGGGCAGAAAAGGTGTCAGCAAACAGGGAATCCCAGAGATCCGGTTTTGATGCTGGTCGATTATCGGGGAGGGGACTCCGCCATGATCGTTATCGTGAGCTTTCAATTTTATTTACCGTATCGGTTCAGTATTTGCTTTTAACCGGAGAGAGACAAATGATGTTTTCTATCAACGGTTGCCTCCGAAAGAGGAGTAGTGAGCATGCTGAAGAAATCAAATCATGTGATGACAACCCCCTCCCCGGTGAAAGTGTACCGGAAAGATCGGTTTTCCCGCTCTGCTTTGCCGTCCGAAAAATCCGTCGAAAGGCTTTCCCCTACAGACCTTAGGCCCTACGTTGATTCGAAAGATGCAAGTGACGCAGAATCGGCGATGGTGACAAGACTGATTCTGATGTTACTATTAATGGGGATCACGCCCATACTGTTGTTACTGCTCGCTTTGCTGTTCAACCCGGATTTACTGCACATTGAAATCACCCCTTAACACGATTGTTAATCCGCGGTTGGAAATATAACGTCAACCTGGTGCCCGTTGGGTGTCAATCACGGGTGATACTCTTGGGACGTGGCCTGTTTTGTCATAAACAGGCATTTTCCAGTTTGTTTTAAACTGTTTTCGGGGGGACGAAGATCGATTCTATTATTCCGGGTTCGAAATCTTTGAAGAGAGTCAATCCTTACATGAGCCGTGGATTAGAGTTACGGTAAGCGTAAAGTGGCGCGGACAGGTGTCATCCGCCGTTGACAGTCTCAGTGGATAAACCGGTACTGGAATACTTCGATTCCTCATCACTTCAATCCAGTTTTATCTGTAATTGATTGATGTTCGGTTTCGATTGATTAGCACGTATCACGTTTACCTACCGTCTCTTGATCTATTCACTCGATCGAGGTGGAACTGGACACAGTCTATCTAATGATTCAGGGTTTCATATTTTTTCATAAACAGCGAGGCTTTCATGACGTTCCCAGCTACCGTTACATGGGGACTTTCTTTATTCTGGCCTCTTGAAGGTGTCGGGACGGTGATCGATTGGCAGTGCTTCTGAATGGCATCTGGCATCGATCGATCTGCTCATTTCTTTTTTTCATTGACCGGGATGGAAATGATTAAGCCTGCGAATCGATCTTTGGTATTCTTTTTCCCGAACCCGACATGACAGGTCAGGCAACCATGGTTCATCAATGAGATCGAACCGGCCCGCTGATACACGCCGTTTTCCACACGTTCGTATGCCACTTTACCGGAAGCGATTTCTTCAGCAGCCTGTTTTTCGAAATCCGTTTTTGGCTCATGATCGACACTCATCGCCCTGGCGTTGACGGCAATCCAGCGGGCCTTGATATTTTCCCGACGCTCGACTTCAGTAAACATGCTTTCCATCACGCGGGCAGGAACGGCTGCGCGTTCATTGATAAAATAGCTCTGGTGCATGGCATCCAGTGTTGCTGAGTACAATTGATGGGTCAGCGTTGCGCGTTCACGTGCCTGGGCCACAGACAGCTTCTGTGCAGGCTGTTTCTTATCCTGGTTTCCGTCTTCTGCTGACTCAGCGAAAGACAGGGCAACGAATGAAAATATACTCAGCAGTATAGCAGCGCGACAGTGGACCATTGATTTCATTTTTCTTTTCCTTGATTATTGATTACATGATGAATGTGATATTCCCGGTTTGATCGAGATGACGTTCTCTAACTGGTTTGTGTATGAAAAGGGTGGGTTATTTTATGGCTGATCCGGCAGGTAAGCTGGCACAGGTCATCTTGATTATGGTTATCAGCCAGGCTCCCAATGCGAGATAAGCAAACAGGTTTGCTCCCTGCTTCAGAGGAGAAAAATTCAGTTCCACCGCCAGGCGATGCGTACTGACGGAATACATTCCCAGGGGAAATACGATACTCCAGAATTGCGAGTCGTATGAAAAGCTGACTCTCTGAAGTATATGGCGCCAGACCCCCAGGATGACGAGCAGGGGAATCCACCAGGTTGCTGTCACCCAGTAGAGTAGTGTCAGCCCTTTTACAAACGGTAGAATCTGAGACAGGATCATTGAATCTCGAGCAATCGAAATCAGACTGGCACCCGCGAGTGTGGAAATCGCCATTGCTCCCATGCTGATCCAGTAGGGGGGAGCCAGCGATTCGGGATTCATGGTAAAAAAAATGGTCCGATACAGGATCAGTGAAATCACCCACAGGTATAATAGTCCGCCGACCAGCCACAGGCTCAGGGAAAGAAACACCAGTGATTCATGAAATACAGGGAATTCGCGCGACAGGGAAGTTCCTGACACTGAGACTGCCTGGGTTGCCACCACCAGCAGTAACCATCCGCCATGAACGTCTTTTGAAATATCCAATCCAGACCGCCTGACGATGAACTGCGCCAGGAGGGAATAACTCAATAAGAGCCAGGTAATCAGGCTGACGCACCATAGTGCCAGTGCCAGTGTCGGCAAATGAACAATCTGAAGAAACTGGCTGCCCAGGATACAACAGGCTGCCACTATTGTGAACGAATCAAATCCGGTCGCGGGGGCGAGTAAATCGGAGATGACCCGATGTGGATATTTCTTCATCTGGATCCCATTAAGGATCACCAGGTAACCTGACAGCATAAGATTACAGACCAGTAACCCCTGTGAAATCAGCGTCAGTTGTAACTGGCTGCAGGCAAGAGAAACGATTCCCGTAGCCATGACAATTGCAAACGATTTCATTCTGCCTTCCGACCCAGTCTGATTTTCTGAACCTGATGGATTTTGTTTTCAAGTGAGATGTCATCCAGTTTGACGACGCAGCTTCAGTTCCCTTTTTTCAGAGGCATGGAAATGACTAGCCCGGCCACCCGGTCTTGATTACTTGTCCGTCGGGGCAGATGGCATTTCAGACATTGTGATGCCAGGCGAATGGAACCGGCAAACTGAAACTTCCTGTCAGCAACCTGTTCATATACTGGTTTTCCAGTAGACAAGACCTTCACTGCCTCTTTCTCAAAGTCCGTTACCGGTTCATTGTCAATACTCATGGCCTTGGCATTGACTGCCAGCCAGCGGACCTTGATTCCGTACTCGCGATCCAGTTCTTTAAACACATCTTCCAGCGAGTGGGAGGGGATGGCGATACTTTCATCCTCGAGAAAAAAATCACGATGCATGACCTGGAGTGAACCATGAATCGTCTCGTGTAAAATCTTCGCGCGAATGCGAGCCTCATCGACCGTGGCAGGCAGCGAATTCGGGTCGTGTTGCTCAGTTTTTTTCTCTGGCTGTTCAGCCTGCAGGGGATTCAATATCCGTTCCTGCTGCGCTAGACAGATCCAGAGCAGGCCAGGCAGAAAACACAAAAACATAACCGGTTTTTTCATAGTGGGAACCATTGTCTTGATTTTAGAGCGGCTGAGTAAGAAAGAAGTCCATTTAAAAATCGCCTGGGAGCAGGTTTATAATTGATCGCCAGCTTTTCTCGTCCGGCATCATCCAGGTTTTGTGATTGTTAAACCATAAGCCTCCCAATGCCTCGATTTCGCTTTTGACAGGAGAGGTATACCCGCCGATCATCAGTCCTGCTTCCCAGCGATGCTGGCATTCCAGTTGAACCAGGTGTTTTTCGATAATAATCGCGATATTGCAGGCAGGTGTTCCCCGTCGGTAGACGAGCGTTAACAGGCTTTGGTGAGCCAGGCATCTCAATTTTTCACATAATTCTTGCATGTTGGAGAGTTTCGATCTGTAACGACGGCTGAATTCATTCCATCTGTCTGCTCGAAATGAAAACCATTCGACTGACTCAGCTTCCGGACACAGTTCCGGCAGCCATAAATGACCCTGCTTCATACTTCCCTGAGGCACGTTGCTTTCGATCCATACGAAGATTTGATTTTCGTTCGATATCAGATGATCTTCCTGCATGGAACACACCTGAAATGCCGGACGCGTTCTTGAACTGTCAACGCGGGAGATCTCTGAAACTGGTCCTGGAATTTCTTCAGACATGGAAACATTTTCGTATTCGTATTTCCGTTAAAATCTCAAAAAAGAATCATAATATTCAGGAGTCATTTTCGGTTTGTTTTTCTGATGACCGAGCTTTGTTCTGCGTATCGTTTCTAAAATATTCTTACTCCGGGACAGTGTTTTTCTCGGGCTCTTCCCGGATAATGGCACCGATTCGTTCAATCCTGTTGTCCTCACCTCGCACAATTCCGACGGTCAACGCACCGGGGAACTGGCTTTGATTCTTTCGCAGCATGGGCACTCTGATCACAGAGGACCCCAGCCGACTCTGGTTCTGCTGCATGGCTGCGTAAAACCCTTCCCAGTGTGCTTTGCGTGATTCGGGTGGAATTATCAGGTCGAGTGATGCGCCAAGCGCTTCCTCGGACGAGAAGCCAAACAGACGTTCTGCGCCCGGGTTCCACAACACCAGTATCCCGTCCCGATCGACGCAGATGATGGCGTCTCCGACCGCATTGACGAGAGAATGCAATGCAAGCAGTTCCTGGTAGCTGTTTCCAGTAAGAGCCTCACTTGACTGGTAGCTCATAGCTGATTGCTCCAATTGGCTGTCCGGCTTTGACATCTTTGTAGTGCGGGTGACATATGACACATTTTTTCATCACAACAGGAACAGGAGTCATCGCCTGCAGATAAGCCTGTCCCTCTTTAATGACCACTTTGTCATAGTATGATTTACCGGACTTCAGCTTTTGAATCCCCTCTTTTTCGAAGTGAGATTTTGCGACATTTTCAGGTTCGTAGGGTTCGCCCGTGGCATCTATAATTCGCACCTGGTGAAAGCCGGTCTTACCCACCCTCTTAAACAGTTCGACGGCAGCACTCCCTGCGGGGAAATCTGCTTCGCTGTTTACGTATTTGTCCGTGATCAGCACGATTGTCTGTTTATAAATATCATCAAGCATTTGAACCGTTTCACGCGTGCGCTTGATGGCGGCCTGGGAAGGCTGCTGATCCGATTTAGCCGGAGGGGATTTTTCTGACTGCTGGTTTTGAGCTGACGAAATGAAAGTGAAAATCAACAGAAATGTCACAGCGAGGCTGGTCACGAATCCTGTCTTGAACATGGATATTCCTTTCTGAAATAAAACAGAGGGAAGGAGGTGCTTTCGTATCTGCGATCTAAGTGATACTTTTCAGCTGTCGATGTGAAGGCGCCACATCAGCCAGGGTTACACTGTTGAGATATTCCAGCTGAACCCGTTCAGCTTCTGCCAGGACCCCTTTCAGCTTACAGAATGGCTGAATGATGCAGACGTTTTCAGTGCCGACACATTCCAGGAGATGCAAATTTCCCTCGAAGCGCTCGATCACATCCCCCAGACGAATCTTCTCCAGGGGGACAGCCAGTTCAATGCCGCCTCCCATGCCACGCACGCTGCGAATGTATCCCAGTCGTGACAACTGATTCACGACCTTGGCAACATGATGTGAAGAAATCTGAAACAGTTCCGCTACATCGGCAACCGTGGCCCGATCATCCTGTGATGCCAGGTACATCAGGGTCCGCAATGCATAATCGGTTTGCATGGTGAGCTGCATGGTCGAGTCCCGTATTTATAAACATGCATAACAAATACATCTTATACCGAATATAGAGTCATTTGTCTCATTTGTCAACTAGAGAGAAACCAAAGGGAAATTTCAGTAAATGAGGATGAGAGATTTTCAATACGAGACTGTCATTTCAGAAACGTCAGCCGGAAGTCATCGGGAGATCAAAGTCAGTCAGTCACCGCTAACGGTGTTTACTTCGGCGGCTGGTTTTAGATGTTTGACCTGTCACCGCTGCACTATGAACTGTTTTAGACTTGTGGTCAGTTGTGGACATGGTCAGAATGTAATTTATAAAAGACCGTACGTAATTCGAATACTGATTTTTTGATGGTGATGTTGAGATTTCGCCGTCAGTCTGGCGAACATACAGGGTGGCTATAAACGCAGTGAATCCCCAGATTACATTCAATCAGCGCATCATTGAGTATCAACGAGAACAGGAAATCAGGCTGCGGGTATGAGTGACAAAGATTTGGATACTGACGGGCAGAGTTTGAATATCGATCAGTTGATCGCTGATTTCAAAACTCGCACCGACGCCGGTGAACCGTTCCCTTTTGAGAAATTCATCGCGGCCCATCCCGAACATACCGATGAACTCACTCGGTATTTCAAGCAGTGGAAAGAGTTAGAAGCTCCCCCGCATCCTGACAAAGCGGGAGCTGATAAGGCATCAACGGGAACCAGCGAGCCCGGCAAAATCTCACTCGAAGATGCGACCGCTCATACTGTGGTTCAGGTGTCAGGTGATTCACAGTCATCACTCACCCAGGCTTATGATCAGTCAGGTACTGGCTCAGCAACCAGCGTTGAGGTCTCCGAATCTTTTGGTCGCTACGCGATTCAAAAGGTGCTCGGGCAGGGCGCGATGGGCGCTGTTTATCTTGCCAAAGATACGCAGCTGGATCGTGATGTGGCTCTGAAGATTCCCAAGTTCGGTGACGGGAACGGTGTCGATGAGGAAGAGCTGCTTGCACGCTTCTATCGCGAGGCCCGGGCAGCAGCGACCCTGCGCAGTCCCAATATCTGTCCGGTCTATGATGTCGGTGAAATCGACGGTCAGCACTATATTACCATGGCGTTCATTGAAGGCCGACCGCTGAAGGATTATACGAAGTCAAAAAAGACTCATTCCGAAAAGCAGATTATCACCACGATTCGCAAGCTCGCTTTAGGTTTGGCTGAAGCACACGAGATCGGTGTGATTCACCGCGATTTGAAACCCGCCAATATCATGGTCGATCTGAAAGGCGAGCCGGTCGTCATGGACTTCGGTCTCGCCCGGCGCAGTTCCAGTGATGATGTGCAGGTGACACAAAGCGGAGCGATCATCGGTACGCCAGCCTACATGGCACCCGAACAGGTGGCGGGCGACCAGTCCGCCATTGATCATCAGGCCGATATCTACGCGCTCGGTATCATTATGTATGAACTGATTACGGGTGAGATGCCGTTCAAGGGAAACCTGATGGCGTTGCTGCAACAGATTGCGCTCAACAATCCGACGAAGCCTTCCGAATTACGTCCCGACATCGATCCGCGACTGGAGTCCATCTGTCTGAAAATGATAGCCGGTGACCAGACGCAGCGTTACCAGTCCATGACGGACGTCGCGACTGATTTACAGGATGTTCTCCGCAACCCGGACGAAAAACACAGGCAGGAACAGGCGAAAAAGAAGGGGCCGAAGCCGAAATCACTTCCCACGGCGAAAGAAGAATCGAACCCGGCTTTGATCTCGATTGACCGCTCCAAATCCTCGGCGGACAGGATGCGTACGAAACAGGGGAAGAAGTCATCGCCGGCGAGCAAGTCAACTGCCGCTTCGAATTCAAAACCATCTGGCTCAACCAAGCCTTGGATGATCGCTGGGGGAATTGGTGGACTGGTACTGCTGCTGGGGATGGCTTTTTTCGTTCGCGCTGACAAGTACGATGTGCAGGTCACGCGCGATGATCCGGAGATTACGCTTAGCGTAGACGGCGAAGTTCTCAACATCAAAGAAGATCATGATGTCATTAAACTGTCCGCCGGCGAACACAAGCTGCAACTGGAAAAAGCAGGTCTTCCCACACACACCGAAGAATTCAGCGTCGCCAAAGACGGTACAACCACGCTGACAGCGGCCGTGGTCAACGGCAAACTGGACGGGCTGTTCAACGGAGAAAAGCTGCAGACGGAATTGTCTCCCGCCACAGTCAAGACGCCATCAAGGGGCGTGAACTCACCAACAGCCAGGGAAGAATTCGCCCTTGAGTTCGACGGTAAGAGTAAGAATGTGGTAATAATACCGCAGACCAACTGGAATGAACGCGATGAATTGACATATGAGGTTTTTGTTCAGGATTCTGATGTTAATAATCATGAGAGCGGGATGAAATATGTCCTCAATCATCATTACACATGTGCTTTCCTTCGCTGGGTCGATGGGTGGGGGTTTATGGCTAATCTGGAAGGTGAGAAAATGGTGCGTGTTTCCTCATCGAAACAACTGCCAGCACCAGGAGACTGGGTCCATTTAGCGGGAGTCATTAAGAACCGTACAGTTCAGCTGTTTGTGAACGGGGAGCCGATGGAAGCGAAACAACTCCCCGAAAAAGTCAATTCGAAAAGTGGGAATACAATTCAACTGGGACCTAATTTTTCTGGAAAAATTCGCGGCGTCAAAATTTCGAAGACTGCTCGCTTTGACAAACGCTTTGATCCCCCTCAGCAGTTTTCTAACGATGCCGACACCCTTGCTCTCTATCACTTCAACGAAGGCTTCGGCGACGTTCTGAAGGACTCCTCCGGCAACGGATATGACGGGAAGATCGAAGGAGCAAAGTGGGTGCCATTGGATCAGACCGTTGCAATCGAGAATCCCGAGAGAAAAGATGCACTTTACTTCAATGGAAGAACGAGTCGAGTCGATGTTCCTGATTTTCAACTTTCCGGCTCCCCACCGCTGACACTTGAAGGATGGCTGACTCCTTCTGAAAAATCGACATCCAATGCAATATTGTTCTATGGCGGCAAGTTAGATTCTTTGACCATTCAAGTGGGGGGGATTCGCCGCTGGGAATTTGGGGGAAGACAGGCAAGCATAGATCGGCGGGTCGAAGTTTTTGGTCCGAAGATCAACAAGTGGGATACACGAACGCACGTCGCAGGGCAATGGGATGGCAAATCACTGGAACTCTTCATCGATGGGAAACCAGTCAAACGGAAGGATAATACCGGGAGCTTTACTCCGCAGGGGATACTCGAAATCGGTGGTCATAATGGCTCTCGGTTTAAAGGCAAAATCGATGAAATCCGCATCTCAAACACACTGCGATACAATACGGAATTTACTCCACCAGACGTATTTACCAATGATCAACACACACTTGCCTTATACCACTTTAATGAAGGCTCCGGCGACATCCTGAAAGATTCTTCCGGCAACGGACACGACGGAAAAATCGTCGATGCCAAGTGGGTAAAAGTTGATGCCGAGACAATTGCTGCTTCGCCCCCGCCCCCCGCCATCGCTCCGTTAGACGCAGCTCAGGCCCAGGCACATCAAGAAGCATGGGCGGACTATCTTGATCTGCCGGTTGAGAAGGAAGTTGAACTGCCTGGCGGCGAGAAGATGACATTCATGCTTATCCCACCCGGCGAATTCATGATGGGGACGGGCGAAGAAGAAAAAACCAGATTCCTCGAAGAAGCAATTACATCGGAAGACAAATTCTCTATCCAGCGAATTCCGATAGAAGGCCCACAGCATCGAGTTCGGATTACGCGACCATTCTATCTGGGAGCTTACGAGGTAACGCAGTCGCAGTGGGAAGCAGTGGTCGGCACCAATCCGTCGAAGAATGCAGGCAATCCGACGCATCCTGTTGAAATGGTGAACTGGGATGACACACAATTATTTTTCGCTAAATTGAACAAGGACTCAACCGACCAGTCCCTGAAATTTGCTTTACCCACAGAAGCACAATGGGAATACGCCTGTCGCGCGGGAACGGCAACCCTGTGGTATTGTGGTGACAATGATGAGAACCTGTCGCAGTTTGCGTGGTATCTCCAAAATGCTCGTACTACAACTCATCCGGCAGGCCAACTGAAACCAAATGCCTTCGGACTGTACGATATGCACGGAAACGTGTTCGAGTGGTGTAGCGATTGGTTTCAAAAAGACTCAATCGCTTACTACGAGAATTCCCCCGTCGATGATCCAATCGGTCCCGCATCGGGAACTCATCGCATAAATCGCGGTGGAGCTTTCCTTTTCTCTGCATCCCGCCAGCGATCAGCTCATCGCAATTTCGAAGGACAGAACCGCGGTTTTTCCATCATCGGATTCCGGGCGGCAATGATGATCGACATAGCGAAGTTGGTGAAAGCTGATAACGATTCGAGTCAGACAATCGACCTGTTGGCTGATCTCGTGCCAACGGCATTGAATTCCAGGAATATGACATGGCAGATGCAAGACGGAATCCTTGCCGGCAGCAGCAGTGCATCCAGGCAGAAAAAAGATTGGGTCGGTGCGAAGTTTCCACAGGAAATCGGCGGTGATTTTGACATCGAACTGGAGTTGAAGCAATCGGGCTTCGCTCCGTTGCAGATTGACTTACCGCTGGGCGATAAGCAGGCGATCCGCCTGCATCTAGGCGGACTCGGCAGCGCGCTCATGGTGATCGATGGCAAAGAAGATCGAGACGCTGCTCCAGAGCACAGTAACAAGGACGCCAGGTTGAAAAGAAATGTCTGGCAGCGCTTGACGGCAAAAGTCCGCCACCACGGTGAAAACGTCAGCATCGATGTTGCCCTGGACGGAGACCGCGTTGGTCAATTCTCTGGACTGCGTTCGCGCATTACGTTTCCCAAATGGGTCAAACCCGATCCAGTCCATGTCAAGTTCGCGGGAACCGGTAATTCCAGCACGCTTGAACTGGAATTTCGCCGGGCGTTGGTCCACATCGATGCCCCTGCGGCTATGGAACTTGAAAATACGAGCCCGAAGTAGACGCTGTCATTCGCTGCCGGGGTTTTGCTCTTCACTCAAACGTCAGCGTGACTTTGTGAATCATCGGCTTTGACTTGTTCTCGGTCGTGTCTTTCACTTTCAGTTCGAAGCCGAAGCCATATCCGGCGGGCAGGCTTTTCAGATCCAGTTTGGCGGGGGTGCGTTGGACGTGCTTGGAGAGACCGGGGGTATAGTCGTAGGTCTCTTTGACCTCGGTCCAGTCGGTCCAGGTATCAGGGGTGCCGTCATTGGTGGTATCGACGCCCACGCGGACTTCGACCTGTTCCACCCAGGGACCGGGACTGACATAGTCGGTCTGCTGCTGGGTAAACAGATAGAATCGACCTTCGGCGAAGCCGATGTCGGGGTCCGGGTGTCCTTCGCCGATCTTGTCGCACCAGGAGTAAGGTCCGTCGATGTTCGGACTCGTGAACCAGCCGACACTCATGTGGCCACCACCGGCAGGATCGTAGTCGCCGAACAAATAGTATTGTGAGCCGACGCAGATCGGGGCCCAGTCACCATACGCTTCCTGTTCGGGTTCATGGACGTTGTACTTGCCGATGTTGGTATTCCAGTCCGGATGCTGCAGCCAGTGCGGATGTTTGTATTCGGCGATCTTACCGGTATCTTGCGTGCGGTTGTCGACCGGGGGCGCGAGGAACTTCCAGTCTTTAACGCCATCCTCGCTGACAGCATGCGCGGCGAGGGGAGAATCCCAGGAGCGTTTGCTGGCATTGATGGGGCTCCAGTCTTCAAGGATCACGTGGAAGCGACCTTCTTTGTCACGAATAAACCCGGCATCGGAACCGTGCGAAGGATCTTTGACTGCCAGGCCCATATTTTTGCCGGGTTTGCCGTCGGTGAGATCTTCGTCGATGTAGACGTGCGGGTCCTGGTCATTGGGGTAGTCGTAATAGATGTAGACTTTGCCGTCTTTATACTCGGCACTCGTCACCCAGCGGGAAAAGTCTTCGGTGACCGGGCCGTGATGCACCCAGTTGACCATATCGCGACTCTGCCAGCCATGATATCCGCCGAGCCCCTTTTCCAGTCCGCCTGGTGCATCATACTGATGTTTCCAGGGAGTGGTCTGCAGCTTGACGTCGAAGCCGTCGAGCGTCGCAGGCTCTGCTTTAAAGCCTTTCTTTTTCTTAACGCCGCCATAACGTCCGAAGACCCAGTAATTATTCGGACCGATCGCCAGAAAAACGGGGGCGTCCTGCAGATTCACCGGGCCGAGATTGGCAACCGGTTCCCAGTTCTGCCAGATCGGTGACTGTTCGATGATGATCGATTTCGCCTTCTGTTTGTGGTCATAGCGTTTGACCTTGCTGGTGAAGCTGGCTGTCTTGTCTGTGGGGATCGCAGTGCCTTCTTTGAAATCGATGTTGTCTTTTCCGGCAGCGGCAGCCTGCCATTCTTTCTGGGAATCGGTGACCCAGTCATCGGCTGCGAAAGATGATGTGGTGGCGAAAGTAACAGACAGGATCAAGAGGAAGCATGCTCTCATCATATTCATCAGTCTGGTTTCCGGGTGTGCTGAGGGGTTGGAATGACGGATTGAAGTCACTCTTCAGGTTAGCCTGACCACTGGTAGATTGCAACGTGTGATGCGAACACACACCTGAATTTTATAGTGATGACTCAATGCACGGGTTAGAATCAGAAGAGAGTTGTGCAGGAGAAACAGGTTCAGATCTTCTTTTCAAAAAGCAGAAGTGCGATGGATGATGCCTCACCAGATGCTGCGAAAGATGAGAGTACGACGGATACTGATGAAATCTGGTTGACCAGGATCAGGTGGTTTCTGGCAGGTGCAATGCTGGGGGCTTCCATTCCCGTCATGCTGGGTGTCTATCTGATTCAGCAGTTTTCCGCTTACACGGCAACCTTACCTCCCGGTACCGCCGTATGTGGTATGCCAATGCTGATCCCCATAGCCCTGTTTGTGTTTGTGGCTCCAATCATGGGACTCATTGGTGGGGTTACAGGCCTGCTGCTCGTTGTGATCGAACAACGGTCGAGCTAGAATTTAAGACACCATTCTATTCGTGAACGAGACTCATCAAAGAGGTTTCTGCCATGTTGCGTGCCCTGCTGTCTGTGATCGTGTTCCTCCTGCTCCTGCAGCCTGCATTCTCTGCCGAGCTTAAAAAACCGAACATCCTGTTCATTCTGGTCGATGATCTGGGCAAAGAATGGATGGGCTGCTACGGTCAGGAGTGGATACAACTTCCCGCGATCGACGAGTTGGCAGCGACCGGGATGACATACAACAATGCGTGGTGCATGCCACAATGCACGCCGACGCGGGTGACGCTGCTGACGGGGCAGTACCCGTTTCGGCATGGCTGGACCAATCACTGGGATGTGCCCCGCTGGGGCGCGGGCGCTCATTTCGATCCCAAGCTGAACACGACGTTTGCGAATGTGCTGCGCGATGCGGGTTACAAAACGTGTGCCGCGGGCAAGTGGCAGATCGATGATTTCCGCGTGGAACCCAATGCGATGCAGGAAGCGGGCTTTGATGACTGGTGCATGTGGACCGGCTATGAAGCACAGAACCCGCCGAGTGCGAATCGCTACTGGGACCCTTATATCAACATCAAAGGGAAAGGGAGCCAGAGCTACCCCGGTCAGTTCGGCCCCGATATTTTCTGCGACTACCTGATCGACTTCATCGGCAAACATAAAACCGAACCGATGCTGCTGTATTATCCGATGGTTTTGACACACACGCCTTTGACTACGACACCATTAAACAAGGACGAAACAGACAAGTCGCGCCTGTTTCCGGTGATGGTACGCTATGCCGACAAACTGGTGGGCCGATTGATGGCGACTTTGGACGAAGCGGGCATCCGCGAGAACACGATCATCGTCTTCACCACAGACAACGGTACCGGTGGGCAGAGCAACATTAAATTCCGCGGCCGCTTCGTGCGGGGTGGTAAGACGAAAATGACGGAACACAACGGGACCGCGATGCCGTTCATTGTCAACTGTCCGGGGACCGTTCCCGGCGGGGTGGAGACCGACGCGCTGATCGACTTCACCGATATTCTCCCCACGTTTGCCGAACTGGGAGGCGGTAAGCTGCCTGCCAGTCGCGTCGTAGATGGAAAGTCGTTCGCACCACTGATGCTTGGTGAGACCAAAGCGGGGCCACGCGAGTGGATTCTCTCAATGGGAGGCGGCCCGGCAGCTTTGCGCGACGGACGCGTGCAGCCTGCGCTGGACTACGACGATCGCGTGATCCGCGACAAACACTATAAACTCTGGATCGATGCCAACCGGAAACCGAGCAAACTGTTCAGGATCACCGGAGACCAGTGGGAAGAGCAGAACCTGATTCATTCAAACAGCCCGAAAGACCAGGCAGCGCTGGAACGGCTGACCGCGATTGTGGCACAGTTTCCCACGAAAGACGGGGCGCCCCTTTACGAGAAGAATCCGCCTCAAAAGTGGGATCAGAAACCGGGGATACCCGGGCAGGGGAAAAAGCAGAAGAGAAAAGCGAAAACGAAGCAGTAATCGTCGTTGCTTTGATGCCACCATGAAAAGCACGAAATGACACGAAAGAAAAGTGAATGAGGCGGGGTCTTTCAGTGGTGCCTGCTTTTTTGATGTCAGTAGAAACAGGGCGTTTCATTCAGGAAGTATTTGCTCTGCAAATAAGAAGGACCGTATAATCGAGCTATGACAAATCGCAGAACTTTCATTAAATCGGCAGCGGGGCTGGGTGCTTCGCTTTCATTGTTCGCTAATTTCAAGGCGCGTGCACAGGAGAGACCCGCTCCCCGCCGCCCTCTGATCCTCTGCAGCCGCGGAGAAGAGTGGGCCGAAAAGGTACTTCAGCCCGGCTGGGATGTGCTGGAAGCGGGAGGTGACATTCTTGATGCGGTCGAGAAATCGGCCCAGGTGACCGAACTGGATCCGGAAGACCAGTCCGTCGGATATGGAGGCCTGCCGAACGAAAACGGGGTCGTGCAGCTTGATGCCTCGTTCATGGATGGCCGGACCCACAATTGCGGTTCGGTCGGGGCGCTGGAGAATATTAAGACGCCGTCCTCTGTGGCACGACTCGTTATGGAGCGGACCGATCATATTCACCTGGTCGGAGAAGGCGCCCGTCAGTTTGCCCGGGCACACGGTTTCAAGGAAGAGAATCTGCTCACCGATAAATCGCGCAAGATGTGGCTCCGCTGGAAGGAGAATCTGAGCGACAAGGACGACTGGCTGCCTCCCAAAGACGGGAACTACGATCTCGACAAACGGCCGACGGGGACGATCAATATTCTGGCACTGGACAGCAAGGGGGATCTGGCCGGCTGTACGACGACCTCGGGACTGTTTGGCAAGCTGCCGGGCCGGATCGGCGATTCCCCCATCATCGGTGCGGGCCTGTATGTGGATAACGAAGTCGGAGCTGCAGGCGCGACGGGGCGGGGGGAAGAAATCTTAAGGACCTGTGGCAGCTTTTTCGTCGTCGAACAGATGCGGGCCGGCAAAAGTCCCCGCGAAGCCTGTCAGGCACTCTGCGAGCGGATTGTGAAAATCAACGGCGGCCCGGACAAAGTTGACTTCAATGACAAGATTGTCGCCATCAATAAAAATGGTGAAGCCGGCTGCTTCGCGATTCGTGGTCCGAAGAATAAGCCTCCTGAAGCAGCCATCATCACCGCAGCGGGAATCGAAATCATCAAAGGGGCTTACCTGATTGAGACCTGATGATTTTTAACTGGAAAGGTCACCCTGGTTTGAGACGGCCTGATTTCCGGTTTCAAAGATTGCCAGTTCTCTTTTGACACGATGAATCAGATGCAGGATCATGATGAGCGTCATCAGTATGGCGAATGCCAGTACGAGAGCCAGTGGGTTCGCATCTGGTGAACCTTCCATGGCGAGGGTAAGCAGGAAGGTAACAACCATGATTGCCACGTATGCCAGCCGGCGATTTTCCGCTCGTCTGGCCAGGTCCGGTCGTTCTTTTGAGAGTGCATATTCACGAATTCCGCCGAGCAACTGCCAGAACATGGCACAGCTAATCAACTGCCTCACAAAACTAAAGAGTATGGCATTACTACCGTGAACGGCGAAATGAATCAGCCAGAGGACAGCCAGGATCAGACACAGCGTTTGCGTCGTCAGGAATTTCGGCGACCACGACGCGAGACCATAACAGCCAGCAGCCATCAGGAGATAGCCGATCCCGTCCGGCAGAAGATCAAAGCCATTAAACGAAATATCGAGAATGACAAAGAGCAGTCCCCAGAAGATTTGTCTCAAACGAGTCGCCATAGGGTGTGTCCTCAATTCGTATAAGGTACAGTTCCAGTCTTAGGATCGACCTTGTGACCGAATTTTGCAATATACTTACTGCCGGGCAGAAACTGATCCTTCTGGGCGGCCAGTTTTTTGTTGAGCAGGGTATTGAGTTCCGCCTGGACTTGGGCGACACCTGGATCGTTGCAGAGGTTTCGCTGTTGAAATGGATCCGCCTGGTTGTCGTACAGCAGCCAGGGACCTTTGAGATCGCGGACGTAAGTGTATCGGGTCGTTCGCAGGCCCCGGTATTCTTTACCGCCTCGACTTCGCTGCCATTCACCGAACGGGGCAGGGCAGGTGATGACTGTCGCACCGTCGGAAGGATTTTCACCGCCACGCAGATAACCACTGAAATCCAGTCCTTCGACGCTGGCAGGGATTTTGAGCTCGCAAAGACCCAGCAGTGTCGGCATCAGGTCTTCGGAATTAATGGGAGTATCGAGGGTGCGACCTTTCGCGTGCTCGGCTCCATTGAGCCGGAACAGCATCGGCACCCGCAGCGATTCATCCCACGGTTTCTGTTTGCGGATCTGTCCGTGGGAATGCAGCATGTCGCCGTGATCAGAGGTGAAGACGATGATCGTGTTGTCGTCGACGCCGGTTTCTTTCAGTGTCGCCAGCAGATCGCCGACGCAGTCATCGAGCGCACTGCAGTGGGCATAGTATCCTGCCAGTTCTTTTTTCGCGGCAGCCTGCTGGTCTTTTGGTACATTGGGACGCAGTTTAATTTTCTCGGGCTCATACATGCTCTGGTATTCCGGCGGTGCCGTGTGATAGGGATTATGAGGCGATCCGTATGACATCACCAGCAGAAACGGCTGACCCGCTTTCGACTGGTTGCGAATAAACTGCCGGGCCACCCGCGTCTGGGCGAACGCGTCGTAGCCTTCCCACGTCCGTCGCTCGGGCGAGTCGGCATAGTAGAAGGAATTGTTGTAGTTATGCGTGCATTCCAGCGCCCGCCAGAATTCAAAGCCCTGTCGACGCTCCGGCGGCGTGAAAGCAGTCCGCCCCCGCCCGTCCAGGTGCCACTTCCCGATGAATCCGGTTTCGTAACCGGCCTTGTCCATCACCTCGGCAATCGTGACGGATTTGGCTGGCAGTTGCACGTCGTTCAGAAATACTCCATGTGTCAGGGGCCGCTGTCCGGTCATGAATGTCGCTCGAAAGGGACAGCAGACGGGGCAGCCGGAAACGGCGTTCTTAAAGTTGACGCTGCCACGCGCCAGTTCATCAATATTCGGCGTTTTGACCTGCTCATTTCCCGCATAGCCGATCGACTGAGCCCGCCACTGATCGGTGAGAATGAATAAAATATTCGGCTGCTGTTCTGCCTGAACCCAGGCGGGAGTAATCAGCAAGCAGAGTAACAGGAAAAAAGAAATACGAATCAGCATGGCGAGCGTCCTTAGCAAATTTCGTCGTACCCGCGGTGCAGGCAGGACTGATCTGTTTAATGATCAATGTGAAGTCTCAATTATCTGGCAGAGACCATACCGATTGCAACGTGAACGGCACAAACGGAACTGGAAAAGAAAAACTCCTGCATGAATGCTACTCGTCTGAAGTTCCATTTGTCTTTCGAAATTCGCTATAAGGAACGCCTACGACGCCATCCGATATTTGTCTAAGATCAAAGATTCCCGTCTCTGGCGTCGGTTCCAGTAATTTTTCGTTGAAGGTTTTCGGATCGCAGGGTTTGTTGACATCTTTCCAGCTGAGAGTCAATCGCTGTGCGTCATCCTCATTCCCCTTGGACCTCAGAGAATAGTAAACAGTTTTCCCGGGAACTTTAACGCCATCGACTTCAACAAAATCGTTGTTCAGCGCAAAATTCACTTTCCAGTTACCCGATTCCCTACTCTGTGACCAGAAAATCATTCGGATCAAGTAGCAAGGTTCATCTGCGGTGACTTCGAAAATCGCATGATATTTTTTATGCATACTTTTGGGATTACGATTCTCGGTCACCTTGTGAATGATCCAGGGCTCGTCTGCCTGTTTTTCAACAAAGAACTGCCCCCCTTCAAAAACTGATTTCTGGACAAACACTTCATGCATCTGCGGTCGGCCCAGCAGAAAATGGGGAATGTATGTTAATGAAAAAACAGGAAACAGGTCACAGTATTTGGAAGTGGGAATAAAGTCTTTCTTGCGGATCGAAATTCTTTGTCTGCCACGATAGGTCGGGAAACTCTCTGACAGAAACGTATCCTCTGTTGAACGGACAAAGGCACAGTTTTTTTCAGCAGTGCTGGTCCATTGTGCCCAGAGCGATGGTTTGACCTGTGTATCAAACGTGAGCGTGGTCAGGATGAGCGGTACTCGACCCCGATGTAAACGCGGTGGCAGAAACTTTTCTGTTTCGATGACTACGGTTCCCGATTTGAGGTGACTGTCGGGACGCATCGCTTGTTTGAGCCGCTCCAGTCCGTCCTTTAGGGAGGCGTTTGATTCCCTGGGAATCTCAGGGGGTTTTGCCTGTTTGAGTTTGAGTATTGAGTCGGGCAGTTTATCGGGCCATTTCAGAGGCTCCTCTGCCAACAGGGAAGCACCTGATAGTGAAACAGCCAGCAGCACAGTCAATGGTAGGTATTTGTGGCAATTCATGACTCTTCTCCTTGGGAAGCGGACAGGCAAGGGAGCAGCATCTCTCGAATGAAAAACGCCTGCAGTCAAAGGAAAAATGCATTCTGGAAAATATCAATTCCAGTAGCGAGATGACTTGGTGCAATTGTATATCATGTTATGTCTGTTCATGTTTGTCAAATTCGGGAGCTCAGTTTGTCAGCGAAAGACTTCTGCCATACTCCACAATCGCGTTCGAGTACCGATGATTTGCTGTCGTATTCGCTTGTTCCTGCTTATCTCAGAACAGGGAATCGCGCTGTGAAAGAATGCTGTTTCCGGCTGATGCTCTGCTTAGGTGTCGAGCTCCGCAGCGAAAATCACAAATTGTGACTGTCCCTGACTGATCTGTTCTGCAACCAGATCTTCGATAAAGCGAGCCCGCGTCAGGACAATCACGTCAGCTGGCGTTCGGATTCGCAAGTTGCAGGCGGATTCTGTCTTCGATGAAATGAGGTCTCGGATCGAATTTCACGCGAGAAGACTCGCCATCAGGCAACGCGTTCTGCAGTACTCTCCGGTTTGGCTGCCTATTGAAAGCGCAGGTACAAAAACGCTTCTGTATGGTATGATAACTTTTTAGATCCTGTTGAAACTGTGGAAAGAAAGCTTGGCATGTCACAGTGGTTCACTTAGGATGGAAAACTGTATTTCGGTCTATTTTCTATGAGTGTTCGAAAAAAATTACGCGATCGGATTGAGTCATGTTTCTGCTGAGAAGTCGGTTTAATGTTCCTGCATTTTTTGTTCTCCTGTCTGTTCTGTTGCTTCCAGGCGCTCTCCAGATTCTGCAGGCGTTTCCCCCTGCTGAGAACATCGATTTCGATGAGAAATACAAGCAGCTTTTACAGGAAGCGAAATCGGCCCCTTCCCCGGGAACTCTGAAAGAAGTGGCGTTTGATGCGATTAACGCCAGTCAGGCAGCGATCCATTCGGGTGATTATACAGCCGCGGTGAAGATCGCTGCGCTTGCCGTCAAAATCGGGAAGTCATCAGGAAATAACCACGCCTCTGTGACGGCGAACAGTTTGAAGCAGCGCTGCACGATCCTGTCACGTGAATATCGCGACGTCGAAAAATTTCATCAGCAACTGCAGAAGGATCCGAATGACGCGAACGCGGCAGCCCTGTATGGAAAGTTCGTCGCATTAAAGTTGAACAACTGGAAAGAGGGACTGTTCTGGCTTGCCCGAGGAGATGATGCAGAATATCGAACCCTGGCAAAGCAGGAAATTGCGAACTCCCAGGATGCGAGTGCGCTGCTGGCGGTAGCCAATGGCTGGTATCAGTTAGCCGACAAAGAGAAAGGGTTGACGAAACAGGAACTGGAGATGCACGCTTATGACCTGTATAGCCAGATCTGGCCTCAAACAGTCGGAACAGGTCGAACGGCGCTGAATGCCAGGTTAAGCGAGATGCCATTGCGGTATCTGAATCACATGGAAGAGCAGGATGTCCTTCCAGGGCCGTGGCCTTTCGCAAAAAATGGAGAGAGCGGAAATGGCAAGGGAATGTTTACCATCAATCATGTTGAATATTCCAATGGACTGGGGTTACATCCGCCGAACAATGGTTTTGCACGCGTGCGTTATCAGTTAGATGGTCAATACAAAACCTTTGTGACCGGCGTCGCTCTCATTGATGCTACGGCTGAAGTTCGCCGTTCCGTCACATTTACTGTTTTCGGAGATGACCGGGTTCTCTGGAAATCGCCACTCATCCGCGTTCGAGGGGAAGCGGTCTTCTGTAAAGTTTCTGTCAGGAATATTAACAGGCTGGAAATTCGAACCGAATCACCGGGTCAGGCTTATGGAGCAAATGCCGTCTGGCTTGATCCACACGTTTTGAAATAGAACCGGCGCGTTTTCTTCCTCCTTCCCAATCTGATATTTTGCTGGATTAGGTATGAATCCCTCTGTTTCGCCCAGTCAGTTTCATAAAGCGCTGGCACAGGATCTGTTTCCTCAGCCGCCAACACTAGAAGAAGCATTCTGCCTGATGCTGCTCTTGCATGCGTGTCCTTTGCGTCTGAACGAACATGCTCAGGTGGTGGGCCAGGTTCAGGGATTCACTGAAATCACCAGCAGGCATGCGGCTGAGGTGGCAGCGTCTCTCTTTCCAGAGGGAGAAGGGTCACATGCTGCGTACTGGTACTGGCGCTGCTGGAATGAAGATAAGAGTATCTATGAATTGATTGAGAATCCTCCCGACCAGTTGATCCCGGTGCTGAAGCAAATCAGACAGAAAATCGATTCCCATCCGTGGGTGGATCAACTCGTAGATGAAGACTGGGACCTTTTATCCAAACTGGAATGACAGTCCCTGAATTCTTTTCTACTCTCACACAATTTCAAAATGAAAAGACGTTCTATCATTTTGACCATACATTTCCCTCCAGGTCAGCCAGGTATAAGTTTTTCATGTTCAAATTCCGATTCCTGAATTCAGGATCGTCGAAATTGGTTTGAGGTTTCATCCAGTCATCTGTGATTTCGGGCGACAATACCACAAAAAAAGATTTTTCTGAAAGTTCTTCCTGACTCAGATCTTTGTACGTTTTGAAAATGAATTCCGTGTCAGGAAAGGAATCCTGATATGCGTCTATGAACTCCTGCTTTGAAAGTCTCAGTAAGAAGATTGAAGTCATGCCCGATTTATGATCGATCTTCCCGGCGATTTCTTCTGCTGGTGAAACATAGACGATTGGAGCAGGTCTCGCCGAATCGGGTATTCCAGTTTTTTCATTTGATTTTTGCTGAGATATGATCTGCTGATAAAGAATGTGCTCACCCAGAAACGGAAGTAAACGCACTCTCCAGTTCAGTGCGACAGGATTTGTGTTGGTCTCTGAGGACATCAATCCAGAAGGGTAGGTTTCGTTGTAGTACTTTACTGCAAGCCCGATGTTTTTTATCTGTCTTTTGGTATTTATTTTTGCGACATATTCTTTCAGAGACCTTCGCTGGACAGCATCCTGGTACATTAGATACAGGATGAAAGCGGCAATGATGACAACGATAGAGATCAAATAATATACGTAGGTTTTCATAGAAGGACTGATCTAAATAAACATGGCACAACGATACCGATTGATTGCGTTTAGTTATCGATCGAATTTTATCCTGGTTCAATGAAGAATGATTTCAGATTCAGGAAACGGCACAAGAATTTGTTACTGTTCCAGTTGACCGTCGACGATTGCTTACCTCATCTGGCTTTTTAAATCTTCTTCCAGGTAGCAACAGGTTTAAGAGACCCTTATCTTATCATAGTATCGCCATCAGTTCCTGCTGCAATTCGGAAATTGTCTGATAGCGTTCCCGAGGATCGTCGAACAGACAGCGATTGACGATGCGGGCAACCGCTTTCGGTTCCTTTTCCCTATTGCAGCGTGTGAACGGTCTCTCGGGCAGTCTGCCGGTGATCAGCGTCCATAAGAGTACACCCAGACTGTAAATGTCTGTTGCCGGTGTGGGCAGACTCTGGCGGCTCAATATCTCCGGGGCGATAAATCCCGCAGTGCCTCCAATGCTGTTTTCCACCGTAGTACCATCGGCGATCAGGAAAGCGAACCCGAAATCGGTCACCAGAACATTCCCGTTTTTGTCCTGCAGGATGTTCCCCGGTTTGAGGTCGCAGTGAATGACCCCTTTGTCGTGCGCGTAACTGATGGCGTCTGTCACGTTTTTGAGAATGCCCAGCGCGGCTTTGATGGAAAACGGTTGTACGTCCAGTTGTGACTGCAGGTCGATGCCCTCCACATAGTCCATGACCATAAAGTATCCACCCCCCGGGAATCGACCGAGTCCCTCGACGCGTACAATATTGACGTGATGCAACCCGGTCAGCAGCTGTGCTTCTTTGACGAACTGGGCTACCGCGCGCGGATCAGACTGACGTGCTTTGTGAAGTGACTTGATGGCAACCTTCTGTGTTGTGCCTTTCACTCTGGCTCGAAAAACCTTTCCCATCCCACCTGAGCCCAACAACTGCTCCAAAACATAATCTGCATACAGCAGGGGCGCCTCGTACTCTACCACGGCTGTTGGGGAGCGATCATTTGTCGTATCACCAGGCAACAGTCGTTGTTCAATCTTACGCCGGGCGTTTGCCAGTAATCTGCGGACCGTTCTTTCTGATCTGTTGATGGATTTACTGATCTCCGGGTTCTCCTGACCCTGGAGGCTGGCCGTCAGGACCATACGTTCTTCGGGCGGAAGTTCCCGGATTACCGTGTGCAATTCTTCAATGATCGCGACAACTTCTTCTGCGGAAGGTTCCGGCGTTTTTGCTGCAGCAGTGGCCAGGTCTGTGGGGGCTTCATGGTGGATGCTTCTTTTGGCCGCGGTATGTTTTTTAATCTGCCCATACAGCTTATGAAGTGTGATGCTGGCCAGCAGCCGCCATAAGTCACCCGCCTTGTTCAACTCGTACTCATCACCGCTGGCATGCACAAAAAAACTGCGATAGGCCGATTGAACGATGTCCTCGGCGTCGACGCGACGGCCCAGTTTGGAACCGATGCGGCTGCGCGCCAGGGCGATGAGCCTGGCGACATAGCGGTCAAAAATGGCAGTCGCCGCTTCGCTCTGGCCCGCCTGGTACATCTGCAGCAGCCCTTGTGAATTCAAGTATGACACTTTCGTAAACGATCCCCGACTATCGACATAGTTCATTTCAGGAGACGGTGGGAGGATTTCTCGAATTTTTGAAAGTTTCTCTGACCAATCATACCCGAAAACCGGATACACCCTGGGAGAAAAGACTCCTGAAAGATCAATTAAGTTCGGAATTCGTTTTGGAAAGGACCTGAAATGGCCTACGTTGTGACCGCCGCCTGCTCTGGCTGCAAATATACAGACTGCGTTGTCGTCTGCCCCTGCGAGTGCTTCCGCGAAGGAGATCAGATGCTTTACATCGATCCGGAGGAGTGCATTGACTGCGATGCGTGCCGCACCGAATGCCCCGTCGATGCCATTTTTTACGAGGACGATGTCCCGGACCAGTGGCGGGAGTATATCCAGATCAATGCAGAGATGGCGACTAAGACACCCCCCATCACTGAGAGGAAAGCCCCTTTAAAATGAGGCGGAGTTAGACTGTGTCCCATTTTACTGTAGCGTCTCCAAGACCAATTTGACCGAGTATAACAGATCGACAGACGCTCTGGTTAAATGTGAGACGCTCTGGAAAGGGGGGCTTTTACTTTTCAGCCTGCGGTAATTTCAGGGGCATCTTTTTTAATTTGCTGGTATTGATCACGACAACGATGTCATCGTCAGTCCCGATTTTACCATCAAAGCCGGATGACGTTCCAACAATGACATCGGGACCAAACTCATAAATAATGGTCCGGTTCCATGCATCAGTATATTCCTTTTTGTTTGTTGCGATGGCATCTTTGTTTTCCGCGGCAGTTAGCGCATGTTTCCTGATGAGTTCGACTGACCTGGCCGTTCTACGCGCGTCGGTTTCGCACATCAATGGCACTGAAATCAGAGCGAGAAGAAACACGACGCTAAGTAACGCTTTTACTGAGTTGAGCACTTTCTGCCTCCAAGCGTTCACATCTGTCTAAAAGTCCAGATACTCTTGGGGTGCTCCTGGTTTGTCAAGTGTTTAATTAATAACGAAATTTAAAATCAGCCGGTTTTAAAGTGATCTGGAGCAAGAGATTCAGGGATGAAGCGATGGGAAACGGGAAGAAAGACCGCCGCATCTCGTTTTCTTTTTAGTGATATGTGACAAAAAGGTCATTTTATCACGGGTTTTCAGGGTTTCCGCCTGTTTTCGAAATGTGGAAAAATTTAGATTTTGCTTTCAATTTGATTTGCAATTTCGGTCGACACATTAGATACTGAGACTCAGTCTCAATATTATTTCCTAGCCCGCCAGCTTTTTTGCCAGCAAGCACCTCACACCAACCCGTAAGTTAAGAGGTATTTTTGATGGCATTTTTCTCTGCCCGATCTGCTCTACCCCCGTCCACCAGACGCTCAGGGTTCACATTAATCGAATTGCTGGTTGTGATCGCGATTATTTCCATTTTGATTTCCCTGCTGCTTCCCGCTGTTCAGATGGCGCGAGAATCCGCCCGCAAAACGCAATGTAAAAATAATCTGAAACAGGTGGCTTTGGCGCTGCATAATTTTCACGACACCCATGGAATGGTGCCGCATCTCTGGAACTCGGGGCCGAGTACCGGTTCGGCGAGACAACCCTTTATGATGCTGCTTCCGTTCCTGGAAGAAGCGGGGTACGACGAAAATCCCGATGTACGCAACAAATCGATCACCACCTACCTCTGCCCTTCCGATCCGAAGCCGGCGGGAGCGCCTGCAACTTATTGTTCCTACGCGATCAATGTAGGAGATAATAACTACTCCTGGGGCTGGCTGTGTGATCCTGCGAATCCCGCTTCCTTGAATTACTACTGTATCTACTTTCCCTCAGACAAAATGTATTTCAATGGTCTGATGGACCCTGCTTCCTCAGCCACAACACGCCAGGGGGGCCAGGAGATTCGCTTTCGGGATATTACTGATGGCCTATCGAATACGCTGGCCTTCGGTGAACGCTGGGGACAGGTTTACAACCCCGATACCGGGGAACTGGTCACTTCGGGAGTGCAGACTCCGAGATGGAATGATGTTTACGCCACGTTTATCGCTACCGCTTTCTGTAAGCTGAACCACAACCTGGATTATGGAGTGAGTCTGCCGTTCAACTTCAATTATTGGAGCGCCTTCCGTTCGGATCATGCCGGGGGAGCGATGTTTGCGTTCGCAGATGGTTCCGTCCGGTTCCTGAACGAATCGATCGATGCCGACGCGGAGCCGCGTTATCAGTACCCGAAAGGCACTTCGGCACCGTCCCGCGGCCCGGAGAACCCTTATCCTGCAGGTCGCATCTTTCGTGCACTTGCGACACGTTCGGAAGGGGAGCTGATCGGTGAATTTTAACGAAGAATCAAAGTTAACCAGAATTTTCCTCACGCTGCTCTTTCTGGGCGGGGCAGTCGGGTTCTGGCAGACGGTCAAAATTATTTCCGGTCCGGAACCGCAACGTGCCATGTCTCCAGGAGAAGTTCGAGAGACTCTCGAAAAAATGGAAGCGCAGGACCGCAAGGCATGGGAAAACATGTGGCGGGAAGCAGGAAAAACGCCTCCTGTGGCTCCCCCGGTGAATTAGAGAGAGGAATACTGACTCATGTATGCAACTGATGAAGAACTGGATCAATTGACGCGATGTTACGAAATACAACGTTGGGATGAAGGACTCTGCCTGTCACAGGCACTGCTGAAACGGTATCCCCACGATGGCCGTGTATGGGAGCTGAGCGGAATGCTGTTTCGCGAGCTGACCAGTTTCAGACTGGCCCAGAACGCGCTGGAGACGGCTACCACGCTGATTCCTCTCTCTGACCGCGCACAGCTGGCACTGGCCGACTGTTATCTGCACTTTGGTCAGAGAGAACTGGCGGAAGAAATGTTCCGGTTCCTGTATGATAAAGAAGGGATTTCTTCCCGGTTGCGCTCGGAGCTCAATGACCGTTTCCAGAAACTGGCTGACTTCGAATTACAGGATGAACGTGAGGTTCCGTCAGAAGACCGCGGTCCGCAACTGACTGCCGAGCATCATTACAACCTGGCACATTCGATGGGCTATCTGGGTTATCCCCCGAATTGTGTTGTACAGGAAATCCTGCGCGCAATTGAACTCGCACCGGAATGTCTGGAGTACCGCATTGGTCTGGCAGGTTTTCTCAGCCAGTTGCATCGCGCCGAAGAAGGTTATCAGTATGTCGCCGGGCTGTCATTGCGGGAGATCTCTCGTCTGGAGTGTGAGTGTTGCCTGGAACGTCTGGTGAAAGTATTTCACGCCGGCGGCGACCATAGACGTCTACTGGCCTGTATGGACCGAGTCGAAGAAGTAAAACGTGCACAGAGAAAAAGGAAGTGTATCAATAATGATGAAGAGTGAAAGTTCCCTCAAGTCGGAGCCGATCAGCAAACCTTATTACGTGAAACTGCAGGAGGGAGTGGTCGGCTATGAATCCTGTCAGGGAAAAACCGGGCTCATTTGCTCTGTCCGGGCCGATGGGTTTCTGGAAGTGGACTTCTCCTGTTCCGGCGATGAAAACCGTGTATTTCTGGATGCTCATCTGGTTGAAGAATGTCTGCCGCCAGGGCAGAGAACAGCAGGGGGAAAATTATGAGTCTGATACAACTGTTCGTATTCCATATGGTACTGTTCATCGCGATTGGATTATTGCTGGCGGTTTTAGTGGCTCTGAATCAGATCCTGTTACAACTACGTGCCTGGTTGCGCAGTTCAGAAGTCGTTCCACGTCTGCATCAAAGTCTGCCCGGAAAAATGCCTCGGCAGTTCAGGGGTCACGCCAGCCACTGAATTTCATCACTGATCGCAGGAATTAAGAATAACAGAAGAACCAGTCGCTGGTTCGTTATCAATTCAATCTACACCAATGGAAGGCATTGAAAACTATGACTGACTCCGGAAATACAGTGAGCACTTATCGAATCAGCGTGGGAATGCTGGCGCTGGCCATACTTCTGGCAGCGCCCCCACTGACGCAGGCGGGAACGCCGCAGCAGAAGAAATCAAAGCAGGGAACCAAATCCGCTTCGCAGCCTGAAACAGACGGTAAACGGGCGGCCCTGCATCAAGCATTGCAGGAGCCTTTAACCAGTTTTGGAGCGGCTGTACTAGGAGATTATTTATATGTCTTCAGTGGTCACGACGGCGACGCCCACGGCGAAGGCCGCGATCTGCTGGCCGATCACTTCCGTAGAATCAAAGTGGACGACCCCGAGGCAAACTGGGAAGAGCTGGCGAAGCACCATCCGGCGCAAAGTACGGCACTGGTTACCGATGGGAAATATCTTTACCGGATCGGCGGTCTTTCTTTTTTGAATTCCAGTGGGGAAGAGACCAACTTCAATTCGACTCAGTTTTTCTCACGATATGATGTTGAAGAAGACAAGTGGACGGAACTGGCTCCTCTGCCGGAACCCCGTTCTTCACTCGATGCTGCCGTGCTCGGTCGCTCCATTTATGTCGCGGGGGGCTGGAATCTGCAGGGAAAATCATCCCGCGATGCCCCCTGGCATGAAGATATTCTGCGGTTTGACCTGGATCATTCTGAAGCAGGCTGGCAGACAATTAAAGGGCCTGGATATAACACGCGGGCCATCTCACTGGCTGCCTTTGACGGCAAGATCTATCTGCTGGGCGGAATCGGGGAACGGGGCATATCCCGGAAAGTCTCTGTTTACAATCCACAGACCGACAGCTGGTCTGACGGTCCCGAATTAAAAGCAGACAGTTCCACCGCCGGTTTTGCTACCAGTTCGTTCGCTACCGGCGGACATCTCTATTACACCGGCGGCTCGGGGATTGTCTATCGCCTGAGTGACGATCACAGTAAATGGGAAGTGGCAGATCGCCTCCTGTTTCCGCGCATGTTTTTACGACTGCTGCCTCTATCCGAGCAGCGACTGATTGCCTTGGGGGGAACATCGATGAATGCGGGGCGGATTGGTATTGTCGAATCGCTGCGCGTGGATTCAGATAAAAACAAGTATCTCAAACAGGTTTCGTGGTCGGTCAAGTTTGACGGACAGGCAAAGCAGAGCCAGCTGCTGGTACTGGACGGACTCAAGCTCTACGCGTTCGGCGGGAATAACAGCCGCGCACCACATGACTTTACGAAAGAAGCCCTGGTCGATGAAGCGTTTGTCTTCGACATTGCCCGGCAGACGGTCAAAAAGCTGCCGGCGATGCCTCAGGCCCTGCAGAGTGGCAGTGCCGTTTCCCTATCACAGACCAGTGAGCACGAATCAATATTTGTAACCGGAGGCATGGGCTTTGAGGGAAATGAGTTCGCTTCACTCAAAGAAATATTCCGCTTTGACCCCGAGTCCCAGACCTGGAGCAAGAGCCCGGTGCAGTTGCCCCAACCGCGTGCCATGTTCCATGCCGTGACTTATGAAGATGCCATCTGGAGCTTTGGCGGCAGCATGGTCGGCAAAGATCGTGAACTGTTGAAAACCATCGTGCACTGGTGGGGCGACGATTCCAAACCGGCTACACTGCCTGGCGTCAGTCTCCCCACACCACGACGTTCGTTCGGAGGTGCGGTACTGAATGATCAATACTATCTGGTAGGTGGTCTGTCGCAAGATTCCGGAATTGCAAAGACCGTGGATGTCTTCCATTTCAAAGAACGAACATGGAAAACCGCAGCTGCTCCGAATACGCCTCGCGTCTTTCCCAGCCTGGTTGCTGCAGGTGGCAAGTTGTTTCTGTTCGGAGGCTTTACGAACGTTGATGGTCATTTTTCGCCTGCACGGTCGCTCGAAGTGTACGTTCCCCAGACGGATCAGTGGACAGTGGTCGCCGAGGAGCTGAACGGCATTGATCCTTCCATGACCATGTTTGACTTGAATGGTCGTCTTCTGTTTTATGGCATTGATAAAACAGAAGACGGACTGGCAAACTTCGTACTGCTGGATCCTTCTCCTGAGACAGCGCCGGAAGAGGTGGCTTCGATGAGCTTCAGTGGCAGACGTCGTGATCCAGCGCAACAGGCGAAACAGGAAGCGATGAGCCTGATGCGAAAGGATGCCGACAAAGACGGCAAACTCAGCGGCGCTGAACTGGGAGAGCGTATGGCTGACTTTGTGAAGAAGGCAGATCAGAACGCCGACGGTTTTGTGACCGTGGAAGAAGCGGCTGCTGTCATCGAAAAAGAGAGCCGGTCCGAGACTCCTGAAAATGGTCGAACAGGTCGCGGAAGACCGGGACGCCCCTCCCGCGACGCAAACAACAAGACCGATGAGAAAAAATCGGATGAGAAAAAACCGGAGCAGGAGACCGCGAACACAAAAACATCCTGATCGGCAATCGGCCGTACCTTGACGCTCACTTTCAACCCGGATTCATCACACATAAGAATACTCAGGAAAGATTTCAATCAATGAACGTTTCAAAACAACTGCTGCTGGCAGTCATCGTACAGGCCAGCCTGGTCTTCTCGGGCCAGGCGAATGCAGGGGAATATCGATTTCAACACGAACATGTTCTGGGGACCTCACTCGAACTGCGTGTGAATGCGGACTCTGCAGTACGGGCAGAACAGGCCGAAACTGCGGCGTTAAAAGAAATCGATCGACTGGAGAAGATTCTCAGTCGACACAATCCCGCCAGTGAATTAATGCAGTGGCAGAACGGTTCAAAACAGTCTTCGCTTTCGAAAGACCTGCTGATCGTTCTGAACAGAGCTGAAAAATGGCGACAGCTGACCGGCGGTGCTTTTGATGTCCGTGCCGGTGCATTTTCCGAACTCTGGGATCAGGCAGCACAACAACAGCAGTTGCCGTCAGAAGAAGACCGACGCCAGATAGCCGTGACGCTCACGCAAGCGCCCTGGAAGATCACTGCTGCGGGAACGATTCAACGAAACGATACGCTGGCGGTCAGCCTGGATGCTTTGGGCAAGGGATATATTCTCGATGCCGTCTGTCGGAAGATTCAGACAGAGTGTCCCGGTGTCACCGGGCTGGTAATTAATATTGGTGGCGATCTCCGCAAGGTGGGAGCGGCGCCCGTGGAGATTGCGATTGCCAACCCCGCTGATGTCTCCGAAAACGCAGCCCCGCTCATGACTTTCCGGAAGTCAGGCGAACTTGCTTTGGCCACCAGTGGGGGTTATCAGCGCTATATTGAAATTGCAGGGCGCCGGTATTCGCATCTCATCGATCCGCGCAGCGGATTTCCCGCCGATCAGATTCAAAGTGCCTCTGTGATTGCTCCCACCGCGATGGACGCGGATGCCGCTGCGACAGCCGTCTCGGTGTTGGGCATCACGGCAGGATTGGCGCTGATTGAATCCCTGGACGGATTCGAGTGTCTGCTGCTGGCGAACAACGGAACCGTTCAGGCATCAGCCGGCTGGCCTGCAGGTAATGCGGAATGGCAGGCAGCTCTGGTTGCCGCTGAGGTCCAGGGGAAAACAGACGACAAGCCAGCCGCTGGTCTGAAAGTGGACTTCGCATTGAATCGCCCCGAAGGAGGCCGCTATCGACGTCCGTATGTCGCCATCTGGCTGGAAGACGAAGATGGCTTCCCGGTCAAAACCGCGCTGCTCTGGATGCAGACGAAACAGCCCGGACCCCGCTGGCATCGCGACCTGACACGCTGGTATCGGAATGATCGTTTTCGTAAACTGGCCGAAGACAAAGAACTGATCGGCACCATTTCCGCAGCCACCCGGGGCCCCGGTCAATATCAGGCCCGTTTTGACGGCACCGATAACCTGGGCAAACCGCTGCCTTACGGGAAGTACACGTTATACATCGAGGTCGCACGGGAGCATGGTACCTATCAGATCATCCGCAAACTGGTAGAGTTGCGGGCCGATCCGATCAGCAAACAGGGACTGCCAGGCAATGTCGAAATCGGAAACGCGTCTTTCGAATACATTCCCTGGGCGACGAAGTAAGAGTTGACCTCTCCGATGAGTAATCCCTCCGCGCCGCCACGGCGCAAACGATCGTGGTATGCAACCAGCGCAGCTCTGTTTCGCTGGTTGCACATCTATATTTCCATGCTCGGTTTCACCATGCTGATTTTCTTTGCGGTGACCGGCATCACATTGAATCATCCCACCTGGTTCGGTGCGAGCGAACAGTCGGTCCGTGATGCTTCCGGGAAGTTGCCGAGCGAACTTGCCATTGTTGTCAGTCAACCGAATGCCAATGCAGACGATCCCGAGTCAGCCGGCTCCCCTTTTCTGGTCGACAAACTGGGGATCGCCGAGTGGTTACGGAGCGAGCACAGACTGAAAGGGCGTGTGCGCGAATTTGAAATCAACGAATATGACATCATGGTGGTCTTCAAAGGCCCCGGCTATTCGGCGGATATCTTTATCGATCCGACGGCGAACCAATACACGTTGACGGAGACTACAACCGGCGTGATTTCGGTATTAAACGATCTGCACAAAGGCCGCGACTCGGGGTTGGAGTGGAGCTGGGTTATCGACGTCTCTGCGATCATCACGGTTCTGTTGTCAGTTTCCGGATTCGGCCTGTTGTTTTATCTGAAGAAACGCCGCACCAAAGGACTGCTGACAGCCCTCGCCGGAACCATTCTACTGGTTGCCGCCTGGGCACTCTGGGTGCCCTGATTCGAAATCAGAGACTCGATTCTGAATTAAGATGACAGTCGCTGCCCCCTTATTTCCTGCATTCATATACCTGCTGTGTGATCTGTCAATCTTCAAAGCAACCTTTGTACCAGTCGAACCAGGCGTAGATAAGAAACGCGTTACAAAGAAAGTCAGGGATTCCCAACAGCAAGTACTGGTTCGCGATGAAAATGCAGTACAGCAGGATGTTGATGGTGTAGGGCAGGGCGATCAACAACGCCAATGGAGTTGTGCGACGGACGAACAGCAGGCTGCCTGCAATGAACTTGACCAGCCCCACCCAGAAGATGATGTAGCCTGTGTTGTCCAGTGCCTGCATGAAGTCGCGGAATGGCGAAGGTTCGTCGGGGAGCGGGTATCCTTGAACGCCGAATCCCATCGTCATCAGGCCCGTCGATACCAGGAATAAGGCGAACAGGAACCGCGCGGGGGTCGCAATTTTCGGGTGTCGAACGTGTTTTGAAAGTATAGTGACTTCGTTCATGGACTGGTCTGCCTTTCGTGTTATTCAGCGCTGGGATCTGTTTCTGTTTCAAATCATTTCCGTTTTCATTTTTTTCTTTAATTCGCATTTAATGCGCATAAAGCTCCTGCATCGTTGATACCTTTTTTCCCCGGGGACCGAGCACGTAATAGTGCAGGTATCACTTTTCTGATTCCAGCTGAATCAAATTATCTTTCATCTGACGCATGGCTTTCATGCCGATATCCCATTCTTCCGCGGTCAATCCCTGCTTCAAACTTTCCCGTAACGCTTTAGCAGCGGGCAGGATATTATTGATCTGCCGGGTCCCTTTAGAGGTCGGATAGATCAGGAACGCGCGACCGTCACTTGGATCCTGCTTTCTCCGCACCAGCCCTTTTGCGACCAATCCGTCCAGCTGACGTGTAATCGTGGTTTTGTCACGCAACATAATTTCCGCGAACTCTCCTCGACGAAGTGGCTGCCCAGACTCAACCAGCACCATCAACAGGGCGGATTCTTCCGCCGAAAGTTCGCAATCGTTTTCCGCCAGCAAATCTTCGACCCGCAACCGAAAGAGATAGGCAAGACGACTGATCAGAAAACCGGGGCGTTCAGTCTGTTTCATAAGTATTCTCGATAAAGTGGGATGAATTAATGTTATGCGCGAAACTTAGAATGGGGTTGACTTCCCTGTTAGTGGGTGTATTATACACATAAAAATAGATGAGGCAAGTTATGGTTATTGCAGATTGCGAAAACCTGACAGATTCAATCATGCGGCATGGAACTGCCCGGTGCAGCGCATGACTGGATGATCTCGCTAATGGTATGAGTGCGGCATCCGCCTCTCGTACGTTCTCACACTTTACGCGAAGGATTACAAAATGATGCACTGGTACTCTCTAATCGCATTTCTTCTTTTAGCAACTCCGCTATTTGCTCAGGAGAATGCAGCGACTCAAAAACTGACTGAGCAATCAAAGCAATTTGATGAGCAGGTGATTCAAGTCGCCGAGAATGTCTATACGGCGGTCGGCTTCAGCGTCTCGAATGTCTCGATGATCGTCGGCGATGACGGTGTTATTATTATTGACACGGGTATGATGGTTGGTGATGCCAACCGCATCATGGCAGAATTCCGCAAGCTGACAGACAAACCTGTCAAAGCGATTATCTTTACACATTCGCACGGCGATCACACTGGCGGATCAGCAGCGTTTATCGGAAACGAACGACCACAGATCTGGGCTCACAAAAACTTTGGCAGTGAAGCGGAGCCACTGGTTGCTGGTGGTGTCACTTTTCAGCGTGTCCGCGGTGCAAGGCAGGCAGGTTTCAAATTACCGCCAGAGCAGAGGATCAACAACGGGATCGCGCCGGTACGTTATCCCAGACGTGGCGGTCAAGCATTCGCTCCGGGGGACGCGACCAGACCGACGCACTTCCTTGAAGGTGAGCGAACAATAATTAAAGTTGCCGGGGTGGAACTGGAACTTGTTTCATCCCCGGGTGAGACAAACGATCAATTGTTTGTCTGGGATCCGACTGGAAAAGTGCTCTTCGCCGGAGACAACTTTTACCGTTCGTTTCCGAATCTGTACGCGATTCGAGGGACTCCTAATCGCAGCGTGCGGCTGTGGGCAGAGAGTCTTGGCAAACTCGCGGACAACGACGCGGCTGCCCTTGTCGGTGGCCACACCAGACCAATTCTCGGAGCGAGTAAGGTCAAACAAGTTCTCAAAGACTACCACGATGCCGTTCAATTTATTCATGACAAGACTGTTGAAGGAATGAACAAGGGAATGACGCCTGACGAACTGGTCGAATACGTGCAGCTTCCCGAAAACCTTGCGAGTAAAGACTATTTGCAGCCATTCTACGGGCATCCTGAATGGGGGGTGCGTAGTGTCTTCAACGGATACCTGGGCTGGTTCGATGGTAACCCAACCAATCTGTTTCGACTCTCGCCAAAATCAGAAGCAGAACGTGTTGCAAAGTTGGCCGGCGGAACGGACAAGCTCTTGGCATCGGCCCATGACGCATTGGCGGCAGACGACAATCAGTGGGCCGCACAACTTGCCGACCATTTGTTGGCGATTGAGCCAGGCAATCCGACTGCGATGCAAATTAAAGCCGACGCGCTGACCAGGCTCGCCCGCAACATGGTCAATGCAACCGCCCGCAACTACTACCTGAGCGTTGCTCGCGAATTGCGTGAAAAGACACAATAAAATTTATCTGTCCAGATTGAAAAGAGGGGAACTGCAGAATCATTAAAGGGGACAGAACCATTCGGGTCAGTCCCCTTTGCATATTTACTATTCCTTTGCAGTCCTTCTTTCCCGACTCTACTGATGAATGCAATACAGCTGGCTGCCGGTTCTCAGCACCAGGTAGCCGTTTACGATGCCTGCACCGTAGAGGGTCGGGCGGGAGAACATGGCTGCGGAGCGGCGGCGTTCTTCTGAATCTTCGGCGGCGGTCGGGACGTTGTTCACGGGGGGTGCGTCTTCGGTCCAGAGTTCGTTTTCTGCGACGACTTTGAATTCGTTGCCCGCCTGCAAGACGGTGGTGACTCCGTTTTTGCCAAAGAAGTAAATGTGATCTCCCAGGCCGACCGGTGTGGCCCAGCAGGATTCTTTAATGCGGCTGGTAAAAACTTCTTTGCCGTCGGTGGCGTTCAGACAGTAGACTACGCCGACCCGGTTCACCCAGTACGCATTTCCCTGGTAGACGATGGGAGTCGCCCAGGAAGGGACCGGGCTTGCGTTGGTCCAGACGAACTGAGGCTGCCAGGTCTGATCCTGCTGTTTCACTTCAAACAGGCCGTTCGACTTTTTCGCCAGTTCGTTGTTATCGCCTTCCCGTCCAGGGGAAGCACCGATCAGAAATTGTCCATTTCCAGCCGGGATGGGGCTGGTTTTGTTGTTACCCCCCACTTGTTCGTAGGTCCAGAGTTGTTTCCCAGTCTGGGGATCATAGCCGTCAACAGAACCGGCGGAACTGCAGACGACCTGGAAAGTTTTATCCACCGGAACCAGCATGGGGGAACTCCAGCTGACGCGGCTCTTACGGTCGGTCTTCCATAGTTCGCTGCCGTCGGCTTTGCTGACCCCGGTCAGATAGGACGGGCCTTCGTCGTCAATCAGAATCATCAGCCGATCCTGCCATTGCACCGGAGAGGCGGAGAGTCCGAATTTATTCTGCGGAGCACCGTAACGTTTTGTGAGTGAGGCTGCCCATTTCCGTTTTCCGGCATGCGAAACCGCAACGATGTCGCCACTTTCAAAGTAGGCGTAAATTCCATTCTCATCCAGAACCGGAGTGGGGGCTGCCCGGCTGATATACACGCTGTTTTTCTCAGGGTACGTTGAAGGTTCCACATGATCCCAGAGCTGCTTGCCGGACTGCAGGGAGTAGCAGACGACGTGCAGTTTTTCTTTGTTGGGGCCTTCCACGGAGGTGACATACACCTGATCGCCCCAGATGACCGGGCTGGACTGACCATAGCCGGGAATGTCGGCTTTCCATTCCAGGTTTTTCTCAGGCGACCAGCTGGTGGGAACGGAATCGGCTTTGATAGCCGAGGCATCCGCTCCCAGAAAACCGGGCCAGCGATCCTGGGCAGAGAGTTTTGAAGTGCACAGCAGTAACAGCAGGACGACAATACGCAGACTCATTCGTTCAATCCTCATATGATTCAATTCAGGGAAAGCGCGTCCGGTTCTGATGGCGTCGGCTGACCGGAGCGTGCAGCGGCGTGCGCGGATGGTTTCCTCCGAAAATGATTCACGGAGCCTGCCCGGCTTGAAGGCGGTGATCCTCACGACTGTATCTTAGCAGGCGGTCACAGAATAGTACATTGAACCGTGTTTCTTACATGATTTCCAGATGTGGATATAGAGAATGTATTACCGCAGCCTGTCCTCGACAGGACTCCGCCAGCCAATCGCGTTGGGCTTGCCCAGCCGACAATCTTCCGGCGTCGGCAGATCCCCCACAAAATCGTGAATGATGCCGTACGAATCAACGAACCGACGCCACAATTCCGCATGCGCCTGTTCGACACCGCTGAGAACAGGTTGCGTAACAGGCTCAGCAGCAGGGACTGCAGAGAGAGAAGTCAGTAAAAACGTATTGAACAGAAAAATGGTGCGTATAATATGATTCGCGATCAACTATGAAGCTTACTGACAGCCTAATTGCTGGTTCAATTATTTCCGGGGTTTATCACATTCAACTCATCATCGACTTTGACCCACCGGGCATCAATAATTCTACCATCGTGACCGTTACCGGAAGAATCTTTTAATATATCTGAACCAACTGCATCAAAGTGATATAGCGCCATTGTGTGAGCATCAGTCTTCAATCGCTTGGCGGGAGTAAAGTTGCTGGTGTAACGAACTATGTTCGAGAAACGCATTTCGTCGATCAAGCCGCGAAATCTATGGTTAATCAAGGCAGTTCTTGATGTACGACCGATTTGGAACAGGGCAGTAGGATAGATCAGGTCTAACCTGATGGCGTCCTTGCTGGGAACATATTCATTTTTCTCATTATATTTCTCAACAGGGTTCTGTACCTGTTTCCCATTGAGGTACAGCCAGATTGCCTTTCCATCGTAGATGGCAGCTACATGATATGCTTTAACTGGTCTCACACACGGATCTGAAATGAGTCGTACATGTTTTCCCGCTTTAATATCTGTTGTCAGCATAAATCTGGTGTCTGAATTCTTGTTTGAAACCGCAACACGAAAATTGACGGCTCCCATCATCAGCGCAACGGCAATCGTATATTCATTTTCCGGGATCTGCGGACGGATGAACGCTTCCAGGGTAAAGGGATGCGTACCATCATATTTCAAGCCAGGAAGTTCAACAGCGCTCGATTTTCCATTAAACTCCAGAGCATAGTTTTCTGTTTCTGAGTGGCTTTGGTTCTCTGCTATAGTCAATGGTTTCAGGCGGATTCTGACCGATTCTTCACGATCAGGTTTCAAGATGAATTGTTTTTTGAATGTTTCGTAGCCTTTTTGGCTTACCTCCAATGAATGAGACTGACTGTCTGCCGGTATTCTTATTCGCTCAAGGCTTGTACCCGTTTTGAGTGCCAATTTCTGTTGACCATCGACATTCACCACAGCACCTGCCAGTTCAGGTTGGTCGATTTTCAGAACGATTGTACCCGCGGGTGTTTCACTTTTGAAAACAATCCCTGCTAACAACAAAAGTGAAGCTGCTGCGATCGCCGTAAGAATCCATCCCCATTTTCCAGTTCGATTGTATTCTTGCGTAATCTGTTGAAATGCTGTTCCTTCCCTGGAGTTCAAAACAAAGTCAGAGGGCAGCGATTCAAGGTGTCTGACATCCAGCGGTTTTTGCAATATCGGGCTGGATAGTTCCGTTTGCATCAATTCACAATTAGTGATGGCATTGATGACTTCCTGCATGTTCTGGAATCGATCTTCAGGACACTTCGCGATCATTTTCTGATACACGATATCGACGTCAGACGGGATCTCAGCAAGTGAAGTACAGAGAGACGGAATCGGATGCTCCCGATGTGCCAGTATTCTACTGATTATACTCGGTCCATTGTAAACCACTTTCCCAGTGACTAAAAAATAGAACGAACAGCCCAGGCTATAAATATCAGATCGATAATCCGCCGCATGAGTACTGGCGGCCTGTTCCGGCGACATGAAATCGACGGTTCCCATCATGCTGCCCGACTGGGTTAAAGCGGTGCCTGGCTGATCTTCACCAGTAGCGTCAATCCGGGCCAACCCCATATCCAGAATTTTAATGGTCCCAGTGTTGTCCAGCAGCATGTTCGATGGTTTGATGTCTCGATGAATAATCCCCTGCTCATGAGCGTATTTCAGGCCCGTGGCTGCCTGTAGGATAATAGTCAGCGCGTGTTCGATAGAAAATGGTCCCTGGATTTTTACATACGCTGAGAGATCTTGCCCCGGTACATATTCCATAACAAGAAAATGCGTACCATCGGCTTCATCAGCATCATAAGCCGTGACAATATTGGGGTGGGTCAACCTGGCAGCTGCTTTGACTTCCTGGTGAAATCGACGGATGGACTGATCGTTTTTCATCATGTTTGTCGGCAAAGTTTTTAATGCCACCAGTCTTTCCATGCGTCGATGTTCCGCCAGAAAAACATCTCCCATCCCTCCCGAGCCAATTCGGTCCCGGATCAGGTAGTTACCCAGCAGGAGTTTCTTTCCCTTTCCCTCACAAATCATCTGAGCCTGAAATAGGGATAACTTTTTATGTTCTATGAGCTGCTTAGTGAGATCATCCACAGAGGGCGAAGCATCTGATAGATTCTCCAGAAAAGCCGTAATCTCATCAGTTGTGAGAAGACCGCTTTCGCTGAGTTGGGTGATAAACTGTGGAAGAGACATCGTCATGGCTGGTCAATGTGCCCGAATGTGTATCGATCAGAAGCAGTGAACATATCCAATGTACTGGAAGTTTGGTTAAAAACAAGAAAGAGTTTTTAGAGAATCGAAAAAGCACTCCACAATCGGATGAAAACACGCTTCGGCCTCTTCGTAGCAAAATCCGGATCAGTGGATGCAGGACCCCTGGAGAGAATCGTTTTACTTTTTCAGGCAGCATAACGTCGCACAGTAAAGGCCCAGTATAAGGTGGAGACGACCAGAAACAGAGCGCTGATGCCACAGACGCCTGACCAGCCGTAATGGGTCCAACTCCAGACGCTGGCGGCGGCACCCAGTGATCCTCCGGCAAAGTAGGTGACGATGTAGATCGTGCCCAGGCGATTGCGTTCTTCCGGGGCCAGGCTGTAAATCCGTGACTGATTGCCTACGTGAACCGCCTGGATGCCGAGGTCCATTACCACGACGCCGATGCCCAGTCCGAGCAGAGTTTCTCCCCAAAGATAAAAGATGCCGAACGAGGAGAGGGTGAAGAGCTGAAACAGCCCAATGATCGGCCGGGCACCGAACCGGTCTGCCAGGCGTCCAATCATGCCGGCGGTGATCGCTCCTCCGATGGCCAGCAGTCCCAGCATGCCGGCCACGTCACTTCCATAGTTCAAGGGGGGACGTTCGAGGTGAAATGCCAGCGTCATCCAGAACGCACAGAATGCCGCCATGCTCATACTGCCAAACAGACACGATTCGCGCAGTACGGGTTCCGAGCGGAAAATTTTCCACATGGAGGTCAGCAGGCGAAAGTACCCCATGCGGATCTGTGGCATGGTACTCGGAAGGTAACGCCAGAGTAGAATGAACAGGCAGACGAGCATGCCTGCCGCGAGGAAATAGATGAACTGCCAGTCAATCAGCTTTCCCAGGAATCCACTGATGGTTCGGCAGAGCAACAGACCGGTCAGGAGTCCGCCTACCACGGTGCCGACAACCTGACCGCGTTGTTCCGGGCTGGCCAGACTGGCGGCGAGGGATATCGTCATATGTGTGCCTGTGGTCGCCAGTCCCAGCGCGAGGCAGGAAAGCGAAAGCGAAACGACTCCGTGAGAGGTTCCGACGAACAGCAGCGCGCAGATCGAAAGGAAGACCGAGATCAGGATCAGGGGACGGCGGTTGAAGATATCTCCCAGAGGCAGAACCAGCAGCATACCCACGGACTGACCAATCAGACATAACGTGGCGGCACTGCCGACTTCGCCTTCGGTCAGTCCCAGGTCGATGGCGATCAAACCCAACAGAGGCTGCATGTAATACATGTTGCCGACCACCATGCCAACCGTGGTCGCCATGAGCAGGGTCATACTTTTACTTAAACGTGGGGCGGAAGGAGCAGAGTTTCCTTCTTCCCCTTGTGAGGCAGGCGGGGTTTCCTGTCGGGTTGTCATTGTCATTTCACGTCGTATCTATCTGAAAAGCAATCTCTCAGCAGGGCGCTTCAAAAAGGAAGAATCTGATCCAGGGTTCGGGAGGGCGTCTGGTAAGAGGGACACCCGCCAGCGTTTCCGGTTCAGGGCCCGCCCGGCTGAAGCAGACGTTCAGAGAAGCGACTGCAAACCAGGGGGCGTCAGGGGTGATTGTTTCAGATCAGAGCGTTTCGTGCCAGTCTCCGCTGGCGGATGATTCGTCAGCAGGCCAAAAAGGGGGGGCGGGAACCAGTTACGCAGGTCCGATCCGTCTTCGCATATCCTGCTCGACTTGAAGCGTGGGATTCGGGCAGTTTTGGTGCTGGATTCACTCAGTCTTCAACGTCGGCTTGCCCCATACTGTCAGATTGTGACTGGGTTCAGAACCTTCAGCGGCGATGGTCTTTAGCGACAGTTTCAAAACGTCAGACGAGGGCAGGGGGACGTCCAGCTTGACGGGTTCATCACCGACGCGAACCGGTTTTGTGCGGACCAGTTCTATACCGTTTGCTTCGACCGCGAACAGGACGGTTCCGTCCTTTCCCGCGGTAGGATGCAGTCCGACATCGCAGGTGAAACGTGTGAAGACGTTCCCCGGGGCGAGGACGAAGTCCAGTTCGAACGGCGTTCCCATACCATAGCCGGTTTCGTATTCGGTCGTGTCAATCTGCAGGGGATGCAGTTGCCGCTTTGCGTCCATCGCCTGGTTCAACAGGAACGGCTTCACGTAATAGGGGTGGGGAATCATCCGTCCCCGGAAGTCGGGCAACCACTCGGTGAGCGGTTGTTCTTCGAAGAGAAATTCCTGGTCGTCAATGTGATTGGTGGCCAGGCAGATCGCGGTATAGATCACATCTGCTGTGTGCCTTCCGTTGGCCAGGGCTGCTGCTGCCCGGTGTTCGTCCGCTTTGCTCCCGTCTCCCTGCATCGTGTCCTGCACGATGGGAATGATATGCGCCGCGGCATGGTGACGCAGCAGCTTCTGATGTTCATAGATCCGCAGCGCCGCTTCGGCACGCGTCCGTCCCAGCAGTCGGGGTGTGTGTTTTTCTTCCGCCAGTTGATAACTGCCCGCATCCATGAAGCCCCCTGCGCCGAACAGATAATTGAGGCGTGCCTTGTCCTTAGGGGGAGGCAGCAGTGTTTTGAGCTGCAGTTCTGTGACAGGGCTGCTGTGAGCCGAGGGACAGCCCGGATCTTCGTTCCAGTGACAGAGGACTCCCAGAAACTTCATCGCTTCATCGGTGTTGCCCGCCTGCAGATTGTCGGCAATTTGCTCCAGGTACCATTGCATGGCGGTCGCACTCTGTGTCGGCGGATTGACATCATGCAGCGACAGCCGCACGCCAGGCACCAGGCAATAGGGATCCAGTTGCGGCGCTTTTCCGCCAGCATGCTTGTCCTGCAGCGAGGTGTAATCCCGGCAGAGACGGGTGAGATTTTCCTGCCCGATCAATTCGGTTTGCCATTCCGGCAGGCGTGCCACCGCCCAGAGCCGAATCAATCGATGCCCTTTCCCCCAGGCCCAGAGTGAATGCGACTGTGAAACGCACAAAATCAGGAGAAGCAATCCAACAACAAGACGACGCACGCGCATGGCTTTTCCTCTGTTACTGTTGAGTTCGGGTAATGTATCAAGAGAACTCGATTCTAGGCGGTCCGTTCTCGCGATGCCAGGATTCTTTATTCAGCCGGGGTCTGCCTCTCGGGCGTGTGGTGCTTTCCAGTGAGAGTCGTGCGGCCGTGTTACTGATCCATTTGTCTCCGCCGAAGGGGGTGCCTCTGACGATGCTTTTTCGCACGGCTGCCAGCTCGTCATCAGTCTGTGGTTTATTCACCAGCGCCCGCCAGTTTCGTGGTAGTGCTGGTTTCTTCGGTGTCGCCAGCCAGGCGGGAGCTTGCTGTTTCTGCTGCCGGGCCCAGGCGGAGCTGTACTCCCACTCTTCGGATTTTTTGACCAGATTGGCCCGCAGGGGATTACGTTCGACATAACGCATGACTGTCAGCAAATGTTCGTCTGTTTGAACCGGAAACGATTTGAAGCGTCCCTGGTAGAGGTGACCGCTGCCACCGGTTTCGTAGTGGGCGTGCCAGCGCATGGTATGGGTGACAGTGAGTCGCTGAAAGAATTCCGTCAACTGGGTATCTGTTGTGGGACGCACCACAAAGTGCCAGTGATTGGGCATCACCGACATCGCAAAAATCGGCAGGGAATTTTTCTGCCACGTCTCCTCCACCGCCTGCATGAATGCGGTGTAATCGTCGGGCTTTTCAAAGCGCGTCAGCCGCGCAACAGACCGGTTGAGTACATGAAACACTTCACCAGCAGGGCAGATTCGTTTGGATCTAGGCATAAACCGAGTATAGCAGAAGCCGAAGTGGAAAAAAGAGTTCTGCTCCCAATGGCCTCTAAAATCCGGTATTCGGGTACCAGCGGCTGTAGTGGTTTTCGCCGAGTCTTGTGAGTGGGATGGCTGTGGGTTTGAAAAGTAATGAGCCTTCCCGGACTTGCTGGCGATGACCGAGCTTTGATACAAGTGGCCAATAAGGATTGTGTCCTTTTTGCCAGGTGACGAACTGATTCGGATCCCAGACTGCAATCCCGTCCGCACCCTGCGCGTAGTCCCGGGAGACAGACTGCAGCAGACTGTTCGCACTTTCCATTTTCCAGCCAACATAAAAAGGAAAAATCTTCACATCGGTCCCTTCTGTAATGCGTGCGTAGTAAGCCGTGTCTCCCGACTTTGATTTCAGACCACTGGTATAGTAAGCGAACCAGGCAATGCCGATCTGGTCAATCAGTTTTTCTTCAATCCAGCGTTCCACATCCAGGCCGAACTTCTGATTATCCGCGCGGGAAGAGAAGGTGGAAACCGCCAGTTTGAGTCGGCGATTGTCGTTTCCGCGTTGAGCTGCAGTTTCATCCAGCATCGCCCGTATTTTGCGCACGAACTCCGTGACAATCGTCGCCCGTAGCTGGAACACGCGTGGATCGTCTTCAGCCAGATTGCGAGGATTCTCGCCGAATTCTTTGATGAACCGCTGACAGAAGGGTTCTTCCCATAGAATCATGGGCATGCCGCGATGAAAGAGAAACCCCGCGCCGTCTGCGCCGCGCTGCAGTGCTTCGCGGTAAATTTCGATCAGATGATCCTGGACCTCCTCAGCGGCATAGCTGAGATGCATCGTAGGTGTTCCGTCATAATCGATGCAGCGCCATTCGGGATGCGCTTCGTAAAACTCGCTCATGAAAAATTCCTCCCACGGCGGAGCTGCTTTCCAGCCGGCGGCACGCAGGCAGACCAGGATTTCCGCATCCTGGCGATGCGCTTCCTCAACGGCCACTTTGAGAGGGTCTATGCCCTGCTGATGCAGATGGCGAACCGATTCGACATACTCGCGATCGACTTCCCTCGGGAATGTATCAAGGTGCCCCCCCATCAGATTTCCCACCTTGCTCGGATGATGAACGAGATCAGCACCGCCGACCTGGAACCACCAGGTTTTGAAATCACTGTCGCGATACGCGGAGAACGTTGCTGCCAGATCGGCGCGAGTCTGTGGTCGGAACGGATGAATCCAGGTATAACCGTCGAAGGTTGCGACTGCTGTTTTCGTTGTCTTTTGAGCACGATCGGCACGTATCCGGGAGATTTCCTCGTTCGTGAGCGGAATGGTTTTGACATAATGGATTCGCGCAGGCATCTGATACACGGTGGAGAACTGCAGGTCGTTATCGGTCAGGTCGGCGGCACCTAAAAACACTTCTTCCAGCATGTCACGGCGTTGCGGCCCCAGATTGAGTCGATTGCTCAGTCGGGTATAGGCAGGGTCGCTCGTGAATTTCGCTTCCACATTATTCTTCGCAGGTCGCACGAGATCAGTAATTGAACTCAGCCCGATATAGACGGCGTGCCAGCCCTGTTTACCGAGTTTCAAGGTCAGGTCCGGCGCGGATGACTCACGTCCGACGGAGATACACTTTCCGGAGAACTCTGCCGTTTCGTATTCAAACACTTTCCATTTATGATGATGACGGCTCTCTGAAATCGCGTCTACCGGGATGCAGCGTGTCAGGTCTGTGATGCGTTCTGCCTGCTTGAAGTTCTGCCACTGCTCGGAGTGTGTCAGCGGAGTCTGTTTTTGAACAAGTGACGCGGAGTCGCTGGAGGCAACACTCGTGGTCGGTTCCGCAGCAACAAGTGTTGTTCCTGAAGATGTGATGAGACCGAATAACAGCGCGAATCTGATGTGTCTGGCAATGTTGTCATTCATAACGAAGTTCCTGAAATGTAAAAAGTGTCAGGTCTGATCGGAACTAAAGGGGTCAGGACTCAATGAAAAGAGTCCTGACCCCTTTAGTTCTCTTTTAATTCTCTTCGGTTTTAAACGGACGGTTTGGTGCGTTTCCTGGATTCGAATCTTTGACAATACGTTTCTGGAGTGTGTCGACGACAATAAATTCTGCATCGGGACCTTTTCCCAGGGTGACGCGATAGGTCCCAGGTCCTTCCTGCCGGATAACCGGCGCTGCCTCAGGGTCGAAGGCACCTGAACCCAGCGGCCGGGTATCATACCGTTCCACCGCGCCTTCTGCGGTATTCGCAATGCTGTAATAGTATCGGCCATTTGAATCTGGGCCATGCAAAATGACTGCACAGTCAGACTCGGGGAGAATGTTGATTGAGATCGTGCGAATGGTGTCGCTTCCCCCTCTAGAGCAACTGGAGGCCATGCTGATGAGGAGTAATGCGAGCGGGACAATTATGAAATGTTTCATCATGTTACTCTGTGTGTTTGTAAGAAAAAGAATAGACTCAACATAAGATACCTGCCACTATTATTATCTGCTGGTTACCAACTCAGATACCATCCCAGACCGGCACTTCCAGAAATTCTGCAAGCGTTTTTGCATCTTCGCGCACCTGGTCCAGTTTGCCGTGATCGACGACGTTGGTTCGCACGCCATCCCGGGAGACGAGATTCAGTTCATAGCTGTAATACGAACTCTTGTTTCCACTCACGTGTTCTGAAATTAACTGAATCGCATGGATTTCCCTGAAAGGCATCAGCAATTCATTGGCGGTCGCATAGATTAATTCGTCGGCCGGTATCTTTCCTTTCCAGAAGCAGTCGTGCTGCTTATCGAACACTACCGGCGTGGTGCCATAATAGAACATCAAGCCGCCAATCAGGGCAAACACCAGGCCGAACGCTCCCGGGAACAGCACATCTGCTGTGAAAAAATCTCCGCTCATGCTGATTTCCGAGATAGAAATCAGCGATACTCCCAGTCCGACGAATAAGAAAATCAGGTAAAACGCTTTCGCTCCCAGCGTGGCACGGAACTCATAGCGATGTGGCGAGATCTGCACCAGCTGCCGCGTACAGAAACTTGCTCCGCCCCCCTTGAGCGGCGACCATTCCGTCTGCAGTGCGATCGGATCGTCCAGTGTTGAGGGATCAAAGGAGGCATTGCCCGCTGGTACTAAACTTTTGAGTTTTTCAATCAGATTACGAAACACGGACATCCCGCCTTAATGAAGTAGTAAATCTCTTTTTGTGGTTATGATATCAATCTGCGTTGCGTATTCAAATGTTTGTCTGAATCATATCGCATCTTGTGCCAGAGAGAACAAAGGTTTCTGACAATCTTAATCGCTCCCTATATCGCACCCGGAGTCTGACCGCTTTTGGTTTCCTCTGGATATTCAGCTTGATTCGCCGGACAGATGAAAGATAAGAAACTGTGTGGGATTAAGAAGTCTGAGCGGAATCAGATTCACTTCAAACGGTAAATATCGGTATCATATAATGTGTTGTCTGTGTATTATTGCGCCATTCAACGGAGTGTGGGTTTAGAAATTCTAGTTAGCTGGAACATGCAATATGTTGAGAATTGAAGGCAGTGCATCCAAATTCTGTGATCGTATTCCCCGCCGATCTTTCCTGCAGATAGGTGGGCTGGCGATGGGCGGTTTGTCGTTGCCTCATTTGCTGCAGGCCGAACAACAGAATTCACAGCGTCAAGCTCATAAAGCAGTGATCATGATCTTCCTGAATGGAGGACCGCCACATCAGGACATGTTCGACTTGAAGCCCGATGCACCCGCCGAGATTCGCGGCGAATTTCAACCCATCGCGACCAGTGTGCCCGGCATCCAGATCAGCGAGTTAATGCCCCGCGTCGCCGGGATGATGGATAAGTTTTCGATCATTCGTTCGCTGGTTGGGTCCGAAGGCCGACACGATTCGTTTCAGTGTTGCACCGGTCATCAGTTTCGAGACCCCAAACCGCAGGGGGGCTGGCCGTCCATGGGCTCGGCACTCTCCAAACTGCAGGGCCCCGTTGATCCTGCTGTGCCCCCTTATATTGATCTGTCGCAGAAGATGGCCCATGATCCCTACAACATCAAAGGACCCGGTTTTCTGGGGATGGCACATTCACCGTTTCGCCCCGATGGCGAAGTGATGAGCAACATGACGCTGAATCAGATTACCCCCATTCGCTTGCGCGAGCGGACCCGACTGCTAGAAGAACTCGATACCTACCGGCGGAACGTCGATCAGAAACTGGCCAGCGAAACCAGCGATCAATTCACCGAACAGGCTCTTGGGGTCTTAACGTCATCCCGGCTGGTGGAAGCGCTCGACCTGGAAAAAGTCGACCCGCAAGTCCGGGCCCGGTACGGGATCGACGATCCCAAAGTGCTCGGCTTTGATCCCAAGATGGGATACCAGGCGCTGATGTCCCGGTTCCTGCAGGCGCGGCGGGCGGTGGAAGCAGGGGCCCGGATGGTGACCTGCAGTTTCGCTGATTTCGATTACCACAGCGATAACTTTGGCAGAGGCCGCAAAGTGATCCCGTTACTGGATCAGGGGGTAGCGGCGCTGGTGGAAGATCTGCATGAACGCGGCCTCGATCAGGATGTGACGGTCATCGTGTGGGGCGAGTTTGGTCGGACTCCCAAAATCAATGAGAAAGCAGGCCGCGATCATTGGTCGCGCGTGCATGCGGGCCTGCTGGCGGGCGGGGGAATGCAAGCCGGGCAGGTGATTGGTTCAACAGATAAATGGGCCGAAGCAGCGGTCGACCGACCCGTACATATGCAGGAAGTCTTCGCCACGCTGTACCATAACCTGGGCATCGATGCCGCCACGACAACGATCCCGGACAACAACGGCCGACCGCAATATCTGCTGGAACAACAGGCACCGATTCGGGAACTGATCTGACGGCGGTTGGTTTTTGTTCCCTGTCTGTTTAGATGCGGTTTGGGATGCTGCTGCAAATTTCTGAAGGTTAACGATCGCTCATGAAAGATGTCCGGCTTCTCAAACAAATTCCACCACGACGGCTGCATCTGATTTCAGGGGATCAGAACAGTCCACCGAACGTGGGTGATTCAGGTGAAGCTGATCATTGTTATTCCGGATTCTGGGGGCAAATGGTTCTGGTTTACTTTGTGAGTGCAGACGGCAAAACCGAATGGGAAGCCAAGGCGTATGAATCCGAAATCGAGCGAATTCCCATTGATTAATCCAAATACTACGCCTTCCAGGTCTAATGTCCGAGTACCAGTCGTTAACCGAACAGAAAAGAGGAAGGGGGTACTAAAAGGGCCGATCAGGATTGGTCCTGACCGACTCTACAGAGCAGACCTGACTCTTTATCATCACTCCAATTAAGAAGAGGTGCGGAATGGATGTCCGTTACATGGTAATCTCTGTCTCATTATTATTTGGTGCCTGTTTTTCCGGTTGTCACCGTGGATTATCGACCAGCACTTCCCCTCCGGCTGAGGAACTACCACAGTTATCAGATGAGTCTGATCTACCAGCTTATTTTTTCAATAAGCCCATGATCGCCGTATTTCAAACTCGATTTTCACCATATCATAATGATCTGTTTCAACCCGAAATTACATTTGCAGTCTGGGATAACGGAACGTTTTTGCTCAAGGAAGATCGAAACTATGTAACGGGAGCGCTGTCTGTTCAATCTTTGTCAGATGTAAATCACATCATGAACAATAAAAGATATCATTCCTGTTTAACTGAACATCTTCCTGGTTATTTTCATTCCGATTGGTACCACTCAATCTTATCTACAGATAACAAAGATTATTCGGCCAGATCCTCTTTCAGGATGACCGGTGCAGATGATCTCGATGACTTGAGCGGTTTTCAAAAATGGGACATTGACAATAGTAGTTTTGAATATATCCGTAAAACTAACGACACCATCAAGGCGCATTTGGAGAAGAGTACAACTACTGCGAGGTTCTCACTTTCTGAAGTAAATGTAATGCAGATTGTCTCAAAATGGGGTTATGGACCACCGTATCTCTCCAAGGAAGAGATTAAGGAGATGACCCAAGGGGATTACGGACCACCGTATCTCAAAATTAACGATAACAGCAGCAAGACGGAGTAGAACCTGACTGTGGTGGTACAGAGGCTCGTTTGAGGGCATCAGCAGGTGGAAGCGTAAAAAAAGGGATGAGTCATGACGGAATCAGTTCGTTCACAAGTGACACATATCATCGTGTGGGGCGCAGTTGCCTTTCTTGTCATCAATGCCTTCTCATGGAATCCGGGTTGGGGCGGACGGAGGGACCGTGAGCCTGGATGGGAACTCGAACGGTATTTTGGATGGCCTGCCTGTTACTACTGCGATCTCTGGCGTTCAGATCGCCCAGACGAGATCGACCATCCTGCGTATTTCCCGCTCATCCCTTTCAGTCGGCAGATGGGTTTTGTGTACCACAGCTTCTCATTTACGGCACTCGCATTAAATCTGCTACTGGTGGTCTGTGGGGGCGTGAGCATCATTCTTTGGATCCTGTCAAAGCACGACACCGCGAAGCCGTGGATGGGACCAGCGGGAATCGCCTTGGCCATCCTGGGGATTCTCATTGTGATGTCCGGCAACGAATTCAGTACCTACCTTTGATTTGGCAGCGTGAAGAACAAAGGGATCGGGACTCATAAAGAAGAGGCCTGCCCACTATAATGATGCCGTATGCCAGTAAACCGGGTATCCCCGAATGTAATTCGGGGTTGTCGTAGACAACAGGAAACTGTCAGAGCACTCTGGCAATTGAGAAAGTAGTAACCGATTCGACTTTGGTCTATTACGACCTGACGAAACGGAGTAAACATGGCATCCTCATGAAATTATTGGTGTTATGGTACTGGTAGATAGAGTCACTCATACAAGCTTTGGGGGATTGAAATATATTGGAGGGGCTTCTTTGGGGAGTTAATGACAGGTGATAACTACCCTGTAAAGGAAGGTACTTGTTCAGGTAGATAGCGATAAGGATCGATTTTTATGAGTGTATTTAGCAATATAAAATATAAATCTGAGTATGAAGCGTGGCTTGGAAAAGTGGAATTATCAGGGTTTGAAACCTGTGGGATTCTCTGGGATTGCGATGCGGATTATCTCTCTGAAGCATACGAAAAAAGTGAGCCCAATAATGGGCCGGTTTTGCTACAGCTTCAAATCGAATCAGCAGATGGGAAACCGCCTGCGAAAGAACAAGAGGCTGCTTTTGAATATTTATGTGCAAATGAAGATTCAGTTGCAAAAGCTGCATTAAAATATGCCCTTCAACAATGTAAATCAGCTTACTATTCGGAATCACTGCCTGAAACCAAGGCTTTACAAGGTGAAAAACGTGAGCTTCGCAAACAGTTGAATACTTTAGATGGATTTTGTGAATTAGTAGAACCAAATACCGTTACAATTCTTTCAGAACATAAAAACAAAGTTGCCTATATCGCATTTGATTTCAGAACATCATTGGACTACGAACACGGCTTTAGCATTTTAACGCATCGCAGAAAAGCCGTGAACTGGGCAGGGGCTGGCGAACGAGGAGGCGGACCACCAGAAACCATTTCGTCGGAAGACCAGGATTTAATCAAAAAGAGTATTGATTGTGAAAAACTTTATCTTGACCTGGTGTCTCAAGTCGTGGATTTAAAATCAGCAGAACGGCTAGCTGAAGATATTGCTAAAGTGGAAGAAGAGAGTAAGGTTCTTATAAATCAAACTTTCCTGTTATTCACTCCAAATTCTCCACAAGATCAGAAACGATCACCCATTCTGTCACAGCGATTTTCTGAATTTCAAAGAATATGGAAAGACTGTCCTGAAGCTGCTAGGCATTTGAACTTGTATCTTAAAAAGTGCCTAGCGTGGAAAAATAGTCGTCACTAGCGCATTGACTATTTTTCATTGGACAATAACAGGTTTTGATTCTACGAAGCGTTTCTTACTGAATCTGGGATCATCAGGATGAAAGTAAGCAGTAAAAAGAGTATTTCCCAAAATAGAACCAGAGCCGGGCTGTTTCTATTCTGCTTCCTGGTATTGCTGATTACGCATCGTTTATCTGCACAAGACGTGCGGACGATTCAAATCCGACCCCCGTATGGCGTTTGTACTGTCAGTCAATGGAAACGTGACTGGCCCGGTTGTCAGTATGAGGATGGTGTGCGAGAAGGGCATCTGTCGATCGTGAAGGCTCCCGGAGGGGCCGCTCTTCGGGTTGATTATGTTGTCGGTGAGATCGGTCCGGAAAAGGGAGGCATCGGCTGGCGCTCACCCACTCAACCTGCGGATTCCGTGGAACTGGCTTATCAGGTGACCTTCAGTGAAAATTTTGACTGGGTCAAAGGAGGGAAGTTGCCGGGCTTGTGTGGAGGCCCCGAGTCCGTGACGGGTGGTAATCCTGCCAATGGAAAAAACGGATTCTCCGCCCGGCTGATGTGGCGGGCCGATGGTCATGGTGAGGCATACGTGTATCACATGAATCAACCGCAAAAGTACGGAGAGAGTTTTCCGTTCCCGTCTGACTTTCGATTTCAAACTGGCAAGCCGATTCTGGTACGCATTCGGGTGGTGATGAATACACCAGGTCAGTCTGATGGACGACTTGATGTCTGGATTGGAGAACGCCCTAAGGAGCAATTCCAACATGTCGTTGAGCTTGATAACATCGAGTGGCGGCGGACTGATAAGATATTGGTTGACAGTATTTTATTTCAGACTTTCTATGGTGGAAGTAACCACTCCTGGGCACCGCGGCGTACCTGCTTTACGCTGTTCAGTGAAATCTCGACGCGAGAGGTTGATTTGAAAAAACCGTCAGGACAATGAGCGATACATTTTGAAACGGTTTCACCACAGCAGGCAGTGCCATCTGTTCTTGACACCTTCAGGTAGGTACGAACTGAGAGATTTTTTCATTTAACATCCGTTTTCTGAGGCTGCATCTGGTAGTCGAGTTGATAGGTGTGTTTTTCGCTTGAGTTGATTTTCTTCAGCAAGGGAGAATAGGTTTCGACATCAATACGGTTCTCGCCGGGAACAAATTTAAGGATCCGCAGCCAGCCATTGCCGCCATTGGGCAGTCCCTGGTAATCGGTAAGCATCTCAATCACCTCGTTGCCGAAATCGTTTTTGCTTTTCAATAATCCAACGCCCAATACATGACCGCACATGACCATATCGATGTTATCATGTTTGCGGATCAGTTTCTGAAACAGTTCTTCGCCACTGTTCCCTTCAATGCCATATCTGCGTGGCGATGATGTATCACGCATGGTCGGGCGCATATAGCAATGCGTTGCGACAATCACCCGTCGGTTTTTATGCTGTGAGATAATATTCCGCGCCCAGTCGATGGTTTCGTCAGTAGGTGCAAACTCCAGACTGACGACCATGAATTTCAAATCGCCCACTTCAAAGAAACAATAGTTGTTGTCGTTGGTTTCGCCTTTATGTCCGCCGTACCAACTCTGATGTTTGTAGCGGGATGGTGGGAAATATTTGTTGTAGTTGGTAGTGTCGCGCGTCAAACGTTTATTGACAGTCTTCATGTCGTGATTTCCCGGAACCATGCTGTAGGGGACCACGTCATCAAGGACGGCATGGGCTTTGTCGGCAACGATAAATTCTCTGATCGTTGCATTCTGAACAATATCACCCAGGTGAATGACGAATTTGATATTACGCTTTTCGACGTTCGCCTTGATCCATTCCGTTTGTGCCTGATAGATTTCGGGAAATTTTTCGGAATAGAGTTGTGTGTCGGGCAGCAGTACTACAGAAAAACTTTCTGCTGCCTTCTCTTCAGCCATCGCAGCCGACTGCAGCAAAAAGCTGACGCAGAGAACTGTAAGCACCAGTTTCAATCTACTCTGAAGGGACTGTCGAAGGTCGTAAATTAAACCAGGTGTGTTCATTTAGCTCGCATCCTTTTTGTGGTAATCGTGAATTTCCCAATGGGGCTGAAATGACAAGAGCGTGGAATCGCTCCAGAAAACTCCACTCTATAGCTTAACATCACCCAGCCCTCGGGTCTAACACAGGTTGACTTGTCAGGCACTTTCATGCCAGCACATTTTGAACTGATGTCTGATATCTTTTCAGATGACTGAGATTGCGATAGAAGGTTCAGGACACAATAAATAATTATGAGTCAACCATCTGACCCGCATTCTGCCAAAACTCATCGATAAGTTCATTAAACAATCCTGTGTCACCACGCCATACGAAATAGCCTACCGCCGCCACGTTCAGGAATACGGTCAGCCAATATACAATCAGGAATTTCTGCTTGCTGGATTTATGTCGCAGCAGGCGTTGTGCGGCCAGTGCGCCGGGCCAGCCTCCCACCAGTGCCAGGACGTGTAAGTTCGATTCTGCTGTCCGCCACTTGCCCCGTTGTGCCGCGGATTTATCCCAGGCGTAGGCGATGAAGGTCACACAGCTCGCAACGAAATATCCCGCCAGCACCAGCCAGGGGATGCGGTGGAAATAGACAGAGACCAGTAAAAAACCGACATACAGGAGTGTAAATGAAACCGCGGGCGCGCTGCGCAGACGTTTGCCCACAGTTTGATCTGAAAACCGGACGTGCTCCGCTCTGACTTTCCCGTTCTCTTCGTGGGCCGTTTCGTACGAAACCGAATCGCCTGCCTGCGGCCTGCGTGCCGAACGAGAGAAGGCACTGATGTGCACAAAGACCGAACTGCCGTCGTCTTGAGATGAGATAAAGCCAAAGCCTTTTTCATCATCCCATTCCCTGATTTTACCCTGTAAACGCATTCGATTACTTTTTGATAATGGTCTGTCGGCTGCTTGACGATGTTTGATGGTTGGGGGGATGGAAAACAAGAGATTTGCCCCCCTCTTATTATTCCATCCTCTATTACCCCAATCGTTTTCTCCTATACGCTCTCCACTTTTGTTTTTCCAGGATTTTTGGTTTGATTTTCATTTTCATGTGTTTCTGGTTTACGAATACGAGGTTGTTTAACTCTTTGCACGACTGCTCGATCAGGGTGGCAGAATCAACAGAACCAAGTTCTTCTTCATAAATCTGATCGAGCTCAGGGATGAGGTCAGCAGCCTCATGCATCCACATGATGTATGGAGTTGCCAGGACTCGCACAATGACACTTGAAGGCGTTCGGTCACGAAAAGCTCGCAGCAGAAATGACAGAGTCAGACGGATCAAATCAGCATTTAGCAGGATTGAGGCCAGCGAAATCAATCCAGCCAGTATCTCGACCAAATGTTTGTCACTGATCATTTTCAGCCAGCTTTCATCATCGAAAAGTGACACCGCTTCTCGAATGAATTTTGCAGCATCCACGTCCATGTCAGGTGGCAAATCGCAGATGTATAACGATACGACGTTTGACAATGAGATGCCGTCATCCAGGCACGCACACCTCTTGATGCATTCAAGGAACAGTTCTGAATGCCGTAACTTCATATCGGGAAAAATATACAATAAATCAGGTTGTATTTCATCTCGGTCGCAGTCGAGAATCAGTTTCTGAAATAACTGGACGATTTGATCCTCATTGCCAGCAGTAGATATTCGCACTGCGTCATAAAGGTCTGAGATCTCTAGGTCTGAGTTCTCAAGCCTAGAAATGGATCGAAGGTGACGTGCCAACTGGAGCGAAATGTTATCGTTTAAATTTGTTCCAGCACAAACGATTAGTGATGCGAGAAAGGGTATTGTATTAATGTTGGCAACGTTAAATTGAACATAAGATGCCACACCTTCCAGTTTCAGATTGTCATCTATCTCTGTAAGTAAATCTCTAATCTGACGTTTACCGCTGCCTGATAGGCGCAGCGAGTCGAGACCTTCTTTGAATTCACTAAGATTCATCGCATACTCCATCGAGAGTACCGATCGTTCCTGACACCATTTTATTTTCGATAACGATCCGGCAGTGCTTTGACCTGTTCTGAAATCGTCGCATTGGGCATTTGTGCTGTCGTTGCCGGTGCGGAGTTTCGAACGGGCGTCTCAGCATTCTTGCGACGATCAATCACCCGGGCACCAGGGCAGTAATCCAGGTCATTGAGACTGAACGTTGTTTTGTTGATTCCCGGCACTAACGACTTCAGGTGCAGGATGTAGGTGTCGAACCTGTCTACCGTCCCGTAGCAGTAGTCTGTCAATTCCAGGGTCAGAGGGCGAACAACCCCTTTTTCACGCGTGTATTCGTATCTATATCGCTTTACGATCCGATCGGCTTTGACAAATAATTCTGCATTGACCACCCGGTTGTCCCAGCGGGGGTCAAGCAGAAATTTCCAGTGACAATCATCATACCTGACGAAAACACATTCAAGGCCATTCACCTGGCCACCATAGGAGACTTCGGCCCCCAGCTTTTTATAACCCTGCATTGGATCATGGCGTACCCATTCTGGAATGAGATGTTGTCGCAAATCGATTCTTGATCGGGCGGAAATTCCATAGCCGCTGACATTATCATCCCGAATATTAACTTCGCACCCGACCGGTTTGATACGGTCAGAAAACCGGACAGCTCCCACAGTCGTCCCGTCCGCCACAAGTTGAACTTGAGGAAACATGATGGTGTCCCGGGGTTGCATTTTGACTGGATTCAGTTCCATCCAGACAGCAGTGTTTTTCAGCTCAAAGTGAATCTGATCCTCGAAATACCTGTTACCACCTGAAATCGTCGTTTGCGTGGTTCCAGTCCCGGTTGCCGTCTGAAAACGTGCAAAATCCGCAGCGTGAGCTTTGACTGCAGAGAGGAGAATCGCGACGGGATCCGTGTCTGAGTCAGTGTTCTCCGCCGCTGCTGAAGTACAAAATAAACCTGATGTGAAAACGAAAATGATCATCCATACTGAAAGAGGACTGGTCTGGTCGAAAGGATCTCGCAAATACATGTCAACTCCTTTGAACTTGAGGATCACGATATGGAATTGAAATATGTGTCAGGACCGAACGGCACCTTTTATACTCGTGGATCTCTAACTTCCCAACTGTTATAAGGTTGTGGTAAGGTCAATCTTTAAACAGTTGAATCCTTTGATTGACTTCGTTTTTTTCATGACTTTCCACTCTACCATCGTAGAATAAAACACGAATGTTATTGAGATTATTTGGGTCGGGTTCGGTTGCAATAATAATACCAGGTTCAGGATAGCCTGATTGAATATGTTCAGGGTAAAAAATTATCTGATAAGGTCTATTTTTTAAACCTAAATATTTTTGCAAATAATTCATTCCGTGAGGGGCAGTTACAAACAATAAATCTTCTAATGAATCAGGAATACCCTGGTTGTGTTCTGTATACATTCTGGTTCGTAAATAAACTTCATGTAACAATTCTGCTTCTGCTTTAGCAATCGTTCTATCTGCGTTTTTAGCATATTTAAAATTGTCATTAAACCAATGATAAGCGAACAAAGATATCATTATCAGAAAGCCGACTGCCAGTGGTGTAATCTCACGTTTTATCATTTCACGTTCGACCATATGACACGATTCATTTTCTCGCAGTACCACTGAGGGGAAAAGGTCGGGTATCACTAATAAAAATACCCGCCCACATTTTATTATTCCTGAGTGCAGCTGCGTAAGCCGTTTCTTTCGTCTGTACTTAAAAGTTCTTCTTTCTCTAAACGATTTAAAAAACGCTCATAAGCGTTCGAAAGGGCTGTGATTGAATCCTTTATTTGTGAATTCTTAATAGCTTTTTTCAATGGTTTCTTAGGGTTCAATGATGCTTCGCTCCAGAGGCCTCTTCCGTGCTCTGATGAATCGGAAATCAGTCCCCTGGTCTGCTGAAATTTATTAATTCCCTCTTTCATAATCTGGAATCGCCTGCTGTATCCTTTTAATACATCCATGCAATGTATGTATTCATTATCCCAGAACAGGATGTTCTCTCTATACCCTGCAAGGTCTGCTGCCTCCAACGTCGACGCTTTATCAAAAACTGTACAGAGACAATTTGCGATTTCTATGGAGTAACTCATGGTACTTGAAATTTTTGATGACAAGAGAAAGAAAAATGTGTTCGGATTTAGAAATACATCCTACAGTTGAGAATGATTTCATTCTACCGGTTTGTTTCTCAGCCGGGAATTGTTTCATTAATTTCGCTGCGGCTTTTTGTGTGGCTTGCCAGTCGCCGGTTTCTTCGGGGATGGCTTTGACGAAATTTATTAAAAGGGATCAGCGACTGTCTTGGATGTTGTCAAGAAGCAAGAAGCAAGAAGCGTTTGATTCCATGGCTGGTTCTTTATAAGTGATCGGGGCAAGTGTCAATGAACGAAGCAGACGAAATCGATGAAGCCTATCTCGATGAACTGGATCGGCAATTCTTTATGAACATTGACGCGATTACGGATTCCGCCCTGTCGCTTTTGACGATACGCAACACGAAACCAAAGTTGATTCGGTTCTTCGAGTGGTTTGCCAGAGGGAGCCGCAGGACGATCAACGGAAAAGGAGAACCGGATTTTCCCACGTGGCTCGCACGACTTACCCGTATGTCGAATTAAATGAAAAAGAAACGATACGCTGCAGACCCCATGGCAAGAATCGCAGTCATGATCGGTGACCTGATGGACGATATCGCTTACATCGGAACTGAACAGCAGCATGTGGACCGGTCACTGGAAATACTTGGTCTGCTGAAGAACCTGTCAGAAGAAACATCACAGGGAAACACCTGACAACAATCGGTTGCACCGGAGCCTCGTCGAACAATATATAGCACCCTCCCATGCGATTTCAGGGGAGGATGAATAGAAATCTGCCCACACTGCGGTTCAGGCAGGAGGCTTGACACGGCGGTCATAGTATCACGTCAATTCGTGGATTAAAGCACCCTTTTCCATGCCAGATGCTATATTTTCTGACCTCATATTTACATACGTATTTCCAGGCGGTATTTTATATTGCATGTCTGACGTGTCTATGATTTTGTCTCGCATTGAACACGGGAACCCCGAAGCGGCCGAGCAGTTGCTGCCGATCGTCTACGACGAACTGCGCAAATTGGCAGCGGCTAGACTGGCCAATGAGAGGCCGGATCAAACACTACAGGCCACTGGTTTGGTGCATGAAGCTTACATTCGCCTGGTCGATGTAGAGCAAGCTCAACAGTGGGACTCACGCGGCCATTTTTTTGCGGCTGCTGCCGAGGCGATGAGGCGGATTCTGGTCGAATCGGCGCGACGGAAATCACGGGCTCGGCACGGAGGAAAGGTTCAACGGGTCGAAATGAATCCAGATCTCATCTCACCCCCCGATCGCTGCGGAGATCTCCTTGCCCTCGATGAGGCACTGCATCGGCTCGAACTGTTGGATGAACGAAAAGCCACTCTGGTCAAGCTGCGCTATTTCGCCGGTTTGTCCATGTCGGAAGCCGCCCAGGCATTGGGAGTATCGCTCGCAACTACTGAGCGCGACTGGCGATATGCGCGAGTCTGGTTGCTGCGTGAACTTAGAGAGGAGCGAGAAAGTTGAGTGGAGAATAGAGGGAATTAAAAAAATGCGAAATTCGTGAGGGTGTTGATCGAAAAATATCGCATTGTAGGTTGAACCCTTTTTCACTCTCTATTGAGGTGCTGACCATGAACGAAGAATCCATCTTTGCAGAAGCGATCACCATCGATTCAACGGAAGAACGCGACCAGTTTCTTGATTCGGCTTGTGGAGACAATCTCGAATTGCGGCAAGCGGTCCAGAAACTGCTAAAGCTGTCAGACAGCGCCGGCAGCTTTCTTGAGCATCCTGTCCTGGAAGGCCCTCCTGATTTCGAGGGAGTCAAGCCGATAACCGTTTGCGGAAACAGATTCACGCCCGATGCCGGAAGCGAAGGGGCTCTCGCGGGTATAACCATGAATCAGAATCCACAACACATGAGCAGCGAAGCTCCCCTCAGCTACCTCGAACCGGCGGCTCGTGAGGACTCACTTGGCCTGCTGGGCCATTACGAAGTCCTGAATGTCGTTGGTCAGGGAGCCTTCGGCATGGTATTGCGGGCTTTTGACACCAAGCTCGAACGGATCGTTGCGATCAAAGTCCTCGCCCCGGAAATGGCCTCGATGTCGCCAGCTCGTAAGCGGTTCCTGCGCGAGGCCCGCACGTCAGCCCGGATTCGACACGAAAACGTCGTTCGGATTCACTCGGTCGAAGAAGAGCCGATTCCGTACCTCGTCATGGAATTCATTCCTGGCCGGACTCTGCAACAGCAAATTGAAGAACACGGGCCGCTGGATTTGCGCAGCGTGCTGCGGCTGGGCAAACAGATCGCAGAGGGGCTGGCGGCTGCGCATGCTCAGGATTTGATCCATCGCGATATCAAGCCCGGAAACATCCTCCTGGAAGGAGACATGGAGGAACGGGTTAAGATTACCGACTTTGGTCTTGCTAGAACGGTCGACGACGCCAGCATGACTCAGTCGGGGATGATCGCCGGGACGCCAATGTATATGGCTCCCGAGCAGGCCAATGGTCAGAATCTCGACCAGCGAGCCGACCTGTTCAGCCTCGGCAGCGTGCTGTACCAGATGGTCAGCGGTCGCCCACCATTCCGCGCGCCGACGACGATTGCGGTGCTCAAACGCGTGACTGAGGAGACGCCGCGTTCGATTCTGGAGATCATTCCCGAAACGCCATCCTGGATGTGTGAGTTGATTGGTCATCTGCATGCTAAAAATCCTGCTGAACGCTTCAGCTCGGCCCGGGAAGTGAGCGAATTACTCGACCGGTGTGCCGACGATCTGCAGGCTGGCCGCATGCCGGAGATTCCTGATCCGTCAAAAACTGCCACAGAGACTCCCGTTGACGTCTCAGCAACCCGGCCGGGCCGCAGAAAAGTAATAGGGCAAAGTCCGCTGGTGAAAATCGCCGCAGCCGTGGTAATCATCCTCGGCCTGGCGGGCTTCACCGAAGCAACAGGCGTGACAAAGCTCGCCTCGACCGTGATCCGACTGACGACAGGTTTCGGTACACTTGTGATCGAAACTGACGATTCCGACGTGAAGGTTGCAATCAATGGCGAGGAGGTCACCATTACCGGAGGTGGTGTTGAGGAATTGACCCTTCGTCCCGGAGAGTACGAAGTCTCTGCTCTTAAAGACGGCAAGCCGGTCAACCAGGAACTGGTGTCGATCACCCGCAATGGTCGAACGGTGGTGCGGATGAGTCTGGAACCAAACGCAATAATCGGCAATTCGTCAGGGACCCGATCAGCTACCGACTGGCACGGTTGGCCCGCCGACGCTCCGAAGCCCGCACGTATACCGTTCGATGATAAGCAGGCGAAGTCTCATCAGAAAGCGTGGGCAAAATATTTCAGCGTGCCGGTGGAGTACGAGAACAAAATCGGCATGAAGTTCTGCCTCATCCCCGCTGGCGAGTTTGTGATGGGGAGCAGCGAGGAGGAGATTCAAAAGTTCTTGGCGGAGGCCAGGGCGAAGAAAATGCCTGATTGGTTCATGGAGAAGATTCCCACCGAGGGACCGCAACACAAAGTTACGCTGACGACTCCTTTCAGTATGGGCATTCACCCTGTCACCCGAGGACAGTTTCGTCAATTCGTCGAAGCCACAGGCTACAAGACGGATGCGGAAGAGGACGGCAAGGGGGGCTACGGCAGAAGAGATGGGAAATGGATTCAATCTCCCGAATTCCTGTGGAACACGAACCTTGGATTTGACACCGGGCAGAGCGACTCTCATCCGGTTGTCAATGTTTCATGGAATGATGCGATGGCTTTCTGCAAATGGTTAAGCAGTGAAGCCAAAGGGACCTACCGACTGCCTACGGAAGCCGAGTGGGAGTTTGCGTGTCGTGCCGGGAATCCAGGTTGGTTCTGTTTTGGAGATGATCAGTCCAGGCTGGCTGACTATGCGTGGTATGGAGGCATGGGTGGTATCGGCACGAAGCCGGTCGGACAGAAGGCGAAGAATGCCTTTGGAATGTTCGATATCCACGGAAATGTTTGGGAATGGTGCGATGATGGATTTGCCCTCTACGATGCTGCAAATGTGATTGATCCAGTTGGAATGAACAGATTTCAACTCCGTGTGGCGCGTGGCGGGGCATTCAGTACTCAGCCATCAGCCGTTCGCTCCGCCCGGCGTTCCGATGGCACTCCCACGACTCGCTACTACGCTAACGGGTTTCGCGTACTGTTGGTTCCTGAGTCCTCCAGTCAACCCCGCGATGAATAACTGGAGCGCGTCACATCTGCCGTTAAGGACTGGGTCAACCTGCAACGAACAATATAAGGACATACAAATGAAACGGTTGTTTGCCTGCTTCGCAGTTCTCACAATCGCGACTGCTTCGATCGCCTGTTCACTGGCAGCCGAACCGAAGGCCAAACCAGAGTCGCCGCCTCAGGTTTATAAAGTGCTTCCTCGATTGGAAATCGATAAGCTAGACTGTGTCCAGTTTTACTGTAGCGTCTCCAAGGCCATTTGGATCGAGTATAATAGATCGCGATTGAAAAAGGTGTCAGGAACCTTTATCTGCTTTTCGAGGCCTGCCTCGGGGTTTTAAAGTACTTCCCAGGTCTAGTTGTTGGACTGTTTTTTCGGTCCACTCTTTATCTCCAAACGGGGCGCCGCGCTGGATACTGCGTTCCAGCGCCTGTACTTCGCGCTCGGTCAGCGGTTGATTCACATACTCGGCCCAGCCCGGTTTGCGTCTCTGTGGCCAGGGAGATAGCAGAGGCTGCGGTTCGGTTGTTCCCTGATTCCAGTGATACAGGCTGCCCCAACGCCAGTCTTCAGCCCGCTTTACCAGTTTCGCCGTTAACGCATTTCGTTCGACATAACGGCACACCGTATAGAAGTGCTCGTCCTCCTGGATCGGGAATGATTTGAACCGTCCCTGGTAAACGTGGCCGGAGCCGGTGCTCTTGCGATGGGCGTGCCAGCGTTGAGTATGAGTCAACGTGAGCCAGCCTGTGAAGCGGGAGAGCTGGCCGTCTTCACTCGGATAAACGACCAGATGCCAATGGTTGGGCATCAAGCAATAACTGAGCAGCCGCATTTGGAACTGCTCGACCGCTTCCGACAAGATCCGCTCGAATGCGGCGTAGTCTTCGTCCATCTCAAATATCGTCATCCGGGCATTTGCTCGGTTCAGCACATGATAAATATATCCTGCCTGGGCAGCGCGTTTTGGTCGTCCCATAATCAGAGAATACTAGCGGACTCTCGCTGAATTGTCAATATAAGGTTCCTGACACCTTATTATGTCCAGGGCCGATTGCCAATTATCGTAAGCCTGATCAAGCTGCTTTCTTTTCTCTGGCGGAAGATCATCAATTGACTTTATGGGAACATCATCTTTGCTGGGGACCTCGACCCGAGAATATTTAATATATTTGACTTTTGCTGGCAGGGTGGGGGCAGAACTTCCAGCAGTATCCACCGACGAAGTTCGATTAGAAGTCTCTTTTTTTTCAGGACTGATCTGATGCGAACGAAGACCGTCTTTCCACGGCTGGCCCCAACTTTTTGAAAGCGGAGTGAACATGACGGCAACGAATCCGAAAATGAGAAAAATCGGCAACTTAAATTGAACTGATCGAGTTTGCGAAGTCAATTGATTGATGCCTGCATGCCATCCTTGAGACATGTTTCTCTCCTCAGAAATAGACAAGTTATTAATCAACTATTAGGAGTAGACTTAAACCCTGATTGACTGGATTGGGAAATATTGCCCCTGGTCCACCTTCCGGTCAGACTAATTTTAAAGTAATTTTATTAGTGGAAAAAGATTACTATGGAGTTAAAGGGTGTCAGGAACCATATATTTAAGGTTTCTGACACCTTTTTATTTCCATTTTATTCTCTACTTTGCTCTGTCCGCTTTCGAAATCGCACTTTCGTAGATTCGACGAAGTAGTCCTTCTTCTTTACTCCCTCCTTGTGTAAGACGAAGGGCATACTGGCAAAGTACATAGTCTATGTCCACGCTATAATTTTTGTTTTTAACATTGAAGCCAGTTATCACTGGACGGTGATACGAAAGGTCGTTTTCGTTTGCTATGTAAAAAGTCCATTGAAGAGAAGATTCATTTCGAATCAACATTTCTGAAATGAAGATTGCGATGTCGTTACATAGTGAAAATACACATGGTGTAGGAACATCTCTTACACCGTCTTTATGAATTTCAGCTACGAGCAGATCATGAAGTTGCTCGATAGCATTGAATTCATCATCAAGCGAGAACCCAAGTTCATGCGCATACCGCTTCAGAACTTCAACTCGCTCGTCTTTCTGCGCAATAAACCAGTTGTATGCAGCCTTTGCATCTTTACGTGGCATTTCGTGAAGTGGTCTATCTACTTTCGGATCAAATATAACGTAAGCATTGCTCATGGGACTATCCTAATTCCGATTCCATTAGCTTCCAAGAATGCCCTGAGTGAAGGGGTAGGGTATTCTTTCACCGTCGTCGCACTGCGGCTGAATTCCCAATTGATTTGATTGCATTGTAAAAAAGAGTCCTGACCCCTTTTTTCCTTCCGAATGGTCTTGTCGAGTAGTTGTTGTGCGGACGATGACTTCAGTAAACGGGAGGCTGCTTTCTGGAATGGAGTAAAGTGTGGAATCGTATTCAGTTCAATCACGGCTGTCAGGCAGGGAGTATCGAGAAGAAACGCCTGTAGTTTCCGGTAATCAAGCTTTAAAAACTGCTGAAGAACCAGGCAGGCAAACAATTGGTGCTGAGTAAACTTCCGGGGACTGCAGCGATGCGCATACGCAGGAAGTGATTGCTTCGCAATCTTGAAAGCAGCAGCCAATACCATCCGTGGAGATTTGGTTGTCTGTGTCATGCAGTATGGTTTATCATGACTCGTTAAGTAAGAAAATAGCAATCAGAGACAGGTTTTCTACAGAGCAGACCTGACCCCTTTTAATCCCCCCTCCCCCTTAAAGGGATTGTGCTAGTTTTTTGAGATCTTCCAAATGTTGATGATAAACCGCTGGCACGAGGCTGAAAGCATCGTCGGAGTCCAAAATCGATGTTATAGATTCTCCCAGACGCTTTTGGACCTGCTTCAGCTTTTCCTGATCAAGCAGTTTTCTATGCATACATTGTACCTGTTCAGACTTACCTGCGATTTTCTGTATAAATTCAGGACTATGTTCATAGTCAAATTCATTGAAAATCTTATCGATTATTATAGACATCGCTCGAACGGTTTTCTTATCTAAATCAAAGCGACTTACATTCAAGAGAGTATCGTCTTTCAATAGATCAAGATCATTAACTTCTTTCAAACCAACAATCATTTTTAAGATTTCATTTCGAGTAAGCATTGCAATCATCTAAGATTAAAAAAGGTGTTAGCTACCAAAAAAGTATCCGGTCGTTGATGCTCGTTTCATTCTTCACCATTTTGTTTCTCCGCCGGAAACTGTTTCATTAATTCGGCGGCGGCTTTTTTTGTGGCTTGCCAGTCGCCGGTTTCATCGGGGATGGCTTTGACGATCACCGTGAAGTCGAGCTGGTCCCCTTTTTTGAAGGACTGGCCGTTGTTGTGGCGGAGGTAGTATTTGTGGTAACGGTCGAGGTCCCAGATCATGCTGGCACTCTGGTTGCCGGCGATCACGCGGGGGGTGTAGCAGAGTGAACTGAGCTGCTGCTTTGGGTTGAACTGCGCGACCCAGGTTGTGTTTTTGCTGACCGCCATCTTTTTGGAATGGGAGAGGGGACCGGTTTCGATGGTGCCGTCGGGGAGCAGGGCCATCCACTCTGTTGACGTGGGCGGGAAGCAGTGCATGAAGTAATAGAGCAGGTCGAGGTCGACGTCTGCCTGAGCTACCATCTGGGTGCGTTCATAAATCTCTGAGTCGGTCAGGATGATCTCGGCGCGGACTTTGAATTTCCAGATCGTGGATTCCTTGATGAATCTGATCTGTTTGCCGGTGATGGTCTCATCGGTTTTGGTGATGGGAGTTTTTGTGCCGTCCACGAACAGCTGCAGGCGATGGACGACTTCGCGGCCCCCTTCCTTGTGGCCGGTACCCCACCACTGTTCGCCTTTGGGGCGAAGCACGGTGCCGTAGTGGCCGTTGTTCAGGCCGAATTCGTAGTCGCGATAGAGCATCTTCTCCATGGTCCAGCCACTGGCGGCGTCGAGGGGGACAGTGTAGTTGTCTGTCTTGAGCGTCAGGTGACCGGTCTCGGGAACGCCGGCAGCGTAGAGGCGTTGTGAGGCGTTGGTGGATTCCGGATTCGCGGCAGAGGCTGGAAATGCCGAAAGGACTGTGATGGTGAGCCAGGCAGCGGAAAGGAGTCGGTTCATGGTCGTGTTCTGTTTTCTTGTGGTCAAAGTGTGACGGATTCAGGTGTGTGAATACTTGAGTCTCTCTGGGGATATGATAACGGATCGGTTGGGCAGTTCGTAGGTTTCAGTGGGAAAATGATGAGGTGTGTGGGGGAAGTGTGGCCCTGGATTGTGGGATTTCTCTGACAGTTTCCTGTTGTCTGCGACAACCCCGGATTACATCCGGGGCTACCCTTTTTTTATCTCACCTGTTTGGGGTTCGTCGTGGTTTTGCAGTTCGGGACTTAACCGGAGCTAACGCTCTGCGGCTCATTGAGTTTTCGGATGTGACGGACTCGTATTGATTGAACGCGGGAGCTGCGACCTCCTGCTCGCTGCGCTCGGCCCGAATTATATTCGGGCCTACCCACATTTACTTTGGTCTCTTTTCGAGTTTTTCGTGGTGAAAAAACAAATATGAGGGTTTCATCCGGGGCTACCTTTTCTTTTTATATCACCTGTTTGTGGTTCGTCGCGGTTTTGCAGTTCGTGACATAACCGGAGCTAACGCTCTGCGGCTAATGGTTCGTTTTACTTAGGATTACACACTGTATCAGTTTAGTGGTGCGGGATGTTTATCTGCTTGGGGGTGGGGGAGATCGGGTAGAATCTGTTGGCAGGTTGGTTGTTAATTAAGAAGTGAATGCTGGTTCTACGGGTTGACACATGGGTCAACCCCTACAATTCAGCTGGTCGTTCGTAATTTATGATTGAGAATTGATCCGTCAGTTTCCTGCTCGCTGCGCTCAGCCTGGATGTGCATCCGGGCCTACCCGCTTTTTAGGCGGCAGAGGTATTCGAGCACAGTCGGGCAAGCCGACTGTGAAACCCGGGAATTCGATAGTTCTACCACGAAAAAAACAAAATGACATGAAAGGATACGGTGATGTCTGGGGTTTGGGGAATCGGGTTTGTTTGTTTGTGCGAGGGTTATCTTAGGGAGTGGCGTGGGGGGAGCAAGGGGATTTTTCGAACCTTGTGGCGATACAGGTTGATACCGGGGCGAGCGATTGCGATGTCGAGGCGGTGCCGGGCTGAAGCTTGTCGATGGTGTGGCGACCCGCAGGGTGACATCACGAACGGGTGTGGTTTCAGGCAGTGTAAAACTGGAAAAAACAGGCTTGTTTTTAGTGAAGACATGGAACAAGTGGCTTGTGTTTCAGTGCACTGTAAACTGGTCACGCGCGCGACTCACTTAGACGCTTATTCTGATGGAGGGCAGGGGGGAGTCAAGTCGAAACTTTTCAGTGGTTGTTCGGGTCAGTGGCTGTTCGGAGTAGTGGTTGATCGGAGTAGTGGTTGATCGGGCTGCTCAATCAAAAAGAAAGCTCCCGATGATCATAAAGATTATCGGGAGCTTACCAGGAGCAGCAGGAACAAAGCTCACTTTTTATTCAACGCCTACATAGAGAGCAGGAGTTTTCATGAATACATTCATATTCGTTTTACTGCTGAACAGATACAGGCGACCTTTGTACCAGGACGCGAAGTCCAGAGTACCTTCCTGGTCATCCTGCTGGTCAACCAGCGTTACGATATCACTTCCGCCTGCAGCCGGTGCGTATTTGGCTGGCTCGCGGTCAAACTTCAATTTGTTTTCCAGTGAGGCAAACTGATAGTTCATCGATTTGTAGGAAGAACTGAATTCCGGTCGGGCGTCTACCAGGAGTCGACTGTCTCGCAGTGCGACCGGACAGAAGCCTTTCAGGCCTTTGATATTTCCCCGGCTGGCAATCAGAGCCAGTTTCTGGTCAATCGAACTGTCGTGTTCACTCGCGGCAACCTGTTTCTTTGGTGCAGGAGCCGGGGTGTCCAGTTTCGGTTCGGGTTGAGCCTGGAAGGGATTGTCTTCCAGCGGTTTCTCCACGGTTTTTTCTACAATCTTCTCACTGGGTTGTTCAGCCTTTTCGAGGGGCTGTTCAGCCGGTTTTTCCGTCTCTGCGACTTTTTCGGCAGGCATCTCTGCTTTCTCTGCCGTTTTTTCGACGGAGACTTCAAACGGATTCTCATCCTTAGCCACTTTTTCCGCAGTGGGTTGCGGTTGTGGCTGTGGTTCGAACGGATTGAATTCTTTCGCCGGTTTTTCCTGGGCAACCTGAGGAGTTTTCTCCGGGGCTGGTGTTTCCGGTGTTTCAGTGGTTTTCTTCAGGCCTTCTTCTTCCAGAGCCAGTCCACTGAAGGGAGTGCTCGCCGGTTTATCAGCCACTTTATTCTCAACCGCTTTGGCTTTCCTCAGGTTATCGGCTTCTTCTTCCGACATTTCAGGAAACAGGTCTTTGAAATCGTCCTCTGGATTGATGACGACCTTTCCGTCTTCGGAGGCAGGCGATTGTTCGACGATTGCGGGTACTTCCACAGCCGCTTCTTTCGCCAGTTTTTCTGCAGCCATTCGCTGTTCTTCAAGTCGTTCTTCGGCTTCTTCCCGCAGTTCTTCGAGTTCGTCTTCATCCAGTTCTTCCCCCGCCGGCGTCATGGTTCTGGCGACGGACTCTGGAGTGTCGGCTGGTTGTTCCGGGCCTGCTACGATCGAGGGAGCCTCGGGAGCAGGAGCAGGGTCAAACTCTGGCGAAACAGGTTGATTTGCCGGTTCTGTAACTGGTGTTTCAACGGGTGCCTTTTTCGCAATCTGATTCGACTTCGGCAGTTTTTTCGGAGTTTTCTTAGTTTTGGATGGCAGGAATTTTTCATACCATTTCGGCTTCTCTTCAGATTCCTGTGCTACGCTCTGCTGTGGGGCCACGATCACGTTCCTGGGGGCAGAGTTCTGCGGTACTGCCTGCTGCGGTGCAACCTGCTGAGGAGCCGGTGTGGCTTTGGCAGTTGTCGCTGGTGTCTGCTGGGGAGCGGGAGAGGTATTGACAGTTCCGCGTCCACTGCCGGCATTGCCTGCCGTTTTGGGGAGTGCCTGCATCGACATGGGAGGCATCTGACGGCCATCGCGGCGATACAATGCTTCGAGCTGTCGCTGAATCTCGCTCTGTCCCGGTTTTGCTTCGGGCAGTGGAACAGCAGTTTTGTATTGGGGCGCGGTCGATTGTGCAGCGCTGTTGACGATGATCTGACGTTTCTGTTCCGGTTCGCTGCTCTTTTTCTGGAAGAGTGCTTTCGGGTTCAGAGTAAAACCAGTCTGCTGAATTTGAGCAGGCTGTTGTTCTGTCTGAGGAAAACGAACACGTGGCAGAGTGGTGTTGCGACGTGCTGAATGCATTTCACGTTGAATGGCATTCTTCAATGTACTTTGCGGGTTCCGCACTGTCCTGGTACTTGAACGCGGTATTGAATTGATCTCAACAGAAGTCTCTTCCGCAGAAAGGTAATTCAAATTCGTAAGCACTAAGCCAGAAATTGCGCTAAATAAAATAACGCGAGCGGAGAAGCGAGTTCCTGCTTTCATCTCCTGAAATCTCCTGGTTCCTGAGCCTTGAGTCCTGTTGAAAATAGTTTCACAGCAGTACTCAAAAAAGTTCCCGAATGAATGATTTCCCGAAAGAACGAGAGTTCATTAATCGGTATATTGCTTTCAATTGTCTGGTTCCACATAATCGACACAATCATGCAGAGTAGCCCTGCTGGGAATTCTATCGTCGTTAATCTGCTCCGGTTTTGATGCCTATGTCGATTGTAGAACTAGAATCTGGCGGGATCTTTGTAGTGACCCGAATGACCGTTTTTATCGATAATCTCGCCGCAGGGTCGCCATCGGCTGCAGGTTTGCTATCTTTACATTTATTGTCAGGCTGTTCTTCGAACGGTCAGGTCAGCGATTTACTGAAGTATGCCAGCGGTTTCCAGATTCGAAACGGCGAAAATAAAAGGAGTTACAGCGATGCAGGAAGAACAGGCATCAGCAGAGAAGACCGGATCAAAGGCGGGAGAAAGCCGTCTCTCAACACCGCCGACAAGACGGTGGATCACGCGCGGCCTGGTTCTGTTATTGATGCTCTCCGTACTTTTAAACCTGGGGTTTTATGCCTGGTATCAGGAATACTTCACCATCGCAGGCGGTCCCACAGAACAGTTTGAGACCGGAGATCAGTTTGCCTCTGATAAAATCGCGATCATCTCGATAACGGGCACGATCATGCCGCCGTTTACGGAGCGGATTCTGGAATCGATCAAAACCGCGCATGAAGATAAGCAGGTCAAAGGCATCCTGCTGGAAATTGACAGTCCCGGCGGTCTGGTTGCCGACAGCCATCAGATATACCATCGTCTGGTGGAATTACGTAAAAAGAAACCCATTGTCGTTTCCATGAAACGGATGGCTGCTTCCGGCGGTTATTATGTTGCGATGGGGGCTGGTGAAGAGGGAGTGATCTTTGCAGAGCCGACCACCTGGACCGGTTCGCTGGGTGTGATCATACCCCGTTTTGATTTGAGTGGTCTGGCTGAGAAAGTGGGGGTCGTATCTGACCCTTTGAAAACGGGAGAATTTAAGGATGCCTTGAATCCGTTTCGGGAGATGACCCAACGGGAACGGGATATCTGGGACCATATTCTGGATGAATCGTATCAGCGATTTTTGAATATCATTACCGACAACCGTAAAGATCTTGATTATGAACAGGTAAAGAAGCTGGCCACCGGGCAGATTTATCCGGCGACGGATGCCAGGGAGAACGGGCTGATTGATGAAATTGGCTACCAGGAAGATGCGCTGGCCCGATTACAGGAAATGACAAATCTCAAGAAAGTGCGTGTGATAAGATACCGACATCCTGTTACACTGGCAGATATACTGCTTGGTTCAGCAGAAGCCAGTCAGGTGGAAAATCGAAAGCAGGCGCTACTGGATTCGACAGTACCGCGCGCCATGTATTTTGCTTCCTGGCTGGGAGAAGTACCCGGTTTGCAATAAGCAATGTTTGAATCCATTGAGATCTAGCAGAAATTCAAGAGCGTATGTTTGCACAAGAAGAACCCGTTTCTCCTCCCCAGGATCCGTTCCTGAATGACCCGATGATGTATGAAGGTCCTTCACCACTCTGGTCATTTCTGGAGAGCGGGTTTGCATTCCTGTACCTGCTGTTCTGGGTCTGGATGCTCGTGGATTGTCTCAGGAAAGATCCGGACCGATTTCTGTGGTTCTGGGTGATCCTGATATTTCAGCCTTTCGGCGCGCTGATCTATTTCTTTCTCCGCTGGTTGCCGACAAATCAGTTTCAATTACCGGAGTTTGCCAGACCTTTGTTGCGGCAGCGTCGATTGAATGAACTGGAGACCGCTGCAATGCAGATTGGCAATGCCTACCAGTTTGTACGCTGGGGAGATGCGTTGAAAGATGCGGGTGTCTTTCAGAAAAGCCTGGCTGCCTACCAGCAGGCATTAGCCAAAGAACCCGACAACCTGCAGGCGCTATGGGGGGCCGCGCAAATGAAAATGAAGTTCAAAGACTTCCAGGAAGCGCAGTCGCTCTGCCAGAAAGTACTGGCCATCGATGCGGAATATAAGTTTGGCGATGTTTCACTGATGTATTGCAAAACAATCTGCGAACTGGATACACCGGAAAAGGCACGGGAGCAACTTGTGGTTCATACCAAGCGCTGGCGTCAGCCTGAAGCGTTGTATCTGCTGGCGACTCTGGAAGCAGAAGCGGGGGACCATCAGACCGCCCGGAAGACATTGCAGTCGATGCTGCTGGATATCAATGGCAGTCCCCGGGGAATCGCCCGCAAATTTGTACGCTGGAAAAGTAAAGCGAAACGGCTGCTGAATAAACTTCCGAAAGCATAACGCGAAGCGGATACTGCTGCTTCACTGCTGACTGGCTTTGCGGAAATTCTCTGCATGGAACTGCATGATTTTCAAACCATCCATTTCGTAGATTTTGACCGCGCTGTGGGGGACATCGGGGACGATGAGTTTTTCGAACGGAATCTTCAGTGACTTCAGAAAATCCATATACGCAAGATTATTCTGATAGTTAAAGCCTTTCGTGCCGACATGAATCAGAATCGGTAGCTCCGGTTCCGGATGACGGGCGTACTTCCGTGCCAGGTCGTATGTGTTGTCCCCTTTCGCAAATACCAGTCCGGGTCTTTCCTGCCCGTTCTCTTCCGAGATTCGCTTTTCGGTCGAATGACCGGCGCCACCGGGTGCTGCCGAACCGAAGAGTTGCGGATATTTAAACATGATTCTGGTTGTCCCACGCCCCCCTTGTGAAAAGCCTTCAATGCCCCGGCCCTTGCGGTCCGCGATGGTACGATAAGTGGCATCGATATGGGGAATCAATTCTTTCACAAAGACGTCTTCACCCATCGCATTGTTTCGGTCGGCCATGTTGTAGTGGCTCACAGGGCCGCCGTTGACAAAGACATAGATCATCGGTGCCACTTCACCTTCAGAAATATGCTCATGCATCTGCTGCGCCAGTCGCACACTTTTGGTTTCGCTGCCGGGGCGACCGCCATGCAGATAGTAAACCACAGGAAAACGTTTTTGTTCGTTTCCGGCTGCTTTGTACTGGGGAGGCAAATAGATGCAGTAGCCTACATCCACGTTCATCGAAGGACTGTGAAACCTCGCATGTTGCACTCCCGGAATTTTCTGTTTGAGTTCATTCACCCACTGGAACGGCGGCTGTTTTTTCTTCGGCTTCTGATTTTGTGCCGACCCTGTGCTGCAAACCACGAGCAGCAAAACTGCGATCGTGACTGTTAAGACTGAATGCAGCTGAGAGCGCAGGAGTTGCATGATTGAATCTCGTTTTTAGAAAGACGTTTTATTTTTCGTAACTGATAGCCATACAGAAGGGGGCCGCGGCGGTTTCGGTTTTGCGACCATTATAATCGATGCTGACTACTTTCTTATCCGGGTGGGGATTTTTCCAGGTTGTCATATAGAGTCGTACCCGGCACTTGTATCGGCCGGCGGCCTTGTTGTCGTTTTCCCAGACGACCTTGCTGTCAGAAGGTTCCTTTTCATCTTTGCGGAACCACCAGTCGCGTACATCTTTACCGTAGACGATGGGAATTTCTGCTTTACTCTTGTCGTCATAGTGGATTACATATTCTCCCACCCGGGTGTCATCTTGAACATGAGATTTTGAGCCTGGAACATTGGGGCCGCCTCCAAAGGCAGTGCCTTGTATAATATGCAGTGCTTTCAGTTTGTGATTGACTTCGATTTTTGTGACCTTGTCGGGACATTCTTCTTTGTAGAGACTCCCCAGCTGAATAATGCCTTTGCCGAGCTCAAACTCGACATCGCCAAAATTATATGTGCCGGGCGGCAGACTTGGATTGTCGTACTCGGCTAATTTCTTCTGCATTGATTGTGTGAAATGTCCGGAAAGGTCTACCGGAGTAAATTCATTTTTCTCTGTCTTTTCCTCTTCAGCGTAAGCGACAGAAAACGAGATCACACAACAGAACAGGGTCAGTAAGAGTCGACGGTTCATAGGCAGGGCTCCCTGATATTCATCACGATCATTTCCTGCTTCAGAAAACAGTCGATTGTGAAAGCATCGATTTGAGTACTGTATTTCAACGGTAAGATCACCTCATTGCGGAGAGATCTCAAACGGGGTTAATTGTATCCAGACGTGTACAACATGTCTAAGAGAAATAGATTAATTCGTCTTCATACTGATTCCTGGTACGTATCAATCAATGGAAATCGCAGCAAAAGGGAAGCCGTTCGGAACTTCCTGTTTAAATGAGTCCATGCAGCGGGCCGCCGGGGGCGCCCAGTTGATCTACGCGGCGGGTGATCTCGGGGTCTTCAATCAGAGGTGGGGCGTGCCAGGGTTTAATCCGGGCATCAATCACCAAAGCACCACGACAGCCCCAGTGTTTGTTTTCTGTGAAAGCATCAATGCCATCTATATCGCTGGCGGGATTGGAGCGTGTGAAAACCGTCCATAAAAAATTGTTGAGGCTGGCCGCGGTAAATTCACTGTCATCGACGAGCACGATCAGCGGGAACTGGTTCAAAGAATGACTGGATGACAGTTCTGCCGAGAACCGACGCAGGTCCTGATTGTGTTCCTGGTATGCAGGTGCTTTAACGGCTACGATTCCCGGTCGACAGAGACAGGGATGTGAGAAACCAGCGGGAAGGGAACAGTCTGCTGGAATTTCTGTCGGCAGTTTTCGTTTCACCGGTCCGGCCGCCGCCATGACGACTTTGGATCCCGAATTGAATCCGGTTCCCGAGTAATCCAGGGTATCGATGGTCGTGCAGGTCTGAAAATGCAGATCACGTTTCCAGTCAATCCGTTCGAGTAGATGAGACAGGAATTCCTCAAGCTCTTCTGCATCCAGATCGGGGCGATCTTCCCGGGCGACAATCAACAGATATTTTGCGAGGCTCAATTGTCCCTGTCCGAGAATCGCATTGGCGTTCGTCAGAATTTCCTGAGGCTTTCGCTCCTGATCGTAAGGGGTATAGCGTTCGCTGCCAATCGCCAGGAGCAGGGGATGTACGCCAGCCGCGTCGACGGCATTGACTTGTCGCACGCCGGGAATGACCGAAGGGATTGCGGGACCTGTAATTTCATGGATGATGGCACCGAAGGCGGTGTCTTCCTGTGGAGGTCTGCCGACAACCGTGAAGGGCCAGATGGCATCATTGCGATGGTAGACGGATTCTACATTCATCATCGGAAACGGATGTGCCAGACTGTAGTAGCCCAGGTGATCGCCGAACGGGCCTTCCGGTAAGAGTTTTTCGGGATCGATCCAGCCGGTAATGCAGAAGTCGGCATCTGCATAAATGGGCAGACCGTTTTTGTTCTTCACCATTCTAATGGCGCGTTTGCTCAGGGCACCGGCGAAGGTCAGTTCTGAAAGTCCTTCGGGTAAAGGCATCACCGCTGAAAGCGTCATGGCAGGACTTCCGCCAACGAAAATATTGACTTTGAGCGGCTCTCCTTTTTCGATCGCTTCTGCATGATGCACGCCGATACTGCGATGAATCTGGTAATGCATGCCGATCTGCTGATCCGGCTGGTATTCATTCCCTCCCAGTTGAACGCGGTACATTCCCAGATTGGAATTCATCAGGCCGCCCCGTTTGGGGGATTCTGTATAAACCTGCGGCAGCGTGATAAAGGGGCCGCCGTCATCAGGCCAGCTTTTGAGTTGAGGCAGATCGCTGATGCGAATCTGATTCTTCATCACGGGCCCGGTTCTGCGCGAGCGGGGCAGCATGTGGAGCAGGGAAAAAGGAACACTTTTATATCGGAAAGGATGTTTCCAGAACCGGGAAGGATCTACTTTCAGTTCAACCAGATGGTTAACAGCCTGTAAAGCATCTCGAAAAATATAACGCGTGCGTTCCAGGGTACCAAACAGATTGCTGACCATGGGAAAGCGGCAGTCTTTGACATTGGCGAAGAAGATTGCCGGGCCGCCTGCCTGATAGACGCGACGCTGGATTTCTGCCGCTTCGAGATTCGCATCGATTTCCTGTTCGATTCGAATTAACTGGCCTGTTCGTTCCAGGTCATTAACGCATGCACGCAGTCCACGGTATCCCATCGAGGCAGAGTTCCATTAATCTAAAATTCATAGTTGGTCAGCTGAAAAATGCCAGCTGAAGCGTAATGTCTGCTGGGGGATTATAGCACGTTATGATGAATCTGGTACCACTCTGGTGTCTGGTTTCTATTTTCATTCCCGCTTTCATTACCTATGATGCGGCGGGTTGTGCCTGTTTGTGTTTTATCTGTTCGGAAGTTCTTTTAGAAAACAAATACATGGAAGTTTGGATCAATGGCCTGATTTTGATCATGTTTTCAATTGGCCATGCAGAGCTCTGGATCACTTTCCTTAACCGTACACATGCTCTGCCGGTTCATGAACCATCTCTCAAAAAAACACGGCATATTACTTACGTCATGCTGCTGGGTTTTCCAATCGTTCTGTTTGTTGCGGTGGGCCTGTACTCTCCCGGCGTGTTGCGCGGCGGAGAATGGAGCCAGCTCGCCTTCTGGTGGAAGCCTGTTTTAATTCTCTGCAGTCTTGGATTTCTGGGGTTTCTGGTTTCTGTTTTCAGGCATCTGGTCTATCGAGTTCCCCGTCGACAGTCAGAGAGCCATTCAGAGATGATTGATATCCGTGAACGTCTGGGTCACGAGTTGATTGGGGATGGACCCTATCACTATCTCGCTGGTCTCCCTTTCAATGAAATCTTCAGTGTGGAATTTTCTCACAAAACATTCGTCATGGATCGACTGCCGACAGCGTGGGAAGGTCTGAAAATCCTGCATTTGAGCGACCTGCATTTCTCAGGAACATTGACACGAGATTATTTTTGCGAATTGTGTCGAATCGGCCGGGAATCCAAACCGGATCTGATTATTTTTTCAGGCGACCTGGTCGATCAGATGCATTGCCTGGACTGGCTGGACGAAACGCTGGGGCAACTGGAAGCGCCCCTGGGGCGATATTTTATCCTGGGGAATCATGACTGGAATCAGCTGAGTGAGCAGATACGAACGTCGCTGAGTGGTCTGGGGTGGATTGATGTTTCTTCACAGACTATTCAACTGGAACATGCCGGTCATTCTCTGCTGATTGCGGGAACGGAAGTCCCCTGGATGGGGCAGCATCCAGAGTTACCTGCTCAGGTGGGAGAAGAATCGGCGGATTTTCAGCTGCTGGTCAGCCACACACCCGATAATTATTACTGGGCCTGTTCGCAGGGATACGACCTGGTGCTTGCCGGACATACGCATGGCGGCCAGGTCAGACTGCCTTTCATCGGGCCGGTGTTTGCCCCCAGCGTGCACGGGACCCGTTATACCAGCGGAACATTCTACCGGAAATCAACGTTGATGCATGTCAGCCGAGGCGTCTCTGGAATTCATCCCTTGAGATTCTTATGCAGACCGGAATTCAGTCTGTTGACACTGCTTACGGGCAGATAACCTGAGTTCAACGTTGTACAGGCTGTGCGGCGGATGCCTGTCTGACGGCTCCGTTTTCTGAGATATGAAATTCCGCCCAGATCGGGAGATGATCAGAAACGGTCAGTGCTTCTTTCTCTGACAGTTTGAACCGGGTTCGAAAATCATAAACACCAGACTTGCCCGTAAATTCCTGAGATCGACGGCGACTGAAGAGAATGTTATCGTACTGTTTCGACTTTCTGGTATTGGTTGGTGTTTTCGAAACGGTCCACATAATGTCCGAAACCTGCCCCAGTTCTCCCAGGTGCTGATCATCGACATTCAGGTCACCCAGCAGAATGACGTCATCTTCCTGGCTGCCATCATTGGCGACAACCCGGTAAACGTCGTCCAGAACATTCAATTCCTGATCGGTTTCATCCGGATCCGTGTGAATATTAATCAGGGAAAACGTAAAGGGATTGCTGCTGGAAGGACTGAGGGTCCGGAAATGCGCAACGTACGGCGGGCGATGTAATTTGTCGTATTTATCGATGACGGTGTAGGTCCATTTTTCATTGACAGTGATTCGCGCTGTATTATAGAAGTAGGCGTACTGTTCCTTGCTGGCCGTGCGACCCTGGCGGGGGCCGACCAGACAGCCGTACTGCTGTTCTCCTGTATTGAGGATCTTCAGGAACTCATCCAGAAATGACTGATCCAGTGCACGAATTTCCTGGATTGCGACGACGTCAAACTGCTGAATGATGCGGGCGAGGATCTGAGGAACTTCCGGTTTCTGCATCTTGCTATGTCCAAACACCTGAATGTTAAAGGTGGCGATGCGGATCGTTTCATCGGAGCGGGGCAGATCAATCTCTGTTGCATCCCAGTCAGAGGGAGTCGACGGAGAGACCGTCGAAGAGATAATATCGGAGACCCAGCGCGTAACCTGTTTCGGTTTGACAATATCGAAATGGAACATGCCTCCACCCATCAGGCCGATGAGCAGCAGCGCCAGTCCGCGTAGTTTCCATGATTTGACGAGAGACGTTTTCTTTTTAGACTTTTCGGCCATAGTACCATCCGTGGTAATGCGTATGACGGGAGTATCGAGAGATTTCGGGGAGGGGAGTTGGGAAGGGGGTGAGAGTTGAGAGGGGCGCAATCTAGCAGATTTCAGAATCAGCGCGTAGAGCAATTTTCAGCCGGACGAATTGCTGCTGCTTGCTGTGAGTTCTCCGATGCGGTAGTCTGAATACTGTTTTAGATACTAATCTGACAGTAAGTTGTATGTCTTAGAATAACAATAGTTTACATAATGGAGTAGCAGGCCTTGTCTTATCGTTTGACCATCGTAGTTCCTTCTCTGAGTCTGGGAGGGGCCGAGGGAGTTGCAGCGATGATGGCCAATTATTGGGCAAAGCAGGAGCAGGCAGTGACTCTGATCACCCTTGATTCTGCAGAAACCGATACCTTTGCGCTGGAGGAAGGCGTGCAGCGAATTGCGCTGGATCTCATGCAGGATTCGGGAAATCTGTTCCAGGCTATCTCCAATAACAGGTTGCGAATTAATTATCTGCAGGCGGCGATTGCCCGATCCCAACCAGATGTTGTGATCAGCTTGACAGATCGAATGAATGTGTTGACGCTGCTGGCGACCGGCAAGATGCGCTGTCCGGTTTTCATCTCAGAACGCTCCGACCCACGACATCATCCGATCGGCAGACTCTGGTCCTTCCTGCGAAAGCGTACCTATCCGCGCGCGCGTACCCTGGTTGTTCAAACTCAGGGAGTGGCTGATTTCTGCAGACAGTGGTTGAAATCGACTCACATCGAAGTGATTTCGAATGCGGTGCCAGTACCTCGTTTGCCGGAAGTCCCCGCTGTTTCGGCTGAAACACTTGCTGTGCGAACTCCTTCCAAAGTGATTCTTGGTCTGGGGCGTCTTTCTCATGAGAAAGGCTTTGATCGTCTTCTGGATGCTTTTGCTTCCGTAGCGGCAGATTTTCCGGATTGGCGGTTACGCATTCTGGGGGAAGGACCCTTGCGTGAATTGCTGCAGGAGCAAATCAACAAACGGGGACTGCAGGAACAGGTCGAGTTGCCGGGCTGGACGGCCGAACCTGAACTGCAACTGGACCAGGGAGCCATCTTCGTATTACCTTCCCGGTATGAAGGCTTTCCTAATGCACTCCTGCAGGCAATGTCACGCGGCCTGGCTTGTATCAGTTATGACTGTGAAAGCGGGCCTGCTGAGATGATACGATCTGAGACAAATGGTCTGCTGGTTCCTGCGGACAGTGTTTCAGAACTTGCGCAGGCATTGAAACGCCTGATGGGGGATGAAGCACTTCGACATCGGCTGGCTGTCGAGGCACTGCAGGTAACAGAACGTTTTTCTGTAGAGAAATACTTTCTGCATTGGGAGCAACTGATTGATCAGGCTATTTCCGAAAGTAAAACATGATGCAACAATACGTAATACTCCACCACGACCATCCCGAAGTACACTGGGATTTGATGTTGGAAGAGGAAGGGGTTCTCAAAACCTGGAGACTGCCGGCACCGCCTGAGATCGACCCTGCTTCCGATGAAACATCGATGAATCTGACCGCCGAGTCACTGCCCGATCATCGACTGGTTTACCTGGAGTATGAAGGACCCGTCAGTGGAGAGCGGGGCACAGTGGCTCGTTGGGATAAGGGATCTTTCACGCTCCTGGAAAAAAAAGCAGGCCTGTATGTTGCGTTACTGACAGGTGAAGAACTTGCCGGACGCGTCACGTTGCAGCAGACCGATCAGGAATCCATCTGGGATCTGAACTACACCCCTTTTTTCTGATCACGAACAGATGTTACACAGAGTCTTACTGCGTGTCTGACTCCGATTTACCTGCGATCCGAAAGAGACCGGTTTCCACGGCCAAGGCAGTCAGTTCGGGTAGTTCCGGTTTACGGCGATCCAGGTAAACAATGATAGCGTCATTCCCATTTGACTGACCCCATTCGATAAACCAGCCTTCTTTGCGTGCCTCCTGGATCAGTTCGGTAATGGCTTCATCGATGGGGATGGGGAGCAGACCGGCGCGGGCCTGTTCCAGTTCCAGAACGAGGCGATTTTCTTTCATCAACCAGGGTTTGAATTTGAGGCTGATAATCCCCGACCATTGGGAGAGGCTCAGGTGAAATCCCAGTTCAACCTGATTCTTTTCGAACCGGATGCGCGGGTCGGTCACGCCATCGGGGACCCATTTGTTATATTTCTGATGCAGTTCCTCAGCCAGCCAGGCATTCACCTGCTGTTCGCTGAATTCCTGTGACCACAGTGGCTCATGATTACGAACCTTGTTCACAACCTGCATGGAACGCTGGACAAACTCTTTGGCTTCTTCCTGCCTCACTTCCGGCTCCATCTGTTCCTGCAGCGCTTCCTGATAAAAGTCAGGGACCTGGGCGGAGGACCAATAGAGCCCCGCCGCAATCCCTGTCAGGAACAGCAGCACTAAAAAAAAGAACAGCAGGTAACGTTTCATGCAGGAATGCTAGGTGGCGTAGCGGGAAGCGTCAAGACCGGTACTATTACCCGGAGAAAGCTCAGAAAACGTGAAAATGCAGTAAGTTGTATCTCTAAATATACTTGTCGGATGGGTGGTGGTCTTTTATGATCAGTCGTCTGAATCGAATCCATCGTGAGACAACTGGCTGCCCGGAGTGTTTTCCACGACTTTCTTTCACCCTGATCGCTTTCCTGCGAATGATAAGAGTCTATTTATGAGTACTGTTCGAACGCGTTTTGCTCCCAGTCCTACCGGCTATATGCACATTGGAGGCATGCGGACCGCGCTCTTCAACTGGCTCTGGGCAAGGCACAATGGGGGGCAGTTTATACTCCGCATTGATGATACTGACCAGGAACGTAACTTATCTGAAGCGCTGGGGCCCATTCTGCAGGCCTTCAAATGGCTGGGACTCGACTGGGATGAAGGTCCCGAAGTGGGTGGCGAGTATGGACCCTATTTTCAGTCCGAACGAAATGATCTGTATCGGGCCGCTGTCGATCAGTTGCTGGCAGCCGGGAAGGCCTATCGGGATTATGATACCCCCGAGCAGATTCAGGCCGACCGCGAAGCCGCCAGCCAGGAAAAGAAAAACTACCTGAATATTCGTCGTTCGCTGGAACTGACCGAGAGTGAACAGGAACAGTATGCGGCGGAAGGACGTCCGTCGGTGGTGCGTCTGCTGGTTCCCCGTGATCAGAAAATTCAGATTGATGATGCCGTGCGTGGCCACGTGGAGTTCGATGCCGGATTGATGCCTGATCCGGTGATTCTCCGCGGTAACGGAACGCCGCTGTACAATCTGGCGACGGTCATTGATGATGCTCAGATGCAGATTTCGCACGTGATTCGAGCGGAAGAGCATCTTTCCAATACCCCGGTTCAGGTACTGATTTATCAGGCGCTGGGATATGATCTGCCTCAATTTGCCCACATCCCGTTTGTCGCGGCACCAGGCGGGAAAGAAAAACTGAGCAAGCGTAAGCTCGATAAATACCGGAAGAGTCCGCAGTTCAAGAAAATGTTCGATAAGGCGGAAGCCGTCTTCCCACGGATTGGCCTAGAGAACGCTGGTGGACTGGATCCGGTCATGGTTGAATATTACGAAAAGATCGGCTACCTGCCCGAAGCGATTCTGAACTCTTTAGCCCGACTGGGCTGGTCGCTGGATGATAAGACAGAGTTTATGTCATTGGACACCATTGTCGAGAACTTTACCCTCGATCGGATTGTCAAAGCTGCTGCAGGCCTGGATCCCGATAAGTTACTCAACTTTCAGTCACACTGGATGAACCAACTGTCGCTGGAAGAGAAAATCGAACATTGCAGCCCCTATCTGGAGAAAGCGGGTCTGGTAGAAGATGCCAGCCAGCCTGAAGTGAAAGAGCGGATCAGTCGCGTAATTGTCGGCATGGAAGATCGATTGAAAGTGGCCAGTGATATTCTGGAGTTCGACGAGTTTTTTGTGGCCGACGATCAACTGGAATACGATGAAAAAGCCTTTAAAAAGCGGATTCAGAAATCGGAAGAAGCAGTCATTCTGCTGGAGAAATTTAAGGAGCAGTTGTCTCAGACCGACGATTATTCAGCAGCGGCCCTTGACCAGCTACTGCATGATTTTGTGGAAGCCGAAGGGATTGGCATGGGGCAGATCATTCATGCTCTGAGAGTTGCTGTCAGCGGAAAAGGGACCGGAATCGGGATGTTTGACTGCCTGTCGATTCTGGGAAAAGAGAGTTGTCTCAGGCGGATTGACCGGGCGATAGGTCTTACGCAGAACGTTTGAGCCGAACTGAAAACAAAACAGGCATCGCCTGTCACTGAAGAATTCCATTAAGGAGTAAGGGATGTCAACTCCCGAAGAAACGAAGTCAACCGATTTCATTCGAACGATCATTCAGGAAGATAACCGCACGGGCAAACACGATGGTCGTGTGATGACCCGTTTTCCCCCTGAGCCTAACGGCTATCTGCATATTGGACATGCCAAGTCGATCTGTCTGAACTTTGGGATCGCCAATGAGAATCCGGGGGGGCTCTGCAATCTGCGATTCGACGATACGAACCCCGAGAAAGAAGACGTCGAATACGTTGATTCTATCAAAGAGGACGTGCGCTGGCTCGGCTTCGACTGGGAAGATCGGGAATATTTTGCCTCCGATTATTTTGATCAGTTATATGAGCACGCCGTGACGTTGATCAAAAAAGGGAAAGCCTACGCATGTGACCTGCCTGCAGACAAGATGCGCGAGTACCGGGGGACCGCGACCGAACCTGGTAAACCGAGTCCGGGACGATCGCGTTCTGTCGAAGAAAACCTGGATCTGTTCGAACGCATGAAGAATGGCGAGTTTAAAGAAGGAGAATACGTGCTGAGGGCGAAGATTGATCTGGCCTCTCCGAATTTCCACATGCGCGATCCTGTTCTCTATCGTGTCCGCCATGTGCATCATCACCGGACCGGGGATAAATGGTGTATTTATCCCATGTATGATTACACGCATTGTATTTCCGATTCGATTGAAAAGGTGACTCACTCGATCTGTACGCTGGAGTTTGAAGATCATCGACCGCTTTACGACTGGATTCTGGAAGAACTGGAAATCTTTCATCCGCAGCAGATCGAATTTGCGCGGCTCAACATGACTTACACCGTGATGAGCAAACGCAAACTGCTGGAACTCGTGAAAGGTGATTATGTTTCCGGCTGGGATGATCCCCGTATGCCCACGATTTGCGGCATGCGCAGACGGGGCGTCACTCCCGAGTCACTGCGGGCATTCTGTAAAACCATCGGTGTCACCAAGTTTAACTCGATGACCGACAAAGTGGTGCTGGAGAACTGCATTCGCGATCATCTGAATCAGAGTGCCCCCCGTGTAATGGGGGTTTTGAATCCACTGCGGGTGGTGATCGACAATTATCCCGAGGACTCATCTGAAGAACTGGACGCGGTGAATAATCCCAATGATGAAACAGCGGGAACCCGGAAAGTGCCATTCTCCAAGGTGATCTACATCGAAAAAGACGATTTCATGGAAGATCCTCCGAAGAAGTTCTTCCGGTTGTCTCCCGGTAAGGAAGTGCGACTGCGGTATGCTTACTTCGTGACATGCGTCGATGTGGTGAAAGACGAAAATGGTGAAGTCGTCGAACTGCATTGCACCTATGATCCGGAAACCAAAGGGGGGGATGCTCCCGATGGTCGCAAAGTCAAAGCGACCTTGCACTGGGTTTCAGAAGCGCACGCGCTGGATGCAGAAGTCAGACTGTACGACCACCTGTTCAGCATACCTGATCCGGATGACGTACCCGAGGATGTCGATTACAAAACCAATCTGAATCCGCATTCTCTGCAGGTATTGAGTGGTTGCAAGCTGGAACCCAGTCTGAAAGAGGCAGAGCCGGGAAGTCGATTCCAGTTTGAACGGCTGGGCTACTTCTGTGTCGATACCCGTGATTCCACGCCCGGAAAGCCGGTCTTTAACCGCACGGTGACATTGCGTGACACCTGGGCCCGGCTGGAAAAACAGAAGTAAAATCAGTCGAAAGCACATTCAGGACAGCGCAAAAAAAACACTCGTCGAACTGAGGTTCGACGAGTGAGCCCATGCACTTCAAAGTGCTCATGTTTTAACTTTGAGTTATGGTGTTCGCTGTGCTACGGTAATATCGCCGTTTGCAGTTACCGGAGTTGTCTGTTCAGGGCGAGGAACACGGCGGGTCCAGCCACTGGCACGAACGATTGATGGCAGTGGTCGCTCTGACGTATCAGGTTCATAACCGGCACGACGTGTGGGGGGGAAAGCCGGTGCGGTTGATTCCTGAGGAACTTCGTAAGATGAACGTCGGAAAGATGAATCATCATCCAGGCTCGATCGTCGAGGATCGGTTGCAGGATCACGTTGGTATGGTTCCCCGTTTGCATCAAACGAGTCATCGTATTTTTTCTTGTTCAGAGCCGAACGTTGGCGGATGGGCTGTGGTGCTTCTGCTGAAATGTAAGGTTCAGGTGAGGGCAACAGCGCAGTAGTCGTTCCGTTGAATCCACCATTGGATGGATACACATAAGCAGTTCGTGTGGTGGGAATCGACCGCATGACAGTGACCGGTTTCATAGCGGTCACTGTAGTTTTGACATAGCGTGTTGAATTGACGGCGACCTTACGGGTTGTGGTGTAGGGAACCATTTTCGCGACGTTATAAGTGACCTTGCGGGTCTGCTGTACGGCGACCTGCCGTGTGACAGGTACATTCTGCACAACAACGTTAGGCACATAATGTCGAGTCGTTTTGTATTGTGGAGTGAATGCCATTCTCATGGAGTACCCGGTGCGATTCATCCAGCCCATTAAATTGGGACGGCTATCGTAGTTACAGGGTGTGGTTCGAGGAATACACTCACGTTGAGTGACCCAGCGTCCCATGTCCTTCTGTACCTGTCGGCACTCAGTAACATTCTGATATGTGGTGCAGGGAACATCGACGGTTCTCGGTTCCATCACCTGACGATAGGCAGTGACCTGCTGATCGACGTATTTGGTTTCAACGACTGGTTTCATCACAGTCTGCTGGACAGGTCGGTATTCGGTGACAGGAACCTGACGATAGGTTGTCTGGGTCACTGGAATCGGACACTGAACCACAGGTTGTGGACAACAGCTTTGCACGACCGGTGGCGGTGCACAGGAATTACAGTTGTTAAAGGGCAGCCACTGAGCCTGAGCAGTACCTGCAGCCAATGAAAAACATGTAATCCCCACTACGGGAATCGAACGAATGACGCTTTTTAACATGAGCATGTCCTACAAAGAGAGTCTTTGAGAGGGGGTATTTGATGGAGTCAATGTGAAGTGTGCAATATCTGACCGCTAAGGCTTGCGGTCGAATCATTGCGATGGGGCAGGTTTTTTATGAAATATTGAAATTGGGGTCAAGTGGGATTCGGTAAAATGCCGATACCCGGATACCTGATTGATACTGAAACAGAGCTAATCTCCTGTATGCAATGCACTTATGGAATCCTGGTCTTTTTATGAGATTAAAGGAACCTCTAAAAATTTAAGGCTGGATCAGCGGGATTGTCTGAGAATGTTGATCTGAACGATACCAGATTGCCGATGAAATCCCTGTTATCGGGCGAATTACGTACGTCACTCTGGGAGATTCCTCCCTGATGACCTATAAACAGTTATATGATCAGCGCTGAATTAAAGTTTTGATTTTGATGGACTTACACCTTTAATACAGACAGGATTCATGTTGCCGGCAATACGGAGATTGCTGTAAAATCACAAGTTCGTAATACGCGAAATGCTCTCATAGACTCGATCCCTTCACTTCTGCCCGGTTGTTTAGATCGAACGAGAGATCGACTTAAGTAACACACGGAAGTGTTCTGTGGATAATCTCTCCCCCGAAAATCAGGAACGGTCTTTCCTCAGCGAGACTCTGGCTGCGATGACACAGTTTGTGATCACGCATTCCAAGTTCAGTCTGGCCTTTGCGCTGATTGTCTCGATTGGCTGTGTGCTGCTGACGGTCTTCCGACTCGAATTCAAAACCGATCGCGCCGACTTAATCGACCCGACCGCTGCCTTTCATAAGAAATGGATCAACTACACCGAGAGTTTCGGCAGTTCGTCTGATCTTGTGTGTGTGGTCGAAGCGGATTCGCCTGAATCGATTAAATATGTATTGCGAACACTGGGGCAGCGCATCGAAAAGCATCCGGAGTTGTTCGAAAACCCGCTGTATCAGATTAACCCGGGGGATTTACCCTCGAAAGGGCTGCAATACTTAACGCCGCGACAGTTGCAGGCAGGCCTGAATCGGCTAGATGAATACGGGCCGATCTACCGCAATGGACGCTGGGATCTGACCCAGGTCGACCTGCTTTATGATCGCCTGCGTTATCAGATTCAGTCACGTTCTGCCAGCTATCGTGGTGCTGAAACAGATCAATCCCTGGAACCTCTGTTTCAACATGCCGCCATTCTTTCCAGCAGTATGTCCCGTTTTCTGGCTGATCAGAACGATTTCCGATCACCCTGGCCTCCGATTGTCCCCGTGAACGAACGCATGCGCGAGCGCTCTCGTGAAGTGATCTACCTGCTCAATGAAAAAGGTACGATGGGCTTCCTGAAGGTGTTTCCCGTTCATCAGGAGGATGGTTTTGATGGTGCCACCAAAGCCATTGAAAAGATGCGTGGCATTATTGGGGAAGTGGTCGCCGAGAACCCGGAAGCCAAAATCAGCCTGACGGGCATCCCGGTTCTTGAAAATGATGAGATGCGTAAGTCGAAAGCGGATATGATTAACGCATCAATCATTTCCTGCTTTGGAGTGGGGCTGTTACTGTTCATCGGATTTCGCGGTTTTCGTCATCCTGTATTGACGTTACTGATGCTGGCGGCTGGAATGGCCTGGGCCTTCGGTTATACGACTCTCACAATCGGTCATCTGAATATTCTTTCTGTCTCCTTTGCCGTCATATTGATCGGACTGGGGATCGATTTTGGCATTCATTACCTGGCAAAATATATTGAGCTGCGGCATCGGGGAGAAGACCTTGAACCAGCGTTACTGATGACATCCCGGACGGTGGGTACTGGCATTGTGACTGCAGCAATAACGACCGCGCTGGCGTTTTACTGTGCCGGTTTGACACCATTTCTGGGGATCGCCGAGCTGGGCTTTATTGGCGGCGGTGGAATCCTGTTGTGTGCAGTGGCAACGTTCATTGTTCTGCCGGCACTTCTCTCGCGGGCCGATAAGAATGTGGAAGTCAAGCAGATGCCGACCCCCTTTCAGGGTAAATGGCTGCAGAAAATGATTATCCGCTTCCCGCGGTCTGTCGCGATTGCCTCTCTGGCGATCGTCGCTTTCTGTGCCAGCCAGATGATCCACAAGACTGATGACGGCTGGAGTTCCAAAGTCGTCTACGATTACAATCTGCTGAACCTGCAGGCTTCTGGACTGGAATCGGTAGAAATTCAGAAACGCATCTTTAACGATGCCCAGAACTCACTGTTATTCGCGGTCTCCGTAGCAGACAGCCCTGAAGAGGCGCGACAACTGCGTAAAAAATTCGAAGCCCTGCCGACGGTACATCATGTTGAAGAACTGGCCTCGCGTGTTCCCGCTCATTCATCACAGGAAACCAATCTGCTGGTTCAATCATATCGTGCGCAACTGACACACTTACCTCGTGAAGTTCCCCTGGTCACCCGGCTGAATCCTTCGACGATTGGGCGTAAGCTGGAACAGTTTTATGTTCTATTGTCTCGCTATAAGCACCCTACTGCACAGCAGACAGCCCGGATGCTGGACCAGTTTCTCAACCGGTTTGAATCGATGACATTGACGCAGCAGTCCCGATTCCTGGATGAATTTCAGTATCGAACGACGGCTTCACTCCTGGGGCAGTTCGCAGCTTTGCGGGGAGCTTCAGATTCGACTCCCGTGCGATTTTCTGATCTTCCTCGTTCTTTGACCTCGCGCTTTGTCAGTGCAGAAGGCAAATGGTTGATTCAGGTCTATCCCCGCAATCACATCTGGGAAATCGAACCTCTGGAAGAATTTGTGAAGGAGGTCCGTTCAGTCGATCCCGATGTGACAGGGACTCCTTTGCAGAATTATGAGGCAGCCCAGCAGATCAAACTGAGTTACAAAACTGCATCGATTTATGCTTTGGCCGTCATTTGCATTGTTTTATTGATCGATTATCTAAGCCGCAGCCATGCTGCGATGGCATTAGTCCCTGCAGCGATTCTGACAGTCTGTACCTGGTTTATTCTATTCAACCGGGGAACACCGATCAGCGTCGAAGCAGCGATCGGGATGTTTCTGGTCATGAGTTTTGGCGTGTCCTTTGTGTTAGATCGGGGTAGTGTCTGCCATGCCTTACTCACCATGCTGCCGCCGGTCGTCGGGGGAATCGTCATGTTTGGAATTCTGGCAATGACTTCGATCGATCTGAATCCCGCGAATCTGATTGTACTGCCTCTGATTTTGGGGATTGGTGTTGATGACGGTGTGCATGTGATGCATGACTTCCGTTTGAAAAATGGTCCGTATAAGACTTCACCCAGTACTATTAATGCGATTGTGATGACATCCCTGACCTCCATGATCGGCTTCGGCAGCATGATGATTGCCACGCATCGTGGGCTCTACAGTGTGGGGCTGGTTCTGGTAATTGGTGTTGCCTGTTGCCTGTTTATCTCACTGGTAACTTTACCTGCACTCTTGACCTGGATCTCCAATCGTCAGGAATCGGCTGATTCCGTCAGCATGGATGACAATGATGAAACCCAGCGGAATCGTAAGAAGAAGCGACAAAATCAGGAGCGGATGGAAGCCGCTGCCTGATACTGCTTACATAATCCAGCCGCCACCCAGTACGCGGTCTTCATCATAGAGTACCACTGCCTGACCGGGGGCCACCCCGTATTCCGGATCGTCAAAGGTGACACGGAAGCGATCTTCGTCGAGTATTTCGACCAGACAGTCCGCTTCTTTATGTTGATACCGAATCTGGGCCTGACAGCGAATTTCTGAGCCAGGGTCATCAATCAGCCAGTTAGAGCGGTTGGCTTCCAGGGAATTGCGTGCCAGTTCGTCCCTGGTTCCTATGACTACACGATTCGTTTCCGGTTCGATTTTGATCACGAAGCGGGGCGTGCCAAAGGCAACTCCCAGACGCTTACGCTGACCGATCGTATAATTCTCATAGCCAGTATGTTGTCCCACGACATTACCACTGGTATCAACCATTTCACCCGCTGTTTCCTGCGGGCCCCGATAGCGGTTCAGAAATCCAAAATAGTCATTATCCGGTATGAAACAGATTTCCTGGCTGTCTGGTTTATTGGCCGTCCGCAGACCGGCTTCACCGGCCATCTCCCGAATCTCCGGTTTGACGAATCCACCTACGGGGAAGATGATTTTGTCGAGCAGTCCGCGATTGATACCGAACAGCACGTAGGACTGATCTTTCGAACGGTCGAGACCCCGGATCAGAGCAGGCTGGGTTTCATCCGGCAAGGATGTCAGTTGAGCATAGTGGCCGGTTGAAATATAAGAGGCTCCCACCTGTTCTGCAAATTCCCAGAGCTTGCCGAACTTGAGCCAGTTGTTGCACATCACACAGGGGTTGGGAGTTCGGCCCGCCAGATATTCATCGGCAAAGTAATCTTTGATCCGTCCGAAAGCGTCCTTGAAATTCAAGGCATGAAAGGGGATATCCAGCATGTCAGCCACGCGGCGGGCATCTGCCGCATCACTGGCCGAGCAGCAGCCCTGCTTGTGCGCTTTGAGATTAAGGACAGGTAAACTGTTCTTGTCTTCAATCGCGCAGGCCGTTTCTTCAGTCGCGCCGGACCGCATGAACAGTCCGATGACTTCATAACCCTGTTCCAGTAATAAATGAGCGGCTGCGGAACTGTCCACACCACCACTCATTGCCAGGACAACACGCTGAGACATATCAGTATAACTCGATGTAACATACGAAAAACGTCGGGAACCCAGCCCCTATTATAGGCGGCTCCCGGAATGATCACAGTTAAGCAGCCTGCTGAAACCAGCGAATTCAAATGAATTCGTGTTTTTGGGTTCGTTCAAGCACTTAATTCGCTTCCAGGTCCAGATGTTGTGCCTCGGGAACCTGACGCTGGATTTCCGCCTCGATTTTATCAATTTCGTCAGCCAGCATCGTTAAAACATCTTCTGTATAGTTCTGACAAAACAATTCGAAATCCTGTTCGCTTTTGATTTCCGGATAAGCAGCCAGCGCTTTTTTCTTGAGTCGTTTAGACAGTTCATGGGAGTTGAAACTGAGATCCGCTTTGATGCGATAATTATCAATAGAAAGGATGCGTGAACGGAGATCGAGGACATCTTCAACCAGAGGATTGTTTTTCAGGATGCGTTCAACCTGTTCTCGGGTGCGGGGAGGAATACTGGGGCCGACCAGCAATTCCTGATTGCGAATGATCAGCCAGACGGCAATCCCCCCCAGCAGCACACCGATACCGATCGAACCAATGGCATCCCAGTAATGCTGCCCCGTCATCTGAGTCAACAGAATTGAAATCAGAGCGATGATTACTCCTACGCAAGCTGCACCGTCTTCCAGAATGACTGCTACAGCAGCCGGGTCCGCTTCTTTGCGCAGATATTGATGGAATGGACGATTTTGCCGTGCTGCGTTTTTCCATTCCCCTTTCAGAGCTAGGTAAAATACGATGCCCTCAATCACCAGGGCGAACAGTAGAGCTGCGATGGCCCAGTTCATTTCCCCTAATACCAGGTCCGGTGGATGGAACAGGGACTGCACGCCATGATAAATGGTCACACCACAGCCCAGAAAGAAAATTCCGACCGCTGAAATCAGCGCCCAGACATACCGCTCGCCTGCATAACCGTATTCAAATCGTTTGTCAGGTGCCTGATCAGCGCGGACCAGACCAATCAGTAACAGCACCTGATTCAGAAAGTCGGCAACCGAGTGAATGGTTTCGGACAGCATGGCACCGGAGCCGGTAATCAGAAATGTTGCTCCTTTGGCAACCGTGATTAAGGCATTTCCAATTAAAGCCGCAATCACTGCGAACCGGGAATTGCTTTGCGCCATTTTATCTTGTTCCCTATCAGTTGAATGATGTCTTTCAGGTAATAGTCATGTAAAATAACACAACAGAAAAGAGAGTACCATTCAAATATGCTTTCTTACAGGGAGCATGCGATCATCTCATTGATTCACACATTCTGAGAGTGATCTATAAAAAAGCATGGGATTGAGATCTACAGGCAGTCCTGAGACGCCACCATCTCCGGTTTCCACGATTTTGTATGTACCGTCCGTCAGCGCAGCAACATCAATCGTAATAAATGGAGATTTAAACCGACCAGCGATGTCCTCCCATCTCTTAATTCCGTCCGGTGGTAAAGCGCTGTTGGGAAGAGGAAGGACGACGGGTTTTCCATTCCAGAAAAAGAGTCGTGTTTCTTCAACAAGAGGCATGCCACGCATATCATTTCCATGTGATATGAGAGGCATGAACTTTCGCAACACGATACCGCGATTGAATAAATTACCTCGTTCTTCCCGGAAGACCTTGTAGATTCCTTTAAACCTCTTTTCATCGGTACCAGCGGGAATAAAGCATCCATCATTCCAGCGATTTTTGGCAGACTTTACCCAGTCTTTGATAATGACGTCGGAATCAGCGAAATTGGAATAGAGTTGCCACGCCGATTCAATATCATCACCTGAAATCCAGGTGGTGCGGGAGGTCTGTTCTTTGATGAGTGGATACGCCAGTGGAAGATAGTGCGCTTCTTCATAGGCTTCTGGTGTTGTTACCAGTTGGTATCCCTTTGATCGTACGGATTCGTACAGTTTTGCATAGATCTCACCCGGGAGCATCCAGCCCCTTAAGATGAGTTTCTGTGAAAGCGTTGTCACAGGTAGACCCTGCACCGTAATTCCAGTATCACCCTGTGTAAGTGCGTCATGATCATAGAAGACCGTTTTCCATCCCGCTTTCAGTGCCGCTCTATGTTCTTCCGAGAATGCAGAATCGATTTCACTACGAGAGAACGCTTCATGAGGAAAGAGAATGAGATTGGACATGCTGCATGGGTCCTTATTCGGTTTTGCAGTCGTTTTTGAGAACTTAGACCGTATCCTGTTTTACTGTAGCGTCTCCAGGGCTATTCGGATCGAGTATTATAGATCGGGAGGCACTATAGTTTAATACGATGCGTCCTAGACGTTCAGAAAGACGTATCTTTAATCAAGTTGATGTCGAATGACTTCACTGCGAATTGTGACACAAAACAAATCAAGAGTGTTCGATTTCTGCACACAAAAAAAGGCCCTTAGAGCTGGTGCTCCAAGGGCCTTTGTAAAAGCAGGTCGCGATTTATTTGGCAGTACTGGCCTGGGCATTGTTGAATTGTTTAGAGAATTCAATTTCTGCCTGCCAGCGTTTGACTTCATTCTGTGCAGCGGCCAGTGCAGCTGCAGCAGCTTTGGCAGCATTTTGTGAAGCAGTTGCTTTATCAGTTGCTGGTTTCAGCGTTTTCTGAAGTTCTACGACTTTGGCTTTGGCGGCATTCAATGCATCCGTTGTCTGCTTGATCTGAGGCGTGTATTGAGCAATCTTCTGCTGATTGTCTTTGACAGCGGCTTGATGGGCTGCCAGGGTTTTCTGTGCTGCGGCTTTCGCAGCTTCACGTTTATCAACGGCGGCTTTCAGTTTTGCAGCGGCCTCTGCCAGTTCTGTATCTCCTGCGACCTGCTTGCTGACGGCATCTGCTTTAGCGTGGGCCTCTTTAATCGCGGCAAGTGGAGTTTCAATGGCTTTGATCTGGTTTGTGGCATTGGTTTCACCTGCCTGTGCAGCGGCCAGAGCTTTTTGGGCGACTGCCAGATTTGCATTCAGTCCATTCAAACCGTTTTGCAGATCGGTCTGCTGTTTCTGTGTGGCTGCGATAGCAGCGTTGATTTTTGCAACTGCTGTCTGATCTGCCTGGGCAGCAGCCAGCAGTTTCTGATGGTTGGCCTGGCTGGTCTGCACGCCGGTAGTCGCAGCGGTCAGACGCTCTGCCAGCGGTACTGGATTCGCTGAGAGTTCACCCACTTCTTTTCCGTCTGCAGCATTCCAGACTTTGATCTTGCCGGTCCAGTCACTGGCAATGACACGATTGGTTTCATCACAGATCGTGACACTGACGGCAATATCTCCAAAAGCGGGAGCTGCAATCAGCTGTTTTCCTGCCTGATCCCAGACCTTTGTGACACGGTCCCGGCCACAGGATACCAGACGGCCATCGCGGGCAAATTCAACACTCGATGTTCCGCCGCCATGGGCATTCCAGGATTTAATATTTGAACCGTTTTGAACTTCCCAGAGCTTCACCGACTGGTCTTCACTACTGGTTGCAACCAGATTGGAATCGCTGCGCCAGGTAATTCCCGTGATGCCCCCTTTGTGACCTTTGAGAGTGAGGTATTCATTCCCCGAAGCGGCTTCCCAGACAAAGGCGCCGCCATTACGATCGCCGGAACAGAGCAGAACGGAGTCGGGGCTGAAAGACAGAGCTGTCATCCAGTCTGTATGCTTACGGATTTCATAAGCGAGTTCACCATTGCTGGTTGAATAGACCCGAATCACTTTACTGGGGCTACCCAACGCTATAAAACGCTGATCGGAACTGATATCAGCACACAGGACCGAATCCAGTTCATCACCCACTTCGAACAGTCGTTTGCCGGTTTTTACATCCCAGACAACAACGCGACCACTGGCAGCAGCATGACCGCCACCAGCCAGCAGAAGACTGCCGTTACGGCTGAATTTCAGCACATGCGGAACACCTTCAGGGAAAGGTAAGACCCCCAGTAGTTCCAGGGTATTCGTATTGTAGAGAAGAATCTGTTTCTGACCTGCAACGGCAGCCAATGGAGACCACGGATTGGTAGCAAGTGCGGTTACGGTGGTCGAGAGACTGGTATGTACAATAGGTTCCAGACTCAAACGAGGCGGCATCGGAGGCGGTCCCGCTGGTTTTCCGGAAGAAGCCCCCTTCAAAGCGAAATCGAATTTGGGCTTTTTGATGGTGACTTTACTGCCGGCATTTTCAGGTGCACCGGCACTGATCCATTCCTGGATGAGTGCAAGTTCATTCGCAGGCAATTTGTCTGCTTTCGGTGGCATGAAAGGTTCTGATTCATGAGTGACCAGCATATACAGATAGCTGCCTTCTGCATCACCGGGTGAAACAGATTCACCGGCAGCGCCTCCCTGCATCAGGCCTGTGTAGTTGGTCAAATCCAGGCCCGAGGCCTTTTTGTCTGTATTGTGGCAGGCAAAACATTTCGCGCGAAAGATCGGTTTGATGTGCTCATCAAAGGTGATCTTCGGTTTCTTCTTATCATCCTCTTTTTTCTCTTCCGCCAGAACGGGAGTTGAAAACAGAGCGATCGAAACCATGCCCACAGCAATGAGCGTGCTTCTGGTAAGCTTTTGCCAATCATTGGAAATTAAATTATTCATTATCGTAACCATATCTTGTCTGGAGACCGCCGCAGCAGACCCCGGTGTTAGTTCAATCGATAGAAATTTAGTGATTGAAGATGAATTCACGAGAGTTCAACAGAGACCAGAATACGTCGTTTAGAGTATTCGTTTCATCTTTTTTGTTTTCATCCAGCACCTGAACGAGTGAGGAATATTCTTTATCCGTCGGTTTGCGGCTCAGGCAGGTGATATACATCTCATCAATGACCTCCAGCGGTTTCTTACCGGCTTTCAGTCGTGATTCCACAAATTTACCCTGTACGATCTTCTGATTAACGGTATCACCATTTAACAGATGCAGCGCCTGTGACAGACTGGGTTCCATTCGAACTTCGCAGGAGCAGACCGTGTCGCGTTTCGCACGTCCGAATGTAGTCAGGAAGTAGTTGGATGTGTTCCCGTCGGCGATCTGAACCGCACGCGCACCCAGTGGTAACCCTCGGAATTTATTCGGGGCACTGGTAACCTGTGAGATACAGTCCAGCAGAATTTCCGCCCGCAGCCGACGAGGTTGTGCATGCGAGAAGTTTGTCAGGTCACGTTCGTTGGAAGGATTGGTTTGCGTAGACAGCTGATAAGTCCGCGAAGTGCAGATATCACGTACCAGCTTTTTGAAGTCATAGTTGTAATCAGTAAATCGTTTCGCCAGTTCGTCCAGCAGTTCCGGGTTCACGGGGGGATTACTGACGCGGACGTCGTCCACTTCGTTGATAATTCCCTTACCGAAGAAGTGAGCCCAGACTATGTTACTGAGGTTGGTTGCAAAGTAGGGATTCTCATCAGAGGCCAGCCAGTTTGACAGCACGACCCGACGGTCTTTACCACGGGTATCTGGTTCGGCACCCCCCAGGAACTTAGGTTTCATGACCCGGTTATCAACAGCGTGTTTGACTTCTCCACTGCCGCGATTATAGATAATCGATTCACGAGGATCTTCGCTTCCTTTACGGCCGACCTGAGAAAAGAAGGCAGCAAAGCTGTAATAATCATCCATTGTCCAGCGGTCAAACGGATGGTTATGGCATTGGGCACATTGAATCCGCATTCCCATAAAGACCTGGGCCACGTTTTCAGAGACTTTGAGAGTATCCCGTTCGTTTTCATAATAGTTAGTCGCGGCATTAGCAAAGGTACCGCCGGTGGCCCCGAGCAGTTCCTGAACCATCTTGTCGATGGGGACGTTCGTCGCGATGCGTTCCTGCAGCCAGTTGTAGTAGAGCAGGGCCGACTTGTAACTGATACGATTGTTGACTGTCCGGATCTGAAGTAACTCAGACCACTTCATCACCCACATTTCCACAAATTCTTTGCGATTGAGCAGCTGATCAACCAGCTTGTCCCGTTTTTTGGGATCTTTGTCGGCAACAAATGTGTTGAACTCTTCAATCGTAGGCATCACACCGCAGATATCCAGACTGGCACGACGCAGGAATTCTGCATCGGAACAGACCTCGGAGGGTACCACACGTAACTTTTTGAGTTTGTTGTGAATCAGTGTGTCGACATAATTGTACTCTGGTACGCTGGGCCATTCAAAATCCAGACCTTTGGGAAGTACCACAAAATGTGAACCAACGGTGTGGGTATCGAAGCGTGCCATGATGAAGGCTTCACCACGATTGTTGGCGGTGATGAGACCGTCTTTTGTAATCGTTGCCGAGTTATCGTTATTGGATGAGAAGAATGCCAGCGTTGTAACATCTCGAGTAGTGCCATCCGAGTAATGCGCCAGGACTGATACCTGTTGAGTGGTATCTTTCCCATCCATTACGCCACCTTCAGGATAGATTTCCACCTTTGTGACGGTGGGGATTTCGCCGGCGTCATAGGGGGCGCCTGCCTGTAGCCAGCGGAGAGTTGCATTGTAATGCTCTGAACCTTTTTCATACAGTTTTCCGCCCGTATGGGGAACAGCGCCAGTCGCTTTTTCGAGCAGCAGACTTTCGTGGGGCAGGCTCAGATTGATGCGACGTCCACTCAATTCACGTGTCAGGCGGTTGTAGTCACCTTTCGGATCAAACCCGAATAGTGAGAGACGGAAGCCGTCTTTACCACGAGCCGCCCCGTGACAACTACCGGTATTACAGCCAGCACGCATGAACGTAGGCATCACGTCCAGGTTAAAGCTGATCGGCCGATCTACTTTGCCTTTTACCACTTTGGTATGTAATTTTACATCGGCACCGCCGAAGCTGGCGATGACATCGGTTTCTCCATCATTTTCCGGATAAACCATGTTTTTGTCGAAGCGAACGATACCAGGCTGCGCTGCTTTGAACTGGATCTGACTGGTTACATCCTGTGTCAGACCGTTATCGAAGACCGCCTGTGCAATCACTGATTGACGATCTCGACTGGTAGTGAGTTGAATTTCCGGGGGATACACATTCAGCTTGACCATTTTAGGAGCTGGTTTAACAGGAGCAGGAGCTGCCGGCTTCGGTTCAGAAGGTTTGGCCGGGGCCGGGGCTGCAGGAGCCGGGGTGGCAGGTTTTGTTTCTGCCGGTTTGGCCGGAGCGGGCTTGGTCTCTGCGGGTTTGGTTTCCGCTGGTTTAGCCGGGACAGGCGTGGTTGCTGCAACCGGTTTTGCTTCTGCCGGTTTAGTTTCAGCGGGTTTCGCTTCAGCTGGTTTTTCAGGAGCGGGTTTGGCTGGCTCGGGCTTTGCCGGTGCTTTCTCATCTGCTGCAGAGAGAGAGAGTCCGCTGGCAAAAATGACCAGTGAGAGAACACTGCCTGTTAATAGTCGATGACGCCACATAATTGAAAACCTTTTTTCGTCAACAAAATCCAGTTGATGAAGGTAATATTAAACAGAGAAAGTATTTTTGAAACTGTGCTATTTACAATCCGATTTATTTCGTACCGGATTCAAGTCGTTTCTGTGCTTCGAGCCTGAGCTGTTCCAGTCTGGTTAACCGCTTGGGAGCTTCCTTTTTCGGTTCTTCTTTTTTCGCAACCGTGGTCGGTTTTGCCGGCTCCTCTTTCTTGGGAGGTGCTGGTTTATCGATTCGCAATTCGGTGCGACCCGTCGTATGCACGACAGTCTCCCCGTTGATTGGAATTTCTACCTGACAGAACAGACTCTTGTGCCGTCCCTGGGGAGAAGCCGGATCGGTTTTCACTTTGAAGACCAGTTCTTTACTCTCTTTATTGAAAGTAATATTTTCAGTTGTCACTTTTGGAGGCAGGCCGACCAGCTTGATCATGGCATCGCCTTCGAACGGGTTCTTCATATTGACTTTGCAGATAATCTCAGTTTCCTGGCCCTGTTCGACGGCTGTCCGTGCCAGTTCAAGATCCACAAATGAATCTGCCACTTCCAGGGGAGCCAGTTGAGAAGAAACCCAGGCATTGCCGCCGACGTTGGCAGAACCAATGACAAAGATCTTCCATTTTTTCATTTCCGCATTGCCATTGGCATTGATTGGGTAGAATACTTCATTCTGTCCCTTGGGAATGGTCACGCGGCTGGAAGCCCCGACTCCTGGTGGACGGAAAGGAAACTGTAATGTAATGGGTTCATCAAAGCCTTCTTTGCGGGTTGCCACCACTTTCAACTGCATGGAGCCATTTCGAGTCAGTGGTGCTTTCGGTTCGACAATATCCAGTTTGAAGGGAAGTTCTTCCACAACCACTACCGGGATTTGAGCTACATCTTTCAGCCATAACAGCTGATTATTGCGGACACGCACCAGGTCAGCCCGGTTTGTGAAAACTCCTGAAATATTCTGTTTGGGGTCAACATGATGCCCTTTAAGTTCAATCAATTCGCCTCCAATGGGGGCATCGGCGGCGGCTTCGAATACAACAGGCATTGTTGTCAGGTTGGCTGCCATAGGCTCAGCAACAACCTTGATTCCTTTAGGAAAGTTAGAAGTATCGAGGGCAATTTCGCCAGAGAAATTGCTTCGCTTGGCACTGACGATAGCGGCAAAACGATTACCACGAGCCACAACAATTCGCTGACGTTCCTGTGAATAGCGGGCATTGCGGGGAATTCCCAGTTCCAGTTCGGGTGATACAGGCAGCATCTCGATCCGGTAAACGAAATCTTCACCGCCACGAGAGAGATGGTCTGTGACGGAAATAGCGTATTCACCGTCAGCCGGGAATTTGTAGCGGAAGTAACTGTCCGGTCCACGGGAATCGTCGTTTCCGCCGAGCCGCTGCGATTTCGCATTGTACAAATTTACGACAGGATCCAGTGGCGAACGAATGCGACGTGCATAACATTCGATTTCCAGAGTCTGGTCCTTTTTGGCCTGGAATTTGAAGAAGTCGATATCGCCTTCTTTTTCAATGATTCCGTTGAAAGCATTGGGTAACGCTGCAGCGGATGCCGATTTGAGATCGTTATTGGGTTCCTGTTCCATAGAGTTACCATGGGGGAACAGGCGAAAAACATTTCCGGAAGGAGCACTTCCGCCCGCATCTGAGGCAAATACTTCGAATTCCGCATCCGGTTTATCGGGGAGCTGGAATTCCTGAACCAGGTTATTGATCGTATTGCCTTTGAAGGTGACCTGTTGCTTTGTTCCCAGCTGGCCACCCGCCGGATAGACGGCTGTAGGGCGCGGGTAAGTTCCCACATGCAGTCGGTAGAAAGCAGCACCGTTTCCACCATAAGAACTGTCGCGAACGAGAATTGTGTATTTCCCGTCTTCAGGAGCAACGACAGAAATGGCCGCATCATTTCGCAGCAGAGGCAGGTCGTCTTCAGCTTTCAGTTCGAAGCGTTTTTCATCCAGAATGGCGATGTAGGGATCAAACAAAGTGGTCGCCAGGCGAATGCCTTCAATTTCCGCAGAGATTCGCTGACCTTTTTTGGCATTGACGACATAGTGGTCGACATCTTCGTTCTGAACAATACCAGTGACAGTGTGATTCAGTTCGATGGGTTGGGGTGTTTCGAACTCACTGTTGGGTTCTTTTTCTTCGACTTCAGGGAATTGTCCGACCCAGAATGTTTTGTAGTCGGAGACACCGCTTTTAGTGCGAACCTGAAATGTATGTTCACCCAGGGCACAGTCGGGGGCAATCTTGACGATAGCGGTACAGACATTTGCGTTTTTAGGATCCGCCTGAATGTCCTTGAATTCAAAGCCTTTTTTATAGGACAGAATTTCGACTGCGTCAGAAAGTCGGGCTCCGATGAAGGTAAGACTGACTTCTGTTCCACGTTGACCTCCCCGTGGACGAACGTAGTTCAACCCCGGGTCAGCAGCCCATGCTGGAGCAGCGAGCAGTAAGCCCAGAGCGATAGTCAAAATTCCGGTGCAAACAGACCTGTACTTCTGCAGCATCACGGTTCCCCCCTTGGAATGTAGATGTTCGAGAATCAGTTTTATTTCCGTTTGAATATGAATGTCAGCATGAGAACGGGCGTCCCCATGCTAACAATTCAGATTCGATTCACCTGTCTGACTTCTAAACCAGCAGGTCTTTGACGACTTTACCGCCGTCGACAATCTCAATAGGACGATCGCCGGGAGCCATCAGTTCTTTATCAGCGACAATACCCATACAGTGGTAAATGGTGGTTGCCCAGTCCATTACAGACAGTGGGTTGTCTTCGGGTTCGCTGGCAATCGCATCTGATGAACCGTAGACGTTTCCACCTTTAATCCCGCCACCAGCCATGACGACACTGAAGACTTTAGGCCAGTGGTCACGTCCGGCAGTTCCGTTGATTTTGGGAGTACGTCCGAATTCACTACAGACACAGACCAGGGTGCTGTCGAGTAATCCGCGATCGTAGAGATCTGTAATCAATGTTGAAAATGCCTGATCGAACGAAGGCACGTTGCGTTCGATACCGGTCTGAATCCGGTCGTGCATGTCCCAGCCACCGTAAGTCATGGTGACGAAACGTGCTCCGGCTTCTACCAGACGACGAGACAGCAGCATGCGGGCACCCGCCTGATTGCGTCCGTAGGCGTCTCTGACTTTGGCGTCTTCTTTATCCAGGTCAAAGGCTTCCTGTGATGCTTTGGAAGAGACCATGTCATAGGCCTGCTTGTAGAAAGTATCGACGGCGTCGAGTGAGTCAGCTTTTTCTTTCGAGACAAAGTGCTCGTTGACAGCACTCAGCAGAGAACGACGGCGGGTAAACCGGTTGTTGTCCACACCACCAGGCAGGTTCAGGTCCCGAACTTTGAAGCCGTTGGAAGCAGGGTCTGCACCTACGCTGAAAGGAGCGAAAGAGGAACTCAAATAGCCGGTCCCTGCGAACTCATTTGGTTGATTGGGAATACAGACATATTGTGGCATGCTGTTTTTAGGACCAAATTCATGAGTCACAACACTTCCCATACTGGGGAACTGCAGGGCGGGGCTGGGACGATATCCGGTGAACATATTATGTGTTCCCCGCTCGTGTGCTGCTTCGCCGTGAGACATGGAACGGCAGACAGTCAGCTTATCCATGATCTTAGCGGTTTTCGCCAGCTTCTCATTGAAGCGAACACCGGCAACATTGGTATCGATTGATCCCATGGGGCCACGATACTCGACAGGAGCATAAGGTTTGGGGTCCCAGGTTTCCTGATGGGCAGCACCACCGGGGAGGTAGATGAAGATAACCGATTTGGCAGTACCCTCTTTTGATTCGTATTTTTTGATTTCTGCCTGGGCACTTTTCATACGGAGAAAGTCAGGCAGAGTCAGACCGATTCCACCTGCAAAACCAACATGCAAAAAATCGCGACGTGATTGTCTCAAGCTCATAGTGAAATCTCCATTTTCGTTTGTGGGGATAATTTGTGTCTGGTTGGTGGCTCTCAAGGGCCAGAGGCTTAACACTTGTAGTCAGGTTTGAGCACTAAATCTTATCAGGTTGGAATATAGCCAGTTCTTACTGGCGGATGGCTCGGATCTTTTCTTCATATGGCCCGAGTTATTTGTCAGGTGATTCTGGCAATGTTTCTAAAAATATCACATTAATCCAGTGGGGGAAGGCATCGTATTCAAACCACCTGGGTGCATTATGCCAGATTCACTCGCTGGAATTCAAGGACAATTTTAAAATCCAGCAATCTAAACATAGCTTGACACCGTATATATCAAACAAAGTTGATGCGATTGTGTCAAGGATTTACTGTCCAGATTCTGCCAAGTCAGGGAAATATCGAACTAACTGCATCGCCGGGATGATGCTATTTTTCTACATCCCCGGATTGCTCTGAAATTCGATACACCTGATCGGGTTTCAGATTTTTCAGAGAAGTCACTTTCCCAGAGGGCCATTTAATGGAAACTGACTCGATTTCCTCATCTTTTCCCAGTCCAAAGGTCACTGGTAATTCGGTTTGCGACAGATAACTTCTGGTCGGCATCACCATCCGTTTTTGGATGCCGGCAGCAGTTTTGATCTCAATCTGTGCTCCCAAAGCATTACGGTGTGAAGCAGCAGGGCTATCCTTGGTCGCTGTTCCTTCACTGAACAGATGAAAGCGGACCCAGTGGTGCCCCGTCTGCTGGTCATTTCTCAGCAGGCGGGGTTTGTTGCCCGTCGTCATGATGACCAGGTCCAGGTCACCATCGCCGTCAATATCCCCAAATGTCGCGCCACGTCCGACCAGTGGTTTGACGAAATCCTTGCCCACCAGCGATTCATCCAGGGGAACAAACTCGGTTGCATACTGAGGACCACAGTTCCAGAAGAGTTGAGGCGGCTGTTTGTAATGCTGTCGCTCCTGAACGATATTGATGTCTTCTTCCAGGTGGCCGTTCGCAGAAAACAGATCCAGGCGCCCATCGAGGTCCGCATCAAAAAAGAAGACGCCAAAGGTCAGCGCCTGTCGTGTCTGTGGTCCCAGTCCGTTCGAAATCGCTTCATCAATGAACTGCATCTCTTTTCCTGGGGAAGTATACAGGGCTGTCATCTCATTGGCGAAGTTCCCGATGGCAATTCCCAGCGTGTCATCGTTTCGAAAATTGGCGATGTCGATGCCCATGGCGCCGCGTGCATTTCCATCCATGTCAAAGGCCACACCCGCGAGTGCCGCCGTTTCGCTGAAGGTTCCATCCTGCTGATTTCGGAACAGCAGATTCTGCACGGTATCATTTGTGATGAAGATATCAAGATATCCATCTTCATCGAAATCGTAAAAGTTCAAACCCAGCGATTTTGCCAGAGGCACACCGGTGCCCGGCGAGAAGACTTTAAGTCCTGCCTGCTCGGTCATATCCTTGAAGGTTCCGTTCCCCTGATTCTGATAGAGCAGGGGATTCACGCCGTTAAAGTTCTGGGGACGACCATAAGCACGGATACCTCCTTTGAGAGTAAAATTCTGCGCGCGGTCGTAAGCGGGGGTCCAGTCCACATAATTGCAGACGAGCAAATCCAGGTCGCCATCCCGATCGTAATCGAACCAGCCACAACTGGTACTCCAGAGATGGTCTGGGCCTCCCACTCCGGTCTGTGCGGTCACGTCTTTGAATCGCGTCCCTTCATTTTTCAGCAGGCGGTTGCTGCCCAGTGACGAGATATATAAGTCAACCAGACCGTCATTGTCATAGTCTCCACAAGCGACTCCCATGCCATACAGTGACAAATTCAGCCCCATGCTTTCGGTGACATCCTGAAATTTTCCCGATCCATCATTCTGGTACAATGCCAGCGAGGGGACCGATTTTTGTTGCTCCCCTGCCTTACTCCAGGGCCAGTTCTGAGAACCCACCAGCAGTAAATCCTGGTCACCATCATTATCGTAATCAAAAAAAGCGGCTCCTCCCCCCATGGTTTCAGGTAACAGCTTTTCACCGGAGGCACCGTTATTATGAACAAAGCGGATGCCGGCAGCTTCTGTAATATCTGTAAATGGAATCTGAGGAAGCGTGATTTCTTCCGTTTTTCGTTGAGTTGGGAGCGCAAGGGGAGTTTCCTTAACGATTTCCTCTGGCTGTTGCATCTGCTTCCAGGCATAAATGCTCCCGCCACAAATCGCAAGGAGCAGGATCACCGAGAAGGAATACCAGAATGCGCGACCGATGGATTCATCATTCTGCTCGGTTTCAATTTCCAGTTCGGGGCTCAGGTCATCAGGGTTCAAATCTGACATGAGTATCACTTTCGTTTATCTAAATTCGGCTCTCCACTCTGTGTGGCAGCGTGGAGAGCCGCTGCGTCAGGGTTTGACCGTACGGTTTAATGAGTAAATCACGGGTTGCTCTGCTGCGTGGTTGGCTGCAGGATACTTTTCGCGTGCTTTTCGTTCCGCGACTCCCCGTGCGGTATCATCGACTTTATATTTCTGATGCAGCTTCCGATGCTTCTCAGACAGTTCCGGTTGCTTCAACTGATCATAAACCAGAGACAGGCCGTAATGCGCGGTGACATTTTCCGGGTCCAGGGTCAGTGTTTTCTGAAACTGATCGACGGCCTGATTGAGCAGTTGATCGCGCTGTTCCCGGTTTTCTTCCGTGCGGTACCGCTTGGCCTGATCAAACAGGTTTTGACCGAGATCATTGATGACCACGTAGTCTTTACTGAAGTCAAATCCGCGGCGGGTGCGTTCTTCCGTCTGGTCTTCCAGCACACTGCGGAAGTTTTTCTCTGCTTCTTCCAGGTGTCCCTGCTGCTGATTCACCTTGCCACTCAGCCAGGCGAGAGTCCAAGGCGGCGCGGGGGGATTGCTGAAGGAAGCGGTTCGCTTCAGTGCATCAACGGCATCTTCCAGGCGTCCTTCCGTGAAATACACCCGCGCCAGATTCAATGAACCATCGTAACGGTCGAGTCGATCAACCTGCTCAAATGCTTCCGCTGCCTGGCGCAGTTCTGCTTTGCCTTTCAGGAACAGGCCTATACCGTAATCGTTCCAGCGCTGCCAGACCGGGATTTCGACTTCCTTGTTTTTCACTTTCGCAGTCACCCCCTCGATCGGAAACGTAATGGTATCCGAAGCGATGGTTGTGATGGGTAGAGTATTCACATAAGGAACCCCTTTTTCCTTCCAGGAGAGTGTCTGGCCTTTGGCTTCCAGCGATGAAGCCACAAACTGCATGTAATGCGTATCAAATTTACGATACTGCAGTTTGGCTTCGACCGTCACCGGCGCGGTCAGGTCGTCGGGCAGAATCAGTTCATAGTGAATGGTCTGGCCGGCGCCCGGCGGCATCTGGTTATTGTACAATGGTACGAAAATATCTTCTGGATTTCGACGGGAGATTCGATTACCGTCGCGGTCAATCACAAAAGCGTTCACGTAATGCGACCAGGGATCTACGGTCCCGTCTTCTTCTCGGGAGCCGCTGCGTCCGATGATTCGATCGCCACTTTTGACCGTCACGTCCAGCCAGATCTCATTGGAGTCGGCGGTGCCCTGGGTAAAGTGATGTCCGACTTTCAAGGTACGCAAAACCGTTTCCAGCAGATACTTGTTACCGGGTTTCAGGGTAGGGACTTCCGGTCGCAGAGGAGCGATCAGTTTACCTTCGATATTGCCTTCTTCTCGAATGCCAAAAAAATCAACGCGAAGATTGTCTTTCAGGAAGGCCTGATGAATGGCGACGGTTTCCGGGTCATTGCGTAATGCGGCGATGCCGGTATTCGCAGCCGGGAACAGATGATTGTGAACACTGAGTTCTTTCGAGTCATAGAAGTTTCGTGCGCCAAAGTCGTTGGATGGTTTGGCTGGCATGTGACACTTGTTGCAGTTCTCCTGGGCTTTGGGAGGATAGTAAAAACTGCGGGCCCCGTGACCGGACACACCGCTCAACAGAAAGGAATCGTAATGATTCTGCCCGCGGAGGAACTTGTATTGGTTCAGCTCTTCCGGCAGATGCACTTTGTGGCACGTACCACAGAATTCCGTAGATTTGTGAAGATCTTTCAGGAACGTTTTCTTGTGAAACGCCGGTTTGGCTTTCACCAGTTGATTATTCACCCATTGCAGAAAAGTATTGTCACTGTAAGCAAATGGATAATGGATGGGTTCTTCAATGGTATAGTCGCCGTTGCCACGCACACTGTTGACGTTCGTAATGGCATGACAGGTCGTGCAGGTAATTCCCGCCTGCGAGGTGATGTGGTTGATATCATCAAAATTGGGATCATCAAAGGCACCGCTGAAGAAGGGGACCGGATCGTGGCAGCCGGCACAGAAGCGGGATGCCTGCAGATTACCATCACGTTCGAAGGAAACTTTGCGGGTTTCTCTGACCGAAGCGAGATAGGCTGGATTATTAAACGAGCTGAAATGATGCACGCTGTTTTTCCAGTCGGCGTGTGTATCGGGATGACATTTCTGACAATAGTCATCCATCATCATCGCTTCTGCGGGAATGAAGTCACCTGTCGAAGTCCGGGAGAGTGAGGGAAAGAAATATTTCTCACCTGACTTGGGGCCAACCACATTCCATTTGCGGGGATCGGAAGAATGGAACATCAGCATGCCAACCACCATGGCAGTGATGACACCCAGGTAAGCGAGTCCCCCCTTCCACCTGATCTTGGGGCCGACCAGGCGATGCAGCCAGTACATCCAGAGGGCAAACACCGGCGCAATCACGTGACACCAGTAGGTGACCGATCTCGCGGTGGGGTTTTTCAAGTCGAAGGAACCAATGCGTAACAATAAGATTCCGGAAACCAGTACCAGGCAGGAAATAAAGAAGAGGCCATATCCCACGCGGACAGCGCGGCGGTTGAGACGGTTCTTCGTGTTATAAATGTGTACGATGCCAAACAGGATAAAGGGAGCCAGTAACACCAGCCCCAGGATCAGATGCGCGAGAAACATGTACTGGTAGAACCAGTTTTCCAGAGTCTCTCCACTCAGCCAGTCATAGACGGTAATGCTGACCAGGTAGATCGAATTGGCGCCCAGCAATGCCACCATAAAAAAGAGCAGATAGAGAACTTTACGTAATTTCGGTCCGATGGCTTTGCGGACGATACGACGGGGTTTCGCTTCCGCCGTGGAAGAATCGGTGGTTGACATATCGACAAGAGGTCCTGCACTGATTGGCTATGGGTAAAACTTGCAGTAAAAGCGCACTTAATCAAAGCGCAGGCTAAACCGTTGAATGGAACAGTTCGCGCAGGCAAGTTTCATGAAACAACAGAGACGATGTCCCTGTATCCGATGTTTCAGAGGCCAGAGAGTTGGGGAGGACGGTCGATGCGTGCTCGGTTCGCTGATGAACACAGTAATGTGGAGCAGGATACGAGTCTGGTTTGCCGTTGTTCCGACTTCAGCGTTTCGAAGCCGACAGGGCAGGCTGGTTTGAGAACGGTAATTACCAGTACCGGTGCTTCGGGAACAGGATCAGGGCGATGTTTTTGACAGCCGGGACCCGAGCAGGGCATCACGGGTGGCATCTGTGTGGGCTCTGTGAGCAGATCAGTCACCGAAGTGTCATTTTGACCTGCATGGGACAGATAATCTCCACAGGTCGCCTGGGCGGAATCGAGCGACATCAGATTCGCAGCGCAGACGGCTATTGCAATCAGCAGCAGATGCAACGTGGATGAAGGTCGATAAACCATAGAAATTACAGGAAGAACAAAAAGGGAACTGATTTGAAGATATCTATCACTCTATATGAATATACTCTGTCAGCCGTTCAATTCCGAGCAAAAAATAATTAGTCCGATTCTGTTTTAGCAAAAAACGATTGAATTTGATGCCAGGTGAACAAGGTTCAAGATGGGGCTTGACGTAAAACCCGATTCTGTAGACACTTTTACGACTTTGAGACTGATTCCAGGAATAGAACGGCCTCTCTCTGATTGTAGATCTGAAGAGTTAACGTGAGGCTGCTTCTGGGTTTCAGTTGAAATCGATCCCGTCTGATCTTCAGGAAGAAGCGGGTAATCACAGCAGGGAAGTCTGGGGGAACGATCGCATGATCAATTGGCGCATGGTAAGATACCGACTGGAATATCTGATTTTCCAGACACTGGTTTGTATCGTCAGATCTTTACCGCTGAGAGAATCGGTGAAACTGGCAAAAGGGATGGCGTTTGTGATTCACCGTTGTCTGCCCCGCAAGCTGACTCGTTATCACGTGGCTGCAGCCAATCTGCGGACTGCCTTTGGTGAAGAATGCTCTGATGAGGAAATCGACGAGACGATCTATCAGATGTGGACGCATCTGTTTCGTATGGTTGTGGAAATCATACAACTCCCCCGCAAACTGCATCGAGGCAATATCTTTGATGTACTGGATTTTGATTATCCGCCGGAGCTGATTACGGCACTCTGTTCGGGGAGGCCGGTGATCCTGTTGAGCGGTCATTATGGAAACTGGGAGATCGCGGTTTCCGTCTTCGGGCTGTTTGGTTTTCCGATGGGAGTGGTGGCCCGGGAGCTGGATAATCCATTCCTGAACGAATGGTTTGAAAGATTCCGTCAGCATACCGGTCACCGCGCGATGGCGAAAAAAGGGGGCTATGATGATATGATTGCCACCATTGAACGTCGTGGACATCTGGCACTGCTCGGCGATCAGGATGCAGGCAAACGCGGTTTGTTTGTTGACTTTTTTGGTAAGCCTGCTTCTACTTTCAAATCAATTGCTCTGCTGGCTTTGGAATACCGGGCCTATATCTGTGTCGGCTATGCCCGCCGGCTACCAGATGATTTTGAAAACAATCAGTGGGTCAAGTTCGAAATGGGCTGCGAGCAGCTGATCGACTCAACTCAGTGTACCTCTAAAGATCCGGTGGGAGAAATCACCCAACAGTTTACGACAGCTTTAGAAAATGCCGTACGGAAATCACCCGAACAGTATTTCTGGGTACATCGCCGCTGGAAGAGTGAGCCACGGGTGCGAGCGAAAAAGAAGCGCCAGACTGAAACGATTCAGGAAAAAAAGGCGGCTTGAATTGATTCAGACACTGATCTCCACTACAAACGCAGTCAGAGGTCATTCCACTGAATCGGCAACTCCCTGTTCAGCATAAGACCATTCACAGCGCATTCTGAATCAGACAGCCGACCTGGAGAAACGCATGGGTAAGAAAATACGAATCGCCGACCTGACGACCGTGCCTGAAGGACAGGCGGGTGAGTTTGTCGCGGAAGATCGTATTATTGCCCTGTTTCATGTGGATGGTGCGTATTATGCCATGGACGGTGTCTGTCCACATGCAGGGGGGCCACTGGGTGAAGGGGAGCTGACGGGAAATGTCGTGACGTGTCCCTGGCATGGCTGGCAGTTTGATGTGACGACAGGCAAGCACTGTCTGAATGAACGCCTGTGCCACCCGACCTATCCCGTCCTGGTGGAAGAGGACGGGATTTACATCGAACTTCCGGAGTCATAGTGAATTAAGAAGTGAGTCAGCAGGCGACATGAAATACAAAGCGGTGATCTTTGATTGTGATGGTGTGCTGGTCGACAGTGAAACCCTGGGGAATCGTGTCCTGGCCGAAATGATAACAGACATCGGATTTCCCCTTTCTCCTGAGCAGGCGGTCCAGCAGTTCAAGGGAGGCAAGCTGGCCGATTGTCTGGCGGTCGTCGAAGATCAGATGGATGCGAAGCTACCGGCAGATTTTGCCACTCAGGTCCGTGCACAGATGGCGAAAGTATTTGAAAAAGAACTCCAGGCCATTCAGGGGGTCCGCGAAGCACTGGAAGCGATTCCCGTCACCAAGTGTGTTGCCTCGAACGGCCCCGAAGAGAAGATGGCACTCACCTTGAAAATCACCGATCTGTCCCGTTATTTTGATGGCCGCATTTACTCTGCCTATACGGTGGGAGTCTGGAAACCGGAACCCGATCTGTATCTGTATGCGGCTGACCAGATGGGAGTCCATCCGAATGAGTGTGTGGTCATTGAAGACAGCAAGCTCGGAGTGCAGGCGGCAGTCGCTGCAGGCATCCCGGTACTCGGTTATGCCGACCACAGTTCACCGGTTGAACTGGAATCATTCGGCGCAAAAACCTTTCGCTCCATGTATGAACTGCCAGCCTTACTCGGGCTGCAGTCGTCATTTTCCTGATGAGACGTGCAATCAGGGGCTGCTGCAGCCGGCAAAGATTGCTGTTTGATAATTCACTTCGAAGACTCAATGCGCGGATTACGCCGATCGACTGGTATTTCTTACATTGTCGATTTCAAATTAGTGAAAATGAGGTGACCTTACAGCCGATAAAATCGAAAAAAACTGAACTTTTCTGTCAAGAAGCTAAATTGATTAAGCCGATAATTAACTTGGGGCTGGAGTGAATTCCGGTCTTCTGTTTTGTTCAGCTCAATCAAAATGATACTGGTTTGCAGAGAATTGCCTCTGCCTGACTGCGGATTCAGCCGGTCCAGGAATCATTGAGTTCGATATAGGAAGGATCCTTTCCATGCAACATCGGCTTCGAATTTTTACAGGTGAAGAAGAGACTCTCGAACAGAGTGAGAGCCTGGTCAATGTTCGATTTGGGGAAATTGCAGATGCCCTGGCAGAAGCAGTTTATTATCGTCGTACCTGGGTCTCTGATTTTTCAGAAGACGAAGTAAAGATTCCCTCGGATCTCTACGCGATCTTATCAGCATACAGCCATCTCCGCCCGGGCGCCTGATGGCCAACAGACCTCTCTCGCAGAAGTTTCTCATCGGTGTTCTAGTTACAGCAGGTCTTTACCTGGTCGTAATTGGTGCACAACGATTCTATGAGCATTATCGGGTGAAGCAGATTGCGCTTGAGTTTGTGGACGCTCTGGAAACAGGGAATGAGTCACAGATTCGCGCTCTGCTTACACCTGAAAAAGCCGATCTGGCGAAGAAGTTGAACCAGAAGTCGCACGATGATCCACTGCCTCTTGAATGCCGCGTTCTTGATGTCAAAATGACCTCTTCTACAGCCCAGGTTCGTGTTCAGATTCAGAAAAACGGTTATGCGATCAAGCCGGACATTCATCTTGTCAAAAGCCAGACGGGAGTCTGGAAAGTTTCTGATATCACCCAGGCAAAAGTCGATCCTCTCTGGTATGATCAGGAAGATGAACTGGCCCGGAAAAAACTGACTGAGGAGGGGGTCCCTCCAGCAGAAGTCCAGGGACGTGTGCTTGCAAAAGAACTGGCACGTTCGTTAAATACAACTGTGGAAGACTCGAGCTCGGATCAGGTAGATCCCTGAACGTATTAATTTGCTCCAGCGATTACCAGTCTCGACCAGAGCCTCCCTGTAATTTACCTGCCGTGTCAAAGCACGGAGATACGAAAAGTAATCGGGAAATCAACCGGTCTGCTTTTCTCTTTTATGCGAGGTATTGATGTCGCAGACATCTTCAACTGCTCAGCGTGCTTTACAGATCTGGAAAGCCGGAGTCAGAGCGGTCGACTCAGAAACGCTGGTCTCCCGGTCGATTCAGGTGACAGACCAGGAGCTGACGATCTGCGGACACACAATACCTCTGCAGGGCCATGAACGACTGTTGGTAACAGGTGCTGGCAAAGCGGGCAGCGGGATGGCCGCGGGTGTGGAAGCCGCACTGCGAGGTTCAGCGCTGGCTGACAGAACAACCGGCTGGGTGAATGTGCCCGCGGACTGTGTCCGTCCGCTTTCAAAGATTCATCTCTATCCGGCGCGACCTGCAAGCCTGAATGAACCAACAGTGGAAGGCGTATATGGTGCCCGCCAGATCCTGCAGAAAATGTCGAATCTCCACCCGGATGATATCTGTATTGTGCTGATCTCGGGGGGGGGGAGTGCATTGCTTCCGGCCCCACTGCCGCCAGTGACTCTGGAAGACAAACAACTGGTAACACGGTTGCTGATGTCATCGGGAGCAACCATTCAGGAATTGAACTGTGTCCGCAAACAGATCTCCGCTGTGAAAGGAGGACGGCTGGCTCAAGCGGCTGGCTGCCGACAACTGTTTGCCTTGATTATTTCTGATATTGTCGGTGATCCGCTCGATCTGATTGCTTCCGGTCCGACTGTAGCCGATGAATCAACGACCCAGGATGCATTACAGGTTCTGCAGCGGTTTGTATCCGACCCCGCTCAGATTCCCGAAAGTGTCTGGAGTGCCTTAAAGTCAGAGCAGACGCCCGCACACTCTCAAAAGCCGGTCAGATGTGCGACGGTGTTTAATCATATTATTGGCAGTAATGCAACCGCGGTGGAGGCAGCTTCAGAACAGGCTCTGGCGCTGGGGTATGAAGTGTATTCCCTTGGTTCGGCAAACGAAGGGACTGCCGCTGATAGCGGCGTGGAACTGGCCGAACTCTGTATGCAGTTGCAGACGGGAACAGGACCGGTACATCGGCCTGCGTGTATTCTCAGCGGCGGGGAACCGGTTGTCGATTTATCATCATCGCCCCATCCGGGAAAGGGGGGCCGCAATCAGGAACTGGTACTGGCTGCCACGCAGCGTCTCTGGGATGAAGCGATTTCCGGGTTCTGCATTCTCTCGGGAGGCACTGATGGAGAAGATGGCCCTACTGATGCAGCCGGTGGAATTCTGGATGAGTTCAGCCTGAAACGCGCTCATGAGTTGAAACTGGACCCTGCGCTGTATTTACGGGACCATAATGCATATCCCTTTCTGGCGGCAACAGGCGGGCTTCTGAAAACAGGTGCCACGCAGACTAACGTGATGGATCTGCGGGTGGCTATCGTCGATTGAAAAAGCTGCGTGCCGGCTGACTTCTCAGTTACAGGCAGAGAGCCTCGAGTTCCGCGTGGGGAATTGCGCGAATGACGCGCAGATCATCGTGTTCCTGCAGGTTGAAGATTTGTGTTTTTCCATCGGGGTGCAATACGCTGACCACTGGTGCATCGTATTGCTGACGATTAGTTCGAAGTACCGTGGCCAGTTGTCCCTGATTCAATTCGACAGCGGATCCCACAGGATAAAGCGAGATGGACTGTAATAATGCGCGAACCGCGCTGCTGTCGAAGATGCCACGCGAGGCGCCGTAGATCAACTGTTCTACCGCCTGGTAAGGATGGACTTCTGCATTGGCCGCAGCCAGAGAAACCAGGGAAATGAATTCATCTGCTACAGCGGCGATTTTTGCAAACGGGTGGATTTGATTTTGTTTCTGACCACGTGGATATCCAGAACCATCGCAGCGTTCATGAATCTGATAAGCCACCATTCGTGAGATCATGGAGAACTCATTCGATTCGCTGAGTAGATTATAGGTGATGACGGGGTGCTTTCTGAGTTCCAGACTGTCGATGGGCCGGGATGGCAGATGTCCTACGATGCCGCTGGTATTTATTTTGACCATGCCGGTATCGTGGACCAGGCAACCGATGCAGAGTTGAGATAAATGTTCTCGTTGCAGACCGAGTTGCGTACCCATCGCCATTGCCAGGCTCGACATCTGCAGACCATGTCTGCAGAAATTTCCCAGCGCGACAGGCGTAATTCCTTCCAGGACGAACAGATCCATGTCCTGCATCATTTGTGAGAAAGAACTGTTTGTCACTGATTGAATTTGTGAAAAACTGATTCGTGAAGCGCCGAGGATCTGTTTGTAAATATCATCTGTCACTTTTGTCAGTACCGCGAATTCTTTTCGATACTCGGTTTGTAATGTGGGAGAGTAAGCGGTTGTTGCGGGCGGAGTCACTTCATGTAAAAAGGACTGGGATTGAATCTGCCAGGGAGAATTGGTTCGTTTTGTCTCGTCAGCCTGTCGATTTTTTAACTTTTGACTCTGCAACCGCAGGGAAGCAGTAGAACCGGAAGACTGGCTTTCTCCGAGTGCCAGTGTCAGGTTTGACAGATCCCGTTCATGAACCCGCACGCTGCGAATGCCGCGTTTTTTCAGGTTCTGAATGGTCGTTTTGGTGATACTTTTCCCGCTGGCCAGCAGCAGGATGTTCTTTTCACTTTCCGCGTCGTAAATGGGTGCCTGTAATTTGACTCCCATTCTCAAGCGGTCAATATTCAGCGCGCTGTAGGGGCTGGATTTCTGTTTGATAATTCTGGCAACCATAGTGTGAGACGCCGCTGTGCCCGAGGATCTGCAATTTTGATGTTGTGATTTTATCTGTATGAACTGACAGGCGTTGATAGGGATCGGACTGCATAAACCGATCGATACTCAAACATATGACGTTTCTCAAACTTAGGTCAGGCAGACTCCGCCGCCAAACCAGAAGCGCGCGAGATGTATATACAGAATCATTCCGAAAGAATTATTGAGGATTCTGTCGATGGCAGGGATTGTAGCGGTGAAAAAACGGCGTGTCTCAAACCGTCAGTTGCGTTCCTGCTGATAGAGTGCGGTCAGAAACTCTTCAATACTTTTGAATTTCTTCCCTTCTGCGGCAATGGTTTCGACCTTCGTACGGGCTTCGGTTGCCGAATATCCCAGGCTGAGCAGGGCTTCATAGGCTTCACTGAATACGTCGGTGTGGCCTTCTTCTGCGGGAAATTCTTTGGCGACAATCAGCGCGAATTTTGTCATCTTGCGCCGGAGCTTGGCAACAATTCGTTCCGCGACTGCTGGTCCGATTCCAGGCAGCGTGGTAAGCTGTTTAATATCTTTTTCTTCAATGGCGGTCGCCACTTCTTTGACGGGGCGCACCATCGCCCTTAATGTTTTTTTGACTCCGACCCCATCTACCGAGCAGACCAGTTCAAAGAACTCCCGTTCGGCGTGACTCATAAATCCAATCAAGCGTGGGGTGAGCCTGCCTTTCTGTGGATTACCTTCGATGTACTGAATGGTTTTCAGGCTGATTTCGCTGCCGATCAGTGGCTGCAGTTGACGGCGGACGAACTCGGGAATAAAAACTTCATAGTCGAATGCCCCGACGGAGATAATAGCTTCGGTTAAGCTCAGTTCAATCAGTTCGCCGCGGATATTTGTAATCATGGGTGCTCAGTAGATAAGAGTAAGTGGTTTCACAAACAGGTGACACGGATGGTGTGATAATGGCATAAAGCGGCCGCGAAGGCATCCGCCACGTCATTGGGTTCAAGAATGGCTTTCAGCCCCAATTCGGTTTTGATGGCGTGCTGCATCTGCTCTTTTGAAGCACGCCCGCTGCCGGTAATTAATTTCTTAATCTGCGTCGGCGTATAATGCACGACAGGGACACCCGCATCATGGGCAGCGAACAGGATCGCGCCACGGGCATGAGCCATAATGATCGAACTCTTGGGGAAGCGGGGAGTCGTAAATACCTGCTCGATGACCATCACATCAGGCTGATATTCGGCAATGACTTCGCGGATTCCAGAAGCAATTTCATGAACACGCGCGGCAAGGTTTGCCTCCTGGTTCGAGCGGATGATGCCCCCTTCGCACAGTACAGGTCCTTTTACCGACTGCTGTAGCAAAGCATAACCCGTCCGGTTCAATCCAGGGTCGATTCCCAGAAAGCGGACCGCTGTAGTCAACTCTGCTTCATCCATCGTTGAATTCAAATTCATGATTGGCTCGATGTGATCACAGGTAACGTGATTAGCCGCGTCGCCACAAGCTGCCTTCCGGACGATCTTCTACAGTGATCTGACAGGCGGCGAGACCTTCGCGAATTTTATCGGCAATGTCCCAGTTTTTGTTGGCACGAGCATCTTTACGGATATCCAGAACCAGTTCCATCAACTGGTTGACCAGGCCATCATCGGCATTCGCATCTTTGGCTGGGGCTTTCCGGAATACTCCCAGCAGGTTCGAAAGTTCCTTGAGCTGACTGGCACCGGTTTTCAGCGCCTCGACCATTGTCTGATTCTGCTTGCCTTCACCTTCCAGATTCTGCGAGTGAATCAAGGCGTTCAATGTCGAACGTAATTCAAACAACACGCCAATGGCGCCGCCTGTATTAAAGTCATCGTCCATCGCTTCCAGAAATCGCTGACGCAATTCGGATACCTGCTGAAAGTATTCCGCCGGATCTCCTTCCAGACCTGTCGACTGTTCCCGCTTGTCTGCTGTGGGAAGCTGGTAAAAACTTTCTCCCGTGATGCGTTCGAAAGTTTCAAAGAAGCGGTAGAAGCCTTCAATCCCTTTTCCGGTTTCACGGATATTCTCATCACTGAAAGCGATCGGGCTGCGATAGTGTGTGGAGAGCAGAAACAACCGCACGATTTCGGGTGGATGAACGGCAAACAGTTCTTTCACTGATGCAGCGCCTTTGGATCCGGAAAGTTTGTCCGCTTCCTGGGCCTGTTGATCAACGGCGACATCGCCGTGACGATCATGTTGGCCGCCTACTTTCCCGGGGGTGTCGCTGGCCTGCATCAAGCCGTTATGCACCCAGTAACGGACATACGTTTTTCCCGTGCAGCATTCTGACTGGGCCCGTTCGTTTTCGTGATGGGGGAACATCAGGTCCAGACCCCCGCCGTGAATGTCAAAAGAATCGCCGAGCAGTTTGCGGCTCATGGCGGAGCATTCAATATGCCAGCCAGGTCGACCAGGCCCCCACGGGCTGTCCCACGCGGGTTCACCCGGACGCGATTTCTTCCAGAGTGCGAAGTCGGCCGGGTTCTTCTTTTTATCATTGGCTTCGACACGCGTGCCTGCGATCATTTCTTCAATTTTTCGACCGCTCAGACAGCCGTATTTATTGTCGGCTGCAGCAGAAAAATAGACATCACCATCGAGTGGGTAGGCGAAGTCTTTGTCGATCAGCGATTGAATAATCTCCTGCATTGCTTCGATATAGTCGGTGGCTTTGGGGAAATCGGTAATCGTATCGACGCCCATGGTTTCCAGGTTATCGAAATAATCCTGCGTCATGTCAGCTGCCAGCTTCTCTACAGAGATATTCAGTTCGGCTGCTTTATTAATCAGTTTGTCATCAATGTCGGTGATGTTATTAACGAATTTGACATCGTAATTGTTGTAGGTCAGATAGCGTGCGATCGTGTCAATAATGACCGGTCCGACCATGTGGCCGATATGGGAATGCTTGTAAACTGTGGGACCGCACAGGTAGATGCCAACCTTACCCGGCTTGATCGTCTGAAAATCTTCTTTTTTGCGACTGAGTGTGTTGTAAATTCTGAGTGTCATTGTGCTGGATACCTGAATTTCTTCCTGTAATCAATTGATGAGGAACCTGAAATGAAGCAGGTTCCGTCTGATCGTGAATTTCATTGACTTCGCGTTAATAGCACTACAGCGTCTGCTGTCATCGCTTCCTGTCTGCCGACAGGGCCAACGCGTTCTCCTGTTTTTGCTTTGATATTGACTTGTTGTTCGTCCAGGTTCAGTAAACGGGCGACTGATTTCCTGATTTGAGGCTTATAGCTGGCTAGTTTAGGACGTTCTGCCGAAATAGTGCAATCCAGGTTTACAATTTGCCAGCCCGCCTGTTCTACTTCTGAGAATGCTGCTTTCAACAGGTCACCGGAATCGGCGCCTTTCCAGCGGTCGTCCGTGTTGGGGAACATCTCTCCGATGTCACCCAGACCGGCCGCTCCCAGCAGGGCATCGGTGATGGCGTGCAACAATACATCGGCATCGCTGTGTCCCACCAGACCCAGATCAAATTCAATGGAGACCCCTCCCAGGATGAGAGGGAAACCTGCCTCCAGCCGATGGCAGTCCTGGCCTGCGCCAATTCGCAATTCTGGGTTGTTCCGGGTTTCAGGGGCTGATGTCATGAGTTCGCATTTATCACAGTGGTCGTAATCACTCAGATGATGACGAGTGCTGTTCTAATGAATATGGGGTTAGGTCGGGTTCTGCTAAAGCAGGCAGATCATAGCTGGAGCAGTCAAACAAGGCAATATGAGCCGGCATTCCCAAGTCGTTCCCTGATCGAGAGTAGCGTAAATTGTGAAGCAAACCGTGCCGGTTCAGCTGGATGAGGCGATTCGGGATTTTCAAATTGACATAAAATCTGAATCCCGTTAGACTCCCGACCCCTTCAATTAAAGCGGTGATCCTTTGTCGCGCACTGATCTCTCAAACTGATACCTCTCTCAACTTGAACCTTTCATGAAGTTATTCCCTGTCAGATCCTGTTTGGTGGTGGTGGCACTGGTTTTACTGGTCGTCAAAATCTCCGGCTGCGCACTGATGGAAGAAAGCGCAGTGTTCGGTTTGAAGAAATATGCCGAGAAACAGACGGTCAACAAGCTGCCTGCGATTCCGGTATCCCATGATGCCATGCAGGTCGAAATTGTCTTCATCGAACGACCAGCCACAGATCCTCTGCTAGGTTCCACGCTCTGGAATGAGGTGGATGAAATCGGAGCCATCGAACTGATGGACCAGGAAAACCTGAATCAGAATGGGCTGCGAGTCGGCCATGTGAGTTCGGTCCCCCCCATGGCGTTGCAGACGTTACTCGGCTTGAAATCACACCTGGGAGGGCTTTCCCGGGAAGATGAATCACTACTGCTTTCCGGCAGGCGTCTGATGTTAAGGTCGGGCGTTCCGACTGATATCCAGACCAGTGACTTCTACCCCAAATGCAGACTGAAACTGCTGACGGGGGACGACGAAGAACCTGAGGAAGTGAAAGAGTTTGAAGAGGCCCGTTGCGTGATGCGAGTCAAAGCACATAAAGTGCAGGATGGCTGGGCAAAACTGGAATTTACTCCTGAAGTGCATTATGGTCCACAGCAACTGCGCCGCACGCCGACAAATATTGGCTGGCAACTGGAAAATCGCCAGAATACCAGCCCCTTCTATAACCAGAAGTTCGAAGTCACTCTGAATGTGGGTGAAATGGCGATCATCACAGCCACCGACGGAGTCAAACCGAACTCGGCCGGGCATCTGTTTTTCCGCGGAGAAGGTTCTAAAGCGGACATTCAGAAAATCCTGGTCGTGCGTCTGTCCAACATGTCCAAAATGGATGTGGTTCGCAGCGAATAAGACTCTGTCCAGAATTAACCGAGTTGTAAAAAAAGTGAGCTGCTTCGGAAAGAAACAGCTCACTGAATATCAGTTTTTCAGCTGAAACGCAGACGCGGATCAGACTTTACCAAAAATGGTTTTTCCGCTGGAGAACAGGTCGTCGCAGGCTTCACTCATACGCTTGACAACTCCCATTTCACCGGCTTTCAGATAGCTGCGTGGGTCATAAACTTTCTTGACTCCGACTTCACCATCGATTTTTAATACGCCGTCGTAATTTTTCATCATGTGATCCACGACCGGACGGGTGAAGGCGTACTGAGTATCGGTATCGATATTCATTTTCACAACACCATATTCCAGAGTTTCCCGCAGTTGATCTTCGGGAGTTCCGGAACCGCCATGGAATACCAGGTCGAATTCTGCTTCTTTACCATATTTGGCAATCACAGCTTCCTGACCCTGTTTCAGAATTTCCGGACGCAGTTTGACGGCACCGGGTTTGTAGCTGCCGTGCACGTTACCGAAGGTCGCGGCGAACATGTAGCGTCCCAGGCCATTAAGTGCTTCATAAACGGCGACCATGTCTTCTGGTGATGTATACAGCTTGTCGGCTGGCTGGTCGGAGTTATCCACACCATCTTCTTCACCACCGACTACACCGGCTTCCACTTCCAGAATGATTTCGTTGGCCGCACACAGCTTGAGCAGATCAACCGATAATTCCAGGTTTTCTTTGAGAGGCAGTTCGGAAGCGTCCAGCATGTGAGACTGGAACAGGTTCGGCAGGCCGGCTTCGCGACGACGGGCTGTTTCTGCGATTAGTGGCTTCAGGAATGAGTCGACTTTTCCGGGCTGACAATGATCTGTGTGTAAAGCGATCAGCACATCATAACGTTCTGCCAGTCGGTGAGTGGCTTCTGCTAAAATGATTGCACCTAAAACGGCGTCTGCCTGATCCAGGCCGGAAGCAAATTGACCGCCGCCGGTGGATACCTGGATGATCCCGTCTGACTTCTTATCTGCAAACGCTTTCAGGGCTCCGTTGATTGTGGTCAGCGAAGTGACATTCATCGCGGGATAGGCATAGTTACCTTCTTGAGCGGCATCCAGCATCGCTGCGTATTGAGCTGGGGTTGCAATCGGCATTGGTTTTTCCTGTTCAATTTAAAAGTGATAAAAGTTTGATTCTGAATGATCTTTAAGTCGATTCGACATTACGATCTCTGACCAGTAACTGGTTTGTTTCCGGATGAATTTCCAAGACGATGTTCATCACGGACTGGCAACAGCAGGGAACCGGAAAAGATGATCGAGAGAATGGTCTCTGAGTCTCCGCTGATTCAATCTTTAATATCAGACAGTCATCAGTGCTCTCAGAGCATAAGTTCTGTTGAACAGCACCAAGGCGATTGTTGTTAAAGTTGAATGCGGTCTGAAAATGGTTTGACAGAGTATAAAACCCCGAGCCAGATTTTCACTCTGCTTATATACTGTTTATTATCAAGTTCTGCCCGGTCATTCAAGTGTCGGGGGAATCTGTGACCCGATGCATTCCAGAGGTTTTCGTACGTGCTCTCAAAAAATACCCGTTTTCACCGGGAATTAGTGGGAAAACTGGGAGAGCAGGGGACGCTTTTACAGGGCTGAGGGGCGACTGGTATCAGCCGAGATTCCAGACGTTATTTCGGAACCTTGTTCAGTAAATCGACTGCCGCGGCGCCTGTTGTTTGGGCAGGCAGCACTTCCAGCCCCTGGGTCTGCTCGTAAATCCGAGGTTCGGGAGTATAGGTTATCACCCGTAAATCATCAAATAAGATGGCGCCCAGCCCATTCAATGACATTGTAAGAATGAAGTTTTCACTTTGCGGCACTTCCCGGATCAGATCAATTTTCTGCCACTCAGTCTTCTCATTCCAATGGAGGGCGCCGCCGGGTCCCATAATACTGTCCTGCAGCGTTGCCCCCAGTGGATTGCCCGTAATGGCAGTCGACACCTTGACCCAGCCTGTGACATGTACAATCTGGCCACTGCGGACCGCCAGCGGAGGCGTGGAGAGTTGTACCAGCGGAACTTCTATATTATTTGGAATTTCACTACGGTTCAGGGGAGTCGCCAGCAATCTCAGGCTGAAATCTCCGGACTGTTTGTCTCGGGGATACAATTCGGCGATCGCCTGAGTTCCTTCAATCGCATTTTGTACGTGCGTCCAACCTTCCCCGATCATCGTGTCGATGTCTTCACAATCACCCGATCGCAGCATGTTGGGGTCAATGTGTTTCGCGCTGCGACCGATCTGTTCAATCATTCTCCAGTGATCGGGCAGGGTACTGTAGGAAACCGTGTACGGGCTCGTCATGGATAACGAAAGTGTTCGGGTTGCTTCCCGCCATTGGATGCGCTGTAAGATTCGCAACATCTGTCTGCAGTCACGAGCCGCATTGTGGGCACCATGAAAATCCTGGCCGGAAAAAGCCGACTCTGCCTGGCTCAGTTGCTCTCTGGCCCGTTCCAAAATGGCTGGTCCATCCATACGCGCAACCTGGCTCACTCCCAGTTCCAGCAGTTCTGCATTTGTTTTCTGACAGCGTTCCAGCTTGGCGCGACTCAGTTTCAGGCTGGTTTCTGCTGCCTGCGGGCTGATCAGGGCCACTTTTTTTCGTAGTTTCTCGATCAGTCCCTGATCGGATGTCATGATGATGATCGATGTCATATCGAATTTGGGAAGTGAGATTTCAACACCCCCGTTGACGCGTTTTCGATCTAAATTTTTGATTCGTGTTGTGCTCAGTTCCCAGACAGACGCGGATACATTTCCACCAGGTATCACAATCGTGGCATCGTTTCCCGCCATTTGATCGGGTACAAACTGAGACCCGTCGCGATACCAGACGGGTAGAATCAAAGTGCCATACTCAGAATGAATCACAGCTGCCTGCATTTCCGCAGCCGCATCTTTTTCCCGCTGTAACAGCATTTCCCGTTCGGACAGTTGTTCGTTGACCTGCAGTCGCTTGGAGCCGGAACGCTTGAAGTCGACTCCTAACTGCGTAATCCGGGGAGATCCCTTTTGTTTGAGCTGGAACGGAACATGAGAAATTACAGAACCGGTAGCCAGCCACGGCTCGATCAGATCGATTTCCCGATTCAACTGTTCAATCACCAGTTTTCGTTCCAGCGCACCGGGAGCACTCGTATCATCCAGGCGGTTGGTGGTCCAGTAACCGACGGCCCGACAACCTGCTGACAGCGTGGCGTAGACCTGCAGGCGAATTTGCTCAGGTTCAATCACAATGGGTAGCTTATTGGAAGAATCACGCCAGCGTGCATTGGCGAACGTTGGTTCCGTCTGAATCCAGGTCCAGAGAAATCGTCCCGGGGCAAAACGGGTCTTTTCAATGAGTGTATTTCGGTATTCCAGCAGACTGATGTCGCTGTTCAGAATACGCGGGCTGGAACCAATCATCGAAACTTCGCGTGCAATCTGTCGTTCTCTACCGAGGACATCAGCCATAATCGGACGCTTGAACTGCTGATCGGCACTTTGAATCTGACCGACACGACTGCGGATTTCATTCCATTTACTACCGGGGATTTGTGTTCCCAGATACCAGAATACAATGGGTGCCGTCTGCTCATCAAAGGGGATCAGCGTAGCATTACGGGAAGGCAGGAACGTCCCATCTTCGTCCTGGGGGCGGGGAGGTGTTGCCATCGCCCATAGTCCCTGACTGCGCAGTTCTGAAAGAAACTGGTAATCATCAAATTGCGGCGCTTCGATAACATTCAGTCCAGCCTGTCTGAGTGATTCCAGATTTTCGCCATGATATCGCGACATGCGGGGAAAAAAAGGTCGCCCCTCCAGCTGAACCCGGTCCAGCAGAAATTCGACAATCGGTTTGGCTTTCTGTTTACTCAGAGCAGCGGCAGTCTGTATGACCGATTCGTTGGGACGGACAATCGGGCTTAATTTCAGGTCGTCCAGCAGGAATTCCACCTGATCAGAAGAGGAACGCGTTACCACCAGAACCCGCTCTACATACATTTCTCGTGTATCCAATTGACGGAGCTTACTCCGCCCCCGGAGCAATCCCAATGACTGATTCACCAGGGTTTCGGTGGTGGTACACTTCAACTGCTGCCACTTGCCTTCTTCTGTGTAGGTGTCTCCAATCAGATAAATGCGGGCGACTTCTCCGGTTTCTGGATCAATCTGATGAGGCAGAACCGCTTCCAGGCCAACCCGAGTCCCGCGCCGATTGGATTTCAGCCATACGGAAACGGTCAGTTCATTGATGATCCGACTCGAAGGGAGTGGATGAGAAACTTCGATCAGCGAGCCCAGGTTTCCTGTCACTACCTGCAGATGTTCACAGGCAGCACCGGAATGCATTACCGTCGTATTGCGGACATGCCACTTTTTCTGAGCCTGATTGGGATCAATGCGAACCTGCCAGCTGACGCGGGATGTATCATCGAAATGTTCATGATAAGTTTCTGCGCGCAAAACCGACTTGCTGAACAATCCCGTGAATAGAATGATCAGCAGGCAGAAGTAACTCTGAAACAGCTTATTCAATATACGTGGCATCGATGCCTGAACTCGAACCCATCCCTGGGATAAAATGATCGTAACGCTGCAGTTTCTATACTGATTTACACACTCTGGTGACTCAGGAATGTGATTTTTAATCCCGTCCGTCTGTGGAATAGATTCCCCATTTTCCACAAACCAATCACCGTTCAGCATTCTTTACGAAATGTTGTAAGCTGTCCGGTTTTCGTTGCAGTCAGTCAACGACGACGTTGCCATAATACAACCAGCCATAACATCGCCAAAAATGACTACATTCTCTGGAGATTTTAGAAGATTTTGCAATCTAAGCCAATACGAAGCCTCCCTTTTTTGTGATTCAGTCAGCAGACAGCGTATTACTGGTTGTTATTCTAACAGGCCAGTATGTAGTAACTTAGAGCGAATCCTTTAATAAATATTCATATTCGGCATGAAATCTGTTCTATTGGCTTTCAGTTCATCCCTTGATGAAATCGTTTCTTGAGAAGGTAATGGCACAAGCTGAGAATTGAAAACTTATGAATATTCGACTGACCGACGAAACAGATAGTGCAAGTCTGCCCCGTGAAGTAATCGACCTGGGCAAGAAAATAGCCGAACTGCCCCGCGAACAACAGCAATTACTGGAAGTCTCCTATTCGCGTGTCGTGGAATCGGTAAAGCGGCGCAGACGAATTCTGGGGCTGATCCAGGAAGCACTGGCTCAATTGCGCCTCGATGTGAAATACCTCATGTTCGATCTGGATATCACCAAAAAAGAACGTGACGAACTCAAAGCCCGCCTCGAAGAAACTTAATCTTCAGGAGCCGGACTCGCTCCGATTCTCTCTTGTTCAGGCTGCCGTTCGGATCGATATGACCAGTACTGTGCCAGGATCGTCCCGGTCAACATGCAGCCAAACATATACAGCGCCGGCGGTAATGCGATCAGTTCCTGCCCCGGAAACAGTTGACCTGCCAGAACCGCTCCCAGTCCCGCGTTCTGCATCCCCACTTCCAGGGTCAAGGCCCGCCGCATTGATTCATTCAGTTGGATCGCCGCACCTGCCAGGTATCCACACAGATAACCCAGCAGGTTGATCACTAATAACGCGGCCGCCAGCGAAAAAAAGACTTTCTTCAACTGAGATTCCTGCAGGCTGATTACCGTCGCAATAATCCACAGGATCGAGAAATTTGCGAATGCAGGGCCAAAAACCTGCATGACTCGACTGAATCCGTAGTGATACAGGGCAAGCAGATGCCCGCCAATCACAGGCAATACGACCTGCGTCAGTAGCTTAAAGAAGGAATCTTTCGCCAGCTCCGTCGCATTGATATCCGTTCCGCTGACAGCCAGATAAAGGACAATTGGCACAAAAATCGGCGAGAGCAGGGTGGCCGACGCCGTCAGGCAGACCGAATAACTCACGTTGCCCCGCGCCGCCAGCGTGAGCACATTCGAAGCCATTGCCCCCGGAACACAGCCCACCAGGATAATGCCGATTCGCAATTCCGGTTGATCGAAAAAAAACAGGCTCATCAGAAAAGCCAGGCTTGGCATCACCGTGTATTGCACAAATGTGCCGCCCAGTACCTGGTGCCAGCGACGAAACACCGCCCGCACTTCATCAGGCGGAAGCAGGGCACCAATGACGAACATCGTGGCAGTAAATAAATAGGAGAGATATGGTTTCGATGCATGAAACGGATGAAACGCGTCAGGCAGGATCTTGTCCCAAAAAATCGCAGCCGCAGAAAGCACGATCAGCCAGACTAACAGATAACGTTGCAGCATAAGAGCATTTCCGGGACTTAATTGGCGGAGACAGGCTTGAGATCGTAATAATCTGAGAGGTTCACAGCCACGATCATTTGTTGACAGTAATGAATCGGTTATGATTCCTGACTGTAATCTATGCCATTCCGAATTTCTATGAACAACACCATAATGATGCATGCGGACCATCTGGCGGAATTCGTCAGCAACTTTGAAGAAGCAGGGCTGCTCGTCCGGATCTCATCCCCGGTAGAGACGCAGCTCGAAATCGCTGCCATCACCGAACAGGTTGTCAAAACCAGTCCGACCAACTCCGCACCCGCATTGCTGTTCGATCAGGTCTCCGGACACAGAATTCCCGTGCTGACCAATCTCTATGGCAGTCTCCCCCGAATGCTGCAGATCCTGCGAACCGATTCGCTCGACTCCATCGCCGACCGTGTCGCCGGGCTCCTCTCTCCCGATCTGCCCGAAGGCTGGCTCGATTCACTGAAAATGATTCCGCAGTTCTCGCAACTGGTCAACATCAAGCCCCGCATCGTCAAAACCGCCAGCTGTCAGCAGGTGGTCAAGCTCGGCCGTGATGTCAACCTCAGCGAATTCCCGCTGCTGACCTGCTGGCCAGAAGAACAATCTCCCACGATCACCGCCGCCCAGATCATTACGTTCGACCCTGAAACCAAGGCCCGTTTCGTCAACGCCCGGCCCATTCAGGTCATCTCGAATCAGCAACTGGCGATCCGCTGGAGTCAGCATGACGCCGGTTATCAGCTCCTGCAGAAATTCCATGCCCGCGGTCAGCAACTGCCCGTCGCCATCGTGATTGGCGGTGATCCCGTTGGCCTCTATACGGCTCATGCACCATTGCCCAAAATGACCGACCCCTATGCCTTTGGCGGCTTTCTGCGTAACAATGCGCTGGAACTGGTTAGAGCCCGCTCCATCGAAATCGATGTCCCTGCGCAGGCCGAAATCGTGATGGAAGGCTTTATCGATCCTGCTTCTGATCCGGTCGATGTCGGTCCCGTCGCGAATACCACCGGCTACTACAGCCCGGCTGAAAAAGTGATGCCTTTGAATCTGTCCGCCGTCACCCATCGTGCCAATCCGATCTGGCATGCGTTGATCCCGGCGGCACCACCCGCAGAAGCCGGTTTCTTCGCTCAAGCCACCGAACGTATTTTTTTCCCGCTGTTGAAGCTGATGGTTCCCGAACTCGTCGACATCCATTTTCCCGAAGCCGGTGCAGGCCGTTATCTGATGTTCGTCAGTATTCATAAATCCTATCCTCAGCAGGCCCGTCGGGTGGTCAATGCATTGTGGAGTCTGGAAAGTCTATTATCATTGAAGCTGATCGTCGTTGTCGATGATGATGTCAACGTGCACGACGAACAGCAGGTCTGGTATCGCGTCAGCACGAATCTCAATCCCGGTCGAGACCTGATTCGCTCGGAAGGGCCCGGCGATGATGACGATCACAGCGCAGCCATCCAGGGTATCGGCCATAAACTCGGTCTCGATGCCACCCGAAAATCTACAGCAGAAGGGCATTCTCGTGGATGGCCTTCTGACTTGAAGATGCCCGCTGAAATGTTACAACGCGTCCAGAGCCGTCTGAGTGAACTCGGCCTGTCCTGAAAATAGGAAACGATCCTGAAGTTATGAATGTTGATAAAACCGGCTCCCGTGTGCAGCAGATGTTTGGCGAAATCGCACCTCGCTACGATTTCATGAACCACTTCCTCTCGGGCGGCGTCGACTATTACTGGCGCTGGCGCACCGTGCGGAAAGTCGCACCTGCAGGTCAGGCTCCCATCCTCGATGTCTGTACTGGCACCGGAGACCTTGCCCTTTCCTATCTCAAAAAAGCAGGCGGCAAAACGCAGGTCGTCGGAGCCGACTTCACGCATGAAATGCTGCAGCTGGCGTTGAAAAAGAATACCAGCAGCCATCTCACCTTTCTGGAAGCCGACACCCAGGAACTTCCCTTCGCCGACAACCAGTTTCAGATCGTCTCTGTCGCCTTCGGCCTGAGAAACGTCGCCGACACCCGACGGGGACTCAAAGAAATGATCCGCGTCTGTCAGCCCGGCGGTCAGGTGGCCGTCCTCGAATTCTCCATGCCCACCAATCCACTGTTTCGCTCCTGTTATCAGTTTTATTTTCGACATATTCTTCCAAAAATGGGACAATTACTCGCCCGTAACAGACAGTCCGCCTATAACTATCTGCCCGAGTCCGTTTCTGAATTTCCTTATGGTAAAACATTAGCAGACCTCATGGATGAATGCGGGCTGGAAGGCACACGCTGGTATCCGCTCACGTTTGGCATCGCCACACTGTATACCGGCGTCAAACCAGCAGTTTCAAAATAACGTTCCAGCAAAGATTGTGAGGTCCCCTCATGTCCAATGTCGTCGTCGCCATGACCGGTGCCAGTGGTGCCATTTATGCCGTCCGTCTGATCGAAGTCCTGATGGCCGCCGGACGCACCGTGCATCTCACCATCAGCGCCTCTGCTGCGCAGGTTCTCAAACATGAGCTCGGCCTGAAAATCGATCTGGAAAACTTCGACCCCACACAGCTCCTTTCCGATCCCGCCGGTCAACCCGATGACAGCGTCATCCGCAAGATCAAGCCCACCCACAGTGAAGACTTCGCCCTCAGTTCCGTACTCGGCGATTCCGATCTCAAGCAGGGGGCCCTCATTTATCATCACTACAAAGATTTCTCCGCGGGCATCGCCAGTGGTTCCTTTCTGACCGATGGCATGGTGATCTGTCCCTGTTCGATGGGAACCCTGGGAAGTATTGCTTCCGGCGCCTGTGGCAATCTCATCCACCGTGCGGCTGATGTGCATCTCAAAGAACGCCGCAAACTGATTCTGCTCGCCCGCGAAACGCCCCTGGGTCTCATCCCGCTGGAAAACATGGTCAAGCTCACACAGGCCGGCGCCATCGTCATGCCGGCAGCCCCCGGCTTTTATCATAACCCGGTCACCATCCATGATCTGGTCGACTTCATGTCGGGCCGCATCTGTGATCATCTGGGAATCAGGCACGATATTCATCAACGCTGGGGCAATCAGCCTTTGTAGATTTTTGTATCTTGTGTTCAGCACAGTCACTCCTCTCAAACGCTCTTTCTTGCGATTCTGCCTCGGAACCGTTAAAAACAAGTCAGAGCGTCTCACATTTAACCAGAGTGTCGTTCAATCTAATATACTCGTCTCGAATGTTCTTGGAGACGCTACAGTAAAACTGGACTTAGTCCAGAACTAATTCATCAGTCGGACTGATCAGCCAATGGAACGGAAAGCCGTCGTGGAATCCATTTCCCGCATTCATCAACTCGATACCAGCGTCATCAACAAAATTGCCGCCGGCGAAGTGATTGAACGCCCCGCCAGCGCGGTCAAGGAACTCCTCGATAACAGTATCGACGCCCTTGCCACCCGCATCGAAGTCGACATCATGAACGGCGGTGCCGACCTGATCCGCGTCGTCGATAACGGCGAAGGCATTCATCCCGACGACCTGCTGCTCGCCGTTGCCAGCAATGCGACCAGTAAAATCACGACCGCCGACGACCTGTTCAGCGTGCAGACGATGGGCTTCCGGGGAGAAGCCCTCGCCTCGATTTCCGAAGTCAGCCACTTCCGTATTCGCACGCGTACCGCCGACCAGACCCAGGGGCTCGAATTCGAAGTCAAAACCGGAATTCCCGGCAAACCTCAGCCGTGTGGCTGTCCATTGGGGACCTCGATCGAGGTCCGACAGCTGTTTGCCAACACACCCGTACGCCGCAAGTTTCTGAAAACCACCAAAACCGAGTTCGGCCACATCAGCGAGCAGTTTACCCGCGCCGCCCTCGCACATCCGCGGCTCTATATGGTTCTCAGGCACAACAACAAAGTCATCTTCGATCTGCCCCCCTCCGATAATCTGCTCGATCGCCTCCGCCTGTTTTATGGCAGCAAACTCGCCGAGCAACTGATCTGGGTCGATTCGGAAGTCGACGACATCCGCATCTGGGGCTACGTCTCGCATCCCAGCGAAAACAAATCGACCCGCAAAGGGCAGTACCTGTTCCTCAACGGCCGCTGGATTCAGGATCGTACGCTGCAGCATGCGTTGACCGAAGCCTATCGCGGGCTGCTGATGGTCGGACGCCAGCCGATCTCCTTCCTCTACCTCGACATGCCCGCTTCCCAGGTCGATGTCAACGTGCATCCCACCAAATCGGAAGTCCGCTTCCGCGACGGCCAGCACCTGTATCGTCAGTTGCTTTCGACGCTCCGCAGCCAGTTTCTCAGCATGGACCTGCAGTCGCAGATGTCGCTTGGCAAAAAAGCCGACTTCGATGTCTCTGCACCACCGCCACCACTCACACCCGAGCAGAAACAGACGCAGATGGAACTGACCAGTTGGGCCAAGGAACAGCTCAACCAGGTTCACGATAACCTTTCGGACATCAAAATCAGCTCGGCGCCCCGGTCGATTTCTCCCACCTCGGATCTCGCCGCTCCCTTTACCGCCGCCGACGCGATTCCGCTTTCCCACTTCCAGCAGAACAGAGACCTGTCGTCCGTCGAATTGCCCGAAACTAAAAACGAACCCGCCGACCTGGTCGTCCCCGACATCGATCGGCCTGCAGACAAATTTGCGGACGTCGCGACCTCTGACCTGCGACCGATTCAGGTTTTGAACTGCTACATCGTCGTCGAGAACAAAGGCGCGCTGACCATCATCGATCAGCACGCGCTGCACGAACGCATCATGTACGAATACTTCCGCAAACGCGTCCTTGCGCAGTCGGTCGAAGCCCAGAAGCTGCTCGTCCCGCTGACTCTCGAAATGAGCGGCAAAGAGGCGGCGCTCCTGCTGGATCACGCCGAAATGCTCAACAGCTTCGGTCTGGGCATCGAAGAATTTGGTGGCAACACGCTGCTGATCACCAGTTATCCCGTGATGCTCAAGAAGGTCAATCTGGAACAGCTGGTCCGCGATATCGCCGATAACCTCGACAACGCCAAACAGCCGTCGCGTCGCGATCTGCTGGATGACCTGATCACAATGATGTCCTGCAAAGCCGCCATCAAAGCCGGCCAGCGACTGACGCAGGAAGAAATCTATAGCCTGCTGGAACAAAGGCACCTGATTGACGATGCCCACCACTGTCCGCATGGTCGTCCTTCCGCCCTGGTCCTCAGCCACGCCGAGCTCGATCGCCAGTTCGGTCGCATGGGCTGATATCTCTCCCTCTGAAAAAACTGGACTTGACCCCGCCGCGCCAACAGCGATAAGCGCTGTTCTGGGTCGCGCGCGTGCCCAGTTTACAGTGCACTGAAACACGCGACAGTTGTTCCAGATCTTCACCGTAAAACAGGACCTTTTTTCCAGATTAGCAGTTTGCACACCAACACCGGTTCCCCATGTATGCCTGCGGGTCGCCACACATCGCCGTCCATCACCACAAAACCGCCCCGGCGTCGCAGCAGATCGGCCCCCTGTCAACCGGTATCGCCACCCGATTCTGTTCATCCCCCCTTGACGCCCCCACGCCCCTGCATAAGATCTCCCATCAATCAAGGAAGACAACGAGATCCTGGAATCCGCCCTCACACAACACTCAACAGGAAAATAATGATTAATTCGATCCATCACTCTCACTTGTTCCCTGTAAAGTAAAGCCACCTTAAACGTTCGTGTTTTCCTAATAGAAATAAACTTGTGTCACAGTTAGCTTGTCCATTATGTATCGTATAACTAACTGCATTCCTACTCACTTGCATTTTGAGCATTCATCCAGTCATGAAAGTAGACAAGGACCTAAAACATGAGTTGTGAGGACTCATACTTCGGTTGCCATCTTCGACCACTCTGTATCATACACATTGTCTCAACTGGTCAGAGATGAATTTGTGTAAGTGGTCATGTGTGTTAAGCTGTCAAAGGATCCAGAATAATAATTGTAAAATTCGAATAGATGATGAAGTATGACAAGCATTCAGGATTCTAAATTTGAAATCCAGAATCCAGGATTATGAATTTTATTTGACTGTTATTTGAGAGTAATTGCTGAATAACTGGTTGATATCCTGATGTTCACGTGTTATTAGGTGGGTAATTGATGATGTTGTAATAGGAAAATTTAAAAATATTAAGATGTGTGATTTGTTTTTTAGTGATGCAATGTACTCAAGCCTGAAATTAATGGTTCTATTATTTAGGCTGATTCTAGTTTTTTAATTGAATAACAAATTACTATAAGTTGCTTCAACGAAAGACTGTTCTGTTTAACTACTCTACCTTTAAATATTTTTGGTATGTCTATGAAAATACTTGGAAGACCCTGTCAAGAACTGGAACAAAAATATGAAAAGCTTTGATTCGTTTGATCCATTAAAAGCTAAGTCTACAGCCGAAACTGATGTAGCCGCCAATGCATTAAAAAGGGAAATTAAAGGAATCCTAGGCTCATATGTTGGTTGGTATGATCCATTCAGCGAACTAATACAGAATGCATTAGATGCGGTTGATGCCAGAAAGGAAAAGCAACCCCAAAAATATAAACCACAAATTTGGATAACGGTTAATATTCAAGAGAATCAACTTTCTGTTACAGACAACGGCATAGGGCTAGACAAGAATGAATTCGAACAATTCCTTGTTCCCTTTTTCTCATTCAAATCTGGTAAAACTAGAGGCCATAAAGGAGTAGGAGCAACCTATTTGGCTTATGGCTTCAATTTCATTCAGGTGAGCACAAAGACCAAGAATTTTTCAACAACTGGTCAAATGAGAAATGCACGTGACTGGTTGAGCGATCAAAATCCGGCGGGTAATCCTAATGTTGAATTTGATGACGAAGGGGCACAGGACGCTTTTTTTAAGGATGTAGACTCTGGGGTTTCGATAACGCTAGGGTTTGACAGTAAAACACACCCTAAGGATCTGGATTGGATAAAAGTTTCCGATGCTTCTAATTGGCTCAAAATTCTCTCAATTAAAACGGGTTTAGGAGCTTTTGAGGGTGATGAAGAAATAAAAGTTACAATTAAAGTTATTGATAAAAATGGTGGTGAAACAATTACATCACAAGAAGGCATTGGTTACCTGTGGTTAGAGGAAATCGAAGGAAAGAAATGCATTCGACTTTGTGAATTAGAAGAAAAGCTCGATGCGCTGTATAAGAAGAAAGGACTAATTACAAAGTTACCAATATCACTCAGGAATTTCGACATTATTTGGGAATTATGGGAGTATGCTGAGATCAAAGAAATTATTGATTTCACTGAGGATGAACTAAGTATCCTAGAATTGGTGCAACCAGACGTTTATGTTGGCTATGCCTCCACAGCTAGGCTCTATCAAAGTTTTAGTGAAAGTCTAGGGGCTCGAAAAAATGCTAAAATTTTAGTTCCCGGAATACAAATCTTCGCAAACAATATGCCACAAGGTGAAGTGTTTCAAGTTCCCTTGAAGAGATATACCGGTCGACAAAACCAAGTACATGTATGTGTAAATATTACGTGTTCAGATTGGTTTTATAGTGCAGATTTAGGTCGGAAAGGCTTCCATGATGACATTATGGAGCTATCCAAAAAAATTGCTGAGGAATTAATAGTTGGTCCAATGAATAATTCCCGTGTTTCTCTTCGACCAAACACAGGTGCTCCGTCTGATATCGTCCGAGTACGGAATGTCGCAGAATGGAAGGATGAGATGAAACAGCATGAGATAATACACCCTCTAACTTTAGAGAATGAAAATTTTTTCCGACCCGTAAAGTCAATTTCGATTACTTCAGTTCCAACACGCGAGCAAGATGTTATATCCCTGTTTAACCAACTTATTGCGGGCGGAGTCATTCGTGGAATCAGAATAATGTCAACTAATGAGAGATTTACATATGACGGACTTTATCGAATATTAATTGCTGAACCTACCAAGAATCATCTTTTTGATGAGAAGAAAAATCCGTTAGGTATTCTCGAAGATCAAATTGCTGCAATTCAGGAATTACCTTTTCTGGGGGCACCTGGAATCCTCGAATATAAATATTGTCTTGATGGATTAATTGAAGATATTAGCGATGGCACTAAAAACTCAAACGAAATCGAACTTGTCGTAGTTTGGGAGACTGGCGAGAAATATATTGAAAATTATGAAATCACGTCATTGCTCGATTCAGATAATTTATCATTACGACAATACCATGGAGTTACTCACGTAATGACTAATTTGACTTCTGGACAGAAAGAAATGGATCTAATCGTTTTGTCTGAATTAATTCAGCATTTGAATGATCCAGAAAAGTCCCAAGAAATACAAAAAACAAAATACTCAGAAGAATAGATTATCACAAAATCATTTTTTCTCATGTGTAGTCTTTGATGTTGCCATCCAAAAATAATGCTTCAGCTGATCACAGAATTTTGTTGAATTAATGGGTAAGCCCGGTTGTAATCCGGGCCGAGCAGAGCCAGCAGCAGGTCGCAGCTGCCGCGTTCAATTAATCCCAGTCCGTCTCATCCGCAAAACCCCATTAGCCGTAGGGCGTTAGCCCCGGTTGTCTCCCGACCTGCAGAAACCGCGTCTAGCGCCATACAGCTCATGCAAAAGAAAAGGCAGCCCTCGTTGCAGCGTCAACAGATCAATTTCCCGGGTCTGTCTTCCTGCTGGCGAATCTGCTTGCCGTGGTGCTGAACGGATTGTAAAATAATCAGGCCTCAACAGGGCAGTGCAGCAAACCAGAGATTCCCAGCGAGCGACTTCAGGCTGACGGACCGGATTGTTCCGTCTCCCACCTGCAATACCCCCGACCAGAACCCTCCTGCATCCTTTTGGAGAAGAACACGATGCTCTCAATCGCAGGTCCCCCACAGCGACAGTGCAACGGCTCGCGCCGCCAGTTCCTCAAGATCGGCGGCCTGGCCCTGGGCGGACTTTCGCTCCCGCAGATCCTGCAGGCAGAAGCTCTTGCCAGCAACCCCACGGGCAAACTCGGGCACAAAGCCATCATCATGATTTTCCTGTCCGGTGGCCCTTCGCATCAGGACATGTACGACCTGAAGATGGACGCCCCCTCGGAAATTCGGGGCGAATTTCGTCCCATCGACACGAACGTACCCGGCATCCAGATCTGCGAACACATGCCCCGCCTGGCGAAGATGATGGACAAGTTCGCCATCATCCGCTCATTGCATGGCTGCCCCGATCAGCATGCGTCCGATCTCTGCATGAGTGGCTGGCCCATCAATGGTGACGGTCGGCAGTCGGGTCATCCTTCCCTGGGCGCGGTCCTTTCGAAAGTGCAGGGACCCGTCGATAGGGCAGTTCCGCCGTTCGTTGGTCTCAGCATCCCCAGTCGCCACGAACCGTACGGCAATCCCGGCTTCCCCGGTTTCCTGGGAAAACCCCACGCCCCGATGCAGCCGACGGGCGAAGGCATGGACAACATGCGTCTGCAGGGCATCTCACTCGAGCGGCTCCGCGATCGCCAGGCATTGCTGAACAGCTTTGACGCGTTCCGCAACTCCGCCGACAACGCCTACGACGGACTGGATGCCTACTCGCAGCGGGCCTTCGATGTTCTCACTTCCAGCAAACTGGTCGAAGCCATGGATCTGGAAAAAGAAGATCCCGCGCTCCGTGACCGTTATGGCAGAGGCAATGACTCGCCCGCGTTCGGGGAAGACGCCGGCCCGCACTGGCTGGATCAGTTCCTGATGGCCCGTCGCCTGGTCGAAGCAGGCGTCCGTTGTGTGACCCTTTCGTTCGGCAGCTGGGATCGGCATCATTCCAACTTCGCACGCCTGCCTCTGCAACTCAATAAACTTGATCAGGGTATTACTGCCCTGGTCGAAGACCTGCACAACCGCGGCCTGCAGAACGATGTCAGCGTCATCGCCTGGGGCGAATTCGGACGCACGCCCCGCATCAACGAAAACGCAGGCCGCGATCACTGGCCGCAAGCCTCCTGTGCACTGCTCGCCGGCGGCGGCATGCGGATGGGGCAGGTCATCGGTTCCACCAATCGACTTGGCGAAGTCCCCCAGGATCGTCCTTTGCATTATCAGAACGTCTTCGCCACGCTTTACCGCCAGTTGGGCATCGACCCCATGACGACCACCGTCCCCGACTTCGCCGGCCGCCCGCACTACATGCTCGACATCCGCGAACCGATCGACGAATTAATCTGACAGTCTCCCGACTTTCCTGTTTTTCCTACCATGGAAAACACGAAAAACACAAAACGACACGAAAGCAAGACAGTGGGTGACCCCGGATGTAATCCGGGGCGAGCGGAGCGAGCAGGAGGTCGCAGCTATTACGTTCAATTCGAAACGGGGCTGCTACTATACTCGGCACGGCCAAACGAAATCGCAGAAACTGCGGCTAACGCCGTACGGCTCATGTGAAAGAAAATCGGGTCGCCCCGGATGTAATCCGGCCTTATCGCAGACAACAGAAACTGGCAGCGAATCAATGCATTTCGTGTATTTTCGTGCCTTTCGTGGTAGAAAAATAATTAGTCCGCCTCTTGTCAGTAAAACGCAGAATGTCTCAGAAAAGTTTTCCAGATTTCGTTACCCCTTGTGGTGATCGGATTGTTAAACTGGAGTCGGTTGTTTATCCCCTTCACATCAACTCACTTCAAGAAAGTGGTTCCGCTCATGCTGAAACATGTTTCCTGCTGCTGCCTGGCTTTGACATTACTGGTTCCCTCTCTGCTCAAAGCGGAGAAGAATTCGCCCCTCAAACCCGTGCTAGGCAAGACCGGCGAACCGACAAACGCCGATCACTTCGACAAGCCCAAACTCAGCAAACAGTGGGCCGCTGCGAAGGGGGAGTGGACGGTTTCGGACGGCGTGCTGACCGGCAAGGAACTCAAAGCCGACAAACACGCGGCTGTTTTGACCTGGAAGCTGCCACATCGTAATTCCATTATCCGTTGTTCGTTCCAGTTGAAAGACGCCGACTTTTTTCATCTGAGCCTGAATCATCCCAAAGGGCATCTGTTTCGCGTCATCCTTGACGAATCAGGCATGACGCTGCGGACCGACAAAAACAAGAAAGACCCCAAGTCGAAACCCATCACCCTGGCACAGGCCAAAGGCACTCTGGAACCGGGCAAGTGGTACACACTGCAACTGGAAATGCAGGGAGATCGAGTCATTGCCCAACTGGACAATGGATTAAACGTGGAAGGTCGGCACCCATCACTCGACGTCAATAAAACCGGCTACCGCTTCATCATGAAAGGCAACACGCTCTTACTGGATGACATGACCGCCTGGAAGCAGGAGTAACTGATCCACACCACAACGGGAGTGGCTGAATTTTTCGAATTTGAATTTTCTACCAAAAAAAACACGAAACCACCCGAAAGAAAAATGTGAGTGGGCCCGAATGTAATTCGGGCCGAGCGGAGCGAGCAGGAAACTGACAGAGGGACCGTTCGATAGAGAATGAAAGATTCCTCAACCTCCATTCTGGAACGACTACGAATTAGCGTGGCAAACTTTCCACCAGTCCGATCACGGCCCAGGTGGTTCCCCAATAGACGGCGGTTTCCTGCACGCTCGCTTTTTTCTTTTCCTTGGTCCCCCGCACAGGCCACGAACCATCGTCGCGTTGCGTGCTCACCAGAAACTGTTGCGCCCCTTTGATGGCAGGATCGTTTCGATCGACGCCTGCCGAGACGAGCGCGTATAAAGCCAGGCCCGTTCCCAGGGCATCGCTGTTGTCGGCGATCATCCAGCCCCAGCCGCCATCCGGATGTTGCTGGTTGCGAAGCTGTTTCACCAACTGGTCGCGCACTTCCGTCTCTCCCGACTGAACTGCCAGCAGTAAGCGGACGGCGTACCATTCGACACTTTTACCCGGCGAACACGCTTCGATATATTTCATCGCGCGGGTGAGGACGGGCGTGCTGGCCTCGTTCTTACCTTCCGCGAGCAGTGCCAGTGTCAGCCACATGGTGGAAACAGCGTCTGTTTCGGCGGCGGGTCGTTTCTGAAACGGGAGCTGGCCCCCCGCTTTCCAGGAACCATCGGGCCGTTGTTCTTCCAGTAAAATCGCTGCCAGTTTTTTGCGGGCTTCGACCTGAGCCGCATCAGTGTCAGCACGATCCGGGCTCAACAGCAGCTGAACCACCCCTTCTTTATTACCCAGACCGGTGATCTTCCCCTTGTCGTTGTTCGCCAGTGTTTTGTCGATCGACCACTGCTTCCATTCCGCCAGGCGCTCACTGACCGTGAAGCCGCTCTGTTTTGCGGCCTGCAGGCTCCAGATCATATTGCCCCCACGATGGCAGGTGACGCATTTCTTTTCTTCAATCCACCACAGCCCCTTTTCTTCAATATAGGGAATACCGCGCTGTACCGTTTCGCGAATCTGAACGGTCGTGGGCTGTGCGTCGGACAGGGCGCCGATGGAAAGTGTCAGCAGAATCGAGCTGAATGCAAACATGGTGAAAGCCATTCCTTAAGTGATGCGTTGGCAGAAAGAAAACAGCAAGCATTCTTGAACGGAGCCTTTATTATATACTCCCACCTGCAGGAAAAACACTAACGATTGAAGGTTGTTTTCTGTCAGGGCAATACCGGGGTACAGGGAATCAGCGTGGCGCAGATGTTCTCTACATTACCTGGGCTCACTTTTCCTTCTGAATCGGCAGATTCTTTCGACACGCGGAGAGAATCTGTCGCGCCAGGGCAGGGGACTTGACGGCCCGCGCCAGTGACAGTCCGCCAAAACAGAGTGCCAGTGTCGAGAGTATTTCCTGTCGGGAAAATTTGTTGTGGGAGCGTTCCTCAAACTGTGTGACCATCCACTGGATCACTTCTTCGAACTGCGCTTTCGTTTCCTCATCGGCGCGGCCCAGATCGGACAGCAGAGGAGGGATCGAACAGCCCTCCTCCACATGCTCGCAATGTTTACTCGACAGGTACCGCTGCATGATTTCGATCAGTTGCTCCGGCGTTTCAGATTCACTGAGCGCCCCATCCATGGCTGCCTGATCTTCAATGAACGACTGCACCAGCGCTGCGCCCAGCACATCGGTTTTCGAATCAAAGTGACCGTAAAACGCACCCGAGGTCATCCCCGCTTCTTCCATGATCCCGTCCACGCCACTCCCCACATACCCCTGACGCTTAAACATCCGCAGGGCGGCGTTCAGAATGTTTTTGCGGGAGCGGGTTTTACGGTCCGTGGGGGGCGTCATGATCAGATTCTGCTTTCCAGGCTATCGGGTAATCCTCCAGGCGTTCGCCATCCTGAATGGTGCCGGTCACACAACTGTCGGCGCGGTACTGGATTACCAGATAGTATAACGGCTCTTCCGAATTGTTTCTCCAGACCCGGGGCACTTCCGGCGAAAGTCGGATGAAGAATCCCTCAGAGACATCGAACACATCTGGGCCCGCCTGGAACTGTCCCTGCCCCTGAATCACGTAATAAATCTCATCGTTCTCCTTGTGCCGATGCACGAACGGCATCTCACGACCCGCGGGCAACGCATTGATCGACATCTCCAGCCCATCAGAATTCAGATACTTCCGCAGAAAATATTTTCCCCGCGCCGGCAGTGGCGTCTCGGGAGGCGCCAGACGAAACCGCATCCAGCTCTCCATTGGCCCCGCTGCAAAACAGTCATATCCCTGGCCGTGTACGACCTCTTCACTTACTTGACTCATCACGTTTCTCCCTGGAAATCAGATAGGAACTGTTAATATAACGAACGTTATATAACGGTCGTTATATTAAGTCAATCCCGTTTTCAGAATCCACACCATCCCTCCAGCCGCTGTAATCGGAAGGGGCGCGGGTGGGATTTCAGTGCTTTCTGAATGGCATCTCCATTCAGAATGACATCACCGGTAGAAATCGACGGTGATTCGCTATAATGAACGGGTCTCACAGACAGGCTCTTGTTTGAGTCAGCGTCAGAAATTAGGTACACTGGTCGCTCTCTCTGTTGTGCATACGTCCGCCTGTCAGGAACCTGCATTAAAACGTCACGTTCGCAGACAGTCCGGCTCCTTATAGAAAGCTGAAGTGATTCAATGATTTGTGTCAGCATCGGTCGAACCCGACACAAAATGGTGATGATGGAACACCGCTCCCTCGCGGAAAAAGGGGCGGAACTGGTAGAACTGCGGCTGGACTGGATCGCCCGCGCTCCCGATGTGAGCCGCTTGATTAAAGACAGGCCCACCCCCGTCGTCATCACCTGCCGCCGCCAGGAAGACAAAGGCCGCTGGAGCCGCACTGAAGAACAGCGGCAGGCGCTGCTGCGAACCGCCATCGTTTCCGAGGTCGAATACGTCGACATTGAAGACGACATCGCCGGGTCCATCCCCCGTTACGGCAAAACCAAACGCATCATCAGTCATCACAATTTCGATGAGACTCCCGACGACATCGAAGAGATCCACGCCGCGATGTGTAAAAAGGATCCGGATATCGTCAAGCTGGTCACCATGGCCAATTCGCCCGGCGATTCGGTTCGCATGCTGCAGCTGGTCGCCAATGCCAAGGTGCCCACCATCGGGTTCTGCATGGGCGAGTACGGCGTGATCAGCCGTATCCTCTGCGGGAAATATGGTTCCCCCTTCACCTATGCCACCTTCAGCCGCGAGCGTGAACTGGCACCCGGTCAGCTGGCTTTCTCGGAAATGTCGCGAATTTACCGCTATGATGAAATCGGTCCCGAGACCCCCGTCTATGGCGTCATCGGCGATCCGATCGCGCACAGCTTGAGTCCGCTGATTCATAACCTCGCTTTTAAACATGACAAGCTTGATGCGGTTTACCTGCCGTTCCGGATTCCCAAAGACCGGCTCAAGGAAACACTCAAAGAATTCGAATGGCTCAACGTCCAGGGATACAGCGTGACGATTCCCCACAAAGCCGGCGCCTTGGAACTGGCCGATGAAGCCGATGAAGCTTCGAAAAAAATGGGAGTCGCCAACACGCTCTTCAAAGATGAGAAAAACGCCTGGCAGGCCCGCAATACCGACTACGATGCCGCCCTCGACAGCATTCGCCTGGGACTTGATCCCCAGGGCAAAGCGACCACTGATCCGATTAACGGAAAACAGGTACTGCTGCTGGGGGCCGGCGGTGTGTCACGGGCCATTGGCGCCGGTATCGTTGCCGCGGGTGGCGTCCTGACGGTTTCGAATCGAAGTCGTACCCGCGGGGAACAACTGGCGAAAGACCTGGGCTGCAATCATTGCACCTGGGAAAACCGGGGCAGCGGTCGTTACGACATTCTCGTGAACGGTACCGCGGTGGGCATGTATCCCAACGTGAACGACACCCCCTTCGCGCAGAACTTCATGCAGGAAGAGATGCTGGTTTTCGATACCGTTTACAATCCGGAGAATACGCTGCTCCTCAAGCAGGCACGCGAGCGGGGTTGCAAAACGGTTTCGGGAATTGAAATGTTCGTGCGCCAGGCAGCAGCCCAGTACAAGCTGTTTACCGGCAAAGAAGCCCCGCTGGAAGTCATGCGGAATACCCTGCGAAAAGGGATTTCCGCGGTCGGAAAACTGTGAGGGGCTCAGCATGACGGTAATTACATTGATCGGCTTACGGGGCAGCGGTAAAAGCAGCGTCGCCGCACCCCTGGCCGCCAGGCAGAATGCAGACTGGATCGACGCCGACGACGAAATTGAACGCCGTGCCGGAAAATCGATCACTGAGATCTTTGCCGACGAAGGGGAACCGCACTTTCGCCAGCTGGAACGAGCCGTCATGCAGGATCTGCTTTCGCGCGAGTCACTCATCATCGCTGCCGGAGGCGGTGCGATTCTGAATGCCGAGACCCGGGCCGAGATGCAAACCGCCGGGCCGGTGGTCTGGCTGAATGCCAGTGTCGCAGCACTCGAACAGCGGATCAATCAGGATGCGACTACAGACAGCCGCCGACCTGCTTTGACCACGCGCGCTTCACAACGCGAAGAAATACAACACCTGCTCGAACAGCGCGAACCCCTGTATCGCGAAGCCGCCACCATGATTATTCAGACCGATGATAAATCGGTGACACAAATCGTCGATGAAATCATTTCCGCTCTGGATTCCCCCTCGTAAGGCACGACGAAAGTTTCAACATCTATGACTCCGTTTGGCATCAATCCTTATTTTCTACTCGTGCTGCTGTTTGTGCTGGGAACATGCCTGGGACGAATCGTCAATCTCTGCATCGAAGAGATTCCCCGCGAAGAACGGGTCGGCCCTGCCTGGCGACGCGTCGGTCGGCGTCTGCGCCATCTCTGGTCCCGCTATCATCTTCCCATTATCGGCGTCTATCTGACACGCTCGTCTCACTCAACATTTCCTTATCGGCGTACTCAGCGGGAAGCGCTCGTCGAACTGTTGAACGGCGTAATCTTTGTGCTCCTGTATCTGGCGGAAGTTCCGTTGAGCAGCCAGGCGACCCTGCAACAGAGCGGCCTGTTTTCACTCTACGCCCCCGATCCGCTGGCAGTGAACTCCTGGATGACACCGGTCATGCTGCTCAATCTGCGGTATGCCTTCCATCTGGTGCTCATCGAATCGTTAATGATCGCGACGTTCATCGACTTCGATCTCAAAATCATTCCCGACGGCGCGACGATGCCCGCCATGTTTATTGGCGTGGTCGGCTCGTTTGTGTTCGGACTTTTGTATCTGGTGCCGGTCTGGTTCCAGGAACCCTCGGTCGTGCGGCTGCTGGGCATCTATTTTCCCGAACAGTATCGCAGTGCCTTCGTCGTCGAAAAAGTGCCTCAGTGGGTCTACCTGTATCCGCATCTGCACGGACTGGCCGTCAGTCTGGTCGGCCTGATCGTAGGCGGAGGCGTGGTTTGGGCCGTACGAATTATCGGCCAGTGGACACTGCGTCAGGAAGCGATGGGCTTCGGTGATGTGATTCTCATGGCGGTGATCGGCAGCTTTCTCGGCTGGCAGGCCACGGTGACCGTGTTTGTGATCTCGCCGCTGTGTGCCCTGGGAGTTGTCGCCGTTTCGATCTTCTTCAAACAGTCGCGCGAAATCCCGTTCGGGCCGTATCTCAGTCTGGGCGCACTGCTGGTGCTGCTGGGCTGGCCGAAGATCTGGCCGTTCATGGAACGCATCTGCCACCTCGGTCCGCTGCTGCCGATCCTGGCGATTGTCATGCTGCTCCTTCTGGGAGCCTGCCTGATGACCACGCAACTGGTCAAATGGATGCTGGGCATCCCCCTGTATTACGATGAAGAATGGATTGAAGAATGGACGTCCGCCGATCAGCTCACCTATCAGTCGGGCGAAAACGTCAACGAGACTCAGGGCCGTTGGGATCGGAACACAGACGCACACACCCGGGCCGGCCGCGGAACGCAGCACTATCATCAATGGAAAAACGGCAACAGATGATCTGAATTGCCGACGATTTCATCACGGCAAAAACTGAAGTCAGGCGTCGACTTTTAGTGTCTAGTCGATCGTCGCACCCGCAATCGCCGGAGATTTGTAAGCCTTGGTGATCAGCTTCTTGAGTGTCGGCAGATGAGCGTCTGCCAGCTTTTTGAGGTAGAGACAGGACTTACCGATCTTATGTTTTCCCAGTTTCTCCAGTAAGGCATCCTGCTTTTCCAGTTCGCAGTGCAGGTAGAGTACCAGGTCCTGTTTACGGGGAGAAAAGCCGACGTGGAACCAGTCTCCCTCGGACGTTTTCCCCCGATAGTGAAAGCTGCCAAAGCCGACCTTGGTCTTTCCCCACATGACGGCCGGCTCTCCCGTGAGTTTCTGCATCAACTCCAGCAAAGCCAGGCAGTCGGCCTGTTGCTGTTCGTCTTTAATACTGGCAAGGAACTGGTCCACACTGGCATCGTTCTTCTGCGTTTTTAACTTTGACATGAGAATCCCCTAATTAATTGTGACTGGTTCACCAGGTGGTCTCTGTATTTCGTCAAATAACATGCCTTTGTATTCAGGGTACGGGAAAGCGGCGTACTGCGATTTATCCTGTCATCCTATTCTCAGTTATACGGCGGTACAAGCAGAATCCAGAGTGATTGACATCTTTTATGCACGTGGTTTCTTTTCTCTCAAGCGCGGGACACACCAGGCCCAGTCGCTGTTTGCAAGCTGCTCCCTGGTAACCTGAAAGTCCGCCGTCGCATTCTTCCCAATCCATGGACGGTCGTTCGGGATTGGACGACCACAACCCAGACAATCAAATGAGCAGTTAAAGACTGAGCAACGTTTGGTAAGGTCGCGTCCATCAAGGTAGGCTGTGTCGACTTCATATTCAATCATGTAAACCCGGTCGCAAAATGGGCACTTGAATAATGCGAAATCTTCGTCGCCGCAGTTGTGACCTCCACGCCGATAAACCTCCTCGTAATCAATTTCCTCTTCCGCGACAAAATCACTCATAGCGCGAACGACACCTCACTATTACCAGGTAAAAACCAGATTTGCTTCCATCTCAATCTACCAGTATTTTGTTGAATATCAACTTCGGTTCACCCGAGCTTCAGCGCATGGGAAGATTATACAGGGAAGAACGCGATGGCAGCGCGTTTTCAATTTCTGAACTCTCTCAGAATCACGCGACCGGTAGCTCTGAATTCAACACTTCTTTATGACTTGTGCAGCTCGATTTCACCAAACGTCATGTAGACCAGCGCAGTACCTGATGGACCACAGTAAGCGCCGTTCGCATTAGCAAGGCGCGCTGCAACGGCAGTGAATTCCCACGCCTCGGATTCTGCACACTCCACGATCCGTTCCGTGAAATTTGACAGTTTGTGTTGTTCTCCGAACTGTCGTGCAAGTTTGGCGTGAGCACGAAGCGGTTCCTTGATATAGGGATGATCCCAGCCCCAGAGAAATGTGCCGTCATTGGTATTGTAAGTACCAATAATCTGCATGTCTGTCTCAGCAATCGTGCCGTCAGCAAATGAAAACTCAATGCGACCGGAATCCTGCTCGGCCGACCAGGTATCTTCGTCACCAAGATTCCACGTAGAAGAATGAGCTGCGGTTTGAACACGCAGTCCTTCGATTGCCTGTTGAATGAAGAGATCAGCGTCCACGTCGTTTCTCCTTTGTGCGCAGCCGAAAACCGACAATGTGTTGAAGGCGATCAGGCTCAGTGAGGGTGATTGTGCTAAAACTGCGATTCACTCCAAAACCGGAACGATTGACAGGCGGAATTTGCTTCCGTCTCAATCTACCAGCATTTTGTATAGTGTCAACTGAGTTTCACCAGGGCTTCCCCGAAAGAGGGAACCCGCATGGGTGAAATCAAGTGACTGAAATGCTAGACTCTGCCCCTGCCGCAAGTTAAAAATCCGTAGAGGCTTTTCGTTCGGCTGAGTTTTTTGACCACACGATGTCGGTCGCGTATTCTGGCATTTCACCCGAGGCGAAGAAATTGAAAGTGATTGTGATTGGTGGCGGCGCAGCGGGATTCTTCGGAGCGATTGCGGCTGCCGAAAACGGTCACAACGTGACGATCCTCGAAGCAGCTGCGTCTGTATTGGCGAAGGTCCGCGTTTCCGGCGGAGGTCGCTGCAACCTGACTCACAGTTGCTTTGAACCTCGCGAACTCGTCAACAGCTATCCGCGCGGCGGGAAAGCGTTGCGGGGTCCCTTCAGCAGGTTTCAGCCGTCCGACACGATCAGCTGGTTTGAGTCGCGAGGCGTTGAGACTAAAACAGAGCCTGACGGCCGCATGTTTCCCACGACCGATGATTCCGCGACCATCGTCGACTGTCTGCAAACCGCGGCGGAGGACGCGGGAGTGATGACTCGTCTGCGCGCCAACGTGTCGTCGATTCAGAAAACAGACTCACACTTTCTGGTCACTCTGCACTCGGGCGAAACACTGCAGGCGGACCGGATTCTCCTGGCGACCGGCGGCAGCCGCGCCGGTTTCGAATTAACGAACAGCCTCGGGCATCAGATCGTTCCGCCGGTCCCCTCGTTATTCACTTTTAAAGTTGACGATCCACGAATCAAAGACCTGCCCGGCGTTGCGGTGGAACACGTAAACTGTCAGTTAGTCACCGACTCCAAGACGTTCCAACAGTCGGGACCGATCCTTGTCACGCATTGGGGGTTGAGTGGTCCTGCCGTGTTGAAGCTGTCCGCCTGGGCAGCCCGGGAACTGCACGATTCCAGTTACAACGCCACACTCCGCATCAACTGGCTGGCGGGTTCCAGTGCCGAGGAGATTCGCTCACAACTGAATTCCTTCAAAGCGGCGCATCCCAAAAAAACAGTCGATGCAGTGTCCCCCTGGCCGTTACCTAAACGGTTATGGAAATCGCTCGTCGATCACAGTGTCGGCTCGCAACCCGTTCGCTGGGCGGAACTTTCCAAAAAGGGGGCGCAGGCACTCGTGACCGAACTCTCTGCCGGCGAATTCCAGGTAGCTGGCAAGGGGGTCTTCAAAGAAGAATTCGTGACCTGTGGCGGCGTGAATCTGAAAGAAGTCGATTTCCGCACGATGGAAAGTCGCATCTGCCCGGGCCTCTATTTCGCCGGCGAAATACTGGACATCGACGGCATCACCGGCGGCTTCAACTTCCAAAACGCCTGGACCACAGCCTGGATCGCCGGCCACGCGATGTAGCCTCCTGTTCTGATTTCATGTTGGGGCGATGAGCGCCTGCGTTTTGTTGCCGAAAGCAGCGATCAATTCCCAGAAGCGAGAACGCGCGCCAAAATCTCTGGAATGGCATGACAATTAGCATCGCTGGTAATGTGGCATCGATTTTGCTGTGTTTTAATAAGTTTTACATATCTCCTTTAATCTAGATTTATCTGTTCTGCCTCCAGCGCTCAATTCATGCATCCGTGGAGGATTTTAAGGCAGAAATCATAGAACTCTTGTAGTTCATCAAAATTTATTTTATTTTTTAAGGAGTTTTGAATGTCTCATTCTCTCAAGCGAAAACGGGGGTTTACTCTGATCGAATTGCTGGTGGTGATTGCCATCATTGCGATTCTAATTGCTCTCCTGTTACCAGCAGTGCAGCAGGCGCGTGAAGCAGCTCACAGAAGTACCTGCAAAAATAATCTGAAACAAATCGGCCTGGCAATTCATAACTACCATGATACGCATAATGTTCTGCCACCAAAGGTGGTTATGCCGGGAGTGACAGACACAGCGGCCGTGCATGGGGTCGATTCGAGTGGGAATCCGCTGGATCCCGCATTGACGATCCGGAATATCACGGGGCATCTGTTACTGCTTCCGTATCTGGATCAGGCAAACATTTATAATAAGTTGAATTTCAGTATACCCATGGGGCCCTCAAGTTATTCCGGCAGTAATCCGGTCATGACAGGAAATACCAACCCGACAAACACGGATGTGGAATTGCCCGTGTTTGTCTGTCCCAGTGATGTGCCCAATCCCGTTCCCAATGTTTCCTCAGGAGCTTATGCCAGAATCAACGGGAAACGAACAAGCTACGCGTTTGCCGTGCATACTTATGACAACAACTTCAGGGTGAATTATACTTCGAGCAATACAGCAGCTAAAGGTGCCTTTGGTACGAATGGCGCTGCGATTATCAATCATATCAAAGACGGTACCAGTAACACGATGTTTATGTGTGAAACGCCTCTGCGCAAGACCAGTTCCAGCTATGGTCCCTTATGGAACCAATGGACTTACACTCAAGGTATTGCACCTGGTGCATATGGGATCAATGTGAATTATGTGAGTGGGACCACTCAATACGATTACGTGTATGCTTTCCGTGCTGGCAGCGCGCATGTTGGTGGTATGCATATCCTGATGGGGGATGGTGCTGTTCGCTTCATCAGTGAAAATGTTGATTTAGCAACGGTCAGGGCCTTAGTCAGTATTGACGGAGGTGAAATCGTTTCAGAATTTTAATGTTGGAAATCATCATTCCACCTGAGAGTGCTTGAACTGATTTCTTAATGATTTTATAGCGGCTTTAAATCGACCTGACAGATTATCAATTCTTCTTCACTGGAAGACTCGTTCTCTGAACCATTCTTTTATCATTGAGAACGAGTTTAAGGGACCAAGCAATGAGATCACTTTATAATTTGCTATTTAGTAAGACGATTTTTCGCGATGCCTGGGTCGTATTGATAATGACTTTCTTTGTTGTTGGTTGTGGATCTGGTAAGGAAATTCCTCCGTTGGCTCAAGTCAGTGGCACTGTCACCATCGACGGTAAGCCTGTATCAGGAGCATCGGTTATTTTTGAACCTAAATTTCAAGCCGTTTCCGCTTCAGGAGGCACAGACGAAGAGGGTAAATTTACACTCATGTATGGAGACACTTCCGGTGCAGCCATCGGCGATTATATCGTCCGTGTGTTTCACTATGGAGATGATCCCGAGTTGCCTCAGGAAAGTCTTGTTCCTGACTCTTACGGCGCAGCAAGTACCTTAACGGCTACCGTAACAGAGGGAGAGAACAAGATCGATTTTGATCTGAAAGGCAAAAAGAAATAAGTAAGACCCGCCTCTCATTTTCGATGAGAGGCGGTTTTTTCATGGTGAGAAAACCATTGAGAGTATCGAACCGGCGTAAGAATAACGTCCAGAATATGGGGTAAAAGGATAACGTGACCTACATGTCGGACAGCGTCGGGCTCTCCCGTTCGCTGGAAATGCGATGTAAACAGGGCAGCCGGACGATGTGATCAGGACACTGCCAGTGAAAGACTATTAGCCGCAGGGACTTAGCCCCGGTTTTTATCTCGAGAAATGCATGAACCGCGGCTTACGCCTTGCCGCTGATGTTTTCTGTTAAAAATTGTCAGTCGTCCCGATTCCTTTTACGTCTCTGGAAAATGAATCGCCATGGTACTGGTTAGCCAAACGCGTTCAGTTTCTCCATCCAGCGTTGTACCTGCATTGCATCTGAGTAGGTTGCTCCGGTAGGGACTGCTTCCAGGTTACGCACAACCCGACAGAAGCAACGCAATTCCTCAGCCATCATTCCACTCGGTGGGTTGGCACGCACTTCCAACGCCAGAGGCCAGGAAGCTGCGTTGTCCCAGACAGAGATCGGTCGTGGGTTCGGTTCTATGCGCGCAGACCAGCCCACACCAAACACTTCCATTCTGTCAAAGCCGCGCGGCGGCATCCCTGCGGGAGTTAAATACGAGGCAGCAAACGCTGCCACCGGACCGCCGTTCCACTTGAGTTGTGCCAGAGCCAGATCGATGTCGCCTGTGGCTGTTCGATGAAATTGTGCACTGAAATGATCCGGTTCCGCGCGATCCAGTAACACCTGCGTCGCGTACAGGTCATGCACCATCGCAGCATGTAACGGGTTCTCACCCGGAAAGTTCTCAACAATGCTCGCCGGTCGATGACGTACACAATCAATATAAGAAATCGGGCCACGTTCGCGTGCCACATCCCGCAACTCTTGATACTCGCTGTTGAACAGCACGATGTGTCCCAGCATCAGGTTACTGGAATCGGGCTTCACCAGCGGAGCAAGGCTTTTCGCTTCTTCCAGACTCTCTGCAATCGGCTTTTCCAACAGCACCACTTTGTCGCGTTCGAGCAGTTCTCGCGCGACAGTCACATGTGACTGCGTCGTACAGGCGACAACCCACGCCTCTGCGTCAGACTCTTCAATCGCCTGAGTCAGATTCGTCCACCCGGGCACATCGGGTAGTTCTTTGCTGAGGGCAGCAAGGCTCTCCTGCCGACGCGCCACTACTCCCACCAGTTCCGCTTCTGCCAGCCGCGCTAACGTCAATGCATGCAATCGTCCAAACCGACCCAGTCCAATGACGCCTGTTTTCACCGGCTTAAAGTTCCTCGCCGCCATCAGTTCTCCTCAGAGCTGATTATTATTTTGTCCGCAGTGAAACGCAGTTTTAGTAGAGGGCTTTACAAGATACTAAAACTCCAGGGCAGAAACCAAGCGGGAATTGATGGTTTTACGATTACTTTATGAACAGAAATCGGTTCCTGGGAACTTTTTCAGATCATGTGTTCATAGCGAATTACTCACCCGACTGCCCATGGTCCCAGTTTGTGTTTCTGTGCCACTTCGTCGTGGAAGATAATCAGTACATTGTCCGACATACCGAAGAGTTCACCGGAATCATTCAGGAACTGGGCCGCCGACAGATAGAGGCTGCGATTGTTATCGAAGGTGATTCGTATGTCTTGTGGATAGGAAGTCTCCGTGGCGTCGGGGGCCATGCTGTCAAAGACCCCTGTCCAATAGCTATCGACAGCGACGATTTTCCGCCGAAGAAAGGGTGTCCATTCCGGATCGTTCGTCACATCGTATGAGAGTCCCGCAAGCACGTCAGCAGACGGAACATTCACGAACACGCCCATTCCGTATTGAAAAAAAGTGCCATCCCAGGTGAGGCACACAGTTCGTCCCGTGGCGTCAATCAGCTCGACTCCGAAATCCAGGAAATGTCCGGTCTCGGGATAACCACGAAAGCAGGGACTGCCATTCTGGTAGTCGAGTTCAAAATAGACCACACGCTCAATAGCGAAACCCACCAGTTGTTTCAGATTCGCTTCATACTCGGCTCGCGTTTTCATGTTCGCTCTTTGTGACATACTGTGGGCATCAGCCAGACCAGACAATCGGTTCCTGGAACCTTTTCAGATTCGCCGCAGTCGCCATTCTCCCTGCAGAAAGGTACCGTAAACAGTAAACGTAATGAAATAAGCCCAGCGGTTGATCATGCCTCACTATCCCACCATATCAGACGCCAGGCATTAGTAATCATTAGCCGCAGGGCCTTAGCCCCGGTTGTGTCCCGATTTGCAAAGCCCCCTTCGAATTTAGAAACACGTTCTGGTCAACTCTGCAAACCGGGAACCGACTCCACGATGAGGTCCTGCAGATATGTTATTATGACTTCAAATGTGAAACCTCCGACAACACTGAGGGCATTTCTCCATCGTGTATTATCTCTCGCGGCAGCTATAAATTCACAACCGTTCCATGTTAGTGGAAAATACAGACATGAATGGCCATTATTTTCAAACTCTCGGCCGTCTACTGGGAAGAAACGCCTTGGGCTACCAATGGGAGATGAGTCAGCGAGGTGTCCGGCAATAAGATCAGCCTCAATCAACCAAATATGTGCTGATCAATCACATCACTACGAGCGTCGGGATATGGCAGTGTGCAATCACTCTCGTAGAACAAAAGCAGCTCACGGATCAGATTCATATCGCGTTTCATAAATTAATCCTAATTCAGTGTAATGAAATATAGAGACAACTAACTGGCAATGCATTACCGCTAAGTTAATCGCTTTAACAAATCCGAATTTCATTGGTATCAATCTATCAATGTTTTCTGAAATGGCAATTACTACCTTGAGTATGAACGCCTATTGCCGATGTTTGTGGCTGGTCGGAATTGATTGACATTGGGGATCATTTTTTCCACCTCGACGATAACCGGGGCTAACGCCCTGCGGCTAATTTTGCTACTGATGATCTCTGTCTTTTCGATCCTGAACTTCGCCCGCGTATATTACTGCCTGTTCTAATTCGCTCTCTGAATTGATACATTTCCAATCCCCGCCGACAGACCACACAGGTCGATCAACGAATACAGGCAAACCCTGCCTGAGGACTCGCGTGCAGTTGGCTTTGATTTGGTCTCGAACCCTGGCACCATTGATGTCTGACGCAGAAACAACGATATGGACATGATTACTGCGGGCGTTGGCAGTCCAGAGTTTCCATTCTCGAAAATGGCACAGGCGTGCTGTTTCATTTTCCACTGCGGATCGTTGCGGTTTGTCGAGCAGAATAATGTCGTGTTTGAGCCGGTCGCGGTGCCAATGTTCCAGTGATGGCTGAGGAGGCTGAGAGCCTTTACCCCGAGACCGCCACAAACGCCAGTCTCCCTGCAGGAAGGTACCATAAACAGTAAACGTAATGAAATAAGCCAGTGGCTGATCATTCATAAGCATCCCACTTCATCAACTGCCACGCAAAAAATTAGCCGCAGGGCGTTAGCCCCGGTTGTATCACGAGATGCGTATAAACCGCAGCTATGGTCTTATGGCTCATGGTGTTTACAGTAGTGTGCCAGAATCGAAAACCGCTCCTGAATACATTTCAGGATTCTGTTGCCGTATTAGAGTTACGCTTGTTGCCAGGTTAGTGAGCCAATTTGTCCAAATATTTTCAGTAGATCCAATAAAATATCGTTAGGGCAGTTTACCTCGGTTACGAAAAACAAGGATGTCGCTCCGTGGTGATTGGTATCAACGAAAAAATGAAATCCGTGGTATTCAAAACGAATGTGCCAGATCGAGTTTAGATCTGCGGATGCATCGATACTGTGAGATTCGATGTTGAGCCGATCTATCTTTTTGAGATGATTTATGGTCGGTTTGAAATTAAAGTCCGGCGAGTCAAAGAATAGTCGACCCAATTCTGACCCGTAGTTTTCATCTCGCAAATCGTCGGTAGACAGGTTTGTTGGGGGTGTCCGGCGTTTCAAAATCTCGATCCGATACAGGCTAAATAAGAACAGAAATCGGTCCTTGGAAACGTTTCAGATTCATATGATGATTAATATTTAATTCGACAATTTTCGTTCAAGATTGATTGACGCAATTCTTTAATCCCCGCGGGGGTCACTCTGGTTCCCCTCAGGTCGATTTCATACAACGAAAGACCGTGAAGTTCCTTAAGTCCATCATCTGTAATTTTCGTATTCTTCAGATAAACGCCATGACAGGGCCAAAGATTTCGGACGTATTTCATGTCGGCGTCTGTTGCATCCGTATCGTCTAGGCTAACGATCTCGTAGACAGTCGCCCCCCATGCCATATCGTGACGCACACCTCCGCCGAGGTTTTCGATGCGCGAAATGGAACTGGTTGTCTGGTAATTGATCAAGCCGAATATGACAAGAATCATAGTAATACACGTGAAGGAAGTTATTGCGATTGCGTTTGTTTTTGGTGAGATTCTTTCGACATCGCTGTGCGGGGGCATTAGATAGTCACTCGCTGATTGGATGCTGCATTTTGTTTTCGCGGTCCGGGGCTTCGTCCCAGATATTAAAGGTGTTACGATGATCCGGTAGCTCAGATTTAGCACAGCGGCTTTTTAAACAGTCTCTAATGACAGTAGCACCACATTGTTTGCAAAATTTCAGCCGCCTTCCACCACTCGCTGTTTTTTCGATTCTTTTTGTACAAAATGGGCAGGTTGTTTTATCTCTTCGCTTTCTTTTAATTCGAAAGGGGGGGTGATTAATTTCTTCTTCGTTGGTCATGAAAAATTTACTTTATTGAAAAGCCTGACGTCAGCGATAATCGATTCGCAAGATTAGACTATCCATTCTGAAAACGCTCGGTTATGCGACTTTCGTTCATCGCTTTGTAATATCGCGATCTGGATTGAATTCAGCAAAAATATTACGGAATGGTATCGTTAATTCCGTTCCACTTGCAAACAGAATCTGATGATTGATCCGGTCCGATTCTATTACAAATTCATGGCAAGCCAAATCGCAATGGGGCTTGTTTGCAAGTAGTGCGGCTGGTATTTCGGGTATTGAAAATCCATTACAGTCATATTGAATATTGATTATTCGCCGCCCTCCATCATCATCACCGTGAAGTGTCAGGGAAAGTATGTCATCGATCACTGTGGATGACTGAATTCGAGCATCATGCAAAAAAACGGGATCGTTCGTTTCTGCAATGAATTTGATTGGTAGCATTCCTGCGCTCAGACGTAGTGTGAGCTTGGGCATACGATCATAATTGTCACGCCAGTATTGTTCGTATTCATTGTGTGCTGTTCCAAGTTGAAATTTTTTATCGGTGAAAAATCGCAAACCATCTCCTTAGTGACATCAATACTGAGAGACCGGATAGAATTCTGTTTTCAAGATTCATTTCGGAGATTATTAAGCAGTGCCTGCATTGCTTCCTGCATCCCCGGAATGTCTTTTAACTTTTCTTCAAGTTGATCTGCCAGTTCTGCGCCTGTCTGCTCTGGGGCATCTTCTATTGGGGCAATCGTTCCTGCAGCCACCAGACGATCGTATTTTTCAATCGCCTGGAGGGTTCCCTGGAGTCGCCTTTTGATAATCGATCGTGATTCTTTGTGGTCGGGACTGTTCACGAACCCTTCAAAAAAGTCTCGTTGTGAACGCAGGCGTTGAATCAGCGAGGCATTCTGATGTTGGGGATCGCGATGATCAAACCGAAGACCATGATCGATCAAAGCGTTGACAATATTAAAATGATGGAAGGCAATCGCAAGAAAGACGGGATGCTGAGGAAGTGGTGAATAGTTCAAGTCAAATCCGTCCTGAGCTAATTTCGCGATTTTGCCTGGTCCGTGTTGTTGATTCTGGACCGCGATCTGCAATTGCTCAAAAGCTTCGTCGTCATTCATGGCGTGCGAATCATTCTATGATGGTGTGGTTTCAGGTTGGATAACTCGAAGTGAAAACTGTTCCTGAAAACTTTTCTGATAGATTTTAGAAATTCAACTTCAATCCTTGTCGAGGAAATCTCGGAGAGCCTCAATCCGAAGACGGTGATTCCCCTTCCATTCCTGCATTTCGGCTTGTTCCTCGTCTGGAGTTTTCACAGGTGGTTCACATCCTGGGGTAATGTGGATGTACTCTATTGTGTCCCATTCTGCGTCAGTCTTTGGCTCAGATTTAACGACCGTTTTGATATATTGCTGGAATTCATCCGGTAAAGTTGGATAGATGTCCGCGACATTTTGCGGTGTGATAGATTCGAGAATCATTGTGCCGACTTCAAGTAATGTGTAGATACCACGATCGTAGCCATCAATCCTGTGTGCTATCTTTTCGATTGAGTCGGATTCTACCACGATATCTTCTGCCTCCTGGTCAGAACGTTTGCTGGGGACGTCGCGTCTCTCAAACTACCACTATTTTGCATAGTGTCAACCAGAAATTCACTCGAACCTGCATCGACAGAAAAAACATTCAACACAGGTCAAACTGCCTCAAAAACCGCTGAATCGGCCATTTTTGCGGGCATCATTCACAAAAACGGGTGGAGAGACTAGAATCGGTCGCACGTACTGAACTTTGCTGTGTCAGATGTGTCAGTTCAGCGTCACTGTGCGATGAAAATTGAGACCTTAAGTTAGAAACCACTATGATTACAATTGTCGATTATGGAATGGGAAATCTGCGGAGCGTCCAGAAGGCCTTTGAGAAGGTCGGGGCGGAAGCAGAGATCTGTGCCGATCCGGATAAAATTGCGAAGGCCTCCAAACTGATTCTGCCCGGCGTTGGTGCCTTTCGCGATGCGATTCAGGCACTCAAAGATCAGTCGCTGGTCGAACCGATTCTGGAACATGCGCAGTCCGGCAAACCCTTTCTGGGTATCTGCCTGGGGTTGCAGCTGCTGTTTGATGTCAGCTACGAGGACGGCGAATACGCGGGGCTGGGCCTCATCCCCGGTAAGGTGGTTCGCTTCGAAGATCAACCCGGTCTGAAGATCCCCCACATGGGCTGGAACCAGATCGAACGGACCGCCGAACACCCGATCCTGGCAGGCATTCCTGCTCACGAACATTTCTATTTTGTACACAGCTACTACGTGGCCCCCGATAACGCAGCAGACGTCGCCGCCTATACCGATTACGGTTGCCGCTTCGCTTCGATGGTTGCTCGCGATAACATTGTCGCCTCTCAGTTTCACCCTGAAAAAAGTCAGAACGCGGGACTCAAACTCCTGCAGAATTTTGCTTCCTTTTAACACCACCTCATCAGCGAAAAGAAAGTCAGCTCAGTTATGGAAATACTGCCCGCCATCGATATCCGGGGAGGCAAATGCGTGCGTCTGCGACAAGGCGATTACGGACAGGAAACCGTGTTCGGCGATGATCCGACCGAAATGGCCCGTCGCTGGGCCGACGGCGGTGCGCAGCGTCTGCATCTGGTCGACCTCGACGGTGCCAAAGCCGGGCAGCCTGTGAATCATGAAGTCGTTCGCAAGATTGTGGAAGCGGTTTCGGTTCCCTGTCAGATGGGGGGCGGTATTCGCGATGAAGCATCCATACAACTCATGCTGGATGATGTGGGTATCGACCGCGTGATCGTCGGCACCCAGGCACTCAAAGACCCCCAGTGGTTCAAACAGATGGTGCAACGTTATCCCAATCGTCTGGCACTGGGGCTGGATGCCCGCGATTCCAAAGTCGCGACAGAAGGCTGGCTCGATGTTTCGGAAACCTCCGCCATCGATCTGGCGAAAGAATATGTCGGCGTTGAACTGGCGGCGGTAATCTACACCAACATCGCCAATGACGGCATGATGCAGGGCGTTGATGAAGGGACCATCCAGGATATGATCGCGCTGGCGGAACTGGGGCTGCCCGTGATAGCGTCCGGCGGCGTGACAACGCTGAAAGATGTTTCGCGACTGGCAGAAGTCAGCCGCACCCAACCTAAGCTGGTGGGGGCGATTATCGGTCGCGCTTTATACGAGGGAACCATCGAAGTTCCCGCCGCCATTGAAGCCGCCGGTTCTTAACATTTCCAGCAGGGCAGGATCGGAACACAGTATATGACCGAAGACGTCGATCAGGCTAAGCTGTTGCGTGCGCGGTTGCTGGTGCTGCTGGCATCGGTGCTCTGGAGCCTGAGCGGCGTGTTCATCAAGTCCCCGCCGTTTCAGTCGATTCCCGAAGCCGACCGCGGGCTGATCCTTGCCTGTTATCGTGCGTTTTTCGCCGGGCTGTTTCTGCTGCCGTTTGTGAAATTTCAACATGTCCGCTGGCGTCCCGCTCTGATTCCCCTGCTGATTGCGTTCGCATCGATGAACTTCCTGTTCGTGACCGCGATGACGAAAACCTCTGCCGCCGCTGCGATCTTTCTGCAGAATACGAGCGTCGTCTGGGCCATGCTGTTCGGTTTTCTGTTTCTGAAAGAACGCATCGAAGCGGGTTCGATTCTCGCCATGTTTATTGTGCTGGTGGGCATTTTCTGTATTGTCGTCGGCGACTGGTCGGGCGAAAACTTCGCCGGCAACCTGATCGCGCTGCTCAGCGGCATTTCTTATGCGCTGGTCGTGATCTTTTTTCGCGTGTTGCGCGATGAGCATCCGGCCTGGCTGGTGGCACTCAGTCTGCTGGTCTCCGCAGCGGTCGTCGCGCCCTGGGTGATGGCGCTGGGAATCTCATTGACCTGGCTGCAGTTGTTTCTGATCGCGTTGCTCGGCGTCGTGCAGATGGGAACGCCTTACGTGGTCTTTTCCCACGCGGTTAAAACCGTCAAGTCGCAGGAAGCGGCGCTGCTGGTGTTGACCGAACCGATTTTGAACCCGATCTGGGTCTGGCTCTTCTGGGGCGAGACCGTGTCCCTGCATACGCTTATTGGTTGTGGGCTGATCATTCTGGGGCTGCTCGTCCGGTTCCTGTTTTTCCGACCCAAACCACTGCCGAAGCCGATCAACGCTGAGGCAGTTTGACTGTCTGCATTTCGTGATAGCGGGCCTGTGGCGTTTTGAGTTCCGACTGGAAAAACTTGATCGTATCCACGGTGACTTCCCCCCATTCGGCGTGCTTACGATCCCGCAGGATGTCGAACAGTTCGTCGGCGGGTTTGGCTTTGACGCGGGCTAATGTCAGATGGGGATGAAAGCCTTTTCGCTCGCGGGGGTAGCCCAGCTTCTGGGTTTCTTCTTCCAGGTATTCGACCATTTCCAGCAGCGCCTCTGCATCCGAGATGCCAGCCCAGATGACGTTCGGATGATCTTCCCGGGGAAACGCGCCCAGACCTTTGAAGGCCAGTTTGATTCGCTTGAAGCGGCTGCGCATCTCTTTCAGAATTCGGCTGACGGGCATGATATCTTCCAGTTCCGTCGGTCCGAGGAACTTCAGCGTGATATGCATCTGTTCGACATCAATGGGTTTGACAGCCGGTGCCAGCTTTTCCAGGCGGGGCATCAGTTTTTTCAGCCCACGCGGAGGCTGGATGGGAATGGCGATAAAGGTGCGTGTGCGCTGATTGGTATGCATCATGGTTCAAGGGGTGAGCCAGCAGAAAAGCAGGGGGTGAAACTCCCTATTTCTTCTTCTGGTTCCAAAGTGCTTTCAATTGATCAAAGCCCTGCAGGGGCTGTTCTCCGGTTTTCATTTCGTCAGTCAGCTTGGGAAGCGGACCTTTATTTTTAGCCCGTTTACGATTCTGGTGCGGCGGCTTTTTTTGCTGATGGCCTGTATTGTTTCCACTGTCTGCTGTTTTTTTAGCGGGCGCCGTTGCCGGCTTTGCTGTTTTCGCTGATGCTGGTTTCTCAGCAGGTTTGGTGGGGCGTTGTGCTTTTTTGGGCTGACGATCGGTGCCCGGTCTGATCAACGTCAGTGAGACCCGCCGCCGTTCCAGATCTACACCCAGGACCCAGGCCGTGATCACATCGCCGACCGAGACAAACTGGTAAGGGTTCTCAATGAAGTGGTTTGCCATTTCACTGACGTGAATCAGGGCGCTGTCTTTCAAGCCGACATCCACAAAGGCACCGAAGTCGACCACGTTGAGTACCGTGCCCTGCAGTTCCATGCCTTCGGTCAGTTGTTCCAGTTTGAGCACACCCTGTTTGAAAATGGGGCCGGGTAAATCCGCACGGGGATCGCGACGGGGACGGACGATGGCCTCCAGAATATCCTCCAATGTGGGCAAACCGATTTTCAGATTCTTACTCAGGCCCCCTTTATCGATCTGTCCGACTTTTTCAATAATTGAGGCACGATCCTGGGCCGACGACTTCAGGCTGTCGGGGGGCAGTTCCAGTTGCTCGAATACTTTGTAAGCGTGTTCGTAACTTTCGGGGTGAATCCACGTCGAATCGAGTGGTTCGCTTCCCTGGTCAATTTTCAGGAAGCCCGCCGCCTGGGTGAACGTCGCTTCGCCGACGCCTGCGACATCCAGTAACTGTTTGCGACTCTGGAACGAACCATGTTTTTCGCGCCACTCGGTGATCCGGCGGGCAATCAACTGATTCATGCCGGAAACGTGACGCAGCAGCGAGGCGCTGGCGGTATTCAGATTGACGCCGACGTAATTCACGCACGATTCAATCACTTCGTCCAGCGACTCTTTGAGTCGCTTGGAATTGACGTCATGCTGATACATGCCGACACCCAGATGCTGAGGATCGATTTTCACAAGCTCACTCAGCGGATCCTGCAGGCGGCGGCCAATGGAAATCGTACCGCGAATCGTAGCATCCAGATCCGGAAATTCTTCGCGGGCGACCGGGCTGGCCGAATAGATGCTGGCACCCGCTTCATTGACAATCAGGTAGCGGGCCTGGGGCAGGTCCTGCTCAATCATCTCTGTAATGATCTCTTCTGTTTCGCGACAGGCGGTTCCATTGCCGATCGCCACCAGCTGGCACTGATGTTCGGTCATGACTTCCGCCAGTTTTTTGCGGGCGAACTCTTTTTTGTCAGCCGAACCCGTCACGTACACCAGGTCGGTCGCGACACAGTATCCCAGCTCATCAAGAACCGCCAGCTTGCAGCCGGTTCGTAAACCGGGATCGATGGCCAGAATCCGCTGTCCCTGCAGGGGAGGCTGCAGCAGCAGGTTTTTCAGGTTCTGTGCAAAAACGGAGACCGCGTGTTTCTCTGCTTTTTCTGTCAGTTCGCGACGGATTTCACGATCGAGACTGGGCTGGATCAGTCGCGAGAGCGCATCGTTAATCACTTCGGTCAGAAATTCATGGAACCGATGTCCGTTGAGATTCAGGTGACGGGCAATCGACATGCAGGCGGAATCGTCGGCCCATTCAAAGCGGACCCGCAACGCGCCTGATTTCTCGCCGCGGTTCAGCGCCATCGTGCGATGGTGAGGAACTTTGACCACCTGTTCCGAGTAGTTGAAGTAATCGCGATATTCCTGCCCGGACTCTTCCGCTTTTTTGGTGGCATTCACGGTCAGTTTGCCGGAACGCCAGGCGATCTTACGCGAGATCTCACGCACGTCGGGATCTTCGCCGATTTTTTCGACCAGGATGTCGGCGGCACCTTTCAATACATCTTCGGTGGTGCGGGCGCCGTCTTCCGCCTTGGTATATTGTAATGCGGCGTTTGTCAGATTATCGATGCTGGCGTCGCCGGCCCAGATGGCGTTGGCCAGTGGTTCAAAGCCGTGCTTCCGCGCGGTTGCGGCACGCGAAGTACGCTTGGGACGATACGGGCGATACAGGTCCTCCAGGCGCTTGAGTGTATCCGCTTTTTCAATCTCGGCTTTAAGTTCGGGAGTGAGCTGCTGCTGTGCTTCAATCAGTCGTAGGATGGTTGAAGCCCGTTCCCAGATCTGACGTTTGGACTGCACGCGCTTCTGGATATCGCGGATCTGCACTTCATCCAGATTGCCCGTCCGCTCCTTGCGATAGCGGGTAATGAAGGGGACGGTGTTTCCTTCATCCAGCAGCGCAATGACATTCAGAATCTGTTGTGATGTGAGATTCAGTTCCGACGCAATCTGCTCTGCGTCTCGCTCAGAGAAGCGGGCGCTGGAATCGTTTGCTTGTATCTCAACCGCATCCATTTCGATCTCGATTCGTTTCGGTTACAGGACCCGAAAACTGAGTCTGGAAATTTGATAAGTTACAGGATCTACTTTTCAGTTACTTTAGAATAACCGTTTTGAGAAAAAATAGAAATGGTCTTGTTACGACACAGGTGCCAGAGGCAGGAGCGCTTCTGTCCTGGCTTTCGAAAGTGTAGTGGTAGTGACGACACATTAACAGGCTCAGGCAACTGAAATTCGAGTGGCCAGTACGTCCGTTTGACAGGGCAGGGTTTATTAACTCTGTTTTCAAAGAGTTCGGTTGCGGTGCCGTATCGCGCAACTGCCTGGATTCTCTCACAGCCGCTGAATGCAGGTGTTCTCCGCTGAATGCGGACGTTCTATAGAACGATTGTATTCGCATGCGGACTGCGGATAGCCATGCGGTAACAGCTGTAAATTATCTCTCTTATTCTCCCGTTAGAATCGTTTTTCTCGTCAGGACCAGACCTGCCTGAAGCCGATAAATTGACAAAGGACTGTCGCAACAGAGGTCTGTTCTGACTTGCGCAAATCAATCTTTCGTGAAGGGTCTGGCGATTCCGGCACGATCAATACAGGGGGGAGATGGCATGGCTACTGCCGTCAAAATGCAATCGTATCTACTTATCGTTTTTGCAGTTAGCCTGATGAATGGCGTGACGGCGGAAGCAGGCTGGCCCTGGTCCAGTGCCACCTGTTCGGAAGACAATTCCAAGGAAGCCAAATGGGCCGAACGGGCCTCGCGACCGGTGGGCTCCCGCCAGAAATACAAGTTCGGCGAACTCTGGCCTCCTTACCCTCGTCCCACCGGACCGAAACAGCATTACTGGAACCGCTATCATCATGCCCACTACTGGCCTTATCCCTATACCTGCCAGGACCGGGCATACGTAGCGGATATCATGGACCGGCAGATTCACAATGGTTGGACCGAACAGAATACACTGTATGCTTACCACTTCGACAAAGATGGTAACAAGTTGACAGAAGCCGGTTTACTGCATCTGCGCTGGATTATGGAACATGCACCGGAAGAACGTCGCATGATCTTTGTGCAGACGACCAACAATTCGATCTCCAGCCAGGAGCGACTGGCCAATGTCCAGTATGCAGCCTCCGAGATGTCTGATGGACGAAATGTTCCTTCCGCCATGTTGCGGGTCAGCCCGACCTATGGTCGTCCGGCACGTGAAGAAGATATGAAATACCGTGCCTACGTTGGTTCGATTCTGGCTCCCCGGATTCAGTATACGACAGGTGGTGGGTCGGCAGCCAACGGAAGTAATTAAAGTAGATATCTGCTTTCAGTCGATTTCGATTTTTTCTCTCTCAACAAGTCAGCTTGAACGTAAACTGCCATCATGATTGATCGCCCTGGTGAAGATGAATCAAAAGATGCCTCCGGGCAGGCATTTCGGGAAACCGACTCACAACATGATTTGAATGACCTGTATAGTGATCTGTTTCCCGGATCGCAGGCAGGGGAGTGGAAGCAACCGGAAAAAAAAGCAAATGCTTCTGCCGCTGCAGCGAAACAGGATCATTCCATTCCGGCCCCCAATACGCTGGAGCAAACAGGCCTGTCATTAAATCAGCTGTGCAACCTGGTGTTGAAGCAGCTGTATCTGCAGGGAAGTGCCCTGGGGATCGAAATCTCGCGCAGCGCCCATCTGCCGTTCACTATTATTGATACCGCGCTGGTGTTTCTGAAAGATGATAAATGCATCGAAGTCACGTCCGGCAATCTGATTGGACGTTCTTCGTACCGCTTCAATCTGACCGAGTTGGGACGGATTCGGGCGCGGGAAGCATTCGAGCAATGCCGTTATGTGGGGCCGGCACCTGTGCCTTTAGACGCGTATGTCAAACAGTGTGCCCTTCAGACCGTGGTCGGGATCGACTGCACTCCGGAGCGGCTCGAAGCTGCCTTTTCCGACTTCATTATTCGCGAAGGATTGCTGGACGAACTCGGACCAGCGGTCTGCAGTGGGCGCTCCATCTTTATCTATGGGCCTCCGGGTAATGGTAAGACCTTAATTGCCAAAGGTCTGGGACGTTTTCTGAATCGGCAGGGGGGAGAAATTTATATCCCCTATGCGCTGCAGATGGAAAACAGCATCATCACGCTGTTCGATCCAACCATTCATCAGACCACTGACGATCTGGAACTGCAGGATCGGGCACCCACCGATCTGCAGAAGGGGAGTCGGATTCCGGAAATGAAGGACTGGGCCAAGCCCGAAACCGACCTCCGCTGGAGACGCATCAGACGCCCCGTTGTGATTACCGGCGGAGAGCTCAATCTGGAAATGCTGGACCTGCGTTACAACAAAGTCAGCAACTTTTATACAGCACCCCTGCACATCAAAGCCAATGGGGGCGTATTCCTGATCGACGACTTTGGTAGACAACTCGTCAGTCCAAAAGACCTGTTGAACCGGTGGATTATGCCGCTCGAAGACCGGATTGACTACCTGACACTGGCTACCGGAAAGAAATTTGCGGTTCCGTTCGAACAATTAATCGTCTTTTCAACCAATCTCGATCCGAAGGAACTGGTGGACGAAGCGTTCCTCAGACGCATACGTCATAAGATCGAAATCACTGCCCCGCCTCAAGATGTGTTCACAGAGATTGTCAGACTCTGTTGTCGGCAACGTGATATTGAATATGACCCAGTTTTTGTAAATTACCTGTATGACAATTTCTACAAGCAGGGAAAAGCGCCCAGGTCGAGTGACCCGCGAGATTTACTGGAGATTATTCAATCAATTTGTCGATTTAAAGGAAAGAAACCCGTTCTATCCGCTGAATTAATTTCAGAAGCAGCGCAACGTTTCTTCTGTCAATTATAAAGTCCTTTCCCGAATATCTTTTTCAGACTGAAATGGACCAGACTGAAAAAGCAACCTGATTCACTCATGATCACTCGTTTCTAATATGACCGTTTCAGCAATATCCGTGTGATATCACAGGTAGGCTGTAATCGGAACTGGCAGAATTCAAAGGCGTGTTCTTTTGAGCGTCAAGTGAGAAGTACTCATATCACGTCTTACAAGTGGACCTCATGGAGGTAATAAAATGTCCGGATTATTAACCAAACAGACATGGATGGCTGGCATCACCTGTGCCTTGCTTTTATGTAACGGCTGCAGCTCGATGCGGGATAAGTTTGTCGCAAAATCAGATGAAGCACCCACGACATTGAAAGACAAAATCTCTGTCGCGAAAAACAAACTTAAAGACCCGGATAAATTCTATGTGACTCACGGACAGCTTCAGGAAAAAATGGGAGATATGGATTCGGCCCGCAATTCGTATGAAGTTGCGCTGGGTGAGAATCCCAAATCGGTCGAAGCCGTACTGGGACTGGCCCGCCTGGATCAGGTTGCCGGTCGCAAGATCGAAGCTGAAAAAGGATTCCAGAAAGCACTGGAGATGTCTCCCAAAGATCCCCAGGTCCGTGCCAGCATTGGTCAGTTCTATGCTGCTGAGAAAAAATGGGATCAGGCAATCGCCCTGCTGGGTGAAGCCAGTAAAGCAGCACCTGCCGACAAAAACATTCGTTATCAACTGGGAATCGCGATGGCGTCTGCCGGCGATTACCAGGCAGCCATGCCTCACCTGATTCGTGCGGTCGGTGAAGCGGAAGCACACTATAACATTGGCTATATCTTACGGGATCGTGGAGAACTGCAGGCCAGTGAGTCTCAGTTCCTGCAGGCCGTACTGCTCAAGCCGGAATTCAACGAAGCTCAGTACTGGCTCGATGAAATCCGCCGCGAAAAAGAAAACCGCCTGATGCTGGCCGGTGTCTCTTCCGATGCCAACGCTGGTTTGAACCAGGGAGCAAAACAGGCTTCCTATTCACAGCCCAAACCCAAAAAGACAGCGGCTGTCAAAACCCGGGCCCAGGTAAGTGGCATGCAGGCAGCGAATGTCTCACCCTCAGCAAGTACCACACAGACAGCGAAGGCACCTGCGAATCTGACTGCCGAACAGCTGGAGCAGTGGCGCAACCAGCGACAGCTGTAATCGTTGATCGAGACAATAAGTCATCAATAAAAAACAGGCCCCGAATGAATCCGGGGCCTGTTTTTTTAATTCGAACTTCAACGCTACTTATGCAGATGCTGTCGCACCCTGTAACTGTTCAGCCAGTTTGACGCACAGCCGGTTCAGCAGCGCGATCGACGCTTCAGCTTCGGCTTCGGTCATCGTCATGGGTGGGCTGATGCGTAACACGTTTCCAGCCAATGCACCCAGCAGGTGAATTCCATCGCCGTCTGATTCACCCAGGTAGCAGGTCTTCACCAGTTCAATCGCGACTTCCTGGCTGGTTTTGCCACCCAGTTCGGCACACTCGATGCCGAAGACCATGCCTTCACCACGCACTTTGGCGATGATTCCGGTTTCTTTCAACGCATTCAGTCCATCGATATACAGTTGGGACAGTTTCTGAGTGTTGTCCATCACATCAGTCCCTTCGAACTCATCCAGAGTTGCCAGTACGGCGGCGGAAGAGAGCGGGTTGGCACTCCAGGTGTCAGACGCTTCCCCATATTTCAGGCTGGCAATCACATCGTTGCGACCGACGGCAGCGGCGACAGGTACGCCGTTCCCCAGGCCTTTACCCAGGACGACAAAGTCCGGTTCGATCTGGTATTTCTCGAAAGCGTACATGCAGCCGGTTCGACCGAAATTGGCCTGCACTTCATCCAGGATCAGCATGATGTCATGGGCACGGCAGAAATCCTGCAGTACTTTGTGATAAGCGACCTGAGGATGATAACTTCCCCCGCCACCCAGGTAAGGCTCGGTAATCAGGCAGTTGATCCGTGTACCATATTCGGTCCACATCTCTTCCAGTTCTTTCTGATAGACAGAAACGTCAAGCGTATCGTCTGCTTTGCTGATGTCATCACATTCCGTACGGGGAAAGCTGATGAACTTGACGCGCGGATCACGGTCGGCATCGGTCTCGGAACCGGTGACAGCGCCGGCCAGACCTTTTTTCCCGTGGAAACCATAGCGGGTTGCCAGGATGATATCACGCTCTGGATCACGGTGCAGACAGGCCCAGAGGGCTTTCTGGACGGCTTCCGAACCGGAGGCGGCCCACATGACTTTGTCGCAGCGATTGCCACCTTTAAACGATTGAATGCTGGCAATCAGTCGTTTGCTGGCTTCGGTTTCAATCGGAGTGACGGCGTTATAAGCAGTCAGGGTAAGAGCGTCGAAGTACTCGCCTTCTCCTTCACCAGTTACATGTTCCGGTTTCCAGCCCATGTAATCGCTGAAGCGTTTCATCCAGCTGCGGGGATTGTGTCCCAGGTTGGCGACCAGTACGCCCGATGTGAAGTCGTACAGCCGACGTCCTTCCGGAGTCCAGTGGTAACAGCCGGCGGACTTCGCCAGTACAGCCTGGCTGGGGGTAAAGGTACGTAGTGCCAGTGGCTCGGTCTGAAACAGATCGTCGCGGACGGCGTTGGATTGATTTTCATTGTCGAAGTGAATGGCTGTGGTCATGATTTTCTCTTTTACAAATCAGGTAATGAACAGTTTGAATGAAGTTGAATCAACGTCAGAATGGTTCCGAAGTGATTCGCATGATTTTTTACTTACACGGTTCCGTCGTAAAGGACTTCTGCCTCGTCCGAACCGGGACGATACAGGACAAGTCCGCCTTTTTCATCGTTTACACGCACGACACAGTCAGGATCGCCGGCAGCCTGGTGTTCCAGAATCGCTTCCAGAGCCTGCACGGTGGCGACCGTCTGGCGGTCGGCGGATAAATCGTTGTAGCCCAGCGAGCGAATCTTCTCGAGTCGTGCCTGGCGCTCTGATTCAGGGCCGCCAAATTCGATCTCCGCGACTTCTTTGGCAAACTGCTCAATCACTTCAATCCCATATCCACGCTGCGAACGTTCGTTCCAGGGTTCGATGAAGGTCGCATTGAAGTGGTTGTTCATGGAGTTCTTGAGTTCAAACGGCGTTTTTTCTTCAACCGTACATTCCACACCACGCTTGCGGGAATGGCCATTCCATAAGCCGTTGTCGAAACGGAAAGAGACTTCCTGTTCGACGTAGCCGGGGAAGTTGTCTGGAGTAACCCAGGAGGTATGAATATCGAAGGCAGCTTCACGGCCGGAATCGTATTCGTAAATCATCCGCAGCTGGCAGCTGTCCCAGGTGGGGCCATCCTTGTCGCCGACCAGGCCGCGCTGACCAGTGGCTGTGACTGTCTTCAGTTTTCCGCCGAACGTGTAGTCGATCAGTTTGATGTAATGCACGGCAACGTAAGTACCGGGATTACGGCCGGTAATCCATTGTGCGAACTGCTTGCCGGAGATCGCCTTGGGTTCCAGCAGCGAACAATAGCCGCTGTTCACATGCTTCAGGATATTGTCATAGACCAGGGTCCGCATCTTTTTGTGATCGGGATCGAACAGTTTGTGGTACACCACCTTGGCAGTGACATTATTTTTTTCAGCCAGCGCGACCAGCTCGTCCAGTTCCTGCAGCTTGAGGACAGACGGCTTTTCCACAATCAGATGTGTGCCCGCTTCCAGCAGTCTTTTACAGGAATCGAAGTGACGGTCGTCGGGAGAAGCAACGCAGGCGAAGTTCAAGCCGGTCGATGTCATCTCTTCGATCGCGTTTTCGCCAGCGAAGCTCTGGAAGCCACCCACTTTGTCACCACGTTCTGCCAGATACTTCTCCGCCCGTGACCCAGTACGGGTCGCGACGGCGTCCAGGGAAACCTCAACCGGGCCCGTGGATCTCTGGTAAAGTGCTGTTTCATGAACCGTTTCAAAGAAAGGGCGATAGGTTTCGTCGACAATCATGCCGAATCCGACCAGGCCGGCTTTCAGGGTTTTTTCGTTTCCCGCAGAACTCATAGTAGTATCCCTAAGTGAATTCAAAAATGTTTGGTTTTATGGGTGTGGATTTCAGTTTTATTGCTATAATGAGCAATATGTTGCTGTGGAATGTGTCCGTATGGCCCAAAAGTGAATTCACTTTATGGGTCGGGAGCAGAATTGTCAAGCCCTTGAATCGAGATTCATGTGAAAAAAGAGATCTCTTTATTAACGGAACCTGAGGAACAGGAACTGCAGCAGGAGGACGATAGTCTTTCCCTGGTGGATGAGGTCTATCAGAAGCTGTTGCTGCGGATTATTCGTTGTGAGCTGCCTGGCGGATCTGAGCTGAAAAGTACGCGTCTGGCCAGGGAAATTGGCGTCAGCCGTACCCCCGTCGTACAGGCTCTGGCCCGTCTGCAGGCTGATGGGATCGTCATTCAGCAGAAAAATCACCGCGCGGTCGTGCGGGAAGGGGCGGAAAACTGGCTGGTCGAAATCCACGAACTGCGTCTACTGCTGGAGCCGAGTGCCGCAGGCATGGCTGCGCAACACATCAGTGAGGAAGAAATCACACGTTTGCAGGAGATGGCGGCGGAAGTGAAAGCCTGTCAGCAACAGTTCGAGGAGGGAGATCAGTCAGCCGAACACCTGCAGAAATGGGGAACCGCTTCCCGTTCCTTCGATTATGCACTGCATCTTACCATCGCAGATCACTGTGGAAATCTCCCTATTTCAGAGGCCATTCATAAATGCTGGAGCTACAAACGGGTTTCGTATTCCGCAGCTGGGGAAACGCCGGAGATCATGACCCGGGGACTGTATGATCATCTGGTCCTGTTGGATGCGCTGAAACAGCACGATGCCGAGACTGCTGCCGCCGCGATGACCATGCATCTCAGAAATGCGTCCCGTATGCGACCTGATCGTTTGATTGTGTAATCAAGTTCCTGCTCGCTTTAAGGAATGATTTGTGAAATGAACTTGAAAAAGAGACGTCGAACTTCGCGTAGCTCTTGAAACTTGACCCGAACCTGTCAAAAATGACTCCCGCACAGTCCATGCCGCATCATCAATGCATGGGACTCTTCTCACTCGCTTACGATTTAGATTTAAAAGGCAAACATCCGTCATGTCAGATAACCCACGCGTGATTTTAAGTGCTTTTGCAGATGAAGCAGCAAACCATAAAACGGCCGTTGAGCAGATGGTAGCACTTTCGGCATTAGGACTGCGCTATTACAGCCCCCGGTTTATTGATGTGAACGGCGATGGCAACATCAAGCATGTGGTCGATCTGAATAAATCCGAATACAAGTCACTGCTCAAACTGCACGACGAGTATGGCATCAACGTGACCAGCATTGGTGCCCGCGTGGGTAAGATCAAACTCGTAGACAAAGACGATGGCTCACACAATGTCTTTGTCCCCTTCAAAGAGTACCTGAAAAAAGAAGTCGCCAACACCATCAACGCGGCGACGACCCTGGGAACCAAACTGATTCGCGGTTTCTCATTCTATCCCCCCAAAGGCGAAGACCCCAAACCTTATATGAGCCAGGCCGTGGACCAGATCGGCCAGATTGTCGACCTGTGTGCCGCGGAAGGTCTCGTGTACGGTCTTGAAATCGAACCCAACCTGATCGGGGAAACCGGCCCGCTGCTGGCAGAACTGGCCCGCAAAGTCAAGCGGCCGAACATGGTCACTATTTATGATGGCGGTAACATTGCTGCTCAGAATAAAGATGCCATGCAGTGCCTGAGCGAATTCAACGACATGAAGAAATCCATGGGCTGGCTGCACATCAAAGATTATGCCGTCGATAACGATCTGGAATGGACGGGAGTCGTCGATGAAGAACGCCTCAAAAATTTCGTGCCCGCCAACGTGGGTGACGCCGGTCATGAATTCGTTCTGCGTGAACTACGCGAGATGCTTCCCAAAATGGAAAAGAAAATGAAGAAGCTCGGCGTGCCGGGTGTCTTCCTGGAAGTCGAACCCCATCTCAAGGGGGGCGGACAATTTGGCGGCTTCAGCGGTCCCGATGGAATCGGTGTGGCTGTGCGGGCGCTCTGTTCTGTGCTGGATTATGTCGGCATCGACTATGATCTGCGAACTTTCAAAGATATCCAGGAACTGCGTGGTTTCTAATCATCAGAAACAGACTGTCTGAGTGGGTCGCGTGTTTCAGGAACGTCAGCTTGATAAGAAAACTGTCGATTTGCTGTCTCAATCGCTACAATAAAGTGAAAGTTGTTCGAGAGTAAAAATAATGTTATTTGATCCACAGCATCTGCAGGATATTATTGCCTGTCCGAAAACCAAGGCGAAACTGATCTGCGAAGGTGAGTTTCTGATTTCTGTCGATCCTGAAACACGACTCAAGTACCCGATTAAAGATGGAATTCCAGTCATGCTGGTTGACGAAGCCGTTGAGGTCCCACAGTCTGAGTGGGCCGAGATCATGCAGCGTCACCAGCGGAATCCTGAATCAGGAGAACTCGTCTCCTGAAACGTTTCCCCGCCTGAGGAGCTCTGATGAGAACTGCGTCGAAGAAATTCGTGTCTGAAAACTGTTTCATCGGAATTCTCAGTTGCCTGCTGATGGTGTTGTTGCAGACATCCTCTCTGCAGGCAGACGAGCCGGCGTCGGAGAAGTCGAAACCAGCAGACGAGAAAGACCGGTATTCTTATAACCTGCGCGATCACGATCGGAATGGGATCGGCAAGTTTTACCTGGGGCGGGAAATCGCCCGCGTGATGGGTTACCAGGGTGCGCCCTGGCTGGAACGCAGGACCCGCGAGCAGGAAGAACGGCTCTCACTGCTTCCTAAAGCACTCAAGCTCAAACCCGGTATGGCGATTGCCGACATTGGTGCCGGCAGCGGAGTGATCTCCGTGATCCTCGCCGAACATGTCAGTCCCGATGGAAAGGTCTATGCCGTCGACGTGCAGCAGGAGATGCTGGATCTGCTGGATAAGAAGATGAAGAAGCAGGGGGTGGACAACATTGTGCCCGTGCTGGGCACACAGAAGTCACCGGGCCTTAAACCCGAGTCCATCGACCTGGCGATCATGGTCGACGTCTACCACGAGTTCGAATTTCCCTATGAGATGATGCAGGAAATTTCCAAAGCCCTCAAACCCCAGGGCCGCGTTGTGCTTGTCGAATACCGCAAAGAAGATCCGGCCGTTCCTATTAAGCTCGTCCACAAGATGTCGGAGGCCCAGGCCAAAAAAGAGGTCGCCCGGCCAGAACTGAATCTCAAGTGGAAAGAAACCATCGGCATTCTGCCCCGCCAGCACATTCTGGTTTTTGAAAAAACCGAAGAGAAGTAATTCGTTTCCGCAGGCGGTCATGCTCCAGAACCGGATGGCCTCGAATGCAATTCGAGGTTGTCGCAGACAACAGGAAACTGCCAGCGTCGCGTTTCAAGCTCAGTGCAGAGTCTCGAATTCGATCAGGTTCAATTCCGGACCGCTGTGGTCATATAAGACTAAAAAAGAAACAGGCTCACACCACGTTGATGTGAGCCTGCATCGTTTCTCCTGTTAACTTGTGAGAATCAATACTCGCCGATCACCTCACCGCCGGCAATCGTACCCAGCGCGGAGTAGAGCCCGAAATCAATGCTGGAACCGATCAGTCGGACCGATCCATCTCCCAGCAAAAACTGCGCAAACCCCACATGCGGAGCCGAGACATCGCGGTCATCACTGGCCGGATTGTTGGGGACATGACCTGTCTGAAACAGGATCATATGCCCGTGGTCATCGGTGGCATCGGTAATTTCACGGACGGCACCGGCCCAGGTGGTCTCGTATTCAAAATGGTTTCCATGAGCGGCACCATTTCTGAATACGCCGTTCTGCCGTTCTCCCACACATAGTGTATTGGAGAGACCGTCGATCACATCACGGGGGCGTGTCGAACTGTTGCGGCTGAACATGCCCGCGCGTTTTTCCTGTGTCGCATCCAGATCGGGAGGACCGAAACTGGCAACATAGCAGCCCATGGCATAACGCTCGGCAGCACTCCCCATTTCGATAAAGCCGTTTTCGGAAACCGGATCGGAGGGACAAAGCAGGCCCGGAATCTGACGTTCGCGGGGAACCAGATTCACAGAGCTGAAAATCGGCTCATTGAAGTTGAACTGGTTGTACAGATTGGCCTGATCGATCATCGGCAGAATCATTGTCACCCAGCCAAAGCCGGACTGGTTGCCACTGGTTCCCGGCTTATACACATAACCGGGGGGATAACAGCCGTGGGTTTCCTGGTAATTGTGCAATCCCAGGCCCAGCTGTTTCAGATTATTTTTACACGAGAGTCTTCTGGCTGCTTCCCGTGCCTGCTGGACGGCAGGCAACAGTAAGGCAATCAGAATGGCGATGATGGCAATCACCACCAGGAGTTCAATCAGAGTGAACCCCCTGTAAACAAAACGTTTATTTTTCATGGAAAGGTATCCAACTTTCTGACAGAGACACTCGCTCAGTCCGTAAAATTTGCGCGGACAGAGATCGGTCTCTGAAAATCATTCGAGTAGAAAATGGGCGCAGCAAAATGCATACGCACTTTGACCGGAATGTCGCACGTGGACATTTCAGGGCGAATTACGTGAATGAGACAGAAAGTGGAGTTTCAGGCGGGGGAACAGGAGGCGCTTCTGCCAGCCATTCATAACAGCAGGCGGTGAGAGACAGCAGCGAGAACAGACCCTGTTGCGCAGGCATCCGGTTTTTGTCAGGGGGCAGGACCGAGTTCCAGCCCGCATACAGTTCCGCAAGGATCTGACCCCAGGAGACTGATGTGAAGAGTGGTCCGGTCGATCGCCTGGTCTGATGCCCGTGGATTCGTGGTTCTGAAGGCTCATCGCCTGGCTGTTCCAGGCTGGTGACAACAGTCGCTGGTTGGCTCTGAGCTGAATCCACATTCAACGTGAATTCCCACCAGAGCAGTGAAACGTGAATGTGTGTCTGGGGAATGCCGGAAGCAGCCGACTGAGGGGAATGCGCATGCCCCTGATGACTGTGGGAATGGTTGCGTCCATGCGAATGCGAATGGCTGTGGCTGTGCGAGTGACCGTGGCCGTGTGAATGATTGTTACCGTGTGAATGGCTGTGATCGACATTTCCAGCTGAGTGCGTATGTTCCACCTGAACCTGCAGGCTCTGGAGGATCATCCCCAGCAGCCCCAGGCTTGCCAGAATCCAGACAAGTTGACGAGACAGGTATCGCATTACAGTTCGACGATAATTCTCGCGAGAGGCAAAATCAATGATTGCAAGCGGGGAACAGATCACCTCTGTTCAAATAAAGAGCGAGCGCCAGACTTGCCTGAACTGTCATTGCGTTCAGTGATGAATGCGACCAGGGGGGAGGACAGTACTATACTGGAGTAATTTGCATTCAATTTATCCCTTAAAAACAGGGGTTTTATAACGGATTGACCCATTTTTCCCTTCCCTGTATACTCCGCCGCGGTTGAGTATCAAATATTTTACAAACCAGTACTCTCTTCAGTTGGGAGAACTGTAAACAGGAACGTGCTCAAAGAATTCGAATACAATAACTCTTCCGCACTCTACGGTAGCCTGTATTTCAATGTGCATCAGGTCCATGTCATTTTCTAAAAGGTATCGTTGACAAATGATGTTCGGCAACTTGATGGTACCATGCCTGATCGCTGTCGGCGTGTTTCTGGTATCTTTAATTTGTACCTGTGTCATGCTCAAACTGGCTCCCTTGCTGGGTCTGGTGAAGTCTCCGACCAGTCGCTGTTCTCATGTGATGCCCACGCCTCGAGGCGGTGGGGTCTCGTTTGTCGTATCGAGCCTGATCGCATTTTTGCTTTTGTATGTGTCAGGATCCCTTTCTGGGGCTGCCATTCCAGTCATACTCTGTGGCGGTACTCTGATTGCGGCTCTGGGATTTTGGGATGATCTCTATAATGTCCCTGTCAGGTATCGACTGGTTGCCCAGGCTGCGATTATCGCTGCCTCTGTATATGCACTGACTCCCTTACCTGCTTTGGAATTCTGGGGATGGAAGCTGGATGCTACTCTGGTCACCTGGGGAATCGTCACCGTCGCCCTGATCTGGTGGTTGAACCTGTTTAATTTCATGGACGGCATCGATGGACTTGCCGGGGGAGAGGCCACCAGTATTCTGGTCGCTGCAACGCTGCTGATTTCCTTCAAGGTGGACTCCTTTGCAACAACCGAACAGACACTCATGCTACTGCTGACCGTTTCCCTGCTGGGGTTTATGGCATTCAACTGGCCTCCCGCGAAAATATTCATGGGTGATGCCGGCAGTACTTATCTGGGATTCACGGTGGGAATACTCGCTTTGAGTTCTCTCAACTCCGGTTTATTGAATCTCTGGGTCTGGCTGATTCTGCCCGGTGTGTTCTGGGTCGATGCCACGTTTACACTGCTCAGACGGATGATGCGACGCGACTGCTGGTACCAGGCGCATCAGTGCCACGCCTATCAAAGACTCTCACGATTTCTGGAAGCAACGCAAGTTGGAACCTGGGCAAGACATCGTGCACATCGCAGGGTGAGCCTGGGAACGCTCTGCATCAATGTCTTCTGGTTGTTTCCGCTGTCAGTAATTGCTTTATACTGGCCTGCCTGGGGAATGCTGACAGTCGCTGCCGCCTGGTCACCTCTCGTTCTGCTGGCCGTCAGTTGCGGGGCAGGGAAACCGGGAAATATCGAACCGCATCAGCAGAAACATTCTAAAAAAATCGAATTGCAGGAAGGTGTCTCGCTCGAAACTTAAGCAGGTTTCCTGCACTTTGATCTAGGGGCCTGCGACATCATCACTGTTCAGTTCAAACGGGCGTGGCTGAAATCCGAAGTCATGCACTGCCTCAGAATGATCAAAGACCAGATCCGCATTCATGCGTTCGGCCATCCCCGCAGTCAGATTCCTGAAACGGGGCAAAATGCGAACCACGGCGGTACCCACACGAAACAGTGTCAACGGGATCCGCACAAAGCGTGGTTTTCGCTTCAGAGCGTGAAAGACACGCACGATCATTTCGCGGTAAGTCAAGGTTTCCGCACCGGAAATGTTATAGGCCTGGTTCGCGACCGTCTCTGTTCGTAATGCCTGCAGGCTGGCGGCTGCGACATCAGCCGCATGAATCGGCTGTCGCTTTCCTTGTGCGTTTCCTAACAGAGGAAAACAGTTCCAGCGCCTGATGAATCGGGCGACAGAAGCAATGTTTTTATCGCGACCAAAGCCATAGATCAAAGTCGGTCGCAGGATGATCCAGGAAATCTGACTGGCTTCCGCCCAGGTTTGCAGTTCCAATTCCCCCTCTATCAACTGTTGGGCCATCTGTTGCTCGCCGGCGTCGATCGATTCTGTTTTGGTAAAGCGGCTCGTGGAGCTTAAGACGACGATCCGGCGTGCGCCGTATTCAGAGAGCAGCTTAAAATGTTCAGAAAGTGCCCAGATCGGTGCCAGGCTGATCCAGTCTGTGATCGGCTCCGATTGACCAGGCTGTCGGGAAGAATCGATTAAACTTCGCCATTCAACCGTTGTGCCAGCGTTCTGTTCTTCTGGAAGATCTCCTCTGGTGAAAGCCACAAACTGTTCTACGCGGTCAGTTGAGTGGGGGATTTCATTCGAGAACAGACACTGTCCGACCGGACTCCGGGCTCCGATGACTCCAATCACACGGGTCGGGTTTGACATGGTCTTAAGGTTTCCTTCAGTGACTGCCAGGTGATTCTGGAAATAATAGTGTTTTCAATGCGGTGAGCGTCTCCGCATACACGTCTGCCGCCTGTTGATCTTCAGGGCTCACAGCATGTCCGGTTCCCACCAGCACTTTCGTGCCAATGCCGGCCGCGTGTCCTGCCTGGAGATCGGTCCGTTTATCTCCCACGAGGATTGACTGTGACAGGTCCAGATCATACTTCTGTGCCGCATCCAGCAGCATTTGCGGGCCCGGTTTTCGACAGTCACAATCGACCCGGTAATGCCCTGTCCCTTTAGTGGGATGATGCGGGCAGTAGAAATAATCGGTAATCGTCAAACCGCGTCGGGCAAACTCGGCCAGCACCCAGGTCATCAGATGCTGGAATTGTCGTTCTGTGTAGTAACCGCGGGCGATGCCTGACTGATTCGTGACGATGATCAGCGCGTAACCTGCTTCTGACGCTGCCTGGCATAATTCAAAAATGCCGTCGATGAATTCGAAGTCCTGGATGCGGTGCAGATAGTCTTTTTCGACGTTGATCACTCCATCACGGTCGAGAAACAGCGACTTTTTACGTGATGACGGTATCTGCATGACTCAATCAGGCTGCCAGCCTGGGGCGACTGGTCTGATTCAGATCGG